>Ga0207696_1000018_pt1 | contig 478605 bp, 460 predicted proteins | sample KBSS54metaG_FD_184403 | JGI IMG/M metagenome (GOLD analysis project Ga0207696, IMG submission 184403) | Switchgrass rhizosphere microbial communities from Kellogg Biological Station, Michigan, USA - KBS S5-4 metaG (SPAdes) (version 2) | ecosystem: Host-associated > Plants > Roots > Rhizosphere...
GGAAAAGCTTGCATCGAACACGCCGACGACGTGGCCGGTCTTGCTGAAGATTTCGTTCTTGTCGGCGCCCTTGCGGAGCATCTCCATGGCCATGTTCGGGTTGGGGCCGAACACTTTGAAGATGTTGTTTACCGAAAGAATCTCATCGGCATGGCTCATACGACCCTCTTTCTTTTTGTTATGACCAATAAATGATCGGCATCCTTTCCATGGGCGGAAACAGCAGCAGACGTGCGATTGGCAGGGTGCTCAAAAAGCAGTGAGCGAATCAGAACGGTGATGATCTTATGGTTGAGCCAGCGGTGCGTGGCACGCTGGTAAAGCCTCGGGTAGCGGGCTTTTGTGAAGGACTGGCTGAACTGTAGCCCTGGCGATCGGCATGGAATAGAACGGAAGCGTCAATTTATGGTATGCCGGGGCCCAGGGCTTGCCACGGCATAGGGACTGTAGGAGCAGCCTCTTCGCAGCACAAGGCTGCTCCGGGTAAGTGGGTCACCCTCTCAATGCTGCCTCGATCTTGGCGACATCGATCTTGCCCATGTCCATCATGGCCTCGAACGCCCGCTTGGCAGCAGCCCGGTCGGGATTGGCAATGGCCTCGATCAGGATGCGTGGGCAGATTTGCCACGACACCCCCCACTTGTCCTTGCACCAGCCACAGACGCTGGCCTCGCCGCCATGGCTGACGATGGCATCCCACAACCGGTCGGTCTCGGCCTGGTCTTCGGTGCTGACCTGAAACGAGAACGCCTCGCTATGGCTAAAGGCCTTACCCCCATTGAGCCCAACGCAAGGGATACCCATGACGATGAACTCGACAGTAATCACATCGCCTTGCTTACCCGACGGGTAGTCGCTAGGGGCTTGGTGCACCGCCACTACCCGGCTGTCGGGGAAGGTGCTGGCGTAGAAGTTGGCCGCCTCTTCGGCGTCATGGTCGTACCACAAGCAGATCGTGTTTTTGGCAGTCATGGCAGGGCTCCATGAATGAGAGTGGGCCTTTGAGTCTAGTTCACGGCCTTGCCGTCGGCGCCGCTGCGTGGCCCGGTATTCGCCTTCAGGACGGCCGGTCTTTGCAACATTCTGCAGACATTTCCGACGTTAGGTAGTGAACCTGCTTACATAAAAAAGGTCTTTCGCTGACGGTCAACTCACCGACCGGTTCACCGGCCCAGTCAGCGGGCCTACTTTTGTCCTGTTTCAGCGAAGACCAACATGCCCGAATCCCGCCCCACATTCTCCGCCCTCCCAGCCCTGCGCGGCGGCCTGATCGCAGCCCTGGTGGCCCTCGCCGCCCCAGTGCATGCCGAGGAGCCTGCCAGCGATGCGCGCTGGGTCAGCGACAGCCTGAGCACCTACGTGCGCAGCGGCCCGACCGATGGCCACCGGATTGTCGGCACCCTCAAGTCCGGCCAGAAACTGACGCTGGTCACCACCCAAGGCAACTACAGCCAGGTGCGTGGGCAGAATGGCGACCTGGTGTGGATCCTCAGCAGCGACCTGCAGGCGGTGCCGGGCCAGGGCGAACGCCTGCCGCAACTCGATGCCCAGGTCGCCGACCTGTCCGGGCAGCTCAAGAACATCGATGACAGCTGGAAAAACCGCGTGCAGGGCATGCAAGAGACACTGGATTCGCGCAAGCAACTGATCGACGAATTGCAAGCGCGCAACAAAGCGCTGAACGAACAGCTCGACCAGAGCCAGTCGACCTTGCGCGATACCCAGGCCCGCCTGGGGGATGAGAACAAACAGGTGATGATGCGCTATATGGTGTACGGCGGCAGTATTGCAGGCGCGGGCCTGCTGATGGGGTTGATATTGCCGGCGCTGACGCGTGGGCGGAAGAAGAATGACCGCTGGTTCTGATTTGGGGCGCATCAGGGGCGTGAGGCGGGCTGCACCCGCCCTCTACAACAACCGTTCCAAAGCCTCCAGCACATGCGCCGTGGCACGTTCAGCCTGCCCTTCACGGCAGGCGATGCCCAGTTGCCGCCACAACCCCGGACGCAACGGTCGCCGGGCAATCCGCCGGTCCAGCTCGGGCGCCTCGCCCTCCTGCGGCAGCAATGTCGCGCCGTAGCCGGCCCCCACCAGGCTTTTGATCGCATCGTTGTAGTTCAGCTCGATGCGAGGCTCGGGGAACAACCCCGCTGCAGCGAACCATTCCCCCGTCACCCGCGACAACTGCGTGCTGTTGTCATTGAGAATCAACGCCCGCTGCGCCAGCCATGCCGGGGTAACCTTGGCCGGCGGCTGCCAGTCGGCCGGCACGTAGGCCAAGATCGGATCGCGTCGCCACGGGGTGATCTTGAGCCCTTTGCCTGCCACTTGCGGCAAGGCCACCAGGCCAATGTCCAAGGCCCCCTCGCGCAACCGCGCCAGCGACGCCTGCGAGGTCAGCACCTGCACCTGCACATCGATCCCCGGGTGCACTTCGCGCAGGTACTCGAGCGCTTTGGGCAACAGGTGGGCAATGGCGCCAGTCGAAGCCCCCAGGCGGACCCGGCCAGTCAGCCCCTCGACCTGACGGCGCACCTCGTCCAGCGCCAGGTCGGCATCGGCCAGCAAGCGACGGGCTCGGGCCAGCAGCGTCTCGCCGATGGCCGTAGGCCGTACCTGCCCACGGTTACGCGTGAGCAACGGCGCACCTACCCGTGCCTCCAGCTCGGCCACATGCAGGCTGATGGTGGGAGGGGCCAGGTTGAGCCGGCGAGCGGCCTCGGCAAACGAGCCGAGGTCGGTGATTTCGACCAGCGTGCGGAGGCGGTCGAGGCTGATTTCGCGCATGACTAGCTTCAGAAATAATGAATATCAGCATCATGATATTCAAATTTCCTTTAGTCCAGCCGCAGGCGAGCATAGGCCACCCTCCCCTGACCGGACCTCGACCATGCATACCCCTGTTGTCTTTATCGACGGTGACCAAGGCACCACTGGCCTGCAGATTCACGCCCGCCTACACGGGCGCAATGACGTACGCCTGCTGACCCTGCCCGAGGCCGAGCGTAAAGACCCGCAGCGCCGCGCCGAAGCCATCAACAGCGCCGACATCGCCGTGCTCTGCCTGCCCGATGACGCCGCCCGCGAGGCCGTCGCGGCAATCCACAACCCGCACGTTCGGGTCATCGACGCAAGCTCCGCCCACCGCACCAGCCCCGGCTGGGTCTATGGCCTGCCGGAACTGGACGCGCAGCAAGCCGAGCGCATCGCCCACAGCACACGCGTCAGCAACCCCGGCTGCTACCCCACCGGAGCGATTGCCCTGCTGCGCCCGCTGATCACCGCCGGGTTGCTGCCAGCGGATTACCCGCTGAGCATTCACGCCATCTCGGGGTACTCCGGCGGCGGCCGCGCCGCGGTCGAACGCCATGAGCAGCCAAGTGCCGAGAACACCCCAACCCTGCAGCTGTATGGCCTGGAACTGGCACATAAGCATGTACCGGAAATCCAGCAACACGCCGGGCTGTCGGCACGGCCGGTGTTCATGCCTGGTTACGGCGCCTATCGCCAGGGCATCGTGCTCAGCATCCCGCTGCAGTTGCGCCTGCTGCCCGGCCAGGTCAGCGCCGAACACCTGCAGGCCTGCTTGGAAGAGCACTACCAGGGAGCCCGCTACGTTCAAGTAATGCCCCTGCACCAGCAAGGCCCGGCTGCAGCACTCGACCCCGAAGCGTTGAACGACAGCAACGACCTGCGCCTGGCGCTGTACGCCAACCCAGCACATGGCCAGGTGCTGCTGACCGCCGTATTCGATAATCTGGGCAAAGGCGCGTCCGGGGCGGCGGTGCAAAACCTCGACCTGATGCTCGCCGCGCTACAGGCGCAAGGCTGATTGGGCAAAACCGGTTAAACTGTACGTCCCGCGTCAGCATGGCGCGGGTTGTATTCCTAGCCGCCGGAGCCCGCCCCCCGATGTTCATCCTGAGCCGCCTCGACAGCGTGCCGCCCGAGTCTTTCCAGAACCAGATCCGTGAGCTGGTGATTCATCACGTCGGCGAATTGAGCAGCGTCGCCATTCTTGCCGATAACCCGCTGTATCCGCTGTACCAGTACGGCGTCGGCATGGAAGTGCACCAGTACTTGCAGGCCATGGACGGTAAACGCAGCCTGTCGGTGACGCTGACTCTGGCGCTGGACGCCGATGCCCCGGACCAACTGCTCGGTTTCGCCCTGGCGTTGCCGGCCGATGACGATGCGCAAACCTGCGCACTGGCATTTCTTGCCGTGCGCGCCAGCCATCGCCGGCAAGGCATCGCCCGCGCATTGTTAGGTGACCTGCAGGCGCAGCATGCCTATGTCGAGCTGAACACCTTTGCCGGCCAGGTGCCGTGGTTCGAAGCGATGGGCATGCAGGTGGTAGCAGCCAACGGGCCGCAGGTGCTGATGAGCAGCACCGGGCACGCCAGTGAGGCGCTGATCAGCCGGCTGGATATCGGGCCGATCTACCAGACCACCGAGGTGCATCAAATCCACACCTACCTGCTCAACCAGCAAGGCGAGGATGCGATGATCGAGGCCGAACAGCTGCGCGACGAGCGCTTGGACCAGTTGGCCATTCAAGCGCAGGAATGTGTCCGCCAGCGCAAGACCGTGCATTAAACCAGTGGGGCCGCGTGGCGGCCCCAGCTCTTTTCAGCCATGCACCCAACGCCGATGCAACGCACGCGCCAGCGCATCGAGCATGAAGCCCAGCACCCCGATCAGCAGCACCATCGCCATCAGCTCCGAATACGCCAGCCGGTCACGGGTGTCGAGGATGAAATACCCCAACCCCGCACTTACCCCCAGCATCTCGCAGGGCACCAGCACGATCCATAGGATGCCGATGGCCAGGCGCACGCCCGTCAGCACATGGCCGATCACCCCTGGCACGATGACCTTGCACAAGGTCTCCCAGCGCGTAGCACTCAAACTGCGGCTCAGTTGCAACCAACGCGGGTCGAGCTGACGCACACCTGCCGCAGTGTTGAGCAAAATCGGCCACAGCGCGGCAAATGCCAGCAGGAAATAGATCGGCTGGTCACCCACCCCCATCAGCATCACCACCACCGGCATCCACGACAGCGGCGAGATCATCCGCAAGAACTGGAAGGCCGGCGTGGTCGCCGCCTCCAGGTGCCGATAGCTGCCCACCAGCAAGCCGAGGGGGACACCGATCAACAAGGCCAGCAACAGCCCGATCAGGATACGCTTGAGGCTGACCCACACGTGGCCGTAGACCTCGCCCTGCCCCAGCAGCTCGGCCAGGCTGGCCAGGGTGGCCGCCGGCGAGAAACGCGCCGACAGCCCATCGGCCTCGCCAAACCACGCCACGCCGGCCCACCACGCCAGCAGCAACCCCAGCAGCCCGGCCAAGCCCAGGCTGGTATGAACGACATGCTTGCGCATCAGACCGCGAACTCCTCGCTACGCTCGAAGTTGTCGGCAATGCCGAACACCGACGGCCCGCCAACAGCGGCGATGGCGTTACGCACGAAACGGTCGTCGACCAGGTCGCGGGCGGTGTGCGCTGGGTCCAGGCCAGCCAAAAAACCACTGTCGCCTTCGATCAGGGTGTGCTGCAGGCGCTTGATCAGTGCTTCGGTGTAGCTGGGGAACGGGTATGGCTGGAAGTCGATACGTTTTTCGTCCCACTGCTGATGCTGGATCGCGCCACTGGCGATATAGCCTGCGCGGTCTTCGGCAGCTGGCGCCAGGACTTTGCTCAACACCGCCACTTCGTGTGGGGTGTACTTGTTGGGGCCGGCCTTGGAAAGCAGTGCGGCGGCTTCGGCGCGATGCTCGCGCGTCCACTGCTGGGCCTTGACGATGGCGTTCACCACCTTCTGCGACCACTCCGGGCGGTTGTTGAGGTCGTGCTCGTGCATGAACACCACGCAGCAGGCGTGGTTGCGCCACACATCGCCGGTAAAGCGCTGCACGCGGCCCACCTTGAGGTTCTCGGCCAGGGCGTTGAACGGTTCGGCGACGATATAGCCGGCAATACGTTTGCTGGCCAGCGCCAGCGGCATATCGGACGGTGGCAGCACCAGCAGGTTGACCTCGGTGGCCGCCAGCTGCGCATTGGCGGGTTTCGACACCGGTGTCAGGCCGCTGTCGTTGAGCATCTGCTGCAGCACCACGTTATGGATCGAATACCAGAATGGGATGGCCACGGTCTTGCCGCCCAACTGCTTCATGTCGGTAATGTCGGGCGCCACGGTCAGCCCCGAGCCACCCATATGGTTCCAGGCCACGACCTTGGCCGGTACCTTGCTGGCGTAACGTGCCCAGACGGTCATGGGCGACAGCAAATGGATGACGTTGACCTGGCCCGAAATGAACGCCTCGATCACCTGCGCCCAACTGCGCAGTAGCACTGGGCGCTCGGCTTTGATGCCTTCGGCCTCGAACAGGCCATTGTTGTGCGCTACCAGCAAGGGGGTGGCGTCGGTGATCGGCAGGTAGCCGATACGCACCGGCGCGTCCGGCTCGGCAGCCGCACGGGCCTGCAGGCTCGACAGCAGCGGCAACGCACCGGCGGCAGTAAGCATGGCGCCAAGCTTGAGGAAGTCGCGACGCGAAGAAGCGGAACAGCAGTCATCCATGCACATGGACAGCCTCCGAGGGCAAGGGGGTTGAGGAAGGTGGGTCTGTGCGGCTTGCCCGCCGAAGGGTTTTGACAATCTCGATACGCAGCGCGCCCAGTTCATCGACCCGCTGCGTACGCGGTTGCGGCAGTTCGATGTGCCACTGGCCGAGCACCTGCGCTGGGTGGTTGCCCAGTAGCAGGACCCGATCGGACAGCAGCAGGGCTTCGTCGATATCGTGGGTGATCAGCACCGCAGCGGTATTGTGGGTGGCGATCAGTTGCAGCAGCAGTTGCTGCATGTCGGCGCGGGTCACTTCGTCGAGCGCACCAAACGGCTCGTCGAGCAACAGCACTTCAGGCTGACGCGCCAGGCAGCGCGCCAACGCCGTGCGTTGGGCCATGCCACCGGACAGCTGCGCCGGATACTGGTTACGGGCATGGTCCAAACCCACGGCGGCTATGGCATGGTCGATGCGCGCACGCCGTTCGGTGGCGGCCAATTTGGGTTGGCGGGCGAAATCCAGGCCGAAGGCGACGTTCTTTTCCAGGCTCAGCCAAGGCAACAGGCTGGGGTCTTGAAAGGCCACCGCCAGGCGCGGGTGAGGCCCTTGCAACGGCTCGCCGTGCAGCATCACGCTGCCGCCACGCGGTGCCTGCAGGCCCGCCAGCACCCGCAACAGGCTGGACTTGCCAACCCCGCTGGGGCCCAGGATGGACACCACTTCGCCCGGTGCCAACTGCAGATCGAACCGCGCCAGCACCTCGTGCCAACCGCCCTCGCGGGGGTAGCCAAGGCTGATGGCTCGGGCTTGCAGCACGACTTCGCTCATGCCGTGCCCGCCTGGCGTTGCAGTTCGGCGCGCAGCTGCACCAGGCTTGGCGTGACGATGGGCACGAACGCCGATTCGCGCCAACGGCGCGCGAAACCTTGGCCGTACTCGCTGAGGTACGCTTTGCCACCACTGGCCTGCAGCTCGAGCTGCACCGCGTCGGCAGCACTTTCGGCAAGGATGATGCGCAGTTTGAACAACGCCGCTGGCTGCAGCAGGAAGCGCCCGTCGAGCAGGCCCTGCTTCAGTTCACTCACGGTGTTTTCCAGGCGTTCCTTGAGCACCTGGCGGGCCTCTTCGAGGAACGAACCACGGCCTTGCAGGTGCGCCGCCACTTCATCCAACGCGCGCCGGGCCAGGCCGATGGCCATGCCGCATTGCAGCGCGAGGAAGGCCGGGCGTACCTTGGGCAGGAACTCACGGGCGTTTTCATGCAGCAGCCACTCGCGGCCCAGCTCGACCTGATGGAACGCCAGCGCGGCAGTATTGCTCGATTGCAGCCCCATCAGTTGCAAGTCGTCCGAGCGCTCCAGCCCTTGCACCTCTGACGGAATGGCCAACACGAAGGGCGCGCCCTCGGCATCGCACTCGACGGCTGCGGCCACCACAAAACCGCTCTTGCGCAGATTGGTCACCCAATGCAAGCGGCCCTCCAGGTTCCACCCCTCGCTGCTGGGGCGCCCACGCACCTGCAGGCGCTCGATGCCCGAGAGAAACTTCATGGCGTTGGACAACCCAGTGGCGCCTGCCAGCTCGCCTGTCAGCAACCTCGGCAGCAGGCGTTCGCGCAGTGACTGGTTAGGGCTTTGCAGCAGGTATTCAATGAAGGCGCGCTGGCCCCAGCAGACGAACGCCGCCGCCAACGAACGGCTGGCAATGGCGGCGATGGCTTCGACCGCATCGGTCACCTGCCCGCCCGTGCCGCCCTGGGCCGGATCGACGCCGATGCGCAGCACCTGCGCTTCAGCGATCTGCGCCAGCACCAGGTGCGGCTCGCACGTGCCCTGGTCAATGGCCTCGGCGTTGGCATCCAGCCATTGCCGAAATGCACAATCTTGCATGTCTGTACTCCTTTGAAAACGCCGGCGGGGCCGGCACCACACGCGGATTACGCAGAAGGCTGCCAGCGGTACTTGCTCAGTTCGTCGTTGAGTGGCGTCTGGGCGAAAACATTAGCAAAGTTGCACAGGGTTGCGAGGCTCACGCCCAGAATCACTTCCAAGGCGTTGCCTTCGCTGAAGCCGGCCTCGCGAAATGCCTGGTAGGTGGCCTCGCTGACGTTGCCACGGGTGGCGATGACTTCGCGAGCGAACGCGGCCAAGGTCTCGTAACGGGCATCGGGCAGTTCACCCCGCGCGCGCAGCGCATCGACCACTGCCTGCGGCAGCTTGGCCTTGTTCAGGGCGACTGCGGTGTGCCCGGCGACACAAAAGTCGCAGCCATGCTGGGTGGCAGCAATCAACTGCACCACCTCACGCTCGGCCAGGGTCAGCTCGGACTTGCCATTGAGCGCCGACACGGTCACGTAGGTTTCCAGCGCTGCCGGGGCGTTGGCCAGCACGCCGAGCAGGTTGGGGATGAAGCCGGAATTTTTCTGGGCATTTTCAAGGAATGGACGGGCCGCTTCCGGGGCGCTCTGCAGAGTGTGTAAAGTAATGCGCGAGGACATGGAGGGGTCTCCTGTGGTGGGTGTCCTTACAGTCTGTTGGTTATAAGAACTACCCTCCATATTCATCAGTCGCCTTTCCTTGCTCCTGAGTCTTTGCATTAGATGATTTCGTCCAGCCACCTTGTTGATTGGTTATTAGAAGGCCTGGAGCTCGACGCCAGCCTGTTTCATGTCGGCCGCTATTGCGGCGGCTGGCATGCCAGCACGCAAGGCATGGGCCGCGCCAGTTTCCACCTGGTGGTGCAGGGCCATTGCTGGCTGCACCTTGATGGCCAGGCCGAGGCGATACGGCTGGAAGCTGGGGATGCGGTTTTTTTGCTGCGTGATCTCGCGTATCGGCTGTCCAGTGACCAGAACCCCGTCAGCGCCTGCGCCCAGCCGCGCCAGACGATGCAGGCTCTGGATGCCACTGCCGGCGATGGTGTGGGGCTGGTGTGCGGGTTCTTCCACTTTCGCCCGGGGTTGTCGTCACTGATCGTGGAAGGCCTGGCCGACTGGATTCTGTTGCGCGCCAACGAGCCCGCCGGGCATGCGGCGCGGGCGCTGTTCGGGCTGATCCTGGAAGAATGCGAACGCCTACCGCCGTCGCAGACCTTGCTGGAGCGGCTGACGCATTTGTTGTTCCTGTACGTACTGCGCCAGCAAGTGCATGCCGGGCAGCCCCTCGGCGGGCTGGTGGCGCTGGCCCGGCAGCCGGCGTTTGCCGCGTTGCTGGTGCAACTGATCGAACAGCCTGGGCAAGCCTGGACGCTGGAGAGCATGGCCGCGTGCACGGGGCTGTCGCGGTCAGCGTTTTTCAAGCGTTTCAACGAACTGGCCGGGCAGTCACCGGGTCAGGTGCTGCTGGCGTTGCGCATGCGCCATGCGTCCCAGCTGTTGCAAGCGGGCAACACCGTGGAGCAGGTGGGCGCGCAGGTGGGGTATCAGTCGGTGGCGGCGTTTACCCGGGCGTTTGCCAAGGCCGTTGGGGTGCAGCCGGGGGCGTATCGCAGGCAGCATGAGGGGCGTTGATTTGTGTTTGCCGGGTCGGGCCTCTTCGCGGGCAAGCCCGCGAAGAGGCCTGGGCAGGTTGACTTAGACCTGACTCACCGGGATATCACAGCCACCCTTGCCATCCCGCCGCTCCCCCATCCATTCATTGACCTGCTGCCCGAACGCGGCAGGCGCCTTGCGCCCCACGCGTCGCGCCAGGTCTAAGATGGTCTGCTGCGCCAGCGCCTCTTCCATGCGCTTTTGCGCGCCCAGCATCACCGCATGAATGGCACAGGTGCCTTCGGTCGCCCAACCCGGTGGTGAGCCGTCAAACAGCGTGCAACGCTCGCGAATCTCACGGCAATCGAAGAGCTTCTTCGGCCCGTCGATAGCCGTGACGATATCCAGCACGGTGATCTCATCCGACGGCCGCGCCAGGCGAAAACCGCCGCGCACACCTTCAGTGGCAACCACCAAGCCGGCGCGAGCCAGCTTGGTGAACACCTTGGCCAGGTATTCCTGCGGCACGCCTTGCAGCGCCGCAAGGTCGCGCACGCTGGACTCGCGCGTGTCTCCGCGCTCATCCACCAGGTACAGCAGGCAATGGATGCCATATTCGACGCCAGCACTGTACAGCGACATATTAATCTCCGACCAACTTTGTCGCAATAATACGCCGATAGCGCCAGCGCCGAAAGCATTCCCTCGTTTGAAGCGATAGAAAACCCTACCCGCGCAGCACCTTCACCTCACCTTGTTTGCCGTCCGTTTCGCGCAAGTACTCCTGCAGCGAGTCGTCCATCGCCTGCATCCAGCGGGTATGGTGGGGCACCGCTTTGGTGCCGGTGATCACCGAGCGGTACGACTTGTCGCGGTAGCCCATGATGTCGTGCTTCTTGTCGGTCTTCCATTGCAGGAAGATGCGGTTCACCGCCTCGATATCGAAGCTCGGGTAATCCGTCTGCTCAATCAGGTGCCTGATGTATCGGCCTTGGAATTCGTACATCGAGGCCGTGGTTTCCAGGCCCAGCTCATCCTCGCGCCAGCGCTCGCTGTCGGCATGCATGGCGGCCTTGGCCGGCAACGTGATGCGCCCCAGCATGTAGTCGCGTGCAAACCATGCCTGTGCGTCGAACAGGTTGAAGCTGTACCAGAGGTCCTGCATGCCCAGGTAAATCAGCTGCGGGTTTTGCTCCCATACCACGCCTTGGTACAGCCCCGCAGGCCACAGGCGGTTGTTGGTCTTGAGGGTGAGTTCGTCCGGCAGGAACGGGAAGTGATGCTGGTAACCGGTGCACAGGATGATCGCATCGACGCGCTTGTTCGACCCGTCGGCGAAGTACGCCAGGTCGTCCTCGACCCGGACCAGTTGCGGGCGTTCTTCCCAGCCCTTGGGCCACTTGTAGCCCATCGGTTGCGTGCGGTAGGCCGTGGTGATCGAGCGTGCACCGTACTTGTAACACTGCGAACCGATGTCTTCGGCCGAATAGCTGCTGCCGACTATGAGCAGGTCCTGGCCGTTGAACTCCATCGCTTCGCGAAAATCGTGGGCGTGCAGGATACGCCCGGTGAAACGCTCGAAACCTTCGAACTCCGGCACGTGTGGGGTGGAGAAGTGCCCACTGGCCACCACCACATAATCGAACACCTGCTCGATACCAAGCCCTGCGCTGTAGTCGTGGGCGCGAACGGTGAACTCGCGGGTGCCTTCATCGAAGCTGACGTGCTTGACCACGGTATTGAAGCGGATGTAATCGCGCACCCCGGCCTTCTTCACGCGGCCCTGAATATAGTCCCACAGCACTTCGCGCGGCGGATACGAGGAGATCGGCCGGCCAAAGTGTTCATCGAAGCTGTAGTCGGCAAACTCCAGGCATTCCTTGGGGCCGTTTGACCACAGGTAACGGTACATGCTGCCGTGCACGGGTTCGCCATGCTGGTCAAGGCCGGTACGCCAGGTGTAGTTCCACATACCGCCCCAGTCGGCTTGCTTCTCGAAGCACACGATTTCAGGCATGGGGGCGCCCTGCGCATGGGCGGATTGGAACGCACGCAGTTGCGCCAGGCCGGACGGGCCAGCGCCGATGATAGCGACACGAAGAGTCATAGTGATTCCTGAACAGTTGAACGCTGAAAAAATACAAAGGCTCCCCAACCCCAAACGGCAAAAGGCCGGGGGTGGTGAAATTCAGACGTTACGGTGCAGGTGGAGGGACGGGGCGTTTGCGCATCTGGCTAAGCAGGATGTTGACGGGCGGGATCGACAACACGTGGTACAGGCTCGAAAGCGGGGAGCGTGTCATTGGGGTGGGCCCGTATCCATTAGCGCAGGGTGCGTAATGGGGGCCTGAGGGGCGCAAGATACGTGTGATCTCGTACATGGGGGCTGAAATGGCCTCTTTTCTTTATGGTTTCTTTTTTATCTATAACGGATGGGGGTGGGGATATCAAGGATGGCGGCCTTCTCGCCCTGCCCCCGAACGACCGCTCGTCGACAGCAAGACCTTCGTTTCACCGCCCAGAACCCATCGAACATGGCTTTCCCGGGTGTTGACCGGCGGATTGCGCCCCTACCGGGGACGAAAAAAAACTTGCAGGGGTAAACTACGATCAATATAGTCGTAGTTATTAGGGCGGCACTTGCTGTGTCATCGAAGCCCTTTTTCCCTACATGACCGTTGCGGAGCACCTGCATGAAATCCAACATCCTGATCATCGGTGCCGGCTTTGCCGGTGTCTGGAGCGCCCTGAGCGCTGCTCGCCTGCTGGACCAGGCACAACGTGAAGACGTGCGTATCAGCGTGCTCGCCCCTCAACCGGAACTGCGCATTCGCCCACGCTTCTACGAAGCGGATGTGCATGGCATGAAGGCACCGTTGGGCGAGCTGTTCGAGGCCGTGGGCGTGCACTTCATCCCTGGCAACGCCGACAGCATCGACGCCGACGGGCGCTGCGTGAGCTACGCCGATGCCCAAGGGCAGCCCCAGCAGATCAACTACGATCGCCTGATCCTCGCCGCCGGCAGCCAGGTGGCGCGCCCGGCTGTACCAGGCCTTGCCGAACACAGCTTCGATGTCGACCAGATGGAGTCGGCCGTGCGCCTGGAACAGCACCTGCTGAGGCTGGCCGCCCTGCCCGCCTCCCCGGCGCGTAACACGGTCGTGGTCTGTGGTGGCGGGTTCACCGGCATCGAGACGGCAACCGAAATGCCCGCACGCTTGCGCACCCTGCTCGGTGACGGCAGTGCGGTGCGTGTACTGGTGGTCGACCGTGGCGCCAGCGTCGGCGCGGCGTTGGGCGCGGGCATCACCCCCTCGATCGAGGCCGCCTCTGCACGGGCGGGTGTCGAATGGCTGACCGGTACCTCGGTGGTGGCTGTCGATGCCGGCGGCGTCACCCTGGACAACGGCGAGTACATCGCCAGCAGCACAGTGATCTGGACCGCAGGCGTCAAGGCCAGCCCCTTGACTGCACAGGTCGCCGGCGAGCGTGACGGCGCAGGCCGCCTGCGGGTCGACGACCACCTGAAAGTGATTGGCCAGGCGCACATCTATGCCACCGGCGACACCGCCTGGGCCGCTGTCGATGAGCTGGGCAACCACGCCCTGATGACCTGCCAGCACGCCATCCCCATGGGCCGTCACTGCGGCAACAATGCCGCTGCCGACCTGCTGGGCATCGACCCGGTTATCTACCGCCAGCCCAAATATGTCACCTGCCTGGACCTCGGCGACTGGGGCGCGGCCTACAGTGAGGGCTGGGCGCGTGAATTGAAGTTGCACGGCCAGGAAGGCAAGGCACTCAAGCGCCAGATCAACTCGGTGTGGATCTACCCACCCGCCGCAGACCGAGCACTGGCGCTGGCCGCTGCCGACCCGCTGATCCCGATCGTCTAACACCTGAAAGCGAACAAATCCGTCAAAAACGACGGATTTGCCCGCACATGTCGTTACATTGAATGACTGGTCAATAATGATATCGATATGCCATCATTTAAATAAAACATTTCCGAGGGTGAGGCACACACACTAAATCCGCAGCGCATCGAGAGCTGGCACCACCCCCGGTGACCCGGCCTTCCGTCCATGCTCTTGACGCCTGCACGCCACCGTCAAGGAGCATTCCATGCAGTTACGGAATATGAAGATCGGCATTCGCGCAGCCAGCGTATTCGCCCTGTTGGGCGCACTGGTACTGGGCATGGGCCTGATCGCCCTCTACGAGACCCGGCAAATGGACACGGCCACGGACGAGATTCGTGTCACCTGGTTGCCCGCCGTGGTCGCACTCAGTGAAATCAGCAGCAACCTCGGCCGCGCCCGCGCCGTGACGCTGCGCGCGGCACTGGATGACAATGACAGCGAGCGCGCACGCAACCTCGACCTGCTCAAAGGCATCAACGTGCAACTCAAGGACGGCCTCCAGGACTACGACAGCACCATCATCGCCGCCGACGACCGCGCCTTGTTCAATGCCTTCAGCACTGCCCACCAACAGTACGTCGACCTGCAGGCGCTGGTACTCGACGACATCGGCGCCGGGCACATTGACCAGGCCAGGCAGAAGATCAACGGCCCGCTCACCCTGCACGCCGACAGCATGATGAAAGCCATGGCGGCACTGATCGCCTACAACAGCAAAGGCGCTGAAGTGGCCTCGCAACGTAGCAGCGATGTCGCGGACCAAGCGTTGACCGCCATCATCGGTTCACTGCTGGTGATCATGCTCGCGCTGGCAGCCATTGCCACGGTGCTGACCCGCAGCATCGTCGTGCCCCTGGCCGACGCGGTGGCCGTGGCCGAGCGCGTGGCCACCGGCGACCTGACCCGCGAAATTCGCGTGATCGGCCGCGACGAACCGGCGCAACTGCTGCGCGCCTTGAGCCGCATGCAAGACAGCCTGCGCGACACCCTGCGCAAGATTGCCGCATCGTCCGATCAACTGGCCTCGGCCTCGGAAGAGCTGCACACCGTCACCGAGGACACCAGCCGCGGCCTGCACCAGCAAAGTGCCGAGATCGACCAGGCCGCTACCGCTGTCAACCAGATGACCGCCGCCGTGGAAGAAGTGGCAAACAATGCGGTGAGTACCGCAGACGCGTCCAAAGGTGCCGACCGCACCACCCGCGACGGTCGCGACCAGGTCAACCAGGCCCTGGCGTCGATCCAGCACCTGGTCGACGACGTCACCGGTACCTCGGCCGAGATCGAACTGCTGGCCAACAACGCCAACGAGATCAGCCGCGTGCTCGATGTGATCGGCGCAATCGCCGGGCAGACCAACCTGCTGGCGCTCAATGCCGCCATCGAGGCAGCACGGGCCGGTGAGGCAGGCCGTGGCTTTGCGGTAGTCGCCGACGAGGTGCGCGCACTGGCCCACCGCACTCAGCAATCCACGGCAGAAATCGAGCAGATGATCGTGGGTATCCAGACCGGCACCGAGCGCGCGGTAAGCGCCATGCACAGCAGCCAAGGGCGTGCCACGGGCACACTGGAAGTGGCCCAGTCTGCAGGCCAGGCACTTGAGGTGATTGCCGAAGCGATTGCCTCGATCAACCAGCGCAACCTGGTGATCGCCAGTGCGTCGGAGGAACAGGCACAGGTGGCGCGGGAGGTAGACCGTAACCTGGTGAATATTCGCGACCTGGCGATGCAGACGTCGGCGGGTGCGAATCAGACCAGTGCGGCGGCGCAGGACCTGTCGCGGTTGGCGGTGGACCTTAATGGGATGGTTGCCCAGTTCAAGGTTTGACTCAAGATAGCTGGGCTGCTTTGCAGCCCATCACCTGTGCCTTAGGGCCGATTCCGCGTCGAACTCTGCCCCTGAATCAAGGCTGGCACCAGCACACCTGCCGCCTGCGCCAGCCGCTGGGTGGCAAGGCGGATTTCATCCACATCCAACGAGGCAAACCCCAGCCGCAAGGCATTCTCGCGGTGGCCAAACGGTGAAAACTGGCCGCCGCCACGCACCACCAGGTCCAGCTCCAGCGCATTGGTTGCCAACTGGTCGACGTCGAGGGTGTCGGCAAACTTCACCCAAAGCGCCAACCCGCCTTCCGGCTCCTGCACCGCTATCTGCTCGCCAAAGGCATCGCGCAGGCAACTCAACAGGGTTTCCCGTCGCCGCCGATACTCCGTGGAAACCCGGCGCAGGTGCTTTTTCAATTCGCCATCATTGATCAGGTCGGCCAGCATCCGCTGCATCACCGCATCGCCCTGCCCCAGGGTCAGCACCGCTGTGCGCTCAAGCACCTCGATCACATTCGGCGGCGCCACGATAAAGCTGCAACGAAAGGTGCTGCCCAACGACTTGGACAACGAGCCGATGTAGATCACATGGCCTTGCGAACGGTCGCTGGCCAGCGGTAGATAGGGGCGCCCGGCAAAGTGGTACTCATGGTCGTAGTCTTCTTCGATCACACAAAAATCATGCAGCCGCGCCAACTCCAGCAGTTGCTGCCGACGTGCCGCATGCAGGCTGACTGTGGTCGGGAACTGGTGATGAGGGGTGAGGTACATCATGCGCACGTCGTGCACTCGGCACAGCGCGTCGATCTGATCGACCCGGCAGCCTTCCTCGTCAAGGTCGACGGTGACCAGCCGCGCGCCCAGTTGGCGAAAAATCTCCCACGCCGGCGGGTAGCTCAGGCGCTCGACCAGCACCACGTCCCCCGGCTTGAGCAATGCGCTGGCCGTGAGGTACAGCGACATTTGCACGCCTTGGGTCAGGCAGATGTGCTCAGCCCCCACATTAAGGCTGCGGTTGTGACGCAGCATGTCGGCCAATGCACTGCGCAGGTATTGGCTGCTGCTTTCGCAGCCATGGCGCACGGTGTTGGTGGTGAAACTGTTGCGCAAGGCCCTGCGGTAATAGCGGTGCAGCACAGCCTGGGGCAACAGGCGGTGGTCACAGGCGCCGTTATCGAAAAACAGCGCGCCAGGCCGATGTTGCAGCGCCGTCACCTGCTCGCTGTGGGTGAAGTAGGGAACGGCAGGCGCCTCGTGCAGCGCCAGGGCAAATGACGGCGGCGCGCTGTGGGCGGCCAGGGTGCCGGCAGCGAGCCGGGTGCTGACGAAGGTGCCCCGGCGTTGCACGCTCTCCAGCCAGCCTTTGGTAACCGCCTCCTCATAAGCGAGGATCACCGTCTTGCGGTTGACATCAAGCAGTTGCGCCATTTCCCGTGTGCCGGGCAGCAGCGTGCCGGGGCGCAGGCGGCCCTCGACGATCGCGGTCACCAGGCCCTCGACGATCTTTCTGTACGAAGCCTGCGGCTGAGCTCCGTCGAGCTTGAGCAACGGCCGCCATTTGCGAAGCTGGACCATGTGAATTATCCAGAACTGGAGGTTCTTATGGTCCTAGTCTAACGCAACAATCAGGCCTCTCTCGCCCCCAATTCAGCCCTGAGGTGTGTGTGTATGCAGCAACGCCATGTCATTGAACTGTCGCCCTCGGGCAAACGCTTCGAAGCCGCAGAAGCCTTGCTGCTCGACGCGATGCTCGCCAGCGGCCTGTCGGTGCCCTTCTCGTGCCGCCGCGGGGCGTGCGGGTCGTGCAAGGTCAAGGTGGTGTCGGGCCAGTACCGGGACAAGCAGCGCAGCGCAGACATACCCGCGCCCTGCTACCCCCTGGCCGCCAACGAGATGCTGCTGTGCCAGAGCCATGCCTGCAGTGACATGCGCCTGGAAATCCCCGGTTGGTCGCTGGACACGCCAACGCTGGCCATCACTGCCCATGTGCTGAGCCAGCGCGCGCTGAGCGTCGACATCAGCGAACTGGTGCTGCAGCCCACTCAGCCTCTCGAAGTGCGCGCCGGCCAATACGTCCGGTTCCGCCTCGACAATGGCGACAGCCGCTGTTTCTCCATCGCTAACCTACCAGCGCAGGACCAAGGGCGCTTGGTGTTTCATATGCGCAAGGTCAGCGGCGGGCTGTTTACCGACTGCGTGCTGCCCGCGCTGCAGGAGGGCGATGCGCTGCAGCTGGAAGGGCCGGTGGGCGCCTGCACCTGGCAGCACGAAGAACAACGCCCGGTCGTGCTGTTCGCCACCGGCACGGGCTATGCCGGCATCAAGCCGTTGTTGCTGACGGCGCTTGCGGGCCATGCCCCGGTTACGTTGTATTGGGGCGGTTCATCGCTGGCCGACTTTTATGACGGCGCGTTCCTCGACCAAGCCAACCTGGCCCATCCACACTTTCGCTGGCACCGCGTTCTGTCGGCCCAAGCCCGCGTGCAGCAGGTCGCGCTGACCCATGCCCACCGGTGGGCCGATACCCAGGTCTATGCCTGCGGCAACAGCGCGATGATTACCAAGGCCCGCGAACAGTGCCTGGCAGCGGGCGTGCAGGCTCACCGTTTTGTCGCCGAGGCTTTCGTTGCCAGCGGCGCATCGGCGCCAGCGGCTGCGTCGTTGAGCACGCTGGACCCGGTGCTGGAAAAAGTCGGCCCTCGTTACTCGCTGGACGGCATGCTCGCGGCCCGCGAGCAATCGGTGCGGGCCCTGGCAGCCATCGTCAGCCAACTGAAAGTCGGCATGACCACTGCCGAGGCGTTGCAGATGGCGGCCGAGACGTTGCAGGCGATGGGCGCGTCGCACACCTGGCACCCGACCTATATCCGCTTTGGCGACGACACCGTGCGCACACCCCGCCAAGGCATCGACCCACAGCGCCAACTGCGCGCCAGCGACATCGCCGTGGTCGACCTCGGCCCGGTGTGGGATGGCTACGAAGGCGACTACGGCGACACCTTCGTGTTTGGCGAGCACCCGCTGTATCACGCCTGCGTCAAGGCCCTGCACGAAGTGTTCGAAGAAACGCGCCAAGCCTGGTGCGCGGGGCTGACCGGCCGTGAGCTGTACGACTTCGCCGAACGCAGCGCACTCGCCAAAGGCTGGCAGTTGGAGCGCAACCTGGCCGGGCATCGCATTGCCGACTTCCCGCATGCCCTGTTCGGGCAGGACAAACTGGCCGAGTTGGACATCGTGCCGAGTGAGATGGTGTGGGTGCTAGAGATTCAGCTGTGCCACCCCACCGAGCCGGTTGGGGCGTTTTTCGAGGACATTCTGGTTGGCTGAAGCGACCCACCAACCGGGCAAGGTCAGCAGGCAGGCGTGGCTGGGCCGCGCCTGCCTTCAGTGACCTTTTAAGGACGAACTGCAGTCACTTCGATCTCAACGCGCCAGGCTGGGTGAGCCAAGCCTGCGATCTGGAACGCGGAACGTGCAGGCAGGACTGGCTGCTTGGCGTCTGGGCCGAAGAACTGGGTGTAGCCGGCCATAAAGCCGTCGAAGTCCATCTTGCCGCCGTTTTCCGGGCCGCCTACCAGGAATACCTGCATCTTCACCACATCCTTCAGGCCCAGACCGAGGTCTTTGAGCTGCTTCTGGATGTTCTCGAGCACATTGATGGTTTGTGCTTTGGTATCACCGAAGGATTCCAGCGAATCCTTGGCTGCCTCTGGGTGGATAGCCGACGGAACCGAGCCGCTCAGGTAAACGACGGTCTTGCCTGCGGGTACTTCGACAGCTGCCGAAATGGGGAAACTGCCTGCGCTATGGCGCACGACATCCTGTGCATGAACGCTCCCGGCACCAGCAATTGTCAGGGCCAATGCAGCAACGGTCTTGAAAGCGACCTTCATGTGTTTCTCCTAATTGATTACCACGGGTGATGTGCACGCCTCGACGAGGCGTGCACGGTCATTCCATTGTCGTAGCGGGGTTTAGAATCGATACAGGCTAAACGGTGTTGGGTCCAGCACTGGGGCTTTGCCCAGCAGCAGGTCGGCCGTCAACTCGGAAGACACCGGGCTTTCTGTCATGCCCCAACCGGTCGCGGTATTGATGACCAGGCCAGAGTATTCCTTGACGGTCGAAATGATCGGGTTTTCGTCCGGGGCGATCGCCATGGCGCCGCTCCACTGATCGATCAGTTTCGACTCGGCGAAGGCTGGGAATTCGACCTTGAGTTTTGCCAGCGAGGCATTGAGCTCTGGAAGATCAGGAGCCGCCGTCATCAGCCTGTTTTTCTCGAACGGCGACACTTCATCCAGCTTCCAGCTGGTTGGCTGAAGGAACGAATCGATCAACTGCTTGTTGAGCGAGACGTGAACCGGGAAGTCTGGGATGGCCAGCAGTGGCAGGTACTTGTAGCCATACATGAAGGACTCTTTGACCACCGGCGCAACCACGACGCGCGGCGAGGTGGCGTAGGTGCCGTCAGCCTGCTCGCGGAAGTAGATGTTCCCTGGCAACGCAACGTTACCGCCCGGAGCACGAGGTGCCGCGCTGATGATCTGCTGGGACTGGTAGGCAGGCAAGGTCGGTACATCGACCCCCAGGTTCTGCATGAACAGCCTGGACCAGGCACCGCCAGCCACGACGACGCGAGAGGTCTTGATGGCGCCCTTCTCGGTCACCACGTCGGAGATGGCACCTGCTTGAGTTTCCAGTCCACGCGCGGCGCAGTGGGTGTAGATGCGCACGCCCATCTTCTTGGCGTACTCGGCCATAACGTACGAGGCACGCTCGGCGTCCAGGCTGCCCGAGTCTTCCTCGAAGCCTGCGATCTTCCAGCTGGACGAGGCACCGCGCAGGCGCTGCTCAAGTTCAGTGCCTTGAATGATGCGGGTCTTGAAGGGGATGTCGGAGCCAACCTCACGGGTTTTGAGGTCGATCCACTTTCTGACGCCTTCCAGGTCCTCTTCATCGAAAGGCACTTCGACACGGCCTTGGGTGCGGTAGCTGGTGTCAGCACCAACCTTGGCATTCATCTCGCGCCAGCGTTGCTTGGCAAGGTGGTGCAACTGGAAGGTCGCATCCGGCATCTTGTAGGTCATGACCTGGCCATAGAACCGGCAGGACTGCTCGCCGGCAATGTCGCCTTTTTCAACGATGACGACCGACAGGCCACGCTCGACCAGGTTGATCGCGGTGGTCAGACCGAGAATGCCCGCGCCGATGACGACCACGTCTGCTTGCTTGGGCAGCACACCCTCGGTGCCTTCGACAAAACCGAACCGCGGTTTGCCGGGGATCAACCGACCCTCGCGCGTCAGCATAGGGGTAAGAATCCCCGCACCTGCCGCAGCTGCCACAACGCCGCCGCCAATCAAAAACTTACGCCTGGTCATTCCCATGACACTTTCCTTACCTAGCATTCAGTATCGGTTACATCAGCCCGAACAACGGGCGCATGCAAGGCCGACAGCCCACCTGGCCAACTATGCGGCCATTGTGTGAGGCTGACGGTTCAAATTGAGGGCGGCTATTCTGGTGATGCAGCACTGCGGGAGGAATCGCTGGGGGCAAATACTTAGTTCATGTATTTCGTAACTTTCATACAAAGGACATAAATAGTTGATATGGCGACGTGACGACTGCGTAAGTGGCGCTGTCCACACGCTGGCAATTAGCCGGCGACATCTTCTTTGAACTAATTGGTTAACCCTGCGCCCTAAGCCTGAGCAGCAAGACCATTGCCACTCACTAGGAAGGTTCGATCATTTATGAAACGTGAACAGATTGAAGGTGTTGCAGAGCAGGTAACCGGTAGAGCACAGAGCGCGGTGGGTCGGCTGATTGACGACCCTGCCCTGGAAGCTGAGGGTGATGGGCGCCAGATCGCTGGCCAACTCACCAAAAGCTACGGTGACGCACTGAATAACGTGTCTACTTTTGTGAAAGAGAAGCCCATCGCAGCGCTGGCCATTGGCGCAGCCATCACGTTAGTTCTGAGCCGCCTGTTGCGGCGTTGAGCATGAGAGTTCACGGGCCTTTAATGCCGGTCAGTTAGGCTTTATCGGCGGTAATTGGGGCTGCTGTGCAGCCCCCTAGGCCCTAACTGACTGACACCCAAGGAAGAAAGAATGTCGGACCACTGTGGGATGCTTGCTCAACAAAAATACCAGCTGACATCAAAAAACTGTTCTTCGTTTTACTAGGGGTTTATCGCTCATGCAAATACCCCCACGCCTTCGCAGAAAACGCCAATGGCAAAACCCTTTACCTGCAAAGATGTGCGGTATGCCACGGAGCAGTTATCAAGGGAACCGGGGCGTTAGCCACTAAAAGCAACCCTCCCACACCTGACCTTACAACGGCTGCCTTCAAGAAACGCCTGAACGATTACCCAGGCGTTATTGTGGCGTCAGTGATACTTCGACCAAATTAAAACGCCGGCACCACATCACCGTGATAGCGATCGAGGATGAACGCCTTCACCTGCGGCGAGTTCAACAGCGCACCCAGCTTTTGCACCGCTGGGTCGTTGGCCTTGTCCCGGCGTACGTACAAGTAGTTGGCATACGGCGACTCAGCGCTTTCGATAAACAGCGCATCTTTGTGCGGCACCAGCTTGGCCTCCAGCGCGTAGTTGGCGTTGATCAGCGCCATGTCTACCTGGCCCAGTACGCGCGGCAGCATGGCGGCTTCAAGCTCCTTGAACTTCAGGTGCTTGGGGTTGCTGGTGATGTCGGCGGCGGTTGCCATGATGTTGCTCGGGTCCTTGAGGGTAATCAGCCCCTGCTTGGCGATCAAAAGCAGTGCACGCCCGGAGTTGGTAGGGTCGTTGGGGATCGCGACGGTGGCGCCATTCTGCAACTCGGCGACCGATTTGATTTTGCTGGAATAAGCACCGAACGGTTCGATGTGCACGGCCACGACCGGTACCTGATCGCTGCTCGGGCGGTCTTTCTGGTACGCCTCGTAATAAGGCTTGCTCTGGAAGTAGTTGGCGTCCAGTCGGCCCTCGTCAACCTGGCGGTCTGGCTGGATGTAGTCAGTGAACACCTTGACCTCGAGCTCCACCCCCTGCTTGGCCAATTCGGGTTTGAGGAACTCGAGGATTTCGGCGTGAGGCACGGGCACCACGGCGATCTTGAGCGTTTCGGCCTGTGCAGTACCGAGGGTGGCCGCCAGCAGGGCAAGCGAAAGTGCAATGCGCTTCACGAGAGTGTTCCTTCGAATCGTTTGAGGGTGAAAGAGGACAGATCAAGGTCGGTGGAGCCGCAGGTGCACCACTGTGCAAAGGCTTCGCCCAAGGCAGCCGAGTGTTTGAAACCGTGGCCAGAACAGGCCGACACCACCAGGGTGTGCTTGAGCGTGGGGTGCTGGTCGATGATGAAGTGCCTGTCCGGGGTGACGGTGTAAGCGCACACGGCCGACTTGAGGACCTTGTCGGTAACCCCGGCAATACGGCCTTGCACTTGCTGCTCGTACATCGCGCTGGCTTGCTCGGCAGACACACTGCGGTCCAGCAGGTCGGGCTGCGAAGCCGTGTGGTACTGGGCCGTGGCAATTTTCAAGCTGCCCTCGCCGGGCTGCGCAGGGAAGCCGTAGTTGATGTTGTTGTCGCCGCGCCCATGGGTGAGGATGAACGTGGGCGATGCGCCCTCCAGGCCTGCACCTGGCTCAAGCTCAAACCAGAACAGCATTTGCCGGTAGACACTCAGCAACCGGTCGAAGGGCTCACCCAACAACCCGCCCGCCCAGTTACCGGCGCTGAACACCAGCTTGCCGGCCTTGACCGTACGCACGTTGGTGGTGACCGTGACGCCTTGCTCATCCGAGCGGATACCGGTCACCGTTTCGCCGGTGTGCAATGTGGCGCCGTGCTGCGCAGCCAAGCGCAACTGCACCTCGATGCAGCGCTCAGGGCGCACGAAACCGCCACCGGGCTCGAAGTAGCCGATCGCGTCATCGCGCACGTGTGCGAATTGTGGGAAGCGCTGGCGGATTTGCTTGGCATCGAGCACTTCGTGTTCGATGCCATAGGCCTTGGCCAACCCGATGGTGCGCAGGGTGAAGTCACTTTTATCGTCGGGGTCGAAGTCGGGGCTGGACGTCAGTGCGAGCAGGCCAGACTGCTCGAACAACGACTCACCGGACAGCGCTTCGAGTTCTCGCCAGAGCTGCTGGGACCGTTCGACGATGGGCACGTACTGCGCACCCTCGCCTACGGAAAGCCGGGTGATGCGCGTATCGCCGTGGCTTGAGCCAAGGGTATGTGGGGGGTGATAGCGGTCGATACCGACCACATCGACACCCGCCTTGGCCAATTGATACACGGTGGCGGCGCCCATGGCGCCCAGACCGATGACGATGACTTCACAGTGCTCCACGGGCAGCGCTCGCTCAAAAAGGCGCTAGTTGAAAGCAGGCAGGCTCGGGAGACAAAGAATTAAAGGGTATATCGTTATGCCTATGTGTTCTCTGGAAGGCCTGAGCCAGAGCGGGTCCACACTTTCAGGAGCCGGCTTGCCGGCTCCCATAGGCCTCACCTGAATCAATTCTTGACCTTGGTGCCTTCAATCCAGATGGTTGATGCACACCACCTTGGGCTGGGTCATGTCCTCATAGGCAAACCGCACCCCTTCGCGGCCCAGGCTGCCGTACTTGAAGCCTCCAAACGGCATGGCATCGAAGCGGTAATCGGAGGAGTCGTTGATCATCACACCACCGGCCTCGATCCGCCGCGCTAGCTTCAGCGCCGTCGACAGGTCTCGGGTGAATACCCCCGCATGCAGGCTGTATTCCGGGGCATTGGCCAGGGCAACGGCCTGGTCGAGGGTGTCGAACGGCTCCAGGATTACTACGGGGGCGAACACTTCCTGCAGCCAGATACGGCTGTCGTGGCTGACCGTTTCCAGTACCGTAGGTGCGTACAGAGCACCTTGCCGGCGATGACCGCAGAGCAGCGTCGCGCCCTGCCCCAGCGCTTCTTCAACCAGTTGCTCAGTACGGCGGGCCGCCTGCTCGGTAACCATCGGGCCGACATCCGTATCCGGGCTGGCGGGGTCACCCAGCTGCAAAGCCTTGGATTGCGCGACGAACTGCTCGCGGAAGGCTTCGTACACTGCGCGCTGCACCAGAATCCGTTGCGTGCCGATGCAGTTCTGCCCCGCCGCCCAGAAGGCCCCCGAAACACAGGACTCCACGGTCGGCCCCAGGTCGCAGTCTTCCAGCACCAGTACAGGCGCATTGCCGCCCAGGTCCATGGCGAGCTTTTTGAGCCCTGCGCTGCGGGCGATCGATTCGCCGGTGGCAAAACCGCCGGTGAACGAAATCATGCGCACCTCACGCAACTCGACCAGCGCCTTGCCCAGTTCGACTCCACCGGTTGCCGTGGTCACCACGTTTTCGCCAAGCCCGGCCTGCACCAGGCAATCGACCAGCTTCAACGCCGACAACGGCGCCAGTTCAGACGGTTTGAGGATCACCGCATTGCCCCCGGCAATCGCCGGGCCCAGCTTGTGCGCCACCAGGTTCAGCGGGTCGTTGTAGGGCGTGATCGCGACAATCAGGCCCAGCGGTTCGCGGCTGAACCAGCCTTGGCGGGCTTCGGACCCTTCATAGGCTTCGAACGGCACCACCTCGCCGGCATTGCGCCGGGCTTCTTCGGCGGACAGCTTCAGCGTGTTCACACAGCGCTTCACTTCCTTCTGGGCCTGACGCAGGGTTTTACCGGCTTCGGCCACGATCAAATTGGCGAACGCAGCCGCATCGGCTTCGACCAACCGCGCAGCTTCTTCAAGAATGCGCGCGCGACGGTGCCGGGGCATTGCTGCACTCTCAAGGCACCCCGCCCGTGCGCGTGCCAGCAAGGCGGGCACGGCCGTGGCGTCCAGATTGGGCACACGCCCCACCAGACGGCCGTCGAAAGGGCTGAACACGTCGATGTGGCTCGGCGCTACAGCGTGAACACTGGCCATGCGAGATACGCTCATAAAGGCTCCGTTACTGACGCGGGGTGGTGTGCAGGGCGATGATGTCGGAGAGCAAGGCATAGGCGGTTTCGATACGCCCTGCGCCCGGCCCGGACACCGTGACCGCCCCCAGCAGCGCGCTGTTGAACGACACCGCATTGACCGCGCCATTGATGCCGGCAAGCGGATGATCGAGCGGCAACAAACGCGCTTCGACACTCGCGGACACCGTGCCGTCAGCACCCTTGCTGGCAGCGCCGATCAGTTTCCAGCACTGCCCCGTGGCATGCGCCTTGACGATATCCGACGCACTGATGCCGCTGATGCCCGAGCACACCACGTCGCTGACGCTCAAGCGCGCATCCAGCAACTCGTTGGCCAAGATCACCACCTTCAGGCGCACATCAAAGCCTTCGACATCTGCCGTCGGGTCGGCCTCTGCGTACCCCAGTTGCTGCGCCTGGGCCACCGCATCCGCGAACGACATGCCGTCTTTCATGCGGGTCAGCACGTAATTGGAGGTGCCGTTCAGAATGCCTTCGAAGCCATGAATCTGCGAACCTGCCAAGGCCTGCTTGGCCAGGCGGATCACCGGGGTGCCGCTCATGACCGCGCCTTCGTATTCGAACGCGACATTGTGGCGGCGCGCCAGCGCCTTCAGTTCGGCGCCGTGCAATGCAATCGGCCCCTTGTTGGTGGTCACCACATGGATGCCACTCTCCAGCGCCCAGCGGCAGAAGGTGGCCGCCGGCTCGCCATCGACCGGGTTGGTGAAGGTAGCCTCAGCGATGATGTCCGCGCCGGACTGCTTGATGACGGTCTCGTTGAACGCCTCGGCAGTGCCCCCTGCAATCAGGGCGAGCGCGCCCTTTTCGGCGGGCAAGGCTGCCAGCGCGGCAGCGTCCAGGCCATTGCGGTCGACCACCGAACCAAGGAACAGGTCGGTGACGCCGACGATCTTCAGGCTGAAGCCGAGGGTGGCCTGCCAGCTGTCATTATGGGTTGCGATCAACTGGGCCAGGCCTCTGTTGACACCGCCAAAACCGACCAGGGCAATGTTGTATTCAGTCACGAAGGCATTCCTTTTTGCTGTTGTTTGATGGGCCTAGCGTACGAGCCGGCTACGGGCAGTTGAATAGGCCAAAGTGCCGTATTTATTGGGCGTTCTGCCCACACGCGAAATGGCCACTTTACGGATTCCACAGGCCGCTCCTACAGAAAGGGGCACGCGCAGGGGAGAATGGGGATTAGAAGACAGCGGAGAGAACAAACGAGGTAACGGTGTTTTCAACACCCGGCATGCCGGCGATCTCTTTCCAGACGGCGTGGACCCGTTCTGGGGTCGCCGCAGCAACCCTCAGCATCAGGTCGAATTCGCCGCTGAGCACTTCGCACTGGATCACCTCAGGGAGGGTGCGCAATTTGGCCAGCACGTCGTCCCCGCGCATGCGGTCGTAGCGATAGACGAAAATCGCCGCGCTGATCAACGATGAAGGGCGGCGGGAATCCCCCAGCCGAACGGTGTAGCCCTGTATCGCGCCATCGCGCTCAAGCCGTTCGATACGCTGGCGCACCGCATTGCGCGAGAGGTTCACCTTGGCCCCGAGTTCGGCATGGGCAATCCGCGCATTGGCAGTCAATTCGGCGAGAATGCGCTCGTCCAGCGGGTCGAGGATGCGTTTCATGCCGGCCTCGACTGCGCTGCCAGCAGGGCCTGGCACAGGCCATCAAGGTCCCCTCTGCACAAGGCTGGCGGCCCGTCCTGCACCACGGGCTGCGGTGCAAGCTCACCCTCCCACACGCCCAACTGCGCCAACAGCGCAGCCGACTTGGCCGGCGCAATCTGGCCCAGGGTCACCATCGGTGCGCCCAGGCTGCGTCGATGCATGCGGCCGGCCAGCGCACCGACAGCCGTGTGCGGGTCGACCAGCGCTGCGGCTTGCGTGCGCAGCTTGATGACTTCGCGGCGCACCTGGGCTTCATCCACCGCATAAGAGTCGAACAACACCCGCGCCTGAAGCCATTGCGCATTGCCGATGCTCAATTCACCGCAAGCCTCGAACTGCGCCATCAGTGCCGCAACGCTGCTGCCACTGCGCCCGTACAGCTCCCAGATGAAGCGCTCCAGGTTCGAATAGAGCGAGAAGTCCATGGCCGGCGACAATGTGCGCTGGCTGGCGTGCGGCGCGTAGCGATTGCGGTGCAGAAACCGGTGAAGGGCATCGTTGCTGTTGGTCGACACGATCACCTGGTTGATCGGCAGGCCCATTTTCTGCGCAATGAAGCCGGCGTAGATCTCCGCGAAACTCGCTGCGGGCACACTGAACCCGACCGGGCGGGTGCCGCCCCCCAGTTGCAGCGCCGCATGGAAGTAGAACACGATCTGGGCAAGTACCCCGACCCAGTTGGTGGAGTTGAAACACACCGGTATCAACCCTTCCAGGGGCCAAGCACGGAACAGCCGCGCCACCAGGGTCTGGCAGTCATCGAAACTGCCGTCGATGGGTATCAGCTGAACACTGGCGGGGTCACCCGCCTGCAAGGCGGCCAGGCGGTCTGCCGGGATCTCGTTGCGGGGGTAAAGAATCGCCAGGCGCACCTTCGGCCTGGAGGCGAAGGCTTCGATGGCGGCAATGCCGGTATCGCCATTGGTGGCACCGACCACCAGCGCCGCTTCGCCCGATTGCTTGAGAAAGTGGCTGACCAGCCGCGCCTGAAGCTGTGCGGCAAAGTCCTTCGAGGTGTGGGTAGGGCCATGAAACAGCTGCAGGATCCATTCGTTATGGCCAATCTGCTGCAGCGGCGTGATGGCGCGATGGCTGAAGGCCTTGTAGCTGTCGCTGAGCAGCGCACGCAAGGCTTGATCATCGATGGCATCGCCGACAAAAGGCGCGATCACCCGCCAGACCAGCTCATCGAACGGCAGCCATGACCAACTGGCAATCTCCTCCGGGCTGATCACCGGTAAGTGTGCTGGCACATACAGCCCGCCATCAGCGGCAGGCCCCGACAGCACCACCTCACGGAAGTCCGCCCGTACATCACCGTTGCGGGTACTTACGTAGTGCATGAAAACTCCACAGGGTTACGAAGGCCGGTGCGCGTGTGCCACCAGCCAGGAAGAAAACAGCGCGGCATCGGGCGGCAATGGGCGGCCCTGCTCGCGTACCAGGTAAAACGACTCGCTCGCTTCGATGCGCTGGCTGAACGGCGCGACCAGTTGGCCGTCCCTGAGCAGGTCCTCGACCACCGAGGACCGCGCCAGCGCCACCCCCTGCCCCAGCTCGGCCATGCGGATGGTCGACACCAGGGTGTCGAACTGCAGCCCGCGCGAATAATCGACATCGTCCGCGCCCACCCGCTTGAGCCAATACCCCCAGCCCTCCTCATAGCCCAGCACATGCAGCAGCGGGTGGTGCCTGAGGTCGCGTGGTTCGCGAATGGTCGAGCGCGCCATCAGTGCCGGCGAACACACCGGCACCAACACGTCCCAGGTCAAGCGTTGGGCATGCAGGCCAGGCCATTCGCCATTGCCCCAGCGCACCTCCAGGTCGTCCTCGCCATCGGGCGCCTTGACCCAGAGGTTGCTGATGTAGCGGATATCGATGTGCGGGTGCTGGCGGCTGAAGTCCGGCAGCCGCGGGGCAAGCCAGTACTGCAGAAACGACAGGCTGCCACGCACCTTCACTGGGCCGCGCTTGTGCTGGCCGAAAATCTCGTTGGTGCCCACCGCCAGGCGGCTGATCGCATCCTGGACCACCGGCAAGTACGACTGCCCTTCTTCGGTCAGGCCCAGGCCCCTGGGCAAGCGCTTGAACAAGGCCACGCCCAGGTGGCTTTCGAGTTGCCGAATCTGCTGGCTTACCGCGCCTTGGGTAAGGTGCAGTTCCTCCGCCGCGTGGGTAAAGTTCAAGGCGCGTGCCGACACTTCGAACGACCGCAGCCAGTTGAGCGGCGGCAGGGATTTTTGCTTCATCGACACGACCTCGTTCACAGTTGAATCCGTGCATCATGAACCGGTTTGTTCAGGTCGCGCCAACACCCGCGCCTGCCGATGCCGCAGCCGCCAGGCGCTGTGCACGTTTGTTGCGGGTTACCCAGTAGACGAAGTAGCACCAGGCAATGAACGGGATACCGAAATACAGGGCAACACGCTGCTCCGGGTCGAAGGCAATGCCGACACACGCCAGCACGCAACAGGCAATAGCGCCCAGCGGCACCCACGGGTAGCCACGCACCCTGAAGTGCAGGTCTTCGACCCGGCCGCCATTGGCCACATAGTGCCGGCGGAAGGCCATCTGGCTGGCGGCGATGCTCATCCACACCACCACCACTGCCAGGCCGGAAATCGACACCAGCGCCAAGTACACCGTGTCTGGCGCCAGCACGCTGCTGAGCAACGACGCCGCGGCGCCGGCCATGCTCAGCATGATGGCGTTGACCGGCGTGCCGCGTGGCGACAGGCGGGCGAAGCACTTGGGCATATGGCCCTGGTCACTGAGCGTCCACAGCATCCGCGAGGCCGCGTACAACCCGGAGTTGGCGGCCGACAGCAGCGCGGTGAGGATCACGAAGTTCATGATGTCTGCCGAGTACGGAATGCCGATCAGGTCGAAGACCATGACGAACGGGCTTTCGACCAGGCCTGCCTGTTCACGCGGCAGCAAGGTGGCCAGGACGATGATGGTGCCGACGAAGAACAGCGCCAATCGTACTACCGTAGTACGTATCGCCTTGGGCACGCTGTCTTGTGGGTCTTTTGCCTCACCGGCGGCAATGCCGATGAGTTCGGTGCCGGAGAAGGCGAACGACACCGCCAGCAACGTCATTGCGATCGGCAGCAAGCCGGTCGGGAACAAGCCTTCGCGGGTGAAGTTGGACAGCCCGATGCCCTGCACGTGCTGCACATCGAACAGGCCAAAAATCGCCGCCCCACCGATGGCGATGAAGGCGATCACCGTCAGCACCTTGACCAGCGACAGCCAGAATTCGGTCTCGGCGAACAGGCGCACCGACACCACGTTGCTGACCAGTACCGTGATCGCGAACAACGCGCTCCAGATCCACACCGGCGTGTCGGGGAACCAGCGCACCATCAGGATACCCGCCGCGGTGAACTCCGAGCCGATCGCCACCGTCCAGGTCAACCAGTACAGCCAGGCCACCGTGTACCCGGTGCCAGGCCCCAGATAGCGGGTTGCATAACTGCTGAACGAGCCGGTTTCGGGCATCTGCACCGCCAGTTCCCCCAGGCAGACCATTACCAGGTAGACCATGACCGCGCCGACGATATAGGCGATGACCGCGCCCAAGGGCCCGGCCTGGTTGACCGTGTAGCCTGACGTCAGAAACAGGCCAGTGCCGATCACGCCACCCAGCGCCAGCATGACGATGTGGCGCGTGTGCATCTCTTTCTTGTACCCGGCCGGGTGGCCCGACGCCGCATTTGAGTGTTCGGTGGACATAGTTGAGTTCTCATGAAGTGGCTGGCACAGCAGCCGGCAGGCGACCCTGAGGCCGCCACCGTCGCTGTGTCAGCGGCTGTTATTGTTATGGCTTTCATGAATCATGAAGGGCGTGCCCGACGCCTCAGGTGGACACTTCGACGTGCCGGCCACAGGTGTCGCTGCCCTGCCCCTGCGCGCGTTCGACCTGCACAGCGGCGAACGCCTGGCGCAGGTCTTCCAGCAGGTCGGCGGTATCCTCGATGCCGACCGACACCCGCACCAGGCCTTCTGAGATGCCCAGTGCCTGGCGCTCTTCCAGGGTGTTTTCCACATGGCTGGTTGTCCGTGCCGGCCCGTAGATGGTTTCCACCGCACCCAGGTTGCCGGCGCGGTGGGCGTAGCGCAGCTTGGGCAGCAACTTGACGACGGTGTCCATCCCGCCTACCAGCACGAAACTGACGATGGCGCCAAAGCCGCGCATCTGCGCACTTGCAATCGCGTGGCCTGGGTGCCCAGGCAACCCAGGGTAGTTGACCGACTCGACCAACGGCTCGTTGCACAGGTACTCAGCCAGGGCCTGTGCGCTGGCCTGCTGCTGGCGCAGGCGCAGCGCCAGGGTCTTGATGCCGCGAATGATCAGGTACGCGGAAAACGGGTCCAGTGAAGCGCCGTTGATTTCACGGTAATGACGCACCTGCGCCATCAAGGCTTCGCTGCCGCAGACCACCCCGCCCAACACATCGCCATGGCCGGAAAGGAACTTGGTCGCACTGTGCACCACCACATCGACGCCCAGCAGCAGCGGGTTCTGGTTCAGCGGCGTGGCGAAGGTGTTGTCGGCAACGACCAAGGCGCCCACACGCCTTGCTGCGGCCACCAAGCGGCGGATGTCGAGGATTTTCAGCGTCGGGTTGCTCGGGGTCTCCAGGTAGACCACATCGCAACCCCGGGCGATTTCACGCTCCATGGCGTCGGTGTCGAGGGTGTCGCACAGCGTCACTTCGACGCCCTGACGGGGCAGGAATTCTTCGAAAATCTTGTTGGTGCCGCCGTAGCTGTCGCGGGTCGAGACCACGCGTTTGCCGTTGCACAGGAAGGTATGCAGCACACCGCTGATGGCCGCCATACCGGTACTGAAGGCCACGGCCGACTCGGCGTGTTCCAGTGCGCAGAGCTTGTCCTCGAGGACCGCAACCGTCGGGTTGCTCATGCGGCTGTAGATGAAGCCCGGTTGCTTGCCCAGCGCGATGTCGTACCAGGCGTCGATATCCTGATAGCCATAGGCGGCACTGGCGATGATCGGGGTTTGGGTGGCATTGAAGGGGTGCTCGACTTGTTCCCCCTCCCACACCACCCGCGTCCCGATACCCGGCTGCACGCCGTTAGCGACCTTTGCTTGGTTATTCATGTCATTGTCTCGCATCGATGAAACACGGCGGTGTTTCGACTGGTCTGCGAGGACTATAGAGCGCACCTGCACCCATGAAAAACGATGCAATTGGGCCCTAAGGGGCGCTTATTTTAATGGCTTGCCAAGCCGCCTGCGCCGGGCAAGCCATTCGGTGTTTACGCATGTCCCGGTAGGAGCAGCCTTGTGCTGCGAAGAGGCCAGTGATAGCAACGAACATTGTTGTGTTTTCACTGGCCTCTTCGCAGCGCAAGGCTGCTCACACAGATTTGGGGCGCAGCGCTATTGCACATTAGCCTGCAGCGCTTGCTGGTCGGCATGGTAGGAGGAGCGCACCAGCGGCCCGGACGCCACGTTCTTGAAGCCCATCGCCAAGGCCTGTTCGGCAAACCAGGCGAAGGTGTCCGGGTGCACGAAGCGCTGCACCGGCAGGTGGCTGCGCGACGGTTGCAGGTATTGCCCCAGGGTCAGCATGTCGACCTGGTGCTCGCGCATGCGCTGCATCACCTCGATCACTTCTTCATCGGTTTCACCCAGGCCCAGCATCAGCCCGGATTTGGTCGGCACGCTGGGCACACGGCGTTTGAAATTCTCCAGCAGGTCCAGCGACCACTCGAAGTCCGAGCCCGGCCGTGCCGCCTTGTACAGGCGCGGCACGGTTTCCAGGTTGTGGTTGAACACGTCCGGCGGCTCCTGCGCGGTGATGGCCAGGGCCACGTCCATGCGCCCGCGGTAGTCCGGCACCAGGGTTTCCAGCTTGACGCCCGGCGACAGCGTGCGGATTTCACGCAGGCAGTCGACGAAGTGCTGGGCGCCGCCGTCGCGCAGGTCATCGCGGTCCACCGAGGTGATCACCACGTACTTCAGGCGCAGGTCGGCAATGGCAATCGCCAGGTTTTTCGGTTCATCGGCATCCAGCGGTTTCGGCCGCCCATGGCCGACGTCGCAGAATGGGCAACGGCGGGTGCAGATGTCGCCCATGATCATGAAGGTCGCGGTGCCGCCGGAGAAGCACTCGCCCAGGTTCGGGCACGACGCTTCTTCGCAAACACTGTGCAGCTTGTGCTTGCGCAGCAGCGCCTTGACCCGTGCGACCTCGGGTGACGTGGCAATGCCCACGCGAATCCAGTCAGGTTTGCGCGGCACCTCCTCGGTAGGCAGGATCTTCACCGGGATACGCGCTACTTTGTCGGCGCCGCGCAGTTTCACACCGGCTTGCAGGGGCTGCGGGCGCATGGTGGCAGGCAGTGTCTGGTTCATGTTCATGCTCCGGCAATCAAGGCTTCAGCCACGGTAATAACGTTGCGCCACAAAGGGTGTGCCTACCACCTGCATCGGCACCCGCGTGCCTCGCACCAAGGCGAAGACTTCGGTTTCCAATGCCGCGTGCGCACTGTGCACGTACCCCATCGCCAACGGCCCGCCCAGGCTGGGGCCGAAACCGCCGCTGGTGACACGGCCGACTTCCTGGTCGTTGGCATCGACGATCAGCGCCCCTTCGCGCACCGGTACACGCGCTTTGGGCATCAGGCCCACCCGTTTACTGGCCACGCCCTCGCGTTGCTGGGCAAAGAGGCGTTCGGCCCCCGGAAAACCGCCGGCCCGCGCGCCCTCGGCACGCCGGGCCTTGGAGATGGCCCAAGTCAGGCTGGCCTCGATCGGTGTGCTGCGCGCGTCCATGTCATGGCCGTACAGGCACAGCCCGGCCTCCAGGCGCAGCGAATCGCGGGCGCCCAGGCCAATGGCCTCGACCTCAGGCTCGGCCAACAGGGTGCGGGCGAGCATTGCCGCCGCCTCGGCCGGCACCGAGATCTCGAAGCCATCCTCACCGGTATAACCCGAGCGGCTGACGTAGCAGTCGACACCCAGCAGCTTCACACGGGCGAACTGCATGAAGGTCATGGCGCCGACCTGGGACGCCAGGCGCCCCAGTACCTTGGCCGCCGCAGGCCCCTGCAGGGCCAGCAAGGCGTGGCTTTCGAACAGCGATACGACCTTGCACTGCCCTTCCAGATGCTGCTTGAGGTGCAGCAGGTCCTGGTCCTTGCAGCCGGCGTTAACCACCAGCAACAGTTCGTCATCGCCCAGGTTGGCCACCATCAGGTCATCGAGGATGCCGCCGTCGTCGTTGGTGAACAGCGCATAACGCTGCATGCCCACCGGCAGGTCGAGGATGTCGACCGGCACCAGCGCTTCCAATGCCTTGGCAGCGCCGGCGCCGCGCAGGCGAATCTGCCCCATGTGCGAAACGTCGAACAGGCCTGCCTGCTCACGGGTATGCAGGTGCTCCTTGAGCACCCCCAGCGGGTATTGCACCGGCATGGCGTAGCCGGCAAAGGGCACCATGCGCGCGCCGAGTTTCAGGTGCAGGTCATGCAGTGGCGTTTGTTTGAGTTGTTCTGTGGACATGAACGATTCCCCGTAGTCGATTCAGGCGCGATAGACCGGATTTTCCGCGCACAGCCTGGCCACCGACGCAGCCACCTGGGCCTCGACATCGGCATCGCCAAGGTGGTCGAGGATGTCGCAGACCCAGCCAGCCAGGGCCACGCATTCGGCCACCTTGAAGCCACGGGTGGTGACCGCCGGGGTGCCGATACGCAGGCCCGAGGTCACGAATGGCGACTGCGGGTCGTTGGGTACGGCGTTCTTGTTGACGGTAATGTGCGCGCGACCCAGGGCGGCGTCGGCGTCTTTACCGGTGAGGCCCTGGCGGATCAGGCTGACCAGGAACAGGTGGTTGTCAGTGCCGCCGGAAACCACGTCGTAACCGCGGTCGATGAACACCTGGGCCATGGCCTGGGCGTTTTCGATGACTTGTTGCTGATAGGCCTTGAAGCCTGGCTCCAGCGCTTCCTTGAAGCACACGGCCTTGGCGGCGATGACGTGCATCAGCGGGCCGCCCTGGGCGCCGGGGAACACGGCAGCGTTGAGCTTTTTCTCGATCTCTGGGTTGGACTTGGCCAGGATCAAACCGCCACGTGGGCCGCGCAAGGTCTTGTGGGTGGTGGTGGTGACCACATCGGCGAACGGGATCGGGTTCGGGTACAGGCCCGCAGCAACCAGGCCGGCAACGTGGGCCATATCGACGAACAGCAGCGCACCGACCTTGTCGGCGATGGCGCGGAAGCGTGGGAAGTCGAGGATCTTGGAGTAGGCCGAGAAGCCGGCGACGATCATTTTCGGCTTGTGCTCGACCGCCAGGCGCTCGACTTCGTCGTAGTCGATCAGGCCGGTCTTGGTGTCGGTGCCGTATTGAACCGCGTTGTACAGTTTGCCCGAGGACGACACTTTGGCGCCGTGGGTCAGGTGGCCGCCGTGGGCCAGGCTCATGCCCAGGAGGGTGTCACCAGCCTGCAGCAGGGCCAGGTACACCGCGCCGTTGGCGGAAGAACCGGAGTGCGGCTGGACGTTGGCATAGTCGGCACCGAACAGCTGCTTGGCGCGCTCGATGGCCAACTGTTCAACCACATCGACGTGCTCGCACCCCCCGTAGTAACGCTTGCCTGGGTAGCCTTCGGCGTACTTGTTGGTCAGCTCGGTGCCGTGGGCCTGCATCACTTGCGGGCTGGTGTAGTTTTCCGAGGCGATCAGCTCAATGTGGTCTTCCTGGCGTTGTACTTCGCGGCTGATGGCCTCCTGCAGCGCAGGGTCGAAGTCGGACAGGGTGAGGCTTTTATGGAACATGTGGGTGCTTCCTTATTGTTGGGGGCAGGCAAGGCCCGGAGGGGTCCGGGCCTGGGCAGTCAGGCGTCCTGGTAGATCGACATGGGCGGGCAGGCACAGGCCAGGTTGCGGTCACCGTAGACGTTGTCCACGCGCCCCACTGGCGGCCAGTACTTGTTCTCGCGCAGCGTTTGCAACGGGTACACCGCCAGCTCCCGGCCGTAGCGATGGGGCCATTCGCCCACCAATTCGCTGGCGGTGTGGGGGGCGTTTTTCAGCGGGTTGTCGAGCGTGTCGAAGGTGCCGTTTTCCACCGCGCGGATTTCCTCGCGGATGCAGATCATCGCCTCGCAGAAGCGGTCCAGCTCCTCCTTGGACTCGCTCTCGGTCGGCTCGACCATCAGCGTGCCAGCCACCGGGAACGACATGGTCGGGGCGTGGAAGCCGAAATCGATCAGGCGCTTGGCCACGTCCTCGACGCTGATGCCGCTGCTGTCCTTGAGCGGGCGCAGGTCGAGGATGCACTCGTGGGCGACCAGGCCATTCTCGCCGGTGTACAGCACCGGGTAGTGCTCCTCCAGGCGCCGGGCAATGTAGTTGGCACTCAGAATTGCCAGCTGCGAGGCGCGCTTGAGCCCTTCGCCACCCATCATGCGGATGTACATCCAGGTAATCGGCAGGATGCTGGCACTGCCATAAGGCGCTGCGCAGACGGCACCTTGTTTATGTTCCAGGTGCGCGTGGCCAGGCAGGAACGGCGCCAGGTGCGCCTTGACCCCGATCGGGCCGACACCGGGGCCACCACCGCCGTGGGGGATGCAGAAGGTTTTGTGCAGGTTGAGGTGCGACACGTCGCCGCCGAACTTGCCCGGGGCGCAGAGACCGACCATGGCGTTCATGTTGGCACCGTCCAGGTACACCTGGCCGCCGTGCGCATGGATGATGTCGCAGATGCGGGTGATGCCCTCTTCGAACACCCCGTGGGTCGAGGGATACGTGATCATCAGCGCGGCCAGTTGCGCCCGGTGCTGCTCGGCCTTGGCTTGCAGGTCGGCCACATCGACGTTGCCGCGCTCATCGCAATTGACCACCACCACGCGCAGGCCGGCCATCTGCGCCGTGGCCGGGTTGGTGCCGTGGGCGGACGACGGGATCAGGCAAACATCACGGTCCGCTTCGCCACGGCTGGCGTGGTAAGCGCGGATGGCCAGCAGGCCTGCGTATTCCCCTTGCGAGCCGGCGTTGGGCTGCAGCGACATCGCGTCATAACCGGTGGCCTCGCAGAGCATCGCCTGCAGTTCGTCCGTCAGTTGCCGATAGCCGAGCGACTGTTCGGCCGGGGCGAACGGGTGCAGGTTGGCGAACTCGGGCCAGGTGATCGGGATCATCTCGCTGGCGGCGTTGAGCTTCATGGTGCACGAGCCGAGCGCGATCATGGTGCGGTCCAGCGCCAGGTCTTTGTCGGCCAAGCTGCGCAGGTAGCGCATCAGTGCTGTTTCAGAATGGTAGCGGTTGAACACCGGGTGCTGCAGGAACGGGGTTTCGCGCAGCAGCTGCACCGGTAGGCAATCGCCACAGCCCTCTGCCAGGGCGACGAAGGCCGGAAGCGCCTGGCCCGGGGCGGCAAACACCTGCCACAAGGCCTCGACACTGGCCTGCTCGCAGGTTTCATCCAGTGACAGGCCGACCCGCTGGGCGTCGATCAGGCGCAGGTTCAGGCCGGCCCCTTGGGCGGCGGCCAGCACATCGGCCGCAGGCCTGGCAGTGACCACGCTGACGGTATCGAAGAAGTGCGCTTGTTCCACTGTGTGCCCGAGCTGCAGCAGCCCTTGCACCAGCACTGCCGTTAACCGGTGCACACGCTGGGCGATCTGCGCCAGGCCTTGAGGGCCGTGGTACACCGCGTACATGCTGGCGATGTTGGCCAGCAGCACCTGCGCGGTGCAGATGTTGCTGGTCGCTTTCTCGCGGCGGATGTGTTGCTCGCGGGTCTGCATGGCCAGGCGCAGCGCCGGCTTGCCAAAGCGGTCGATGGAGACACCGACCAGGCGGCCGGGCATGTCGCGTTTGAACGCATCGCGCGTGGCAAAGTACGCCGCGTGCGGGCCGCCAAAGCCCAGCGGCACGCCAAAGCGCTGGGCACTGCCTAGCACCACGTCGGCATCGAACTCGCCCGGCGGGGTCAGCAGGGTCAGCGCCAGCAGGTCGGCGGCCACCGCCACCAAAGCGCCGACGGCATGGGCGCGTTGCACCAGAGCGCGGTGGTCGGCGATAGCGCCAGTGCTGGCCGGGTACTGCAGCAACAGGCCGAAGTAGGCTTCAAGGCCCTGGCCTTCCAGTGCCGCTTCATCACCGATGACGACCTCGATACCCAGCGGCTGGGCACGGGTGCGCAGCACGTCAAGGGTTTGCGGGTGGCAGTGGCGGGAGGCGAAAAAGGCCGGTGCCTTGCTCTTTGCCAGGCGCTTGCAGAAGGTCATGGCTTCGGCCGCAGCGGTGGCCTCGTCGAGCAAGGAGGCGTTGGCGATCTGCATGCCGGTGAGGTCGCAGACCAAGGTCTGGAAATTGAGCAGCGCTTCCAGGCGGCCTTGGGAAATCTCTGGTTGATACGGCGTGTAGGCGGTGTACCAGGCTGGGTTTTCCAGCAGGTTGCGCAGGATCGGCGTCGGCGTGTGGCACGGGTAGTAGCCTTGGCCGATGTGGTTACGAAACAGCTGGTTCTTCGCGGCGATGGCCTTGAGCGCAGCCAGGGCCTCGGCCTCGCCCTGCCCTTTGCTCAGCTCAAGCACGCTGGTGCCTTTGATGCTGCCTGGGATGACGCTGTCGACCAGGGCTTGCAGGGAACCATGGCCGGTCAGCGCCAGCATCGCCTCGATATCGTGCTCACGCGGGCCAATGTGGCGGGCGATGAACTCATTATCCGTGGTCAATGGAAACGGTGCATTGTGCATGTCGATACCCTGGCTCAGGCGTTGTCAGCCAGGAAGCGGTCGTAGCCGTCCTGGTCCATCAAGGTGTCGAGGTCGGCGAGGTTGGCCACCTGGATACGGAAGAACCAGCCGTCCTGCATCGGCGAGGCATTGACCAGTTCCGGGTCGTCGGCCAGGGCCTGGTTGACCGCCACCACCGTACCGTTCAGGGGCATGCTGATGTTGCTGGCGGCCTTCACCGACTCCAGCACCGCGACTTCATTGCCCTCGCCGTACTCGCCCGGCTCTGGCAACTGCACGAACACCACGTCCCCCAGCGCCTCCTGGGCATAGGTGGTGATACCGACGGTCAGTTCGCCAGTCGCTTCCAGACGCAGCCATTCGTGTTCGGGGGTAAAACGCAGCATGCTCATGGATCTTCCTCTCTTGTTATCAGGTAGGTCCCGGTACAGGACTGATAACTACAAGAGCAAGGGCGATGCCAACTTGATTAAATCCTTTTATTTCAATGGCTTGAGATAAAAACCGGCGCCAATCCAGTCGGCCCAGACGGAACGAATAAGCTCCAGTGCATCGCCCCGGCAGGCCTGCGTGCCGGGGCGTGCCAATGAACGCGGGGACCTCGCCGAACTGGAGTGCAATCACTCCAGTGGAACGTATTGGCACCACGGCGCTACGCCCGGGTGGCAATGCCGTATTTGCGCAAGCGCTGGCCGATGGCCGTGTGCGACGTCTGCAAGCGTGCGGCCAGTTGCCGGGTCGAGGGATAGGTTGCATAGAGCTTTTCCAGCAGGGATTTTTCGAACCCCTGCACGGCCGCTTCCAGGCTGATGATTTCGTGTACGTCGGGCTGCTGGCTGCTCAAGGCGGTGCCGGCCAACTCCAGGTCGTCGCAGTCGATCACCTCCCCTTCGCTGATGGCCGCGGCGCGGAAAATCACGTTCTGCAACTGGCGCACGTTACCCGCCCAGCGGTTGCCCAGCAGCAGCGGATGGGTCGCCAGCGCCAACCGGCAGGGCGAGCGCTGTATCTGCGCGCAGGCCTGGCGCAAGAAGTACTCGGCCAGCAGCAGGATGTCCTTGCCTCGCTCGCGCAAGGGCGGGACCTTGAGGTTGAGCACATTGAGGCGGTAGTACAGGTCTTCGCGAAAGCTGCCTTCGACCACCATGCTTTCGAGGTTGCGGTGGGTGGCACAGACCACCCGTACATTCACCCGCACCTCACCGCCACCGCCGACGCGGCGGAAGCTGCCGTCATTGAGAAAGCGCAACAGCTTGGCCTGCAGGTAAGGCGACATCTCACCCACTTCATCGAGAAACACCGTGCCGCCATCGCCCAGCTCCAGCAGGCCGGGCTTGCCGCCGCGCTGGGCGCCGGTGAACGCGCCAGCGGCGTAGCCGAACAATTCGCTTTCGGCCAGGCTCTCGGGCAAGGCGGCGCAGTTGAGGGCCAGGAACGACGCATCGCGCCGGGCACTGAGGGCGTGGCAGGCGCGGGCGACCAACTCCTTGCCGGTGCCCGTCTCGCCCTGGATCAGCAGCGGCGCCTCAAGGCCTGCCACCTTGTGCAGGCGCACCTTGAGTTCCTTCAGCGCCGTGGAATCGCCCAGCAGCCCCTCCAGCCCTTCGGTGTGGTCGTGCAGCAACGACGCCAGACGCTCGCCGATGCGGCTTGGCGGGTACAGGGTGAGCAGGCCGCCCACCAGGGCATCGGCACCGCCGCTGATGGGCGTGGCTTCCAACAACAACGCCTGGCCTTGGAAGCCCACCTCGCACATGGGCAGGCGAAAGCCTTTGTCGATCAGGTTTTGGGCCAAGTCGGCCTCGGCAAACAGGCGCGACAACGGCTCCCCGGCTGGCTCGCGGCCAATGAGGTTGACCAGGGTGGGGTTGGCGAGCAGCACATGGCCGCCCGGGTCAACCGCCAGCACCGGGTCACTCATCGACGCCAACAGGGCCTCCAGTTGCAGGCGCCGGCGGTGGCCAGGCAGGAAGTCGACCAACTCGACCGCCTGCACCCCGACCACGCGCAACAGCGCACCGTAGAGCTCGTCCAGCACGGCCTGTGACAGCGCCGGGGCGTCGATGTAGACGTTGGGCGGGATCATTTCCACCGCGTCCAGGTTGAGGTTGCGCGCCCCTAGCAGCGCCAGGATTTCCTGGGTAATGCCGACGCGGTCGATGAAGGTGACGTGGATTCTCATCGTGATTCCCTGGTTGGCGAAACGACAACAGGGGGACGGCGCACCCGGCGCTGTCCCCCTGGTTAAAACGTGAAGGCGGCGGTTACTCCGCTTTGAGCGACAACGCGGCGTGCTCCTGTTTTTTCTGGCGAATGGACCGGTAGGACAGGCCCAGCACGGCAAACCACACAGGCACAGCGAACAACGCCATGCGGGTGTCCGCCTCCAGGGCCAGCAGGCCGAGGATGAAAGCGAAGAACACCAGGCAGACCCAGCACATGATCGTGCCACCCGGCATCTTGTATTTCGACGCACGGTGCAGGTGGTCACGCTGTTTGCGGTACGCCAGGTAAGACAGCAGGATGATCGACCAGACGAACATGAACAGCAGGGCCGACACCGTGGTAATCAGCGTGAACGCGTCGAGCATGTTCGGCACCAGGTAGATCACCAGGGCGCCAGCGGTCAGGCAAATACAGGAGAAGATCAGGCCGTTGGAGGGCACTGCACGGCGTGACAACGCGCTGAACCGGCCCGGTGCATCACCCTCCACCGCCAGGCCATAGAGCATGCGGCTGGTCGAGAACACGCCACTGTTGGCCGAAGACGCCGCAGACGTCAGTACCACGAAGTTGATGATCCCCGCTGCAGCAGGCAGCCCGGCCAGCACGAACAGTTCGACGAAGGGGCTCTTGTTGGCCACCACTTCTCGCCACGGGGTCACGGCCATGATGGCAATCAGCGCCAACACGTAGAAGACGATGATGCGCAGCGGGATGGAGTTGATGGCCCGTGGCAGGTTGCGCTCCGGGTTCTTGGTTTCGGCCGCGGTGGTGCCGACCAGTTCGATGCCGACGAAGGCGAACACCGCAATCTGGAAGCCGGCGAAGAAGCCCATGGCGCCGTGGGGGAACATCCCGTCGTCGTTCCACAGGTTGGCCAGCGAGGCGACGTTACCGGTCGGCGACTGATAGGCTGCCGCCACCATGTACACCCCGGTGCAGACCAAGGCGCAGATGGCCACGATCTTGATCATGGCGAACCAGAATTCCAGTTCACCGAACATCTTCACCGTCATCAGGTTGAGCGACAGCAACACACCGACGCAGGCCAGTGCCGGTAACCACAAGGGAATATCGGGGAACCAGAACTGCGAATAGGCGGAGATGGCGATAACGTCGGCAATACCGGTGACGATCCAGCAGAACCAGTAGGTCCACCCGGTAAAGAACCCCGCCCACGGGCCTAACAGGTCCGCCGAAAAGTCGATGAATGACTTGTACTGCAAGTTGGACAACAACAGTTCGCCCATCGCCCGCATGACGAAAAACAGCATGAAGCCGATGATCATGTAGACGAAGATGATCGACGGCCCAGCCAGGCTGATGGTCTTGCCAGAGCCCATGAACAGGCCCGTGCCAATGGCGCCGCCAATGGCGATCAACTGGATATGGCGGTTGGACAGGTTACGTTTGAGTTCGTGGGTGTCACCCTCAGGCGGACAGTGACCCTGCGGCAGGTTATTCATTGTTATTTACCTTGCTAGTTTAATTGTTTTTATAACGTCACAAGTTCAACTTTCTAACCGGACATGCGTTGCAACAGCCGGCCGAACGCAAGGGAAAGAGCAAGGACTATGCCAAAGGCCAGAGCCCGCTAAATACGGGGGTCAATGTAGGTATTGACGTTTATTGCTGTAATGAAGCCACTCCAGGCGGTGGCGGTAATGGCGCGGTGTACGACACCGAAGCGTCGTATACCGTGCCCTGCCCTGTACTGTATCGATATCACTACAATGGAGCGCTATCGGTCCAGGTTTATCTGCTTCATCCGCCCCATGGCCAGCGCTATACCTGTGGGAGCGGGTTTACCCGCGAAGAATCCGACGCGGTGTATGGCACCGGCTTCGCCGGTGTTCGCGGGTAAACCCGCTCCCACAGGGACCGCGTAGGCTCACCCACGCTTGATCACGCGCGCACCTCGCGCCGCGGCGCGCGGCTGCGCTGTTGTTCTTCCCACCCGTCCACCAGGCCCACCGGCACATCGACCGGCGCCAGCGGCTCACGCCCGCGCACCAGGTCGGCGGCACGCTCGGCCAGCATGATGGTCGGCGCGTTGAGGTTGCCGTTGGGCTCGCTCGGGAATACCGACGAGTCGATCACCCGCAGCCCCTGCAGGCCATGCACGCGCAGCGTCGAATCCACTACCGCCATGTCGTCCTCACCCATGCGGCAAGAACCGCAAGGGTGCATGGTGCTTTCCATGTTGGCACGCACGAAAGCATCAATCTGCTCATCGGTCTGCACCTGCGGCCCAGGTGCCAGCTCCTCGCCGCGGAAGCGGTCCATGGCCGGCTGGGCGATGATCTCGCGGGTCAGGCGCACGCAGCGGCGGAAGCCCTCGCGGTCTTCCTCGCTTTGCAGGTAGTTGAAGCGGATTTCCGGGTGCTGGTAAGGGTCGGCCGACAGGGCCCGCACATGGCCACGGCTCTTGGGCTTGTTCGGCCCGGTCAGCACCATAAAACCGTGGCCCTTGAACGGTTTGTCACCGTCGTAGCGCATGGCCGCCGGCAGGAAGTGGAACTGGATGTCCGGCCAACGCAGCCCCTTGGACGAGCGGATAAAACCGCCCGCCTCGAAGTGGTTGCTGGCGCCCAGGCCATCCTTGAACAGCAGCCAACGCAGGCCGATCATCGCCTTGCCCAGCAGGCTCATCTTGCCGTTGAGGGTCACTGGCTCCTTGCACGCGTACTGGATGTAGATTTCCGAGTGGTCCTGCAGGTTTTCGCCCACACCCGGCAGGTCGTGCAGCACCTTGATGCCGGCCTTTTTCAGCACCGCCTCTGGGCCGATACCCGAGCGCTGCAACAGGTGCGGCGAGCCGATCGGGCCGGACGATACCAACACCTCGCGGTTGCAATGCACCGTGTGGGTCTGCCCGCCCTCGTCGTACTCCACGCCCACTGCGCGCTTGCCGTCGAGCAGGATGCGCCGGGTCATGGCGTGGGTCACCACGGTCAGGTTCGGCCGGTTCATCGCCGGGCGCAGGTAGGCATTGGCGGTGGACCAGCGCACCCCGTCCTTCACGGTCATGTGCATGGCGCCGAAGCCTTCCTGCATGTAGCCATTGCAGTCGGCGGTCTTGATGTAGCCAGCCTCGGCCCCGGCCTCTACCCAGGCACCGTACAGCGGGTTCTGCATGTTGTTGCCGTTGTTGGTGGCCAGCGGCCCTGCGCCGCCGCGGTAGTCATCGCCACCAAACTTGAAATGCTCGGCGCGCTTGAAGTACGGCAGGCAGTTGCGGTAGCTCCACTGCTTCGCGCCCAGGCTTTCCCATTCATCGAAGTCGCAGGCATGGCCACGGATGTACACCAGCCCGTTGATCGAGGACGACCCCCCCAGCACTTTGCCCCTCGGGCAGTGCAATCGGCGACCGTCCAGGTGGGCTTCGGCGGCGGTCTCGTAGCGCCAGTTGTACTTCTTGGTATTCATCGGCAACGAGAACGCACTGGGCATCTGGATGAGCACGCTGCGGTCACTGCCGCCGAACTCCAGCACCAGTACCGAGGTGCCGGCATCTTCGGTCAGGCGGTTGGCCAGGACGCAGCCGGCAGAGCCTGCGCCGATGATGATGTAGTCGTATCGTTTTTTCATTGTTCTAGTCCTGTACGCGAAGGCCTGCGGCCTCGATGTTGCGTTCATTGCCCTTGGGGTAGCCGCCCCAGCCCAGGCGTGTGGCCAGCAGGCGGGTCAGGCCGTAATGCACCAGCCCGGCCAGCAGGCAGGACGGCAGCGAGGCGGTGGCGAAGGTGAAGAAATCGGTATGGGCCAAGGTCTGCGGGTTGAACACCACCACGTAGATGGCAAACCCTGCCACCAACGCCAGCAGTGCGATGGGGTTGAAGCCTTTGCAGAAGCGCAACGGCGAGCCGCTTTGCTCGGCATACAAATGGCGCAGGTTCAGGCGTTGCTTGCGCAGGAAGAAGTAATCGGCGATGCCGATGCCGGCCAGCGCGCTGTTCAGCGCCGACGTCCACACCAGGAAGATGAAGAAGCCGTCGTAGATACCCGGGAGGCACACCACGATGACCACCGGGATGATGCAGAACAGCCCGATCAGCATCCCCCAGCCCAGGCTGCGCAAACGCTCCCCGGCCAACTGACGCAGGCCGATGACGGCTGTGTAAAGGATGTTGACCATGCCCGTCAGGTTGGCCAGGGCCAGGAAGCTCAGGGCGATCACGCCGAAGGTCATGCCGCCGGCCAGCCGCATCCAGGCGGTGGGGTCGCTGCTGCCCAGGGTAGTGGCGGCGAACAGGCTGACCGACTCACCCAGCGACGCGGCGCCGAAGATGCCCACCAGGTTGGGCCAAAACGCCGTACGCTGGTTGCTGCACAGACGCGACAGGTTGCCGATGTAGGGCCACCAGGAGAACCCCGCAGCAATGTTGATTTCAACCGCGATCATGAAGTTGACGTGCGGGTTTTCGAACGGAGGCTGCAAGGGCGGCATGGCCAGCAGTTCACCGAAACTGTAGCGGCGGGAGATGAAGTACATCAGCGCCAGCATGATCAGAATCAAGCTGGGCGCGATCACCGCGCTCAGGCGGCGGATCATGTCCGGCCCGCGCATGGCCACCAGCGCCGCCAGCACGATGGCCAGCAAGGCCCCGGCGGTCACCAGCCAGTCGTTGCTGTCGGGTTGGCTGTGCTGCACCAGGGTTTCCAGGTTGTCCAGCGCCCGCCCGCACATCAGCCCCAGCACCGCCAGCCAACCCATGGTCAGGATCACCACCGAAAGGATATTGACCAGCCGGCTGCCATTGAGGCCAAACATGCTGCGCAGGAAAGTGAACTGCTCGACGCCGTACTTGCCGCACGGCAGGCAGGTGGACGAGGCCGCGAGCACCACGCCGATGATGTTGCCGATGATGATCGCGGCAATGCCTTGCAAGGGCCCGACGAACAGCGCAGTGGCACCGCCGATCAAAAACACCCAGGTGGCCACCGCCAACGCCGAGTTGGCGTAGGCATAACCCCAGAAGCCCCAGACCCGCTCGCCCGGCAGTAAAGGCGTATCGCCGCGTTCGGCGGCCAGGCGAAATTCCTGCTCTCTGGAGCGGCTCATGGCTGGCCCCCCAGGCAATACGCGCCCACCACCATGACCAGGGTCAGCACGGCCAGGGCAACAACATCCGCCGCGCTCAACGCGCCGGGCCAGTGCGCCCTGCCCTCCAGTTCTTCATAGGCGCGCAGGCGCCGTTCCAGGTCTTGTGCACGCTCGGTATCCACTTGGCTGTTCATTGGCATCACCTCGACGGGTTCTTGTTCTTGAAATTCGATGCGTTCATGTGGCCCGCGTCGCTCGCCAAACCAGGCGACGCGGGCCAGCCCTGTACCTCAGGGCAAGGTGATCCAGACCGCCTTGGTCTCCAGCAAAAACTCCAGTTGTTCAGCGCCCATGTCCTTGCCATAGCCCGATTGTTTGTAGCCACCAAACGGCATGGAGGGGTCCAGCGTGCTGTGGGCGTTGACGTAGACGGTGCCAGCGCGCAGGCGCGGGATCAGCCCGTGGACCTTGCCCAGGTCGTTGGAATAGATGGCCGCCGCCAAGCCGTATTCCGAATCGTTGGCCAGCGCCAAGGCCTGCTCCTGGGTATCGAAGGGCAAGGTCACCAGCACCGGGCCGAAGATCTCCTCGCGGACGATGCGCATGTCGTTGTTGCAGTGGGCGAAGATGGTTGGCTGCACGTAGAAGCCCGGGCCTTCGACCGGCTCGCCACCGTAGTACACCTGCGCCCCTTCGGCCTTGCCCAGGGCGATGTATTCCAGTACCCGCTGCTGTTGCTGGCGCGACACCATGGGGCTGATGAAGCAGTCAGGGTCCAGGCCCGGGGCAATCTTCAGCGTGGCCGTATAGCGGGCCAGCGCTTCGAGGAAGGCTGGGTAGACGCTGCGCTCGACATAGGCACGGGTACCGGCATCACACACCTGCCCCGAGTTGAAGAACACACCGTTGGCGACCGCCTCGGCCGCCGCGTCAAGGTCGGCATCGGCGAACACGATCACCGGCGACTTGCCGCCCAGTTCCAGGGTCAGGCGTTTCATCTGGTCCATCGCCGCCTTGCCCACCGAGCAGCCCACCGGGGTAGAGCCGGTGAAGCTCAGCTTGTCGATGCCTAGGTGGCTGGACATCGCCGTGCCCACCACGCTGCCGCGCCCGGTGACGATGTTCAGCACACCGTCAGGGATGCCCGCCGCCTGCACCAGCTCGGCAAAGCGCAGGGCCGACAGCGACGTCAGTTCCGCCGGCTTGACCACCACGGTGCAGCCGGTCGCCAGCGCCGCGCCGAGCTTCCAGGCCATGGTTTGCAGCGGGAAGTTCCAGGGCACGATGGCCCCCACCACGCCGACCGCTTCCTTGCGGGTATAGGCCAGGTAGTTGCCCGGCAGCGAAGGCTCGACCGTGCGCCCATGAATCTTGCTGGCCCAGCCGGCGAAATAGCGCAACGTATCGACGGTACCTTGAATATCCACGGCGCGGGCCTGGGCGACCGACTTGCCCATGTCGATCGACTCGATCTGCGCCAGCTCGTCGGCATTGTCTTCAATGAGGTCGGCCAAGCGATGAATCAGGCGCTCACGTTCCAGGGGCTTGAGCTGGCTCCAGGGGCCGCCATCGAATTGCGCACGGGCGGCACGCACCGCGCGGTCGAGGTCGTCCTGCGTGCCCATCGGGATGCGCGTCAGCACGCCCTCGGTGGACGGCTCGATGACCTCGGCGCTGGCACCGTCACTGGCCTCGAGCCAGGCACCGCCAATGAACATGCGCTGGGGCTTGCAGAGAAAACGCTGGGTGGCCTCGGAAACGCCGAAGGCCTGCAGGTAGGCTTTTACCTTGTTGTCCACGGTACGGTCTCCGGATCAGCGGGCGTTGGCACGCGCGTGGAAGATGAAGCCGATGCTGTTCATCAGCAATTGCGCGGCAAGAATCGAGGTCACGCCTGCCGGGTCGTAGGCCGGGGCCACTTCCACCAGGTCCATGCCGACAATCCGCCCCTGGCTACGCCGGGCCAACGCCTGGATGATCTCCAGCACTTCGTAGTAGAAGAATCCGCCATGGCTCGGGGTGCCGGTGCCTGGGGCGATGGACGGGTCGAAGCCATCGATGTCGATGGTGATGTAGTAGTCGCGGCCTTCGGGGATCTTTGCCAGCACACCTTCGCAGCCCAGGCGACGCACGTCGCGTACCGAGAGGATCTGCGAGCCGGCTTCGCGTGCTGCATCGTAGTCGTCGCGGTTGGAGGACGACACGTTGCGGATGCCCATCTGGGTCATGCCGACGATGTGATCCAGCTCCGAGGCGCGGCGCAAGGGGCTGCCATGGCCGTAGCGCACGCCATGGCGCTCGTCGACGAAGTCGAGGTGGGCATCGAAGTGCACGATGTGGATCGGCCCACGGCCTTCAAAGGCCTTGATGACTGGCGCATGGATCGAGTGGTCGCCGCCCAGCACGATCGGCATGGCACCCGCCGCGAGGATCTGGCGCACGGCCGACTCGATGTTGGCATTGCTGGTGGCCATGTCGGTGTGCACGATATCGGCGTCGCCGACATCGACCATGCGCAGCTGGTCATCGGTCAGGTAGGTGGCGTCATCTTCGAAGTCGTAGGCACCGGCGTGGCCGAACGAGAACAGGGTCGATGCCTCGCGGATGCCGCGCGGTCCAAACCTTGCGCCCGAGCGCCATTGGGTACCCATGTCGTTGGGCGCGCCGAGGATCGCCACATCGGCGTCGATGGCATTCCAGTCGGTGCAAATGGGTGACTTGGCGAAGGTGCAATGCCCTACGAAGGGCAGGTTCAGGCGGCCGGATTCATAACCGTGCTTTGCCATGTTCGGGTTTCTCCACTTATTGTTCTGGTCAGGAGACGGGGCGACTGCTCGACCGCCGTTGCAGCCACTATGGCGGCAGGCCAACGCGGGAAAAATGCGCAAGTGCAGATGCATACATCGGCCAACCCGAAGTAATCGCCCGCTGCCAGCGGCCAGGCGAAATGCCGGGTGTGCACCGGCAGTCATTTGCAGGTGCCGGGCATTGCAGTGATCACAGGGGCGTGGTTAGCTTGAAAAAAAACAATGGCCGGACGCTCATATCAGCCAGCGCGATGTGACGCACCGCCAGGAGGCCCCAGTGATCCAGCTCCACGACGTCGATCTGAAGCTCCTCAGGGTGTTCACCACCATCGTCAGGTGCGGTGGCTTTTCTGCGGCGCAGGCCGCCCTCAACGCCGGCCAATCGACCATCAGCGAACAGATGACGCACCTGGAAACCCGCCTTGGGGTCAAGCTGTGCCAGCGCGGGCGCAGTGGCTTTCGCCTGACCGAACAGGGCGTGGCCATCCACGAAGCCACCTTGCGCCTGCTCAGCGCGGTGGAAAGCTTTTGCATGGATGCCGACGTGCTCAAGCAGCACATCAGCGGCAAGCTCAACCTGGGCATCATCGACTCCACCCTGACCGACACCGCCTCGCCTCTGCCGCGCACCACCCAGCGCTTTGTTTCACGCGGGCACGATGCCCACCTGCACATCTACATCGGCGCCCCGGCGGAGCTGGAAGAGCGTGTGCTGGACAGCCGGCTGCACCTGGCCATCGGCCATTTTCCGCTGCGCGTGCCGGGGCTTTCGTACCTGCCGCTGTACGACGAAGCCCTGGGGCTGTACTGCGGCCGCCGCCATCCGTTGTACGCCAGCAAGGCGGCGAACGGCCGGCTGCTGGAAGAGGTTCGCCAGTGCCATATCGTGGTGCGCGGCTACATGCAGCAATACGACCTGGAGCAACTGGGCATCACCAAGGCCGCCGCGACCGTGGAGAACATCGAGGCGGCCGCGATCCTGATCATTTCCGGTGCCTATATCGGGTTTCTGCCGGTGCACTTCGCCGAGCAGTGGGTGAAGACCGGCGAAATGCGCCGGCTGGGCGCAAACACCCTGGACCTCACCTCGCCCTTCGACGTAATCACCCGGCGCGGCGTGTCACCACCGCCGATCTTGCGGGCGTTCCTCGAAGACCTGAACGCCTGCATGCATCAGGCTGGGGGCGTTTGAGCCCGCAGGCTCAGGCAATAACCCGGGCAACCTGCTGCGCGCGAACAAGCCCAGTCGTCGCCAGGCCCTGAAGCCTTGCCACCAGCACGGCCCGTGCGATTGGCGAGGTGGCCGGGTCGATAATCCGATACTGGCGATCGCACCACCCGCTGATCTCCTGTAGCCAGCCGGCCTGCAAGACGGGCTCGGCGTCCAGGCGCTGCAACAGGTAGGCCACTTGCGGCCCTCCACCACGCTTGGGGGAGTTCCACCTGCAGCTCTGCGCAATTCGCGGTGGGCCAAGGCATCACGCAGCAGGGTTGCAGGCTCGGTGTCGACTTCCAGCAAGCGAAAGGCTCAGGTTTCACGGCAGCTGATTTCGGAGCCTGGTTCAATCTGCTTTTGCAGCCAGCTGCCTCTCGATCCAGTCGATGAATGCCCGCGAAGTGGGCGCCGCGGTGGATGGCACGGGCTTCGCCCGTGTTCGCGGGGCAAGCCCGCTCCCACAGGGAATTGCGTCAGATATTAGGAGTTGGGCCAGAAGCGTTCACCTTCCAAACAGCATGGCGTCAGTGAGCTGTTTGCGACAACTTTTGCATCACCACGGCAACCATCTCCTGCGTACTGTTAATACCGTCAACCCGCAACACTGCAGACGTTTGCTCTGCCAACCACGCCTCGTGCCACGCTCGGTTGCGCCCAGAGAAGTTAGGGTCGTCATACTGCGAGGCCCATTCGCGGAAGGCCGTGTGGATCCCGTGCATGTCACCACCCGGTGCAATCCGATCGCCATAGCGCTCTTTTTCACGCGCGGCCAGCCGTTCAAGGCGAATGGGCGTGGGGGTGACGACGAACACGATCAGGTCGACGTGCGTAAGCAGGGCATCGCCCCACACCATGCAGGAACCGGTCAGTACCCAATCTTGGTCACCGAGCTTCTGCTGGATCACTTTCACGCGGTCAGGGACAGGCCGCTTGGTCGTGAACGGTGGGTCGGTGGGCATCCAGTAAGCATCATCGACATCGACATGCCGCGCACCAAGCACGGTCGCGAGGTTTTGACCCAAGGTGGTCACACCGGCACAGGAAGCACCCGTGATGTAGATTCGCAATTGTTCCTCCATGAATGCACGCCGAAATCGGGGCCGCACTATACACCCGACCTGCGCAAGACGCTGAACCCGATGAGTGGCGTCGGGTCAGCGTCAGGAAGAAATGGCAGCCTCAACGCTCCATGACATAAGTACCCGGCGCAGGGCAAACCGGCCGGTACTTGCGCGAGCCCAGCTTCTTCGGCGCCACCAGGCTTTCGCCAGAACGCTGCCCAATCCATTCGCGCCAATGCGGCCACCAACTGCCTTGCTGGCGCTCCCCGGCGTGCTGCAGCCAGGTTTCCGGCGCCTCGGCGGCGGCGGGCGCCGCGTAGTAGAACGACTTGGGGTTGCCGGGTGGGTTTACCAGGCTTTGCAAGTGGCCGGCATTGGACAGCACGTAGGTCGTGTCCTCGCCAAACAGCCGGGCGGTGCCGTAGCAGCCTTGCCAGGGGGTGATGTGGTCGGTAGTGCCGCCCACCACATAGGCGCCCACCGTTACCTGGGTCATGTCGATCAACTCGCCAGCAATCTCCAGGGCGCCGGGGTTGCTGTAGGGGTTTTGCTGGATGAGGTCTAGGTAGTCCGCGTGCAGCTGAGCGGGGAGCCGCGTGGTGTCGTCGTTCCAGGCGAGAATGTCGAATGCCGGGGGCGGGTTGCCCAGCAGGTAGTTGTTGACCCAGTAGTTCCAGATCAGGTCGTTCGGGCGCATCCAGGCGAACATGCGGCCCATGTCCTGGCCACTGAGCACGCCCTTGCGCCGGGAGCTGGCCTTGGCCGCGCGCAGGGCGGACGGCGTGGTGAACAGCCCCAGGGTGGTGTCGTTAAGCGCCGACGCCGTGTCGAGCACGCACACGGCCCAAGTGGTATTGGCCACCTTGTGCCCCTCACCACGGGCCGCCAGCCAGCCCAGGTAGGCCGCCAGGGTGATGCCGCCCGAGCAGGAGCCCCACATGTTTACATCCGGGCTACGGGTAATTCGACGCGCCACGTCCACCGCCTGATCGAGGCACAGCGCGTAATCGGACAAGCCCCAGTCGCAGTGCTCGCGGGTGGGGTTGCGCCAACTGATGACGAACAGGCTTACGCCGCTGTCCTGTATCCACTTGACCAGGCTCTTTTCCGGCGACAGGTCGATGGCGTAGTACTTGTTGATTTGTGGCGGCGACATGACCAAGGGCCGGGCAAAGACCTTTTCGGTGGTGGGCGCGAACTGCAGCAGCTCGAACATTTCACAGCGAAACACCACCTCGCCCTTGGCCGTGGCGATGTTTTCACCCACCGTGAATGGCGTACTGTCGACCTGCCTCGGGAGGCCACGGTTGTTCAGCATGTCCTGGCCGAAGTGGCGCAGGCCCCTGGCCATGCTCATGCCGCCCGTGTCCACCAATTTGCGCAGCGCTGCGGGATTGGTCAGCGGGGAGTTGCTCGGTGCCAAGGCATCGGCCAGCTGTGCTGCGACGAAGCGGGCGCGGCTTTTTTCCAGCGGGGCCAGGTCGGTGGCCTCGATGAAGCGGGTCAGCTCTGCCTGGCCAGCCAGGTAACTCTGTAACAGTGCGCGCAGGAAGGCGTTGGATTGCCAGGCCGGGTCGGCGAAGCGCTTGTCCTTCGGGTCTGGCGCGATGCTGGTGTTGCCTGCGACGATGCCGCGCAGCGCCTTCAGGTAGCCCCCCACATGGGCACCCGCCTTGAGCGGCGAGGTGCCTACGGCCTTGAGCAGGTAGCCGGCTGAACTGGCCAGGTCGGCTGGGCGCATGCTGACCAGGGGGTTGCCTGCCAGGGGCTGGCTGGGGGTGACGGTCTCGTTCGTTTGCGTGGATCTGCTCATGGCGGCTCTTGATTCCGGGCACGGTTGTGTTGTGCTGCGACTCTAAGGCAGCCGTGGCTGCGGCCACTTCTCATCGCACGACAGCGGTTTTTCACTTCATGACGGGGGAGCGATCTGACCGAAAACACCGGCAAACTCGGTGCCATCCACGCTATGGTCAACACGACTCCCCGAAAGAGCAATCACGGCTAGGCACCTCGATGCCTGGACACAGGATGCTAGCGCTCACCGCACCTTCCAGAGGCTCCGTTCGTTGACTGACTTACAGCACAGCCCTACCTACGCAAAACGGTTCGAAGCCGTGCTTGCCTACATCGACAACCATCTCGAAGATGACCTGTCGGTGAATGCACTGAGTCGCATCGCCAACTTCTCGGCGTTTCACTTCCATCGGCAGTTCACGGCGTTCATGGGTGTTCCGGTTTCACGCTATGTGCAACTGATGCGGCTTCGACGCGCGGCGCACCAACTGGTCGCCTCGCCCGCAACGTCCGTGCTGGAAGCGGCATTCGGCGCTGGTTTCGAAAGCCCCGAAGCCTTTTCCAGAGCCTTCAAGCGTGCCTTCGGCATGGCGCCGAGCGTGTTCGCCAAGGCCCCGAACTGGCAGGCCTGGAGTGCGGTATTTGTTGTTCCTCATCGTTCCAGGAGTATCACCATGCAGATCCGTATCGTGGATTTCACCGAAACGCGTGTAGCCGCGCTCGAGCACCGAGGTGCGCCCGCCCTGGTCGGCGAAAGCGTCGCGCGTTTTCGCCAATGGCGCATGCACAGCGGCCAATCGCCAGTGGCCAGCTGCCGCACCTTCGGCATCCCCTACGACAACCCCGACACCACCCCAGCGCACGCCTTCCGCTTCGCCGTTTGCGGCGAGATAGACGAGGCTGTGCAGCCCAACGATTTCGGCGTGCACGAACGGGTTATCCCGGCGGGGCGCTGTGCAGTGATTCGGCATAGCGGTTCGCCTGACTACATTGGCGAAACCCTCTACCCGCTTTATCGTGACTGGTTGCCGTCGAGCAACGAAGAGCTGCGCGACCATCCGCTGTTCTTCCATTACCTGAGCGCGTACCCGGAAACGCCCTTGGAGCAATGGCAAACGGATATCTACGTCCCGCTGAAGTAGGCCGTGCCATGCCCGCCCGGTGCCGGGCCACCGAGCCCCCACCCATGAGCCTCTTCGATAAAGTGCAGCACTGCACGCGAACGCTCGTCAATCCGTGAAATCAGCGAAAGTTCACTGACCATTTCCGCTTGAGCCAGGGGCACGATGCGGATGCCCGGCATGGTCAGCCGGGTCATGGTTTCGGGCACGATGCTCAGGCCGATGCCGGCGGCCACCAGCCCGGGAATACTCATCAGCGACGGCACATACATGATGTTCTGCGGGTGCAACTGGTGCTGCCGGCACGCCTGGAGGGTGTGGGAGGTCAGGCCGATGCCGGTGCTGTCCTGGAGAAACACGAACTTTTCGTGGCGCAGGGTCGACAGATCCCCGCTGAAGCGGTCGGCCAATTCATGGTTGTCCGGGATGAGCAGGACGAGCCTGGACTGGCTGAATGGGTGGGTACGCAAACGGTCCGGCAGGTGGTCCTTGAACACCCGGGCAAAGGCCAGGTCGAGTGTGTGGTCGAGCAACATGTCGAACTGCGCGCGAATACCGGCGTCGACCAGCGACACCTTGACCTCGGGGAACGTGCTGAAGTAATGCCGGAGCAATTGCGGCAAATTGGCTTCGAACAATGCCGAGTGGTAACCGATGTTAATTTCGCCCACCTCTCCCCGCCTGGCACGCCGGGCCGCGGCCATTGCCCGTTCGCTGGCCTCGATGGACTGCCGCGCGTGAGGCAGGAACGCCTCGCCAGCAGCGGTCAACGCCACGCCGCGGTTCTCCCGCCGGAACAGTGTCAGCCCCAGCTCTGACTCAAGCGTTCGCATCAATTGGCTCAGGGCCGGTTGTGCAATGCCCAGTTGCTCTGCCGCCCGGCTGAAATGCTGCAGGTCAGCGGCGACCACAAACGCTCTCAGGTGACGCAGTTCCATAATCGCTACCCATAAGGCTGGCTTATCTATTTATCGTGATTTCGATAATTATTCTGCAAGCAGGATGCGCTAACGTCTATTCACTTCGACGATTCCTTTCCACTGCATAGCCCGAGCGGAATCGTATGGGTATTCCGACACCATAAAAACAATGACGAGCCCCTTATGAGCACAATCAGTGACGCGCCTCATGATTCGCGCATGCCTCGCAAAGCGGTGACCGCCGCGACCATTGGCACAGCCCTGGAATGGTTCGACTTCACGTTGTATGGCGCGATGTCCGCGACCATTCTGCCGAAGTTGTTTTTCCCGGCGATGGAACCCACCGCAGGCCTGCTCGCTTCGCTGGCAACGTTCGGTGTCGGCCTGGCCGCGCGGCCCCTGGGCGCCATTACCTGTGGCTACCTCGGTGACAAACTCGGCCGCCGCAACTTGATGCTGGCCACCGTAACTATGATGGGCCTGGCTTCGGTACTGATGGGGTTGTTGCCCACCTACGGCCAGGTGGGTATCTGGGCGCCGATCCTACTGGTGCTGCTGCGGATCATTCAAGGCTTCGCACTGGGTGGCGAGTCCACTGGCGCGCAACTGATGGCGCTGGAACACGCCTCCCCCGATCGTCGCGGGCGCTATTCCGGCATGCTCGGCCTGTGCTCACCCCTTAGCCAGATTTTGGCCAACGGCGTATTGATGGGCCTGGCAGCGACGCTTTCAAGCGAGCAATTCGAAAGCTTCGGCTGGCGAATCCCGTTCCTGATGAGCTTCGTCCTGGTCATCGTCGCGATATTCATTCGCCTGAAAGTCGATGAAACCCCGGCCTTCGTGGCCTTGAAGAAGGCCCCGCTCAAACAGGAAAAGAGCCCGCTCACATCAGCCGTGAGCAGCCATTACAAAACCATCCTGCGACTGATGCTGTTCTTCTGCTCGCCCGCTGCACTGTTCTACTTGATCGTGATTTTCTCCCTCAGCTACCTGACCAAGCACCTCGGTTTTAGCCAATCGACAGGGTTCATGTCGCTGATGGTGGCTAACATGTGCGCGATTTTCGGTGCGCTTGCCGGTGGTTATCTGTCCGATCGTTGGGGGCGTAAAAAGGCGCTGGCGTTGGGCTCGTGCATGACGTTGCTGATCCTGTTCGTCTATTTCCCAATCCTCAACACCCTGAACGTCCCCGCCATCATGGCAATCATGGGGCTGTTCCTGGGCTTCACCCAGTTCCAAAGCGGCATCCAGCCTGTAGCCTTCGCCGAAGCGTTTCCTACCCAGGTCCGCTACTCGGGCTCGGCACTGGCCTACACAGGCGCCAATCTGGTGATCGGTGGCCCAATGCCGATGATCGCCGTGTGGCTGATGAGCCAGTCGAACAACTCGCCGTGGCCGCTGGTGACGTTGTGCGCGGTGATCAACCTGATCTCGCTGGCGATGATCATCACCGGCAGGGAAACCCGCGGCATCGACCTGAACGCGGTCGCCGAAGACGAAGCCGTCGAAGCCCGCGCTACCACCCTTCTTTCCAAATAACGCAGCAGGACAATCATGAATCGCACCGTTTTCATCCTTAACGGCCCTAACTTGAACCTGCTGGGTCGCCGTGAACCGCACATCTACGGCCACACCACGCTTGAGCAAATCCGCCAACGCAGTGAAAGCCTGGCGCTGGAACTTGACCTGATATGCGACTTTCGCCAAACCAACCACGAAGGCGTCATGGTCGACTGGATTCAGGAAGCCTTCGAGCAAGGCGCTGCAGTAATCATCAACCCGGCTGGCCTTTCGTTTCACTCGATTCCAGTACTGGATGCGCTGAAATTACTCGACACACCGCTGGTCGAACTGCACCTGTCGAACATTCATGCACGGGACGAACTGCACCGCCACTCGATCATGTCTGGCGTGGTCAATACAGTGATCTGCGGCATGGGCGCTGACGGGTATCCCCTCGCAATCCGGGCTATTGATACTTTACTGCGGCGTCAGGCAGCCAATAATTAACCGCCCTTCACCGGACGCTAACTGGGTGGCCCTTCGGCAACTTCGGAACGTCGCGCTTACACCCTGAACCGCCCTACCAGCGCTGTCATTTCCCCCACCAGGCCCGACAGCGCCTGGCTCGCCGCACGGGTTTGCTGCGCCCCGGTCGCCGACTGGTTCGACAACTCGCGAATATTCAGCAGGTTCCGGTCCACTTCCCGCGCCACCTGGGCCTGCTCCTCCGCCGCACTGGCGATCACCAGGTTGCGCTCATTGATCTCGCCGATGGCGCTGTAGATGCCTTCCAGCACCTGCCCCGACGCCAGGGTGACGTCCAGGGTCGACTGGGCCCGGCTGGTGCTGGCCTGCATCGAGGCAACCGCGGCTTCGGTCCCCTGCTGCACGCGCCCGATCATCTGTTCGATTTCCTGGGTCGATGCTTGTGTGCGGTAGGCGAGCGTACGCACCTCGTCCGCTACCACCGCAAAACCACGCCCGGCCTCACCGGCGCGGGCGGCCTCGATGGCGGCGTTGAGCGCCAGTAAGTTGGTCTGCTCGGACACCGTACGGATCACTTCCAGCACCTTGCCGATGTCCCGCACCTGCCCCACCAGCTGCTCCAGGTGCCCACTGCTGGCCTGGATCTCATGGGTCATGGCCTCGGTACCGTCGATGTTCTCGTTGACTTGCCGGCGGCTTTTTTCAGCCAGCTGATTCGATGCCTGCGTGGTCTGGGACGTGGAGACGGCGTTACGTGCGACCTCCTCGACCGCCGTGGTCATTTCGGTGACGGCAGTGGCAGCCTGCTCCAGTTCCTGGCCCTGCTGGCGCAGGTTATTGGCGCTTTCCTCGGTGACGGTGTTCAGCGCCGTCGCCGCGTCAGCCAGCTGTTGCGTGCAGCTGCTGAGCTTGCCGAGAGTTTCGCGCTGACTCTGCTGCATGCGCTCCAGTTCGAGGAACAGCTGGCCGATTTCGTTACGCCGCTGCACCACCACCGGCACGCTCAGGTCGCCGCCGGCGATGCGCTGAAAGTGCTGGCCAGCTTCACGCAATGGGTGCAACACACGCTGTGCAATGAAGGCCCAGCACAGCGCCGCCAGCAGCAACGTCACGCCCAGCAGCCCCAGGCTCAGCAGTTGTGCGCGCTCCAGACGGCGGTCGGACTCGAGCATGATCTGCTGGCTGCGCTCGCTCAAGGTGGCAACCAGTTGCTGACGCAGCGCCTGCAGGCGGCCCATGGCATTGCCGGCGTCGGTGTTGACCTTGAAGTACTGCTCCAGCGAGCGCTGCCGCACGGCCTCTCGCTGCCCCGCCACCGCCTTGGCGTAGTCGGCGAAGGTGGCCTGCAGTTCCTTGGCCGCCGCATGCAGCGCAGGTTCGCGGGCGTTGCCGACGAACTCATCGACCAGTTTCTGGCTCTTGTCGTTCAATTCGACCGACAGCGCCATGCGCTTGTTCGCACTCTCGTCATGACCGCCCAATTGCTCGATGAAACCCGAGGACACGTTGGCGCTGGCGCGGATCGCCATGAGCAACGCATTGTTCAACCGGTCCGACTGGTGCGCGGTCTGGTCCAATTCGCTGATCTGCTCATCGCTGCCCACCGCCGCGCGCCAGGCGCTGACGGTGGAGAACAGCAAGGTCAGGCTGAACAGCGACAGCACCCAGAACATTCCGGTGCGGATCTTCAGGTCGGCAAACATACGGGCAGTACTCCTCATGGTCCTGTTGGCACCCCTTCTCATCGGGATTTCGACGGCGGGTGAGCAGGTATCGGAGTGGCTGCGGCGGGCTTGAGTGGCGCTGAGGCGCTTGTGTGCGGTAACCGCACGATTGTTGCTGGCGCCTTGCATGTGGCGGCGCATACGTGCAAGGGTAAAAAAGGAACGTCAGTCATCAGAAAAGGAAGATAAGCACCTTATGCTTGGAATCACACGTATCCATCGCTACGTGCGCCCATTGCCTGCAAGCCAAGCAGCAGCCAGTGGGCGTGACGTCAACGTCAAACCAGGCGCCCGCCTGGCCGCGAAGCTTGCCACCCTCCTCTGCACACCCCGCGCCGTCCCGCCCTACCTCTGGGTCAACCCCGAGCGCCCCCCTGTCGATCGCATGCCCCCTACCTGACCGCCCACACGCCGTCATCGCACCTGCCTCGCCATTCAGTGGCAGAAGGCGGGATGTCTCACGCAAAAAAAAGGGGCAACACCCAATGATCATGTTTCAGGGCAAGAAAATTCACAGCGCCATCTTCGACATGGATGGCACGATGTTCGACACCGAGCGCCTGCGTTTCAGGACGCTGAAGCAAGCTTCGCTGGAAATCTTCGGCACCGCCTTGAGCGAGCAAACGCTGATCGGCTCGCTGGGCCTGAGCGCGAAAAAGGCCGAGGCCCTCGCCAAGGCTCACAACGGCGATGACTTCCCGTATGCGCAGATCCGCCAGCGCGCCGATGAGCTCGAACTGGCGTACGTGCGCAACCATGGCGTGCCGATCAAAGCCGGCCTGCTCGAGGTGCTGGAGCGCCTGCGCAAGTCCGGCCTGACCCTGGCGGTCGCCACGTCCAGCCGCCGCGCAATCGCCGAGGAGTACCTGATCAACGCCAACGTGCTCAAGTACTTTGACATCACCGTTTGCGGCGACGAAGTCAGCCAAGGCAAACCCCACCCAGAAATCTTCCTGCACGCCGCCCGCGCGCTCAATTGCCAACCCGGCCAGTGTTTCATGGTCGAGGACTCGGAAAACGGCCTGCTTTCAGCGATCCGCGCCGGGGGCCAGGCAATCCTGATCGAGGACATCAAGCCGCCCGCGCCCGAGGTCAAGGCCGGCGCGCTCATGGCCTACCGTGGCATGCACGCCTTCCTCGCCGACTTGAGCGAGTGCGTGCCCGACTTGGGCATGCCGGCGCTCGACGAGGCATTCCCTGCCTCACTGAACCAGTTCCGTGTCGGCATCCACGGCTTCGGCGCCATCGGTGGCGGCTACCTGACCCAGGTGCTGAGCCATTGGGACGGCTACACGCGCCCCTGCGAAATCATTGCCGCGACCCGTTCGCGCATGCTCCGCGAATCGGTCGCTGCGTTCGGCCGCTACAGCGTGCGCTACGGCGCCACCGCGTTCGACCAGACCATCGACAATGTGCGCATGATCGACATGGACGACGAGGAGGCGGTGATCGAGATGTACAACGCCGCCGAAGTCGTCGGCATGAGCCTGCCCGAGCAGGCCATTGCGCATCAGGCCAAGGCCATTGCCAAGGGTTTGCTGCGGCGCTTCGAACGCAGGGGGCGCGAGCTGACCGTACTGATCGTGTTGAACAAGATTGGCGGTGCGGCGTTCGTCCGGCGCCAGGTGCAGGCGCAGTTGGCGCTGCTGTGCACGCCACAGGTGTGCAAGCAGGTGCTGGAAAAGACCCATTTCGCCGAAACGGTGGTCAGCCGCATCGTTTCCAAGATCAGCAATGACGCGCTGGTTCGGCAGTTACGCATCAAGTCGCAGATCTTCAAGAACAGCCTGGAGGATGAGCCAGCGGTCACCCGCAAACCCGCCACGCCAGCCCCGGAATACGAGCGGCTTATCGGGCACTTCAGGCCCTTTGCACAATCCAGCAGTGCCATGAGCCAGTTGCACCTGATCCTGTTCAACAGCGAGCCCGACATGCCGCTGTACGTAGAGCGTGGCAGTGATTTGCTGGAGCGGCTGCGCCAGGTAAAAACGGTCGCGGACATTACCCAGATCCAGATCATCAAGAACCGCTTGTGGAACGGGCCGCACGCGATCATCGCCTGGTATGCGAGCCTACTGGGGCACACCTGGGTCGGCCAGGGCATGGGGGACGCCCGCGTCAGTGCGCTGGCGCAGCGCCTGATTCATCAGGAAGTGGCGCCAGCGTTGATGGCTGAATACCCGCAGATGTCGGAGGTTGTCAGCAGCTTTGCCAATGCGTTTCTCGAACGGTGCAAAACCTCGTTCAAAGACCCTTGCGTGCGGGTTGGGCGCGACCCCATGCGTAAATTGCAGCGTAACGAGCGCATCCTCAGCAGCATCGACCTGGCCCGCAAGCATGGCATTCAAACACCTGCGCTGGCGTTTGGGGCGGCGCTGGCCATTCACTATGCGCTGCACGGCAACGCCAGCAAAGATCGCGAGGCCCAGTTGATCAAGGCGCTGTACACGGCCAGCGGCGAACGTGTCGAAGCGGTGCTGACCCATGACGGGGAGTATCAGGGCAAGCCTTATCCGGGGCTGGACCCGGTCAGGGATGCCGAGCTGGTCGAAAGCATTTCAGCCAACTTCCGGCTGTTGCTGGAGCGGGACAGGGCTGACTGGACACTGCCCGCTCCGTTAACGCGCGGGTCGTCTGAGTGTGGTAGGGCGTCGGCCAAGCATTCGCTACCGGTTGCTTGAAGCGGTTTGGTAAGGGCGGTGTATCGATGTGTTCGCCCTGACATCGTCAGCGCCTGGGAAATCGAGCGCCGCGCGGGCGGCGCTCGATCTCACAGGCGCCGCAAATGTCGAGGTGAACGGCTGACTGACTCAACACTGACCACCGCCAGCAATAGGTCGCAAACCGTCGACCGGGAATGACCGCTTTCGACCCATAGCAGCCGGCTGGCAAGGACGGCCTTTCAGGCATGCTTGATTTCGGTTTTCGCGTCAGCCATGCAGATGGTGTGGCAAACTCTCTCTTTTTGAGGAAGCCTTGCGAGGAACACATGGTAATTCGACGATTCCGAATCGGGGAAGAGATTGCGCTGTTCGGGGTCTTTTACTCTGCCATTCATGACATCGCGTCACACGATTACACTCGAGATCAAGTCGATGCCTGGGCTCCTGCCGATCTTGATCAAACGCTATGGGCGGAGCACCTTCGAAACCTCCGCCCGTTCGTTGCTGAGGTAGACGGGAAAATTGTGGGCTATGCCGACATTCAACCGAACGGTTACATCGACCATTTCTTTGTGTCGGGTACTCATCCTCGGCAAGGAATAGGCACTTTACTCATGAATCGTATCCATGAAGAAGCCAGGTTACTTGGCATCGATGAACTTACTTCAGACGTCAGCACGACGGCAGAAACGTTCTTTGAACTGCACGGCTTTCATGTCGTGCGGCGCGGATTTCCGATCCGCCGGGGCGTAACGCTTCAGAATGCGTTCATGCAGAAAAACCTGAAATGCAGCGCATGAATGCCCCAGATCAAACGCGAGCAACTGCATTCGCCCGCTCAGACCTTTGCGACAGGAAACAACCGGCAAGAATTATTATTCCAGAAGCTTAGCGAAGCTCGGATCAATGCATAATTATTACTGGCAATGTACTTCTGACGGATGATACTTAGGGACTTATCCTGCGCTTATAGAGTTTGAATGAAAAATAATTATGGACAGTGTTAAATTTGAAGAACCTATGTTTGATCAGTATCTGAAACGATGGGGACTGACAATCGACGGTGATGCTTTCGTCTCGCTGAACGGCAATCTACTACCCGTTCGCCAAGGCAATGTACCCGCCATGCTTAAAGTCTCACAAGAGCCGGAGGAACAAGCAGGCAGCCAGCTCATGGCTTGGTGGGACGGCGACGGTGCGGCGCCCGTGCTGGCCCACCAGGGTGAAGCTTTACTGATGAAGCGCGCGCAAGGCCCGGCCACGCTCATTCAGATGGTCAATAGTGGCCGGGATGACGAAGCCATTCGCATCCTCTGTGCGGTAGTAGCCCGTCTTCACACACCGCGCTCCAAGCCCATCCCTGAATTGGTTCCGCTAGGGCAATGGTTCGAATCGCTATTGAGTGCGGCAGCTACTCACTACGGTATTCTTGAACACTGTGCGGGAGCGGCACGCGAGCTTTTGGCTGCTCCACTCGATGTCGCAGTACTTCACGGCGATATCCATCACGGTAATGTGCTTGATTTCGGCCAAGCTGGATGGCTTGCCATTGATCCCAAGGGATTATACGGCGAGCGCGGCTTTGATTATGCCAATATCCTCTGCAATCCTGACGAAGCAAGCGCGCTCGCACCGGAATACTTCGCACGACGTATTGCACTCATCGCAGATGCTTCCGGTATTGATCGCCGAAGGTTGTTGCAATGGGTGCTCGCATGGACAGGATTGTCGGCAACCTGGATGCTCGAAGACGGTGCCGATCCAAGAAGCAGGCTTGAGTTGGCAAAGTTAGCAGCTTCGGCACTCAATATCAGCTTTTAGGTTGCAGAAATGAGTTATCGGCCAACAACTGTAGATCTTACCTCATTAACCCCGGCACAGGAGCGCGAGAGATGAGTACATAGATATAGGTTGCGGCTATTAGGCGTTCATTGTCGCCCCAAAACAGAAGTATACATAAGTGCTCTTGGGCGACTTATTGGAATTGGTGAGATGGCACAGGAGAGAATGGATTGATAGAAGTTCGCAGAGCAACTGTAGACGATGCTGAGGCGTTGGGTGTGATTGGTCCTGCTGCTTATGCGGCAGCATACCATTACCTCTGGAGCGACTGCGTAGCTCTAGCCAAGCAGCTCGATACCTTTAGCTCCTCAGCATTTTTTAAATTGCTACAGCGAGCGGATTCAAGGCTTTGGGTTGCGGAAGTCGATGGGGTCGTGGTTGGATTTCTAACGATGATAGTAGACTCCAGCAACCCGGTTACACACGAAGACGGCGGAGCGGAAATATCAAGGATTTACCTACTTCCTGGCAGCCAAAAAAGTGGGCTAGGCTTGCGGCTTCTCAATGCAGCAATGGCGCATGCGAATGAACTAGGACTGACACATGTGTGGTTGGATGTAATGGCCTCTGCAACAAATGCAAGGAGCGCCTATCTCAAGTGGGGATTTACAGAAATAGGAATAAAGAATTTTTCTCGGAAAGTCAAAGTTGAGCATTCACAAATGGTTGTCCTGAGAAATGGGCTCTGAAGTCGCACCTCTTAAGGGCGCGCACTCTACATCTTGCGGCGGCGGAATTCTCCCTAAGAGCTGTCCAAAACGTCCACTTTTGGCCGGTTGCTGTCGTTCGCGAGAGGCAGCCATGGGTCGATAGCTGCCAGTCGGCTTAATGACCCATCAGGACCGAGACGGTGTGAAATCCTGGACCAGCAATATTCTTGCCCCCCCGGGTTAAGCTGTGAACGATGGTGATCAGAGTGATGAACGGACCCGTAGCCATTCTTCCCAGCACTCTTCTGGAGCGATGTCCTCATAACCCCGATCTTTTTCCAACGCGAAGGCGACACTGAAGGGCACTGCCATCGCGGTGGCATTATCTCGAATCTCAAGCACCTCAGCTTCGCTGAGCGGAGAGCCTTTCCGATCCTCCGCAGCCTTTAGCAGGGTGACAAGCGCCGGAATACAAATCAGACATAACGGGTCTGTAGACAAAGGTTTGCCTCATGCGGGTAGCAATAGAAATCAGTGGTGCAGATTGTAGGAGCGGAGCAAAAAATGCAAACCGCGTACCGATCACGGCTGCATGTTGAAGGATATGGCGTACCGATAGGGGTCGAAAGCGGTCATCTACGACCGGCAGCTAACGACCCTTAGCAGACATCTGTAACCGGGGCCGCTTCGCGGCCCATCGCCGGCAAGCGCGGCTCCCACAAGTACAGCGCATGCCTGAAGGCAGGTGATATTTCTGTGGGAGCCGGCTTGCCGGCGATGAGGCCGTTACTGTGCACAGCGCTTTGGATCGCTGTCCGCAATGGGTCGAAAGCAGCCGTTGGCGAAGGGTCACGGATGCACGCTTTAGAATGGACATATCATGTGCCTATCTCATACGCGTCTTTCGAAGGACAGGGGTGTAACCCCAGTTGAAACTCCTCTCTCCAAGCGCTGAACGCCTGCCTACAAAATGGAAGCCAGTAGCATGAGCGAAATGCCTATCCGGGTATTCAATTCCAACCCATGCTCGGCTTATCACCGAGTGAACGCCGTGAATGCATTTTTCACTAGCGGGCAACGCGGTTGCCACGATGAAGATGAGGCCGGTCTTGAATGTGGCCGAATCGAAATGTACCTTTTGATGCAACCCTATCTAAATATTCAAGGGAGTTAGGACTCAGCCAATGCTAGAACTGATGAAATTACAGTTAGACACCGGAATAGGACTCGCGACGGCGGTAATAGGACTCATAGCACTAGCAATTACCAGTTTTTTAAAATATTTTCTCTGTATGATAAGCACTGGTCACGTCGACACCATAACGTACTTAAGGATTTACGCGCATCTGAAACAAGTGGTAGCTCATTCGCGAAATACCTCGACGAGGCCATTTACATTGAGAGCTTCCGCATTGCAAGCGGGATAAGAGGAAATAAGCACAAGGTAGACTACATGCTTCGCCTTGCTGTAACGGGGCACTGGAATCGCCACCAACTACTACAAATATCAAAATTTGTCGAAGCCAAACCCCAGGCACGAGAGCCGATCTTTCGTATTACTCGATGGCAGATCGCAGGCGCACGAATTTCACTATTATTTACACTACTTCTCATGTCGATGGGTTTTTGATGGCATTAGGTGTCACCCTTAAAGGACCAGTTACTCTATCCGGGATAGCCGCTGGATTTAGCATTGAAATCGCCTTCATAGTCGCTGCCGCTTTAGTAGGGACAAGCTACAACACTTACAAAATAGCGCGCAATTTCGAAAACCACCTGAAGAAGCATCCTGAAATCGCGACATGGGAAGATTGTAATGTTTCGAAAAAGCCATGAAGGAAATGTTTCATCCGTTCGGTATCAAGATGACCGGACATGATGGACATATTCAAGATCCATTGCACGCAGCGTTGAGAGACCGAGGCTACATCCACAACAAGGTCAGGAAAAAGCCAATCATGGGTTTCCTATGGACAGACCACTTTGAGCCACTGACTGTCCACCATGGGTCGAAAACGGTCGCCAATGCATATCCGCCCCCCATCGCCCCTCATCAGCCATCCGCCGCCGCTCTGCACAGCACCTTTCATCGATCTCACTAATGAGTACTATCAAGCAGCGCGCCTGTGTGGTTGCCCACCCCCGCCCGTATAATCGCCTCCAATTTTCCCCCTCCTCCTCGTCTTTCAGGCGACTTCCCCCTTGGAACCCAGCACCATGCCAAGCGACAGCCAGGCCCCTAGCGGCCTTCCCGAACATAATCAACAAAGCGTCAAACAGCAGTGGCTGGCGATTCTTTCGGTCGCGGTGGGTGCCTTCGCCCTGGTGACCAGCGAGTTTCTCCCGGTCGGCGTACTCAACGATGTCGCCAGCGACCTGGGCATCAGCGCCGGCCAGGCCGGGTTGATGGTTACCCTGCCCGGCATCATGGCCGCCCTCGCCGCCCCCTTGTTGTCTGTAGGCATTGGCGCCTTGGACCGTCGCTACCTGCTGATCGGCCTGACGCTGATCATGATCATCGCCAACGCGGTGGTGGCCTACGCCAGCGACTTCAACCTGCTGCTGTTCGGCCGTGTGCTGCTGGGCATCAGCATCGGCGGCTTCTGGGCGACGGCCATTGCCCTCAGCGGCCGCCTGGCGCCCAAGGGCGTGGGCGTTGCGCAGGCCACGTCGATCATCATGGTCGGTGTGACGTTGGCCACTGTCCTGGGGGTGCCCGTGGGCACCTGGTTGAGTGGCCTGATGGGCTGGCGCATGACGTTTCTGGTGACCGCGTTGGTGGGCGTGCCGGTGCTGCTGGCGCAGATCCTGCTGCTGCCGCGGCTTAACCCAGACAAGGCCATTCGCATCAGTGACCTGCCGGCGCTGTTTATCAATCCGCAGGCGCGGGTTGGCTTGATCGCGGTATTGCTGATTGGCCTGGCGCACTTTGCCGCCTACACCTATGTCGCGCCTTTCTTCAAGCAAAGCGCTGACTTCGATGGGCCGACCATTGGTTCGCTGCTGCTGCTCTATGGCGTCGCGGGCGTCATCGGCAATATATTCGCCGGCTTCGCCGCCAACCGAAGCGTGCGTCATACCCTGATGCTGGTCGCCCTGATGATAGGCGTCAGCACCGCGCTGTTCCCCTACTTTGCCACCGGCTTGACCGGCGCGGCGATGCTGATTGCACTGTGGGGCTTCGCCTTCGGCGCCTTCCCGGCGTGCGCCAGTATCTGGATGTTTGTCGTAGCGCCCAAGGATGTCGAACGCGGCATGCCACTGTTCGTCGCCATGTTCCAGGTGATCATTGCCTTGGGCTCGTTCTTCGGTGGGCAGATCGTCGACCAGTTGGGCACCGCAGTATTGCTGAGCTTGGCCACGGCACTGGTGGGTTGTGGTTTTGCGACGGTGCTGGTGCTGGGGCGTAACGTGAGTAACCGATTGGCGGTTCAACCCTGCTGATAGGGGCGGCATCTGCCAACGGCCTTTGGCAGCTTCCGCCACTGTGTCGTACTCGTATACAGGTCATGCGCGGCAGGCAGCAGACGCTGCGGCCGCAGGGCGACGGCGGTGCGTCGCTGGCGCCCTTTAATCATGAGGAAAAATAAAGTACATCTCAAAAACAATGAGATTGCCTCATACTCCTTCACGCCTGAAAATCCCCCTATCGTTTTTTGCGCCGGCTCACGGGTTACCTGTCGAAGCCCACACTGCGTAAACGCACCGAAAGATCTGGTGCACTGAACAATTAAGGGATTAAGGCACCGCACAACATGAACAACACGCTTGCTTTTGCTATCAAGAGCGTCTGTTTCGATGAGCACTACCAGCCCTCGAACAACACGCGCATCACCACCAACTTTGCCAACCTGGCGAGAGGCACCAGCCGCCAAGCGAATTTACGCAACACCTTGAAGATGATCGACAATCACTTCAATGCACTGGCGCATTGGGACAACCCCACAGGCGATCGCTACACGGTTGCGCTGGAGATCATTTCTGTTGAGATGAACCTCGATGCTGAAAGCGGTGACCCGGCCCTGCCGCTGATCGAACTACTGAAAACGACCGTCATTGATAAAAAAACCAACACGCGTCTCGATGGCATTGTCGGCAATAACTTCTCGTCCTACGTGCGCGATTATGATTTCAGCGTGCGCTTGCTGGCCCACAACAAAGGTCGGCCTACCTTCAGCACGCCAGAGGATTTCGGCGACCTGCATGGAAAACTGTTCCAGTGCTTCGTGAACTCAGCGGCATACAAAGCGCATTTCAACAAGCCACCGGTTATTTGCCTGAGCGTTTCGAGCAGCAAAACCTATCAGCGCACTGAAAACCAGCACCCTGTACTGGGGGTCGAGTACCAGCAAGATGCGTATTCGCTGACGGATGAGTACTTCAAGAAAATGGGCTTGAAGGTTCGCTACTTCATGCCGCCAAACAGCGTTGCGCCGCTGGCTTTTTACTTCGCCGGCGACCTGCTGGGTGATTACAGCAACCTTGAACTCATCAGCACCATCAGCACGATGGACACCTTCCAGAAGATTTACCGCCCCGAGATTTACAACGCGAACGCGGTCGCCGGAAGGTCCTATCAGCCCAGCTTGCAGCACCAGGACTATTCATTGACGCGCATTGTCTATGACCGCGAAGAACGCAGCCAACTGGCGATTGAACAAGGTCGGTTCGCCGAAGAGCACTTCATCAAACCCTACCACGCCGTACTTGAGCAGTGGTCCGCCAATTACGCTCATTGACGCTTCCCACGTTCAAGGTCTTTTACTATGAAAAAGCTGTTACCCACTTCAACCGCCGGCAGTTTGCCTAAACCGTCCTGGCTCGCACAACCTGAGACACTTTGGTCGCCTTGGAAGCTGCAAGATGAGGCCCTGATCGAGGGCAAACACGATGCCTTGCGTTTGGCATTACACGAGCAGCAAGTTGCAGGCATTGACATTGTCAGTGATGGTGAGCAAACGCGACAGCACTTTGTCACGACGTTTATTGAGCACCTCAGCGGTGTCGATTTCGAGAAGCGTGAAACCGTTAGAATTCGCGATCGCTATGACGCCAGCGTGCCGACGGTTGTCGGGGCTGTGGCTCGCCAGAAATCGGTGTTTGTCGAGGACGCCAAGTTCTTGCGTCAGCAGACCAAGCAACCCATCAAATGGGCACTGCCGGGTCCCATGACCATGATTGATACGCTGTACGACAGCCACTATAAAAGTCGTGAAAAACTGGCCTGGGAATTTGCCAAAATTCTCAACCAGGAGGCCAAGGAGTTAGAAGCCGCTGGGGTCGACATCATCCAGTTCGATGAACCTGCATTCAATGTCTTCTTTGATGAGGTGAACGACTGGGGTGTGGCCACCCTGGAGAGGGCCATTGAAGGGCTTAAATGCGAAACGGCCGTGCATATCTGCTACGGGTATGGCATCAAGGCCAATACCGACTGGAAAAAAACCCTCGGGTCAGAGTGGCGGCAGTATGAAGAAGCCTTCCCCAAGCTGCAAAAATCCAGCATCGACATCATTTCGTTGGAATGCCACAACTCGCGCGTGCCGATGGACCTGATTGAACTGATACGCGGTAAAAAAGTGATGGTTGGCGCCATTGATGTGGCAACCCATACCATTGAAACACCCGAGGAAGTCGCCAACACCCTGCGCAAGGCCCTTCAGTTTGTCGACATCGACAAACTCTACCCGTGCACCAACTGCGGCATGGCGCCGTTACCGCGTCACGTTGCCAGGGGGAAATTGAGTGCGTTGACTGCAGGCGCTGAAATCGTCCGCAGTGAGTACGCGAACGCGTAGATTCAACTTCCTCCCTCTGTGTTCTTCCCAGCCTTGGCCAATCCCTCTACAATCGAGAGTGTTTCGTATTTGCATCCTCCGCCGGCTGGGAGAGGGAATGTCCACAATGCCCCCCGACGCAGTACCTCATGAGCATCTGCATGCGCTGTACCGCGACCACAACGTGTGGTTGCGTAGCTGGTTGCGCCATCGGCTGAACAACTCAGCAGATGCCGCGGACCTGGCCCAGGATACCTTTGTGCGCGTGCTGCTGGCGCGCACCGCCAGCAGCCTGAAGGAGCCACGGCATTACCTGGCGACCATCGCCCGCGGCCTGGTCATCGATTTGTACCGACGGCGCAGCCTGGAACAGGCCTACCTCGAAGCCTTGCAACTGCGCCCCGAAGCGTATGCCCCTTCGGCAGAAACCCGTGCACAGATCCTGGATAGCCTGCTGGCCATCGATCGCCTGCTCGATGGCCTGGGCACGCGTACCCGGCAAATTTTCCTGGCGGTGCAACTGGATGGGCTGTCCTACGAGAAAGCCGCTGAACGCTGTGGGGTATCGGTGAGCACCGTGCGCAAACACCTGGCCCGCGGCCTGATGCATTGCCTGCTGCTGGACGAGGCATGAAGCGCGCCCTGGCCCAGGCGGTGGACTGGTATGTGCGCCTTAACGAAAGCACGGTCAGCCCTGCCACCCACAGCCAGTGGCAAGCCTGGTTGGCGGCAGACCCGCTGCACGCACAAGCCTGGGCCCGGCTTGAGCATTTGCAGCAGCGCTTGGCCCAAGCCCCTGCGGCGGTGGGTGCGGCGACCCTTGAACAAGCCCGGCAACAGCGCCGTGCGGCGGTCAAGATGCTGGCGCTGTTGCTCGGGGTCGGCGTGGTCGGTTGGCAGGGTTATCAGCTTTCGCCTTGGCAGGCGGACTACGCCACGCGCGTGGGGCAACGTCGCCACCTGACGCTGGCTGACGGCAGCCGCTTGATGCTGGACACCGACACCCAAGTGAACCTGCATTTCGATGGCCAGCAACGGCTGATCGTGCTGAAGCAGGGCGAAATTCTGGTGGAGACGGCCAAAGATGCGCGCCCGCTGAGTGTGCAGTCGGCCGAGGGACGAATCCTCGCCCTCGGCACGCGCTTTGCCGTGCGCCAGGGGCACGGCAGCACCCGGGTCACGGTCGAGGCGCACGCTGTGGAGGTCAGGCCACGGCTGGCGCAGGCACAGGTGATGCGCGCCGAAGCTGGGCAAACCCTGACCTTTACCGCAGACCGAATCGGGCCACTGCACCCCGCCGCCGCGCAAAGTTCAGCCTGGGCGCGGGGCATGCTGGTGGTGGTCGACTGGCGTCTGGACGAGGTGCTCGCCGAGCTTTCACGCTACCGCCCCGGTTACCTCGGTTGCGCGCCCGAGGTCGCCGGTTTGCGGCTGTCCGGCACCTTCCTACTGGATGACAGCGAGGCGGTGCTGGCCAACCTGCAGGACTCACTGCCCGTGCACGTCCGGCGCCTGACCCGTTACTGGGTGCGGATCGAGGCGGGTGCGGCATGAAGCAAAGTTTTTTCGCGTGAGGGGTAACAGATTTCAATTTCTGCTTCGGCTCTAGCTGCACATGCGTAGAAAACGCAGCCATTGCCAACCCCAACAGGAAGTTGTTCATGTTCGTACCCCCCTCCCGACTCGCCTGCGCTATCCACCGCGCAGCGCTCACCCTAAGCCTGGCCGGCTCGCTGCTGGTGCTGCCCGCTGCCTGGGCACAAGCACAGCGCTATGACATCCCGGCTGGCAGCCTGGCCGAAGCGCTCAGCCAATTCGCTGCCGCCAGCGGGGTCATGATCACTTTCAGCGCAGAAGATACCGCGGGCCTCGGCTCACCAGGCTTGCAGGGGGATTTCGAGCTGCACCAGGGGTTTGCCCGCTTGCTCCAGGGCAGCGGCCTGCGGCTCGTGCAGGCGGGGAACAAACGGTACGTGCTGGCCAAGGCCGAGCGCGGCGCCGCCTTGGAACTGGGCGCCACCAGCATCAACGCCGCAGGCCTGGGGGCCACCACCGAGGGCACTGGCTCGTACACCACAGGCCAGAGCAACACGGCCACCAAACTGCCGTTGACCCTTCGCGAAACCCCGCAGTCGATCAGCGTGGTTACCCGTCAGCGTATGGATGACCAGGGGCTGAACGACATCACCGAGGTGTTGCAGCAGACGCCGGGGTTGTCGGTGCAGAGCCTCGGCAGTGAGCGTTTCAACATTTATTCACGTGGCTACTCGGTCGATAACTACCAGTTCGACGGCATCCCCACCACGCTGGATATCGCAACTCAGATGTCGGCGCAGAGCCTGGCGGACATGGCCATCTACGACCGTGTCGAAGTGCTGCGCGGTGCTACAGGGCTAATGACCGGCGCGGGCGACCCTTCTGCCACGATCAACCTCGTGCGCAAACGCCCTACGGCCGAATTCAAGGGCCACATCACGGCTGGCGTGGGTTCGTGGGACAAGTACCGTAGCGAAGTCGACCTGTCCGGCCCGTTGACGCCCACTGGTAACGTGCGTGGGCGCATGGTCGCGGCTTACCAGCAGAACAACAGCTTCATGGACCATTATTCCCAGGAAAAGCAGATTTTCTACGGGGTCCTGGAAGCCGACCTGACCGACACCACGTTGCTGACGGTGGGTGCCGACTACCAGAAAAACAACCCGCAAGGCTCGTCTTCGGTGGCGTTCCCGCTGTTCCACAGCAATGGCGAGCAAACGTCGTTCTCGCGCTCCACCAACAGCGCGGCGCGCTGGAGCCATAACCCGCAAGATGCCCTCAACACCTTCGCAAGCCTCGAGCAGAAACTGGCGTATGACTGGACCCTGAAGGCGTCGGTCAACCAGATGTATATCAAGCGTGACGACTACAAACTGGCCACCGCCAGTTGGGGCTTCCCCGACAAGAGCACCGGCGCAGGTGTACGTCTGTATGGTGGCGCAGGCAGTACCTGGCAGAAACAGACCGGCCTGGATGTGCAAGCCCAAGGCCCGTTCCAGCTGTTCGGCCGCCAGCATGAGTTGATCGTCGGCTACAACTATTCACGTTACGAAAACCGCCATACGCCCACCCGGGGTACCCGCATCGAAGGCACCTTCGTCAACGTCTACGACTGGGACAACTACACAGACAAACCGGTAATGGGTGGCGGCAAGCTCTATGATGGCGACACCGTCATTCACCAGACCGGCACCTACATTGCCACCCGCCTGCGCCCGACCGATGACCTGTCGGTTATCCTGGGTGCGCGAGTCAGCAAGTACGACTACGACTACGACCTGACCTACCCGGCGACGCCCCTCAGCAACCGCACGACCGACTACAAGGAAAACGGCGTTGTCACCCCTTACGCCGGTGTGGTCTATGACCTCAACGACACCCACTCGGTGTATGCCAGCTGGACCAGCATCTACAAACCACAGAGCCTGCGTGACGCCGACGGCTCGACCCTCGAGCCGCGTGAAGGTGACAACTACGAGGTCGGCCTGAAGAGTGAATTCTTCGACGGTCGCCTGAATACCAGCATCGCAGCCTACGAGGTCAAGCAGGACAACCTCGCCGTGCTCGACGAAGGCAAGACCGTCAATAATGATGGTATGACTGCCGCGTACAAAGCCGTGAGCGGCGCCACCACCCGTGGCTTTGAAGTCGAGGCCAACGGCGAGTTGATGCCCGGCTGGAACGTCTCGGCCAGCTATAACCACGGCATCACCAAGGACCGCGATGGCGAGCGCTTGAACACCGAAGCCCCGGCCAACATGGTGAAGCTGTGGAGCACCTACCGACTACCGGGCGACTTCGACCGCCTGACCGTCGGCGGCGGTGCCAACTGGCAGAGCGGCACCCACATCACCGTCACGCCAAGCACCGCGTTGGGCACGGTGAAGGCCAAGCAATCGCAGTTCACAGTGGTCAACCTGATGGCCCGCTATCAACTGACCGACCAACTTTCCACAACGCTCAACATCAACAACCTGTTCGACAAGAAATACATCAGTGCGTTGGATACCACGTTCTACAGCGGCTATTACGGCGAGCCACGCAATGTGATGTTGAATACCCGATACGATTTCTGAGCAGCCTCATAGCCTGAAATAAAGGGCCGCTGCGCGCCAAGTGTGTGATTTTTGCTGCTGAGCCTGCGTCTGAAACGCTACCCCTCGCTGTCGTATGGGGAGTGATAACAGGGCCTTCCATGCAAACGCTGTTGAACGAGATTCTCGACGAAGTGCGCCCCTTGATCGGCAAGGGCAAAGTGGCTGACTACATTCCTGCGCTGGCCGACGTGCCAGCGCAGCAATTGGGCATCGCAGTCTATGGCAACGATGGCAGTTATCACTGCGCGGGTGACGCCCTGGTGCCATTCTCGGTGCAGAGCATTTCCAAGGTATTCAGCCTGGTCCAGGCAATTGGCCATTCCGGTGAAGCCATTTGGGAGCGGCTTGGGCATGAGCCGTCAGGCCAGCCATTCAACTCGCTGGTGCAGCTGGAGTTCGAGCGCGGGCGCCCACGCAATCCCTTTATCAATGCCGGTGCGTTGGTCATCTGCGATATCAACCAATCGCGCTTCGCAGCCCCCACGTTGTCGATGCGCGATTTCGTGCGACGGCTATCGGCCAACCCCCATATTGCGATCGATACCCGCGTCGCGGATTCGGAGTATCAATTCCGCGCGCGCAACGCGGCCATGGCTTACCTCATGCAGTCCTTTGGCAACTTCCATAACGACGTCGAGACGGTGTTACGCAGTTACTTCAGTTACTGCGCGCTGCAGATGAGCTGCCTCGATCTGGCCCGCGCCTTCTGCTTTTTGGCCAACGACGGGTTCTGTAAGCACAGCGGCGAGCAAATCCTCAGCCGACGCCAGACCCAGCAGGTGAACTCGATCATGGCCACCAGCGGGTTGTATGACGAAGCCGGGAATTTCGCCTACCGCGTGGGGTTGCCAGGCAAGAGTGGCGTGGGTGGCGGGATTGTTGCAATCGTGCCGGGCCAATTTACCGTATGCGTGTGGTCGCCGGAGCTGAATGCCGCGGGCAACTCCTACGCGGGCATGGCGGCGCTCGAGTTGTTGAGTTCACGGATTGGGTGGTCAGTGTTCTGACGCATTACGTGGGAGCGGGCTTGCCCCGCGAACACCGGCAAAGCCGGTGCCATGCACCGCGTAGCCCCATTCGCGGGGCAAAGCCCGCTCCCACAGAACTATTCCTACAGAGCCTAGTGTACGTGCGCCCAAGCACTGGGGCTGCGCGAAGACGCTCCCGGACGCTTCTTGATGTCTTAAATCATGACTATATGCGTCGTTTAAGACATATCAATTTCTCTGCATCATGGCTCCACACCCAATCAACGGAGCTGGACCATGACTCAGGAATACAAAGGCACTGCCCTGATCACAGGCGCATCTTCCGGCATCGGCGCGATCTACGCCGAACGCCTGGCTCAACGTGGCTACGACCTGGTTCTGGTCGCCCGCAATCGTGATCGCCTCAATGCCCTCGCCAGCCGTATCACCAACGAGACCCAGCAGAGCGTAGAAGTCTTCCAGGCGGACCTGGCCAGCTCAGTCGACTTGGCGCGCGTCGAGCGCAAATTGCGGGAGGACGCTAGCATCAACCTGTTGGTTAATAACGCCGGCATCGGCACCCACACCAGCTTGATGGAAAGCGATGTCGAGCGCATGGCCGAGATGATCACGCTCAACGTCACCGCACTGACACGGCTCACCTACGCCGCTGCTCCGGGCTTCGTCGCTCGCAAACAGGGCGCACTCATCAATATTTCCTCCATCGTCAGCCTGGCCCCCGAATTACTGAATGGTGTGTACGGCGCAAGCAAAGCCTACGTAACCGCCTTCACTCAGTCGCTGCACAAAGAGCTGGCAGAACATGGCATCAGGGTTCAAGCGGTGCTGCCAGGCGCCACAGCGACCGACTTCTGGGAGATCGGGGGGCTGCCTGTCGAGAACCTTGATCCCAACATCGTGATGTCAGCCAGCGACCTGGTGGATGGCGCCCTTCAAGACTTCGACAACAGCGTCCTGATCTCCATCCCTTCCATGCACGACCTGCAGCATTTCGAGCGCTACGAAAGCAGCCGCAAGGCGCTGTTCGGGCATCTTTCCAGCAACACACTCGCACCGCGTTACGGCGTTTGATCAATCAACTTGAGCGTGGGGAAAGTCTTCCTCGTGTTAGCTACTTTTTGAGGTACACGAAGGGCGTTAGCCTGGCATCACTCTCTGACCTGTAAAGGACAACGTCACATGAAAGCCGTAGTTTTCCAAGAAGCTGGTTTGCCCATTCACGATGCTCGTTCCCTGTTCGAAACGGACCTGCCCACGCCCACGCCTGGAGCTCGCGATCTGCTTGTAGAAGTGAAGGCTATTGCGGTGAACCCGGTAGATACGAAGGTACGGGCTCGCAGTGCCAGCCAAGCGGTGCAGGTGCTGGGTTGGGATACCGTCGGCATCGTCCGTGAAGTGGGCAGTGATGTGTCACTGTTCAACGTGGGTGACGAAGTATTTTACGCCGGCGCAATCGATCGCCCGGGCAGCTACAGCGAATTTCACCTGGTCGATGAGCGCATCGTCGGCCACAAGCCGCGTAGCTTGGACAATGCCAGTGCCGCAGCTTTGCCGCTGACCTCCATCACTGCCTGGGAGCTGCTGTTCGACCGACTGGGCGTGCAGGAAAACGGGGGTGAAGGCCAAAGCCTGCTGGTGATCGGCGCCGGTGGCGGCGTTGGCTCGATCCTGGTTCAGCTGGCTCGCAAACTGACTCAACTGACCGTCATCGGTACAGCGTCGCGGCCAGAGACCCAGTCTTGGGTGCAAGAGCTGGGCGCCCACCATGTGATTGATCACTCCGCGTCGATCCCGCTGCAACTTGAAAACCTGAAACTCAACCCGGTCGACTACGTCATCAGCCTGACCCATACCGATACCTACCTGCCGCAGCTCGTTGAAGTGCTTCGCCCACAAGGCAAACTGGCGCTGATCGATGACCCCGCACAACTGGATGTCATGCCGCTCAAGCGCAAATCGCTTTCGCTGCACTGGGAACTCATGTTCACGCGCTCGCTTTATCACACTGCAGACATGATCAAACAGCATGAGTTGCTGAACAGAATTTCGGTGCTGGTCGATAACGGCGTCATCCAGACCACCATCGGGGAACACTTCGGCACAATCAGCGCAGACAACCTGAAGCGCGCTCATGCTCTGATCGAGAGCGGCAAAGCCAAAGGCAAGATCGTTCTCGAAGGTTTCTAACCCGCAGGTACATTCGCGACTCAGGCGCCAAAGCCTGGGCGCCGCCCTTGATGCATGGCCCCCATGATTCGCATGTTGCTAAGGCCTGGGCTGGCCGGACCTATTACGTAGACAGTCAGCACGAGAACAGGTGGTTGAAGTCGAATGACAGGTCTGCTGAAGTCCGCTGCTCAGCTCATCCCCAGCAGCCCTCAGCACCTCTATGGGCATTTCAGGAAGGCTCTCCAGAATGAACCACATCCGCTTCGTGTTCGAATCAAGCCGGGTGCGGGTGCCCTGACGCCAGTTCCAGCGTCGGCAAGTCGCACCTTGATCATCGCGCCAAATGCCCTTTTTTGAAGAGGTCGTGGAAGGCACCCCTCAGTTGCTGCGTCATCGAGCTTGAGGGTTGCGCCCCCATCACACTAGCCGCTGGCGACACGTTCATTATCGAACCAGGCGCCAAGGGCAAATGGACCGTACTGGAAGACATGAAAATGAACTTCGTGATCCTCTTGCCCGCGAGCTAGGCTCCGGGTGGCGTTTCATCGAGCGCAGCGCAAGGCCCGCTTGTAGCATTCATAAAGGGGCAAAGTAAGCGTTCGACGAAGTCACCTATCGACTGAGACCTACATCTAGTCCTCTTTCTTCCACTCCAAGGTGCCGGGGAACCGCGCTACGAAGCGCGTGCCGGCCTCAGGCGTAGAGGTTACTGATAGCGTCCCGTTGTGACCCGTTACGATCTGAGAGGCGATATACAAACCGAGCCCCAACCCCTCCCCGCGACCACCGGCTGCCGACCTTTTGAACGGCTGGAACAGTAGCGGTAACAAAACGTCGGGGATTTCTGGGCCATGGTTCATCACTGACAGCACTATATGATTTTCTTGCATGCTTGCGATCACCTCTATCGGAAGATCACGCGCCCCATGAGCAACGGCATTGCCCAATAGGTTTGAAAGCAACTGCCCCATTCTCCCAGCATCACAGAAGACCCCAGGTGAAATGATCACCTCTTGGCGGATTTGGACGTTGGGATGACTCGTCATGATTTCATTGATGACGGCACTGAAAACATCACCCAGGTTGTCCACTAACGTCCGTTTGACCGGAATGCCGCCACCCAGCTTTCCTCGAGAAAAATCCAGGACATCTTCAATCAAGTTGTTCATCCGCTGCGCGCTTTGTCGTATTGCAGTGGCAAGCTGCTGCTCGCGACCGGCGGGAAGCTTAGCCTCCAGCAGATCGGCGCTCATTCTGATAGCGCTCAGTGGCGAACGGAGGTCATGTCCCAGTACGGCAATGAACTGCTCCCGGACGATGCCGGTCTCAGCTGCATTGGCCAGTTCAATCGTTTTGGTCTCAAGGTCCGCCAAAACGTCGAGTTGAACAGCTATTAACTGGGCGAACAGCGTTAGCGTTTTGCACACCGCCTCTTCATCAAAATGGGCAGGAACTTCATCGATTGCACAGAGCGTTCCGAAGAAGTCACCATTTGTCCTGGTGATAGGAATGGAGACATAGCTTTCTAAGCCGTATGTCTGAGGGGTGTGGTGGGTCGAGTACACCGGGTGCTCACTGGCATTTTTAAATATAACGGGTTTGCGGTGCTGACGAATTTCGTGGCAAATCGTCGTTTCCAGCACCAACTCACCGCCAGGTATGAGACCAAAATCAATCGAATCATCGACGGCGCAAGCCACCCATTTCGTCTCGGTGACGCGCGCAATTGCCGCAAAGCGCATGCCGGTAGCATGCTTCACCATATTGAGAATAAGCGGGACGGCCTCGATCTTGGCAATCGTACTGATGTCATGTGAAAGGTCAAACGGATAAGGCATCAAGATCGCCGATTGGGTGAATGGCAAATTGGAATTAAAGCGTAAGCCCCAGCGTTTGACAATGAGCCCGGAACAGCGACCACTGGCCTCGCTCCACGGAGGGTAGATATGAGAGTGGTGCTCAACGATTGAAACTCGCCCAGGCCTTGCCCTGTTCACTTGCTAAGTGAACTCATCCGTCAAGCTGTGACGCGAACAGGACGGGGATCGCCTCGAGGAAATGAAACTTCTCAGGCACCTTCGTGTTCAGGCTTCGCCCACCATCATCTTCTTCTCTAATCACGAAATTGCCACTTTCGAGTTGGTCGATCAACCACTCAAGAAATATAGTCACAGAGCTGGCCAGCACGAATTTCTCATCTTCGTCACTGCCAAAATTGATGACCTGCCCCAAGGTACCGCGGGCGCCGGGATCCAGGTCCACGCCAAGGTGGTTTCCGCCGTAGTCGTATGCAAACGGGATCCAGTACTTGTTGGCATACAACGCTTGGACAGCGCCAGATTTCGCCGAGGTGCAGAAAGCGCTCGCTTCGCTCATTTCTTCCGGCGACCATTGATCGATGATGCTTTTCCACGATTGCCAATGGGTTTTGGCAGCCGCTAGGGAGAGGAATGTAGGTGAAAGCAGGCGTTCGCGTATGACCGCTTTCGACCCATTGCGACCATTCGCGGAGGGCAATAAACGGCCTATTGCGCCCCTTCGACCCTATCGCTCGATGGGTGATCATGGCGCACTTCGATACAGACATGGCCTAGTTCGAAGCTACCATCTTGGCCCTGTGGGGCTATTCCAAGCGTTGCTACAGTGGGCTCCAACACACATCCACCCACTGCGAGCAACTACCCATGAACAACCGCCTTGATTACTTCAAGCTGTCTCCCCATGCGTCCAACAAACTGGTGGAGCTCACTCTGCAACTGAGCAAGAAGCCGCTACTGGCCGATCTTGCCCACCTGCTCATGTTGCGCGCTTCGCAGCTCAACGGCTGTGCGTTCTGCGTGGATATGCATGTGAAAGAGGCCAAGATCCATGGCGAGCGCGAGCTGCGTCTTCACCACGTGGCCGTCTGGCGTGAGTCACAGCTGTTTTCGCCAGCAGAGCGGGCGGCGCTGGAGTGGACTGAAGCCCTGACCCAACTGCCGCCTCATGGTATCTCCAACAGCCTGTATGCGAGTGCGCGTGAGCAGTTTTCCGAGCAGGAGCTGTCGGATTTGTCGTTCCTGATCGTCGCGATCAATGGCTGGAACCGCCTCAATGTGGCTTTCCAGGCGATCCCGGGCTCGTCCGATGAACTGTTCGGCCTGAACAAGGCCAACCTCAACTGAGTAACTTGCTGATCAACGCGCCAAGCTGCTCGCCTGGAGCAGTCGTGGCGCAGTTGGTAAAACTCAGGAGCAGACCTGACTGACGCTGCGATGAGGCAGCCCAGCGCGACAACGCTTGTACCGACATGCCCCTTGCCAGCACCTGCTCGGCCAGGGCGGTGTCACTTACGTCCTCCGGCAAACGCAGTACCAGGTGCATGCCGCCTGGCGAGCGTTCCACCTGCATACCCTTCGGTAAGCTCCGCTCCAGTGCTTCGATGGTCAATGCCCGTCGCTCGTTGTATAGGCGGCGCATGCGTTGGATATGCCGAGCGAAGTGTCCCTCGGCAACGAACTCCGCCACCAAAGCCTGGGTAATTGACGGTGACCCGGCAGCAAACAAGGCCCGGCCGACGCGCTCGAACGCTGCCACCTGCGCCTGCGGCACCACCAGATAAGCCAGGCGAATACCGGGAAACAGCACCTTGCTGAAGGTGCCGGCATACAGCACGCGCCCATGGCGATCCAAGCTGGCCAGCGCTGGAAGTGGACGGCTGACGTAGCGGTACTCGCCGTCGTAATCGTCCTCGACAATCCAGCCACCGGTGCGGGCAGCCCAATCGAGTAGCAGTTGCCGGCGTGGCAGCGACAGTGCCATCGACAGCGGGCTCTGATGCCCAGGTGTCACCATGGCGACCTGAGCAGCCCGAGAACCCGCGATGGCGTGTTCTACATTCATACCATCGGCATCAACCGGCACCGCTTCCAGCTCCAGGCCGAACTGGCGAAGCACCTGGCGCGTAGTGGGATAGCCCGGGTCTTCCACCCAGGCGCACTCGCCTGGCTGCAACAGGGTATGTGCGACTAAGGACAGGCTATTGCGCCAACCGCTGGTGATAAACACCTGATGGGCACCGCAATCGATACCTCGGGACACCTGCAGATACGAAGCAATGGCGCTACGCAACGCTGCCAGGCCGTGGGGTGCCGGATAGTCCAGATCTCCCAGTCGCATCCCACGGAGATACCGAGCACCTAGACGCGCCCATATCTTGCGCGGAAATGCATCCAGCGCCGGTACCCCCATCTGGAACGGCAACAGCTGCGGTGGACGCCAGAGCGAATCAGGCGCGTCTTCGATCACTTGGCTGCTGACTGGTAATGCGGTGGCCGCTGACACAGGCTTCTGCAGTTCAGGATTGATTACGGTGCCTTTCTGCCCGAGCGCCAGGAGGTACCCCTCGCTGGCCAGCAGCGAATAGGCCAGTTCGACGGTGCCACGGGCCACCCCCAGCTCCTTAGCCATGGCGCGCGCCGACGGCAAGCGGTCACCGGGGGACAACGTGCCAGCGGCAACGGCGGCCAGCACGCGGTCGTACAGTTGACGATACAGGGGCAAGGCGGACTGCTCTTCCAAGGGAGCAAAAGGCGGCTTGGGGGAGGTCATCATGGCCTAGTTCATATCCCATTTCTTGGCTCAATCAAGTGGGTCAATGGTAGTCCAATATAGCGCCATCACCTACTCATGAGGGCGACTCCCATGACATTCCCTTTGCACAACTTCATACCCAGCGTGCTCGACCTGGCCGACACGGCCCTGCGTCCCCTGGACAGCACCCATGACCTGTGCAGCGCATTCCCGGTAATGCAGCAATTGCGCCCTCATCTGACGAGCGAAGCCAACTTCGTCAGCCGCATCGAGCGTATGCGCGTTGAAGGCTATCGCCTGATTGGCGCTTATGACTCAGGCGTTCTTGTGGCACTGGCTGGTTACCGCTTACAGGAAAACCTGGTCTACGGCGCATTCCTGTATGTCGATGACCTTGTAACCGCCGAGGCTCAGCGGGGTGGCCAGTGGGGGTCGCGCTTATTGCAAGCCTTGGAACGACTGGCCCGCGCCAGCGGTTGTGCACGCCTGGTGCTCGACACGGGTTTGGCCAACGCCCGCGCGCAACGTTTCTACTTCCGCGAAGGCCTGTTGACGGGTGCACTGCGCTTTCAAAAACAGTTCGATACCCCGTAACCCGCACGCACATCCAAGGAGGCAAACCCCATGACATCGTCCCAACAGCCACTTGCTCCTTTGCGCATTCTTCGCCTGGTAGCCAGCCCCAATGCAGAGGCTTCGGAAAGTCTGAAACTGTCCCAGCAGATCCTGTTTGCCTTAGCCAGTCAGGCCGGCAGAAGGGGTATCCAGTTGACCGATTTAGACCTCAACACCTTGGCCCCAGTCGATGCGCCTTACGCCCAGGCGCTAGCCAATCAGCGCGTAGTCATAGCAAGCGGTCAGGAGGGTACGTTGAGCCGTTCCGACGAGTTGATCGACCAGCTGCAGGCATGCGACGTACTGCTGATTGCCACGCCGATGCACAACTACAGCGTGCCCGCCCCACTCAAGATGTGGATCGACCAGGTGGTACGCGTGGGCAAAACGTTTCTGGGCACCGCCAAAGGTAAAGTCGGAACGCTGACGGATCGTCCGGTTTACGTCGCAATAGCTTGCGGAGGCTACATCAGCGGCCAGCATGCCCGTCAACCCGATTTTCTGCGCCCCTACCTGTCCGCCGTCCTCGCCACCATCGGTCTCAATCACGTGTACTACTTCACCGTTGAAGGTACCGCCAAGGGTGTGGAGTCACTGAATACTGGAAGGGAAACAGGGTACGGTGAGGTGCAGGCGTTCTTTGGTAGGGATAGCCATAGCGTGGATCAAGTCTGCACGCTTTAAGACCATCTTCAAATTCAAGCGTATAGGTTTGCACATCAGCTGGGCGGTGTGCCGTCAAGCGGCAATCCGCATGTCACGCTCTTCATTGCTCAAAGAAAGGAAAAGAAATCATGAGTCGACTCAATTGGTTTGAAGCTTCGCCTAGTGCAGCCAAGGCCCTTGGCGGGCTGCATAATTTCGTGACCACCGCGACAAATTTGCCAGCCCCGTTGATTCACCTTGTGTTTCTCAGGGTGTCTCAAATCAACGGCTGCGCCCATTGCATCGATCTGCACTCACGCGATCTGATCAAAGCAGGTATGTCAGTGGACAAGGTGCTGTTAGTACCGGTATGGCATGAAGCGCACTATTTGTTCTCGGATCAGGAGCGCTCAGCATTGGCCTGGGCAGAAGAAGTCACGCGGGTAAGCGAGACACATGTATCCGACGAAGCTTACGCAGCAGCATCGGCAATGTTTGCCGAAAAGGACCTTGTCGACCTGACAGCGGCCATTGCCGCAATGAACGCTTTTAACCGTATGGGCGTCAGCTTCCGACTCAAACCTGCCGCTAAAACGTGATGACCTATGACTCAGCATGCAAACGCAGTACTTCAGAGACCGCCCTAGTATTGCCTACAGTCTGTTTCAGGCCATTGCGGTCTGACAGCGTCCAGCGACGGTCGAGATATGACCGTCACGATTCGACCCTTAGCAGACATCTGTAACCGGGGCCGCTTCGCGGCCCATCGCCGGCAAGCGCGGCTCCCACAAGTACAGCGCATGCCTGAAGGCAGGTGATATTTCTGTGGGAGCCGGCTTGCCGGCGATGAGGCCGTTACTGTGCACAGCGCTTTGGATCGCTGTCCGCAATGGGTCGATAGCGGTCACTGGCGAACGGCTGCAATCGACCCATAGCGGACTTTAACGAGCGACGTGGGCTGCAGTTTCCGTTTCCCGGGCTGACAGTTCAGTTTGCGGCGTTGTTCAGTTGCTGAAGCTCAAGTTGCTTGGCAGCACTGGCCTCAAGGTTTGCACGCTCTTCATCCAGGTACCGATAAATGCTTTGTAGGTTGGCGATCTTCTGCTTGATCTCTGCCATCTTTTTTTCAATGAGCCTGGCGCCGTCAGCACAGTCAATCAGCTGGTTCCGCTGCGCATCCAGAATCTCGCCAATTTCCCCAAGGGAAAACCCCATGCTTTGCGCACGCTGGATAAAGTCCAGATCGTGCAGCGTTTGCTCGGTGTAAACGCGATAGTTGTTGGTTTGCCGCAGCGGTGAGATCAGGCCAAGTTGCTCGTAGTAACGCAGCGTATGGCGGCTGGCGCCGCTGCGCGCCTCGAGTTCGCCGATTTTCATGACAATACCGCTTGACCTTAGAGTTGGGTCGATAGTTTACGCTTTGTTTCTCACCTCGAACAAGGAACAGGGAAATGAGCGTGGAGTGCTTTGTCACAGGCGGGACTGGCTTTGTTGGCCAGCATTTGGTGGCGAACCTGAGTGCAAAAGGTCACACCATCAGGGTGTTGATGCGTCGCCCAGAGCAATTGGCTGCACTTCGCGAGCAAGTCGCTAATTTGGGAGGGTGTGCCAGCCGGGTGTTTGCCGTAGCGGGCGATTTGGAACGGGACAACCTCGGGCTGAGTCCTGCTGACCGTGAAGTGCTAAGGCACGCCAGTGTCATATTCCATCTAGGCGCACACTTCGCATGGGGGCTGTCAGTGGAGCATTCTCGTGCGGTAAATGTGGAAGGGGCAAAGCGCGTGGCGCTTCTGGCGGCAGAGCAAAAAAGCCGTTTAGTTATGATCGGCGGCTACATGCTGAAAAATCAGGAACATCTGCAACGCATCGGAATTGATCCTCGTCGTCCGGAGTTGACGAATTGGTCTGCCGTCTATCGACGTGTGGGTGGTTACGAGGGCAGCAAGCTGGAGGCGCATTTTGCAACCCTGGCGCTCATGTCTGCCAAAGGTGGGGAGATTACCGTTGTCCACCCTGCAACGGTCTGTGGCCACAGCCGCACGGGGCATATTCTTGAGGGGCAGCCACTGGTGGCGCTGATACGCAACCTTGTGCAGGGAAAGCTCACTGCTGTACCCGGTACCGCCAAGCACTGGCTGCCACTGGTCACCGTCGATTATCTGGCGGAGCTGGTAGCAGTTTGTGCGTTTGACCCTGCCATGGTGGGCCAGGAATTGCTGGCACTTGATGACCACACTCCAAACTTGCGAGAACTCCTGATGCAGGTTGCACAACCGTTGGGCTTAAAGTCTCCCAAGCATCACATTCCCCTCCGATTGTTGAAGCTGCTACTGGCTATTCCCCCCGTCGCGTCGTTCTTGCACACAAAACCCGAAGCCCTGGACTTTATCCAGACCACGCGTTTTGATACAACGGCGGTCGAGCAATTTGCAAAACGGCATGAAATAGCCAAACCGGATATCCGTCAGTCTTTGCAGCACACGGCAGCATTCGTCAATTCCTATTGCATCGCCAACGGCTAGGCACCTGACTTCTCCTCCTCAACAATTATGCCGTCGATACTGGCAGTTCTATCGAACGACAACTCAGCGACAGGGATCGCCAGCAATGCAATCAACTTTCGGCAAAGGCGTCATATTTGCACTTTCCGCTGCAGCACTGAACGCAACAATCGGTGTACTCAGCAAAGTACTCATGAGTAATGGCTTCACCGCCAGCAGTGTCGCTGTGATCAAGACCGTACTGGGGTGCATGCTTCTTTCGATCCTACTGTTTTTCCTCAAGCGCCCTGCGGTGTCGACCCAATGGGCTCAGGCGGCTATCTGTGCATTCCTTGGCATCTTTGTGCTGTTCCATTTCGAAACGTCCGCCTATAGACACTACGCTGCGGCAGGTGTGGTAGTGGTGCTGATGGCCAGTGCCTCAATTTCGTCGATCATCCTGGGGCGCATTTTCCTCAAGGATGCGATCACAGCGAACGCTACGCTAGGCGCCGCATTGGCTATCGCTGGGATTTCGGTGATCTTCGGTGGCGACCTGCAGCAGGGCTTTAGCCTGCAAGGTGCTGCGCTGGCCTCCATTGCCGGCTCCGGCTATGGGGCTTTTTCGGTTGCCATGAAACGTATGGGAGTATCGGGAGGGCTGCACTTCACCCGTCAATTGTTGTTCTTTGGCAGCCTGTATCTGCTGATGCCGGCTGCCGCCGATGGTTTCGCGATCGGCGAGTTGTCGCCGCTGGCGATCGCGGCGCTGCTGGCGCTGGCCACGCTGCCGACCATCCTCGGCTTCTTCTGCACCACCAAGGCCATCGAGTACCTGAAGCCATCCCAGGTGCAGGCACTGGAGCTCACGGAGCCACTGTTCGCCGCGCTGCTGGCATTCGTAGCGCTTAACGAAGTGCCGCCTCAAAGCCTATACGCGGGAGCGGCACTGATCATCGTCGGCCTGTGCTTCTCCAATGAGCTGATTCGCTTGGGCGGCAAAGCATCCGCCCCTTCCACTTAGTGAACTATTTCGGGCTGCTGATTACGTTAGTGGCGCGTGTGTCTTGAACCGCATGGCAATCGCCCAAAATGAAAAAGGGCCGCGTACCGCGTGCGGCCCGGAGGCACTCAGACGCTGCGTGTAAGGCCGCCATCGACCTTGATGTTCTGGCCGGTAATGTAGGCTGCCCCTTCGCTCGCCAGGAAGGCGATAGTGGCGGCAATCTCCTCACTCGTGCCATAGCGCTTAAGCGGCACACCTTCTCGACGCTGTTCGGTAGCAGGGAGGCTGTCGATCCAACCAGGCAGCACGTTATTAATGCGAATGTTGTCAGCGGCGTACTTGTCCGCATAGATTTTGCTGAACGACGCCAAACCGGCACGGAACACTGCCGAGGTAGGGAAGAGTTCGCTTGGCTCGAATGCCCATGCAGTAGAAATGTTGATGATTGCACCACCTTTCTGGCGCTGCATGTACGGGGTCACCAGCCGCGCCGGGCGAATGACGTTGAGCAGGTAGGTCTCCATACCCTGGTGCCAGTCTTCGTCGCTGATCTCAAGAATCGGTGCCCGCGGACCATGGCCGGCGCTGTTAACCAACACGTCGATACGGCCCCATTTCTGAATGACTGCGTCGACTAGGCGCTGCAGGTCTTCATTTGACTGGTTACTGCCGGTTACACCAATACCGCCTAGCTCTTGCGCCAGGGCCTCACCTTTGCCAGACGAAGAGAGAATACCGACCTTGAAGCCGTCGGCAGCCAATCTACGTGCCGCCGCCGCTCCCATGCCGCTGCCACCGGCAGTGACTATTGCTACTTTTTCTACTGACATACATCCTCCTAAGTGAGGCGTGGACGGGCTGTTTGTGAAATGAGACTAGCACCGCTCAGCGCTTCTCAGAGAGACAACAACCCTTCTTCCTGACAGTAGATAATCTATAGCCTCGCCTGTTCAAGTAGCCACGTTCGGACGGTTTCCAGGGCCGCCGGCTGGTGAGCGTTTCGCGGCCAGACCAGATAATAGGCTTTGTCCAAGCTCATTTGATGCGCCATTGCCAGCGCTAACCTTCCTGCCTCTAGGTCTGCTTTGACGAAGTGGTAGCTGGCCAATGCCAGTCCTTGTCCTGCTGCTGCAGCCTCGATCGCAAGTACTGTCTGGTTGAACCGCACATTTTTAGAGGGCTGGCGGATGGGGCTCTGGAAGGCCTGATCTATGAACTCTGGCCAGAAACTGTGAGCGTCATGCAGCAGGGTGTATTCCTGCAGTTTTTCCACGCTTTCTGGCCGACCCAGTTGTTCAAACAATACCGGGCTAGCCACCGCAACTATACGTTCAGACAGAAAAAGCTCGGCATTGAGCATATTCTCGAAAGGTGCACGTCCGTAGCGGACAGCGATGTCAGCTCCACCAGGCCGAAATTGCGTAATGCGGTCAGTGGCAAGTACTTGCAGATCGACCTGAGGGTGCGCAACTGAGAACGAGGACAGCCGAGGGATTAGCCACTTCGCCGCAAAAGTAGGCGTGACGCTGACCGTCAGCTCCAACCCCACTGGTTTGAGGGCCTGCGTGGCCGTAGTGATCAAGGCGAATGCCTCACGAACTGCCAAGCTGTAGCCCTTCCCGGGTTCCGTTAAGCGCAGCCCTCTCGGCAACCGCTCAAACAACTTCAACTCCAGGCTCGTCTCAAGCCCTCGTATCTGTTGTGCCACAGCGGCCTGAGTGACACCTAGCTCGTCGGCAGCCAGCCGAAAATTCAGATGACGGGCCACCACCTCGAAAACCCTGAGCGCGTTAAGGGGAGGCAACAAGGTATGTCCGTTCATAGTGTTTTTTCTACTGGCAAGCGAGGGATTAAATGCCGCTTTGGGAGGATGAAAGGCGATAGCCATTTCTACGGTTTGCGTGTAATCGCAGTTTTTAGAGGCTACGTCGAAGCATCAGGAAAAGGAACCTGTGGCAGTGTAATTCACAGCCGCACTCTCCGTTGCCGGCACATTGGTTGGCATGCTGGCTGAATCGCTGTCGCAAACGAGCCCGGCGATCCAGTCAGCGAATGCGCTCACGGCTGGCGAAAGAAAGCGCTGATGCGGGTATAGCAGGTGCACAGGCACCGAGGCGGGCTGCCAGTCAGCAAGCACTTCGACCAACCGCCCTTCTCGCAGATGCTGCGAAACCACGCTCTCGCCCCTGTGGCCGTTTTACGGAGTCCGTCAGGCGGGTGTCGGCATGTTCGATAAGCCCCAGTATTTCCCGGCACTGCGCCAGATATTGTGGCTTGCGCCAACTGACGCCTTATTTATACGCGCGACTGCGCAGCCATGAGGTACAGAGCTGTTGTGGCCTGCCGAAGAACATTCGAGCGCCGCCAGCAGGCAAGCATGCAAACTGGCTTTGCGCTGCGCTCGATGAACGCCACCCGGTGCTAGTTCCCGGGCAAGAGGATCACGAAGTTCTTTTTCATGTTTTCCAGTACGGTCCATTTGCCCTTGGCGCCCGGTTCGATAATGAACGTGTCGCCAGCGGCCAGTGTGATGGGGGCGCAGCCCTCAAGCTCGATGACGCAGCGTCCACTCAGCACATGGCAGAACTCCCAAACTTTGTAGTCGATGCGCCACGCTCCGGTGCTGGCTTCCCATTCTCCGGAAATGCGACCGTGCTGTTCATCGTGATAATACTTGGACGTCAGCGTATGCGGGGTGCCTTCCACGACCTCTTCAAAAAAAGGAAGGTCGCGCACCGGTTGGATATCCAGTTCGCGGAACACGGTCAGTTTCTTGTTCATGGTCTTTTCTCAAGCACGTTGTGGGTAGGGCGATACATCAAATAGGCTTCACCGGTTACGCTCAGCATCGGGTGCGGAACGATCTGGCAGGTTTTAACAATGTGAAAACCGTGACGTTCGTAGAAGCGGCGTGCACCGTGGTTTTCTGCATAATCGATCAGGCATAGCCCATCCAGGCCAGAGTCCTCAGCGCGTTGCTGAGCATGGCGAAGAAACTGGACACCCAGCCCTTGGCTGCGCCAGGCCTCATCCAGGGCCAGGCTGGATATGTATAAGGTGTCGGGTATTTCCATGTCGGCATAAGGCGCGAGAACCGGGTCTGTCTCGACAGGCCTGTCAGGGGTCTCGCGCAAGGCATAGCTATGCATCATGCCGATGACGCGCCCTTCGAAAATGGCCATCAGGCAGTTCTTATAGGAAAAGTCGCCCTGTTCCCTGGCATAGCGAGACGTACCGACACTCAGCAATGCTTGTCCTGGTGCGGCAAGCTTGCTCCATATGTAATCGGCCATGCCCTCCGATGTCAGTTGAAAGAAGCGTGCAATATCTTGTGCGTCTGAGGCTTGAGCGGGTCTGAAGTCGATAGGCATGTACAGCGCTCCCATGGAATCGGGTGGTTAGTTTTCAAGGATTACGCCTTTGAAAGGGAGGCAGGTTAGGCGGGTTCAACGGTTCCCATCATGCTCTGGGCGAACACTGTCAGCACGGCATGCGACGCTTCACATGCTCAAAGGCAGGTGGCCGGCTAATTGCTCAGGCCTTGGATTCAATCGTGGAATTGCCGGAGGTGGTGAGGCGAGAAGCGGGGCGACGTGTACTTCTATGGGGGATGGCCAGAATCAGAGCAGGTTGCCTCCGGATAGGGTCGTATTACACGAATGACCGCTTTCGACCCATAGCGGTCAGTGGTTGCAGACCTTTTTGGTCAGATCACTTTTACCGCGCGGCCAATGAACTTCACCGGGCCCGTAGGCAGCCCGGTAGGCGAACCGCCAGATTTCTCCAGTGTCAGTTCGAACAATTGGTTGGCCTCTAGCGGTGGCAGGCTCTGTAGCGGAACACGATAGGGCTCCCCGGGTTTGACCAGGCCCAGTGAAACCGGTGCTTGCCACTGTTCGCCCTTGGTCCAGAACTGAAGGGCCATGCCTTCGGGTACAGCATCCTGGCCAAGCGGGATCAGCTCTATCATGCGGCTATCGCTGGTCTGCACCACCCAGCCGGCGGTTTGGCTGTTCGGCGCCACCAATACCACCACAAATTGGGTGGTCGGCGGGGGCGCAGTAAGCAATGTAAACGCCAGGACCGCGCTTGCAGCCAGCCCCGCAGCACTCAGCCCTTGCCACAGGCCGAGGCGTCGCCACCATTTAACTCGCTGTTGTGCGGCAGGTGCGGCCAGTTCATTCAGGCTGCGCTGGATGCGGCCCCACAGGCGGGCGCTTGGTGGTTGCGGCGCAGCCAGCGCGGTCAGCTCCAGCAAACGTGCTTCCCAGGCATTCACTGCGGCGCGCAAAGCCGAGTCGCTGACCAGGCGCTCGGTCACTGTGGCGTGTTGCTGTGGCGACAGGGTTCCCAGCACGAACTCGCCGGCGAGGCTGTCCAGTTCCTCGGCAGTATCCGGCTTCATTCTAAGCACTCCCGCAATGCCTTGAGGCTGCGCTTGATCCAGGCTTTGACGGTGCCCAATGGCGCCCCCAGCAGCCCGGCGATTTCGGCGTGGCTGCAGCCGTCCACATAGGCGTGCAGGATGCAACGCTGTGCTGCAGGCTGCAGTTTTTCAAGGCAACGGTAGATCTTCGCCGACCCTGACCAGAGGTCAATGTCATCGAATCCCCCCTGCAATGTGGGCGTCGTATCCATATTGGCTTCGTCCAGCACGGTTTCACGGCGTGAATCGCGGATCGAATTCAGTGCCAGGTGTCGGGTGATGCTGTAGATCCAGCCGCGCGCAGAGCCGCGTGCGGGGTCGAAGCTGGCGGAGCGGGTCCAGATACGGATAAAGGCATCGTGGACGATGTCTTCTGCGCTGGCGTCGTCACGCGCGATGCGCCGGGCAACGCCCAGCAGGCGCGCGCCTTCGTGGTCGTAAAGCGCCTGCAGGGCACGCCGGTCACCCTGTGCGCAGGCCTCCAGGCAGCGGTGGAAGTCGAAGGGGGCGACAGGCGAGTTCAACGTGTGCAGCTTCCTTGTGTCATGCAAGGTACCCCGGCCATCCAGCCGGGGGCTTGCCAACGAGCATAGATGAACGATTGCAAGGCGTCTGCTCAAGTGCGTCTTACTTGGATGTCCAGAACACATAGTCGGCCTGGTACTTGACGACCTGCCTAGCACCTTTGTTCTGCGCCGTACAGTCGCTTGCCGGCGCCACGCCGCCGCGGGTGGCCAGGCGCTGGATGTAGCTGACGCCCTGCATGGCGCCTTTGCCTTCGGCCAGGTTGGCCTTGACCAGTTGATAAGGTATAGCGCCCTTGTCTGCAGGTGCCACCGCCACCTGGGTGCCGGTGACTTTTGATCCGTCCTTGGCCTGCCATGTGGCGGGTGGGCCGAAGTAGTCGCCCACCTGTCTGCCGGCACGGTCATTGAGCGCGGCCTTGGGGCCTACGAATGTCCATTCGGTCTGGCCGGGGGTGTTGGCCTTGTCGCGGCACTCGTAGGTGATCTCGCCGACGCCGACGGTCTCGAGCAAGACGCGATGACCATCGGGGACCTTGACCGCATCTGGCAGCGCGGTTTGGGCGTGAGCGGGTTGCAGCACCAGGGCGAGGCAGCAGGCGAGCAGGCAGACGGAGGGTTTGAGGCTCATGGGTAGTGCTCCTGACAGGTCATTTGGCTGGGCAGTCACAGGCCGCCCATAAGCAATACCCGCCAACGGCCGGACTGGATGCACTGAATGGGTAAAAAACTGGTTTCGCCCGTCGGGACCGACAGCTAACGACCCAAAGCAGTCTGCAGCACGCAACTGGATTTTTTTATTGAGACTCAGGGTCCCGTAGTCTGTCTTTCGATGTGGTTACCCGAAAAGAACAATAACAGCGCCACTAAGCAAACCGACGTCTGAATAACGCCTAAGCTCGACACAGGCGGGTACTGCAGAATCGATACCAGCCAAGTTGTGATCGCTGCAGCACCCATGGTCATAAAGCCAAACAATGCCGACGCAAGCCCCGCCTGCTTGCCGAATGGTCCCATGGTGATGGCCGTACCCAGAGGGTTGGCCAGGCCCATACCCCAGAGAAAACTCGCCATCGACAGCGAGTACCAACCAAGGCCTGGATAGCTCGGCCCGACCAGCAGAAGGCAGCCGGCTAGCATTGCGGTGGTCAGACCCAAGGTAGCGACCGTGCGGCTGCCAAAACGGCGTGCCAGGGGCGGCGCGGCCATGCCGGCAGCGAATACCACGAAGACTGTGACAGCGAAGTACAACCCTGCCTGCAAGGATGACAAACCCATACCGCTCATCAGGATCGCGGGTGCGGCTGCGAAGGATGCGAACAGCCCACTCATAAGCAAGCTCACTGCAGTACCCGGAAGGATAAAGCGTTCGTCAGCGATCAGCCGCCAGTAGGCGACCACTACCTGCGGTACCGATTGTGGGGTACGACGCTCAGGCGGCAGCGTTTCGCCAAGTCCACGTGCATAGAAAAACGCGATGACAACAGCAGCAACGCCAACCATCACGAAAATCGCTCGCCACCCCAGCGTTGTTGTCAGCAGGCTGCCGAGCAGCGGTGAGAAACCGGGGGCTGTCGCGGTGGCGATCATGGTCAGCGACAATGCTCGCGCCAGGGTTTGGCCTTCGAACAGGTCGCGTGCAATGGCGCGGGCCAGCACGGCGGCAGCGCAAGCGCCCAGCGCCTGGATGACTCGCCCGGCGATCAGCATATCCAGTGAGCCGGCAAAGCCTGCGACCAATGTGCCTGCTACGAAAAGCCAGAGACCGCCGAGCACGAGCCGCATGCGGCCGAAATGATCCGCCAGCGGCCCAACCACCAATTGCGCGAGCGCAAAGGTGATGAAGAAGCTGGAAAGCGTCAGGCCCAGCTCACGGGACGATACGCCTAGCTGCTGGCCAATGTCCGGAAACGCAGGAAGGATGATGTTGGTGGACAAAATGCTGATCGCCGAAAGCGCAGCCAGTAAAGCCACGATTTTGCCGGTCAGCGGCGTGCAGGTCTCTGTAGGCATCACGCTGTCGCTCGCGGCCTGGTGCTGCCTGCTCACGGCGTTGCCTCCCAGCGGCGGAACAACACACTGGCATTCACGCCGCCAAAACCGAAACCATTGGAGAGCGCATGGGTGATCGACATTTTACGCGCGCTGAACGCAACCAGATCGAGACCCGCCGCTGCCTCGTCGGGGTTGTTCAGGTTCAGTGTCGGCGGCACGATCTGATCGCGCAGCGCCAGCACCGTGAAGATCGCTTCAATGCCGCCGGCAGCGCCAAGCAAGTGACCGGTGGCGGATTTGGTCGAGCTGATCGCCACGCCTGCGTCGGCGCCAAACAGCGCCTGAATAGCTGTCAGCTCGCCCTTGTCGCCAACCTGGGTAGAGGTAGCGTGGGCGTTGATGTGCTGCACATCACATGGGCTCAGGCCCGCCTGTCGCAGCGCTTGTTGCATGGCGCGCAGGGCACCGCTGCCGTCCTCGGGCCCGGCGGTGAGGTGATAGGCATCGGCACTGGTGCCATAGCCCACCAGTTCGGCCAGCGGTGTGGCGCCACGCGCGAGGGCGTGTTCCAGTGATTCGATCACCAGCAGCCCGGCACCTTCGGCCATCACGAAACCGTCACGGTCACGATCAAACGGGCGCGAGGCCTGCTGCGGGTTCTGGGCGAAACCGGTAGACAACGCGCGCGCCGCCGCAAAGCAGCCCAGGGTCACGCGGTCGATAGCCGCTTCCGTGCCGCCGCAGATGGCGATATCGGCCTCACCGCTTCTGATAAGGCGAGCGGCATCGCCAATCGCCTGAACACCCGCGGCGCAGGCGGTAACGGGCGCGCCAAGCGGACCTTTGAAGCCATTGCGAATGGACACCTGCCCTGCTGCCATGTTGGCCAGGAATGAGGGGGCGGTGAACGGCGACAGCCTGCGCGGCCCGCGTGAGTCGGTCGTGCGCACGGCCTCTGCCATGGCTCCGAACCCGCCCACGCCGGACGCGATGATGGTTGCGGTTCGTGCCTTCTCGGCTTCGCTGCTCGGGTGCCAGCCTGCCTGCTCCAGCGCTTCATGAGCGGCAATCAGCGCAAACTCGATAAAGCGGTCCATCTTCTTGCGTTCTTTCGGCGCGATGATCTGTTCGGGTTGATAGCCCGCCAGCGCGTCTTCCTCGAGCGTGGGCACTTGTCCTCCCACCGCCACGCCTGTGCCTTCAGAGATGTGCGCGGGCAGTGTGCGAATGCCCGAGCGCCCGGCCAGCAGGCGGCGCCACACTTCATTCACACCACAGCCCAGTGGCCCGACGATGCCAGTACCGGTTACCACAACGCGTCTCTGCTGCTGAACGTTACTCATTGGAACCTCTCTTTGTCGGTCGGCGTTCTCCCTGGCCGCAGGAGAACGCGTAGCCGGGAGCTGCGTCAGGCTTTCGCCGTGACGCTCGAATCATCGCCGAGGCGGCTGGGGCGGATCTTGAACCAGATGGAGTACATCGCCGGCAGAAACACCAGGGTCATGATGGTGCCGACAAAGGTGCCGCCGATGAGGGTATAAGCCAGGGTTCCCCAGAACACCGAGTGCGTCAGTGGAATGAAGGCGAGAATCGCTGCCAGTGCCGTCAGCAACACGGGGCGGGCGCGCTGTACGGTGGCTTCGACCACCGCATTGAATGGGGCCAGGCCCTCTTTCTCGTTGTGATGGATCTGCCCGATCAGGATCAGCGTGTTGCGCATCAGGATCCCTGACAGTGCAATCAGCCCGACCAGTGCGTTGATGCCAAACGGTTGATGGAACAGGAGAAGCACCGGCACCACGCCGATCAAACCCAGCGGCGAGGTGAAAAACACCATGAACATCGCCGAGATCGAGCGTACTTGCAGGATGATGATCAGCAGCGTCAGGGCGATCATGATCGGCAGTAGCGGCAGAATCGCCTGGCTGGCCTTACCCGATTCCTCGATAGAGCCGGCCATTTCGATGCGAAAGCCAGTTGGCAAGGTTTCGATGATCGGCTGCAGGTCTTTCCATACGGCTGCCGAGACGTCTGGCGGCTGCAGCGCTTCGGCAATATCACCCCGTACGGTGATGGTCGGTGTGCGGTCACGACGGCGCAGAATCGGATCTTCCATACGCACATCGACCTCGCCGATCTGCGACAGCGGAATGCGCTGACCGGCTGAGCCAACCAGTGTGAAACCCTCGATCTTCGACGGATCGAGACGGATATCCCCTGCTGCCCGGCCGACCACCTGCACCGAGCGAATGTCTTCGCGCACCGTGGTGATCGGTACGCCGTTGAGCAGGAACTGCAGCTGCTGGGCGACTGCGTTAGAGGTCAGGCCTACGGCCTGCAGGCGATCCTGATCCAGCGAGAAATGCAGCGTTGGCACCTGAGGGCCCCAGTCGCTGTTCACGGTTCTCATCATCGGGCTGGCTTGCAAAACGCCCTGCACACGAGTGGCGATTTCGCGCAGTTGCATCGGGTCTGGCCCCATCACCCGATAGGCCACAGGATAAGGCGAGTACGGGCCGAAGACCAGTTGCGTGACGCGCACCTTGGCCTCGGGCGCCAGCCCTTCGGAGGCGGCCTCTCGTATACGCAGCTTGAGGGCCTCACGGGCCTCCTGGCTATCCGTCAGCACCACGATCTTGGCAAACGACGGATCGGGCAGCTCCGGCGCCATGGCCAGGAAGAAGCGGGGTGGGCCTTGCCCTACATAGGAGGTCACGATCTTCGCTTCTTCCTGCTCGCGCAGCCATGACTCAACCTTCACCGCCGTGGCGTTGGTCTGCTCGATGGAGGTGCCGTACGGCATTTGCACTTCGACCAGCACTTCGGGGCGGTCGGACGTCGGGAAGAACTGCTTCTTTACCAACCCCATGCCCAGTACCGAAACCACGAACAAGGTGATGACCGTCCCAGCCACCAGCCATTTAAGGGCGATGACCCGCGCCAGCAACGCGCGAAAACGGTTGTAGTGGCGAGTGTTGTAGATGGCCGCATGGCCGCCCTCGACCTGCTTGATATCGGGCAACAACTTCACGCCCAGGTAGGGGGTAAACGCCACTGCCACCACCCATGAGGCGATCAGGGCAATGCCGACAATCCAGAACATGTTGCTGGTGTACTCCCCCGCCGTGGACTGGGCAAAGCCGTTGGGCATGAAGCCGATGGCGGTGACCAGCGTACCGGAGAGCATTGGCGCGGCGGTGTGGCTCCAGGCATAGGCCGATGCCTTGAAGCGGTCGTAGCCCTCCTCCATCTTCACCACCATCATTTCGATGGCGATGATGGCGTCGTCTACCAACAGGCCCAATGCGAGGATAAGCGAGCCCAGGGTGATACGGTCGAAGTTCTTGCCCGTGGCGGCCATCACCACAAAGACGATGGCCAGCGTCAGCGGCACGGCAGCGGCAACCACGACGCCGACGCGCCAGCCCATGCTGACAAAGCAGACCAGCATGACCACCAGCAACGCGACAAAGAACTTGATCATGAACTCATCAACGGACGAGGCGATATTGACGGCCTGATCGGTGACTTTGCTGAGCGTCATGCCTAGCGGCATGGCGTCGTTGATACTCGCGGTTTCTGCCTCTAGCGCCTCGCCGAGGTCAAGCCCGTTCCAGCCCTCGCGCATGATCACACCGAGCAGCAAAGCGGGCTCGCCATCGTTGCGTACCAGGAAGGTGGCCGGGTCCTCGTAGCCGCGCTCCACAGCTGCCACGTCAGCAAGCTTCAGCGTACGACCCTGTACGGCAATCGGTGTCTCGCGGATTTTTGCCAGTTTGTCGAAGGCACCATCCAGGCGCATGACGACCTGCGGCCCGGTGGTTTCCACCGAACCGGCAGGCGTCAGGGCGTTCTGGCTATTGAGTGCAGCAAAAATGTCCTGCGGCATCACACCCAGGGTTGCCAGCCGGTCATGGGAGAAGGATACGAAGATGCGCTCGGCCTGTTCGCCGATGATATTGACCTTCTTGACCCCTGGCACGTGCAACAGCCGTTGACGCAGCGATTCGGCGTCACGCACCAGCTGGCGCTGTGGTTCACCCTTGGCCTTCAGGGCATACACCGCGAAGGTTACATCGGAGAACTCGTCATTGATCATCGGCCCGATAACGCCGGCAGGCAACGTTTTGGCTTCATCACCCAGCTTCTTGCGGGCCTGGTAGAACTCTTCCTGGACCTGCGACGGCGGCGTGCTGTCGCGCAACGACACCACAGTGAATGCCAAGCCCGCGCGAGTGTAAGTTTCGCTGCGGTCGTACCACTTCAGCTCCTGCATGCGCTTCTCTAACGGCTCGGCGACCTGATCCTGCATTTCCAGGGCGGTAGCGCCTGGCCATGCAGTGATAATGGTCATCTGCTTGACGGTAAACGGCGGATCCTCGGCACGACCCAACTGAAAGAACGCCAGCGTTCCGGCCACCGCGATCAGCAAAATCAAGAACAGTGTGATAGAGCGCTCGCGAACCGCGAGGGCGGACAGGTTGAAACGCCCCTTGCTCATGGCTGACTCACGGCTACGGGCGTGACAGCCACTTGGGCAAGCCGTACTTCCTGGCCATCACGCAGCAGGTGGGCACCTAGGGCAACCACGTGCTCGCCAGCCTTGAGCTTGCCAGCGACACGCGCCGTATCATCACTGATACCTATTACCTGAACGGGCCGCCAGGAGACCTTCGCCGGCTCGCCGGCAATTACCCACACCCCTGTGCCATTGCCCGGATCGTAGAGCGCGGCGATAGGTACCTGCAGCAGCTGAGTGGCGCTCTTGTCCTCTGCGATGTTCAGGGTAATGGTGGAGCCGAGCGGCGCGCTCGCCAACGCGCCGTCAAGCACATACCGGGCTTCGAAGGTTCGGGTGGTGGCATCGGCAGCCTCAGAGAGCAAGCGCAGCTTGGCTGCCACGGCAGCGCCGCTATTGCCATACAAGGTAGCTTGAGCTGTGGAGCCCGGCGTCGGGCGCAGGGTTTCAGGAAGGTGCACGACAGCTTCGCGCTGCCCCGCCCGCGCTAATCGGACCACCGGTTGGCCGGCACTGACCACTTGGCCGGGCTCTGCCAGAGTGTCCATCACCACCCCATTGGCGTCAGCCAACAACACCGCGTAGCCCGTGGCATTGCGCGCCACATCAGCCTGAGCCTGGGCAGCGCTGAGCTGAGCCTTGGCGGAGTTGGCGGCGGCCTTGACCTGATCATAGCGCGACGCCGATACCGCGCCGGCGGCTACAAGCACGCGATAACGCGCCTCGTCATCAGCCGTCTGCTTGGCCAGCGCCCTAGCGGAAGCGACCGTCTCCTGCTGCGCACGCGCCTGTAGTTGCAGGTCGACGGGATCGAGGCGCATCAACGGCTGGCCGCGCGTGACCGTTTCCCCAGTGTCAACCAAACGCTCGAGGATCTTGCCCGATACCCGGAAGCCCAGATCACTCTGGGTACGTGCGACCACTACGCCAGTGAATGAACGGCCCGTCTCGGACGACTGCTGGACCGTGGCCGCCCTGATCAACGGCGGCTTGTTGCGGGGGTCTTGGTCGACTGACGACTCTCCACACGCCACCAGGACGGTAGGCAGTAAAAAGGCAAAGGTGGCGAGCTTGAGGCGCATGGGTTCCGTTACTCAAGAGCTAGATAGGAACCACATTCTTATTCTAGTGACCAATTCTGTCAATGGTCACAAGCCAATAACTAAGGTGCCAGGCTGCGCAATATTAGTGCCGGCAGAAGTACGACGGCCTCAGGCGCTGAATCGAGGTTGTACTGCAATTGAGCCGCGTTGACGTAGGGGCGCAGGATCAAAAAGATTGCATTGACGGCCTCATCCAGGGGTGTTTTGCGCTCGAACTCCCCAGACTGTCGGCCTTCGAGGACAATCTGTTGGATAAGCTCGCGGATACGCAGCTCATGAGTCTTGACCGACGGCCACAGGTCGCGCGAAGCGACGGCGGCGATGTCGTAAAGCTTGCGATCGTGGAAGAACAGATCGCTGCCAGCCTCGGAAATCGAGCGAAATAGGCGCCTTACTTTCTCGGATGCGGTCGGCGCCTCGGCAATGGCGGCTTCGACGATTTGCATGATCAGGGCCAGGCGATTGCTGCATATCACCCCGCCGATGGCCTGCTTGGAATCGAAGAATTTATAGATGTAGGCCTTGGAGAAACCGATCGCCTTGGCGAGGTCCGAGACGGTGGTCTTTTCGTAACCATAATGGCCGAAATGCTGCGTCGCCGCGTTGATGATCTGGTCGCGAATCTCATGATCCAGCGGGCCACGTAGGGTCGAGGTGTTCATATCTTCATTCATGACCAAAGCTTAACTCCGTGGCGAACTGATTGACAGATTGTGACTAATATACATCATGGTCACTACCTGTATTAGCTCTAGAGATACGTCATGCCTGCGTCCCGTACTCTTGCTCTCGTGGTAAGCACAAGCCTGGTAGCGGGGTGGGCTTGATGTATCCGGCCTTTAGGGCCAGCCGCGTTTGCTCTGTATTTTCAAACTGCACGGGCCGCTGGGTTTTCTGCTGCATCACTATCGCCCGCGATGAAACATGCTCTCCATGAGCAACGTCGCGTACGCGCTCCCACAAAAATCACCTCAGGCACGACTGGCAGCTTGGGGTCGATAACGGCCATTCACGACCGTCTGCTTTCGACTCCTAGCTGACAGCCGTAGCCGCTGCAGTCAAAAGCAGGGCTCAGTTCACTATCACTTCGTCCAGCGCCCGTTCAAGGGTGCTGACCGTGCGCTCGATATTGCGCAGTTTTTCGAGCCCGAACAGACCGATACGGAAGGTCTGGAAGTCGGCCGGTTCATCACATTGCAACGGCACTCCGGCGGCTATCTGTAGGCCGTGTTCTGCAAATTTTTTACCGTTCTTGATGTCGGGATCATCGGTGTAGCTCACCACTACACCCGGGGCCTGAAAGCCGGGTGCGGCCACGCTTTTGATGCCTCTGCCGGTCAACATGGCGCGGACTTGATCGCCCAGCGCCTGTTGTTCACCGCGCACCTTGTCGAAACCGTAGGTTTGCATCTCGTTCATCACATCGTTGAATCGCGCGAGAGAATCGCTGGGCATGGTCGCGTGGTAAGCATGTCCGCCCTGTTCGTATGCCTGCATGATCTGAAGCCACTTTTTCAGGTCGCAGGCAAAGCTGCTGCTTTGCGTCTGCTCGATGCGCTCGAGGGCCAAAGCACTGAGCATCACCAGCGCACAGCAAGGGGAGGCGCTCCAACCTTTCTGCGGTGCGCTGATCAGCAGGTCGACTGCGCACTTGTCCATATCAACCCAAAGCGTGCCTGAGGCGATGCAGTCCAGTACGAACAGCCCCCCCACTGCATGCACAGCGTCGCCAATGGCCCGCAAGTAATCGTCGGGCAGGATAATCCCGGATGACGTTTCAACGTGTGGTGCAAAGACAAGCTGCGGCTTGTGCGCCTCAATGGCCGCCAACACTTCGTCCAGAGGCGGGGGCGCGTAGGCTGGCTGGCGACCCGAGTCGATCGGTCGGGCTTTGAGCACCGTGGTAGCCGCCGGGATGTTGCCCATCTCAAGGATCTGGCTCCAGCGATAACTGAACCAACCGTTGCGGATCACCAGGCACTGCTGGCCGGTGGCAAACTGTCGCGCGACCGATTCCATGCCGAATGTACCGCTACCCGGCACTACTGCAACAGCCTGGGCGTTATAGACCTGTTTCAGGGTGCTGGAAATGTTCTTCATCACGCCTTGAAATGCCTGCGACATATGATTGAGCGAGCGGTCGGTGTAGACCACCGAATACTCAACCAGCCCCTCAGGATCAATACTTGGATAGAGCTTTGACATGCGGTGACTCCTTTGGCAGAGATGTCATTGGTATGGACCCAGTCCTAAGCCTTGGCAAATGAGAAGCTTGATCGGGGTAGCTCGGGGCAAACCTGGCTCAGTAACGCTTAGCCGTCGGCCAAACGGTCATGGCGAATCGCCTTGAGGGGGCTATCGTTGCTTGTCTGGTCAACGACTACCGACCGAGGGCGGGGCGATGAACACCAGTGATCTTCTCGAACAGTTACTACGGGCCGGGCAAGGCTCGCAAGCGCAACAAGGCAGCGGCGGCCTGTCATCACAAGATGGCCTGGGCGGTTTAGGCGGCTTGCTGGGTGGTCTGCTTAACGTCGGCAGCGTCGCGGGTGGCGGTGGTGGCCTTGGCGGTCTACTGGGCGGCCTGTTGCGGGGTGGCGGCAGCGCTGGCGGCGTTAGCCAGGGGCGCGCCACGGGTGGCACCCATTACGCGGCCCTGGCGTCGCTGGGCATGATGGCGTTCCAGGCCTATCAAAGCTGGCAGCGCAGCCAGGCAGCAGCCCCGCAACAGGCCGTGCGTACTGTCGATCAATTGTCTGGCCCCGAGGCCGAGGGCCACAGCCATGCAATCTTGCGCGCGCTGATTGCGGCAGCCAAAGCTGACGGGCGCATTGACGAGCAAGAAGAACAGTTGATCTACGCAGAAATCAAACGTCACACCGACGACCCGCAACTGCAGCAATGGCTGGATGACGAAGTCAGCAAACCCCTCGATGCTGCCGAAGTGGCACAGTCGGCACAGGACCCGGCCATGGCTGCGGAGATGTACCTGGCCAGCGTGATGCTGGTGGATGACCAGCAGCCCGCAGAGCGGGCCTACCTTGATGAACTGGCCAGCGCTCTGCAAATCGACCCGACCTTGCAGGTGCACCTGGAACAACAGGCCAAGGGAGCCGCGTGACCTGGCTGAGATGCCTGCGCGATTTCATTAAGCTTAAGCCCGCCCAGGCATGGTCCCGAGCGTAAACAGCCTGTGAGGTTGTGCTGTTTAGCTGTCACCTTCCTGCACACTGACCCTCACGCCCGTACTTGCGATTTCGTACTCGGATTCCGATATCTGCCGCACGGCCCCACCGAATTGCATTTCAAAATGCACCGGACCTTCATGCCGAATCATTCCATTGGGCGAGCGCTCAACGGTCTCATCCTGATAAATGTTGATCACGTAGACCACATTATCCGTACCCACCCCGACTTTTTTCCCAACGTATTTATCCGCCATATCCTTACGCCTTGAGTGAAACCTCACAGCCGCTGCACCTGGGATGCAGACCGTTAAAGCCTGTGCGCAATGGCGCAAGCGGTCTGTGCGCTACCGTACAGACGCTTCGAATCAGATAGCCGCCGCAGGCTAATTAGACAGGCTGGATGGTATCCTCCAGCGGTTTTACCCCGTTGGCAGTAGCGGACGGCGAACAGGACAAAAGGAAAATGTCATGCGTACACGCACCCTCCTCGCGGCATTCGGCGCCGCGTTCACACTGCTGTCAGCCCCGGCATCGGCCACCCAGCCGGCGACCGTGACGCCGGCACAGGTGAACAAAGACCGCATTTCGGTAACGGTCGAAGGCAGCGGCCCGGATGTGATCTTGATCCCAGGCTTGGCGTCTTCCCGCGAGGTCTGGCGTGATCTGGCCACCCGCTTGCAGCACAGCCACCGCCTTCATCTGGTACAGGTCGCAGGTTTCGCCGGCGCACCTGCGGTGTCCGACTCGCGTGGAGAAGTCGTGGCGCCAACGGCCGAGGCCATCGCTGACTACATCCGCACCCAGCACCTCAAGGCCCCGGTCATCATTGGTCACTCGTTGGGTGGCGAAGTGGCGCTGATGCTCGGCGCGCGTCACCCCGATCAAGTCGCCCGGCTGATGGTCGTCGATGCCCTGCCCTTCTACACACTGCTCATGAACCCTTTCGCAACCCGCGAGACAGCCGAACCGCAGGCGGCTGCATTCCGCGATTCACTGCTGGCGTCAACGCCTGAGCAGGCTGAAGCCCTGCAGCGTGTATCCATTGCCCGCCTGGTAAAAAGCGAAGCAGCCCGGCCTGTGTTGCTTGCGGCGGCGACAAGCTCGGATCGGCAGACCACGGCGCAAGCCACTTACGAACTGATGACCACCGACCTGCGCCCAGAGCTTGATCGCATCCAGGTGCCGGTCGAGGTCGTTTATGCCTATGACCCGGTGTACGGCATCCCCGCGGCCAATGTCGAGGCGACCTTCCGCAACGCCTATGCCAATACCCCGCACATCAACTTCACGCGCATTGACGACAGCTTCCACTTCGTCATGCTCGACCAGCCAGAAGCGTTCGCCACCGTGGTCACTGATTTCCTGCAGCCCTAGCGGGCGCCTGCCACCGCCGTTCAGCGCTTGAGCAGGGCAATGAAAAACAGCCCGCCAAGCGCTGCGGTGGCAATGCCGATCGGCAGGTCTTGCGGGGCGATCAGGGTGCGTGCAGCCACGTCTACCCAGACCAGGAAAATCCCCCCCAGCAGTGCGCTCACCGGCATCAGCCGGCGGTTTTCCGCACCCACAAGCGCCCGCGCCATGTGCGGCACCATCAAGCCGACAAAGCCGATGGCGCCGGAGAGCGACACCAGCACACCGGTCAGCAACGAGGTGCAGGTGAACACCTGCAGGCGCAGGCGTCGGCCGCTGAAGCCCAGGCTCACTGCGGTCTGCTCACCGCTCATCAGCGCATTCAGCCCGCGCCCCATGACCTGCAAGGCCACCAGCCCCAGCACCACGCAAAGCGCTGGCAACCAGAGGACATGCCAACGCGCCGCCCCCAGGCCTCCCAGCATCCAGAACACCACCGAGGCGGCGGCGTGCTGGTCACCCGTGTACAGCAGCAGATTGACCACGGCCATCAACACGAACGACACGGCGACGCCCGCCAGCAGCAGGCGATCGCTTTCCATGCGGCCATGGCGCCGCGCCACGGCGATCACCAGCAGCATGCTCGCTGCTGCGCCTATGAACGCCGCCAACGGCAGGCTGAAGGCACCGATGAATTCGCCGAGGTAGAGCATCACCAGCACCGCCCCCAACGCCGCGCCGGAGCTGACGCCCAGCAGGTGCGGGTCTGCCAGGGGGTTGCGGGTCACGGCCTGCAACGCCGTGCCGACCAGCGCCAAGCCGGCCCCCACCAAGGCCCCCAGCAACACCCGGGGGGCGCGGATCAGCCAGACGATCTGCGCCTGGCTCTGGGACCACTCCCCTGGCCCGGCGATGCCCAGTTGCTGGCCGACGGTCCCGGCCACGTGGGCCAACGGTACCGATGCGGGGCCGAATGCCAGTGCGATCAGGCACGACACCAGCAACAGTGCGCTCAGCATCACGATCAACCACCGGTAGGCCACGGGGCTGTGCCCGCCCCTCATTGAACGGCACCTTGGAACAGCTGCGGATGCAAGGCAGCCGCCAGCTTCTCGATGGCCAGGGCGTTCTCGACAGCGGGCGTTACCTCCAGGTAAGTCAGCACAATGAAGCGCTGCTCACGAATCGCCTGCACGTCTTTCAATGCCGGCTGTCGCAGCAAGAAATCGCGCTTCTGCTGCCAACTGCTCGGGCCATAGTCGACGATCAGAATGACCTGCGGGTCGCGCTCCACCACACTCTCCCAATTCACCTGGGTCCAGCTGGCAGAAACGTCGTCCATCACATTGCGACCGCCTGCCGCCTCGATCAGCGCCTGGGGTACGCCCAGCCTTCCCGAGGTTGTCGGGCGGTCTTCGCCACTGTCGTACAGAAATACACGGGGCGCAGGCTGCGCGTGTTCAAGCCGGCGCTGCACGTCACCGATGCGCGTGCGCATGTTCGCGATCAAGGCGTCGGCCTGGGGCTCGACGGAAAAAATCCGGCCTAGATTGCCCAGGTCGCGATAAACGTCATCCAGGCTGGCCCGTTGCTGGGCCATGACCCACGAACACGACTCGCTCAGCTCGTACACCGGGATACCGAACGGCGCGAGGGTGCTGGGCGTGACTGGCCCACCGACCTGCATTCCGTAGTTCCAGCCGGCAAAGAACAGGTCGGTTTCAGCCGCCAGCAAGGATTCGATGGCGGGGTAACGGCTGGCCAGCGGTGATACGCCCTGCAGCGCTGCATCCACCCACGGGTCGCGGTGCTTGCTGGCAGTGAAGCCGGTGTAGCCGATGATGTGCTCGCGCAGCCCCAGGTGCAGCAGCATGGCGGTCATGTTCACGTCGTGCACCACGACCCGCTGCGGTGGCTGGGTGAACGTTATGTCGCGGTCACAGCTGCGCACGCTCAAGGGGTAATCGCTGGCCATCGCAGGCAGCGCGGTCAGCAGCGCCAACAGGCCGATCAGGTTGCGGACAGTCATGTTCGGGTGATCCAGGTAATGCGTGGGTAGGGATACAGGGGATGCGGGTCGACCAGCGCCTCGACGCCGAAAACCTGCAGCAGCAGCGCGGGGGTCAGCACCTGCTGTGGCGTACCGCAGGCGACGATGCGCCCGCCGTCGATGACGTACAGCCGATCGCAAAACGCAGCCGCCAGGTTGAGGTCGTGGAAGCTGGCCAGAATGCTCAGGCCCAGGCCACGCAGGTGCTGAAGCAGCTCCAGCTGGTAGCGTGGGTCGAGGTGGTTGGTTGGCTCATCGAGTAGCAGCAGCTGTGGCGTCTGCACCAGCGCCCGGGCCAGCAGCACACGCTGTTTCTCGCCGCCAGACAGGCTGGCAAAGGCCCGTTCGCCCTCGCCGGCAAGGCCAACTTGCGCCAGTGCCTGGGCCACTTGCCGGGCGTCCTCGGCCGTGTCGCCGTCGAACAAGCCCTTGTGCGGTGCGCGCCCCATCGCAACGATATCGCCAACGCTCAAACCAAACGCGTCGGGAAACTCCTGCAGCACCACCGCGATGCGTTGTGCGCTCCAGCGTGCGCTGCGTTGCCAAAGGTCATCGCTGCCAAGGCGCACACGGCCCTCGGCAGGTTCATTGGCGCGGTAGGCGCACCGCAGCAGGCTGGTCTTGCCGCTGCCATTGGGGCCGATCAAGCCGACGAACTCGCCCTGTTCCACCCGCAGGTCTACACCCTGCAGCAGCGGGCGCGGCGGCCGTCCCCGTTCAAGCAAGGCCCAGTCCAGGGCCTCGATGTGCAGTTGCGTCATGGGCATCACCTCCAGGAAGCACCGGCCAGGGGCCGGTGCGACAGGCTCAGAAGCTGTAGTCAGCCGTGACGAAGAACGAACGCGGCTCGCCCAGGTACCATTGCCGGCCGTTGTTACCCGTGGTGGTGGCGTACTGGCGGTCGAACAGGTTGTTCAACTGCAGGCCCAGGGTCAGGTCCGGTTGCACGTGCCAGTCGATGTTGGCGTCAACCACGGTGTAGCTGGGCACCTCGACGGTGTTGGCGTTGTCGGCGTAGCGGCTGTCGACATAGCGCGCCCCGGCGCCGGCACTGAAGCGTTGGCCGAAGTCTTTGCTCAACCACAGGTTGGCGGAGCGGCGCGGCACGTTGATCGGCTGGTTGCCGGAGTAGTCGTTGGCGCCACTGGCAAACTCGTCATACTCCGCGCGCACCCAGGCGGCGTTGGCCGACAGCTGCACGTCGTACGGCAGGCGCAGTTCGAGGGTGGCCTCGATGCCGTCCGACGACTGTTGGCCGACCTGCTGTTGCAGCGTGGGGTTGAGCGGGTCGGTGCTCAGCAGCTTTTTCTTGACGATGTGATACGCCGCCAGGGTCCACTCGCCTCGCCCGTCAGGCAGCCTGTGCTTGATGCCGGCTTCGGTCTGTTTGGCGGTGCTCAGGTCCCATTGCTGCTGCGCGGCGTTGAGGGTGAGCAGGTTGCTCACGCCTTCGGTACTGGTGGCGTACTGGCCATAAACCGACAGGTCCTCGGTCAGCGCGAACACCAGGCCGGCGCGCCAGTTGTCGCCAGACAAGCTGCGATCGGTGCGGGCATCAGCATCCAGGTCGTCACGGTTCAGGTGCACCTGGTCGCGGCGTGCACCGGTGATCAACGACAGGCGCTCGGTGAGTTGCGTGCGGTTTTCGGCGAACAGCGAGAACTGCTTGGCCTGGTTGGCTTCGCGCGAGCGGTAAGGGTCGTTGCTGATGTACTCGCCCCCACCGGAACCGGACAACGGCACGGTATCGGTCAGGGTGTTGCCGAAGTCGTGCTTGCGCACGAAACGAATCGTGTTGTAGTCGGCGCCCACCACGGTCTGGCTGTCCAGGCCGAACAGCGAATGTTGCAGGGTGAACGATTGGCGATCGCCGAGCTGTTCCTGGGTCTGCTTGATGCTGATGAAGCTGCTGCGCCGCACCTGGTCGCCTGGCAGCCAGGTGTAGGTCTCGGCGTTGCGCCAGCGTCGCTGGGCCTTGAGGAAGTACAGCTGGTTGCTGGCGGTGAGGTTGTCGTTGATCACCCAGTCGGTGACCAGCCGCGTCGACTGGTCGTTGTAATGCACCTCGGCGTTGTCGACGTTGTAGTTATGATCGCGCAGCGACTCGCGGTAATGACCGTCCACCAACGGCGTCCCCATGTACTGCTGCGGGTCTTGGTCACCGTAGTCGTGGCTGAGGGTGAAGCTCAGTTCATCGCTGGGCTGCCAGCGCAGCGCGCCACTGATGGCGACGCTCTGCGAATCGCCCCGGTCGACCCAGCCGTTGCTGGCCAGCTTGTTGAGGTTCAGGCGGTAGCTCAAGGTGTCGGTCAGCGAGCCGCCGCTGTCCAAGGCCATCTGCCGACGGTCATCCGAACCGTAGCCCAGGCGCAGGTGATTGCGGATTTCGCCTTCAAAAGGCTTCTTCGGCACGACGTTGACCACCGCACCGGTGGCGCCCTCCCCGTACAACACCGAGGCCGGGCCGCGCAGCACATCGATGCGCTCGACCGACCAGGTATCGACCGGGAAGGTCACGGTGCCGGCGCCCACGTACAGCCGGGTACCGTCGTACAACTGCATGGTCGAGCTGTGCCCGGTGAAGCCGCGGGCCGACAAGGCCGTGCCGCCGTTACCGGGGGTGCCGATGAAGGTGATGCCGGGTGAACGGGTGACCGCGTCCTGCACCGTGGCGTTGTTGCGCGTAAGGATTTGCTCGGCACTGATACTGGTCACGCTGGCCGGCGTTTCCAGCGGCGTAAGGCCAAGCCGCGAGCCACTGGTGCCTGGGGTATGCAAGTCGGGCTGAGGGTTGTGCTCGGCCGTGCCGGTGATGTCCGTGGCCGGTAGCGCCAGGGCGTTGTCCGCCTCGGCGGCGTGGGCGGCAACAGAGAGAAACACACAGGGCACCAGGCTTGCGTGCAGCAGCTTACCTGGCAGAGAACTGAACAGCGAATAACGGGACATGTCGTTCCACTTGAAGCAGGAATGAAAGAATCCCGGAGGGAACAACGCAAAGAGGAATCGCGGGCGAGCACGCCCACGGAAACCGGCCTGCGCCCGCCCACCGCGGGTTTGCCAAACGATGCTTCAGGCCGGTCTCCGGGCTCGCGAGGGTCATGAAGCATTCACCTTCCCATGCCAGGGCACAGTGGTGTCTTGAATGCTTCGCTCGCATACCGTTGCGGGGGCAGCGCCGGACTGATCATCGAACGATGACGAACCGGCTTCCCGTTTCACCCCATGCACGGCGGCAGGGGGCACCTGAAACAGGCGCGCAGATGACCATCAAAAGGCCGCTGCGTCAACCGGCTTGTGGCAAACAGGTCGCCTGAGCTCGCCACTTCAGGCCCTGGGCGAACGCGTCACGGTTCAATCATCGCCAGGGCTTTCTACTGCCTTTTCTGGCGCGGCATTTTGTAACGTTCAGTAAGAAGTTTTTGCATGGACATCATTCCCACCACTCTTTAGCCTTACGCCTCCGTCGAAGTGGGGACCCCGTGTGAAGCAGCTGTCAGCTAAACGAAAGCCCGCCCTCTGGGGCATTCTCATGGTCGCCGCGAGCCTCTGCGCACACGCAGACAGCACACCCCAACAAAGCCCGACGCTGGTGTATTCCTGGCCCGTTAACGCAGGCCCACTCGACCCACGCGGCTACTCGCCCAATCAGATGTACGCCCAGGCCATGGTGTATGAACCGCTGGTGCGTTACACCTCGGCGGGCACTGTAGAGCCGTGGTTGGCACAGGCTTGGCAAGTCTCCGACGATGGCAAGACCTACACCTTCACCTTGCGAGATGGCGTGCGCTTCAGTGACGGCGCGCCATTCAACGCTGCAGCTGCCAAGGCCAACCTGGATGCCGTCCTGGCCAATAACCAACGCCATCGCTGGATGGAGCTGGTCACCACCCTCGACCACATCGAGGCCCCTGACCGGCTGACCTTGCGCCTGGTGCTCAAGCACCCGTATTACCCAACGTTGATGGAACTGGCCCAAGTGCGCCCGCTGCGCTTCGGCTCCCCACAGGCCAAACCTGGCGTACCCGTCGGCACCGGCCCATGGATGCGTATCGAATCGCGCTTGGGCGAGTATGACCGCTTTGCCCGCAACCCCTTTTACTGGGGCGCAAAGCCGGCCTACGGTGAGGTGCTGGTAAACGTCATCCCTGATCCCAACAGCCGCGCGCTGGCCCTGCAGGCCGGCGAGCTCGAGCTGATTCAAGGGGCCGCCGGCGAGATTACCGCCGGCACGTTCGTGCGCCTGCGCGACCAAGGCTTCGCCACCGCCCTCTCGGCACCGCTGGCTACCCGCACCCTGGCGATGAACACCGGGCATGGTGCCACCCGTGACCTGGCCGTGCGTCAAGCGATCAACCAAGCGGTGAACAAGCAGGCCATCATCGACAAGATTCTGTATGGCCTCGAGCCCCGTGCCGATACCCTGTTCGCCAGCAACATGCCCTATGCCGACATCGGCCTGAAACCCTACGCCTACGACCCTGCCCAAGCCGCCCGCGAACTTGACGCTGCCGGCTGGACCCTGACGGCAGGCGCAACGGTACGTAGCAAGGCCGGTGAACCGCTGTCGATCGAACTGGTGTTCCTCGGCACCAGCGCACTGCAGAAGAGCCTGGCCGAAGTGCTGCAAGGCGAGCTGGCTAACGTCGGCATGCGCATCGAGCTGCGTGCGGTCGAAGAAGGTGGGCTGGTCCGGCGCCAGCGCGATGGCGACTTCGGCATGATCTTCGCCGACACCTGGGGAGCGCCCTACGACCCGCACTCTTTTGTCAGCTCCATGCGCTATGCCGGCCATGCCGACTACATGGCGCAGCGTGGTTTGGCGATCAAGGACGAACTGGACCAACGCATTGGCCAGGTACTGGCAAGTACCGACGCGCAGCAACGCGCCGAACAGTACCGGTTCATCCTCACCACCTTGCATGAGCAAGCCGTGTACCTGCCGATTTCCTACCTTACCGCCATCAGCGTTCGCCGCGACTCCGTTGCCCATGTGCAATTCGGCAGCACGCTGTTCGACGTGCCGTTCGAAGCCATGACACCGAAGCAGGGAGACTGACATGCTGCGCTATATCCTGCTGCGGCTGGCACTGCTGGTACCGGTAATGCTCGGGGTTTCACTGCTGGTCTTCGTGCTGCTGCACCTGGGCAGCACCGACCCGGCCCTGGACTACCTTCGCCTGTCGCACATCCCGCCGACTGACGCGGCCATTGCCGAAGTCCGCCATACCTTGGGCCTCGACCGGCCGTTGTTTGAGCAGTACCTGACCTGGCTCGGGAAGGCCGTGCAGCTCGACTTCGGTATTTCATACCTCACGGGGCGGCCGGTGCTCGACGATCTCCTTTACTACCTGCCCGCCACCTTGCAACTGGGCGGCCTGGCCCTGGCCTGCACCCTGCTGCTGTCGATTCCGCTTGGCCTAGTGGCTGCGCGCTGGCAAGGGCGCTGGCCCGATCACGCCGTCCGCGCGGTCACGTTCCTGGGTGTCTCGATGCCCAACTTCTGGTTGGCGTTTCTGCTGATTGCGCTGTTCTCCCTTTGGCTGGGCTGGCTACCGCCGCTGGGCCGCGGCAGTGCCGGGCATCTGGTGATGCCGGTACTCGCGATTGCCCTGATGTCGATGTCGATCAACGCCCGCCTGTTGCGGGCAAGCCTGCTGGAGGCCAGCGGCCAGCGTTATGTCACCTACGCCCGTGCCCGCGGACTGCCCGAGCGCCGGGTATGGCGTGACCACGTGCTGCGCAACGCCTGGCTACCCTTCGTCACGGCCACCGGTATGCACATTGGGGAATTGATCGGCGGGGCACTGGTAATCGAGACCATCTTCGCCTGGCCCGGCGTCGGCCGCTTCGCGGTGTCGGCGGTGCTCAACCGCGACTTTCCGGTCATGCAGTGCTTCACCCTGCTGCTGACAGGCCTGCTGATGGTCTGCAACCTGGTGGTGGATGTCTGTTATGCCTGGCTCGACCCTCGCAGCCTTCTTGAAGGGGTCGACGCATGAGTGTACTGGCCATCTTCCGTCGCGCTACGCTGGCCGGCCAGGCCAACCTGATTGCAGGGCTGGTACTGGTCAGCGTGCTCTGCATGTTGGCCGTGTTTGGCCAATGGCTTGCCCCGCACGACCCGGACCTGGTCGACCTCGGCCGACGCCTGATGCCACCGGACAGCAGCCACTGGCTGGGCACCGACCACCTTGGCCGCGACGTGCTGTCCCGGTTGATAGTCGGCACACGGCTGTCGCTGGGCAGCGTAGTGCTGACACTGGCGCTGGTGCTGTTTCTGGGCTTGCTGGTGGGCGGGGTGTCCGGGTTTGTCGGTGGCAAGGTCGACCTGCTGCTGATGCGCCTGTGCGACATGTTCATGACCTTCCCCACGCTGGTGCTGGCGTTCTTCTTCGTCACCCTGCTGGGTACTGGCCTGAGCAACGTGATCATTGCCATCGCCCTGTCGCACTGGGCATGGTATGCGCGCATGGTGCGCGGCATGGTCATCGCCCAACGCGGCCGCGAATACGTGATGGCATCACGCCTGGCCGGTGCCTCACGTTGGGCGCGGCTGCGCCAGCATGTGCTGCCGAACATTGCCGGCCCGTTGCTGGTGCTGGCCACGATGGACATCGGGCACATGATGCTGCATGTCTCGGGGCTGTCCTTCCTCGGCCTTGGCGTCACCCCGCCCAGTGCCGAATGGGGGGTGATGATCAACGATGCCAAGGAGTTCATCTGGACCCAGCCGCAACTGCTGCTGTTGCCCGGGCTGATGATCTTCTTCTCGGTAATGGCGTTCAACCTGCTGGGCGATGCGTTGCGTGATCGCTTGGACCCAACCCAGGAGGCTCATTGAATGCCCGTGTCGACGTTACAGCTCAAAGGCCTGTGTATCGAAGGGCGTGCTGGCGTGTTGGTGGACGACGTAGACCTGCAACTGCGCCGCGGTGAAGTCTGTGCCCTGGTCGGTCACAGCGGATCGGGCAAATCGCTCAGTTGCCTGGGCTTGCTTGACGTACTGCCGCCAGGCCTGCGCCGTACACGCGGCCAGTTGCTGCACGATGGCAAGCCATTGGCGGCCGATCAGGTGCGTGGGCAACTTGCCAGCCTGATCCTGCAGAACCCACGCAGTGCATTCAACCCTGTGCGCAACATGGCTAGCCATGCCCAGGAAACCCTGAAACTGCGAGGGGTCGTCGGCAGCGCTGCACGTACGCGCATGGATGAATGCCTGGAGGCCGTGGGGTTGGATGACCGCAGTCGGGTCCTGCAGTCGTTCGCGTTCCAGCTCAGCGGTGGCATGTTGCAGCGCATGATGATCGCCCTTGCGCTCATGGCCGAAAGCCCCTTTCTGCTGGCGGACGAGCCCACCAGCGACCTCGACGCCGTGAGCCAGGCGCGCTTTCTCGACCTGCTCATGAAGCTGGTGCAGCAGCACAGGCTTGGCGTGCTGTTGGTGACCCATGACATGGGGGTGGTTGCCCGCTGCGCGGACCATGTCGCGGTGATGGAAGCAGGGCGCGTCGTCGAGCGGCAAACAGTGCATGGCCTGTTCGATCAACCGGCCAGCGCCACCGCCCGCACCCTGCTTGAAGCCCATCAGCTACTAAACGGGAGCCAGCCATGAGCCTGCTGCACGTTAACCAACTCGGGCATGGCTACCGTTCCGGAGGGCTACTGAGCAGACGCGGCTGGCTGCAGGTGCTCGACGGCATTGAGCTTGAGCTGCAGCCCGGTGAGTCGCTTGGCCTGCTCGGCAGCAGCGGCAGCGGCAAGAGCACGCTTGCTCGGTTACTGCTCGGCCTGGAGAAACCCGCGTGTGGCCACGTGACATTTGCCGGCCAAGAGGTCAGCCGACTGCGCGGCGGTGACGCCCGTGCTTTCTTGCGCGCCGTTCAGTTGGTACTCCAGGACGCGCCCAGCGCGTTCAACCCGCAACGCAGCATCGGCTGGAGCATTGCCGAGCCGTTGCGTCACCTGAGCGAGCTGGACGAAGCTGCACGCAACGCCCGTACCGTGGAGCTACTAGAGCACATGGGCCTGCGCAGCGAGCATGCCGAGCGCCTGCCGCACCAACTCAGTGGCGGCCAGCTGCAGCGCGCCAATATCGCCCGCGCGCTGGCCATCTCACCCAAACTGGTGATACTGGACGAGGCCTTGTCAAACCTGGACCGGGTGTTGCAACTGCAGCTGCTGCAGCGCCTGGATGCACTTCGACGCGAGCACGGCACCGCGTTCTTGCTGATCACCCATGACCTGAGCCTGGTGCGCTACTTCTGCCAGCGGGTGGTCGTGTTGGACGCCGGGCGTATCATCGAGGAGCGTCAGATAGACGGCAGGCTTTCGTTCGATCACGCCGTTGGCAAGCAGCTACAGGCCGCAGTGCTGCCGGTGCGGCCAACAATGCGCGAGCCTGAGGCAGGGTCGCCGGCCGCCTTGTCACCTGCGGCAGTTCGGGCGACGACTAGACTGAGTGTCTGACCCAGCCGGTGGCTAGCAAAGCTGCCTGCCTGCGCCAGCCCCAGAGCCCGACGCCGTGGAGGCACTGCGCACATGAGCTTCATCGTCTGGGTGGCCATGCTCGGCGCAGTCTTGTTGCTGCTGGCGTTGACCTCCTCTTACCTGCGCTGGATCCCCGTCACGACCTCGGTCGTGTGCCTGGCCCTGGGCGTCGCGCTGGGTCCCGGTGGCCTCGGCTTGCTGCAACTCGAGCTGCCCGATGCGCACGGCTGGATGGAGCACCTGACCGAGGTCGCCGTGCTGTTTTCGCTGTTCGTCAGCGGCCTCAAGCTGCGCCTGCCGCTGAGCAGCCGCAGCTGGCGGGTGGCGGTTTTCCTGGCTGGGCCGGTCATGCTGGCTTGCATCGCCGGGGTCAGCTTGGTGCTGCATTACGGCCTGAACCTGGGCTGGGGGGTGTCGGTGTTGATTGGCGCCATCCTGGCCCCGACCGATCCGGTGCTGGCCACCTTGGTCCAGGTCAATGACGCGCAGGACTACGACCGCGTGCGTTTCAGCCTGTCGGGTGAAGCAGGGCTCAACGATGGGGTCGCCTTTCCGTTCGTCATCCTGGGCTTGCTGCTTGTGCAGGGCGCAGCAGGCAGCCAATGGCTGACTGACTGGCTGTGGCAAGACGTGCTGTGGGCGGTGCCCGCCGGCTTGCTCAGTGGCTACTGGATGGGGCGCGGCCTAGGGCACCTGACCCTGTACCTGCGCACCCGGCACGAGGACAGCACCCTCTCGCCCAACGACTACCTGGCGCTGGCGTTGATCGCGATGGCTTATGTGGTCGCCGACCTGATCCATGGCTATGGGTTTCTCGCCGTGTTCGCTGCCGGGCTGGGCCTGCGACAGGCCGAAGTACACACCAGCCCCACCCCACAAGCGCCTGCAGAACACCTTGTGCAGCCGGTGGTTGGCCACCAGCATGTCGCACCGGAGCACGCGGTCAAAGGCGATATAGCCGCGCTGGAAGACACGCAGGTCGCAGCCGGCATCATGCTGGGCGACATGCTCTCGTTTGGTGGGCTTGTGGAGCGGGCGATGGAGGTGTTTCTGGTGACCTTGCTCGGTGTCGTGTTGATCGAGCACTGGGACTGGCGCGCACTGACCGTAGGCGCGGCGCTGTTCGTATTCATTCGGCCCCTAAGCACGCTAATCATCCCAGGGCGTGGCCTGCTGGACCTTCGCCAGCGCGGCATGCTGGGCTGGTTCGGCATACGCGGTATCGGCAGCCTTTACTACCTGTTCTACTCGGTAAACCACGGCATGAGCGCCATCGATGCCGCGGCCATCACCAACCTCACGCTGTCGGTAGTGGCGCTGAGCATTGTCGTGCATGGGTTAAGCGTGCAACCTCTGCTGTCGCGTTATGAAGCAGGCCGAAAACGCCGTGACGGCTAACCAAGCGCCCTGCCCTGCGTGACTCGAGTCAAGCACACAGCGCCGGCAGTTCGCTACGCAGCAGTGCCGCAGCGGCGGGCTTTAGGAGGGAGGTATTCAGTGCATCGCGCTCAATCCACTTGCAAGCGACGATCTCATTCTTCGGCACCGGTTTATCCTGATCGTCCAGCTGAAGGGTAAAAATGTAATGGAGGGTGTTACCGACTTGCAGCGTGCATAGCGCCACCAGGCGCTCACGGCAAATCCCTGTTTCCTCTTTCAGCTCTCGGCTGGCGGCGTGCAACGGTGCCTCATTCGTGCCCACACCGCCCCCCGGAAAGCCCCATTTCCTGGCCTTTCTACGCACCAGGAGTATTTTGCCACTGCGAAAGCACAGCACCGTCGCTCTGCTCCTGAGGCTGCTCCTGTCAGACATGTCTACCTCCTACTTCCCAACACACCGCCCTGCGCTCGTAAGCGGGTAGCGTTATTCACTTGGAAGCGAATATCGCGCCACTTTGAAAGCAGGCAACAAGCCTTGAGAAAGCGTGGCCTGGGCGGTAGTTCCGTTCGGCAGTAGAAGATTGTGCAGCGCTGTGGGCCAGCGCTGCACTTAGAGGGAGTTGTGAGCAAGCCGTTACGCGTCGGGGAGCGCTGCAATAATCGAAATTTCGACCAGCACGGCGGGGTCATACAACTTGGCTTGCACTGTCGCACGCGCTGGCGCACACCCGTGCGGCAACCACTGATCCCACACCTGATTCATGCCCGCGAAGTCGGCATCGATGTCCTTGAGGTAGAGGGTGGCGGACAAAATCCGTGTCTTGTCGGTGCCAGCCTGGTCGAGCAGTCGCTCGATGTTCTGCAAGGTTTCACGGGTTTGCTGCTGCACATCGCCCGCAAAATCGTTGGCAACCTCACCGGACAGGTACACGGTGCCTTGGTGCTTGACCACAAGGCTCATGCGAGCGTTAGTGTGCAGGCGTTCGATCGTCATCTGAAATATCCTTATCTTGTTGTTATATAAATAAAAAAGTTGTGAAGCATAGCGTAGGCGATTGCTGCATATGACGGGGACGATAAGTCTCGTCAGCTAGGCCCATTATCCACAATTGACGTTCAAGCTGTAGCCCACTGGCTGACAGCGCAACAATCAGCCAACCACCGGCTTCAACAACGCCTGCGCCTCGTAGAGCGGTGGCAGGTAGCGCAGCCGAATCTCGTCGACGCTCAACCGCGAGGCGTGGGTGGTGATCGTCAGGGTCGCCTTCAGCTGGCCGCTACGGTCCAGCAGCGGTACCCCCAGCACGCGCATGCCGATTTCGTATTCCTGGTCGACGATGCTGTAGCCCTGCTGGCGCACACGCTGCAACTCTGCTTCCAGCAGCGCCCGATCGGTCTGGGTATAGGGCGTGAGCGGGCGGAGCGGGTTGCGTGAGAAGTAGTCCTCGCGCGCAGCGTCATCCAATGCCGCCAGCCAGATTCGGCCGCCGGCGGTGCAGTACATCGGCACCCGCGAGCCGGGCCTGATCGACAACGAGGCGATGTGGCTGTAGCGGCTGCGCACCAGGTGGATGATTTCATCGCCGTCACGGGTGCCGACCGAGACATGCTCCTGGGTCTGCCGCGCCACCTGCTCGACGATGGGCCGCAGCATGCGCGGCAACTGCGCCGAGTCCACGTAGGCCTGGCCGATGCGCAGCGCCTTGGGCGTGAGCCAGTACTGGCGGCTGTCGGTGTCGGCAAAGCCTTCGTGTACCAACGTCAGCAGGAAGCGGCGCGCGGCGCTGGGGGTAAGGCCCGATTGCCTGGCTGCCTGCGGCACGGTCAGGCGTGGCTGATCGACGCTGAACAGCTGCATCAATGCCAGGCCTTTCTGCAAGCCCGCGATCAGGTCGCGGGGGTGGATATCGGGTTTGTCCATGGGTTTCTCCAGTGATGCGCGAGCCCGGGTAGGAGCAGCCTTGTGCTGCGAAGAGGCCAGTAAATGCAACGAAGATCGAGGGTGTTGCCACTGGCCTCTTCGCAGCACAAGGCTGCTCCTACAGTGAGGGAGCGTATTTCTGACGAACATTTTTCGGTATTACCCGCCAATAATCGCTACCTGACTGCGATTATCGCACTACCCGCCCGACAAGCGCATTTCCCCGCGCCCACTACCCCGTCACCCTTGCTGCACAACAACAGCAAGCACGGAGGTCAGCATGATTCGGGGTTCGACAGAACTGGTCGCCATCGTCGGTTCACCCATCGCCCAGGTGAAATCACCTGAAAACTTCAACACCTGGTTCGCCAGCAACGGCTGCGACCTGGCAATGCTCCCCATCGACCTGCAAGAGACTGCACTGGAAGCCTTTGTCGGCAGCCTGCGCGGCTGGCAGAACCTGCGCGGATGCGTGGTCACCGTGCCTTACAAACAGGCACTGGCCGCACGCCTGGACGGCCTCAGCGCACGCGCCGCCGCACTGGGTTCGGTCAACGTGGTGCGCCGCCACAGTGACGGCCGCCTGCTCGGCGACAATGTCGACGGCGCAGGCTTTCTTGGCGCCGCACGCAAACAGGGCTTTCAACCGGCAGGCAAACGCGCGCTGGTGATTGGTTGTGGTGGGGTGGGCAGTGCAATTGCCTATGCACTGGGCGAAGCGGGCGTGCGCCAGATCATCCTCAGCGACCCCAGTGCTATCCGCGTTGGCGCGCTTTGCGAAGTACTCGGCACGGCCTTCCCCAGTCTCGAAATCGCCACCCACTACCGCTCGCTGGAAGCGTTCGACCTGGTGGTCAACGCGTCGCCGGTTGGCATGGGCAGCACCGATGAGTTGCCGCTGCCGGCGCCGATGCTGGCAACCCTGCAAACCTCCACGTTGGTTGCGGACGTGGTCACCTCGCCAGAAATCACCCCGCTGTTGCAGCAGGCACGCGACCGTGGCTGTGCGATCCAGACTGGCCCGCAGATGGCCTTCGCCCAACTCGGCCACCTCGGCGCCTTCATGGGCGTCACCCCGCTGGAGATCTGAGCCATGGCCACTACCGAACACGCGCAACCGGTGTACGACTTGGTGGTCCTCGGCAGTGGTGCCGGGGGCTTTGCCGCCGCCGCCACAGCCGCCAGCCTTGGCCTGAAGGTACTGATCGTGGAGAAAGCCGACACCTTCGGCGGCACGTCGGCGATTTCCGGCGGTGCGGCGTGGGTGTATGGCACCGATCAAGCCCGTGCAGCCGGCGCCAAAGACTCTCCCGAAGCCATGCGCACCTACCTGAAAACCGTGATTGGTGCCGGCTACAACGCACCGCTGGTAGACGCCTTCATTGCACGCGGGCATGAAGCGCTGCGCTGGCTGGAGCGCCACACTGAACTGCGCTATGCCCTGCGCCCGCACTCGCCGGATTATTACCCGGATGAGCCCGGTGCCACCCAGTTCGGCCGAGCACTGGAAATGGTCGAGTACGACGGCCGCCGCCTCGGCCCGCGCTTCAAAGACCTGAAAATGCCACCGCCGGGCATGCTGTTGTTCGGCGGGATGATGGTCAACCGCGTGGATATCCAGCATTTTCTTGGCCTGCGCAAATCACCACGCGCCCTGTGGCATTGCCTGAAGCTGATGGCGCGCTATGCGTTGGACCGCCTTCGCCACCACCGTGGCACCCGCCTGACCACCGGTAATGCGCTGATTGCACGCCTGGCCACCACGGCATTTGCCCACGGCACGCAACTGTGGCTGCGCAGCGAGGCTAAGGCGCTGATCGTCGAGCACGGCGCGGTGACCGGCGTGGTGGTGCAGCATGAAGGCCGGCGCGTGCAGGTGCGTGCGCGGGGTGGCGTGGTCTGCGCCATGGGCGGCTTCGCAGCCGGTGAACTGGCTGCCGCCTACCGCCCAGGCGTTAATGCACCGCACCTGACCATGTCGCCGCCAACCAATGACGGCGCCGCGCTGCACCTGGGTGAAGCGGTGGATGCTGCCCAAGGCGAGGGGCTGGCCGCCAACTTCTTCTGGGCCCCCGTTTCCGAGTTGCGCCATGCCAATGGTGAGCGCGAACGCTTCCCGCACCTGGTCACCGACCGTGCCAAACCGGGGGTGATCGCGATCAACCCGGCCGGGCAGCGCTTCGTCAACGAGTCGAACTCCTACCATCACTTCGTGCAGACCATGTTCGCCAGCAACCTCACCACCTGCTGGCTGATCTGCGACGCCGAGGCCATGAACCGCTACGGCCTGGGCCTGGCACGCCCGAAACCTGTGAACAACGCGGCACTGATCGACGCCGGCTACCTGTACCGCGCCGACACACCCCGCGCCCTGGCCGAGGCCATCGGCGTCGACCCTCAGGCATTGCAGGCGACGCTGGAGCGCTTCAACGCCGACGCCCGCAACGGCATCGACCGCGCATTCGACAAAGGCGGCAACAGCTACAACCGCTACATGGGCGACCCGCATCACACGCCCAACTCCTGCCTCGCGCCCCTGGTCAAGGCGCCGTTCTACGCCATCCAGCTCCACACCGGCGACCTGGGCTCGGCACGCGGCCTGGTGACCGACGCCCATGCCAACGTGCTCAACCGCGCCGGCACGCCGGTTGCCGCCCTTTATGCAACGGGCAACGACATGAACTCATTGATGAACGGCACCTACCCCGGCCCAGGCATCACCCTTGGCCCTGCCCTCACCTTCGGCTGGATCGCCGCCAGCCATATTGCCAACCGCCTGCAGGCGCAGGCCCACCCTATGGAGACAAACGCATGTACTACGAACTGAGAACCTACACCCTCGACCCACTGAAGATGGCCGACTGGCTGGCCCTGTACCAAAGCCACGCGCTGGCGGTGCAGAGCGAGCACCTGGGCAAGCTGGTCGGTTTCTTTACCAGTGAATTCGGCGAGGTCAACCAAGTGGTGCACGTGTGGGCCTACACCAGCCTCGACGACCGCATGCAGCGCCGCGCGGCGATGGCGGCGGACCCGCGCTGGGCGGAGTTCTCGCAGCGCAATCGCGAGCTGGGCGCAGTGTTACGGTTGCAGTCGCGGTTGATGCGGCCAACCGGCTTTTCGCCGCTGCAGTAACTGACTGCCCCTCCAACCTGACCGGAGCCCCTCCATGCAACCCCTGGAATGTGACGTACTTGTCCTCGGCTCCGGCGCCTCTGGCCTGGCTGCCGCAGTAACCGCCGCCCATCACGGCCTGAAGGTGATCGTCGCGGAAAAGGCCAGCCAGTTCGGCGGCACCAGCGCCTGGTCGGGGGGCTGGTTATGGATACCCCGCAACCCGCTAGCGATCGCCGAAGGCCTCGTCGAAGCCGACGATGCGCCAGAACGCTACCTGCGCGCACAGACCCACGTCGCCGAACTGGACATACGCCAGCAGGCGTTTTTGCGCCATGGACCGGAGATGGTGGCGTTCTTCCAGCGACATACCGCCGTGCAGTTCCAGTCCGGGACGAAAATGCCCGACATGCATGAGGGGGATGGCAGTGCGCGTGGCGGGCGATCCCTGTGTGCGCAGCCGTTCGACGGGCGCCTGCTCGGGCACTGGATCCACCGGCTACGGCCCCCCCTGGACATCGTCAGCCTGGCCGGCATGGGCATCGCCGGTGGCGCAGACATGGCCGCCTTCTTCAACGCCAGCCGCTCACCCAAGGCGGTCTGGCACGTCGGCAAACGCTTGCTGCGCCATGGGCGCGATTTGCTGCTGCACCGTCGCGGCCTGCAGTTGGTCAACGGCAACGCGCTGGTGGCGCGCCTGCTGCGCAGCGCCCTCGACCTGGGCGTGACGCTGTTGCATGACCGGCAGGCCACAGGCTTGCTGAGGGATGGGCGTATCACGGGCGTGCAGTTCAGCGATGGCCAGGTGATCCGTACGCGACGCGGTGTCGTGCTGGCCTGCGGGGGGTTCCCCCATGACCGCCAGCGCATCGCCCAGCTGATACCCCATGCCCCTGAGGGCGATCGCCATTACTCCGCAGCGCCGCCACAGAACAGTGGCGACGGCCTGCGGTTAGGCGAAGAGGTCGGCGCACAGGTCGCCACCACGGCGGCCCACGCCGGGGCCTGGGCGCCGGTCTCACTGGTGCCGCGAAGCGACGGCAGCCTCGGCCACTTCCCGCACCTGATCGACCGCGCCAAGCCGGGTTTCATTGCCGTGCGCCGAGACGGCCGACGGTTCGTCAACGAGGCCGACAGCTACCATGCTTTCATGAATGCGCTGTTCACCTCCACACCACCCGATGAGGCGCCCGAGGCCTGGTTGATCTGCGACCACGCCGCGCAACGTCGCTATGGCATCGGCTGGGCCAAGCCGTTCCCCTTCCCTGCCGGTTTCTATGAACGGCGTGGCTACCTGCTCAGCGGCCCTACCTTGGCGCAACTGGCCGCACGCTGCGGGATCGACGCAACGCAACTGCAGCGCACCGTGGCACTTTTCAACCACCATGCGGCGCAGGGCACGGACCCGGACTTCCAGCGTGGCGCATCGCTGTATAACCGTGCGCAGGGCGACCCCTTGCACGCGCCCAATCCGTCGCTGCGGCCGCTGCTGCAGGGCCCCTTTCATGCGGTAAAACTGCTGCCGGGCAGCCTCGGCACCTTCGCCGGCCTGCACACGGATGCTTCGGCACAGGTGCTGGACAGCCTGCAGCGCCCGATACCTGGCCTGTTCGCGGTCGGCAACGACATGCACAGCATCATGGGCGGGCACTACCCAAGCGGCGGTATCACCCTGGGCCCTGGGATGACCTTCGGTTACCTGGCAGGCATGGCACTGTGCAATCCGCCAGCAGACGCCGCGTCACTTTTGTTCGATCATCGAACAGTAGCCCCATCTTTGAATTGACGCTCCCCCCTTCACTGCTCACCATAAATGACCTTGCACGCCCAGCCTTGCCCTGGGCAAAACCGCGTTCCAGACGCATTGCCGTTAAAACAATTTCAAGAAACGACTTCACATGACCCCTTCCAAGTTCGACACTGCCAGCCCCCGCCTCGCCCATGGATCCATCGGCGACAAGGTGCGCGGCGCCTTCGCCGTCGGCAAGACCCGCTGGGGCATGCTTGCCCTGGTGTTCTTCGCCACCACCCTGAACTACATCGACCGTGCCGCCCTCGGCATCATGCAGCCCGTTCTCGCCAAGGACATGGGCTGGACGGCGATGGACTACGCCAACATCAACTTCTGGTTCCAGGTCGGCTATGCCATCGGCTTTGTGCTGCAGGGCCGGCTGATCGACAAAGTCGGGGTAAAGCATGCCTTCTTCGGCGCCGTCCTGCTGTGGAGCCTGGCCACCGGCGCCCATGGCCTGGCGACCTCGGCAGCGGGCTTTATGGTCTGCCGCTTCATTCTGGGCCTGACCGAGGCGGCTAACTACCCGGCGTGTGTAAAGACCACACGCCTGTGGTTCCCCGCCGGCGAGCGCGCCATCGCCACCGGCCTGTTCAATGCCGGCACCAACGTCGGCGCCATGGTCACCCCGGCGCTGCTGCCGCTGATTCTAGCTGCCTGGGGTTGGCAGGCCGCGTTCATCGCCATGGGTAGCCTTGGCCTGGTCTGGGTGGTGTTGTGGGGTTTGAAGTATTTCAACCCTGAGGCGCACCCGCACGTTCGCCAGAGCGAGCTGGACTATATCCAGCAAGACGTGGAACCCGAAGCCAAACCCGTGCCGTTCAGCCGCATCCTGCGCCAGCGCGGCACCTGGGCCTTTGCCGTAGCCTACTCGATCACGGCGCCGGTGTTCTGGTTTTACCTGTACTGGCTGCCGCCGTTTCTTAACCAGCAGTACGACCTGGGCATCAGCGTCACCCAAATGGGCATCCCGTTGATCCTGATCTGGCTGACTGCAGACTTCGGCAGCATCGGCGGCGGCATTCTGTCGTCCTGGCTGATCGGCCGCGGCGTACGCGCCACCCGTGCCCGGCTGATCTCGATGTTGATCTTTGCCTGCACCATCGTCAGCGTGGTCTTCGCTGCCCACGCCAGTGGCCTGTGGGTCGCGGTGCTTGCCATCGCCGTGGCGGTCGGCGCGCACCAGGCCTGGACCGCGAACATCTGGAGCCTGGTCATGGACTACACGCCCAAGCATTTGGTGAGCACGGTGTTCGGCTTTGGCAGCATGTGCGCGGCCATCGGCGGCATGTTCATGACACAGATCGTCGGCAGCGTGCTGACGGTCACCCACAACAATTATGCGGTGCTGTTCACCATGATTCCGGTGATGTACTTCATTGCACTGGTGTGGATGTACTTCATGGCGCCGCGTGGGATCGAGGCCGCGTAAAAGCCTTTCAGGTTTCCTCTATGGGGCTCTTCGGAGCCTCTTTTTTTGCCTGCAGACAGGCCATTGGACCTTTGCCCTAACTTGGACCGGCCTTGAGGTTTACTGTCATGCGCTGCTTTGCAGCCCTTGCCTGGCAAGCCAGCTTTCACAGAACAACACATACCGAATAGATTTAGCAGGGACCTGTGGGAGCGGGTTTACCCGCGAACACCGGCGAAGCCGGTGCCATACACCGCGGCGCCTGCATCGCCGGCAAGCCGGCTCCCACAGGAGTGGGGACTCGCTTTCGATCTTTGTTCTCTGCGCCGCACAGCGGCCCTTGAAGCTCAAACCCGCGCCAATACCGCCTTGGCCTTCTCCAGCGCCATCCGCGCACGCTGCTCGCCACTCACGCCCTGCTCCAGTAACTGCCGGGTCGGAATTTCCAGGCTCAGTGGTACGGTGGCCGGCAAGCCACGCAACAGGCCGATCAAATCAGCATCGCCATCACCTGGGAAGCGCCGTTCGTTGCGGGCCTGGCGCAGGATCTCGTCCATGTCGTCCGGCACCGGGCCGGCCACGTCGCACAGCTGGGCATAGCGCATGCGCTGCGGCGCCAGGTGGGCCAGGTCGTCGAGTGAGGAAGCGGAGCGGTTGAAATGGAATGCGTCCACCAGAACGCAGCCGTTTGCCCGGTCAGCGTTGGCAACCACACGCATGGCCTGGCGCAGGTCGCGAACGTCGGTCCAGGGCATGAACTCCAGGTGCGGATGGATACCATAGCCCGCCGCCAGGTCGCACAGTTCGGCAAAGCGCTCTGTGAGGCGTGCCTCGTCCGGGTCGTTACCGGCCACCAGCAGTTCGGTCCCGCCCAGCTCGGCACCCACCGCCAGAATGGCTTCGAAATCGGCAACACAGGTTTCAGGCTTGAGGCGCAGGATTTCCAGGTCGAGTACCTTGATGCCGGTATCGCGCAGGCGCGCCTGGGTCTGCCGGCGCAGATCAGCGTCGACCGCCAGCGCGAAGTGCTGCTCCTCTGCGGTAGCCGGCACCAGACGCAGGCCCACGTGGCTATAGCCGGCACGGGCAGCGGCCTCCACCATGGCCGGCGGCGAAAGCTCGAGCACCGTCAGCGCGGCAAGGGAAAAAATACGGTCAGTCATGTTCGTTACCTGAAGGCAATTAAAGGTGTGAAGGGGGCTCGCGTCAGGCGATCGTCTCGGGGGCGCAGGCCCGGCCGGTTTCGGCTGCCGGGCGGATCGCCTCGACCAGGGCCAGCGTGCGGCCGCCGTCTGCAGCGTCGGTCAAGGGGGCCTCTTCACCGCGGGCGACGCGAATGAAGTGCAGCAATTGCAAGGTCAACGCTTCACCTGCTGGCTTTTCGGCGCCACTTTGCAGCAAGGGTGTGTGCCAGCCGGAGCCTGCTTCGCCGTAATGCCAGTGCTTGAGCTGCGGAATGCTCAGTGCGCCGTGGCTGCCGGCCAGCAGGTAGCAGGGCTGGCCATCCTGACGCGGGTAGATCGGGCTCTCGCCGGACGTCAACTCCCAGCTCCAGGGTGCAGCCACCGCGTCGGAACCCGTCAGGCTGCCCAGCGCCCCGTTGGCGAACTGCAGCAGCACGGCGGCGCTGTCTTCATTGGCATACCCACGCACATCGTTGCGGGTGAACGCCTGCACCTGCACGACCTCGCCGCACAGGTAGCGCAGCAGGTCGAGGTCGTGGATCAGGTTGGTCAACAAGAAACCGGCGCCCGGCTCGCGCCGCCAGGGGGTGTCGAAGTAGCGGTCGGGCTTCTGCAACTGCCACAGCGCAGTGACATTGATCAGCCTGCCCAGCGCACCTTCGGCGATCAGGCCGCGCGCGCTGGCGATCAGCGGGTTGTGCCGACGATGGTGGCCGACCAGCACAGGCACACCCCAGCGCTTGGACGCTTCGACCAGCGCACGGACTTCATCCAGGTGCACACCCACTGGCTTTTCCACCAGCACCGGCACACCGGCTTCGATGCAATCGAGCGCGGTGGCCACATGCAGGTTGTTAGGGTTGGCGACGATCACGGCCTCAGGTTTGACGCTGGCCAGCATCTGGCGGTGATCGGCGTAATAGGCCACCCCGCATTCGGCGGCGAAAGCCTCAGCCTGCGGGCCGGGGTCTGCCACGGCGCACAACTGCGCTTGCGGCAGCTGGCGAAGGTGCTGGTAGTGCTGGCGGCCCATGATACCGGCGCCAATCAAGGCGATACGAAGCGGTGCATTCAACGGACTGTCCTCTTGTCATTGTTGTCGGTCATAAATTACGGAACAGTGTTCCAGAATTCATGATCGACAATTTAGAACTCGGGTCCGCTTTACAGAAGCACCGCCTGCACAGACTGTGCGGTTATCGACCACTAATGAACAGGCGGCGCTTCAGGCAAATAGTTCGCTAGCCTGGCTGGCCGCCGACAGTTCGCCCACTGCCGCCAATAAAAGGCTAGCCAGTTCAGGCAGGCGCGCTTGCGCCAGCCGGGCACTAGGGCCGGCAATGCTCAGCACACCGATCACCTCGTCAGTGCGTGGGCGCCGCACCACGGCGGCCAGCGCCGACGTGCCCACCGCCGAGGTCTGCTCGACCCAGGCATAGCCACGCTCCCGCGCACGCTGCAAGTAGCCCAGCAGTTCATCCGTGGAACGCGGTGCATTCGGGCCGAACTGTGCCGGGTCGGCGATGCCTTGGCGCAAGACCATCTGTAGCGCCTCGTCGTCGCTCAGGCTGGCCAGCCAGGCATGCCCAGAGGCGGTGTAGAACAACGGGGCGTCGCGGCCCATGTCGGGGTCGTAGCGCAAGCCGGAGCGCGCGCCCTGGGACTTGGCGATCCAGGTCTGGCGGCTGCCCTCGATCACGCCCAGGCGCACCAGCTCTCCGCTGTACTGGGCTAGGCGGTCAAGAATCGGCTGAATGATGTCGGCGCCACTGCTGGACAGGTAGCGAAAGCCCATCGCCACCAGCTTGGCAGACAGCTGATAGCGGCTGTTGTCGCGGTTCTGCCGCACGTAGCCCAGGCGGATCAGCTCGGCCAGCATGCGGTGGGTGGCGCTCTTGGGGATCTCCAGGCGCTCGGCCAAGGTCTGCAGGGCAAGGCCCTCGGGCTCGCCGGTCAGGCTTTCTACAAGACTGAAGGCGCGTTCGATCTGACTACCAGCCATGGCTAAGGTCCCTGAAAAATGGATGAATTCTGGAAGATAATTCCACAGCCACGACCATCGGCGCAGCAGGCGTGCGTTGAAGTGTCCGGTTATCGACCAGTTCTGCACGGCCTCCCTTGCATCCGGCACCATCACCCATGAAGAATATGGAATCACGTTCCAATAATAATACCGGAGACCCTGCGATGCCTACCGACACCTTGCAAGCCGAATACGACGTTCTGGTCATTGGCTCAGGCGCCGCCGGCCTGGCCGCAGCGGTAACGGCAGCCTGGCATGGGCAGCGCGTGATGCTGGTAGAGAAGGCGCCGGTGTTCGGCGGTGCCACAGCCTGGTCCGGCGGCTGGGCCTGGGTACCCCGCAACCCGCTGGCCCGCCGCGCCGGCATCGTCGAAGACATCGAACAGCCCCGCACCTACCTGCGTAACGAATTGGGCACGCATTACGATGCTGAACGGGTTGATGCCTTCCTGGAGGCCTGCCCACACATGGTCGCCTTTTTCGAGAAACACACTGCGCTGCAGTTTGTCGACGGCAACGCCATCCCCGACATGCATGGCGACACACCCGGCGCCGCCACCGGTGGGCACCAAGTGATCGCCGCGCCCTATGATGCCCGCGAGGTCGGCGCCCTGTTGCCCCGCCTGCGCAAGACCCTGCGCGAGACCTCGTTCATGGGCATGCCGATCATGGCCGGCCCTGACCTGGCCGCCTTCCTCAACATGACCCGCTCGCCACGTGCCTTTTTGCATGTGTGCAAGCGCTTTGGCCGCCACCTTTACCACCTCGCCCGCCATGGCCGGGCCATGCACCTGGTCAACGGCGTGGCCCTGGTGGCGCGCCTGGCCAAATCGGCAGAAGACCTGGGCGTGCGGCTGCTGGAATCTGCCCCGGCCAAGCGCCTGTTGATTGAGCACGGCCAGGTGCGCGGCGCCGTGATAGGCACACCACAGGGTGACCTTACCGTCCGGGCGAAAGCCGTGGTGCTCGCCGCCGGGGGCTTCCCCAACGACAGTGCGCGGCGCCGGCAGCTGTTTGCGCGTGATGCCAGTGGCTATGACAACCTCGCCCTGCCCCCGCAGTCCTGCTCGGGCGATGGCCTGCGCCTTGGCGAATCGGCAGGCGGTGTGGTGGCCACCGACCTGAAATCTGCAGTGGCCTGGGCACCGGTCTCCAAAGTGCCGCACCGCGACGGCAGCGTCGGCCACTTCCCACACATCATCGAACGCGGCAAGCCCGGCGTTATTGGCGTGTTGGCCAGCGGTAAGCGCTTCGTCAACGAGGCGCACGGCTACTACGACTATGTGTCAGCCATGCTCGAGGCGGTCCCGCCGGGCGAGGAAGCCTGCTCCTGGCTGATCTGCGACCACCGCTTTCTGCGGCGTTACGGCCTCGGTCACGCCCGACCTGCGCCGTTGCCGGTATGGCCGCACCTGCGCAGTGGCTACCTCAAGCGCGGTGCCAGCCTCGAACAATTGGCCCGCGCCTGCGGCATCGACCCTGTCGGCTTGAGTGCCACCGTCGCGGAGTACAACAGCCATGCGCGCCATGGCCAAGACCCGGCCTTTGGCCGCGGCTCCACGCCATTCAACCGCAAGCAGGGTGACCCGGCGTACAGCGGGCCGAACCCGTGCGTGGCGCCAATCGAACAAGGGCCGTTCTATGCTGTGAAGGTTCAGCCCGGTTGCTTTGGCACCTTTGCCGGCTTGCGCACCGATGGCCATGCACGGGTACTGGATGAGCAAGGCCAGCCGATTGGTGGGCTTTATGCCGCCGGCACCGACATGGCCAGTGTGTTTGGCGGCTGGTACCCCTCAGGCGGCATCAACCTGGGCCCGGCGCTGACGTTCGGTTACGTGGCCGGGCGGCATATTGCCGGGGCGCAGGCGCCGGAATAAGGCCACCGTTTGGCGGCCACCGGGTAAAAACTGTACAAAAAAATCATCCTGTATAGCTTTGCGGCGAAAGCTAAACTATACCTGTACAAGAAAACTTTTTTGTACAGGAAAGTGAATGCACAGCTACCTGCAAACCTTCGCCGAACGCTTTGCCAGCCTCGATGCGCACACCCTCGACATGCTCGGCGACCTGTACAGCGAGGACGTGACCTTTCGCGACCCCCTGCACCAGCTCAACGGCTTGCCTGCGCTGCGGGGGTATTTCGCGCAGCTGTACGCGAACGTGCAGGAGGTTCGCTACACCTTCGAGGGTTACGACGAAGTGCAGCCGGGCCACGGCTACCTGCGCTGGACCTTGCACTTTCGCCACCCTCGCCTGGGCAATGGCGCGCTGATCAGCCTGCAAGGCTGCAGCCACTTGCGGTGGCACGAGCGGGTCCATTTTCATCAGGATTACTTCGACGCCGGTGCCCTGCTTTACGAGCACGTCCCGATCATGGGCAGCGCGGTCCGCTGGCTCAAAGGCAGGCTGGCATGAGCCGCTGCTGGGTGACCGGTGCCAGCAGTGGCATCGGCGCGGCGCTGGCCCTGCGCTTGCTGGAGCAGGGGCACCAGGTGGCCTTGGGTGGCCGCCAGGCCGAGCGCCTGGCACCTTTAGCGTCGCGGTTTGCGCAGCAGGCCATGCTGGCCATCGGCGATAACGACGACCCGGGCCAGGTCGCCAAAGTCGCCGAGCAGATCGAGCACGCCTGGGGCGCACTCGACCTGGTGATCCTCAACGCGGGCACCTGCGAATACCTGGAACCGGGGCACTTCGACCCGGCGCTGGTCGAACGGGTGATGCGCACCAACCTGATCGGCACCAGCCACTGCCTTGCCGCTGCCCTGCCCTTGCTGCGCCGTGGCCAGCGCCCGCACCTGGTGGTGGTGGGCAGCTCGGTGAGCTGGCTGGCCCTGCCCCGTGCCGGCGCCTATGGCGCGTCCAAGGCGGCCTTGCGTTACCTGGTGGAGTCGCTGCGCATCGACCTGGTCCGCGAGGGCATTGATGTCACCCTCGTCAGCCCTGGCTTCGTCGACACGCCCTTGACCCAGCGCAACGACTTCCCCATGCCACAGCGCTGGAGCGCCGAGCGCGCCGCCGGGCACATCGTCGCGCGCCTGGCCAAACGCCCGCTGGAAATCAACTTCCCCGGCGCTTTCACCTGGGTGTTGCGCCTGCTCGGTGCATTGCCGGTGCGCTGGCGTCTGCAGCTAGGCCAACGCCTGGCACGAACCCCACGGGAATAGCACGCCATGCGCATCGCAATCATCGGCAGCGGTATCGCTGGCCTCACCTGTGCCCACTTGCTCGCACGCCAGCATGCGCTGACGGTGTTCGAGGCGGCTGACTGGGTGGGTGGCCACACCCACACTGTCGACGTGAACTGGGGCGGCCAGCAGTATGCGCTAGACACGGGATTCATCGTCTTCAACGACTGGACTTACCCGCATTTCATTCGCCTGCTCGAACACCTGGGAGTGGCTTCGCGGCCGACACAGATGAGCTTTGCGGTGCATGACCCCGCCAGTGGCCTGGAGTACAACGGCCATGACCTCGACACCTTGTTCGCCCAACGGCGCAACCTGTTGTCACCTGGGTTCTGGGGCATGCTGCGCGACATCCTGCGCTTCAATCGCCAAGCCCTGGCCGACCTGGACAACCGGCGCATCGAAGAGGACACCACGCTGGGCAGCTACCTGCGCACACACGGCTATGGGCGGCGCTTCATCAACCACTACATCGTGCCCATGGGCTCGGCGATCTGGTCGATGTCACGCGCCGACATGCTGGGCTTTCCGTTGCAGTTTTTCGTGCGCTTTTGCCGCAACCACGGTTTGCTGTCGGTCAACCAGCGCCCGCAATGGCGGGTGATCGAAGGTGGCTCGCGCAGCTACGTGGCACCGTTGTGCCAGCCTTTTGCCGAGCGTATCCGGCGCAACTGCCCCGTGGCCCGGGTGACCCGTGACCCCGACGGCGTGACTGTGATCAGCGCTGCCGGTACCGAGCGCTTCGACAAGGTGGTGTTCGCCTGCCACAGCGACCAGGCCCTGGCCCTGCTGGCAACGCCCAGTGCAGACGAGCGCGCGGTGCTGGGTACCCTCACCTACGCCAGCAACGATGTGGTGTTGCACACCGACACTCGCCTGCTACCGCGTCGGCGCAAAGCCTGGGCCAGCTGGAACTATCGGCTGGGCGGCGCCGAGCAGGCACCTGCGGCACTCACCTACAACATGAACATCCTGCAGGGCATCGACGCCCCGGTCACCTTCTGCGTGAGCCTCAACCAGACGGCGCAAATCGACCCGGCCCAGGTGCTCGCCCGCTTCAGCTACAGCCACCCGCAGTACAGCCTTGCGGCCTTGGCTGCGCAGGCCCGCCAAGGCGAATTGCAGGGCCGCCAGCACAGCTACTACTGCGGTGCCTACTGGGGCAACGGCTTCCATGAAGACGGCGTGCTCAGCGCGTTGAAAGTGGCAGAATACTTCGGAGAGCGCTTGTGAACAGCAGCCTGTGTCATGGCTGGGTCAGCCATCGGCGGCTGACCCCGCGGCACCATGCATTCCGCTACCGGGTCGGCATGTTCTACCTGGACCTGGACGAGCAAACACACTGGCGCGGCCTGTCGCGCTGGCTCGCGCGCTCGCGGCTGGCGCCCTTGTGCTGGCGGGAAACCGACTACCTGCCCGCACTGACCGCGCGCGGCATACCGTTGGCCCAAGCCGCCCGCCAGCTGGTCGGCCAAGCAACCGGGCACGCACCCCAAGGCGCGGTGCACCTGCTCACGCAACTGCGCTGCTGGGGGCTGTCGTTCAACCCGGTGAGCGTCTACTTCTGCCATGACCGCGACGGCCACCTGGTGGCGATACTGCTGGAGGTCCGCAATACCCCCTGGCGGCAACGCCACCACTACGTGCTGCCGGTGCAAGACGGCCAACCCGACGCATTTAGCCTGGCCAAGGCGTTTCATGTGTCGCCGTTCATGCCGCTGGACATGGACTACCGCCTGCGCTTCGTGCTCGACGGCCAGCGCGTGCACGTGCACATGGCGAACTGGCGCGAGGGGCACAAGGTATTCGAGGCCCACCTGGCCCTGCGCCGCGAACCGCTGGACCGGCCCGCCTTGCACCGCTACATCCTGAGCTTCCCGTGGATGAGCCTGCGCACAGTGTCTGCCATCTACTGGCAGGCCCTGCGCCTACTGCTCAAGCGCACCCCCGTCTATAACCACACCGCCAGCCAGGGCGACCTGAGCCTTGGCCACGCCTCTAAGGAACCTGATCATGTCCGACCCCACACTGAGCGTTAGCAAGTCGGCCGGCCTGACGCCGGTGCTTGGCAGCCTGGCCCGGATGGCCGTGCTGGCGCAATTGCGGCGCTTGAGCCAAGGCTGCCTGCGTTTGATCTGCAATGACCAGCACTGGAACTTCGGTGACGCCGGCAGCGCGCTGTATGCCGAAGTCGAGATCGTCGATGACGCCGCCTGGAGCCTGATCGCCGGCAACGGTTCGATCGGTGCTGGGGAGGCTTTTATCCATGGCTACTGGCGCACCCCCGACCTGGCGGCGGTAACCCGCCTGTTCGTGGCCAACCTGGACGTGCTGGATGCCCTCGAAGGTGGCCTGGCGCGCTTCGGCCGCCCGGCCCTGCGCCTGCTGCATCGCCTTAACCGCAACAGCCGGCGCGGTGCGCGGCGCAACATCCTGGCCCACTACGACCTGGGCAATGCGCTGTTCGAACGGTTGCTCGACCCTACCCTGATGTATTCCGCGGCGCAGTTCGACAGCCCCGAGCAGACCCTGGAGCACGCCCAGTTGAACAAGCTGGAGCGCATCTGCCAGAAGCTTGAGCTCAAGCCCCACGACCACCTGTTGGAAATCGGCAGCGGCTGGGGCAGCCTGGCCATCCATGCCGCTACCCGCTTCGGCTGCCGCGTAACCACCACGACGCTTTCCGAGGCGCAGTACGCGCACACGCTGCAACGTGTGCAGGCGGCAGGCCTGGAGCAACGCATTACGGTACTGCGCGAGGACTACCGCGACTTGCAAGGGCGCTTCGACAAACTGGTGTCGATCGAAATGATCGAAGCCGTCGGCCATCGTTACCTGCCCCTGTACTTTCGCCAATGCGCCGCGCTGCTCAAGGACGACGGCCTGATGCTGTTGCAAGCCATCACCATTCGTGACCAGCGCTACGAAAAGGCCCGGCGTTCGGTGGACTTCATCCAGCGCTACATCTTCCCCGGCGGCGCCCTGCCCTCGCTAAGCGTCCTGCTCGACACCGCCAGCCGCCAGACAGCGCTGAACCTGGTGCACCTGGAGGACTTCGGCACCGACTATGCGCGCACCTTGCGCCATTGGCGCGACAACCTGCGCCATGCGCGCAACGCGTTGATGGAGTTGGGCTACGACGAAACCTTCCAGCGCCTGTGGGAGTTCTACCTGTGTTATTGCCAGGGCGGTTTCGAAGAGCGCGCCATTGGCGTAGCACAGCTGCTATGGGCCGCCCCCCAGGCCCGCCGCGCGCCCCTGCCAGGCGCCTGACCAGGCAGGCAAAGGCCGCACATTACCCGGTAGGAGCAGGTCATGTGATCACTGCGGTGTCGGCATCGCCAGGGTGATGCAGAAGGTAGTACCCGCCTGCTCGGTCGATGTGACCGAAACACCACCTGCATGCGCCTGGGCTATCTGCCTGACAATAAACAGCCCCAGCCCGATGCTGCCGGCCTTTGCAGCCCGTTGCTGGCCGCGTACCAGCGGCTCGAACAGGCGCCCAAGCAGCTCGGCAGGGATGGGTATACCCCAATTGTGTACGCTGACCGTAGCAGCACGCCCGTAGCTGCGCGATGTCACTTGTATGGGCGCACCGCGCTCGCCATAGGCGACGGCATTGGCGACCAGGTTGCCGACGGCTTGATGAAGGCGGTCTTTGTCGAACAGGGCACTGCGCTCGCCCAAGTGCAGGTGAATCAAGGGGTAGTCGGGGCAGGTCAGGCGCAGCTCTTCCACGCACCTTGCAACGGCCTCTGACAGGTCGCACAGCACAGGATGCAGGGCGATGCCTCGCCCTTCTTGCAGCAACGTGTAGTCCAGAAGGTCCGCCACCAGCCGCTGGGCCCGCGCCACCGAATCGCTGATGGTACCTAGCAACTTCAGCGTATCGGCAGCGTGCTGGCGACGCGACAGCAACTCTGCAGCCATGCTCACGGCCTGCAGCGGTGTACGCAGGTCATGGCAGACCATGCCCAGCAACTGCTGGGGCGACACGGTCGGCTTGTACATCAGCGCCGGTAATGGGGGCATCAGGGCGAGGGAAAGCACGGGGCAAACTCCTATGGCGGAACAGGTTCAACGGGAGGCAGGATGAGCATGTGCCCTCTACCCGGGCGGGTCTGTTCGCTACCGTACAGACCCGTGATGCCTGCCCCACGCACACTGCTTATCTACTGGTCAGCTCACGGCACCCGACACCCATGGACAAGCCCTGGCTTCGCGCACTCAGCTACGTGCAACGCCTGGCCAACCGTGCCCGGCGTTGGCGCGCGCCACGGCACGCGTTCACTTACGAAAGCCTGCTGCGCTCGGAGCTGTACAGCGCCAAGCAACTGGCCGAGCACGGCACCTGGCTCGCCAGCCAGCACCGTGTGAGCCAGTTGCCTGCCGACGATTCGCTGCTTGACCGCCTGGCCGATAACGAACGCATGCTCTACGCAAGCTGTACCGCCCTCGCCGCCGCCCTGCCCGACTCACGCCCGACGCTGCCTGCCGCGCAGTGGCTGCTCGACAACTTCTACCTGGTCGAAAGCCATATCCGCATCGCCAAACGCCACCTGCCCAGCGATTACAGCCTGCAACTGCCCCGGCTGGACAATGGCGCCTCAAGCGGCTTGCCGCGGGTCTATGACATTGCACTGGAAACCATCTGCCACGGCGACGGCCGAGTCGACGTCGAGAGCCTGAGCCACTTCGTCGACGCCTATCAGCAAACCGCCACGCTGACCCTGGGCGAGCTCTGGGCGATCCCGATCATGCTGAGGCTGGCGCTGATCGAGAACCTGCGCCGCGTGGCCGCCCGGGTCATGGCCAACGGGGCGGACCGCGACCTGGCCAATGGCTGGGCCGACACCCTCAGCGAAACCGCCGAACGCGATGCCAAAAGCGTGGTACTGGTGGTGGCCGACATGGCCCGCTCGGAGCCACCGATGACCGCTGCCTTCGTCGCCGAGCTGGCCAGGCGGCTGCAGGGCCACAGCAGCGCGTTGACCCAGCCACTGGCCTGGATCGAGCAACTGCTGGGCGAGTCGGCAATGAGCATCGAGCGCCAGGTGCAGCTCGATGCGCAACAACAGGCCATCGACCAGGTCTCCATCAGCAACAGCATCGGCAGCCTGCGGCTGCTGTCGACCGTAGACTGGCGGCTGTTCGTCGAACACCTGAGCCATGTCGAGCAAGTACTCGGCCAAGACCCCGCCGCCGTGTACGCAGCCATGGACTTCGCCAGCCGTGATCACTATCGGCACATCGTCGAACGGCTGGCGCGGCACAGCGCCTTCAGTGAAGAACAGGTGGCACACACCGCCATCGAACTGGCGCGTGCCGCAAGCGCGACGCCGCACCCACAGGCAGCCCATGTCGGCTATTACCTGGCAGGCGCTGGCCTGGCGTTGCTGGAACAGCGCCTGGGGGCGCGGGTGGCGCTTGCCGAGCGCTGGCAGCGCCTGTTGCACCGGGCACCGTTGGCGTTCTATCTGGTGCCGTCGGCGCTGCTCTCGTGCCTGCTGGCCTGGGGCTTCGTCGCGGGCATGGCTGCCGAGGGCTGGCCTGCCTGGGCAGTGGCAGCCATGGCCATTCCCGTGCTGCTGACCACCAGCCGGCTTGCCATCGGCCTGGTCAACTGGCTGGTGACCCTGACCGTGAAGCCTGCGTTTCTGCCACGGCTAGACTACGCTGCGGGGATTCCCGCCGAGGCCCGCACCCTGGTCGTGGTGCCGAGCCTGCTGGGCAACGCGGCCGACGTCGAAGAACTGGTCGAAGGCCTCGAGGTGCGCTACCTGGCCAACCGTGATGAGCACCTGCATTTCGCGCTGTTGAGCGACTTCATGGACGCCCCCACACAAGCCTGCGCCGAAGACACGGCCCTGCTCGACCTCGCCAGTGACGGTATTGGTGCACTGAACACAAAATACGGTGAGCGCTTCTTCCTGTTGCACCGGCCGCGCCTGTGGAACCCCACCGAGCGATGCTGGATGGGCCACGAGCGCAAGCGCGGCAAGCTCGCAGCGCTCAATGCCCTGCTGCGTGGACACGGGGCCGAGCGCTTCATGCGCATCGTCGGCGACCTGCGCACGCTCGATCGGGTGCGCTACGTCATCACCCTGGACACCGACACCCAGTTGCCACGCGATGTGGCGCAGAAGTTTGTCGGTGCCATGCAGCACCCCTTGAACCGCGCCTGCTTCGATGCCAACAGCGGCCGCATCCAGTCAGGCTACGCGATCCTGCAACCACGGGTCGGCATCAGCCTGCCCAGCGTGTCGCGCTCCCCCTACGCGCGCCTGTTCGGCAGCGATGCCGGGGTCGACCCTTACACCCTGGCGGTGTCGGACGTGTACCAGGACCTGTTCCTGAGTGGCTCCTTCATTGGTAAGGGCATCTACGCCGTGGATGCCTTCGAGCGGGCCCTGGAGGGGCGCTTTGCCGACAACCGTGTACTCAGCCACGACCTGATCGAAGGCTGCTACGCCCATGCCGGCCTGCTCAGTGACGTGCAGTTGTTCGAGGCGTATCCGGCGCGTTACAGCGCCGATGTAAAGCGCCGCCACCGCTGGATACGCGGTGACTGGCAACTGCTGCCGTGGCTGGTGCCGTGGCTGCGCACCGGCGTCGAAGGCCAGGCGCAGCGCCCGCTGAGCGCGCTGTCGCGGTGGAAGATCTTCGACAACCTGCGCCGCAGCCTGGAGCCGGCCGCGCTGCTGACGGCACTGCTGTGGGGCTGGCTGGCCAGCGCCACGCCACTGCTGTGGACCGTCGCACTGCTGGGCCTGCTGCTGACCCGCCCACTGCTGGACACGCTGCTCGAACTGGTGCGCAAGACCACCGATGTGCCACTGGCCGAGCACCTGCTTGCCGCCCTGCACACCTCGGGCATCTACTTCGTGCGGGCCGGGTTGTCGTTGGCCTGGTTGCCGTTCGAAACCCGCTACAGCCTGGATGCCATCGCACGCACGCTGTGGCGGCTGGCCGTAAGCAAACGCCGGCTGCTGCAGTGGAACCCTTCGCGGGAGGATGAACGCAACAGTGCCGATACCCTGCAGGCGGTGTATCGCGAGCAATGGGTACAGCCCGCCCTGGTGCTTGGACTGACGGGCGCATTGGCGATGCAACCCAGTGTCTTGGTGCTGGCCTCGCCCATTCTCGCCCTATGGCTGCTCGGCCCGGCCCTGGCTTGGTGGCTGAGCCGCACTCGGGGGCGCAGCGTGTTCGTACCGCAACCCCAGGACTTGCGTTTTCTGCACCGGCTGGCCAGGCGTAATTGGGCCTTTTTCGACCGCCATGTAGGGCCCGCCGACAACTGGCTGCCCCCCGACAACCTGCAGGAGCCGCCCTTCCCCAACATCGCCCACCGCACGTCGCCGACCAACATCGGCATGGCCCTGCTCTCGCACCTGGCGGCCCATGATTTTGGTTACCTGACGGCCGGCCGCCTGTTCCAGCGCCTGACCCAGATGCTCGACAGCCTGGACCACCTCGAGCGCTACAAGGGACACTTCTACAACTGGTACGACACCCAGACCCGCGCGCCCTTGCACCCGCTGTATATTTCTGCGGTGGACAGCGGCAACCTGGCGGCCCTGCTACTGACGCTCAAGCCCGGGCTGCTGGCGATGGCCGATACCCCCGTGCTCGACCGCCGCCTGAGCCAGGGCCTGCTGGACACGCTCGATATCCTGCACGAAACGTTCGCCACCGCAGGCCGTGCTGGCGAACCGCTGGAAGCGCTGGGCAAACAGCTGCGCCAAGCCCATGAGCAACCGGCCCCGTTGCCTGCCTCGTTGATGCAACAGCTCGCCGAGCAAGTACAAGGGTTGATCCAGCAATGCGCCCCGCCCACTACTGAGGCCGACGATTGCCTGTTCTGGCTGGAGGCCCTGCATCAGCAGTGCCAGGACCTGGCTGGCGAACTGCACGCCTTGCAACTGCCACCCGGCAATGCGCCGGCGCTGCAGGCCGCGTTGAGCTGGCGCCAGCTTGCGCAGCTAGAGCCGGACCACTGGCCCGCCGACGAACGCCTGGCCGTGGCCACCGTCCGCACGCAAGCCTGCCAGCGCATTGAGCAGGCGCACAGCCTGGCGCAGCGGATCACCGCCATGGCCAGCATGGACTTCAGCTTCCTCTACGACACCCAGCGCGACCTGTTCGCCATCGGCTACAACGCCGATGAACATCGCCTGGACACCGCATTCTATGACTTGCTGGCCTCGGAAATGCGCCTGACCAACTTCGTGGTCATCGCCCAGGGCCAAGTCCCCCAGGCCAGCTGGTTTGCCTTGGGCCGGCTACTCACCAGCAATGCCGGCGTGCCAGTGCTGTTGTCGTGGTCGGGGTCGATGTTCGAATACCTGATGCCGCTGCTGGTGATGCCGAGCTACGAAGGCACCTTGCTCGACCAGACCTGCCGCGCCGCGGTCGAACGGCAGATCGACCACGGCAACCTGCTGGGCATCCCCTGGGGCGTTTCTGAGTCGGCCTACAACGCCCTGGACGCTCACCTGAACTACCAATATCGGGCGTTTGGCGTACCCGGCCTGGGCCTCAAACGCGGCCTGGGCGAAGAACGCGTGGTCGCCCCTTACGCCAGTGCGCTGGCCTTGTTGGTAGCGCCGGGCGCCGCCTGCCGTAACTTGCAGCGCCTGAGCACACTGGGGCTGGCTGGCCGCTTCGGGCTGTACGAAGCCATTGACTACAGCGAGGCGCGGCTCCCCCCGGGGCAGAGCGCCGTGGTGATCCGCTCGTTCATGGCTCACCACCAGGGCATGAGCCTGCTGGCCCTGACTTCCTTGTTGCTGGACAAACCCATGCAACGGCGCTTCACCTCCGACCCGCAATGCCAGGCCAGCCTGCTGCTGTTACAGGAACGCGTGCCGAAAACCGCCGCGCCCTACCTGCATACCCTGCAGGCACCGGCCGTGGACGCGGCAGGCCACGCAGGCGAAACCCGGCTACGGGTGTTCAGCGAACCGAATCGCCGCCACCCCGCCGTGCAACTGCTTTCCAATGGCCGCTATCACGTCATGGTCAACCATGTCGGCAGTGGCTATAGCCAGCGCAATGGCTTGGCCGTGACCCGTTGGCGCGAAGACGCCACCCGCGATGACCTGGGCAGTTTCTGTTACCTGCGGGACGTCGCCAGCGGTGCATTCTGGTCAACCACCTACCAGCCCACGCGGCACCGCGGCAGTAATCAGGAAGCAATCTTCAGCGATGGCCGCGCCGAGTTCCGTATCCGTGAAAACGACTTCGACTGCCATACCGAAATAGCCGTTTCTCCCGAAGACGACATCGAACTGCGGCGCCTGCACCTGACCAACCACAGTGACCAGCCGCGCACCCTGGAGCTGACCAGCTACGCCGAAGTGGTGCTGGCACCGGCGCTCAGCGATGCCCTGCACCCGGCATTCAGCAAGCTGTTCGTGCAGACCGAACTGGTCCGCCCGCTGCAGGCCATCATCTGCACCCGGCGGCCGCGCTCGCAGCAGGACGCGGTGCCGTGGATGTGCCATGTGCTGGCCGTGCATGGCGCCGACATCGATGCGGTGTCTTACGAAACCGACCGTGCGCGTTTCATCGGCCGTGGTCGCACACTGATGACCCCGGCGGCACTGGACCGCCACATCGAGGCCTTGTCCGACAGTGCCGGGGCAGTGCTCGACCCGATCGTGGCAATTCGCTGCCGCATCAGCCTGGCGCCTGGCCAGAAGGCCACGGTCGACCTGGTCACCGGCGTGACCGACAGCCGCGACGCCAGCCTGCAGCAGATTGCCAGGTACCGCGACCGGCACTTGGCCGACCGGGTGTTCGACCTGGCCTGGCCCCATAGCCAGGTGCAGTTGCGACAGCTGAATGGGTCGCTCAACGATGCCCGGCTGTTCGAGCAGATGGCCGCGTCGGTGCTCTACCCCAACGCGGCGCTGCGGGCCAGCGGCGCCCTGCTGGCCCGCAACCGGCGCAGCCAATCGGGCCTGTGGGGCCAGGGGCTGTCGGGGGACCTGCCGATCGTGCTGGTGCAGATTGCTGACCCGGCCAACCTGCACCTGGTCAAGCAAATGGTGCTCGCCCATGCCTATTGGCGGCAGAAGGGCCTGGCATTGGACCTGGTGATCTGGAACGAAGACCAGGCCGGTTATCGCCAGCAATTGCAGGAGCAGATCATGGGCATCGTCACCTCCGGCAGCGAGGCTGCGCTGCTCGATCGCCACGGGGGGATCTTCGTGCGCCCGGCGCAGCAACTGTCGGCGGAGGACCGCACCCTTACCCTGTCGGTGGCGCGGCTGGTGCTCAGCGACAGCCACGGCACGCTGGCCGAGCAATTGCATCACCGCCACACGCCGCCAGCCCCCGCCGTGTTCGAGGCGACCTTGGCCTACCCCCCGAGCAAACCCGATAGCCGCTCGCTGGCAGACGCACCGGCGCGGGTGCTGGGCAACCGCTACGGCGGTTACAGCGCCGATGGCCGTGAGTACCTCATCGCCCACGCTGATGGCCTGCCCCCCCCGGCGCCGTGGGTCAATGTCCTGGCCAACCCACAATTTGGCAGCGTGTTGTCAGAGGCCGGCAGTGCCTATACCTGGTACGAGAACGCCCACGAATACCGCCTGACCCCTTGGCACAACGACCCGGTTTGCGACCCCAGCGGCGAAACCCTTTACCTGCGTGACGAAGACAGCGGGCAGTGTTGGTCGCCCACCCCGATGCCTTGCCCAGGCCCTGGCCGTTATCGCACCCGGCATGGCTTTGGCTACAGCGTTTTCGAATACGCCGACGACGGCCTGGACAGCGAGCTGTGGGTGTATGTCGCGCTGGATGCGCCGATCAAGTTCAGTCGGCTCAAACTGCATAACCGCTCGACGCAGGCGCGGCGGTTGACGGTGACCTGCTTTGTCGAGTGGGTGCTGGGCGACCTGCGCAGCAAGTCGGCCATGCACGTGGTGACTGAAATCGACCCGGCCAGCGGCGCCGTGTTTGCCCGTAACCGCTATGCCGAGGCGTTTGCCCGGCATGTGGGCTTTGTCGATTGCGACCTGCCCTTTTATGGCATTACCTGTGACCGCAGCGAGTTCCTGGGGCGCAATGGCGACTATCAGGCCCCGGCAGGCATGCGCCAGGCGCGGCTGTCCGGGCGCACAGGCGCCGGGCTGGACCCGTGCACGGCCGTGCAGGTCAGCGTCCTGCTGCAAGCAGGCGAAAGCCGCGACGTGGTGTTCCGCCTGGGTGCCGGGCCAGACGCCGAGGCCGCCAGCCACTGCGTGCAGCAATACCGAGGGCTGCGCGCGGCCCTGGACGCTCTGGCAAAGGTCCAGGCCTACTGGCGCGACACCTTGGGCAGCGTGCAGATCGAAACCCCCGAGCCGTCCCTGGATGTGCTGGCCAACGGTTGGCTGCTGTACCAGGTGATTGCCTGCCGCTTCTGGGCACGCAGCGGCTTTTACCAGTCCGGCGGCGCCATCGGCTTTCGCGACCAGCTGCAAGACAGCATGGCCATGCTCCATGCCACCCCGGCCCTGGCCCGCCAGCACCTGCTGGCGTGCGCTGCGCACCAGTATGTCGAAGGCGATGTGCAGCACTGGTGGCACCCACCGCTGCAGCGCGGGGTGCGTACCCGCTGCTCCGACGACTTGCTGTGGCTGCCGCTGGCAACCAGCCGCTATGTGGCACTGACAGGCGACCACGCAGTGCTGGACGAGCCGGTCGGGTACCTGCAGGGGCGTGCGCTGAATGCCGGTGAAGAGTCCTATTACGACCTGCCCACCCAGGCGAACCTAGTCGAGAGCCTTTACCAGCATTGCCAGCGTGCCCTCGGGCATGCCCTGCAATATGGTGCCCACGGCCTGCCGTTGATGGGCAGCGGGGACTGGAACGACGGCATGAACCGCGTCGGTGAACAAGGCCTGGGCGAAAGCGTGTGGCTAGGGTTCTTCGGCCACGAGGTGTTGCGGGCGTTCGCCAGCGTCGCCCTGGGCCACGGCGACAGCGCCTTCGCCCTGCAGTGCAGCCGCCAGGCCGCCACCCTTGCCGAGCACCTGGAGCAGCATGCCTGGGACGGTGGCTGGTACCGCCGCGCCTGGTTCGACGACGGCCAGGTGCTAGGCTCGGCCAGCAACCAGGAGTGCCGCATCGACTCGCTGGCGCAGAGCTGGGCAGTGCTGTCCGGGGTTGCCCCACCTGAACGGGCGCGGGCCGCCATGGCCGCGCTGGACCAACACCTGGTGCGCCGCGACATCGGCATCGTCAAGCTGCTCGAGCCACCCTTCGACCACGGCGACCTCGACCCCGGCTACATCAAGGGCTACCTGCCCGGCGTGCGCGAAAATGGCGGGCAGTACACCCACGCGGCCATTTGGGCGAGCATGGCCTATGCCAGCCTGGGCGATGCTGCCAAGGCCTGGGAACTGCTGCGCTTGATCAACCCGGTGCGCCAAGGCAGCAACGGATTGATCGACACCTACAAGGTCGAGCCCTATGTGATGGCCGCCGATGTCTACGCCGTGCCCCCCCACGCAGGGCGCGGGGGCTGGAGCTGGTACACCGGCTCCGCTGGCTGGATGTACCGGCTGATCGTAGAGAGCCTGCTGGGCCTGCAACGCTGCGGGGACACCCTGCGGATTCAGCCGCTGCTGCCGGCGGACTGGCCCGGCTACACCCTGCACTACCGATTCGGCAGTACCCCGTACCGCATTGAAGTACGCAACGGCGCGGATGCCGAACTGACCCTGACCCTCGACGGCCAGCGGCTGGCCCAGGCGGTGCTGCCGCTGAAGGATGATGGCGTACTGCACCAGGTGATCGCCGAGTACCAGCCGTCACCCCTGCCCATCAACTGAGGCAGCACGTGCTCGCAGGGGCTAACCTTATGCTGACAGACGCTGCCCTCGACGGTCCCGAGCATGCAATCTACGTTCAATCCCCGCCAAAATCACCTGTTGGCCGCTCTGTCTGCGCAGACGTTCGGCCGGCTGGAGCCGCAACTGGAACGGGCCAACCTGCCGCTTGGCAAGGCGCTCTACGAGTCCGGCGACACCCTGCGCCACGTCTACTTCCCCACCGATGCCATCGTTTCGCTGTTGTACGTGATGGAGAACGGCGCCTCGGCAGAAATCTCGGTGGTGGGCAATGAAGGGCTGGTTGGCATCGCCGTGTTCATGGGCGGCGAAAGCACCCCGAGCCGGGCGATCGTGCAAAGCGCCGGGCACGCCTATCGCCTGCCAGTTCAGCGTCTGAAGGACGAGTTCAATCGCCATGGCGAGCTGATGATGCTGATGCTGCGCTACACCCAGGCCTTGATCACCCAGATGGCGCAAACGGCGGTGTGCAACCGGCACCACTCCATCGACCAGCAACTGTGCCGCTGGCTGCTGCTGTCGCTGGACCGCCTGCCGGGCGACCGGCTGTGCATGACCCAGGAACTGATCGCCAACATGCTGGGCGTACGCCGCGAAGGGGTGACCGATGCCGCTGGCAAACTGCAGCGGCTGGGCGTGATCGAATACAACCGGGGGCATATCAGGGTGCTCGACAGGGCACACCTGGAGCAGCTCAGTTGCGAGTGTTACGCGGTGGTCAGGAAAGAGACCGAACGCCTGCTTCCCTACCTGCCGCCTGTACGTCCTTCCGTTTAGCCAGGCGTTACGGCCTGATTTTCTGCTTCGGCTGATAGCTGTACCGCTCTGCCTCAGAGGCTCTTGACGGGTCGGGATGGCCTGAACCTCTTTGGCTTTCCGTCGGTGTCTGTGCCTCGGTATCGTCTTCATCTTTCCCGGTTGGCCAGTCTTCGCCGTGCCCTGGTTCGACAGCGGGGGCATCAGCCTCTGTGAAGCGCTTGCCAGTGGTCATACACACCTCTCAATGCTCAGAAGATCTGAGCTACAGCCAGTGTGCGCCTTCCCGGTGGGCAGCAGTTTTATATCGGACCAGAGACCGCCAAGGCATTTGCCGTGCGCGCGTGTTGCAGGGCTGCCCAAGCCGTATATATGATAAGCATTATCGTTTGCAACAATGACTCCTGCGGCGGCCGCACTCCATGCTCCCTTCCTCTGATCCCCTTCTGTGCGATGTGGCCCTGCTCTATCGCCAGCAACATAGCTGGCTGACGCGCTGGCTAAGGCTGCGGCTGAACTGCTCGCAGAGCGCAGCAGACCTGGCGCAAGACACCTTCCTGCGCCTGTTGAACAAACAACACGTGCCACAGTTGCATGCACCCCGCACCTTCCTGGCCAAGGTGGCGCAGAGCGTCTTGTGCAACCATTTTCGCCGGCAAAAACTCGAACGTGCCTACCTCGAAGCGCTGGCGACACTGCCCGAACAGGTCGCGCCCAGCCTGGAAACCCAGGCCATCCTGCTGGAAACCCTGATCGCCCTCGACGCCGCCCTCGACGGCCTGGAGCGCCCGGTGCGCGAAGCGTTCCTGCTGTCACAGGTGGATGGCCTGGGGCACGCGGACATTGCCGAGCGGCTGGCCGTGTCGATTACCACGGTGAAACGCTACATCGTCAAGGCAGGCGCCCTGTGCATCATGCTCGATCACAGCCTGGACCTGCCATGAACGGCCAGGGCTCAGCGTCGATCCCCGGCGAGGTGGCCGAGCAGGCCATGCAGTGGCACCTCGAACTGCAAGAGCCGGCCGTCAGCGCTGCCACCCTGGCCGCCTGCATGAGCTGGCGCCAGGCGCACCCGCTGCACGAGCACGCCTGGCAACGGACCCAGGTGTTCGCCCAACGCATGCAGGACATGCGCAGCCCAGGCCAACGCCCCTTGGCCCACGCGGCGCTGCGCCAGCAGCCGTCGCGGCGCACGGCGCTCAAGCAACTGTCGCTGCTGATGGCCGCAGGTGCCGGCGCCTGGTACCTGAAAGACGCCGCGCTGGTACAAGACTGGCGCGCGGACTACCACAGCCGCATCGGCGAGCAACGGCGCTTGACGCTGGCCGATGGCACCCAGGTACAGCTGAACACCGACAGCGCCCTTGATGTGGCATTCGATCACCAGGCCCGCCGCTTGCGGTTGCTGCGTGGCGAGATGCTGATCAGCCGCTCGCCACGCGCCGATAGCCGGCCGCTGTGGGTGGACACCGTGCATGGCCGCCTCGCATCGACACTGGCGCAGTTCAATGTGAGGCTGCACGCCGAGCTCACCCAGGTCAGCGTGTATCAGGGCAGCTTGTCGGTGCAACCTGCCTTGCAGCCCCATCCCCCCCTTCTGCTGAGTGCCGGGGAGCAGGCCAGCTTCAGCCGCCAGGGCGTGCTCGACCGTCAGCCCGTGCCCCCCGTTGCCCCTGCCTGGAGCCAAGGCATGCTGGTTGCCCAAGGCCAACGCTTGGCGGCCTTTCTCGACGACGTCAGCCGCTATCGCCGTGGGCACCTGGCCTGCGACCCCGCCTTGGCGGACCTTCGTGTGTCAGGCACGTTCCCGCTGGATAACACCGAAAAAATCATCACCGCAGTCGCGGACACCTTGCAGCTCGACGTGCAGCACTTCACCCGCTACTGGGTGACGTTGAAGCCGCGAATGGCCTGACGCAAAAAAAAGTTGCGCAGAGGTGGTCCGATTTCTCGTCTCACGAGACTTAACCCTCAGCACTTCAAATCAATGGGGGAACACTCGTGAATCGCACCGCACGCAAACGCCAGGGCTGGCAGTTATCGGTTACGCAAAAACTCGCCGGCGCAGTGGTCCAGGGTATCGCTTGCATGAGTGCAAGCGTCCCGCTGCTGCTGACGCCCGGCTGGGCCACGGCCACCGAGCAGGCGCAGGCCGATTTCGATATCGCTGCTGGCCCACTGGCGCCCGCATTGGCCCGCTTTGGCCAGACCGCGCACATTCTGCTGTCTTACCCCACGGCATTGACCGAGGGCCGCAGCACCGGCGGGCTGCAGGGCCGTTTCGATGTCGACCAGGGCCTGGCGATGCTGCTCACTGGCACTGGGCTTGAAGCCAGCCGCGGCGTCAACGGCAACTATTCGCTGCAAGCCACTGCCACCGGGGCCCTGGAGCTGAGCGCGGTGTCCATCTCGGGCAAGGCGCCGGGTTCGACCACCGAAGGCAGCGGGCTCTACACCACCTATTCGTCGAGCAGTTCCACGCGCCTCAACCTTACCCCTCGCGAGACCCCGCAGTCGCTGACCGTGATGACCCGCCAGCGCCTGGATGACCAGCGCCTGACCAACCTCACCGACGCGCTGGAAGCCGCGCCAGGCATCACCGTGGTTCGCGATGGCCTGGGCTCGGAGAGCGATTCGTATTGGTCGCGCGGGTTTGCCATCCAGAACTACGAGGTCGACGGTGTGCCGACCAGTACCCGCCTGGACAACTACTCGCAGAGCATGGCGATGTACGACCGCATCGAAATCGTGCGCGGCGCCACCGGCCTGATCAGCGGCATGGGCAACCCCTCGGCGACGATCAACCTGATCCGCAAACGCCCCACCGCCGACGCCCAGGCCAGCATCACCGGCGAAGCGGGTAACTGGGACCGCTATGGCACCGGTTTCGATGTGTCCGGGCCGCTGACCGAAACCGGCAACGTGCGGGGGCGCTTCGTCGCCGACTACAAGACCGAAAAAGCCTGGATTGACCGCTACAACCAGCAGTCGCAGCTGATGTATGGCATCACCGAATTCGACCTCAGCGAAGATACCCTGCTGACCGTGGGCTTCAGCTACCTGCGCAGCGACATCGACTCGCCACTGCGCTCCGGCCTGCCTACGCGCTTCACGACCGGTGAACGCACCAACCTCAAGCGCTCGCTCAATGCCGCGCCAAGCTGGTCGTACAACGATCACGAGCAAACCAGCTTCTTCACCTCTATCGAGCAGCAACTGGGCAATGGCTGGAGCGGCAAGGTCGAGCTCACCCATGCCGAGAACAAATTCGACGAGCTGTTCAACTTTGCCATGGGTGAGCTGAGCCCGGATGGCAGCGGCCTGACCCAGTTGCCCGTGCGCTTTTCCGGCACCCCGCGCCAAGACAACCTCGACCTGTACGTCACCGGCCCGTTCAGCCTGTTCGGGCGTGACCATGAGTTGATTACCGGCATGACCCTGTCCCAATACCGGGAAAACACCCCAAGCTGGGGCGGCTGGCGCTATGACTACGCCGGCTCGTCAGCGGGTGTGATCGACAACCTGTTCAGCTGGGACGGCAAGTCTGCCAAGCCGGACTTCGTCGAAAGCGGCAAGTCATCGATTGACGAAGACCAGTACGCGGCCTACCTGACCTCGCGCTTCAGCGTGACCGACGACCTTAGCCTGATACTCGGCAGCCGCCTGATCAACTGGAAGCGCGACACCTCGGACAGGCCGTATGGCGGCGACGAAACCGAAGTGAACCGTGAGGAAAACGGCGTATTCATCCCTTATGCCGGCGTGGTCTACGACCTCGACGACACCTGGTCGCTGTACGCCAGCTACACCAAAATCTTCAACCCGCAGGGCTCGTGGGTCACCGACGAGAGCAACAAGCCGCTCGACCCGATGGAAGGTGTCGGCTACGAGATCGGCATCAAGGGCACCCACCTCGATGGCAAGCTCAACTCGAGCCTCGCGGTGTTCAAGCTGGAGCAGGACAACCTGGCCATCTGGCAACACGACAACGTCTACAGCGCCGAACAGGACACCACCTCCAAGGGCATCGAACTGGAGCTGAACGGCGAGCTGGCCGAAGGCTGGCAAGCATCGGCCGGTTATGCCTATTCGGTGACCACTGACGCCGACGACCAGCGCATCAACACCAACCTGCCGCGCAACAGCTTCAAGACCTTCACCAGCTACCGGCTACACGGGCCACTGGACAAGATCACGGTCGGCGGTGGGGTGAACTGGCAGAGCAAAGTCGGCGCCGACCTGCACACCTTCAGCCAGGGCAGCTACGCGGTCACCAACCTGATGGCCCGCTATGACATCAACCAGCACGTGAGTGCATCGGTGAACCTGAACAACGTGTTCGACCGTGAGTACTACAGCCAATCCGGCCTGTACGGCGTTTATGGCGTACCACGCAATGTGATGACGAGTTTCAAGTACAGCTTCTGATTCGGGCCACAGACACGTCAATTCCCCGCTCAACCCCAAGCCCTGTAGGTGCAGCCTTGTGCTGCGAAGAGGCCCGCGACAACACAATCAATCTCTGTTGTTGTCACGGGCCTCTTCGCAGCACAAGGCTGCTCCTACAGGGGGGCGTCCCCGGCATGTACGCCTGTGTGTGTGCAAGGAAAATTGGGCGTTGGGTAACGGCATCGCCAATAATCAGGGCAGCTGCTTCTCCATCGGCTGGTAGACCAGCCCGGCAAACTCGCCCACATCGCCTGCCAGAACGAACCCATAGCGTTCGTAGGCGGCCACCGAAGACAACGACGCCCTGACCGTCACCACCGCCTCCCTCGCTTGCGCCAGTGCCGCGTTCATCAGGCGCGTACCAATACCCCGACGCTGCCAGCCCGGTGCAACGAACAGCATGGCCACGTGGCGGCCTTCCTTGAATTCGATCAACCCGGTGAGGGCGCCGTCCGCGACACACACCAGCATCAGGTTGTCGCCCTCCATACGCTCGGCAAACGCCTGTGCCGCCGCCACCTTAGCGAAGGTATCCACACCCTGCGCCGACAGCGAAGGCGCAACGGCCTGCATGAATGCGTCCAGGCACAGGGTGCTGGCAGAGGGCAGGTCGTCGTGGGTCAGTTGGCGTATGTGCATGGGCGTCATCCGTGGCGAATCAAAGCAGGATAGTGCCCTGCCGGAGGCAACGCGAGCAATCAAGGGCCTGGCCGCGATCCGTTCGGCTCATGCGCGTGGCTGCGATAGTAGGACAATGAAACCCCGGTCTGGCGTTTGAAATACCGGCACAAATACGACGCGTCGGCGAAGTTGAGCGTGTCCGCGATTTGCCCAATCGCCAGGGTACTGTATGAAAGCAGTGCCTTGATTTCCAAGGTCACCTGGCGGTCAATCAGGCCTTTGGGGGTGTCATTGAAAAAAGCCTTGCTCAGCTGCGACAGATAAAACGGCGTTATCGCCAGCGCATCGGCATAAAACTTCACCTCTCGGTGGCGCATGGAGTGTTTGCCTATCAACTCCCAGAACCGCCAACTGAGTGTTTCCTGGCGGCTGAATGGCCGGCCCGCCTGGTACTGCGCCGGAAGTTGCTCGGCGATCTTCAGAAACAGGTTTTGCAGGTGGTTTCTGAGCATGATGTGCTGGTACGTGGGGCAGCGCTGCGCAATGTCCCGCATGTGCGCCAACCAGCCCGCCAGCAGCGGCCTGTCGGCGTTGGCCGGCACGCAGTGTGGGTGGTCATGCAAAAAAACGAACAAGGGGTTCGGCAGTTGGTAAGCCACCTCCGCGGCAAAGCCTTTGGGCATCAGGCAAAAAAATACCCTGAAACTGCGTGAGCGACGTTTGAGCAACGCGATCGTGTCCTCGGCCAACACCATCACATCACCACGCCTGACCGCCTGGTCCTTGAAGTTGAATGCGAAGGCGGCACTGCCGGACAAGCACACCAGCAGCGTTATGTAGGCATGGCCGAAAGACAGCGGCACGCCTACCCCTTCGGCGAGGGTGGTGTCCCCCAACCGGGGCAGATCGCCAGGTGTAACCAGTTTCGGAATGTGCTGCATGGTGGCTCAACGCTTCCCGCCTGAAGTGCGCAAAGCTTATCACCGCTCGCTGAATGAGTTTCGAAAAGTACCGAAACTGCCGAGGTACTGACGTGTACCCATCAAGCGCCGCCCACTACCCTTTGACGCCCAAGCAACCCAGGATGAGTACAGGACATGCGACTTGAAACACAACGGCTGCGGCTGCGCCCTTGGCAAGAAACAGATGCCGCTGACTTATACGAATACGCCAAGGACGACCGCGTTGGCCCTGTCGCGGGGTGGCCACCGCACACCAGCGTTGCGCACAGTGCCGAGGTCATCCGCACCGTGTTCAATCACCCGGAGGTGTATGCCGTCGAACTGAAGGAGAACGGCCGAGCAGTGGGGTGTGTGGGCATTCTGATAGGCGGCAACAGCCACTTCGAGATCAGCGAGCAGGAAGGCGAAATCGCCTACTGGATCGGCGTGCCGTACTGGGGCAAAGGCCTGATTCCCGAAGCTGTGCGTGAAGTGATGCGGCACGGGTTTGAAACCCTGAAGCTCAAGGCGCTCTGGTGTGGCTATTTCGCTGGCAACACCCAGTCTTTTGTTGCCCAATCGAAGTGCGGGTTCCGTCATCACCACACCGAAGAAAACAAATACAACCCGTTCCTCCAGGATTACCGAACCGAACACATCAGCTGCATCACTTACGCGCAGTGGCTCACGCCGGCTGACCACCCGTGACGGGCGCACTGACAGCAAGGTGTGATGCGCGGTGATCGCTTAGCCAACCACTTTCAACCACGGCCAGCGCTCCCGGTAGCTGGCCGCTTTTTGCTCGAACAACGCAGGTTGCAGGTTCAATGGGTTGGGCCTTAGCAGGTCGTGCTGCAGTTGAGTTGATTGCCCTGCCCTTGGGTCATGCGCGCCCCGTGTAGGAGCAGCCTTGCGCTGCGAAGAGGCCGGGCGCGCGTGGCTGGGGTACGCAGCATCCGCTTTTCAAGCGCGCAGCTGATACCAGGTGGTCTTGAGCTGTGAGTACTTGTCGAACGAATGCAGCGACAGGTCGCGACCAAACCCCGACTGTTTGCCACCCCCAAACGGCACCGTGACATCCAGCGCATCCACCGTGTTGACCGAAACGGTGCCCGCCTTCAACGCCCGCGCGACGCGATGCACCTGGTTGAAGTCGTCGCTCCACACCGACGCTGCCAGGCCGTAGACACTGTCGTTGGCCAGGCGCACGGCCTGCTCTTCGGTGTCGAACGCGCTGACCGCCAGCACTGGGCCGAACACTTCCTCCCGGGCCAGGCTCATGCTGCCATCGACGCCGGCAAAAATGCTCGGTTCGATGTAGTTGTCCGAGCCGTCAATGGTGAGGCGCCGGCCACCGCACACCAGCTGGGCGCCCTGCGCGTGCGCACGGTCGATGGCGGCCTTGATGCGACCGGTCTGCTCGGCATCGACGATGGCACCCGTGCGGCTTGCCGGGTCGAGTGGGTTGCCGGGCATCCACTGGCGGGCCTTGGCTTGCAAGCGCTCGATGAACGCATCGTGGATCGAGCGCTGCAGATACAGGCGCGAGTTCGCCGAACACACCTCACCCTGGTTGAAGAAAATGCCGAACGCCGCCTTTTCCGCCGCCAGGTCCAGGTCCTGGCAGGTGTCGAACACCAGGTTCGGGCTCTTGCCGCCACACTCCAGCCAGACCTGCTTGAGGTTTGACTGCGCCGAGTACTGCATGAAGTACTTGCCTACCTGGGTGGAGCCGGTGAACACCAGGCAGTCGACGTCGGGGTGCAGCCCCAGCGCCCGGCCCGCGTCTTCGCCCAGGCCCGGCACGACATTGAGCACGCCCTCCGGCAAACCGGCCTCCAGCGCCAGTTGCCCCAGGCGCAGCGCCGAGAACGGCGATTGCTCGGCGGGCTTTAGTACCACGCTGTTGCCGGCAGCCAGCGCCGGCGCAAGCTTCCAGGCCGCCATGTCGAGCGGGAAGTTCCACGGCACCACGGCGGCGACCACGCCCAGCGCTTCGCGGGTGATGGTGGCGAGCGCGTTGGGCGCGGTAGGCGCTACCTGGTCGTACAGTTTGTCCAGTGCCTCGCCGTACCAGGCAAAGACATGCGCCGAGCCAGGGACGTCGATGGTGTAGGCATCCATGACCGGCTTGCCCATGTTCAGCGAGTCCAGCAGCGCGAGCTCTTCGCGGTTGGCCATGATCAGCTCGGCCAGGCGCAGCAGCACCTTCTTGCGCTCAACCGGGGCCATGCGCGACCACGGGCCTTGCTCGAAGGCACGGCGTGCGGTGGCCACCGCCAGGTCGACTTCAGCCTGACCACAAGCGGCGACCTGCGCCAGTACCTGCTGGGTGGCCGGGTTGATGGCGTCGAACGTGGCGCCGCTGTTAGCGCTCACCTGCTGGCTGCCGATCAGGGCCTTGTCGAGCAAACGCAGGCTTGCAGCGCGCGTTTGCCAGTATTCGAGACGCTCCATTTTCACTCCCTATGACTGTCTTGGATTCTGGGGCTGCGCTGCAGCCCATTCGCGGCGCAAGGCCGCTCCCACAGACGATCGCGCGCACTGGTAGGAGCGGCCTTGCGTCGCGAATGGGGCGCAAAGCGCCCCCACTGGCTCAGAGCCTGCCCACTAACCGGGCAGTGCGGTCTACAGCGATACGTGTCTTGTCGACCAGTTCGTCCAGCTCGGCGCGGTTGGCCACCAGTGCCGGCGCCATGATCATCCGGCCCAGGGTCGAGCGAATGATCACGCCTTCCTCGAAGCCGAAGGTGCGGCACTGCCAGGCCAGGTCGTTCTCGTTGGCAAAGCGCTTGCGGGTCGGCTTGTGTTCAGCGAACTGCAGCGCCGCCACCAGGCCCGCCCCCTGCACCTGACCAATCAAGGGGTGATCGGCAAACACTTCACGCAGGATGCGCTGCAGGTACGGCCCGGTGTCGTCCTTCACCTGGCGTACGATGCCTTCATCGCGCAGCGCCTTGAGGTTGGCGATAGCCACGGCAGCCGCCACCGGGTGGCCCGAATAAGTCAGGCCGTGGGCGAACACCCCGCCGCGTTCCACCAGGGCTTCGGCGATGCGCTTGCTCAGCACCAGGCCGCCCATGGGCACATAGCCGCTGGTCAGGCCCTTGGCGATCGACAGGGTGTCCGGCTCGAAGCCGAAATACTCATGGGCAAACCATTCGCCGGTGCGGCCAAAACCGCCGATCACTTCGTCGGCACACAGCAGCACGTCGTACTGGCGGCAGATCCGCTGGATCTCGGGCCAGTAGCTTTCCGGTGGGAAAATCATGCCCCCGGCCCCCTGGAAGGGTTCGGCGACAAAGCCGGCGACGTTTTCCGCGCCCAGTTCGAGGATCTTTTCCTCCAGCTGCAGCGCGCAGCGGAGGCCGAACTCGGCCGGCGTTAGCTCGCCACCTTCGGCGTACCAGTACGGCTCGTCGATGTGCGCCACGTCCGGGATCAGCCCGCCCATCTCGTGCATGAACTTCATACCGCCCAGCGCCGTGGCCGCCAGGGTCGAGCCGTGGTAGCCATTCCAGCGGCCAATCATGATCTTCTTGGTCGGCTGGCCAACCACCTGCCAGTAACGGCGCACGGTGCGGATCAGCACCTCGTTGGCCTCGGACCCGGAGTTGGTGTAGATCGCGTGGCTGTAGTGGCCAGGCAACAGGCTGAACAGCAACTCGGACAGCTCGATCACCGCCGGGTGGGTGGTGTGGAAGAACATGTTGTAGTAGGCCAACTGGTCCATTTGCGCGGCGGCGGCGGCGGTCAGGTCCTTGCGACCGTAACCCAGCTGAGTGCACCACAGCCCCGACATGCCATCCAGGTAACGCTTGCCCTCGCTGTCCCACAGGTGCAGCCGCTCCCCCCCAACCATGACCCGCGGGCCTTCGGCATTGAGCGCCTTCTGGTCGAGAAAGGCATGGATGTGGTGCGCGGCGTCGGCGGCCTGGTAGTCACGGGTCTGGCGTTTGGGAACGAAAGGCGCATTCATGGGTGGTTTTCCTTGTTGTCGGTGGGTGTTGCAGGGCTGCGGCGCTTAGCGCAGCTTGCCCATGTAGCTTTCCAGCGGGTCCTTGCCCAGCACGCCCTGGGCATTGGCCAGCGCGTCGATGAACAAGGAAAACAGTTCGGATTGCGTGCCGATGTCGAGCTTGGCGTAGACGTTTTTGCGGTGGGACTTGATGGTGTCTTCCGACACCCCCAGGCGCTCGGCCAAGGACTTGGTCGAGTGGCCACGCAGGATGAGCTGGGCGATGCGGCATTCGCGCTCGGTCAGCAACGAGCTGCCAAAGTTGTTGAGCGCGGCATGGATACGCTGCTCCAGCACGTTCTCGAAACGCCCCCCGCGGCTCCCCAGCCCGGCGAAGTGCTTGTTGAGCACCGCCAGCACCCAGGGCGTGACACGGCCGAACAGCTCGCGGCTTAGCCCGTCCAGTTTGTCGGTGAAGGCCAGCGACACCGCCAGGCTCTGGCCGGGTGCGACCTGCAGGATGTAATTGAGCTCATCCTCCAGGTGCGAATGGCGGTAGAACGACTGGTAATACTCACTCACTTCGAAATGGTCAGGGGCCACGTCGAACAGGCCGTAGCAGCCAGACTCGACGCGCTCCACGCAGGCGCCGTAGAACGGGTCGAGCAGGTAGAACCCGGAAAGGTAGCGGCTGACATTGCCTTCTGGCAGCCAGGGCGCCTTGTCATCCTGCTCGAACAGCGCGCTCGGCATGCCGTCATGGGGGTAGAGGTAGACCGTGGTAGCCTGGATCGGCCGGATGAACCCGAGCGCGCCGAACAAGGTGGCGGCAAAGCCCGGTTGGCCGATCGTGTCGGTCACCTTGGCCATGTGCTCGAACCACTGCTCTGAAGCCAATTGGTCACTGTTCACTGGAATTCTGCCGGTAGCGGGAAACGGTATCGCCGTTGGGGCGGCGCGTTGTCTGCAAATACTCCCACGGCCAGGCAGAGACCGAAATCACCCTTTGGGGTGAGCGTTTTCAGGCGACGACCGGCTCACCCCAAAGGGTGATTTCGAGTGTGCCTGGGGTGTGGGAGCATCGTCCGGCCCCACCCCTGAGGGCCGCGCACCGCACGCTGGCCCAGCCTCCTTTCATGACCCCACACGGTATCGAGCCCACTCGCCTACCGCGGCGTCCTGCATCCGATTTCAGGAGTTAGCAATGCATACAACAACAACTACAGCCCAACCCGCCCATGCCGCGTCGCCCTCCAGCCCTTCGGGGCGCTTCAGACAATCCATGGGGCTGAGCGCCCTGGTGCTGTTCGGCCTTGCCTACATGGTGCCACTGGCGGTATTCACCACCTATGGCCTGGTCACCCAAATGACCAAGGGGCACCTGCCCACAGCCTACCTGCTGACCCTCGCCGCCATGCTGCTGACTGCCTACAGCTATGGCCGCATGGTGCAAGCGCACCCCTACTCCGGCTCCGTGTACACCTATACCCGCAAAGCCTTCGGCACCCACATCGGCTTCATGACCGGCTGGACGCTGCTGCTCGACTACATCTTCTTGCCGTTGCTCAGCTACTTGCTGATCGGCATCTACATGTCGGAATACTTCCCGGCCATCCACGCCTGGGTGTGGGTCGCGGGCTCCATCGCCCTGGTGACCTTCCTGAACCTGATCGGTATCGAATCGATTACCCGGGTGAACTGGATTCTGGTGGTCGTCCAGCTGGTGTTCATCATCGTCTTCGTCGGCTTGTCGATCAGCAATCTGGCCGGCCAGTCAGCACCTGTATCATTGCTTGCGCCCTTCCACCATGAGGGCTTCAGCGTGCCGCTGATCATGACCGGCGCCGCCGTGCTGTGCCTGTCGTTTCTTGGTTTCGATGCGGTCTCGACCATGGCCGAGGAAACCAGCAACCCGACGTTTCGCATCCCACTGGCGATCATGGCCGTGTCGCTGATCGGCGGGCTGCTGTTTCTGGTGGTGTCGTATTGCGCGCAGATGGTCTTCCCGGAGTGGGGCAGTTTCGCCGACCCCGACTCGGCCTCGGTGGACGTGATGCGCCGGGTGGGCGGTGAACTGTTGGTGACGGCGTTTACCGCCACCTATGTCGCCGGCTGCTTCGCTTCGGCCATGGTCTCCCAGGCAAGCGTGTCGCGGGTGCTGTTCGCCATGGGGCGCGATGGGGCGTTGCCGGCCGTGTTTGGCCAGCTGGTGACGAAAAAGCGTGTACCGGCGGCGGCGATCATGCTGGTAAGCCTGCTGTCGCTGATCGCCCTGTTCATCACCCTCGACACCGTCGCCAACATGATCAGCTTCGGCGCGTTGTTCGCGTTTTCCGCCGTCAACCTGGCCGTGGTCAAGCACTACCTGGTTGACCAGAAGCTACGTGGCACGCGCAACTGCCTGCTGTACGGCGTGGTTCCTGGGCTAGGGTTTCTCAGTACGCTGTGGCTGTGGAGCAGCTTGTCGAGCCTGTCGTTCACCATCGGGCTGTGCTGGATGGGCGTGGGGTTCGCCTGCCTGCTTGGGCTGACCCGGGCGTTTCGGGTGAAACTGCCCGAGCTGCAGATGGCCGAATAAGGCTCAGAGCGTCATGAGCATTTCGTGCCAGGCCATGCCACCGTGCGCCGAGGGCGATGGCTGCACGTAGGTGTAGCCCAGCTTTTGGTACAGCGCGACATGCTGCTCTTTGCACATCAGGTGGATGGTCTGCTTGCCCTGGGCCTTCATGCGCTGGATGAACTCGCTCATCAGCCGCGTTGCATAGCCTTTGCCCTGATGTGCGGTGTCGACCACCACCGACATGATCACCACGTTCGGTGCCGCCGGGTCATGGCCGACCAGCTCCTTGAAGGCCTCGTCAGACATGACCACGTCATGCGCACAGCCACTGTTGATGAAGCCGACGGTTTCGCCCTCGGCTTCAAGTAGCAGAAAACCTTCCGGGTACTGGGCAATGCGGGTGCGGATTTTTTCCAGGGTTGCCGCTTCATCCCCTTCGTAGGCGCCGATTTCGATCGCGTAGCAGCGTTCAGCGTCGGCGGGCACGGGGTTGCGGAACTGAGGGGCGCTCATGCGCGGACTCCTTGGGGTAATGACGACAGGGCTGCATCATAAATCACTGCCGATTATTTTCGGCATGACAGGATCGTTTCCTGGGCTGAGCGATCTGATTACCATGCCACCCTCGCCACCTCGACACGGAAACGCCCAATGACTGCTACCGCCACGTGCCTCACCGAACCCGGCCGCTGTGCACGCCTGAAAGCGTCCAGCAGCCGCGACCACGACAGTGTCGATGCACTGGTCATGGCCGCACGCCCCTTCGAGGACCGTGAGCGCTATGCCCGCTTCCTGCAGGTGCAGCACCGTTTCCATGGCAGCCTGACGGCGTTGTACCGCGACGAGCTGCTGAATCGACGGCTGCCGGGGTTGGTGCATTTATCGCGGTTCGAAGCGGTGGAGGCCGATCTGCAAGCCCTGGGGTTGCCGCTGCCTGCTGCGCCGCAACGGGTTATTGCCAGCCCTGCCGAGGCGTTGGGTTGGCTGTATTGCAGCGAAGGGTCGAACCTGGGGGCGGCGTTCCTGTTCAAACAGACCCAGCGCCTGGGCCTGGATAGCAACCTGGGCGCTCGGCACCTGGCGCCCCACCCCGATGGCCGCGGCCTGCACTGGCGTGAGTTTGTCGCCAAGCTTGATGGGTTGGCACTGGAGACAGAAGAGGAAGCGGAGGTTGTTGCCGGGGTGATTGCCGCTTTTGACAGTTATCGGGGGCATGTGCGGGCTGTGTTTGTGGAGGGTGAGGGTTGATAGTGCGATAGGGCTGACAAGGGTCGCGCACCATGCCCCAGGAATAATTGGCCCGAAACAGATATAGGAGCAGCCTTGTGCTGCGAAGCGCCGCGCGAGCGGCGCTCGATTGCATAGGCGCCAAATCAATCAACCCCTCCCCCTTCTAGAACTTTTCCCTATTTAAAGGTCTATCTGCACAGGTAAATAGAACCAGAGGTTGGCTTCGCTCATGAAAATGCATGTCGCACGGTTGATGCTTCTCAGCCTGTTCACGTTCGCGGCGGTGGGCTCGGCATCAGCATCACAGATAAAGACCTCGAACGCGGTCTCCCCGGCCGCCACCGTTCAGGCACCGCAGCATCAGGCAGAAAACCCTTGGCCGACTGTGGCCAGCCTGGCGGGTGAGCACACGGCGCCGTTGCTCGCCCATGATGACCGCGACTGGCACGATGATCATTGGCACGATCGCAGAGGCGACTGGCGCCGCGAACAATGGCGCCGCGAGCAAGCCCGCCGCGAAGCCGAGCGCCGACGCGATTGGGAACGCCGTCGTGATTGGGAGCGTCGCCATGAACGCGCGATGCATAACCGCTATCAGGACGATCACCGCTACTATCGCCGTTGATGCGCGGCCCTCGGTAGGAGCAGCCTTGTGCTGCTCCTACAGGGAAATGCATAACGGCAAATGGTCTGGCCAGGCCCCATTCTGTTTTATCAGCTTGGCGATTCGACAACTGTGGTTTCGGCAGCCTCTGCCAGCTTCAACCGGTCAGCTTTGCTGATGTACTTGGGCTTGCTTTTCGGCGCCAGCTTGGCGCTGGCTTTCTTGGCATGCGCCTGCATCAACTGTTTGATCTTCTTACGACGGTTCATGGTTCCACTGGGCCTGTAGGTCTGGTTACGCTGTAGGCATCATACCTGTACACCTGAGAAATCAAACCCGCGAATATCCGCTACGAAAACTGCCCGGCGTCAGCCCCACCACCTTTTTGAATGCCCGGTTCAAATGGCTCTGGTCGAAGAACCCGCACGCGATGGCAGCATCGGCGATGCTCAGGCCTGCACGCAACAGGCGTTGGGCGTGGGCGACCCGGACCTGGATCTGGTAGCTGTGGGGCGAGATGCCCACGCTCTTCTTGAATACCCGGATCAAGTACAACGGCTCAAGGCCTACCAGACTGGCCAGGTGCTCCAGCGAGACGTGCTGATCGTATTCGTCTTCGAGCTTGTGCCGCACCTGCTGCACGGCCCGCGTTTCGATGGCCTCGGAGGCTGCACCGCACAGGCCGCTAGGCGCGAACAGCAAGGGTAGCAACTCCAGCAAGAGGCTTTCCCGCTCCAGGCTGCAGTGCGACGCCTCGAGCGCTTGATGGTGATGCAAAAACGTGCGGGCCAGTGCCGGGTGCTCGGCGAACGCAGCCCGGAACAAGTGGATGAAGTCGCCAGCCTGCTGCGGCATCAGGGTGCCATTGAGCCAGTGCGGGTCCACATACAGCATGCGGTACATCCAGCCCTGCTCATGGGCGGGCACGCCATCGTGGATCTCCCCGGGGCTAATGGTAACCACACTCCCCGGCCCCCCCAGGTCATGGCGACCGCGGTAGTACATGCGCTCCATGCCGGCGCTGATAACGCCCACGGCATAGCGATCATGCGAGTGGCGGCCGAACGCCTGGTGGCTGTATCGCGCCGTCAGCAGTTCACACCCCCCTTCAGGTATGCGCCTGAACGCAGCGAAGTCCTTGTTCACCCTGTCCCCCCACTCCCAAGCTCAACCACCGCGTGTGCAGTTTTTTACAATACGTTGCGACGGTAGCTGGCTACGTTATCACGCCTTAAACAGGCACTGATCAACGGGAACCCTCATGTCGACCAACAACAACCGCGCAATCCTCGAACTGACGTTCGGCGGGTTGATGCTCAGCCTTTCCGCCTTGACTGTCGCATTCGCCCAGATAGGCGCCGGCGGCGCGGGCTTCTACCGGATGTTGTTTGCCTCCATCCTGTTCTTCATGCTGCTCAAGGCGCGGCATACGCCGGTCATGCTCAAGGGCTTCAAGGCGCAGCTGTACACCGGGCTTGCCGGTGTGTTTCTGGCCATCGACCTGGCACTCTGGCACCAGAGCATCTACATCGTCGGCCCTGGCATCGGCTCGATCCTGACCAATTGCCAGGTGTTTTTCATGACCTTCCTGGGCTTTTACCTGCTCAAGGAAAAGCCCTCGGCCAACTTCCTCGTCTCGATCACCCTGGCCTTTGTCGGGCTGTACCTGTTGCTGATGCCCGAAATGAGCAGTGCGCTGGGCATGAAGGGTGTCATCTATGGGGTACTGTCGGGGCTGGCCTATGCCGTCTGTGTGTACTTCCTCAAGGTCAACACCCAGTTGCCCGACGGCGGTGGCGACAAGATCGCGCAGATGCTCAACCTGAGCCTGTGGGCAGCGCTGGTGTTGCTTGGCTACGCCCTGGCCAACGGTGAGAGCCTGGCCATCAACGATGGGCAGACCTGGCTGATGCTGGTGATCTATGGCGTGCTGGTGCAGTTCGTCGGCTGGTTGCTGGTCAACCGTTCGATCGGCGCGATCAGCCTGGGCCTGGCGGGCTTGATCCTGCTGCTGGAGCCGGTGATCACCTACTTCATCGACATCGCCTTCCTCGGCAAGGCCAACTCGACGCTCCAGATGTGCGGTGCGTTACTGACCATTGTGGCGGTGTACATCGGCTCGATCCGCCCCCCGAAAAAAGCCAACGCGTCCCTGCCAGAAGCCACCTGAAACGCCCCGGACGGGCATGCATCCCGTCTCATTGCGCTGCGCCTTGACGTTATTTTCACAACCTTCAGATTAGCGTCACGCCCTTTCCGGCCACGCGCACATTGGGTGGCTGCCAAGGTTCAACGAGGCATACGTGTCAGCTATTAAAAAAATCCCCACGCGCAAAGGCGTGGACTGGGCCGGCCTGGGCTGGCTCCTGCTGTTCTTCTGGTATTTCTCCGGCGTTACCCAGGCGCTGCTGCTGTTCAGTGGCACCACCGGCTTTGCCGGCTTTCGTGATGCGCTGTTTCTCAGCAGCCTGTGGCTGGCCCCTGTACTGCTGCTGCCGCGCTTTACCCGCGCCACCGCGGCAGTCATCGGCCTGGTGCTGTGGGCCGCTTCGCTGGTCGGCCTGAGCTACTTCGGCATCTATCGCCAGGAATTCTCGCAAAGCGTCATCTTCGTGATGTTCGAATCCAATACCGCGGAGGCTGGCGAGTATTTCAGCCAATACTTCAGTCTCTGGCTAGGCCTGGCGCTGCTGCTGTATACCGTGGTGGCCGTGCTGCTGTACAAGCGCGTGCGCCCGGTCACGCTGCCCTTGCGCAGCCGCATTCCGGTGGTTGTCCTGCTGCTGGTGGCCAACCTGGTGTACCCCTTCTACAAGCAGATGGTCACCCAGGAACGCAACTTTGCCGACGCTGCCGAAAAGGTTCAGCAACGCATGGAACCTGCCGTGCCGTGGCAGTTGCTGGTCGGCTACAAGCAATACCGCCAACAGCTGAACAACATGCAGGAACTGTTGGCGCAGAACGCTGCGTTGCCGCCCTTGCAGAACCTGCGCAACAGCAGCGGTGACGCGCCGCGCACGTTGGTCCTGGTGCTGGGCGAATCGACCACCCGCGAGCACATGCACCTGTACGGCTACCCGCGCGATACCACGCCCAACCTCGATGCGCTGGCCGCCAGCGACAAGGGCCTGACGGTGTTCAGCAACGTGGTGTCGCCACGCCCCTACACCATCGAAGTGATGCAGCAGATCCTGACCTTTGGTGACGAACAGCACCCGGACCGCTTCCTCACCGACCCGTCGCTGATCAACTTGATGAAACAGGCAGGCTACAAGACCTTCTGGATCACCAACCAGCAGACCATGACCAAGCGCAACACCATGCTGACCACCTTCTCCCAGCAAACGGACGTGCCGGTCTACCTGAACAACCAGCGCAACCAGAACGCCAGCCAGTACGACGAAGTGGTGCTGGACCCGTTCGAGAAAGCCCTGCAAGACCCTGCGCCGAACAAGTTCATCATCATCCATCTGCTGGGCACGCACATGGATTACCGCTACCGCTACCCCAATGCCTTCCAGCATTTCAGCGATCGCCAGGGCGTGCCGGCCAAGCTTTCGCCCAGCGAGGTGGAAACCTACAACTTCTATGACAACGCAGTGCGCTACAACGACCACGTGGTGTCGAGCCTGATCAAGCGCTACTCGGCCACCACCCCCAACGGCTTCTTGCTGTACCTCTCCGACCACGGAGAGGATGTTTACAGCTCGGGCGATCACGACCGCCTGGGGCGCAACGAAGGCGCCCCGACCCGGCCGATGTACACTATCCCGTTCCTGCTGTGGACCTCGCCGAGCTGGCAAGCGGCCCACCCGCGCGACCTGCGGGCCACGGCCAACCGTGCCTACAGCAGTTCGCACCTGATTCACACGCTGTCCGATCTGGCCGGGCTCAGCTATGACCTGTACGAGCCTGCCAAAAGCATCGTCAACCCGCAGTTCGAGGTTGTGCCGCGCTGGATCGGTGACCCCTACCGCAACAACGGCCTGCGCGAGTTCGATCATCTGCCACAGGACGAAGCCGAACGCGTGCAAGACACCGCCAGCAGCGCCAAGGTCCAGGCGGGCAGCAACATGAACTGATACGCGCCTGCAGCCACTTGGGGCGGCCTTGCAACGTGCCCGGTTGCAGCTTGATCACCCAAGTGGCATTCGCCTTGCGAAGGCCACTGTGCCCAGCCGTCGGTAGCTGCATAGCGCCACCAACGCGACCGCTACACCCGCGCCCACCGCGACTTGGTAACCCGCCTTGGCGCCCAGCAGGTCGACCACCTGCCCTGACGCCAATGCCCCCAGCGCGACACCGACATTCAACCCCGCCAGCAGCCAAGTCATGCCCTCGGTCAGCTGCTGTGCGGGCACACTGCGCTCCACCAGTGACATCGCCACGATCAGCGTCGGCGCAAAGAACAGGCCCGCCAGCAAGACGGCGGCAGCAAGCCCGAAGACGCTGTCAGCCAGCAGCAACGGCAAAGTCGTCACTGCCGTCGCCAGGCCACCGAGCAACAGCAGCCGGTGCAAGGCCGTTGGCAATTTCAAGGCCCCGAATACCAGGCCAGCAGCGCAGGAACCGACGGCATAGCACGCCAATACCACGCTGGCCGCTGCCGGCATGCCGGCCTGTTCGGCAAAGGCCACGCTGACGATGTCGACGCTGCCCACGATCACGCCCATGGCCACCATCATCAACGCCAGCAGCCGAACATCCCAGTGCTGCAACACCGAGCCCTGGCCTTTCGATGCACCGGCATCTGCATCCACGGGCGGTTCGCTACCCGTTTGAGCGACCAAGGCGAACACCCCGATCGCCAACAGCAGCGCCGCGACCAATGGCCCGGCCTGGGGAAGCACGCCCACGCAGAGCCCCACCGACACCGGTGGCCCAGCAATGAACGTGACCTCGTCGAGCACCGTCTCCAGGGAATACGCCACCTGCAACTGCGGCGTGCCCCGGTACAGCGCCGTCCAGCGCGCACGGACCATCGCCGACATGCTCGGCATGAAGCCTGCCAACGCGGCCCCGACGAACAGCCCCCAATCGGGCGCTTGCCCCCAAGTACAGGCCAGCAGCACCAGCAGGCCCATTACACACAAGCCTGCAGCGGCGGGCAGCACACGGCGCTGCCCGTGCCGGTCGACCAAGCGGGACACCTGCGGTGACATCAGCGCATAGGTCAACACGAACGTCGCCGCCACGGCCCCCGCCAGGGCATAGCTACCGCGTAGCTGCGAGAGCAGGGTGATGATGCCGATGCCCGTCATCGGCAAAGGCAAACGTGCCACCAGGCCTGCCAAGGCAAAGCCGGCCGTGCCTTTTGCCTGGAACAGCTGGCGGTAAGGGTTGAGCATGATCGACTCTCCGTATCGAAAAAAGCGGCTTACATACAAGCCGTATGATTAAAACCCTATTATCATACGCACTGAATGTAAAGCCGCATTTCCAGGAGCCCCAATGGTCAGACGTACCCGCGCCGACATGGAACAGACCCGCGCCACCCTGCTGGAGACCGCTCGCCAGGTTTTCAGCGAACGTGGCTATGGTGAGACATCGATGGACGACCTGACGGCCCAGGCCAACCTCACCCGTGGCGCCCTTTATCATCATTTCGGCGACAAGAAGGGCCTTTTGGCCGCCGTTATCGCGCAAATAGATGCAGAAATGGACGCACGTCTGCACGCGATCTCCGACACGGCCAGCGACCCCTGGGAGGGCTTTCGCAACCGCTGCCGCGCCTACCTGGAAATGGCCCGCGAACCGGAGATTCAGCGCATCGTGTTGCGTGATGGGCGTGCCGTACTGGGTGCCCCTACCCCGCAAGCGCAGCTGCACTGCGTCGCGTCGCTGCGCAGCATGCTGGAGCAGTTGATGGCGCAGGGCGTGGTCGCCCAGGCCAATCCACAGGCGTTGGCGTCGCTGATCTGCGGGGGCCTGGCAGAAACGGCATTCTGGATTGCCGAAGAAGAGGGCCAAGGCCAACGGCTTGAGCAGGCCCTGGACGCCATGGAACTGATGCTCAAGGGGCTGCGCAACCCCTGCTGAAAATCCGCCCAGGCGGACTATCCTGTGAGAGGGGGTTCACGCCCACAGGAGGTGTGCCATGCGTTCGCTCACATGGAGTTACCTGCTGGTGCTGCTGTGCACAGCACCTGCCGCACAGGCGCAGTCAGTGGTACCGCTGAAAGGCCAGAGCAGCCAGCAGATGCAACTGGACATCAATGATTGCAATACCGTCGCCACCAATGCCGCGAACAGCGCCTCGACATCCAGCGATGCCCACGTTGGTGGCCGGGTACGCGGCGCGGCAGCTGGCGCAGCTGCTGGTGCCGTGGGTGCGCAGGTCCGCGGCAATCAGCATGAAGAGCTGTACGTCCGGGCCAGCGACGATGCCAAGCAGCAATACCGGCAAAACCGCGCCGGTGAAACCGCCGCTGCCGGTGCGGCAGTGGGGGGCATGCGCCAGCGCCAGGATCGCCGCCAGGACCGGCGTACCCAGGGCGAAGCACAGAGCTCGGCCCATGCCAGCGCGTACAGCGGTTGCCTGCAAGGACGTGGGTACCAGGTCAACCCTTGAACGTTTGATGCACCAAGGTCAGGCCGACGGCAGGCATTAGAACTTGGCCAGTTCTTCCCGGCAAAACTCGACGAACAGTTGTGCCGGCTTGGTCAACTGAACCCGCTTCAAGCGGGCTGCCGCCAGCCCCGACAGCGCCACAGGTTCGGCGATATCGACCATCGCCAAGCGCTGCCCGTCATAGGTGCATTCCGAATGTGGACGGGTCACCAACAGCGAAAAACCGAACCCCTGCCCCACCATCCCACGCACCATCTCGATCGACGGCGAGCTGAAGACGATGTTCGGGGTCAGGCCCATTTCGTTGAACAGGCTGACGAAGTAGGTCCGGCTGGGCGCCACGTCCAGCAGAATCATCGGCTCGGGGCAGAGATCGCGCAGCGAGACTTGGCTTTGCCCGGCAAAGCGGTGCTTTTCGGGCAACAGCACATAGGGTTTTTGCGGCGGCATCAGCGGCTCGGCCTCAATGGTGCCGTCCAGGTCGTGGTCGTAGAGAAACGCCAGATCGAAGGTGCCGGCGGTCAGGCCCTGAATCAGGTCCTGCTGCTCGCCATCGCGCAGGCGGATGTCAACGCCAGGGTAGCGTTCGCGAAAGCCGGCGATCAGGCGTGGCAAGTACAGCGGCGCCACCGTCTCGAAACAGCCGATGTCGATCTGCCCGGCCACGGTGTCGTTATCGGCTAGGGCGTTCTGCTCGAACTCGTGGGCCATCTGTAGCAGCGATTTGGTCTTGGCGTAGAAGCGCTTGCCGCTGGGCGTCAGCGACACACCTTGGGCGTGGTGGCGGATGAACAGCTGCACGCCAAAGCTTTCTTCCAGGCTCTTGATGGCCGTAGAAATCGACGGCTGGGCGATGTACAGCTGGCGCGAGGCCTCGGCGACGCTACCGGCCTCCACGGTGGTGACGAAATACTTGAGTTGTCGCAAGGTATAAGAAGCCACAGGCACCTCTCCGGCGCCGCCTGGGCGCGCTGGTATTTTGCCTGTCACTTTAACGTGGCGCCTGGCTGCCGGGGGATTGGGTGATGAAGGATTTACCTATGGCTTGAGCATGTTTTTAGTGGGGGGCGCCATGCGCCCCCCGTTACGCGGCTCACTCAAAGGGAATGTTCGCTAACACGCACTCATCACCGACGCGCTTGTAGCCTGGTGCACAAGGCGCGCCGACTACAGGGGCTGCACCTCGGGTACGCCACGATACGGTTTTCTGAGTTACCACTTCCTCCACGTGCTCGAGGTGATCAAGGGATGGCGATTCGTTCTTCGGTTCATCTTGCATGGTCATTTCTCCGGTTTATGTGAACTGCCCATTCAAGCTACAACCTGCTTGCGCCCATACGCACCGGGAAATGCCCCAGCCCCTGCACACTGAAATGAACCCCGGCGCTGCCCAAAAGGTCTTTAATGAAAGTGGACAAGTCCCAAAAAACGGTGTGCGCCTATGAAGATCGTTGTCACCAGTATTCTTGTCGACGACCAGGCCAAGGCCTTGGCTTTCTATCACTACGTGCTCGGCTTCATGCCCAAACATGACATCCCCCTGGGCCGGCACCGCTGGCTTACCCTCACCTCACCCCACGAGCCAAACGGCGTCGAGCTGCTGCTGGAGCCTGATGCCCACCCTGCGGCCAAAGTGTACAAGGCTGCGCTCAAGCAGGACGGCATCCCCGTCACCTCGTTCGGCGTGCGCGACATCCAGGCTGAATACACCCGTCTGTGCGCGGCCGGCGTGCAGTTCACTCAACCGCCAACCGCCGCAGGGCCAGTGACCGTGGCCGTGTTCGACGACACCTGCGGCAACCTGATCCAGATCGCACAGAAACACTAGCGGTCACCCCTGCCTGGCGGGCACGCGTGGCCCGCCCTCCGCTATAGTTGCCTTTGCTTACTTGCGCAGCCAACAAGGAAAACAAATGCGCCACGAATTCAGTGAGGTCCTCAACGACCTGATCGATTACTTCCTGGTCGGCGACATTCAGTTGCTCGAGCGTTTTAAGCAAGACAACGACTTGGCGGACGACTTGGCCCACGCCTTCACCCATGACGACAGCGGTGACAAGGCGGTGCGCGAAGGTGTGGTACTGCCCATTGCCGGCATCGATAACCTGCCCTATCGGATCATCTTCACCCTCGATGGCCACACCCCTGCCCTGCGTGAGGCGGGTAGCCGCCTGAAGCATCAACGTGCCGGCTACGTACTGCGCGTTGAACACCGCGCGTTGATGCTGTACACCTGGCGCATCCTGCAGCACTTCACCAACAAGGCCCTCGGTGATCTATTGGCACGCTACCAGGCGCCTGGGCGGCCGATCATCGAGCTGGACAACGGCTGGTATGACGTGGAGGTGCTCGGCGGTGCGGTGGTGCGGGACGGGTTGTACGAGCCGGCGTTCGAGTTCGTGTTGAAGAAGCGCTGGAGCCGCGGGGAAGCCACTGGGGTGGATACCGGGTACGCCTTTACCCTGCGAGGGTATTTTGACTGAGGCAGGTCATGCACGCTTCGGTAGGCGCAGCCTTGTGCTGCGAAGAGGCCGGGGATAGCAGCGAAGATCTTCGTTGTTATCACCGGCCTCTTCGCAGCACAAGGCTGCTCCTACACGGGTTTCATGGCCTGACTCAGGTGTGGCTGATATCGCGGTCCTTGGTCTCCGGCATGAAGAAGATCCCCAGCACCGCCGTCATCAGCGCAATCACGATCGGGTACCACAAGCCGTAGTAGATATCCCCGGTCGCCGCCACCATGGCAAACGCCACGGTCGGCAGGAAGCCGCCGAACCAACCGTTGCCAATGTGGTACGGCAACGACATCGAGGTGTAGCGGATGCGCGCCGGGAACAGCTCGACCAGCCAGGCCGCAATCGGCCCATAGACCATGGTCACGTAGATCACCAGGATGGTCAGCAGCAACAGCACCATCGGGTAGTGAATCTTCGCCGGGTCAGCCTTCTCGGGGTAGCCCGCCTCCTTCAGCGCCCCGACGAGGGTGGCGGTAAAAGCATCGCTCTGCGTCTTGAGGTCGGCTGCGGCCAGGCTGCGGCCATCAAAGCTCGGGATAACCCGCTCGCCAATACGGATCTGCGCCACGCTGCCGGGCTCGGCCTTCTCGTTGGAATACGGGATCGCCCGCTTGGCCAGCAGGCTCTTGGCGATGTCGCAGGAGCTGGTGAATTTGGCCTTGCCCACCGGGTCGAACTGGAACGCGCACTGGCCAGGGTCAGCCACCACCACGACCGGGTTCTGCTCCTGGGCGACGAACACGTCCGGGTTGCCGTACTCGGTCAGCGCCTTGAAGATGGGGAAGTAGGTCAGCGCGGCGATGATGCAACCGGCCATGATGATCTTCTTGCGGCCGATGCGGTCCGACAGGCTGCCAAAGATGATGAAGAACGGCGTTCCGATCAGCAGCGAACCTGCGATGAGCAAGTTGGCAGTCTGCGGGTCGATCTTGAGCGTCTGCAACAGGAAGAACAGTGCATAGAACTGCCCGGTGTACCACACCACCGCCTGGCCGGCGGTGCCGCCGAGCAGCGACATGATCACCACCTTGAGGTTTTCCCAACGGGCGAACGACTCGGTCAACGGCGCCTTGGACGCCTTGCCCTCGGCCTTCATCTTCATGAACACCGGCGACTCGTTGAGCTGCATGCGGATGTACACCGAAATGGCCAACAGCAGGATCGACAGCAAGAACGGAATGCGCCAGCCCCACGCCTCGAACGTCTCGGTGCCCATGGCCGTGCGGCAGGCCAGGATCACCAGCAGCGACAGGAACAGCCCCAGGGTCGCGGTGGTCTGGATCCAGGCAGTAAAGAAGCCACGCCGCCCCTTGGGCGCATGTTCGGCTACGTAGGTCGCCGCGCCGCCGTATTCACCGCCCAGTGCCAGGCCCTGCAGCAGGCGCAGGCTGATCAGAATGACCGGCGCCGCCACCCCAATCGACGCATAGCTGGGCAACAGCCCGACCAGCGCGGTGGACAGGCCCATGATGACGATGGTGATCAGGAAGGTGTGCTTGCGCCCGATCAAGTCACCGAGGCGGCCGAACACAATGGCCCCGAACGGCCGCACGGCAAAGCCTGCGGCAAATGCCAACAGGGCGAAGATGAACGAGGTGGTTTCATTGACGCCGGCAAAGAAGTGCTTGGCGATGATCGCGGCCAGTGAGCCGTACAGGTAAAAGTCGTACCATTCGAACACCGTGCCTAAGGATGATGCGAAGATGACCTTGCGCTCCTCCCGGGTGATACCGCGTTGGGGCGCGCTACTGCCCGTGGATGCGCTGTCGAGAACCGCCATGGGTTGCCTCCGTCTTGTCGTTATCGCAGGCCGGAGTACCTCACACCCATTTCACCGTCGCACCCAGGCCCTAGGGCTTGCATTGGTTGCGCGAAGCACGACGAGGCAGGCCGCCTCGAATCGCAGCAAGGTATCTGAAGCATAATCGGCTTTGCTGGGATATCCACTCGCTTGATGGCGAGCGGCCACAGGGGGATGCATGAGCGAACGGACAATAGGCTGGCAAGGCGAGATCTGGCTGGGCAGTGATCATTGCCTGCTGGTGAGTACCCTCGGCACTACCGACAGCCATGTCCACTATGCCCATCAGGTGCTGGTCGCCCTCGACGGCGAGGTCGAGGTACAGCTTGGCGATCAGTACCACAGCGGCGCGCTCGTCATGATCCCTTCGCAGCAACCGCATGCGATCATCAGCCAGGGCGTGCCTTGCCTGACGCTCTTCGCCGAGCCACTTGCCTTCGACCTGGCCGACCTTGGCCAGGCTTGCCGGCAAGCCGATAACAACCCTCAGCGCCTGGCCGAATGCCTGCGGCAATGGCCGCGCCGGGCCCTGGACCCTCGCCTGGCGAAAGCGCTGCAACGTGTGCGTGCCCTGGACGAACAGGCGCTTTCGGCACGTGAGCTGGCAAATACCGCTGCCTTATCGATCAGCCAACTGGAGCGACTGTTCAGCGGCGCACTGAAATTGTCGGTCCGTCGTCTGGTGCTGTGGCAGCGCCTGCGCGTGGCGTTGCGCCTGGCACTAAGCGGCGTCAGCCTCACAGACGCCGCATTGGCCGCGGGGTTCGCCGACTCTGCGCACTTCGCGCGTAGCGTCCGCCGCCAGTTCGGGCTCAGCCCCAGCACTGCACTGCGCCAATTGCGCTTACGACCGCTCGCCTAACGCCGTGCGCAGTGCCGCGGGCAGTACCGCCGACGGGTGGGCGTCGCCTTCGGCCCACGGCTCACGCAATTGAGCGAGATAGGCCTGCGGGTAATCGGGGCGGTCGCCAATGCCCATGTCATCGTCCGCCAGCGCATAGCCCGGCAAGTACAGGACCGTACCAAGCAGGCGATCCCACAGCGGGAAGAACAGCGCGAAGTTGACGTCGCCGGCGCTGCCATACTTCAAGTGGTGCAGCCGATGCACCGGCGCCCAGGCGAACACATGGCGCAGCCAGCCGATGCGCATGTCCACATTGCTGTGCTGCAGCAGCAATTGGATAGACACGCTGAAAGCCAGCAACAAAGCCACGTCCCAAGGCAGGCCGACCAACAACAACGGCAGCGTGCCCGCCAGGGCTTCAAGCAGTTGGTGCAGGGGGTGTTTCATCAAGCCATTGAAACCGTACAGACGGGTGACACTGTGGTGCACCGCATGCAAACGCCAGAGCAATGGGCTGCGGTGGCTGGCGTAGTGCACCAAGGTAATCCCCAGGTCGGCCACGGCGATGGCCAGCAGCAACTGCAACGCAAGCGGCCACTGCGCAGGCCACAGGCCCGTCATCGGTAGCCAACCGGCCAGCAACGGAATGGTCGCCACACTGCCGATGTTGAGGCATTCGTTGACCAGGGCATGGCAAAGATCTCGGCTGCCCTCGCCTTGAGGTTGGTTCCAGGCTGCCTTGTACGGGAACAACCGTTCACAGGTGAAGGACAGCCCGACAGCAGCGGCCAGCAGCAGGAGCAACCATAAGGGGCTGGCATGACTGGCGACGAGCCAGAGTGCGGCGCTGATGAAACCGAAAAAAAAGACCGGGGCATAGAGGGTACGCATGAGCGACTCCAGGAAAGTTGGAGCCGCCAGTGTTCAGGCAAGTGCCGGGTGAGCGCTTGAACGAACGGCGCAGATGCGCACTGTGTGCATTATTGAAGATCAGGCAAAGGGAAGCGGCTGTAATGGGGCTGCAACCTCTGACCTGGAATTTACCGCAGGAAGCGCCCGATTTCTGCCAACACCCCATCAGCCTGTTTCCGGTGTGACACATGCCCACAGCCCGGTATCAGCCGCAACACGCCGCGGCCCGACGTAAGCGCGACAAGGCGCTCGGGGTGAGACTGGGCGCCGAACTCATCATTATGGTTCGCGAATGATGGGGGCACCCTGCGCCTGCAACGGCGACCACTCTTGGGCGAACAGCGTGCCTTAAGTCGTGGCGATCCAGTGCTCGTGCGTCTGCAAACCCGTCATGACGCCTCCATCACCGGCCCTTTGAGCTCGACCTGGTTGCCATCGGGGTCGAAGCAGTACAACGACGGCCCTTCGCCCTCGGCGCCGTAGCGTTTCTCGGCAGGCTCCACCGTTACACCCGCAGCGCGCAGGTAAGCGGTCAATGCCGGCTCATCGAAGGGCTCGATACGCAGGCACAAATGATGCAGGTTTCGCCCCTCTGCGCCCGGCGCGGCGCCACCCGGCTGCCCCAGCACACCGTCCAGCGTGACCAGGTCGATCATGGCAGTGCCCGTCGCCAGGTGGACCATGCCCAGGTCTTCACGCACCTTGCTGACCGTGCAGCCCAGCACGTCCACATAAAAGGCGAGGCTGCGCGGCAGGTCGCTGACCCGCAGGACGAGGTGGTCGATGTGCTGGATGGCGAACGGTCGCATGCCGGGGACTCCTTGTGGCGTGTGCGCGAGGGTCAGACACCACCATAGCCCACTATTCGGCGTGCTCGCTACTCATTGACCAAGCGCTGTAACTGGCCACCTTCATGACGTGCCAGCAGCCGCAGCAACTGATCGACCAACGCCCGGTCCGGTGCCTCAAGGTGGAAATGGTGCCCGCCAGGGTGCCATGAAACCCGCGCATGGCCAGGCAAAGCCGCTTCACGCTGGGCGTACGCATTGCCGCTAAAGGCCCCTTGTCGGCCGAACATCAGGTACAGCGGGCATTGGATCTGGCTGAGCAGGTCACAGGCTTCGCGCTCGGTCAACGGCATGGGTTCGGGCAGCACCAAGCGTGGATCGTGGCGCCAGCAATAGCCGTCGCCTACCTGCAGCAGGTCACGACGGGCCAGCAACCGCGCAGCGTCCTCCGACAGCTCGCCGTCCAGGCGCTGGCGGCGCTGCTGCAAGGCCACTTCAATCGTGTCGAAGCGGCTCGCGTCGGGTTCGCTAAAACCCTGTAGCTGGCTGCGCTGGACCATCCGCTTAAGCCGGTAGGAGCGCGCCAGATGCTGCACGCGGTCATCCTCCGCGACCGTGAACGGCGCGCCCATGCCATCGAGGAAGGTCATGCTGGAAATGCCGCTGCACAGGGCGGCGAGCAATGAGGCGATGCCGCTGCCCATGCCGTGGGCCAGCACATGGAAGTGCGCCAGGCCCAGGCTGTCAACCACCGCCAGCATATCCTCGGCATGCTCCCAGAGGTAATAGCCGCTGTCGTGGCGCCGATGGCTGGAGCGGCCATGGCCGACCAAGTCCGGCGCCACCACGAAACAGCCGTCGAGCAACGGCCCGAGCCGATCGAACGAGGCGGCGTTGTCCAACCACCCATGCAAGGCCAGCACCGGGATACCGTCTTCCGGCCCCCAAGTGCGTACCGCTATTTCAATACCGTCGAGGTCAAGCAAATGATCCTTGGGACCGCACAGCGAACGCATAGAAGCTCCCCTTGGCTGCAAACCGGCCGCCATGGCCTACCCCACCCTCTCGCAGATGCACCTGCACTGTTGGCCCCTCACCGACCCGTACATGCGCGAGACCGACCGCTGCCGGCAATTATCTACCGCACCCCGGCACACGGATGAGGGTCGACTACCGCCTCCCTGCTCAAGAGGTCGGTACCATGACAAGCACTCCACCCTTACATCACGCGCAGATCACGCGCACGCTGCCGCTATGGAGCAAAGCCCTGCACCCCGGCCATGCCGAACGCGTCGTGCAGCGGGTACGCAAGGATTACCTGGCGGCCGATGGCACGCCTTACAGCTGGTACGCCAGCGCCGAACCCGAGCAGCGCCAGCAACTGCGACTGCTTGTCGAGACCCGTGACACCTGCCTCGCCCAGCTCCGCCAGGCACTGCCCGGCTTCAAAGGCATCATCGAATTCTGCCGACCGCTGCTGACCGAGCGCCTAGGCCTGAACGTGGCGGTAGACCAGGCACAGTATGTGTTCCAGCCCTTCGAGCCCATCAGCAACCCATGGGTCGGCGTGCCCGACCCACAATACCCGTTGGTGCCGGAGCAGCCGGTAGACGTGCTCGCTACCCGCCCCGTCGGCGCGCCGCAAGCGCGCAGCTTGCTGGAAGCGGCCCTGCACAACTTCGAGGGCCTCACGGAAGTCGGTGCCTATAGCCGGCTGGCCCGCGCCGCAGGCGATGAGTCACCCTTGCAGGGCCTGAACATGGCCAGTTTCGTTCAGCAGTGCCGGGCGCTGGACCTGGGCCAACAGTACCAAGGCCACCTTAAGTCTACCCATGAAGGCGCGAACCGGCTGGAAGTCGAGCGCTTGTCGATTCAGGCGAGCCGCGAGTGCTTGCGGGTGCAGGCGCAGGTTGCCTGGCTCAAGGGCCTGCTGAGCGAACGCGGGCGCACTGCGCTGATGCAACTGTGCAGCAATGTCACCGCACCGACCTATGGTGAGCACAGGCTGCAGTGCTGGCGTTTCAGCCTGTTCGATATTCCTCTGCACGAAATCCTGCTTATCGGGCCTGATGCCCCAAATCAGAGCAACCCTTGCATCCTCTACATCCCGGACGACAGCGTGCACTCGGTGCGCGAGTTTGCTTCGGTCCAGGCGGTCGGGCAGCACCTGCGGCACCGGCTGCAGCGCAGCGAGTTCCGCCGTGCGTTGCTGCAGTTCGCCTATAAGGACCGGCAAGTGGAATTGACGACCAAACTGGAGCACGCGCTGTTCGAGGTGGATACGGCCGGCAACCGCAGGCTGCGCAGCAATCCGCTTTTGCACGTTACCCCTTCGCCCTTGGGCAATGCGCCCTGGCCGACGCTGTACAGAGCGCACCTGGCGCGCATGAAGGCCGACGCCAAAACCATCGCTGTGCCCACCGCCGAAGTTGACGCCAAAGCGCGTAACGCGCGCCTGCAACACTGGTTCGAACTGGGCATGAACGTACTCAACGTCGCCGCGTTCTTCGTCCCGGGGTTGAACAGCGCCATGCTCGGGGTATTTGCCTATGACCTGATGAGTTCGGTGTTCACCGGTTTCGAAGCCTGGGAGGAAGGCGACACCGTGCAGGCGCTGCAGCAGGTGCAATCGTTGGCCATCAATGCCGCAGTGCTCGCCGGGTTCGCCGCCGGCGCCAAGGTCATCCAGGCGTCCGGTTTCGTCGATGCGCTGAAGGCAGTGTGGCAGGAAGACCGCGAACTGCTGTGGCACCCAAACATGGCGCCGTATGCCAGCAGTGTGATGCTTGCCGAAGGTGCAAAGCCCGATGCACTCGGGCTTCACCAACACCAGGGCAAGACCTACGTGGCGCTGGAGGGCACCCTGTATGAAGTATTCCAGGACCCGGAACAGCACTGGCGCGTGCGTCACCCCGACGCCCCTCAGGCTTACGCGCCACACGTGCGGCCGATCGGCGACGGCCGCTGGCAGCTGGCCCATGAACATACTCACGAATGGGACGACATCCAGCTGCTGCGCCGTCTCGGCCATCGCAGCCACGGGCTGGACGATGCGCAATTACTCACCGCCCTGCGCAGCACCGGCACAGACACGGCCAGCCTGCGCCGTGCCCATACTGCTGGCGTACGCCCCCCGGCATTGCTAGTCGACACGCTGCTGCGCCTGCAACTGGACAACGAAGTGGGCACCCTCATAGAACACGTACGCCACGGCCTACCGCTCGCGGCCCACAAAAACTATGCCCTGCCCGAACTGCTCAGCCTGCCGAAGTGGCCGCAGGATCACGTGCTCAAAGTCTTCGAAGGCCCAGAGCCGTGGGGCAAGGCAGTGCGCTACGGGCCGCCCGTCTCACCGGGGCAGATTGAGATCGAGATCACCCGCGCCGACCTCGACAGTGGCGCACTGAGCCAGACGGTGTTGGCGCAGATGGATGAGCCCACGGTGCAATCGATGCTTGGCGATACCCCGCACGCTCAACGCGCCTCGGTACTGAACGACACGCTTGCTGAGCATCTGGCCAACCGCCGCGGGGCGATATTCGACAGTTTGCAGCAAGGCCATCGTCAACCGCAGCGCCCAGCAGCGCAGGCCCTTGCCCGCCAGTTCCCAGGCCTGCCGGACAGCGCCCTCGACGAAATCCTCGACCATGCCAACAGCACTGAACGTCAGCGCCTGGCCGCAGGCCGAGTGCCCCTGCGCATCGGCGAAGAAGCCCGATTGCTGCAAGCTCGCGCCAGGCTGGACCGAGCCCTCATCGGGCTGTACCGGCACAGCCTGGCCAACGCGGACAGTGAACGATTGCAACAGGCCTTGCACGCCGAACACCCATTGGCCACAGCGGCCGAACGGTTAGAGATCGCGCTTGCCGATCGGCAGCACTGTGCCGCCCTGCTGGGTCAGCAACCGATCAAACCGGGGTTCCGCTCGCCCATGCGCCTGGCCAATGGGAGGCTCGGTTACCCGCTCAGTGGCCGTGGTCAAACAGGGGCGGCAGCGCGTCGTTTGCGGGCGCTCTATCCAGAACTCGATACTGCGCAAATCAGCGCATTGCAATCCGAGCTGGCAGAGGCCGGCGACCTGGGCACAACGATCAACCGCTTGGAGGCTGAGCAGCGCAGCCTGGACCGTGATCTGGGCCGCTGGATCGAGAACGCGCACGACTTGGAAGACCGCCGAAACCGCCAGCAATGCGCCGAGCGCCTGATGAGCGCCTGCCGCCGTGAGGGCGGTGAACAACGCAACGTGTTATGGCTGGAGCGTATTCGCTTGCGCGAGCTGCCAACCATCACTGCCGCCATGCCGCATATTCATGAATTGAGGCTCGACGGCTTGCGCCTGGAGCGCCTGGATGGCGCTTTTCTGGGCAACTTCCCTCACCTGCAGGCATTGGACGTGACCAACAATCCGCACATGAATGCTGAAGCCTTGTTCGAGGCGCTGCGGTCCGCCCCCCGGCTGCGCGATCTGAACCTGACAGGCAATGCCCTACGGGCCCTCACGCCTGCGGCTCGGCAAGCCATTGGCGCGATGCCGGGCCTGCGCATACTCAATTTGCGCAGTAATTTTCTGGAACTGGATGACGCCAGTTTGCAATTTCTGACCCGCCTGCGCCTGGACGCACTGGGCCTTGGGGATAATCACATCACCTTGGATCAAAGGCTTGGCGCACGCTTTCAGGACATGGTCCACCCTCAGGTGTTACACCTGGATTTCAACCCGCTACAAGTCGCCCCCGACCTGCGCTTCATGGCCCGCCTCAGCCACCTCAACCTGCACCGCTGCGACTTGCAGCAATGGCCCGAAGGCCTGACCACCCTAATGAGCCAGCCACAGTATCGGCTGCGCTACCTTGACCTGTCTTACAATCGCATCCGCAACGTGCCCGACCTGCCTGGGGTGCTACGTACACCGTTTGCCCGTGATGTCTCAGCGCGTTTGCCTGAACGCCGCTGGCTGTTCAACTACAACAACCTGGAGGCCGAAACACGTACACGCCTGGGTGACAGCGGCGTCAACGCTTTTGAACACGCGGGGGCGATGCCCGAGTGGCAAGCGCTGTGGCGCAACCCGGCGAGCGACGCCCAAGAGCAACTGTGGCGCGACCTGTTCGAGCAGGGGGAGAACAACGACCTGCAAGGTGTCCTGGAACGCCTGAGCCAATCCGCTGAAGCACAGCGCGATGCGCAGAGCCTGCGCAACCGTGTCTGGGCGTTGCTGGAAAAAGCGGCTGGGGACAGTGCGCTGCGCGAACGCCTGAACACGGTGGCCCAAGACTTCCCGCCCACCTGCGGGGATGCCGGGGCCGACGCCTTCAGTGCCCTGGAGATCGAAGTGCTGGCTTACGAGGCGGCGGGCGGCGCCGGTACTCGCCCTGGCGAGTTGCTGGCGCTGTATCGCAAGCTGTTCCGGCGCGATCAGGTCAACCAGTTGGCTGACCGCATCAGTGTCCGCCGGTCGCTACGCAAGCAGGCGCTGCAAAACCATGAATTCGACGAAGCACTGCCGCCTCACGATGTGCTTGATGACCCCGCAGCGTTTCCCGACGGCGAATTGCAAAACGGCCTGGTGGACGATATCGAGCTTCGCCTGGCCTTGCGCCAATCCCTGGCCGAGCCGCTGGGCTTCCCCGAGCCTAGCCACGGCATGCGCTACCGTGACACGGCCCAAGTCAACCAGGTCATCATCGACAGGGTCGAGGCCGCCGTACTCGCCCTGGACGCCGACACCAATGCCCGGCTGCAATGGCTTATCGAACAGCCGGGGTGGGTAAGCTACCTAAAGCGCGAGTATGCCGCGCAGTTCACATTGCTCACCGACTTCTGGCGACAGGGCCACGACTACCTCTTCTACTGCCTGGATGAGACCCAGGAAGCCGTTACCCGCCTGGACAGTTCGGTGATACGTGCGTTGATCGAAGCCCTGCCAGCGTCGCCCGTGGACGAGCAAGGCAACCTTCACCGCGTGCCACTCAACGATGGGCAGTTCGACCGCGCCATGCGTGCATTGACCGCTGAACAGCAAGCGGTGGAAGCGGGCCTGCTGGCCAGCCTAACCCGCCAGGCGCAAACCCTAGGCAGCTAAGCAGCACTCACTGGCCGCGCAGGTCTTCAAAGAAGGCCTGCCGGCCATCTACCTGGCTCGAGGCACGCGGCGCCGCCGGCGCTTCGCTGTTGGCCGCTTCCACGTGCCAGTAGCAGTGCCTGACCGCACGCGTGACCGCAACATAGGCCAAGCGCTGTACTTCTTCCTTCTGCGCGGTATCGAATGCCTGGGCATCACCGGCCTTACCCAGGCCGGCCAGGCGATAGACCTGGTTCTTGTAAGGCGAGCTGGTCAGGTACTGGCAGTCACCAAGCATGAACACCGCATCGGCCTGCAAGCCTTTGGCGCTGTGGTAGGTCAACTGCCGCAGCCGGCGTTGCTCGGCCGGCAGTGCTGCCTCAGCGTGCAGCACGGCCTGCAGGTGGTCGTTCATCAGGGCTTTGTCGCTGCCCTTGCGGTACAGCATCATCACCGACTCGCCCCGTTGATAATGCTCGATCAGCGTCTCGCCCAGCGCGGCCTCGTCGCGGTCGAATACCTTGACCGGCGAGCCCGGCAACTCGGCTGCCGGGCCACTGGCGCGGGCCTTCTTACCGGTAATCGCGGGCGTGCCCTTGACCAGAAATTCCGCCGCATCGATGACCTGCTGCTGGCACCGGTAGTTCTCGACCATCATCACCCGCGTGTTAGCTGGTGACACAAAGGCCTTGGTGAATTCCATGAAGTACTTCGGCGAACTGCCGCGCCAGCCATAGATCGATTGCCAGTCGTCACCCACACACAACAGCGACGAATGCTGGGCATTACGGCCGGTGTGCATCGACGGCCCACGCCGGCGGATCTCGGCAAGGCAGGCACGCAGCCAACTGACGATTTGCGGCGAAACGTCCTGGAACTCATCGATCATCAAATGCGCCAGGGGCCTGAGCAATGGGTCGGGCAGCAGTTGCAGATTTTCCGGGTTGTTCTCGCCAAACAGGGCAAACATGCGGTTGTAGCTCATCACCGGCGGCGACTGGTCCAGCAGGTGCGCCTCCAGGGCCTTCCAGTACAGCGCCAAAGCTTCGAAGAACAGGCCGTCGCTGTCGCCTGCCGGGAAGCTCATCGCCGCCACGGCGCTGTTCACGTCAAGCCCCAGGTTCTCGATGAAGTTGGCGGCACCGACAAAGGCATCGAGCAGCGGTGCCGGGGCCAGTTCGCCCTTGACCTTGTACTCGAAGCCGGGGCCAGCCACCGCATCACCGGCCAGGGAGGCAGCCAAGCGCCGCGCAGCCGCGTAGTTGTCCAGCCAGATCAGCGGTTTGTCGCAGAAGGCCTGCAACAGGGTGCGCTTGACCGCCCACTCGGCGCGCACCGCGAGCTTGGCGCCGGGGCGCTGGTACTGGGCGCTTTCCGCGGGGTCGAAACCCAACACCACCCAAGGCCCCTGCCCCTCAAGGCGGCCATGCACATGGAAACGGCTGCCACGGATTTCGACCGTGTCGCGGCACGGCTCGATGCCTTTGATCGGCCAGGCGCCTGCGGCGAACCACAGGTCTTCGATGACATCGCACAGCTCTTCGTCGCGCTGGGCAGCCAACTGGGTCACCTGCGCACGCTTTTGCACGTCCGGGTGGTTAGGGTCCAGCGGCTTGAGCTGCAGCGCCTCGCTGCGCAGCAGGCCAATGAGTTCGGCAAAGCGCGGGTTATCGCCCAGCAAGGTGCTGTAGCAAAGGTTCAGCTGTTGGCGCTGCGCATCGTTCAAGCGCAGGTCGAACGGGTTGCTCTCGGCTTCGGCCTCGCGGCCCGCTGGCATCTCGTTGCCCAGTGTCTCGAACGCGCGCACCTGGCCAAAGCCTGGCAGGCTGCGCACCAGCGGCAAGATGCGCGAATGGAAGGTGCGCACCAGCTCACGGGCCAGCGCGGGCTGCAGGTCGATCTGCCACAGGGCGAACACCTGCAGCAGGCGTTTGATGAAGTCTTTGCGCGATTCGCGGGTGAAGGTGACCACGGTCATCGCGTCCAGCTCGTAGCCCAGGTAATGGCGCAGCAACAGAATGCGCAACACCAGCGAGGTGGACTTGCCGGCCCCTGCCCCCGCCACCACGCAGGTGGACGGCGTGTCGCTGAAAATCAGCTTCCACTGGGCCGCGCTGGGTTGCGCCTCGGCAGGCAGGCGCTGGGCCACATCGGCCTTGAAGCGCTTCTTCAATTCGGCGGTCAACGGCAGGCGCCAATCGTCGAAGAGGTTGTCGTCCTGGCCAGGTACGGCGGCGGTGTCGGGGCGGGTATCGCGGATGACCAGCACCTGGCGCCCCGCCTCGTACCCTTCCACACGCCCGCGCTCGAAGCCTTCGCGCACCCCGTCGGCATGGCCACTGCGCTGGCCTGTGGCGTGGCCGAGGAACCAGGAGTCGCGATGCTGGGCTTGCAAGCGGGTCAGGCCCCGCCCCAAAAGGCGGGCGGCCAGGCGGCGAAACCACGGTAACTGGGCAGGTGGGGTCAGGTCGGCAGGCGCCTGGGGATGCTCGTGGGCCACGGTCACTCCGATGGAATACAAAATCAGCGTGCCATGTTCGCCGCATCCACTAAAAATCACCAGCGAATGCTTGCAGATCAGTGGATTAGGCGATGAAACGGATAAAAAGCCGCAGACTTAATGATCTACTAATTCGATTGTTATTAGTCGATATTTACGCTTATTTTCGATCTTTCTTTGTCGCATCATGGCGTCATTCCACTGATTCAAGGAGCACGACCATGCTGCAACTGCGACCGTTCGAAAGCCTCGGCCACGCCAACCACGGCTGGCTCGATGCCCACCACCATTTCTCGTTTGCCGAGTACTACGACCCTGCTCGCATGCACTGGGGCAACCTGCGGGTCTGGAACGATGACCTGATCGCCGCCGGCAGCGGTTTCCCGCCGCACCCGCACCGTGACATGGAGATCATCACCTACGTCCGTGAAGGCGCGATCACCCACCAGGACAGCCTGGGCAACAAAGGCCGTACCGAAGCGGGTGACGTGCAGGTGATGAGTGCAGGCTCCGGCATCGTGCACAGCGAATACAACCTGGAAGACGTCGATACGCGGATCTTCCAGATCTGGGTAGTGCCTGAGCGAGTGGGCGATGCGCCGACCTGGGGTACCCGCCCTTTCCCCACCGGTGAGCGTGGCGAAGGCTTCGTGACCCTGGCCAGTGGGCGTGAAGGTGACGAAGACAGTTTGCAGATTCGCACCGATGCCCGGCTGGTGGCCGCGACCCTGCGGGCTGGGGAAAGCGCCGAGTACCGCTTCGATGCCGGGCGCCGTGGTTACCTGGTGCCGGCCAAGGGATTGGTAGAGGTCAACGGCCTGCAGGCGAAAGCACGCGATGGGGTGGCGATCGAGCAAGAGGACGTGTTGCGAGTGACGGCCATCGAGGACAGTGAGATCGTGCTGGTGGATGTTGCCTGAATCTATTGCCTGCTCTGGCCTCATCGCAGGCAAGCCACACAGATGCGGCTCTAGACTTGGAGGCTACACAGTTCTGCCCGGAGCGGCGGTGCGGCGATCCGACTTGTCCCGCGAATGGGGCTACGAGGTGCATGGCACCGGCTTCGCCGGTGTTCGCGGGGCAAGCCCGCTCCCACGTCAATTTTTAGAAATTGCGCAAGACAGTTGCTCCCACAGGAATAACGCCAGCCTCAAAGTCGGCGTTGTACCTGTAGGAGTTGGCTTGTCGGGGCGCGGTTACGCACTTCGGTTTCCTTCGACCATTTCGCCGTCACAAACCACCCTCCCTCGCCGCTGTATTTGATCGACGGCCCGATGGCAAAGCTGCGCCCTTTGAGCGGCACCGGCCTGGATGCCGTCGAGGAGGCGCTGATGCAAGAAGCCATGGCACGCTGCCGGCAAAACGTTTCGGAAGCGGCGCGGCTGCTCGGCATGACCCGCCCTGCCCTGGTTTATCGGCTGAAAAAGGCACCCGGCGAGAGCGTGGCCGGTAAGCCCTGAGCATTTGGGGCTGCTTGGCAGCCCATCGCGGCGCAAGGCCGCTCCTACAACTGAACGCATCCCCCTGTGGGAGCGGCCTTGCGTCGCGATGGGCCGCAAAGCGGCCCCAACATTTCAGCGCCCACGCAAATACCGCAAGCGCATTGGCGCCATTCGCTGCCCTGCACTAGCGTTGTGCTATCCAGCCAGCCACTTGCCGTTCATGCGGAGCGAACACACAACATGCCGGATCTGCGCCCGAACCCGACGCTGAGCCTTGAGTACCGTGCCGAACGGCCGATCTTCCAGGCCTTTGTGGAGCAGGCGAGTCGCTCGCCCGAGGCAACCGCGATCATTGCCCACGAAGCCACCTGCAGCTATCGACAACTTGAGCAGATCAGCCAGGGCATCGCCACGTACCTGCTCGAAAACGGCGCCATCAGCGCCGATCGAGTAGTCATTGTCGCAAGCCGCGGCGCGGCGCTGGTCTATGCCATGCTCGGCGCTTTGCGCGCCGGGCTGACCTTCACCGTCGCCGACGCCGCGTATCCGGCTGCGCGTATTGGCCAGATCATCCGCACACTCGAACCTGCCTTTGTAGTGCGCTGTGGCGACGCCGAGGTCGAACCTGGCCGTGCGCACTGCGTGAACGTGCCGCACGCCCCCGCCGATGCCCTGCAACACTTCGCCAGCCAGCCAGCATCCCTGCCCGCAGTCAGCGCCACTCAGCCGGCCTACATCACCTTCACCTCGGGCAGCACTGGCGAACCGAAGGGCATCGTCACCCATCATGCGCCGCTGGTGCACTTCGTCGACTGGCACGTGCAGCAGCATGGTTTCACCCAGGATGACCGATTTTCGCTGTTATCCGGCCTGGGCCACGACCCGGTTTACCGCGATGTGTTCACGCCACTGTCGATTGGCGCCACCCTCCTCTGCCCGGCCCAGTCCACCCTGACTGACCCGTCGCGCCTGGCTGCGTGGATATACGACCACGGCGTGTCCGTCATCCACCTGACGCCGCCTTTGGGCAAACTGATCGAAACCGGCGCACGGATGCACGGGCTGCTGTTCGAACGTTTGCGTTACTTGTTCTGGGGCGGCGATGCGCTCAGCCCTACGCTGTACCAGCAGATTCGTGCGATTGCGCCACACGCCACCAGCGTTAACTTCTACGGCACCACCGAAACGCCACAGGCCATGGCCTTCCACGTGCTCGACCCGCACGCAGACAACAGCAAAATCCCGTTGGGCAAAGGCATAGACGGCGCGCAACTGTTGCTCGTCAACGAGGCCAACCACCTGGTCGAAGCCGGCGAAGTCGGGGAAATCCTGATCCGCAGCCCATACCTGTCGCTGGGTTATTGGGGCGACCCGGCTCTGACCCAGGAAAAGTTCGTGGTAAACCCGTTCACCGGCGCCCCGGCCGACCGCTGCTACCGCACCGGCGACCTGGGCACTTACCTGGCCGATGGCAGCGCCACTTTTCTAGGGCGCGGCGACAGCCAGGTGAAAATCCGCGGCCATCGCATCGAACTGGCGGAGATCGAAAACGCCATCACCCAACAGCCGCGCATCAAGCAATGCGTGGTGCTGGCCAACCATGACAACGCAAGTGTCAGGCTGGTCGCCTATTGCGTCGCCGATCAGCCATTAGCAACCGCTGAACTGCGCCAGGCCATCGCAGGCATGCTGCCGGACTACATGGTGCCGGCGATGTTCCTGTTCGTGCCGAGCATTCCACTCACGCCCAACGGCAAGATCGACAAGCGTGCCTTGCCTGCGGCTTTCGATGACAGCGCCTCCAGCACCCCGCAGGTACTGTCACCGCTGGCGTTGAAACTGACCGAGGCCTGGGCGCAGATACTGCAGGCTCCGCACATCGATGCCCGCCTCACCTTCGTGGAGCTCGGCGGCGACTCGCTGTCATTCGTCCGCGCCTCGATGGTGCTCGAAGCGCTGATTGGCCACTTGCCGGATCGCTGGGAAATGATCCCGGTACAGGACCTGGCCGAACTGGCCGAACCAAGCACCCCGGCCAACGCGTGGTCGATGCGGGTCATGGAGGTGCCGGTGTTCCTGCGCATGATCGCCATTTTGCTGATTGTCGTCGGGCATTTGAATGTGTTCTCGGAATGGCGCATTGCAGGCGAGACATCGGTGCTGTTCCTGATCTCCGGCATCAGCCTAGCCAGGTTCCAGTTCAAGGCCATCGATGAGCGCGGCGATGCGCGCATGCTGCTCAAGTCCCTGGCCGCCATCGCGGTGCCGACCATTCTGTACACAATACTGGTGCAGGCGGTGTTCGACCGAGTCCACTGGCAATCACTGCTGTTGATCTCCAACTGGTTCCCGCCCGACAAGGTCGGCGTGTTCAATTACTGGTACATCGAAGTGCTGGTGCAGATGCTGCTGATCCTCGGTGTCGTGTTGTCGATCAAGCGTGTGCGCAAGGCGATCATCGCCAACCCGTTCCGCTGTCTGATCATGGCCTCGTGCGCACTGGTGGTGGCGGATGTGCTGCTCAGCCGCTTCGTGTTCGACACCACAGCCCTGCTCAACCGGGTACCTCAGCATTACCTGGCCGTGATGGTACTGGGCATGGCCATTCACTACGCTGATACGACGCTGCGCAAAGCGGTCGCCAGTGCGGTGGCGCTGCTACTGATTGCCGAGCTCGACCTGGTGGCCCTTGCCGGCCTCGGCTGGCAGGCGTTTGCCCGTTACATCGATATCGCCCTGCCGGCGATGCTGGCCTTGATCTGGTTCCGGTCGGTGCCCGTGCCGGGCGTGGTCGCCAAGGCGGGCGCGATGATCGCCTCGTCCACCTTGTTCATCTACCTGACGCACTTCCAGTTCCAGTCGCTGGCACGGCGCATCGTCGATCAGCCGTTGTTCGCGGTGGCCCTGGCCCTTGTCGGTGGCGTGCTGGTGACGTACTGCTGGAACACGCTGACCCGGCACGTCATTGCACGCCTTGGCGGGCGGCGCAAGGCGCGTGGGGAACAGGCCGTGGAACGCGCAACCTCTCCTTGAAGCGGTAAACGTTATCGGCCCGCGGGTCATTGCCAAGCCTGAAACAGTTTGCATAAAATGCGAACCATTAACATTTGCAACTCTTTCAGGCGGCATGGATGAGCACCCCGGACGTAGCCCTCAACACCCAAGTCACCCAGCTCTACCGCGCGCAGAGCAAGTGGTTGCACGGTTGGCTGACGCCCCGGGTCAACTGCACCCACCTGGCCGCGGACCTGGTCCAGGACGTGTTCGTTCGGGTAATGTCGGCCGCCGACGCTGCGGCCAAGCTCGAAGCGGTACGGGAACCCAAGGGCTACTTGGCCACCATCGCCCGTCGCCTGATGATCGACCACCTGCGCCGTGTGCACCTGGAACGGGCCTGGTTGCAGGTACTGGCCGAGCAACCCGAAGCGTTGGACATCTCGGCAGAACAGCGTGTTGCCCTGCTGCAGACCTTGTTCGAGCTCGATGCGATGCTGGCAGCGCTCGGCACCAAGGTGCGTGAGGCGTTCTTGCTTTCGCAGGTCGATGGCCTGCCCTACAAACACATCGCCACCCAGTTGTGCATCTCTGAAGTGACGGTGCGCCGCTACGTAGCCAAGGCGGCCGAGCACTGCATGATCTACAGCCTGACCCACGACCAATGAGCGTGGCCCTGAGTACCGAGCAACTCGCGGCCCTGCGCCAGGCTGCGCACTGGTACAGCCAGCTCAACAGCGGTGAGGCGCAGCCCAGCCAGTACAGTGCCTGGCAGGCGTGGCTGAATGCTGCGCCGGTCAATGCCTGGGCCTGGCAGCAAGCCGAGCGTTTGCAGACACGCATGAGCACCCCCCATGCCCCAGCCACCACACGGGTGTTGGCCGTGGCCGCACACGGCCGCCACGCCTCCCGCCGCCGCGTGGTCAAAGCCGGCCTGGTGTTGCTTGGGGGCAGTGCCCTGGGCCTGGGCAGCTATCGCGAAATGCAGCACGCGCCGCTGTTGCCAGACGTGCGCAGTGGTGTGGGCGAACAGCGCTGGCTGACCTTGAAAAACGGCAGCACAGTACTGCTCAACACCGCCTCCTCCGTTGACATCGACGAGACCCGCGAACAGCCGTCGGTGCGGCTGCGCCAAGGCGAAATCATGGTCGAGGTGCCCGCGCAGCAACGCTGCGCCGTAGTGACCCGGCACGGCACCGTAGAGGCTGGCCACAGCCGCTTTTCCGTGCGGTTGCTGGACGACGCCGGCAAGCTCGAGGTGTTTGGCCAACAAGCACGCGTGGCGCTTGCCGCTGGCCAGGCAATGGCGGTGAACAGCGGCCAGAGCTGCCAGTTCAATGGCCAGGGCTTTTCTGCCGTGCAGGCCTTGGCCAACGCCGCAGATGCCTGGAGCCGTGGCTTGCTGATCGTGAACGACCAGCGCCTCGACACCTTCATCAACGACCTCGCGCGCTATCGGCCCGGTTGGCTGCGCTGCGCGCCCTCAGTGGCCGGCCTGCGAATCAGCGGCACCTACCGGCTCAATGACACCGACCAGATACTGCGGGCGCTGACCACGTCCCTGCCGGTGCAGGTGCAGACCCGCACCCGCTACTGGGTCACCGTCACCGCCGCATAAAAAAATGGCCAAGGCCTGATCACTTTGCCGCGGCTCATCCGACTCATAGGTAACCCCAGCCCTGGCTGACTCTTTACCTTTCAGAGAACAACGACGATGACCTGCCGCTTCACTCTCAGGCCGTTCAGCGCGCCAGACCTGCGCACCGGCCTGTTGCTGACTGCATTGCTCGGTGGGCCAGGCGCAGCCTGTGCCGCGCAAGCGCATGACTACCACCTGCCGCAGGGCGACCTGGGCGAGACACTGACCCGGTTTGCCGCAGCGTCTGGCATCGTCTTGTCGTTCGACACCCACTGGACGCGCGGCAAACGCTCCCCAGCCTTGAATGGCCAGTACCCGGTGGACCAGGCCCTGCAGATGCTGCTGAGCGGCACCGGCCTGCAGGCCGTACAGGAAAGCGACGGCCGCTACTCGCTGCTGCAAACCCACCAACAGGGTGACGTGGTGGAGCTGGCCCCCAGCCGCATCGACGGCCAGGGCCTGGGCAACATCACCGAAGGCACTGGCGCCTACACCACCGGCGGTTCGACCACCGCGACCAAGCTGCCGCTAACCCTGCGCGAAACGCCGCAGTCCGTCAGCGTAATTACCCGCCAGGCGATCGACGACCACGGCTCGCAAGACATCGGCGAAGTGCTTCGCAATACGCCCGGGGTGTCGGTGCAGGCGTATGACAGCGAGCGCATGGAATACTCCGCACGCGGCTTTGCCATCACCAACTACCAGTACGATGGCGTCAACACCATCTATGACGGGGTCTATGACGAAGGTGCGACCCACGTCGACATGGCCGCCTACGACCGCGTCGAGGTCATCAAGGGCGCGACCGGGCTGATGACCGGCTCCGGTGACCCCTCCGCCACGGTCAACTTGATCCGCAAGAAGCCCACCCACGACTTCAAGGCCTCGATCACCGCCAGCGCCGGTTCCTGGGACAACTACCGCACCGAAGGTGATATCGCCGGCCCGCTCAACGCCAGCGGCAGCGTGCGCGGCCGCTTGGTCGGCGCATACCAGGACCGCAAGTCTTACCTGGATCACTACAAACAGAAAAAGGACGTCTACTACGGCATTCTCGAAGCCGACCTGACGCCCGATACCCTGCTGACCTTCGGCATCGACAACCAGACCACCACGCCGCGTGGCGCTTCCTGGACTGGCAACCCGACCTACTTTGCCGACGGCAGCCGCACCGACTTTTCGCGGTCGCACAACCCCGGTGCCGACTGGAGCCGCCGCGACTTTCAGTCCACCACCTACTTCGGCTCGCTGGAGCAGGCCCTGGCCAATGACTGGAAGGTCAAGCTCAGCCTCAACCACATGATCAGCGACCATGACACCCGCCTGGCCTCGGCCAGCGGCGGCAACCCCAACCCCGCAACCGGCGAAGACATGTTCTTCTACTGGGGGCGCTGGGAAGGCCACCGTGTGCAGAACACCGCCGACCTGAATGTGTCCGGGCCCTTCACCCTGTTCGGCCGCCAGAATGACCTGGTCGCAGGCTTCATGACCTCGCATTCGCGCCAGACCGGCGACACCTTCGACGGCAGTGCCTTCGCCCAGGTACCGGGCTCGATCTTCGACTGGAACGGCAAGATTGCGGTACAGGACTTCCCGAAAAACGGCGACTACACCACCACCCAGAGCCAGAACGGCGCTTACGTGGCCACGCGCCTGAGGCCAACTGACAACCTGTCGCTGATCCTCGGTACCCGGGTCAGCACCTTCAAATACAACGACGACCAGGATTACTACCCGACCTCGTCCCTGGATGACACCCACGCCAGCTACAAGCAACACGGCGTCGTCACCCCGTATGCCGGCGTGGTCTATGACCTGAACGACACTTACTCGGTGTACGCCAGCTACACCTCGATCTACCAGCCGCAGGTGTACAAGGACGTCAATGGCGCCACCCTCGACCCGGTGGAAGGCGATGGTTATGAAGCGGGCCTGAAGGCGGCCTATTTCGATGGTCGGCTCAACGCTACCCTGGCGTTTTTCCGGATCGAACAAGACAACGTCGCCTCCTCCGTCGGCACCAACCCGGTCACCAACGAGGGCATCTACACAGCGATCGACGGCGCCACGACCCAGGGCGTCGAGCTTGAGCTGGCCGGTGAACTGGCCCCGGGCTGGAACATTACCGCTGGCTACACCTACGCCCGTACCCGCGACGCCGACGACAACCGCCTGTTCGGCTTCCCGCTGGCGACCACCAAGCCTGAGCATGTGGCGCGGCTGTTCAACACCTACCGGCTGCCCGGCGCGCTGGACCGCGTCACCGTCGGTGGTGGGCTACGTTGGCAAAGCGCGTTCTACGGCACTATCTACAGCCCGACGGCTGGCGACTACACGCGCATCAAGCAAGGGGGTTACACCCTGGTGGACCTGATGACGCGCTACCAGTACAGCGAGCACCTGAGCTTCACGGTCAATGCCAACAACGTGTTCGACAAGGTGTACCTGACCGGGCTGGGCAACTTCGACACCACCTACTATGGCGAGCCACGCAACCTGATGGTCACGACACGCTGGGATTTCTGAGGCTGCGGGTGTAGGAGCAGCCTTGTGCTGCGAAGAGGCCGGTGCATAAGGCCTAGATGTGAGGGGCCTGCACTGGCCTCTTCGCAGCGCAAGGCTGCTCCTACAAACAGCCCTAGGCCTGTCAGTTAGGGCCTAGGCCTGGGTACTGACCATCCCACCCGCGCTGCTGCCACCGCTCTCTTGCAGCGCTTCGAGCAGTTGCGCGGTCGCCTGCATGATTTGCCCAGTCAGGGTGGCGATGCTGGCCTGCTTGGCGCTCACCGCTGCGGCCTTGGCAGTCTCTTCCATCTTCGATGCCATCAATGCGGCCAACTGCTTCTGCTCTTCAGCCAGCTGCTTTTGCAGTTCCTTGATCATCTGCCGCAACTGCTGCACCGCTGCCGACTCGTCGCTGCTCTCGCTGCCTTGGGCCGACTCCGCCTGGCCACCGCCACCCACCTTCAAGGTGTCGCCACTGATGCTCAAAGGCCCGCCTTTTTCGCTCTGCGCGGCCTGCTTGGCCTGCTCGCGCTCGGCGGCCGCTGCGGCGCTCATCGCCTGGGCGGAAACTCCATTGATGTGGAGGTTACTCAAAGATATTGCTGTCATGCCGATTCCCTGCCTTCAGGTGAGTCCTTGCCTTGGCTCCCCTATCGGCCGGCGGACGCAGTTCTTTAGCCAGCGGTGACAAAACCCTCTAACCCCACCAGTAAATTCCCCCTCGTGTGGCTCGTTCCAACACATGTACTTGCGCAGGAGCCGGAGCCCCGGCGGGCGTCCACATTCGACCATTCAGGGAATCGCAGCCATGAGCCAGTCCTCACAGCAGGAAACAATCAAAGATCTGATCGGCGTGGGCTTCGGCCCTTCTAACCTGGCCTTGGCCATCGCCCTGGAAGAGCTCGCTCAGTCCCAGGGCCATGCCCTGGACGCGCTGTTCATCGACAAGCAGAAAGACTACCGCTGGCACGGCGAAACCCTGGCGACCCAAAGCGAGCTGCAGATTTCGTTTCTCAAGGACCTGGTCTCGCTGCGCAACCCGACCAGCCCTTACAGCTTCGTCAATTACCTGCACCAGAAGCAGCGCCTGGCCGACTTCATCAACCTCGGCACCTTCTACCCCTGCCGCCTGGAGTACAACGACTACCTGCGCTGGGCCGCCGAGCATTTCGCCACCCAGGCGGTGTATGGCGAAGAAGTGGTGCGCATCGAGCCCGAAGTGACGGCCGGCCGGGTCGAGCACCTGCGCTTGGTCTCGCGCGACCTGCAAGGCCGCGAATACAGCCGCCGCACCCGCTCGGTAGTGGTCGGCAGCGGCGGCACGCCGAAAATTCCGGAAAAGTTCAGCGCCTTCAAAGATGACCCGCGCGTCTTCCACCACTCCCAGTACCTCAGCAGCCTGAACAAACTGCCATGCACTGAAGGCAAGCCGATGCGCATCGCGGTGATCGGCTCTGGCCAGAGCGCCGCCGAGGCCTTCATCGACCTCAATGACAGCTACCCGTCGGTCAAGGTCGACATGATTCTGCGCGGCTCGGCACTCAAGCCGGCCGACGACAGCCCGTTCGTCAACGAGATCTTCTCCCCAGGCTATACCGACCTGGTCTACAACGAGCCGGCCGACCAACGCAGCAAGCTGCTGGGCGAGTATCACAACACCAACTACTCGGTGGTCGACCTGAACCTGATCGAACGCATCTACGGCATCCTCTACCGCCAGAAGGTCGCCCACCAGTTCCGCCACAACGTGCTGTGCAGGCGCCAGGTGGAAGCGGTGGTGGCCACCCGCGAAGGCCTGGAACTCACCCTGCGCGACCTCGCCACTGGCCAGCACCAGACCCACCGCTACGATGCGGTGATCCTGGCCACCGGCTACGAGCGCCGCTCGCACCGCGAACTGCTGGCACCGCTAGCGGGTTACCTGGACGACTTCAGCGTCGACCGTAACTACCGCGTCCTGGCCAGCCCAGACCTGCAGGCGTCGGTTTACCTGCAAGGTTTCTGCGAGAACAGCCACGGCCTGAGCGACACCTTGCTCTCGGTGCTGCCCGCCCGCGCCGCCGAGATCGGCCAGGCGCTGTACCAGGACCTGTCGCGCCTCAATGGCCGTTCGCAACCGGCTGTCGCCCTGACCAGCGCCTGATTCCCGCCTCTACTCGCCGGCCTGTCACCCTGCGCGAAGGCCGGCTTGCGCTTCCTGAAACATTTGCTTGCATTTAAAACGGCAGGATTTCCATTCTCATTCGTCTTTATAAGTGCAGCCCTCTTGGTTGGGCATAAGCTCGACTACACATTTCAGAAGACGATCAGATGGCCAAATCCCCGAAAAAATCCAAATCCAAGTTGTGGTTCCTGGTCCACAGCTGGCTCGCCCTTCCGATCTGGTTCTTCGTGCTGATCGTCTGTTTTACCGGCATGCTCGCCGTGGTCAGCCAGGAGATCGTCTGGCTGGCCAACCCGGACGTGCGCGCCAGCAAGCCTGACGGCGATGCCGAGCGCCTGAGTTACCAGCAGGTGCTCGATGCCCTGCACAAGGCCGAGCCGGACATGGCCGTGGAGTCGCTGAGGCAGCCCGATGGCTCGCACTTTGCCCTGACCGCCAATGTGACCTTCCCCGACGGCACCAGCCCAACGCTCTACGTCAACCCGTACACCGGGGCCATCCAGGGCAAGAGCCCGGACTTCAACTTCGAAGGCTTCACCCGCGCCTTGCATGGCTGGTGGCTGGTGCCCTTCACCAATGGCTTCAGCTGGGGTTGGTACCTAGTCTCGATACTCGGCCTGCCGATGCTGGCCTCGCTGGTCACAGGCCTGGTGGTCTACAAGAAATTCTGGAAGGGCTTCTTCAAGCCCGTTCGCACCGGCCATGGCTCGCGCATCTTCTGGGGTGACCTGCACCGGCTGGCCGGGGTTTGGTCGATCTGGTTCATCGCGGTCATTTCCATTACCGGTACCTGGTTCCTGATCCAGGCGATTTTGTTCGACAACAACATCAGCATCTCCAGCCGACCTATCGTGCCGGTCATCGCCCGTGAGGATGTGCCGCAGACAGCCGATGGCAGCCAGGCACCGCGCATCGATGTGGATGAAGCGGCGCGCATCGCTGGCTTGGCGATCCCGGGCCTGGAGATCAGCTCCGTTTCGCTGCCTGCTACTGCCTACAGCCATGTCACCCTGGGTGGCCGCGGCTGGTACCCGCTGATGTTCCAGTCAGCCGCCGTCAACCCCTACACCAGCAACGTCGACAGCCAGTTCCTGCTCAGCGACCGCTCTGCCCTGGAGTTCGTCACCGAGTCCATGCGCCCCTTGCACACCGGCGACTTTGGCGGCCTGGCGATCAAGCTGATCTGGTTCTTCTTTGGCCTGGTCCTCACCCTCATGGTGTTCAGCGGCCTGTTGATCTGGACCAAACGCACCGCCCAGGCGACCGCCGCCGCCCTCAAGCGCAGCGAGCGTGCGCCACGCGCGGCCAGCCGTGAAACCACCGTGGAGATCCGCCCATGAGCCAGGCCAAGACCCTGCCCGCCAGCCCGCTCAAGCAGTGGTGGCTGAAATGGCGCTTCCACCTGAACATCCTGCTGATCCTCATCCCGCTGGGCTTCATGCCCAAGTACTTCGAAAACGCCAGGCTGTTCCGTGGTGACGCCGGGTTGGGGGCGAACGTGATCAGCGACATCCAGGTCGGCCCCTACAGCCTGGACCTGGCCGAACTGCGCGACGAGGCACCACGCGCCGACGGCCCGGCCGGCCATTTCAAGTCGTTCAGCGCCTCGCTGTGCAAGGCCTGCATCAATGACGTCAAGGCCGTCTACCTGCGCATCGGCAAACCGCGCAGCCTGCGCGCTGCTGGCACCATTTTCTTCGGCGCGCCGTACCGCATGGGCACCAACCTGCTGATACCGCCGCGCACCCAGCCTGATGCACAGATCTGGATCACCCTCGAAGGCTGGGACGGCAGCATGCACCAGGCTTCGGTCCCCCTGGCCAAGGCATCGCCCGCCACCGTGGCCTGGCTCGAGAAACAAGGAGGCAAGAAATGAAACACCTGATGCGTAAGCTCGCCCTGCCCTTGCTGGTACTGGCTGCCGGCCCTGCCCTGGCCCACAACCCGATGTGCGAATGCGAAGAAGTAGCCAGCGGCCAGGTCAAGTGCACCGGCGGTTTCTCGGATGGCAGCGGCGCCCCCGGGGTGACCCTGGATGTGATCGGCTATGACGAGCAGGTGCTGGTCGGCGGCAAGCTCGGCGACGACTCGACCCTCACCTTCAAACGCCCCGACGGTGAGTTCTACGTGCTGTTCGATGCAGGCCCTGGGCATGTCGTTGAAGTCGACTACGCCGACATTGCCCAGCCATGAACAGCTCAGGTATGAATAGCCCAGCCATGAACCGCGCCCAGGTAGTCCGCCCGGCCGGCGCCGGCCACGAAACCCTGTACGTGCTGCTGGTCAGCCTGCTGATCGTGGTGCTTGCCGCCACGGTGGTGATGCTGCGTGGCGAACGCGAGGATGAACAGACCATCGCCAGCCACCAGATCGACGCCCGCCGCGACCTGACCCCTGCCGAACAAGGCCTGTACACCGATCTGCGCGTGGCTTTCGACGAGATCCAGTTGCTGCGCGAGGAAACCGCCGCCGTGCCAAGCGTACAAGCCCTGGCCGACGACGGTTTGCCACCTTTTGTGGTCGATGCGGGCAGCCAGAGCCGCGGTGGCCACCAGTGGTCGTGGCTGGCAACTGGCGCCTACCTGGGCCGCAGCCAGGCCCCTCAGGTGGCCGGCAGCCTGCTGCTGATTCTGCCTGACGACAGTACTGGCCAGCCGGATGTGTGGCTGCGCCGCGACAGCGCCGCCGTTACGCCGGACGACCTGGGCCACGCCGCCCTGATCGCCGCCGGCTGGCAACAGGTGGTCAGCCACTACGACGCCGGGGTCACCCGCGAACACCGTCACTGAACCCAAGGACTCCCCCATGTTCCGCTCCGCCCTCGCCCTGCTCCTGGCCCTTGCCCTGCCGGCACTGGCCCTGGCCGATAACGGCAAGCCACTGCGCATCGGCATTACCCTGCACCCGTACTACAGCTACGTCAGCAACATTGTCGGTGACAAGGCCGAAGTGGTGCCGCTGATCCCGGCGGGTTTCAACCCACATGCCTACGAGCCGCGCGCGGAGGACATCAAACGCATCGGCACGCTGGACGTGGTGGTGCTCAACGGTGTGGGCCATGACGACTTCGCCGACCGCATGATCGCGGCCAGCGAAAAGCCCGGCATCGCCACCATCGAGGCCAACCAGAATGTGCCGTTGCTAGCCGCCACCGGCATCGCCGCGCGTGGCGCCGGCAAGGTGGTCAACCCGCACACCTTCCTGTCGATCAGCACCACCATCGCTCAGGTCAACAACATTGCCCGCGAACTGGGCAAGCTCGACCCGGACAACGCCAAGTTCTACACGCAAAATGCCCGCGCCTATGCCAAACGCCTACGCGCCCTGCGCGCCGAGGCCCTGGCCAAGGTCACCGAAGCGCCCAGCGCGACCTTCCGCGTGGCGACCATCCATGCGGCCTACGACTACCTGGTGCGTGACTTTGGCCTCGAGGTCACTGCTGTGGTAGAACCGGCGCACGGCATCGAGCCAAGCCCGGCCCAGCTGAAAAAGACCATCGACCAGCTCAAGGCGCTGGACGTGAAAGTGATCTTCTCGGAGATGGACTTCCCGTCCGCCTACGTCGAGACCATTCAGCGCGAATCGGGCGTGCGCCTGTACCCGCTGACGCACATTTCCTACGGTGACTACACCAAGGAAAAGTACGAAGTGGAGATGAAGCGCAACCTCGACACCGTGGTCCGCGCCATCCAGGAGAACCGCGCATGACCGCCGCTGCCCACCTCGCCGCAGCCAATGGCCCGCGCATTGAGTTTGCCGGCATCGACCTGACCTTGGGCCGCACCCGCATTCTCGAACAGGTCAGCTTCAGCGTGGCGGCCGGCAGCGTGCATGCGATCGTCGGCCCCAACGGCGGCGGCAAAAGCTCGCTGATCAAGACCCTGCTCGGGCAGATGCCGCACCAGGGCCAACTGACCCTGCACTGGCCGAGCCCCCACGAAGTGATCGGCTACGTGCCGCAGGCGCTGGAGTTCGACCGTGGCCTGCCGATGACCGTGGACGACTTCATGGCCGCCATGTGCCAGCGCCGGCCCGCCTTCCTCGGCCTGTCACGCCGCGTGCAACCGGCCATCGATGCCGCGTTGGCCCGGGTCGGCATGCTCGACAAGCGCAAGCGGCGCATGGGCGCGCTGTCCGGCGGTGAACGCCAACGGGTACTGCTGGCCCAGGGGCTGATTCCCGAGCCGCAACTGCTGGTGCTGGATGAACCCATGTCGGCCCTCGACGAAGCGGGTATCCAGGTGTTCGAGCAGTTGCTGCACAGCTGGCGCCAGGCTGGCACCACTGTGTTGTGGATCGAGCACGACCTGGAGGCCGTGCTGCGCCTGGCCGACCGGGTCACCGGCCTGAGCCGCCAGGTGCTGTTCGACGCCCCACCCGCACAGGCCCTGACCCCAGAGCGCCTGCTTGGCCTGTTCTCCGTTCACCCGCGCAGCGAGAGCCTTGCCTCATGAGTTTTGAAGCATTTCGCCAACTGGTCCAGGAATGGGCCAACACCGGCTACCTGCCCGAGGCGCTGGCCTACGGGTTCGTGGTCAATGCCCTGTTGGCCGGCCTGATGATCGGCCCGGTGCTGGGCGGCCTGGGCACCCTGGTGGTGGTCAAGCGCTTTGCCTTCTTCTCCGAGGCGGTTGGCCATGCCGCGCTCACGGGGGTGGCCATCGGCATCCTGCTGGGCGAGCCGTATACCGGCCCTTATGGCAGCCTGTTCGGTTACTGCCTGCTGTTCGGCATCCTGCTCAACTTCCTGCGTAACCGCACCGGGTTGTCGCCGGATACGCTGATCGGCGTGTTCTTGTCGGTGTCCCTGGCCCTGGGCGCAAGCCTGCTGCTGATGCTGGCGGGCAAAATCAACGTGCATATCCTCGAAAACGTGCTGTTCGGCTCGGTGCTGACAGTCAGCGCTCAGGACCTGGTGGTGCTGGGTATCGTCGCGGTGCTGGTGCTGGCGCTGGCCTTGCCGCTGTACAACCGCATCATGCTGGCCAGTTTCAACCCGCAACTGGCGGCGGTACGCGGGGTGGCGGTGAAGACCCTGGACTACCTGTTCGTGGTGCTGGTGACCCTGGTCACGGTGGCTTCGGTGAAGGTGATCGGGGCGATTCTGGTCGGTGCGCTGCTGGTGATTCCGGCGGCTGCGGCGCGCCTGGTCAGCCAGTCGCTCAAGGGCTTTTTCTTCATTTCGGTGCTGATCGCCACGTTGAGCACCCTGCTCGGCATCCTGTTGCCGATCGTCTGCGACCTGCCGGTACCTTCCGGCGCTGCGATCATTCTGGTCGCCGGCATTTGCTTCGCCTTGGCCGCACTGGCCCGCGCGCTTGTTCCACGCCTGCAAGGAAATCCGGCATGAACCTGAAACAGCTGACCTTGGCACTGACCCTGGCGGGCCTGCCTTCGCTCTCTTTTGCCACGCAGGTGCTCACCACCTTGCCGGTGACCCACAGCCTGGCCACGGCCCTGCTCGACGGCACTTCGGTGCAGCTCAAGCGCGCAGCGCCTGCCAACCTGCCGGCCAGCCGCCAACCTTCGTACTTCAGCAGTCGCGGCGGCGAAAGCCTGGCAAACGCCGCACAACAGGCCGACGCGGTAATCGGTGTACGCTCGATCTGGCGTGACGACCCGCTCTACCCGATGGCCCGGCGCAGCAATATCCGCATCGTCGAAATTGATGCGGCTCGCCCGGTGGACGGCGCCTTGCCAGGGATTGCGGTGACCGGCGACGACGCCTACGGCGCTTACCCGTGGCTGAACCCGACCAACCTCGGGCGCATGGCCGATGTGGTGGCCAATGACCTGGAACGGTTGTCGCCGGCCGACAAGGCGAAGATCCAAGGCAACCTGGCCGGCCTGAAGCGTCTGCTGCTGGAGCTGACGGCCAGCAGCCAGACCCAGCTGGCCGAGGTAGACAATTTGACCGTGGTCAGCCTGTCCGAGCGCTTGGGTTACCTGGCCAGCGGGTTGAACCTGGATGTGGTGGAACAGGCGCTGCCGGCCGAGGGCAAGTGGGATGCGGCGGCGCTCAAGGCGCTGGGGGAAAACCTGAAAAGTCAGGATGTGGCATTGGTGCTGGACCATCGCCAGCCGGAGCCGGCGGTGGCCGAGGTGATCAAGGCTGCAGGAGCCCGGTTGGTGGTGGTGGACAGTGATGCCGATGATGCGGTGGCCGGGTTGAAGGCCAGTGTTGACCAAGTGGTTGGCGCCTTGACCGAAAGCTGATGCCGCGTGTACTGGCCTCTTCGCGGGTAAACCCGCTCCCACAGGTCTCTGTCGGTGACGGGCTTGGCCGGGAAGAGGCCGGTACAGGCCATCGACATTCAGCGCTTCATGCACCGTTGATACCGCTCATCCACCCTGCCCGCAAACCACGCGGTGGTGAGCTTGCGGGTAATCTTCGGGCTCTTCAGCTCGATCCCCGGCAAAACCGCACGCGCCACCGGTTTGCCTGCCGCAGCATCCGCCAGCTCGAACACACCGCTGTACAGCTTGCTGTCTTCAAAGGCCAGGCTGTCACCCGACTCCAGCTGGCTGCGAATCTGCGGGTTGCGCAAACCCAGCTTCACCCCCAATTTGCGCGCCGCCAGTTCGGTGGTACCGGGCATGATCGCGCCGGGGGCAATCAGGTCGCCATCCAACGCCAGGCTAGCGCCCGTCACCTTGCTCAGCGCTGCCTGGAACGCCGCATTGCGGCTGGCGTACCAGCCTGCATTGAAATCAGCAAAGCGGTACAGCTGGCGATCGTAATGCGCCGGGTAGCCCAGCAAGTGGGCAATGCCGAAATACAGGCCGCCACGGCGGCTGAACACTTCTTGGCGGATCGTGCCGTCATAGCTGTAGGGGTAGTCCTTGGCGTGCTTTTCGGCGAAGTCGATGCTGACCTGCATCGGCCCGCCGGTGTGCACCGGGTTGAGCCCACCCAGCAAGGTCTTGCCCAGTGGCAGGCGGGCGATGACTTCGTCGTACAGCGCACTCAGTTGCTTCTCGCTGCGCACGGCCAGCAGCCGCTGCTGGTAACTCTGGCCGTTGCCGGAGGGCGTCTTCAGCGCGCCATCCACCAGCAGGCGGGGAATGTGCAGGCGCGCGGCGCGGCGGTCAATTTCGTCGCGGGCGATGCGCCCGAGGTTGGGCACCTGAGGGTCGGCGTTGAAGGTCGACTCCTGTTCGGTGACCGCCAGTACCGCGCACAGGTTGCTTTTGCTAGGCGCAATGCGCTGCGCTTCGAAGGCCTGTTGAATGTCCTTGGCCCAGCCCGCACGGTCTTTGGCTTGCGCGGGTAATAAGCGCATCAGTTGGGCGCGCACCTTGGCCGGGTCCGCTTCAGGCTCTTCCTCACGACGCCCCGCGCAGCCTTGCAGCAGCGCCAGGGCCATCAGGGCCGTCGCCAGTAACCGCGCGTTCAGGGCTGCTCACCGACCAGATAGGTCTTGCTGATATGGCGGAACTGCGGGTGGCTGGCACTGCCCAGCAGTTCGAACAGCACCATCTCACGGGTGACGATGTGCGCCCCGGCTGCACGCATGCGCGCCAGGCCCGCGGCCTTGCTGGCTGCGGTGCGGCTGTCACAGGCATCCTCGACCACGAACACCTGCTTGCCCAGCGCCAGCAGGCCGAGCACGGTTTGCAGCACACAGACGTGGGTTTCCATGCCGCAGACGATCACCTGCTCACGCGCCATCAAACTGGCCGGCAGGCACTCGGCGGCCACACAGGAGAAATGGCTTTTTTCCACTACCTGGGCAGCAGGCGCTGCAGCGGTCAGTTCCGCCAAGGTAGGGCCAAGCCCTTTGGGATACTGCTCGGAAATGACCGTCGGCAGTTCCAGCTCCGCAGTCGCCGCCAGCAACCAGCGCGCTCGCGCCCGAGTGCCTTCGGGGTCGCTCATGGCGCCGATGAGTTTTTCCTGGATGTCGACGACCAGCAGCGTGGCCTTGTGTGGATCGATCAGCATTGTCTGCCCCTTGCCTGGGAAAAGGCCTAGCCTCCCCCAGGCAAGCGGTGACGTCAATCAGGCCGAAAGCCGATGCGGCTCAAGCGACGCAGTCAGCACGCCGAGCACACGGTCTTCGTGTTCGTGGATGAAGAAGTGGCTGCCGGGGAAGACTTCCAACGAAAAGTCGCCCAGGGTTTCCTTGCGCCAGGCCAGCAGTTGCTCCTCGCTGGCTCGGTCGCCTTCGCCACCCAGCACGTGCAGCGGGCATTGCAGCGCTGGCCGCTGGCGATAGGCATAGCGGCCGCACAGCAAAAAGTCAGCGCGCAGGATCGGCAAGGTCAGGCTCATCAACTCAGCATTGCCCAGCACTTCCTCTGGCGTACCGTTGAGTTCGCGCAATTCGCTGATCAGCTCATCGTCGCCCTTCGGGTCGCGCCAATTCTTACCATCGTAGTCTTCGCGCCGGGTAGGGGCAGCGGTGCCGCAGGCGAACAATGCCAACGGCGGCGCACACCCCAGCGCCTGTAACTCATGGGCCAGTTCGAAGGCCAGCAGCGCGCCCAGGCTATGACCGAGCAAGGCATATGGCGCGCTGGCGGCCAGGCGTTGCTCGGCCGCCAATTGCCGGGCCAGGGCTTGCATGTCGGTCTGCAGCGGTTCGCCCATGCGCGCACCGCGCCCAGGCAGCTCCACCGGCCGCACCTGCAACCAGGCCGGCAGCTTGCGCCGCCAGCGGCTGTAAACCATGGCGCTGGCCCCGGAATACGGCAGGCACAGCAGGTTCATCGAGGTCACTGCGCTGCGGCTTCGGCCATCTTCTGGCGCAGGCTCAGCGGGCGCATGTCGGTCCAGACCTCGTCGATGTAGGCCAGACAGTCTTTTTTCAGGCCGCTCTTGCCTACTGCTCGCCAACCATTGGGGATTGCCTTGTAGTCGGGCCAGATCGAGTACTGCTCTTCGTGGTTGACCACTACCTGGAACTGGATATCGTCGCGGTCGAATACGGAAGTCATTGCCTGTCTCCTTGAGTGATAGGTGCCGGTACGCGCTTGGCGTAGGACGGTTCTCAAGTAGACGTAGGGCGGTGCGGAAAAATTAGGGGGTGATTGATAGGGGGGCATGGCGTAGTTTTTGCGGCGCCTGGGAGATCGAGCGCCGCCCATCCCCTCACGCCCCCCGCAGCAAGTCATGGTCATCCAACAACCGATAAGCCACCTGCGGATTACGCTCCAACCCCCGCCGAATCGCCGCCGGTATTAACTGCCGGGTCTTGCGACAAAGCCCCGGTTGCTCTTCCAGCTCGATGACAATCCCGCGCATGGTCCGCACCTCATTGAACCCCGGGGCAATGTGCACACGGATGCCAAGGTTTTCATACATCCGCTGTTGCAGACGCTGCAGGTCATCCAGGTCTTTGAGGTTCTCCAAACGCTCGAGCAGGCGCTTCTCCTCCTGCCGCGTGAGCAGGAGGATGCGCTGCGCCGCTGACGGCTGCTCGGCCAGGTGCTCGCGGCCGCAGTTACAGGCGCCAGGGGGGCACGGTTGGCGAAGGTTGGGTGGTGTGCTCATGGGGCAAGCATAGCCTTCTTCGCCATCAAGCCCCAATTCGAACCTGTTAGGGCCAAAAGGGCCGCTGCGCGCCCCATCGCCGGCAAGCCAGCTTGCTCCCACGAGAATGCGCGGTTCATGTGGGAGCCGGCTTGCCGGCGATGGGCTGCACAGCAGCCCCAGTGCCTCAAAATCCACTTTATTTCCTATCAGGCAAAAAAATTTCACAAAGCGCTAGACCTGAACCCATCACTTCGCCTATAAATCGCCTAAAGGAAATTTATATTCCTACCAAGAAACACTCTTCGCCATCCCGCGAACCCCTTTGCCCTTGTGCCCGACCTGCCCCACTCCACCACGAGGCCCCGACATGCATCCCGCTCCCGATCATTTCATCCTGCGCGTCAGTTGCCCGGCCGTGTCCGGCATCGTCGCCGCGGTGACCACCTACCTGGCCGAGCAAGGTTGCTACATCAGCGAGATGGCGCAGTTCGACGACGAGGACAATGGCCGCTTCTTCATGCGCGCCGTGTTCCGCTACAACACCGGTGTCAGCGGTGATACGCCGCAACTGGAAGCGGGCTTTGCCGACGTCGCCCAGCGCTTCGACATGCAATGGAGCCTGCACAGCAGCGCCCGGCCGATGCGTGTGTTGCTGATGGTCAGCAAGTTCGACCACTGCCTGTCCGACCTGCTCTACCGCCACGCCAAGGGCGAGCTGGACATGCACATCACTGCCGTGGTTTCGAACCACCTGGACCTGCGCCCCATGGCCGAACGCCAGGGCATCCGTTTCGTCTACCTGCCAGTAACCAAAGAGACCAAGGCCGAGCAGGAGGCCGCGTTGATGCGCATCGTCGAGGACACCGGCACCGAGCTGGTGGTGCTGGCGCGCTACATGCAAATCCTCTCCGACGACCTGTGCCAGCAACTGTCGGGCCGGGCGATCAATATTCACCATTCGTTCCTGCCCGGTTTCAAGGGCGCCAAGCCTTACCACCAGGCTTACCAACGCGGGGTCAAGCTGATCGGCGCCACCGCCCACTACGTGACCAGCGACCTCGACGAAGGGCCGATCATCGAGCAGGAAGTGCAGCGCGTGGACCACGCCTACGCCCCCGACAACCTGGTAGCCATCGGCCGTGACACCGAGACCATCGCCCTGTCGCGTGCGGTGAAGTACCACCTGGAACACCGCGTGTTCCTCAACCACGACCGCACGGTGATCTTCAAATGAACGCCCTCCCCAGCGTCAAGCTGATCGACGGCAAGGCCACGGCGGCGCGGGTGCTGGCCGAGGTCCGTGAGCAGGTGCACACCCTGCGCCAGGGTGGTGTGCAACCGGGCCTGGCCGTGGTGCTGGTAGGCGCCGACGCCGCCAGCCAGGTGTATGTGCGCAACAAGGTGCTGCGCGCCGAGGAAGTGGGCATCCGCTCCCTGGAGCATCGCCTGCCGGCAGACACGTCTCAAGCCCACCTGCTGACCCTGATCGACCGGCTCAACCGTGACAACGCGGTCAACGGCATCCTCGTGCAACTGCCCTTGCCGGCACACATCGACGCGCACCGCGTGCTGCAAGCCATCAGCCCGCTCAAGGACGTGGACGGTTTCCACAGCGAGAACGTCGGCGGCCTGGCCCAGGGCCGCGACGTGCTCACCCCCTGTACCCCCAGTGGCTGCATGCGCCTGTTGCGCGATGCTTGCGGTGAGTTGCGTGGCAAGCACGCGGTGGTGGTGGGGCGTTCGAACATTGTCGGCAAACCCATGGCCGCCCTGCTGCTGCAAGCCGACTGCACGGTGACCGTGGTGCACTCGCGCAGCCACGACCTGCCGGCGTTGTGCCGCCAGGCCGACATCCTCGTTGCTGCGGTCGGCAAGCCGCGCCTGATCGGCGCGGACTGGCTCAAGCCCGGCGCAGTGGTGATCGACGTCGGCATCAACCGCATCGATGAAGACGGCCGCAGCCGCCTGGTCGGCGATGTCGATTTCGCCGCTGCCCTGCCCCAGGTCGCCGGCATCACCCCAGTGCCCGGTGGCGTCGGCCCGATGACCATCGCCTACCTGATGAAAAACACCCTGCTCGCCCTCGACCTGCAACAACAGGCCGCCCAACAGGAGCGCACCGCATGCCTTTCGCCCTGCTGAAATACGGCCTGAGCGCCGACTACCCGGTGGAGGTCGACCTGCCGCCACCCTGCGAACTCAAACCGCGCTACGACGTAGTAATCATCGGCGGCGGCGGCCACGGTGTGGCCATCGCCTACTACCTGGCCAAGTACCACGGCATCACCAACGTCGCGGTGCTGGAAAAGGCCTACCTGGGCGGCGGCAATACCGCACGCAACACGGCGGTGATTCGCTCCAACTACCTCACCAGTGAGGGCGTGCGCTTTTACGCAGAATCGGTGCGCATGTTCCAGAACCTATCCAACGAGTTCGACTTCAATATCATGTATTCCGAGCGCGGCCAGCTCACCCTGGCGCACACCGATGCCACCGTGCGCGCCTTCCGCCAGCGTGCCGAGGTCAACAAGCACTTTGGCGGGCGCACCGAGATGATCGACCGCCAGCAGATCCGCGAACTGGTGCCGAGCCTGAACCTCGACCCCGGCCACCTGCCGGTGCAGGCCGGGTTGTGGCACATCGACGGCGCCACCGCGCGCCACGACGCAGTGGCCTGGGGCTACGCCAAGCAGGCCGCCAAGCGCGGGGTCGAAATTCATCAACTGACCGAGGTGCAGGACCTGCTGATTCGCAATGGCCGCATCGAAGCGGTCAAAACCAACCGCGGCACCGTGCAGTGCGGTTGCGTGGTCCAGGCCGTGGCCGGGGCCAGTTCGCTGTTGATGGCCAAAGCCGGCATCCGTGCGCCGATCCATACCTACCCGCTGCAGGCCATGGTCACCCAGCCGTTCAAGCCATTTCTCGATCCGCTGGTCAGCTCGTCAGCGCTGCACTGCTACGTGCAGCAGACCAGCCGTGGCGAGATCGTCTTCGGTGGCGGGTCCGACCCGTACCCGCTGTACAACACCCGCTCCACCCTCGACTTGAAGGAGAGCCTGCTGGCCCACGCCATCGAGATGTTCCCGTTTATGGCCAACGCCAAGCTGATGCGCCAATGGGCCGGGATGACCGACATGACCCCGGACTACAGCCCGATCATGGGCCTGTCGCCGGTCGACAACTACTACCTGGACGCCGGCTGGGGTACTTGGGGCTTCAAGGCCACGCCCATCTGCGGCAAGACCATGGCCGAGCTGGTCGCCAGTGGCGGCAAGGTGCCAGAGATGATCGCGCCCTTCGCCCTGGAGCGCTTCAGCCGCTTCCAGCAAGTCAACGAAATGGGCGCGACCGCCGCCAGCCACTAAAAGGAACGCACGATGAAGATCCTGACCTGCCCCTTGAACGGCCCGCGCAACATCAGCGAGTTCACCTACGGGGGCGAGTTCAAGCACATGCCCGACCCGGCCGCCTGCAGCGATGCCGAATGGGCCGACTACGTGTTCAACAGCGATAACCACGCCGGTGTGGTCATCGAGTGGTGGCTGCACAACGCCTCCAGCTACTGGTTCCTGGCTGAGCGCCACACCGTCAGCGACCAGGTGCTGCGCACCTTCGACCCGAAAGCACTGTTCGACCGCCGCGTCGACTTTACCCCCGCCGCCACCCCGGAGATCGCCGGATGAACAGCCACACTCGCCTCCCCGCGCCCATGGGCCTGCTGATCGACCGCGAGCGGCCCCTGCGTTTCAACTTCGATGGCCAGGCCTGCTCGGGCTTTGCCGGTGACACCATTGCCAGCGCCCTGCTCGGTAACGGCCGCTGGCTGCTGTCGCGCTCGTTCAAGTACCACCGCCCGCGAGGCCCGCTGAGCCTGGCTGGGCAGGATGCCAACACCTTGGTGCAACTGCCCGACGAACCCAACGTACTGGCCGACCTGGAGGCGGCGCGTGATGGGCAGGTGGTCGAGGGGCAGAACTTCAACGGCAGCCTGGAACACGACCGTGACGCCTACCTGGGCACGTTTTCGCGGTTCATGCCGGTAGGCTTCTATTACCGCTCGTTCTACAAGCCCAAGGGCATGTGGAAGGTCTGGGAACCGCTGATCCGCAAGAAGGCTGGCCTCGGCGTGCTCGACCTCGGCTTCAAGCCGCAGTACTACGACAAGGCCTATCTGTTCGTCGATGTGGCGGTGATCGGCGGTGGCCCTGCCGGCTTGCGCGCCGCGCTGGACGCGGCCAACGCCGGGGCCAAGGTGCTGCTGGTCGAGCAGCAACCGGTGCTGGGTGGCTCGCTCACCTACGCCCGTTTCGACATTGGTGGCACCCGCGCCGCCACGCTGCGCCAGGAACTGCTCGCGGCCGTCGAGGGTCACCCGAATATCCACGTGCTGCTCGATGCCACCTGCAACGGCTGGTTCACCGACAACTACCTGCCGGTGATTCAGCACAAGCGCCTGTACAAGGTACGCGCCACGCGCTGCCTGGTGGCGGCGGGTTCGTTCGACCAGCCGGTGGTGTTTCGCAACAACGACCTGCCCGGGGTGATGCTGACCAGCGCCGCGCAACGGCTGATGAAGCTGTACGCGGTCAAGCCGGGGCAACGGGCGGTGATCCTCACGGGGCACGATGACGGCTACCTGGCCGCGCTCGACCTGCAGGAGCAAGGTGTGGCCATCGCCGCCCTGGTGGACATGCGCGCCGCGCCCGCCGATGCCGCGCTGGCTGCCGAATTGAAACGGCGTGATATCCCCATTCATCTGGGCAGCACCGTCTATGAAGCCCTGCACGACAAGGGCATGCGCCATGTGACTGGCGTCGATATCCGCCCGATCACCGGCCAGGGCAAGGTCGGCGACCATGGCCTGCGCCTGGCTTGCGACCTGCTGTGCATGTCGGCCGGCTACATGCCGGTGTACCAACTGCTGTGCCAGGCTGGCGGCAAGCTGGCCTATGACGTCAACCGCGACGAGTTCACCCTCAGCAACCTACCGGCGGGGCTGGATATCGCAGGCTCGGTGAACGGCCGGCATGTGCTGAGCAATGTGCTCACGGACGCCACCCGCGCAGCTAGCGAGGCCCTGGCGGCGCTTGGCCTGGAGGCCCCTGCGCAGGCAAGCTTCGTCGCAGAGGCCAAGGTCAATCATCCGTGGCCGATCTTCCCGCACCCCAAGGGCAAGGATTTCGTCGACTTCGACGAAGACTTGCAGGTGCGCGATATCGTTAACGCCACCCGCAGCGGCTATCGCGACGTGCAACTGGTCAAGCGCTTTTCCACGGTCGGCATGGGCCCGTCCCAAGGGCGCCACTCGGCGCTGCCCACCGCGCGCTTGGTGGCCCAGGCCACGGGCCGCAGCATCAGCGAAACCGGCGTGACCACGGCGCGCCCCCCATTCCAGGCGGAAAAGCTGGCGCATGTCGCTGGCCGCGCTTTCGACCCGTACCGGCAGACACCGATGCACCGCCGCCACCTGCAAGCAGGCGCGAAGATGATGCCCGCCGGCATCTGGCAGCGCCCGGCCTACTACGGCAAGCCCGAGGACCGCGAACGCTGCATGCAAGAAGAAGCGCGGCATGTGCGCGAGAAGGTTGGGCTGATCGACGTCTCCACCCTCGGCGGCCTCGACGTACGCGGCCCGGATGCCGCTGAGTTGCTCGAGCGCCTGTACACCTTCGGCTTCGCCAAACTGGCGATCGGCCGCACCCGCTATGCACTGATGACCAACGAGCACGGCGTGGTGATCGATGACGGCGTCTGCGCCCGCCTGGCCGAGCAGCACTTCTATGTCAGCGCCACCACCAGTGGCGTCGACCGCATCTACCAGCAGATGCTCAAGTGGAACGCGCAGTGGCGCCTGGACGTCGATATCACCAACGTCACCGCCGCCCTGGCCGCCGTCAACCTGGCCGGCCCCTTGTCACGCCAGGTGCTGGCCAAGGTGTGCGAAGGCGTGGAACTGTCGGCCGCAGCCTTCCCTTACCTGGGCGTACGCCTGGGCAAGGTGGCGGGTATTTCGGCGCGCATCCTGCGGGTCGGTTTCGTCGGCGAGCTGGGCTATGAAATCCATGTGTCGGCGCGCCATGCCGAACGCCTGTGGGACGCCTTGATGCAAGCAGGCGCCGGGCTGGGCATTCGCCCGTTCGGGGTCGAGACCCAGCGCCTGCTGCGGCTGGAAAAAGGCCATGTGATCATCAGCCAGGACACCGATGGCATGACCCACCCCGCCGAAATCGACATGCAGTGGGCGATCGGCCGCAAGAAAGCGTTCTTCGTTGGCAAGCGCTCGATCGAGATCCTCGAAGCGCATCCGCTCAAGCGCAAGCTGGTCGGGTTCACGCTGCCCAAGGGCAGCCCGCAGCCACTGGAAGGCCACCTGGTGCTGGACGGCCCGGACATCAGCGGCAACGTCACCTCGTGCGAGTACTCGCAAACCCTGGGGCAGATCATCGGCCTGGCTTACGCCGGCGCCCACCAGGCCACCCCCGGCATGCACATCCCAATCCGCGTGGAGGGCGGTGTGATGGTCAATGCCAAGGTGGTGCAACTGCCCTTCCATGACCCCGACAACCTGCGCCAGGAGCTGTGAGCCATGACTAGCCTGAAGACAGAACAGTGCTTCTCTCCCCAGCCACAGGCCGAGCCACTGCTGACCTGCGCGCTGACCGACCTGACCGACCTGGCGCGGGTGGGTTTTCGTGGCGCCGACAGCGCGACTTACCTGCAAGCACGCGGCTATCGTTTGCCGCCACAGCCCAACCAGGCGCTGCGCCAGGACGACGGTAGCTGGGTGGCGCGGCTGTCGGCCACCGAGTACCTGCTGCTGGGCAGTTTCGCCGACCAAGGGGCGCGGATTGCCGCCGAAGAGGCCGACTGGTTGCAGGACGCCCAGCGCAACTACCTGCTGCCGCGCCAGGACAGCCACGCCTGGCTGCAACTGTCGGGGCAGCATTGCAGCGCGGTGATGGCCAAGCTATGCGGGGTTGACCTGCGTGCCCAGGCCTTCCCGGTCGGAGCCGTGGCGCAGACATCAGCGGCGCGGATCAATGTGATCGTAGTGAACGTCGGGCGTGAAGCGGTGCCGGCCTTGCAGCTGCTGTTTGACCGGGCTTCACGGGCGTATTTTTGCGAAGCGATGCGGGATGCGATGGCGGAATTTGAAGGGGTGGAGATTGCGCTGGACGCTGCGTACTAGCGGCAGGCGCGATTGAGGTAGGAGCAGCCTTGTGCTGCGAAGAGGCCCGTACCCGCAGCGAAGATCCACGGTGTAGCCACCGGCCTCTTCGCAGCGCAAGGCTGCTCCTACACCCCTTACAGCGTGGCCAGCGGTGAGGCCTGGACGGCCCGGGAGCGCCAGGCAAACAGCAACACCATCACCAGGCCCAACCCGGCCATCAACGCACCCGCCAGGGATATCGCCGGGTAACCCAGCCCTGCATTGATCACCGCGCCACCCAGCGCAGCACCGATCGCATTGCCCAGGTTGAACGCCCCGATATTCACCGCAGACGCCAGGTTGGGCGCCTCCTTGGCGGCCTCCATCACGCGCATCTGCAGCGGCGGTACCAGGGCAAAACTGGCAGCGCCCCACACCAGCACCGCCAGTGCGGTAGGCAGTGCCCAGGGCATCAACAGCGGGAACACCAGCAACACGGCAATCAGCACCGCCAACGAGACGATCAGCGTGCGGTCAACCGAACGGTCCGCCGCCTTGCCACCCCACACGTTGCCCAGCGTCAGGCCAATACCGAACAACACCAGCATGGCGGTGATGAACGGTGTGGAGGCCTGGGCTTCACTGTGCAGGATTGGCGCAATGTAGGTAAAGACGGTAAACATCGCACTGGAACCCACCACGGTCAGTGCCAGCGCCGCCAGTACCGGGCCACGGCCCAGCACGCGGATCTCGGCCATTACTCCATCGCTTTTCGGCAGCGGCACATTAGGCAGTGCGTACCACAGTGTCGTCATCGCAATCAGCCCCAGGCCCGCAATGCCCCAGAAGACCGTACGCCACCCCAGCAATTCGCCAAACCAGGTGGCCAGCGGCACACCGCCGATGGTCGCCAGCGTCAGCCCCATGAACATGGCCGCCACGGCCCCTGCCCGTTTTTCAGGCGGCACCACGCTGGCCGCAACGATCGAACCAATGCCAAAGAACGCGCCATGGTTGAGCGAGGTCACCACGCGGGCAACCATCAGGCTGGCGTAGTCGGTCGCCAGGGCCGACATCAGGTTACCCAGGGTGAAAATGGCCATTAGCCCGATCAGCAGGTAACGCCGTGGCACCCTGCCGGTGGCCAAGGTCATCAGCGGGGCACCGATCAGCACGCCTAGGGCGTAGGCACTGACCAGCAGCCCGGCTGCGGGGATCGACACGCCAAGGTCGGTGGCAATACTGGGCAACATGCCCATGGGGGCGAACTCGGTGACGCCGATGCCAAAGGCACCGATGGCGAGTGCGACGAGGGGTGGATTGATGCGCATGAAACGGCTCCTTATCTGTGCCTGAAATGCTACGATCCGTTTCATGCGGGCACTAGTCTGCTTTTTTGCCAACCACCTTTGCGCATGAGGCACAAATGGACTTCACCGGAAGGTCTGGAGAGATGGAGATTTTTGCCAAGGTGGCGCAAGAAGGCAGCTTGTCTGCGGCGGCACGCGCGCTGGGGCTGACGCCGTCGGCTGTCAGCCGGATCATCGCGCGTACCGAGCAGCGCCTGGGCACTCGCCTGCTGTTGCGCACTACCCGCGCCATCACGCTTACCCCTGAAGGCGACGCCTACTTGCGCGGCGCACGGCGCATCCTGGCCGACCTGGATGAGGTCGAGGATGCCATCACCGACCAAGGTGTACCGCGGGGCCGGCTGCGGGTCAGTGCCGCACTGGGCCATGCGCGGCTGACGGTGGTGCCTCTGCTGGCGCAGTTCAGCGCCTTGTACCCGCAAGTGCTGGTCGACCTTACCTTAAGCGACGAAGTGGTCGACATCGCCGGCGGCCAGGCCGATGTCGCGCTGCGTTTCGGCCACCTGCCGGACAGCTCGCTGAGCGCCCGCTACATTGGCGACACCGGCCAAGTGATCGTCGCCTCGCCCGACTACCTGCAACGCTGCGGTACCCCGGTGGAACCGGAAGACCTGGCCCGCCACAACTGTTTGCGCTTCAACTTCCGCCGCGCTGAAGCCGACTGGCCGTTTCGCCGGGACGGGCAGGCCTTTGCCCTGAAAGTCACCGGTAACCTGGAGTGCAGCAGCGGCGAGGCACTGGCCCAATTCGCCAGGCTGGGGGCCGGCATCGCGCGCATCGGTACCTTCACAGTGGCCGATGACCTCAACAACGGGCAACTGGTGCCCGTGCTGGAAGCCTACAACCCCGGCGACCGCGAGCCGATACACGCCGTATTCGTCGGTGGCCCGGCGATGCCGGCACGGGTGCGGGTGTTCGTGGACTTCCTGGTCCAGCATCACCAGGGCTGGCCAACCCGCCACGAACAGCCACGATTTACACCCTGAGCGCAATTCATGCGCATATTTCTGCGTTGCACGCGAACACTTAGCAACCCCGCCTGAACGCCTTGCGATAGCATTGGATCCAATCGTTACCCCTGCTCGCCCCACACGGCCCGAGGAGATTGGCATGCAAGCTTTGGGAATGGACTACCGACACGGCGAAGTGGTTGCCAGCCACTGCCATGCCGAAGATCAACTGATATATGCCGCCAACGGCGTGATGCGCGTGTGCAGCGATGGCGGCAACTGGGTGATACCGCGCGGGCAGGCGCTGTGGATACCAGCCGGCATGAGCCACGAAGTGCGCATGCAAGGCGAAGTGGCGATGCGCACCTTGCTGCTGGGGTCGCACGTCACTCGCTGCCATGTGATCGCGGTCTCCGGCCTGCTGCGCGAGTTGATCCTGGCGGGGTCACGGATGTTGCAACGCGACGAGCCGCTGGGCGAGCACGCTCGGGCACTGATCCAACGAGAACTGGAGACGGCCGAGCGCATCGACGCCTTCGTGCCGGTACCGCAGCATGCGCGTCTGCGCGCCTGGTGCGAGGGGTTTCTCGAAGACCCGGCCCAGGACCTGACGCTGGAGCAGTGTGGCGCGCAGTTGAACATGAGTGCCCGCACCCTGGCGCGGTTGTTCCAGCGTGAGGTGGGGATGTCGTATGGCGAGTGGCGGGCCCGTACCCGCATGATCCTCAGCCAGCAGTGCCTGGCCGATGGCAAGCCGATCCTGAACGTGGCGCTGGAGCACGGCTACCAGAGCGCCAGCGCATTCGCCGCGATGTTCAAGCGCATCCTTGGCTACAACCCCAGCGCCTGGCAAATCAGCGTGCTCGGCACCGGCACCGCGCCCACGCACTGACCGCCAAGGCTGAGGTTGTCCCAGTTGCGCGCACGGTTGTCCCGCTTGCGGCAGCGGGGCTGCCCTGCCGCTCGATAAGCTGGCTTCACGACCCCTCATACGACTTTGCGTGATGCCAATACGATCCCTTTCCTGCCCTGCCGGGCGCGCCGCCGCCCTCGGCTTGTTCGGCGTGCTGACGGCTTGCACCGGGCACCCCACAAACGCCGTCCCCCCCACCGCCTTCCAAGCTAAGCCGGCAGTGCTGCTGCCTGCCGGCGTCAGCGACCAGGCGCTGCCCGCACGCTGGTGGGCGCTGTACCACGACCGGCAACTCAACGCCTGGGTGATGCAAGCGTTGGCGCACAACCAGGACCTGGCACAGGCCGAAGCCAACGTGCAGGCCATGCTCGCCGGCATTGGCGAGTTCGATGCTCGGCGCTGGCCGTCCACCTCCATTGGTATGGGCGCGAGCTATGGCAAGAGCGCCGATGACCAGACCCTGGCCGAGGCGACCGACAGCCATGCGCCGTCGCAATGGGCCTTCAACCCGGCCATCGAGCTGGCTTACCAGGTCGATGTGTGGGGCCAGGTGCGCGCCGCCATCGAGCGGGCACGGGTGCAGGCCGAGGCCAGCCGCGATGCCCTGGACCTGGTGCAGCTGAACGTGGTCAGCCAGACCACCCGCGCCTACATCGACCAGTGCGTGTACGGTGCCCGCATCGCCGCGGCCAGGCAGTCCCTGAGCACCCTGGAGCGCAGTGTGCAGCTCAGCGACCGCCAGCGGCAGGCCGGGGTCGCTACGGAGCTCGATAGCGTGCGCCTGCTGGGGTTGCGCGAGCAGGTGCGGGCGCAGCTGCCGATGCTGGAGGCGCGCCGGAAGATGGCGCTGTACGAACTGAGCATGCTCAGTGGCCAGGACCCGACAACGCTCACGGACGACACTGACACCTGCCAGCGCATCCCGACCCTCGCCGCGCCGTTGCCCGCTGGCGACGCCTGGCGCCTGCTCGAACGCCGGCCCGACGTGCGCAAGGCCGAGCGCGAACTGCAGGCTGCCGCCCTGGAAGTCGATATCGTCAAGGCCGACCTGTATCCGAAAGTCAGCTTCGGTGCCTCGTTGACCTCGTCGGACCACCACCTTGCCAACCTGGGTGACAGCCGCGCGGTGATGTTTGCCATCGGGCCGCTGATCAGCTGGGAATTCCCCAATATCAAAGCCAACCGGGCACGGGTTAACAAGGCCCAGGCCTTGCAAAACGCGCAGGTCGCCCATTACCGCGGGGTAGCGCTGGCGGCCCTCAAGGATGTGCGCCAGGCGCTGGCGCGCCTTGAGGGTGAGCGCCAACGGGCCTTGGCCCTGGGTGCGGCCCTGGCGCAAGGCGAGCGTGGCTTTGCCCTTGCGCAACGCAACTATCAGGCAGGCACTGTTGATGCATTGGCGTTGCTCGACAGCGAGCGCGACCTGATCCAGGTCAGGGCCAGCCACGTCGTGGCCCAAGGCCGCCTGGCGCGTGCCCAGATCAACCTGTTCCGCGCCCTTGGCGGGCGCTGGCAGTCGCCACCAGCACCGGCCCCAAGCCAGGTGCACCGCTCCACCCCCGAGACTGGAAGCCAATCATGAATGTTGCCGTTAGCAAAAACCCGCTGCCCGATGACCAGGCCCAGGCAGTTGCCACCGCCCCCAGGCCTACCCGTCGCCGCCTGGCGCTGTACGCCGGTGGTGGCCTGACGGTGCTGGCAGCACTGGCATTCAGCGGGTACTGGTTGACCACGGGGCGCTACCTGGAAACCACCGATGACGCTTACGTGCGCGCCGACTGGGTGGCCTTGAGCGCGCGCGTGGCCGGCTATGTGGCCAAGGTGGAAGTGGAGGACGACCAGGCCGTCAAAGCCGGCGATGTGCTGGTGCGCCTGCAGCACCGCGACTACCGCGCCCGCCTCGACCAGGCCACTGCCGGCGTGGCCGAAGCACACGCCGCGTTGGCCGCCGCCCAGGCACGCCAGCACGTGGCCGCCGAACGCATCAACCAGCAGCAACAGGCCATCGTCCAGGCTGAAGCGGCTGTGCACAGTGCCAGCGCCGAGCGCCAGCGCAGCGAGCTGGACATGCAGCGTTACCGTGGCTTGGTGCGCGATGACGCAGCCACTGTGCAGCGCCTGGAAGCCGCCCACGCCAACGCCGTGCAAGCCGGTGCCGCACTGCAAGGCGCGCAGGCACATTTGCGTGTACAGCGCTCGCAGCTGGCGATGGCCAAGGCGCAGGCGCTGGCGGCCGATGCCGACATCAAGCAACGGGCAGCAGCCCTGAGCCGTGCCCAGGCCCGGCAGGCGCTGGCCGACCAGGACGCACAGGACACCGTCCTGCGCGCGCCCATCGACGGCGTGGTCGGCCAGCGCCGTGTGCGCGCCGGGCAGTACGTGGTGCCTGGGCAGCCGCTGCTGGCGGTGGTGCCGTTGCAGCAGACCTACGTGGTTGCCAACTACAAGGAAACCCAGCTGGCACACATGCGCCCGGGGCAACCGGTGCAGGTCCATGTCGACAGCTTCTCCAGCCAGCCTGTGCAAGGCCACGTGGCCAGCTTCTCGCCGGCGTCCGGCAACGTCTTCGCACTGCTGCCATCGGACAACGCTACCGGCAACTTCACCAAGATCGTCCAGCGTTTTCCGGTGCGCATCGTCCTCGACCGGCCAGCAGACGGCCTGCAGATATTGCCCGGCATGTCGGTGGTGACCACGGTCGACACCCGCCCCGTGGAGCCTGCCGATGAGCAATGAGCAACGCGTACCGTTACGCGCCTGGGTGGCCGTGTTCGGCGGCCTGCTCGGCTGCTTCATGGCCGGCATGAACGTGCACGTTACCAGCGCGGCGCTGCCCGAGATCCGCGGCTCGCTGGGCGCGAGCTTTGAGGAAGGCTCGTGGATTTCCACCGCCTACCTGGTGGCGGAAATCGTCATGATTCCGCTGACAGCCTGGCTGGTCGAAGTGTTTTCCATGCGCCGGGTGATGTGGACGGGTTCGTTCATCTTCCTGCTGGCGTCGATCGCCTGCTCGTGGGCACCCAACCTTGAGGCGATGATCACCCTCAGGGTGATTCAGGGCGCTGCCGGCGCCGTGCTGATCCCCCTCTCCTTCCAGCTGATCATCACCGAACTGCCCGCCAGCAAGATGGCCATGGGTATGGCCCTGTTCAGCCTGGCCAACAGCGTGGCCCAAGCGGCCGGCCCTTCCATTGGGGGCTGGTTGACCGATGTCTATTCGTGGCGTTGGATCTTCTACCTGCAGCTGTTCCCCGGTATCGCCTTGCTGCTCGCCATCGCCTGGTCGATCGAGGCCAAACCCCTGCAACTGACCCTATTGCGCCGTGGCGACTGGCTGGGCATCACGGCCATGGTCGTTGGCCTGGGCGGCCTGCAGATCGTGCTGGAAGAAGGCGGCCGGCTGGACTGGTTCGGTTCGACATTCATCGTCGGCATGTCAATCATCGCCGGCCTGGCGCTGGCGGTGTTCGTCTATACGCAGCTGTACGGCCAGCGCGCGTTCATCAACTTGCGCTTGCTGGGGCGGTACAACTTCGGGGTGGCCAGCGTTGCCATGTTCATCTTCGGCGGGGCTACCTTTGGCCTGGTGTTCCTGGTGCCCAACTACCTCTCCCAACTGCAGGGCTACAGCGCCCGCGACGTGGGGGTGGCGCTGATCGCCTATGGCGTGGTGCAGCTGCTGCTGGCACCGTTGATGCCACGGCTGATGGCCTGGACCAGCGCCAAGTTCATGGTGGCCAGCGGTTTTCTGATCATGGCTGCCGGCTGCTGGCTGGGCGCGAGCCTGACAGTCGACAGCGCCGACAACGTCATCATCCCATCCACGGTGGTACGCGGCATTGGCCAGCCGTTCATCATGGTGGCGCTGTCGGTACTGGCGGTAGCGGGGTTGGAAAAGCGAGAAGCGGGCTCCGCTTCAGCGGTGTTTTCCATGCTGCGCAACCTCGGGGGCGCCATCGGCACCGCCGCGCTGACGCAGATCGTGGCCACGCGCGAGCGTTACCACAGCGAGCGCATTCACGAGCATGTCACGGTGTTTGCGCCCAGCCTTCAGGAACGCATCAGCCAGACCGTACAGAGCTGGCTGCCGGCCCAGCAGCAGGCGCTGGAGGGGTTGGCGGCGACCATTCGGCGCGAAGCCTACCTGATGGCTTACAGCGATGCGTTCTACCTGGCGTGCCTGGCGCTGATAGGCTGCGCAGTGGCGGCGTTACTGTTGCGGACCCAGCGATCGGCTTGAACCCACACTGAAAACGGCCCGCACATGTGGGCCGCCTTCATTTGGGCAGGCAGCAGCCTTCAATCGGCGAATTGAATCACCATACGGCCTTTGATTTTGCCCGCTTGCATCTCTTCGAAGATGTCATTGATGTCTTCGATCGGGCGCAGGGTCACCTTCGGCACCACCTTGCCTTGGGCGGCAAACTCGAAGGCTTCGTGCAGGTCTTGGCGGGTGCCGACCAGCGAACCGACGACCTCGATACCGTCGAGTACCAGGCGTGGAATATCCAGGCTCATGGCTTCTGGCGGCAGCCCCACAGCCACGAGGCGACCGCCCGCGCGCAGTGCATCCACTGCAGAGTTGAACGCGCTCTTGGCCACTGCCGTGACCACGGCAGCATGGGCGCCCCCGGTCTTGGCCTGGATGACTTTCGCGGCGTCTTCGTCGCGCGGGTTGACCACCAGGTCGGCGCCCATTTCGCGGGCGAAGGCCAATTGATCATCGTTGACGTCGATGGCAATGACACGGGCGTTGAAGACGTTTTTGGCGTACTGCAGGGCAAGGTTGCCCAGGCCGCCAAGGCCGTAGATGGCCAGCCATTGCCCAGGGCGGATATTCGATGATTTCACCGCTTTGTAGGTGGTCACGCCGGCGCAGGTGATGCTGCTGGCGGCCGCTGAATCCAGCCCATCCGGCACTTTAACCGCGTAGTCGGCCACCACGATGCACGCCTCGGCCATGCCACCGTCGACCGTGTAGCCGGAGTTTTTCACCTCACGGCACAGCGTCTCGTTGCCGCTGTTGCAATATTCGCAGTGCCCGCAGCCCTGGAAGAACCACGCCACACTGGCCCGGTCACCCGGCTTGAGCGACGTGACACCCGGCCCCACTTCCACGACCACGCCAATCCCTTCGTGGCCCAGAATTACACCCGTCTTGTCGCCGAAATCGCCATTCTTGACATGCAGGTCGGTATGGCAAACGCCACAGCACTGCATCTTCAGCAACGCTTCACCGTGCGCCAGCGGCCGCAGTGTTTTCTCCACCACGTCCACGCGACGCCCTTTGGCAACGACAGCAGCTTTCATAAATACCTCCGTGTCTGTCTGAGTGAGCTTGAGAGAATGCCCGGATCAGCATAGTGGCGGATGGAGGAAGAGGCGTTGCTTCAGGTCAGGTTTTGAACGGGGAGCGGGTTTACCCTAATGCCAGTCAATTAAGACCAATGGGTCCGCTGCGCGGCCCATCGCTGGCAAGCCAGCTCCCACAGGGAAGGCGTAATTGTCGAGAGCCCCGCTCACCCTGTGGGAGCTGGCTTGCCTGCGATGGGCTGCGCAGCAGCCCCAATGAAGGCCGGTAAAGCTAAACGTTTGCCGTAAACAGTGGCGATGGGCCGCAGAGCGGCCCGGTAGGGTCAGTCGACGCGCACGAACACTTGCTTGGCCATGTTGTTGCCACCAATCGACTCGAGGCGCTTGCCGCCGTCCAGCACGCGGACGTTGATCAGCGCGACACCGTTGGCATCACGGGCTACCACCACGTCGTCCTTGCGCTCCCACTCGTCGACCTTGATCTTGTTGCCTGCGGCAATGATGTAGTCGCTGGAGAACTCGACCGTCTGCTTGCCTGCGCTGTAGCCCATCACGCTGGTCGTGGCCTCGTAGGTGCCATCCAGCGCGTCGTTGCCGCAGCCAGCCAGTACACAGAACGGCAGTGCTGCCAGCACGTATTTGAAGTGACGCATAAGTAATCCTTGTCTGTAAATCCTGAAAGAAACAATCAACCCTTGGCGGTGCCCACCAGGGAGTCGATCAACATCGCCGAGGCTGTGTCGCCGTTTTCCAGCACCAGCTGGCGAATCGATTTGCCGAACGCCGCCAGCGGCGTGTCGAAGGTGAAGTCGGACTTGCCCTGATAGCTGGCAGCGAAGCGGATCACATTCTCGGACCAGCCCACGCGCTGCCCGGCTGCCGCCAGGTTGTAGCTGTCGAAGAAGGCCGCGGCCACCGGCGTGGTGCCATCGACATCGGCTGCATTCAGGTCAGCGCCCGCCGCGACCAGCGCGTCGGCGTAGCTGTGGTTACGCTGGGCCATACAGGCATGCAGGGCCGTCTCGCCGCCGTAGGCCTTGGCGTTGACGTCGCTGCCCTTGAGCAGTGCCTGGAACAGCGCTTCAGGCTGCTGGCCGGCGCCACGGCGGCGTTGCAGGCTGCCGGCTTGCTGGCAGAACACCGACAGCGCAGTGTCGCCGTAGACGTTGTGCGCCTTCAGGTCTTCCTTGCCCGCCAGGGTGATCATGTGCGCGAAGCTGCACGAGCTGTAGTCGCTGCCCGCCAGGCAGTTCATCAGGCGCGTGTTGCCGTTGATATCCCGCCCCATCGGGTCTGCGCCTACCGAGACCAAGTAGTCATAGGCGTTATCGGCGACCACGGTGATCAGCGGCTTGTTCTCGTAATGCAGGCGTTGATTGACATTGATGCCGGCGCTTTTCAGCAGGTAGGCGAAGGCGTCGAGGTCTTTGATCTCTTTTGCCCAGTCCGACGTACGCGCCTGGCCCTGGGCGGCGTCCCACAGGCGCATGGCCATGGGCGAGGTGTCTGGCGGGCTATCGACATCACGTACTTGGGCCGAGCCAGGCTGATAGTTGACCCACACACCAGCCTGCTTGTCGTCCTTGTAGCTGCCCTTTTCGGACACCGTGCCGGCAGGCCAGCCGCGAATGAAGTACACCTCGTATAGGCCGTTCTTTTTACCTGCGCTGTACTCGACCTTTGTGGCCGGCAGCGACGTGCCATCAGTGAACGACGTCCAGGTCTCACGCACGCCGTCGAGCTCGCCAGCCTTGTAGGTCGCGCGGTCCTTCAGTGTGCCCTGGTAGTCATAGTGCTCCACCAGGCCATCGAGCTTGCCGGAACCATCGCTGGCGAAGGTTTCCAGCAAGGTGAGCTTTTGTTGGCCATCGACCACCTTCCACTCGCGTTGGGTGCCGACACGGATCGCGCGCTTGCGGAAATCAACGGTCGGGATCTCTGTGCTGTCACTGACCTGCAAGCCTGTGGCGCAGTCGTAGTGCTGCTCGCTGCGGCGCCCGCCCTCGAGGGTGATGACGTTGTCCAGGTGATCGGCGAACTCGCCCTTGCACCAGGTTTTCTTGGGCCCGACGAACGCACCGTCCTGCAACTGACCTTCAACCAGCAGTTTGCCGTCCTGGTCGAACTCCTTCCATTCCCCGACCACTTTGCCGTCTTCGACCTTGAACGCCTGCAGCACCCGGTCACCCACCTTGTGCACCACGGTGCCGTTCAACCGCTCGCCCGACTTGCGCTCCAGGTACAGCGCATGCGGCGACCCGACAGTGCCGGTGTAGCTGGTGACTTCGTCGAAGTTGTATTCGGAGTTGCAACCTGCCAAGGCGGAGGCCAGGGCACAGAGAACGAAACGCTTTTTCATGAATATCCTTGTTGAAATGCGTGCAGCCTGTTGCGGGGCATGGCTTCGCCAACGCCCAGCAATGGCCTGGATGCAACGGAGTTAATGCAATGCGCAAAATGGCAGGCAGTGCCGCTGGAGGGCATCGGCTAGAAACGCATCAAGAAACTTGCCTTTCCATGGTTAACCGCTCTGGAATGCGGGTTTCGGCGGGATTATACATAGTAGCCTAACGATGGCAACGCTAATGATCTGTGCCGCGTTTGCAAGCATGCGCCTTCCCTGTGGGCTTGCCCGCGAAGGGGCGCGGAGCGGCCCCAATTAACCATCACCCGCCTGCATACCCGTATACTCGTCACCTGCACCCCTCAAGGAGCACGTTCAATGCCCTACCCCATCGAACACAAGCTGGTCATTGGCGTGGCCTCCAGTGCACTTTTCGACCTCACCGTGTCTGACGACATCTACAAGGCCGACGGCGTCGAGGCTTACCGGCAGCACCAAGAGCAAAACCTGGATGACCCCTTTCCGAGGGGTGTTGCGTTCCCCTTCATCCGTCGCTTCCTCAGCATCAACCAGGCCTTCCCCGACCAACTCCCCGTGGAAGTGGTGTTGCTCTCGCGCAACTCGCCCGAAACCGGCTTGCGCGTGTTCCGCTCCATCAGCCACTACGCCCTGGACATCACCCGCGCCGCCTTCATGTCCGGCCGCTCGCCCCACGAGTACATCCCGGCCTTCAACGCTTCGTTGTTTCTCAGCGCCAACGAAGACGACGTGCAGCGCGCCATCGACGCCAGCTACCCCGCTGGCCTGGTGCTGCCGACCCACATCTACGACGATGAGATTGACACCGAACTGCGCGTGGCCTTCGACTTTGACGGCGTGATCGCCGATGACGAAGCGGAAAGCGTGTACAAACAGAACGACAACCTGGACGACTTCCAAGCCCACGAGCGGGCCCGCAAGGCCATCCCCCACCAGCCCGGGCCACTGGCGGACCTGTACCGCAAGCTCTCCCACATTCGCACGCTCGAAGACCAGAAGCTGGCACAAGACCCGAACTACAAACGCATCTTGCGCATCGCCATCGTGACCGCGCGCAACGCGCCGTCGCACGAGCGGGTGGTGACCACGTTGAAGGATTGGGGTGTGTCGCCGGATGAGTGCTTCTTCCTAGGCGGGATGGAAAAACCTCGGGTATTGTCGATTCTCAAACCCCACGTGTTCTTCGATGATCAACGCAGCCACCTGCAGTCACCGGCCGGCGACCTGCCGATGGTGCATGTGCCGTTTGGGGTGGCAAACAGAAGTGGGCCGAAGCGGCTTTCGAAAGAGCCAGTGGAAACACCACAAGGCAATGCACTGGTGAAACTTGATTAGCCCTAGCCGGCCAGCGAGTTGGTAAACTCCGGCCGCAGCATTTGCCGATAACAGGAGTTTACGGATGCCATTTCCACTGACGGAACACACAGCATTGCTGGCCCTCAAGGGCGTAGGGCCAACCGTTATCGCTCGCCTTGAGCAGATGGGGATTGATTCGCTGGCGATGCTTAGCGAAGCGAATGTCGATGACATTTTGGCCCAGGCATCAGCGGCCGTTGGCTCCACATGCTGGAAGAACAGCCCCCAGGCGCGGGCTGCGATCAATGCGGCTATTCAGTTGGCGAAGGAAACCCAGTTGAGTGCATCAGGGGCGCGAGAGTGAGTTGCCCTATTCGCTTGGCGAATGCAGACGATGCCGAGGGCATAAGCCGAGTCGTGATAGCGGCCTTACGCGGGTCGAACGCGGCTGACTATGATGCCGAGACTATCTTGCGCATCGAGGCGTCTTTCAGTGCGGCGGCCATTCTTGAGAGGCTGACTCGGCGGTTGGTGTTTGTGGCATTGATTGAGGAGGAAGTGATCGCCACGGCCAGTCTTGACGGGGATGTGGTCAGAAGTGTGTTTGTCGAACCCCAGCATCAAGGGCTTGGGGTCGGGAAACAGATGATGGCAGTGATCGAAGATGAAGCGATTGCGCGTGGGCTGGAGGTGTTGCGTGTGCCCTCCTCCATTACGGCGGAAGGGTTTTATGCAAGGTTGGGGTTTTGCAAAGTGCGGGATGCGTTTTATGGGGAGGAGCGGACGGTTGTCATGCAGAAGCGGCTTGAGTGATCAACTACAGAGGCGAGCATCCGGAGCGATAACACCCCAGTGCGAACGCCCCTATCCGCAACCGTGGGCCTAGCCAGCCCTGTACTCAGAGCACAAAGACGCGTTAACAAGCCTACAAACCGAGAAATTGCAATAGCGAATGGTGGCAAAAAGCCTTCGCGCACGGCAGAATCCAAATCACTTCCAAGGCTTCCACGGTTCTAGAGGCAGGACATAAATACATTCCTCTGTTCAACCACCTGCAAGGCTGAAGGCCGAATCAAGCATCCCTAACCCAGACTATAATTTTCAGGAAAAGTATGGATATTTTAATCGTTGGAAAGCATTTCATCGGTAAGCCTGGGCGCATAGTAAACAACGAAGTCACTCTTAAGGATATTGCTTCATCTATTGCAGATGCAAAAATTCTACCTACCAGCTGGGGGGAAGCAGCTCTGACCCTGTTTAACCCATTGCTGGGGCCCACAGCAACGCTAGGCAAAGCCATCTACAATTCCATCGAAAAAATGGGCCTCGACATTGTTGAGACCGGCATCAAAGTAAATGTGATAGATAAGAAGACGCTACTGAGCGCAGGTGTGGGCTATGACAACCCACTGTTCCAAGGTGTTTTTTCAAATAAAATTCAATTCAACACCCTCATTAAAAATCTTCCCTCAGATGACAGCGAAATTGTCATCTGTGATCCACAGCTTGCACAGAGCATCTACGGAGCACCCGTCCCACAACCGGGTGTATATCTGGCTGAAAAGAACAACGTGATCGCTGCAAGTAAATTTTCAGAAGGGCGATTAGAAAGGCTTAGAGTTGCCATTCTTGAAGCATTTTCAAACCTCGGTGCTTCGCGCATCTACGTCAAGGATTTGACAGACGTCACCCTGAAAGCAGAAAGTGAGCTACCTAAAGAACTGGTCAAAAACGCAGCCAATTTAAATATCTCATTTTCCAAGAAACTAGACTTCGACTTCAGTGTTGACTACAACAGGAATAATCTAACGACAAGCCCTGAAACCGCGAAGCGCGCACTTCAGTTTTTACGTTGCGCCCCTGAGCTTGCTCAAACAGTAGAGCATTTGATTGCCAACCCCAAGGCTATAAGCAAAATCAGAAAGACCGTGAGTTTAGACATCAGCTTTGGAATGAGGGCAGAGGTCGTTTCCATTTTCCAAGGTTCTTATGCTGGAGGCTACAACCGTAAATTCGCAGTGGAAATCGATTTTTGACCCGCCAGGCTTGATCTCCTCAGCACAGGTTGAACTGCACCACCTGAGCATCACCCGCGCGGTGCTCAGGCTCGACCGCTCGCCCCATGCATACAGGCACGCCCCTCGACTCTCTACCAACGAACCAGATAGACTGCTGCCTTCAAAATGCGTCAGGTCCAAATTCTCGGCGCGGCCTTTCAGGATTTGCCAGTGATATTTGTACCTTCCCTTGATCCGGCTGACACAGCGTCTTTGCGTAAAGAGCGAGGCGCTTTTTTCACGCCCGATGCGATCACCCATTTTGTGTCCGAATGGGCAATCCGCAGCTCCGACGACAAGGTGCTCGAACCTTCGGCAGGTGACGCAGCGTTTCTGGTCGCCGCTGTCCAACGGCTCAAGCAGCTCAGCCACACGGTGGATGCCCGTCCCTCTGTCAACGGCGTCGAGATTCACGAACATAGTGCTCTCATGGCGAGCCAACGAGTAGCGAGCGTAGGCGGTGACGCCGAAATTGTGCACAGCGATTTCTTCGCAGTCGAACCAGCGCCGGTCTACGACACTGTCATTGGCAACCCTCCCTACATTCGGTATCAAGACTTCTCTGGAGAGGCCAGGGCTCGCTCCCGTGAGGCTGCTCTTCGGGCCGGTGTCGCCTTGACGGGGCTGGCGTCGAGTTGGGCAGCGTTTACTCTGCACTCAGCCATGTTCCTGAAGCCGGGCGGTCGTCTAGGGTTGGTGCTCCCGGCGGAGCTGCTGTCGGTGAATTACGCGGCCCCTGTCAGGCGATTTCTTTTTTCTCACTTTAGCGACGTGCAACTGGTGTTATTCGAACAGCAGGTATTTCCGGAAGCCGAGGCAGATGTTGTACTGCTGTTGGCGGATGGCTTCCGGCAGGGGGCGGCGAAGCATGCGACGATCCACCAGGCTCGCAATGCTCAAGATCTGAGCACGCTGGGCAAAGGGCTTGTCTGGACGCCGGTGGACCCTGCCGGAAAGTGGACCAGTAGCCTGATCAACCCAAAGGCCACTCAACCAGTTGCCGATTTGCTCCAGAGCGCAGTGTTCACCACACTGGAATCATGGGGCGATACCACCCTCGGGATTGTCACGGGAAACAATAAATACTTCACACTGTCACCGCAACGCGCGAACGATCTAGGTCTGACTAGTAAAGAGCTCTTGCGCCTATCCCCTCCAGGGAGTACGCACTTACGCGGCTTAATGCTGACTGACACGATGCTTAATCAGTTGGGCGAGCAAGGCCAAGCCACTTACCTTTTCTACCCTGACGAAAAGCCAAGCAAGGCCGCATTGGCCTACATCGAAGATGGCCGTAGAACAGGCGTCGACACCGCTTATAAATGCCGCGTACGAAAAGTCTGGTACAAAGTTCCGTTAGTACCGGCCGCTGATCTGTTCCTGACCTGCATGAATGCAGATACAGCCCGACTCTGTGCTAACGAGGCCGGCGCGCGCTACCTAAACTCAGTTCACGGTGTATTCCTTAAACCCGAATACCGTGATCTAGGCATCGAGTTGTTACCGCTGGCGAGCCTGAATTCGGTGACACTGCTGCATGCAGAAATGGTCGGAAGAGCCTACGGTGGTGGCATTTTAAAGATCGAGCCAAAAGAAGCAGACAAGTGGGCAATGCCCTCGCCCGCGCTGGTAGGCGGGCGAGCAGACGAGCTTCGCGCCATCAAACGTAGAACCGTGGCCCTATTAGAGGCTGGCCGGCTGCTCGATGCCGTTGCTGTGGTTGATAGCATCCTTTTTTCACACTGCGAGCATCTGACAACAGATCAGCTTCACAGTATTCGGCAAGCACGGGAAGTGCTTGCTCAGCGCCGTACAGTAAGGGGAGCAAGTGGCCGTTAAACCTTCTACCAAAGCAGAAGCCTGGGTTCTTTTTGATCGCATCGTTGCGCTAGCAGCCCCCGGGGAAAACCACAGTAACCCCTGGCTCAAAGCTGCTGACGGACATTTACACTATTTGCCAGATTACCCCACGCTCTCAAGGTTACTGGGGGTGCCGCTCTTTCTAAAGGCCGGCACGCAAACGGGAGTGCCTGCATTGGCACTGGACGTCTGGCTCAGTTATGAGCTGCGTAGGGCTGGTTTCGATAAGGATCAGGCCTGGCCGCGCCCCACGCATCCGCGGATTTTGCCGGCTCCGGTTGTCAACTTGCTCAGAGCATTGCCACGCAATCTGCGTGATACGGTAGCAGAGAGAATTGCCAACCAAAGTTCGATCCCAAACGTCACCTCTTCCAGTGCATCGATCCTCGGCAAAAACTACCTGAAACAGGTCGATGTCATCATCACTGACTGGGCCACCGGCCCAGAACTCCTTATCTCCACCAAACGAATGGATTCGTCCTATGGCAAAAATGCGCCCAACCGCATTGAAGAGTCATATGGCGATGCCAAAAACCTACGCCTGCGTCATCCTCTGGCTGCTTTAGGTTTTGCATTCGGTTTGCGCTCTGACATTCTTGAAAAAGAGCCGCTAACCGCTGAATGGCTATTCGACTTGCTGGCGAAGCTTGGACGTGAGGATGATGCCTACCACGCAACATGCCTGGTGATGATGGATTACGCAGACGATCAAATCATTCCTGATACCGGTGAAGAGCCGCATCCGGAAGGGGTGCCTGAGCTTGGTACAGAGCTGGACAGTGACGAGGACAAACCCGTCGATACAGCAATCACCAGTGTTGACCGCCAGATTCAGGATCTGCCTCCGGTAAAAATCTTGACGGACAAAACGCCAGACGACCTGGATCCAGGGCGCTTCCTGGCTGCAATGGTCGCGCGGGTCCTCAGTACGACCCCTGTGAATATGCACAAAGAAGCGAGGCAACGCCGGATTTCAGCACCGCTGGGCTGACAGGTGAAGTATAACCCGTTGTTCAGAAGGGGTTAATGTAGCACCCAATTTAAACGCCATCGGACTGGCCAACAATCTAAGACAAGGAGCGCCATATGAATGAATGGATAAGCAACCCCCAGTGGTGGATCAGCACAACAGTAGCGGCGTTGATCGGCATTTTACTTCCAAAAGCGTTTGGTAAAGGCCGAAATCTCGGAACCCTGATTATGTCAGGTGCCAAAGGGAAGCTTTCAGCATATTTTAGGCACCAAGAGTATAAAAAACTCAAAAAAATCAAAAGAGTCCGATTCGACAGTACTGCAATCAATCGCCAGATCGTATTTAGCTACGCGCTTTTTGTCATTTTCATAACAACAGCAATGACCGCAATCGCAGCGATGTTCAGTCTGCCCACCGCGCTAAAGGAAAGTAAAGCATTGACAGTGGTCACAGTGCTCACCATATGCACCCCTGCATTGTTCTTTGAAGTAGCATGGCTACTTGCCTCTTCCAAGGTAGATGACTTGATCAAGTATCGAAAATTAATCAAGCAGAGAAATCGTCGACTGTATTAGTTTTCATGCAGCGATGAGCATGTGCCTTAACGCCGTGGAATGCGCCGGTACTTGGCTTTGTTGCTTCTGGTCGTCTTTGCGCTCAGTCATCTTGCTACCCTCTGGTTGATGTTCTTTAGGCACCCCCGCAGTTGGGCAGTTCAAATATAGGGGCGCAGCACCACGGCGGTGGGTTGCCCCTCCACGCCGATAAATACGCGTTACCTCATGGCCGCATCAAAGGCTCGATACCGATCCATTTCTTCACAGGTTGGTAGCAGAGTTTGATTGGTGGAATCGGCAGTTTCTGGCCTTGGACCTCCAACGCGCCCAGGTGGATGGTCCACCTGGAATGGGCATCGAACTTGTCCGTTTGGAAAATCACATAGGCGGAGCCGTAGCGTTTGTTGTTGGTGATCTTGGGGATGTTGCGGTGTACTTCGTCGCTGTTGATGTCGTAGGGCGATGGGCGCGCGGCGGTTGGGTAAACGATCGGATAGTCGTAGGTTTTATCGATGCCCAGGTACACCTCGGGCCGCGCCTGCAGGCGTGAGCCATCTTCGAAGGTGATATAAGCCTGGCGACTGTCGTAGAGGACCGGGATCGGTGGCTCGCCGCGGTTGGAGCTGGACGATGGGCGCTGGCGGTTTTTGTTGTAGGCGATCAGTTGCACATAGAATTCACGCCGCGCGTATTTCTCGCCGGGGTATTCAACGTGCAGGACTTGCTCGATTGGCCGGTCGCTCCAGTGGGCGGCGTGGTCGTAGAGGTAGGTTTCCAGGTGCAGGGTGGTCTCCCCTTGCGGGCCTGGCACTTTGAATTGAAATTCGGATTGGCAAAGGTCTGCGTAGGCGGGGCGCTCGCGCTTCCAGGGGACGCAGGCGGCGAGCGTGGCCGCTGCCAGCAATAGCATGAGCGATTGGATGCATTTCACGTTGGACATAACCCTCCTTGGTTCGCGTTTTCTGTACGCTAGGACCGCCGATCTGGCTTAGGGGTTCAGGCCTCTGACCTGAGTGCAGCTTTAATCAGTAGGCAACCGTTTTCAAGTGACAGTCACGCAGGGAACCCGGCAGGAAAGCCCCTCCATGGAACGTAAATCAGCCCACGCAGCCACCTCGGATTGGGTCATACGCAGCGCTCAACCCGGCAGCGTAGAGCGGATCGAAGCATGGTTCGGTAGCCATGGCTACGATCCGCATCGTCACGACACCTATTCGATCGGCCGCACCCTCGCCGGCGTACAGAGCTTTCACTACAAGGGGGCACTGTGCCACGGCGTACCCGGTAATACGCTGGTCCTGCACCCTGACGAAGTGCATGACGGCATGGCCGGAACGGATGCGGGCTTTCGCTACCGCATGGCCTACATCGACCCGGCGCTGATCCAAAACGTGCTCAGCGGTGAGCCGTTACCCTTCATTGCTGGCGGGCTGTCCAGCGACCCGCGCCTGTACCGCGCCAGTGAAGCCTTCGTGCAGGCACTGGACCACCCGCTGGAAACACTGGAAGAGCAGGACGCCGTCTATGACCTGGCCATGGCCTTGCGTGCGGTCGGCGGCAAGCCACGCGGTCGCAAACGCCTGGACTACCGCTCGGCCGAGCGCGCCCGGGCATTCATCATGGAGCACCTGCACCTGGGCATCACCCTGGAAATGCTCGAACAGGCCAGCGGGCGCGAGCAGTGGAGCTTGTCACGGGACTTCCGCGCCCTTTACGGCACCAGCCCCTACCGCTTTGTCACGCTGCGGCGCCTGGACACTGTTCGGCGGCTGATGCTGGATGGCTTTACGCTGGTCGATGCAGCCCTGGCTGCGGGCTTTCACGATCAAAGCCACATGACCCGGCACTTCACCCGCAGCTATGGCGTGTCGCCGTTGCGCTGGCTGGAACGGCTGCGGCCTGCGCGCTGACTTGCAGGATCGTACAAGCGCCGCGCGCTTCGGGTTCGATAGGCTGACTACCTCAACTACAGAGGATCCGTCATGACCAACGCCAACTTGCAACCTGTGAACCTGGCCCAAAAGGCTTCGCTGATCGATCGACAGTGGAGCCCGAGGGTGGTCGCGGAAATGAACGACTACCAGTTCAAGGTTGTGCGAATCGAGGGTGAATTCATCTGGCACTCGCACCCAGAGACCGACGAAGCGTTTCTTGTGCTTGAAGGCACGTTGCGCATCGACCTGCCCGAGGGCTGCGTCTATGTGAACCCGGGCGAACTGTATGTGGTGCCACGTGGGGTGGAGCACAGGACAGCGGCCCAGGGGGAAGCGAAACTGATGATGATCGAGCCTCGCGGCGTGCTGAATACCGGCCATGAAGGGGGTGATCGCACAGCCCAGAACGACGTGTGGATCTGAGTCGGCGCCGCTTCAGGGACGGCATTACGGCAGAATAGCAGGCCCAACGCCGCCCCCTGTAGGAGCGGCCTTGTGCCGCGAAAGGGCCGCATAGCGGCCCCAGCGATCCAAGCATAGGCCGACGTTGAGCGGTAGTAAGGCCGCTCCAGTTCCGCCACAATCGGCCACTCAGTTCAAGCTGGGACGCCCCACATGCTCACCACCCTCGCCATCGGCAATTACCGCTCGATCAACCACCTTGTGTTGCCATTGGGCCAACTCAACTTGGTGACCGGTGCCAACGGCAGCGGCAAATCCAACCTGTACAAAGCCCTGCGCCTGCTCGCCGAAACCGCCCAGGGCGGCGTGATCGAAGCGCTGGCTCGCGAAGGCGGACTGGATTCGACCTGGTGGGCGGGGCCAGAGATGAGCACACGCATGAAGCGTGGTGAAGTGCCCATCCAAGGCCAGCACCCGAGCGACGCCAAACGCCTGCGGCTCGGCTTTGCCACCGAAGATTTCGGCTTCGCCATCTCGCTCGGCCTGCCGATTCCCCTGCCCTATCCCAGCGCATTCATGCTCGACCCCGAGATCAAAACCGAAGCCATCTGGGCCGCCGGCGCGTACCGGCCATCGTCCTTGCTGGTTGAACGCAAAAACGCGATGGTTCGTGCCCGGGAGGGAAACGGTTGGACGGTACTCGATCAACATGCCGACAGCTGTGAGAGCTTTTTCAACATCGTTGGCCGGCCACGTCAGGCACCCGAGATCGGGGAGCTGCGGGCGTTCATCAACAGCTGGCGGTTCTACGATCACTTCCGCATCGACCGCGACGCGCCTTGCCGTCAACCACAGCTTGGGACTCGCTCGCCGGTTCTGCATCACGATGGGCGCAACCTTGCCTCGGCATTGCAGACCATCATCGAGATTGGTGAAGTTGAAGACCTCGTAGCGGCACTGGATGACGCGTTTCCCGGGAGTCGCCTGGCGATCGATGCGCCGCCTGGTGGGCTGTTCAGCGTACAGCTCCATCAGCACGGGCTTTTGCGCCCGCTGGGGGGGGCTGAATTGTCGGATGGGACCCTGCGTTATCTGCTGTTGATGGCAGCACTGCTGACGCCACGGCCGCCGTCGTTGATGGTGCTGAACGAGCCGGAAACCAGCTTGCATGCTGACCTGCTTCCTGCGCTAGCGCGGTTGATCATTCGCGCTTCGCGTCGTAGCCAAGTTTGGGTCGTATCCCACAGCGCCCCGTTGATCGAGGCGCTGTCGGCTTGTGACGGGTGCAATGTGCTGGAGCTGGAGAAGATCCAGGGGCAAACGCAGCTGCGCGGTGTTGGGCTGTTGGATGAGCCGCTGTGGCGCTGGGTGGATTGATCGCGACCTGAACGCTCTTTAGGGACTGTCAGATTCTTGGTGTGCGGGCCGGTAACGGCCTGCCGTCAGGTAGCCGTGGCTGCAAGCCTGGAATGCCCCTTCGCTGGGTCAATTTTTTGTAAATTTTCAGTAAATTATTTTTAACATTTTCTTTTAAACAATTCTCATTTGCGTTAGTGTCCTGCCCCGATTGCATTCTGCCCCTGGAATCCAACCGCTCGACAAGGACTGTTTCACGATGCCATGCCCACCTTTTTCCCGTGCCCTGCTCACCGTCGCACTGCTCACCGCGACTGCCGTCCAGGCCGAGGAAGCCCATGAGCTTGAACCGCTCCCCGCCACAGAATTGGAAGCTTCGTTCGTCACCGCCACGGGTGGCGGCACTGATGTGCGCGACGCGCCGGCCAGTGTCAGCGTCATTACCCGGGAAGAGATCGAGCGACAGCCGGTCTACGACCTGAACACCCTGCTACGCCGCATACCCGGCGTCACCGGGGGCTACGGCCCGGTGGGCGAGCAGTCGAAGATCAAGCTGCGCGGCCTCGACGACAAATACACCTTGATCCTGGTGGACGGTAAACGCGTCGGCAGTTCCGCCGACACCCATTACCGCCGTGATCTGGGTCGCCAGGACATCAACTGGATCTCGCCGAACATGATTGAGCGGATCGAGATCGTGCGCGGGCCGATGTCATCGTTGTATGGGTCAGACGCCATGGGCGGCGTGATCAATATCATCACCCGCAAAGTGTCCCGTGAGTGGAGCGGCTCGCTCAACGTCAACACCACGATCCCGGAAGACTCCGACCGTGGTCAGACCAACCAGACCAGCGTTAACCTTTCTGGCCCTGTCACCGACTCCCTGGGGCTGCGCCTGGGCGCCAACCTGACTCGGCGCGCTGCCGACGAAGCCGCGCCGCGCCTCGACGCATTAGGTGACTTCGTTTACAACGACGGCGCCGGCGGCGCCAAAGACCACAGCGTCAACGCGTTGCTTAATTGGCAGATCAACGAAAACCATGAGTTGTCCTTCGAAGCGATCCAAGGCGTGGAGCGTTCGTGGTCGTCGAAGAAAACCTACGGCGACTGGGGTGACACGGTAGGTGAAGCCTTCGGTGCCGGACGCCTCACCCGTGATAGCTTCGTGGTCTCCCACCACGGCGACTGGGGCTTTGGCACCTCGCGTGTCGACGCTTACCTGAACAAGTTCAACAACGACCTCAGCGAGGGCAAGGCCAACTCGGAAGAAAAAATCGTCGAGGGTAGCCTTAACATCCCGTTTGACCTGTTGGTAAACCAGCGCCTCACCGTTGGCGGCCAGTGGAAACGTGAGCAACTGACCAACACCGACACGCTAGGCACCGTACCCGTTGATTACCAAGGGGCAGCGGTGGGCGGCGCGGACCTTGAGGGCGACTACTCTGCGCTGTTCGTCGAGGATGAGCTGTTTCTGCTCGATAACCTATCGCTGACGTTGGGGAACCGCTTCGACCACAGCGACGAATACGGCAACCATAACAGCCCACGTGCTTACCTGGTCTATCACCCTCACCCGGACTGGACGGTGCGCGGTGGCGTGTCACGAGGCTTCCGTGCCCCCAGCCTGAAAGAAGGCAGTGCTGGCGCCGCGACCAACTCGGGCGGTCGCGGTTGTACATCGCTACGCCCGCTGGGTTACATCACCGGCAGTTGCTGGATGGCAGGCAACCCGAACCTGCGCCCAGAAATCAGCACTAACAAGGAGATTGGCGTCTCCTTCGACCGCGACGGTTGGGAGGCCAGCCTCACTTACTTCCACACCGACTTCGAGGACAAAATCGAGTACGCGCCGCTGGGGTATTTCCAGGGCCGCTGGTGGACCATACTTGAAAATGCTGAGGAGGCCCGCACCCGCGGCTGGGAAGGCAGCACCAAAGTGCCGTTGTGGGAAAATGCCAGCTGGCGCACCAACGCCACCTACATGCTCGAAAGCCGCAACCTGTCGACCGGTGAAGACCTGATCAGCTCGCCGAAGCTGTCGTTGTTCAGCGCCATTGACTGGCAGATCACTGAACGGATCGGCACAGAATTGTCAGCTCAGCACGTGGGCAAGCAACGCGGCCTGGGCACCGACTTCGTCAAGTCGTACACCACGTACGATCTGACCGCCAACTGGTCAGCCACCCGCTGGCTGACCCTGAACGTCGGCGTGCAGAACCTGCTGGATGAAGACCCACGTGATGACTCGACCAGCTTTTACGTGCCCGGTCGGGCGTATTTTGCCGGGATAACCACCTACTTCTAATTGGCAGCGGACAACCCAGAATTCGCGCGTTTATACGAATTCTGGGTTAGTTGAGTGAGGCGCCGTCGGCGCTCAAGCCGCAGCGACCCGTTCGCCATCACCGCTGACCTCGAACTGCCCCACCAGCTTCTGCAGCTTGCCGGCATCCACCTTCACCTTCTGCGCGCTGTTTTGCAGCACCACAGCGGTCTGGCGCATCTCGCTGGAGGAGTGGTTAACCTGCTCGATGGTCTTGCCATACTCGATGCTGCGGCGGTTGAGCTGCTGGATGATGGCGAACATGCCCTCCACCGCCTGGTGAAGTTGTACGTTCTCCGACGACGCATCCTCTGCCAGGCGCAAACTATCATCGACGTTCTGCACTCCCTCCTCCATAAAACTCACCGCTTGCTGCGTTTCGTTCTGCAGGCCTTCGACCATGTGCCGGATATCGTCGGCCGCCCGCGCGGTGCGGGCCGCCAGGCTGCGCACTTCATCGGCCACCACCGCGAACCCACGGCCATGCTCGCCCGCCCGTGCCGCCTCAATGGCGGCATTCAACGCCAGTAGGTTGGTCTGGTTGGTGATGTCGCTGATCAGCCCGGTGATATTGCCAATCTGCGCCATGCGGCTGTCGAGCAGCTGCACACTGGAGGCCGAGCGGGCCACCACATCGCGAATCGATTGGGTGCCCGCCTGCACAGCCAGGTACTGCTCGCGGGCGCGGCTGACCACCTCGTCCATGGCCTGCTTCATCTGTTCGGCGCTGACCGACGCCTGCTGCAGCTCACCGAGCTGCTCCTCCATGATGATCATCATCTGGTGCACCGCATCGGCCACCTCGACAGAGCTCACGCTCGCTTCCTGGCTGCGCCCGAGCATCATCTGGTTGGTGCTGCCAACCGTGCGGCTGGCCTTGACCACCTGCCCCACCACGGCATCCAGGCGGTCGATGAAACTGTTGATCCAGCGCGCCATGTCACCACTCTCGTCATTGGCCAGGGCGCCAGTGTCCAGGCGCTGGCGCAGGTTGCCCTCACCCTCGGCGATGGTACGCAGCACACCGCTCATGCCGTTCAACCTGGCCGCCAGGCGCCTGGGCCCGAGCACGCCGAACAGCAGCGTAGCGCCGACCATGCTGAGGGCCTGGATGGCGTCGTTCACCCCCTGTGGCAATCCGGCGTAATGCTGCACCAGGTAATTACAGCCGAACAGCCCCACCATGGTCGCCACGTAGGGTTTCATCAACCGGTAGCTCAGCGAACGGCGGCGGTAGACCTCCTCCAAGTCTGCCTCGCACATCATGCCCCAGCGGTCGGGCGACCCTGGTAACTGGAAGGTCACGCCCTTGCCGACCACGGGCACATGGCGGTAGTCCGAATAACCCGGGTACGTCACGAACAGGTTGGCGCCACGCCGGATGGTTTCCCGCACGCCGGGGTGCAGCTCACGCGTGGCGGGGTCGGTGAAGCGCAGCTCCAACTCGGTATGGCGCTGCACCTGCACAGTGCTCCAGGGCGTACGCACGCCGCTCTTGAGGTTTTCGCCATGGGTAAACGTCCCGTCCTCGAAGCGCGAACGAGACAAGGCGGTGCCTGGTTGCACGGTCGGGTCGAAGCGTGACTGCACCATGAACAGATAATTGTCGCCCGACTCGGCATAGATATGCCCGGCCTCGCGCTGGATCAGGTCGCCCAGCACATCATTGGGGACCCGGCCACACAGGCAGCCCAGGACTTTGCCCGCATGCCTGATCGGTTGGTAGAACATCAGCGTCACCTCATCGTGAAAACGCGACGAGGATGGGCCGATCTGCAAGGTCAACGGGTCACTGTAGGGCCCGTGAAGAAACGGCGCTTTCAAACCATGGGCCAACGCCGCGTGCTGCTCAATCTTCGTGCTGCCACGCTTTGGCCAAGTGGATACCCTGACGTTGCCAGTGCAGTCAATCACACTCAGTTCAGAAAAATCTTCGGCCTGTGCCAGCTTGTCGAGTAATGCCGAAGGCTGCACATGAGCGAAGTCTGCTGCCAGGTATTCCGCCAACTCTGCCAGGTGATCCCATTGTTCGCGCGCCCAGTTGTGCAGCAACTGCACCCGCGTTTGGGCAATGGCTTCGAACGTCTGCTCGATTTCTGCATAGTTCGAACGATTGAGGCGGCACGCCCACCCCATGCTGAACTTGCCGGCTTTGCCGAACCAAGGCAGCCAGCCCCGCTCGCTGGATGACAACTGCATGGAACTACTTGAAAGCGACATTAAGTTCACCATAAGCGACATAGATGCCAAAATGCCAGCAACTTCTACGCCAACTGTAATCCAAGCGTATTGAGGGGTAGTGGCTAGCACTGGACGCTTACTGGTGGTGCATTAAGGCTTTTATTTCAGGCCACTTTGCACCCTGAAGGGGCGCGGGGAGAATGAAGCGATCGTTGTCATGGTCGGCTGGTGTTCATTTAAGAATGCCGGGGCCGCTCCTACAGCGACCGCGTTATGTCCCTATTTACAGGGCATGCGCGGACACTGTGGGAGCGGCCATTGTTTGGCCTCGCTAGCGGCGCTGGAACCGCTGTTGAATCGACAATCAGGGCAGCTGCTCAACCACTTCTGATTGTCGCGGATGAATAGCTACTGGGGAAGCCGGCGTCACGTCCTAACGGGACACCGGCAAAGCCTAGCTATTCAGTGCCACCGTGAATCACCGCTGGTGATTCGTAGTTTGTCCGTTCAGCGGGTGCTTAGCACGGGCGTCGGCCAACACGCACAACATGTCGAACATCAACGTCGCTGCGTTCAAAGTGGTCAGGCCCGATGAAGGTGTCCAAAATCATTAGGCCAGTTCAATCGGGCGTGCATCTGGGCCAACATTCAGCCTGCGGTTAGCACCTTTCTCAGCGACTGAGTACACAACTCTACCGGCTGGCTGATGCTTCCGCTTTCGGCTTTGAATGCAACCACTGCGATCTGTAGCGAAGGCTCGAAAGGTATCGCGACAAGGTTCGTACGTTCTACGCCAACAAGTGCAAACTCGTCTACGATCGTGACGCCCTGCCCTTGCTTCACCAAGTTGACGGCCAAGCTGTACCGATTGGTTTCCAACGCAGCAACCTTGGTGAGCAAGCAAGAAGGCTCGCCAGGATAATGGGTGGACAGGGCAGCGCCAACGTGTTTGGGGAAGCGGATAGCTTCAGCCTCACCGCAGCTGCGTTTGCCAATGCATTCATTATCAATGCACTCGATCATGATGACGGAGTGGAAAACGATGGGAAGGGCATGGGGCACCCCGGCGCCACGCTCATGGCCACCGCTATCGCAGCGTTGGACGCGAATCCCAAGCAGGTAACCGAGTCGGCTCTCTTGGCGGGACTGGTAGCAGGCTTCGAAGTCAACAACCGCTTGATCCATTCACTGCGCCCAGTGCAGATAGTTTCAATAAAGCGTACGGCGTCGCAAAACACCAAGCCATCGGTGCCGCTGTGGTGTATGGCCGAATCAGCGGTTTCGATGAGGAACTGATGCACCAAGAAGCGGATGGTGGGCTCCGATAGATTCGATACCGAGGTCCTGACCGCCAACCAGGCGCGATTGTGGAGATCGAGAATGACGCTGGAGTGTGCATCCGTCACGCCCTTGCAATGCCCTGCGGCAGCGCCTCACGCCCGATTTCAGATGCAACGATCATCGAGAAGGCACGCCGTAATCTTGAGGGAAACGTCGAAGACCCAGACAGGTTTTTAACTAACTTTTTGAAGGGTATTCCGGAGGGCGACTACCCCCTGAGATCCAAGTCGCTAATTGGCTCTGCCTGCCGCCGCTGACCCAAAGCTCACCTGGTAAAAACCATGAGGTGTTCAACTGCTTCTGCCCGCGTTTCGGGCAGAAGCGTACAGAGCACTAAACATGGAGGTGATGAAAAAACCAGCGACCGTGATTTACCCCCAAAAACTATTCGAACGACACCGAGCGTTTTTGATAGCCGGAATGACCCATCAAGTAAACAGCGCCACCCCTGGCGCTGCACTCAGGATACTGTGATAGGCGCGCCCTCTGACCCTGGAGCGCCGGAACCCTTGATAATGTTATACAACCCATCGACTCTCAACTGCTCAGCAGTATTTGAAGGGAACAGCAAGGTAATGCTGACGTACATGACGAAGTTAATGCCCAAGGCCACCACACCAGAAGTCAGCCCCTCTAACAGCGGCACTGAGACTGGGTAGTACCACTGCAACATGCCAGCGACTATAAAGCCCGTAATCATTGAGCAGACTGCAGCAGGGGCTGTCCCGCGCTTCCAGAAGATACCCAGGAACACAGTAGGCGCAAGTTGAACGATACCCTGGTAGGAAATCATCGCCAGGATAATAAGGTGGCTCGACTCAGTGGTGGCAACTGCAAAGGCCGCCGCGAGAAGGGTCAGTAACGCTACCGCCACCTGGCCAACGCGCTTGTTTTCAACCCGGTGCTGCCTGATTACACCTACGATGTCGTTGGCAGTTTGCGCACCAAGTGCTTGAAGATTCGCGCCTACGTTGCCCATTGTCGCGGCAACCACACAGATGCCGGCCAACGTGACGACCAGCACGCCTCCAATTTTTGCAGCGATGAACCACACCGCATCCGGAGCCTCCTGAACACCTGGCAACGAAGACGCACAGAGGGCAAGCAAGGTAACGGAAGTACCGAAAATCAGCAGTATTGGCGCCGCCTGCATCGCGGAGCGCTGGATGGTATTTGTACTTCGTGAGGCAAAGAGCCGAACAAAAATGTCTGGCCAACACCAACCACCTAGTGCACCTGTTAAAATCAATGAAAACAAGTAGAGCGGCCCAAGATCGCTACCAGGCCCTGGGATGGTAAAAAGCCGAGTGCTGGACGCATCCAGGCCGTGACCATTTGTGACCAGCCAGACAAGAAGGCCCAGCGCAATCATCGTACCCACCAGGTAGGCAGCAATCCCCTGCACCATGTCACTGATGATGACACCTCGTGCCCCAAATCTGATTGTCCAAATTTGGCGAGCAGCAATCAGTCCGACACCGATGAATACTGCGGTCCCTGCCCCCACGGCACCGAATGACAAATGGGTGAATACCAAGGTCAAAGACTGCATCCCTAAAACAATCCAAGGGAATGAGGCAATGATACCGATAGTAGCAGCCACTACACGTACGGCCTTCGAGTTGTAGCGCAACCCCAGCAAATCGGCCTGTGTTCTCAAGTCGAATGCCTTACCCCACGTATGCACCGGCCTGGCGAGCAGAAACATCAAGACAACTGCCAATAGCGAATAGGGAACGTAGTAAAACCCCATGATCCCCGATGATGCCGAAAAACCCGCAAAAGAGATGAAAATCGTGCCTGGAAGCCAGGTATTCACAAAGGCCATCGTCGAATAGAAGCTCCCGAAAGAACGTCCCCCCGTCGCATAGTCACTAAAATTTCCCGCACCGGAAACTTTATGGCTGCGCTCTAGCGCATAGACAATTATCAAGAAAAACAGGAAAACCCCACCGTAGCCAATAAGCATTTGCATTTTATTGTGCCTCACGGTTTGAGCATGCCGATATCAACGGCAGGGACACGGCTACAAACAAGCTAGCCCCCAGAAAGTAGCCAAGCGCGTGCTCAGCCACCCCATCACCGAAATACCAGTGAAGCGGAGGTGCTAGAATAATCAAACCATCAATCAACACGATGACATTTAAAAGCGACTTTCGAGAAAATAACCGAGCGGTATCGAAGACGGATTGCAGCATGGCAGCACCATTTTTATTTGACTAGTTTACTCTGTCCGCAAAAACCAACGTGTAGAACTCAATCAGCCCCACAGACCTCAACAATATTGCGCAGCAAAAATCTTCTCACTTCAGCGATGTGCTCAAGCTGATAAGACTGAACCTCTTGACCAAAAAGACCTTTCATATCCTGGAGATTAGGATCCTCTAGCCCTGTCAGTCGCCCACTGAGCGTTTCAATCACTGCCAAGCCCATATAGGGAACAGTATTTTGCTCATAACCACCCTCATGGCACATCACGAGCCTCCCTTGACACTCTGCCTCGGCAACATCCATGACACGGCGGGTCAACTCACGGAAGCTGTCACTGTGGAGAAGCATGCGCCCCAAAGGATCGTAAGCACCTGCATCGAAGCCGCACGACACGATGATAAGCTGAGGACGAAATGCAATCAGTGCCGGAACAATGATCGTATCCATGGCTTCCATATAGGCACCGTGACCTGATCCAGGAAGCATCGGAATATTGAAATTGTACCCGCTCCCTTTACCCTCCCCCCTTTCTTTGTATCCACCTAATTCACTCGGATAGTTACCCTGCTGGTGAATGGACAGGGTCAACACCTCTGGCGATTCCCAGAAAATCTCCTGCGCGCCATTACCATGGTGTACATCCCAATCAACGATAGCCACACGCTCAAGGCCAAACTTCGTAATCGCATGGCGTGCTGCAAGAGCCCCGTTAGCTAATAAACAGAAGCCCATCGCAGCGTCGGCGACAGCATGGTGACCAGGCGGACGCACCAGCGCGTATGCATTTTTGACATCCCCCCTCAACACGGCATCAACGGCCTCTACTACACCACCTGCAGACATTGCCGCAATTTCGTAGCTTCCTGAACCCAGAGGGGTATTTGCACTGAATGCCCCCCCTCCGGAATCACTGAGCCCTTTGAGTTGATCCAAATATGCCCGAGTATGAACCCTCTCCAATTCATCTCGCCCAAGTGCTCTTGGCCGAATAGGGAACAACGCGTCTGCTATTCCGCTTACGTCCAACAGATTTTTGAATCGCCGTTTGGTTTCAGCTTCCTCGAATGGCGTACCCGGCTGGATTGTCAACCCTGGTTTATATATCCCCGCGTGGCGGCCTGTCGAATGCCACATGAACAATTCATGCCAAACGAACCCAGTGCCCATAACCTACCTCTTGAGTCAAATCTGTTATTAGAGATGTAATCGATCTGTCTCATTAGCTTATGGGTTGAAGGTGAGCCTGAAAATGCCGCTATAGGGGTAGACGGCGAGGAGTAGGAGAGTCAGGACAAAGTGCTTGAAAGGCTCAAAATCGGTGGTTATAGGCAGGGAGCAACAGTGATGGCAGCCACCTGCCTCAGGTTGGCACAAGGGTCGGAGAAAGGGCCACCCTGCTGCCTCGCACCGTTCAATTCAAGGTAAGCAACTCAGTGCCTCGTGCGGGTGAAGAGCGTGCAAGAAAAAGGCTGCACAATTGTAGCTCAGTATTAATCCCAAGCTTTGAGTAGATATTACGGCGATGCACCTTTACCGTCTGAACACTAATCCCCAAGTACCTGGCAAGGTCTTTAGTACACCGACCTGAAATCATGAGATCAACGATCTCACGCTCCCTGGCTGTCAGCGTAGCGCCAACCTCACCTATAGCCGTACCCTGCCGAACAACAGCCGACCGCCCTTTGTCCAGTGAGTGCTTATAGTAATTACCAAGAACACCCTTGATAATCGCATAGACATTTTCCAACATGTGGATCTCTTCCCGGGACGCAACAGACCCCTTGCGCCCAATTGAGAGCACCAGGGACGCCCCATCCGTCAATGGAACAACGAAATCCACCTCATCACGCAAGGCCAACCCTCTATAATAGGAGCTGTAATAGTCGCTCCCTTTCAGAGCACAGGTCTCCGAGTTAATCTGCACAACCTTGGAGCCGCCTTGCATACCAAGATGCAACAACAACGGATCATACCTGTAGGCGTCGGCCAAATACCTTTCAAAATAGGCCTCGTGACGACTCTGTGGAATATCGTGAGAGATTATAATCGGCAGTTCCGAGCCAGTATCATAGAGCTTCAAGATGAATGCCTCATGGCACACAACCTCCTTAAGCCACTCCGATATTCTGGTTGGCAAGTCTTGATCTGAACTGTGGTCATAGAGATCTGCTACCTGTTCATGCCACGGCAAGATCTCAGGATTCGACAGAAGGTTGTTGAGCCTCATGATTGCTTCCGGCTTTCAATATAAACGATAAGCTGTCGAAAGCAAAAAACATGCCATAAACTGAATTTCAGCTTCCTTTCCTCAGTTGACGGCAAGTCTTCAGCACAAACGTCAAATATGCACGTTACCGCGCTGCTGCTCGTGATGCCCACCTACCTTTGCCGAGTACAGATTCTGTGGACGTTCCCTTACTACACGCGTCCAGGAGGTAGGTAACAAGCGTGGCCCCACAGCGATACTGACAGATACGAAGGCGGTTTAAAATTTATAGGTCATGTAAAACTGCCAGGCCGAAAAGTTTTTGCCACCAAAAACCTCTTTAGCTGCCGCCTGAGGTTTTACAAAATTATACGACAACGTTAAATATGTGTTCACCACTGGCGTCCAGTCTGCGAACAACGCAGTTTCATCGGCAAAGTCCTTGCTGCCAACAGGGGTTCCGTAATAATTCCCTTCATCCAGATCGAAATCATAGAATACCGCCCCTACGCTTAACGTCGACTGCACAGGAACCGCAACTTTCCACATACTCACCACCTCGTTGCTGTTATTCAACAAGTAGTTCCCTGTGATATCGCCGATCACCCAAGCCCCCCGGTCCATGTATCCTTTAGCCAAAGGATCCCAGCTTTTGCGCTTTTTATCTAACGGGTCGCTGTCACCGGAGAACTTCGCGTATCGATACGTAAGCCGAGGCGTAAAAGGTAGTTGAGAAAAATTGTAGGCCGCTTGTAAATACCACGCATCACTATCAAACTCGATCCCCTCCCCCTTACCACGCTGGATCGCATACTCGCCGTCCAGTAGCAGATCCGGCAACCCAGGCACTTTTGCGGAAAGCAGCCTGAGATCGTAAACACTCATACCGTTTTTGGGCGCCACGGCCTGGGTATCGTTATCGACATTGCTTACATTGACGTATGTTGCCCCAGCCCGACCCAACGAGAAGTCGTAATCCACATTCAACCCCGTAAGCCTTTGGTGCCCCAGGTACTTATCTGCAGAAACGGTGAATAGCTGACCGGACAATCCATTATCGCCCGCATACTTCAATATAACGGTCTCTTCGAATGCTCGACGAGGATCTGCCCAATATGCGCCATCACTGAGCATACCCAAGTGGCCGTCAGCAATTATAAAGCCATTGCCAACGACATAACTTTGCCTGCCACCACTCAGGCTCCATTCCCGATAAGTCACACCTACGTACAGATCCTCCCAACTGGTCCTGCCATCTCCTGAGCGTGTATAACCACCGGCATCTCCGTCGCCACCGGTATAAGCTGAAATAACTGAGCCCACCGCATACACATCAAAATCATCATCGACTTTGTATTTAGCCTCAAGCTTCGGCTTCACGAACGCCTCAAACCAGTCAGCGCTGTCTCCGTGGTTCCGGCCGTCTCGAAAGTCTATTTGACCAGCGCCAAAGTTAACGCCTTTCGTAGACAGTGCCGCCCCTCCCACTTCCAGGCTAGCCTCTACACTCAGAGGACCGTCATTAAACTCAACATCGGCGCAAGCAAGCTGAGGAATCACAGCACCTGTGATTAAAACCGAAACAATCACCGAACAGCGTAAATCCGTCACCCTCAATTTATCAAGCTGATACATGGCGCCCTCTGCACTCATATTTTTATAGTATGTGGCACACCAAAAAGATAGCGTTGCAGCGCATCCAAAGCCTCAGCGCCTTAATAAGGTGTTACCGTTGCACAGGTCGCCATTCATCCTTGGGGACTGCGCCAGATCAGCATATCCAAGGCGGTGAAACGCAGACATACCCCGATGGGGGCATGATCACCAAGCCCACCAGGAGAGGTCTGAAAAACGTTGCAGCGTCGACTGAAAGCGTTGCAGTTGTCACTTAAGAGTAACTGGGGTCAGCGTAGCCCTGCGAGCCCCCACAACCAAACGCGCGCAACTATAAAAACTTGCACACGGGGCGGAAAGTTGCTGTTTTTCAACTCGGAGTAGACAAGAAGCCGGGATTGCCCCCAAGCGCAATTGCCATTGAGCGCAGTGCAATCCACAACGCCACGACCCCTTCGGTGTCGTCCAAGGATCGCCCAGTGATCTCCTCGATCCGACGCACTCGATAGATCAATGTTTGCTTGTGTACTTTCAGTATCTGCGCGGACTTTTGCCATGAGCGATCCTGCTCCAGGAATACCCGTAGGGTATGAACAAGCTGACTACCGTTCTGGCAATCGTAATCAACCAAACCGCCGATGACTCGACGATACATCCTGTTAGCTTGCGCCAGATCGCCAGGCAGCCAGAATGCTTCGTCCAAGGCATTGGCGTATTCGACGATCTGCCGGTCTGGCGTCGAATGGGCTAACGCCAGACGCGCCTCCCGCAACGCTTCCTGCGCTCTGAGCGCGGTGCCCAGCAAGGTACTTACGCCGAAGTTACACCCCAGTACCCCGAGAAGGGATTGGCACGCCTTTGGGTCGGCCAGCACGATCACCAGCTCATCACCCGCCTGGCGGGCTACCAGCATTGTGCCCTGCCGGCAAAGATCGCGCTGCCAGTTGATCGGTGCGGCATACTCCATCCGGGCCACAATCAAACAAGCAGAGCCTGGCGGGCACCCATGCTGCTCAAGCCGCTGTGAGGCTGCACGCTCTGTCAACCTCATGCTAAGCAGATCGTCAACAAGCTCCGAGCCTAAGCGCAGCATGCGTTCATGCTCGCTTTGGACGCGCTCCAACTCGATTGCCAGCACCGAGGCAATATGATGGAGAATGCCGTAATCCAGCAACTGACCACCTGTGGCAAGAATCGCGCACTCCGGCAATGCCGGCAGTGCCATGAAGTACGCTTCGCTCTCGCCGTCATGACAACGCGTAAGATCGTAAGTGAGACGCGGACGCGAGTGGAGTACCTGCTGCCATTGCCCAGGCAGGGGCTCCAGCCCCTCTTCCCACGGCTGTAAACTACGCGTGTCGAATAGATAAATCTCAGCGGCGACATCGTCGGCGAGCCTTCGCAGCAGCCCATTCAAACCCAGATGCCGAAGCCCGATCCTTGCGCTCTCATAGAGACGCACAACGGCACGTCGACGTTGATCTTCAGTTTGCTGCCGTGCATCCAAAATGGCTTTCGTGACCGCGGAGAATGGCACCGAGTAATGAGTGATCAGCACCGGAAAACCCAGCAGTGATGCTTGATCGCACAAACCAGACAGATCCGCCGGGGCCTGCATATTTTCACCGATCATCATGCCTGCCACCTTGGCCTCAGAGAGCCGAGCGACATAGGCTCTTTGCTGCTCGGGCTCAGGCGGTATGCCGATACCCGTGGTCATCAGCAGGTCACCCTCCCCCAGCCATTCGCTTGGATCAGGCAGTTCGCACACATGGGCCCACCGCAAGGTTCGCGGCGTGCCCTCCATGCCGGTCAGCAGCCGAGTGCGTAACGATACGTTGTCGATAATGTCCTGAACGCTGAACGACATGATGATGAACTGCCTGGCTGGAGATGGAGAAACGCCCTGCTGCGTGGATGGCTAGGTACCACCCACGCCGCCGGACCCTGCTTCCACCCTAGCAGCGGCGTATATTGGACGTCGAGCCAGAACAGTGCTCGACGCGTTCAATCAGGTCGCCAGACTCAGCGACGCAGATTGTTGCAGAGATCGACCTTTAGTTTCCGGTGCCCAGGCCAAGCAGACGAAGAATGCCAGCAATGTAACAGCAGCACCAATCATCAGTGTCGCTTGCAAGCCAATGGACTCAATGCCAATCGGCGTCAGATAGGTACCCGTCGCTGCACCGATGCGGCTGAAACCCACAGCCACACCCACCGCTGTGGCTCGAACGGACGTAGGGAATAGTTCATTGGGATAGATCCATTCCAAAATGCTCGGTCCGCCCGACACGAACGCATAGAATGCGAATGCGCCGATGATAAACCAGGCGGGCGCATCAGCCCAAAGTCCCAAAACGAACAGCGGAATAGCCATCAACGCGAACGGGACTAGCACCATCGGGCGACGGCCCCAGCTTTCCACGAGTTTGAGCGCAGGAATCACACCAATGGCGAACAGCGTAGCGATCAGCAATTCACCCAACGTGGACGCGTTCACGCCTTTGATACCGGCGGAAATCAGGATCATGCCACCAAAGGTATAGAGCACGTACTGAGGGGTAATCTGAGCAAAGTAGAGCACGCCACACATGATCGTGCGCTTGAGATAGCCACCTGAGGAGATCATTTTCAGGTCGGCCAGCATGGAGCGTGGGCGCCCGCCGTCGTTAAGCTGGTCGATATCGTGTTTAGTAATTTTTACTGAGGTGCCGTAGACCTGACGGATAACTTCTTCCGCTTCCTGTACACGCCCCTTACTTGCAAGCCAGCGAGGCGATTCTGGAATGCCACGACGCATGATCACCACGATCAGGCCAACCACAGCCCCACTGAACAGCATCCAACGCCAAAGCGAATGATCGCCACTGAACTTGACGACCAAGTAACCCACCACAAAAGCCGTCATCGCTCCAACCGACCAGGCCAGCCCGGACAGGCCGATCATGAACCCGCGACGCTTGGAGGGAGTGAACTCGGTAAGCAACGAGGTGGCAATCGGATAGTCAGCCCCCACCGCCAGGCCAATGATGAAGCGAAGTACGATGAGCTGCCAAGCGTCAGTCACGAAAGCGCTCAAGCCGCAGGCAATGATGAGCACCGTCAAGTCCAATGCATACATGGTCTCCCGACCGATCCGATCAGTAAGGGCACCGAACACGGTCGCGCCGAAGAAAATGCCCATCAACGACGCGGCACCAATGAGGCCAGTCTCGATTGGCGATGCCGGAATGTCGTTGGCGAAGCCGATGAGGGCAATGCCAATCAAACTGAGGATGTAACCGTCCAAGAATGGGCCACCGCAGCACGCAAGCAGCAATTTACGGTGAAACTTGGAGACGGGCGAATTTTCGATGATATCGAACACGCTCATATAGCGACCTTTCTTATTGAAGTTATGGAAGGTACGAGGGCCAGTCAGCCGACGATGAAGTAGTGCTTGGTTACGGTTTCCTCAATCTCCCAGACACCCATTGTGTTTGGTGCGAAGTAAACGGCGTCTCCCGCCTGGAAATGGATGGCCTCGCCTTCGTCAGGCGTGAAAACACCCTTGCCACTGATGAAATAGCTGTACTCGGCCTGCAGCACCTGACGCCGCCAGACACCCGGCGTACACGTCCAAATCCCCAACGAAAAGCGCGGGTCTTCAACCACCTCATCAAGGGCAAGACGGGTTTGGGAAATAACGTCGCCGAGTGGGTGGGCGACCGGTGTCGAGACGGAGAACACAGTATCTGCAGCAAGGCGTTTAACGATCGGGGTCATGTCGTTGGCTCCTGTATGGTCAGGCTTTGTCTTCAAGTCCGGCTGGGGCGAGCCCAGCCAGCATGCGGTCAATAGCGGACGGTCGGACGCCGCTCATTTCAGCGCGCTCCTTGCGGATCACGGCATTTCGAACGAGCGAGCCACCCACGTAGCGCAATGGCTCTGGCGGAAAGGTCTTGCAGACGCGACCTACCAAAGGACAAGTACTCCACTTGTCCTCGCTACCGAGTACAAGGCTGGCAAGGATGCGACCGCCGAGACGGCTAGGGCCGACCCCGTTCCCGCTCCAGCCAATGCCGTAGTGAATGTTCTGGCTTCCGGCCAGGGTGCCGAATACCGGTAGGCTGTCGTAGGTACGATCAATCGGCCCCGACCAAGCGTTCGTGAGCTCGGTCGAAGATAAGTTGGGGTATGTGCGGCGGAAGTCTGCCTCAGTCAGCTCAATGCTCTTGTCATGCCGGCTGAAGGTGTCATCAATTCGCGAACCATAAGCCAAAGCACCCGTGCCTTTGCCGAACGCAATACGGCCATCGCGCGTGGTGCGGTAATAGTCCACCATCAACTGCGAGTCGGTTATGGACTCCTGGCCCGTCCAGCCCATCTGCTCCAGCTTCGACGGAATTGGCGCGGTGACAACGATAGAACTGTTCACCGGGACAACCAGCTTAGCCAACTCGGGAATAGAAGCCGCCCAGGCGTTACTTGCGAGCACCACGGCATTTGCATGGACGCGACCATTGGTGGACGTAAGACTGACCGTTCTGCCCGGTTCAATGCTCTGGACTGGAGTCTGTTCGAAGATACGAATCCCAGCCTCAATTGCGACGCGCCGCATTCCACGCACCAAAGCGCCAGGCTGGACGGTGGCGTTACTGCGCTCATAAACGCCAGCAAGGTGCACGTCGGAGCCTGTCATCCTGGCCACCGCGTCGGCCGTCAGGCGCTGGAATGGAGCGACACCCAGACGTTCACACACGTCAAGCGTACTGTTCCAACTATCAATGTGAGCTGGAGTGGTCGCCGTCCAGATCCAGCCTTTTCGAACATAGTGGGCGTCGATCTTATTCTGCTCGCAAAACTCGCCCAGCTCAGTAATGGCGTCTTCGGCTGCCTGGGCCAGAAACAGAGCTTGCTCCCTGGAGCAGAAGCTCAGCAGCGACCCAATCTTCGGCCACCAGGACATGACGAAACCGCCATTGCGACCGGATGCCCCGCCACCGCAGATGTCCTGCTCCAGTACCACGACATTGATGTCCGGGCCACGCTCCTTAAGAGTGAGCGCCGTCCACAGCCCTACAAAACCGCCACCGACGATCGCAACATCGGCATTGTGTTCGCCCTCTAAGGGCGACGTGGACTGAAGATTGTCCTGCAGACTTTGTAGCCAGTAGCTACGCGTCAGAGGGCGAGAAGAGGCCAGGCGCATGGGATGGGTTCCACTGTGTTGTTTTTCACAGTTTCGCCCTCCACCACGCCACGCCACTATTGCACGTTATTAAGAAGTTAACCCACGGCATTCGTACTATCGGACGAAGGCCGTTTCGACAATGCTACGCGGTTGGGTGTAAGTGCCCATATCCATGGAACTCCGACGCGACATACCCTTGCGCTTCTGCCTGCGCTCTCCCGTGTCAGCCATACCCAACAGTGCTCGTTTCATCAGCGTCAATGCGGGGCAGTGGGTAGCAACCCTCACTCACATTAACGTTACGCCTTCAAACCTCATCAAGAAAAGATGAGCCCTTTTCACGCAAGAGCTCAATCATGGCGACCGCAGCAGGCGGTAGATACCCTTCTGCTCTCACCAGAACCGCCACCGTGCGGTTCATAGTGGTTTCCGTTAACGGCACTTCTCGAAGCCTGGACATGCCTTGGCCGTATTCCAAGGTTTCACGGGCCAGAAAGCTCAACAGCCGGGTACGGGCGATTAGCCGAGGCAACAGAGAGATAGAGTTTGTTTCAATCTGAACGCTTGGCGCAGGTAACTGCCTTTCGATGAACGCGTTGTCAATCCAACGCCTGGCCGACACGGTTGAGCCAGGTAGCACCCACCCATATTGACAAAGCGCATGCTGATCATAAGGAGACAAAAAAATCGGATGGTCTACGCTGGCGACCACCACCGCCTCGTCCTGCAACACTGGATAACTCTGAAAATCCGCATCATTGGCGATCAACGGGCAAATGATCGCATCCAACCTTCCTCCCCTTAGCGACTCTTTCAGCACGTCATCCTGGCCGATCGAAAGCTTGAGCGTCAGCTTGGGCGCCCTGCTCAGGAGAGTCTCGGTCAGTTGCGGCAACAAATAGTCGGCCATGCTCGCTGCGCACCCTAGCCTGATATTACCGACTAGGCCACTGGCATAGTCCCGGACTTCTCGCTCCGTCTCCGCAATGCTGAGGCGCAGCTGTTTACCCCGGGCAAGCAGAAATTCACCCACGCCTGTCAACTTGATCCGTCTACCGTCCCGTTGGAAGAGCCGCGCGCCTAAAGACGCCTCCAAACGCTGAATGCTCTTGCTCAGCGCCGGCTGGCTCCGGTTCAGCTTTTCGGCAGCTCGGCCCAGATGCCCCAGCTCTGCAATCGTTTCGAAATAGGCAAGGTCACGAAAGTCCATGATTCATGAATTTCAGTTATAGGTTAATCGAAAGTAGAAAATAGACTTCATCATTCCGGAGGTCGATAATTTTTTGCCGCCCTTAGGTCTGCTCAAGCTGAGCTATCGCCAGGAGATCCACTTCTTTGCAAACCACAGCACCTAAGTCTTTGCTTGCTCGAAAGACCTTCCGATGGATTGCCCTTGTCGGCATCGCAGGGCTGGCGGGGCAAGCGCTCCATGCGATAGCCGTTCCCGCTGGGTTGTTTCTAGGGCCAATGCTGATCGCCATCGCATTCGGTGTATGTGGCGCAAATTTGAGCCTGCACCGGCATCTTTTCAAGTTTGGCCAAGGGTGTGTTGGCCTTCTCGTGGCTCACTCCGTAACCTGGTCTGTGCTCACATCGCTGGCTCAGTCATGGCACGTCATGCTTTTCGCGACACTGATCACTGTCGTACTCAGTGCAGTCGTCGGACTCGGCACTGTTCGCTTCGGCGGCATTCCAGGGAGCACCGCGGCATGGGGCACAGCACCTGGCGCAGCATCCGCCATGGTATCCATGGCCGAGGAATATGGTGCGGACTCTCGAGTCGTGGCCACCATGCAATACGTCAGGGTTGTATGTGTCGTTATGATTGGATCATTGGTCAGCCACTTGCTCGGTGCCAGCAGTTTCTCACCGGAGGTTGCTCAAGCTAGCGCCGCCCTTCATGACACTACTACATCAAACATCATCCTTAGCCTCGCCGTTATTCTGTTCGGTGTCGCGGCAGGCACCAAGATTCCTGCAGGCGCTCTGCTTATGCCCCTATTGATAGGTGGTACATTGCAGCTCAGTGGCCTGCTTGAAATTGCAATGCCAAACTGGCTGCTCGCAACCGCCTACGGAGCGATAGGTTGCTACATCGGACTTCGATTCGACCGAAACACCGTGCGTTACGTCATCAAGCATTTGCCCACGATGATCATAGGTACAGTGATTCTGATCCTACTGTGCGCGAGCTGTGCCTGGGCTCTCGCGCTTGCCACCGGCACTGAGTTTCTCTCAATGTATCTGGCGACCAGCCCAGGTGGGCTGGATGCCATGGCAATCATTGCAGTGGAGACGCACGCAGATGTCGGCATGGTCTTGGCTATGCAAACGTTGAGGCTTTTCGGCGTGATTCTGACCGGGGCCTATTTCGCCAAGCAGATCATTCGCCTCACACAAGCTTGATAGCCTGCCCCTTACGCATCCCTGCCCTGCCCCAAGGCTGCCAGTATCTCTCGGCCACTCCCCCCCAGCAGGCTGGTCGCTTGAGCTGCGCGCTTGAGCAATAGCAGGCGGGCCGCTTGCAACTGATCCTTGTTGAAACGCTCGGATGGGCCTGACAGCGTTAGAGCGCCTTTAAACTCATTGCCAACGCCGAATACAGGAGCCGAGATCGACGATGTATCTGGGTCACGCTCCCCAAATGACGTAGCCCAGAACTGCTCTCGCACCTCAGCCAAAGCGCGATCAGCTGGCGGGCCAAATGCCCGGAGGATTTTTCCGGAAGCCCCAGCATGTAGTGGGAATCGATCACCCTCATGGATGCTGAAGCGCACTGCGCGTTTGGGTTCGACCCGGAACAACACGACTCGGGTATCGTTTTCAATCACATAGAAAGACGAGGTCTCCCCGCTTTCTTCAGTGAGGGCTTCCAACACTGGGTAGATCGTATCCCGCAGTCGGAACGAGGCCTGGTAAATCTGAGCCAAACGCAGAGGCTCGTGACCTACGCCGTACTGCCCATCCGCGAAACGCCTGATGAAACCCGCTCGCTCCAACGAACTCATCAAGCGAAGGATGGTGCTCTTGTACAAGCCTGTACGACGAGCAATTTCGGCCAATGGAAGACTGGTGCGATCAGGTTCGAATGCACTCAGGATGGCAAAAGCCCTATCGACTGCAGCCACCCCTCCGTCCGCATTACTCTTCGAATCGTTGACTACCACGGGGTCATTTTTTGGCGACATCAGACTTCTGCTCGGCGTCATCGTGAAAAAGCGGCCCCTTTGAAGGGGCCGTTGAGATGGGTATTACCTTACCTGTCAGTCAGGCTAGCAGCTAGTCCATTGGCCAGAACGCTGTTCTGATCAGCTTAGGCGTCACGCATGAACAATTTAAGAGACAGTGCCATAAGTGCGGCGAAGAAGAGGATGCACCCCATAACCATCAGACCTGCCGTGAACGACTGAGTGTAGTCCTTGAGGAAGCCCATCAGGTATGGCCCAACAAAACCACCGAATGCTCCGATGGAGTTAATGAGGGCAATGCCGCCAGCTGCCGCCTGGCCCCTGAGGAATTTAGCTGGCAAGGTGTAGAAAATGGTCTTCGCCGAGATGGTGCCCACCAGGGCCAGTGTGATGCCGGCCAACGCTGGAATCAGCGCATTCATGTTCACCGCAAAGATCAATGCCAGACCAGCCAACAGTAGCGCAGCGATCAAGTTGAGAATCCCTCGGCCAGTACGGTCGACATGCTTGGCCCAGAAAAGCAAACCAATGGTCGAGAAGAAGTAAGGAACTGCCGCGACCCACCCGATCAGGCTAATCTCGACACCCTGCGCCTTGAGCATTTGAGGCAGCCAGATTCCAATACCGTAGGTGCCGATGGTGAAGCTGAAGGTGATGGAGCTCAGAATCCATACGCGAGGATCCTTGAGGGCTTGAGCAAAACCATGGCTTTTGTCTGACTTGGCTTTCTCTTTGTCCAGCATTCCAGTCAGAGCGTCCTTTTCCGCCTGAGAAAGCCACTTCGCTTCACTAGGACGATTCGCAAGCACCTTCAAGGTGATCAAGCCGAGCACACACGCTGGCAGGCCCTCAATGATGAACATCCACTGCCAACCTGCAAGGCCCAGGGTGCCATGCATTTGCAGCAGCCAGATCGACAGCGGCCCACCCACAAGGAAGGAAATTGGCGTCGCAACGGTAAACCATGCCAGAACCCGAGTTCGATACTGCGCAGGAAACCAGAGCGTCAGGAAGAAAATCACGCCCGGGAAGAACCCAGCTTCAGCCACGCCTAGCAGGAAGCGAACGATGTAGAAGCTGTAAGGGCCAACAACGAATGCTGTTGCAGCTGCTGCCATGCCCCAGGTGATCATGATCCGCGCCATCCAGAGGCGCGCACCATAGCGATACATGGCCAGGTTGCTTGGTACTTCACACAGGCAGTAGCCGACGAACATGATGCCAGCACCAAGGCCAAATTGGGCAGCCGTGAGGCCGAGTTGATCAGTCATCTGCAACGCGGCGTAGCCTACGCTGGTGCGATCCAGGTAATTGAAGAAGTAGACCAGGGCAAGCAACGGAATCAGGCGCCACGCGGCCTTTTTCATCGCTTGCTGTTGCAAAGGGGTAATGACATCAGACTGTGGCATGGACAATGAAGTATCCGGGGTCGTGACGTTAGCCATGACTGTATCCTCGGTTTTGTTGTTATGAATACCGTGGCTGGATGGGCCAACGGTGAATGCAGGCATCCGATACGTCCTGCATCAGTGGTTCTGCTGATTTCACTCGAAAGTCGTATCGAGCTCGACGCTTGAACAATCGCCGAGAGCGAGCCCCTCAGAGGGACTCGTCACAGTTACGATCAGGCGATTTTGACCGTGCCACTGGCCTCTAGCTGGGTTATCTCGTCGCTACCGTAGCCCAGTTCAGCCAACAGCTCTTTCGAGTGACTGCCAAGTTCAGGAACATTCAATCGCGTCCCAAAACGCTGGCCGTCCATCTCGAACGGAAGCATGGGCACCTTGACCTGCTCTCCACTTGGTAGAGTCAGTTCGGCCATGCCACCCGATTGATTGAGATGCGCGTCTTCGAACATATCTTCAGGGCGCTGGATAGGAGAGAACGGCAGGCCGGCTTTCTCACAGAGATCCATCACCGTCTGCTTATCCATTCCAGACAAGCGCTCCCGCACCAACGGAATGATTCGGTCGCGAGCCTGAACACGCTGATTGTTTCGACTCAGTTCAGCGTCCCCCGCAAGCTCTGGGAAGTCGAACGCCTGGCAGAACGATACCCACTGAGAGTCACTGACGACGCCCATGAAAACTTGCTCACCTTCCTCAGCAGTCTCAAAGACGTCGTAGATCGCCCATGCCGAGATTCGACTTGGCATAGGCGCCGCCGCTTTGCCGGTCACAACCTTCTGCATCATGTGCTGCGCGACCAGGAAGGCCGAGTTTTCAAACAGACCGGTCTGCACGAATTGGCCACGCCCTGTCTCCTTACGTTGCAGCAAGGCAGCCAGAATCGACACAGTGCTGAACATGCCGCCCATCACGTCATTGACGGAGGCCCCGGCACGCAGAGGTCGGCCAACAGGCCCCGTCATGTAAGCCAAGCCGGTCATCATCTGGACAACCTCATCCAGCGCCGTGCGCTTTTCATAGGGGCCAGGCAAAAAGCCCTTCATCGAGCTGTAAATGATGTCCGGCTTGATTGCCTTTACTTGCTCGTAGCCCAGGCCCAGCTTCTCCATTGCGCCGGGCCGGAAGTTCTCAGTCACAACATCAGCCGTAGCAAGCAATTTTTTCACTGCTGCCATACCGTCTTCAGACTTGATGTCTACCGCAAAGCTCTTTTTGTTGCGGTTGTAGGTCATCCAGTAGCCAGCACCGGAGCCCATGAGACGCCGAGTGTTATCCCCTTCCGGCGCAGGCTCCACTTTGATGACTTCAGCACCAAGGTCAGCAAGAAGAAGACCAGAGGTCGGGCCCATCACCATATGAACGAACTCGACTACGCGGATGCCAGCCAGTGGCAGAGACTTTTCTTCGTGCTGGCTCATACGGCCTCCTTCGCATAGGTGAAATTCTTGCCAATGCCAGCATCAGGGATAAAGCCGTATACAGGCTCTCCAGGGAGCCCACGGCGAAGCACTTCGCGAGCAGCAACCAGGCGATCAATGTCGACACCGGTTTTCAGCCCCATGGACTCAAGGAGATACACCAGGTCTTCTGTGACGATGTTGCCCGACGCGCCTGGCGCGTATGGGCACCCCCCCAGACCACCTTGGGATCCATCGAACGTCTTAACACCCGCCTCCAGCGCAGCCACCACGTTGGCCAGGCCTTGGCCACGGGTATTATGGAAGTGAGCACTGCCAGCGAGGGAGCCCAGCTCCTGGAACAGCCGAGTGAAGAGGCGCCGCACCTGGGTTGGATTGGCGTAACCAACGGTGTCGGACAGGCCCACCTCATCGATGCCCAACTCCGCCATTTTCAGGGCAATTGCAATCGTCTCGTCATCAGTAACGACACCTTGGAGCGTGCATCCGAAGGCAGTCGACACTCCCGCCTCGATCTGTACATGCGGGAAGCGCTCATTGCGCAGCGCAACGACCGCTTGGACTTCATCGAAGACCTGAGCATGTGTCTTGCGGATGTTCGAAATGGAGTGCTGTTCGCTGACGGAAATGGGCAGGGTAATTTTGTGAATGCCTGCGTTGAACGCGGCTTCAGCGCCTTTGAGATTCGGCACCAACGCAGTGACAAAAAGCCCTGGCAGGGTCAAGGCGTGTGCAACGACTTGAGCGGCATCAGCCATCTGGGGCAGCAGCTTCGGAGATACGAACGAGCCGACCTCGATTTCCCTCAAGCCAGCAGCTGCCAAAGCTGAAATCCATTCCAGCTTCAGCTCGGTAGGCATGATGCCCTTGACGCTTTGCAAGCCATCTCTTGGCCCGACTTCGCTTACCAGGATGTCGATATCTGTCGCTTCTTTCACGGAGGTTCTCCTGTGGCGGTGGAGAGCCTGCCCGAACATTCATGCAGTGCAGCAACGAGGCGGAGCGCTGTTTTTATGATTGTTCTGCCAGGCAGAATTACGTTCTGTTTTAGTATCAACCCACAATTTCACACCTGTCAATGAAATCGACGATGAACGGTGGCCACGTGGTTATGCGTTGCTTGAGGTAACAGGATTGTCCGTCTTTACAGGCTTGACAGAAGCTGAAATAGCTTAGAAAGTGTTCTACTAAGAGTAACTGCATTCCATCAGACAGAACGTAACTCAAAACAACAAGATCCTCCTGGCGACATACATTGACGGTACGAACTCAGACACCCGCCGTTTGAGCATTCGCGTTTGTGCGCCTGTTTTCACATGGAGATTTGCCATGAGCCTGTATACCCCACCCGAAGAACGGCCAACCGAGGTCTTCAGCAAACTGCCAAAAGAATTTTGGCGTGACGGCGATTCAGACTGGGTCAGAGCCAACAAACCGGGCCAGCAAGTGACCAGCTTTCTTGAAGGCCCCTCCTTCGATCAGGCCGGCAATCTCTATGTCACGGACATCCCGTATGGCCGAATTTTCCGCGTTTCCCCAAAGGGCGAATGGGAGTTGGTTGTCGAGTATGACGGCTGGCCGAACGGGTTGAAGGTTCATCGCGATGGCCGAATTTTCATTGCTGATTACAAGAACGGGATCCTTGTTCTCGATCCGATCAGCAAGCGTGTAGAACCCTTTCTGACACATCGCCGGAGTGAGAGCTTCAAGGGTGTAAATGACCTTTTCTTTGACCGACAAGGGCACCTCTACTTCACCGACCAAGGTCAGACAGGCATGCACGATCCAACGGGTCGTGTTTTCCGCTACGACCTGGCGCAGCAACGCCTGGATTGCTTGCTGGATAACGGCCCTAGCCCTAATGGTCTGGTGATGGACCTCCAGGAGAAAGCCCTTCTGGTAGCCATGACGCGCGGCAATGCAGTCTGGCGGCTCCCACTCCAACCCGACGGCACCACTTCCAAGGTCGGCATTTTCACAGCCATGGCCGGTGGCGTGAGCGGAGCCGACGGTATGGCCCTGGACGATTCAGGCAACCTTTACGTTTGCGATGCAGGCAATGGGTGTGTTTGGGCATTCGATGCCCATGCCGTGCCGCTATATCGTTTCAAATCATGCACCGAGGGTCGCACCCTGACCAACCTCGCTTTTGGTGGTAAGGATAATCGCGGCCTGTACATCACCGATTCATCGACAGGACACATCCTGAGGGCTGATCCGGGCCACTCTGGAAAGCACATGTTCTCTCACCCGCCAGCCTGACGACACCTTGCGCCGCAACCCTGTGCATACGGCGCACGGGGTTCGTTCGGCTCGAAAAAACTGACCGATTTCATTACTCATACAAAACAGATAACAAGAGGGATACATGCTCACTCTCCTGAGCTACACAATGATTGCGTGCTTCATGTACCTCGTCATGAGCAAGCGACTTTCCCCACTGGTTGCCCTCATCCTGGTGCCGGCTGCATTCGCAAGCTTGGGTGGCTTTGCAACCCAACTCGGGCCAATGATGTTCGATGGCGTGAAGATGCTTGCTCCGACAGGGATCATGCTGACCTTCGCGATTCTCTACTTCTGCATGATGACCGATGCAGGTCTGTTTAACCCGCTGATCAAGCTGATCCTCAAATGCGTGAAAGGCGATCCCCTGAAAATCGTCATTGGAACCGCCATTCTTGGATTCTGTGTAGGCCTGGATGGTGATGGGGCAACGACGTACATCATCACGACTGCGGCGCTTCTACCACTGTATCGACGCACAGGCATAAGCTTGCAAGTGCTGGCCACCGTGTTGCTACTGACTATCGGGGTGATGAACATTCTGCCGTGGGCCGGGCCGTTCTCGCGTGCCGCTAGCGCCATGCATGTCGACATCACAGAATTGTTCATGACAATGCTGCCCTTGATGATCGCAGGCGCTGCCTGGGTAATTTTTGTAGCGTTCTATTTGGGCAGCCGCGAGCGCCGTCGCCTAGGCATTGCTCAACTTGACCATGACGAGATCATGAGCCACTACACCGACTTCAAGCTGACGGATTGGCGCTTTCTGTTCAACGCGGTGCTCACCGTCACGCTGATTGCTCTGATGATGATCAACGTACTGCCGCTTCCAATTCTGTTCATGCTCGCCTTCGGCCTGGGCATTCTGGTTAATTTCCCGGGCGTCAAAGACCAGAAGGAATTGATCGGCAAATACGCCGATAGCGTCATGGCAGTGACGCTGCTGATTTTCGCCGCAGGCATATTCGTGGGGATCATGTCCGGCACCGGCATGATCAAAGCCATCTCGGACAGCCTGATCCACGTTATTCCAGAGTCGGCTGGCCATTTCATGTCCGCGATCACTGCATTCATCAGCATGCCGTTCACCTACGTGTTGACCAACGATGCGTTCTACTTCGGGATTCTTCCCATCTTGGCCGAGACCGCAAGCCACTACGGCATTGGGGCAAAAGAGATGGCAATCGCAGGCCTTATTGGTCAACCCGTGCACCTGCTTAGTCCACTGGTTGCCTCCACTTATCTGCTGTGTGGGTTACTCGATATCGACTACAGCGACAACCAGCGTGCATCCATAGGCTGGAGCGTCGGCACATGTCTGGTGATGTTCTTCGCGGCAGCTGCACTTGGAACCATCGACGTTTTCAACTGAGGGCCTTCCTCAACCCAGCAATGCGCAGGTGTGCCTACCTGCGCTTGAAGCACTCAGCCTTTTCCATTTGCCCAGAGAGCCCTTAGCAGGCTACGCAAAAATACTCACGAGGAGAGTTCACCGCGCGAAATACCGCACCGAGGGCGAACTGGCTGGAGACCGCCAGTCTAGCTGCGGCTCCAGCATGTGTTGGGAATAACTTCTGTAAATTGGCCACACAGTTGGCGTCCATCAAGCCAGTGACACTGACATACAGCGCTACCAGCAGCACGACCCCAACCAATCGTGCCTGCCAGATGTGCCATAGCGGCCAGTTACCAAAGGCACCGGAGAAAAGCGACTAGACCATTCCATGACTCGCTCATCTGATGAGTGATGTGGCTGGGTCGCGTAGTAAAGCCTGGTCAAAAAGCTCTTTACTACGGCTAAGATGCATCCACATAGCCATTCTCGCGCCCTCAGCATCACGTCGGGCAATAGCCGCGAAAATCGCTTCATGTTCGTACTGCAAGCGCTGCATATAACTCGCTTGATCTCGTTGAGCTAGTTGTGCCGAATTGATCCATGAACGCGGGATAACGCTACCTCCCAAATGGTGGGTAACATCCGCGAAATATTGATTACCACTGGCTTGTGCAATGCAAAGGTGAAATCGAAAGTCTTCTAACACAGTCCCGTTGGCATCGGCGGATTTAGCGTTGAACTCATCTAGGGCAGCCCGTAAGTCAGCCAACTGCTCATCACTGCGTCGATGCGCCGCCAAGCCAGCGGACTCCACTTCAAGGGCTATACGCAGTTCCAGCACATGCAATACTTCTCGGATGGTGCTCATAGCGGAGACATCAATCTGGAAAGTATTTAACGCTGGCCCCTGCACAAATGAACCTATCCCGTGTCGGGTCTGAACCAGCCCTGCCGCCTGCAGCCAAGATATAGCTTCACGAACCACTGTACGGCTAACGCCTTGCTCGGCCATCAGTTGTGACTCAGTTGGTAGCTTGTCCCCGTGCTTGAGCTGACCACTGCGGATACGCTCAGTCAGCACAGCCTCCAATTGCTGCGCCAAGCTACGCAATCTGATCTTCAACTCTCCTGGTACTTGATCCTGCGTCATAATAGTTCCTGCGGCCAGAGGCGGACACCTAGTGTGGTCTTTCAGAAATACCACACTAGACAGTGCCTTAAGCCTCAAATCTTGAAACAAGTTGCTGCAAGTGCCCCGCCAACTCGGAAAGATCGCCACTTGCCTGATCAGTTTGTGTGACGCCTTCAGATGCTTCCTTGGACAGTCCCTGTATTTTCAGCAGGCTCCGATTGACGCTTTCCATCATCCCCTCCTGCTGATCAGCTGAACCGGCAATGACCCTACTTCGCTCAATGATCGTCTCGATTGAGGCCTGAATATCTCTTAAAGCCTGGTCAGCGGACCCAGCCAGACTCAGAGTGATCTCCGCACTTTCTGAACTGCGCCGCATTGACGAAACTGCCCGTTCCGTCACCTCCTGAATGCCCCCGATGAGCACCTCGATCTCATGGGTTGAGTTCTTAGTTCTAAGCGCCAAGGCCCGAACTTCCTCTGCGACTACTGCGAAGCCGCGCCCAGCGTCACCTGCCCGGGCCGCCTCAATGGCAGCGTTGAGCGCGAGAAGATTCGTTTGCTCCGCGATTGAGCGAATGACCTCGATGATTCTGGTGACGTTTGCAACATTCATGGCCAGCTCGCCGACCTGTGCGTTTGTCAGCGAAACCTCTTCAGTAAGCTCAGAGATGGAGTTGACCATCCGAGCGAACTGTTCACAGCCCGATCTCACGCTTTGATCGGAAATCTGAGAGGCCTCCGCAGTCCTGGCTGCGTTCTTTGCGACCTCCACCACTGCGAGCGTCGCGACATTCACAATAGAAACCGCTGACACAACCTCCTCATTCTGCAACTTCATTGCCCTTGAAGAAGATGTGGTGACTACTTTGAGCTCAACTGCAGAGGCCGCAATGCGGGTGGATGACTTGGTGATCGCCTTGATCATCTCCCTCAGACTGTCCTGCATGAGGTTTAGCGAGCTAAGAACCTGAGCAGGCTCGTCTCGGCCCTGGGCGTCTATCATGACGTCCAGCCTTCCCAGGGCAACCCTCTCAACCACCTGCACTGCGCGCCGAAGGGGTCGCACAATGCTCTTGGTGTAAAAAATCGCTAAACCCACCGTTACCAGTAAAGCGATTAATACGGCAGCGATGATACCCCGCCGGGCACTGTCCCGGGCCTTGAGAAGCCCTACCGTGGCTTTCTCATAACCTTCCATGTTTAGCTTCATGAGTTCCTCGGTTGCCATCCCAAGCCGAGTCCCATAGCCAATTATTGCTCCCCTCAGCATTGAGGAAGCCGAGGCCAGATCGCCAGAAGAAATTACACGGATAATATTCTCCTGCTCAGTGGTATAGATCTTGTCAGTCTGGTCGAACTGATCGAATACACTTCGCTCTTCCACACTCGTCAGCCCGACATTGACCTGTTCCTTCAGCGACTGAACTTCACCCACAAGCGCTTTCAGTTGGCGAAGACCGACCGCCCTTGCCGCTGGATTTTCCAGAGAGGAGAGTTGAGCAAGAAATACATGATTCCTAAGCTGTACTTTAACCAGGTTACTGAGATTGACTATATTGGGCAGCCACTTCTCATTGATGACCGCAGATTGCTTCGCCATCCTTTCCATTTTATGAATAGAGAACGTACCCAAAAGAAAAACAATCAGCGCGATGATACCAAAACTAAATGCCGAGCGCGGCGCCAATTTCATACTTCGTAACATATCGCCCCCGTATAGCCAAAGGCAGCAAACAAGAAAGCGCCTGACGAGGACCGTACAGGCGCACAAGTAACGCAAGGGACAACAACAATAGGCGCTAAATGGCACTCAAACCATTGAGGAATATCTGACCTCGTAGCCTACAAGTCAAAAGGCCAGCTTCTTGATCACAAGAAATACACCAATGAAGCCGCTGGCCAATCCACTGAAAAACCCACTCATGCCGTTGCCGATGGAATTATCAAGTGGATTGAGTGGAAACGGCGCAAGGTAATATGCAACAAGAAAGGCCACAACTGCGGAGATAACGCCACCAACAAGGCCAGCCACAACAGACTCTTTCAAAGCAAGACTCATAGTAGTTCCTCTGTTTTTATTTTCGGACGTACATCAACAAACAACCCTCCCCGGGCGAGGAAGATCATTGGCCAGGTATTTCTTTGAGCCCTCTAACTGTCCTAGATTCGCCGTTTTCAGGCGAACCGAGGACTCATCCTTGATGGATAGGGAATTAGAGCGGACGCCCCAAATACTGGTAGGTCTGCAGTAGCAGCCCAGCCGATCTCTCTCGGTTACCCAACGCGTCTTCCTGTTCATTCCTGCACAACTGCAGCGATGCGTCGCAGATCGTCTTACAACGTTCAAATCGACGATTGGAGTACATTTCAAGAGCAGCTTTTGCTGTGGTGGTGGCAGCAATGCTTTCAGCAAGGACAACAGCATCTTCGATGGCCATGCCACCGCCAGAGGTCATGTGAGGCGTAGGAGCGTGTGCGGCGTCGCCGAGCAGAATCACACGATTGCGATGCCAAGGCGCCGGCACCAGTGTGATATCCAGCGGACGGAAAATGACCTGCTTGGCATCGGTCACACGCTCGAGCGAGTCGCGGATTGCCGGAGCAGTGTACTCCATCAAGCGCTCCCGAATGAGATGATGAGCCTCTCCCTCCGGAATGCGCAGAGGCTCTTTACTGTTTTCGAGATAGAAGATGTAGCAACTTTCTTGCGACGTGGGGAACGATCCCACCGTATGACCCGTGGGAGTGCGATAAAGGCAGAAAGCATCGATTTCAGCGGGCCTCGGCGCATTGAAACGCCAGACACTTTGACCAGCAAATCGAGGGCTGCAGTCTGTACCGAACACCTGACCACGAATCTTCGAGTAGACCCCGTCTGCCGCAACCACCAAGTCGTATGTTGCCTCGCGGCCGTCCGAAAAGCGAACGTCGACGCCATCCTCACGATTGACCAGATTCTCTACGGTCAAACCGCGATCGATAACTGCACCAGCACCCTCGGCGGCAGACTCGAGGATGCCAGCCAGTTCCGGGCGGCGAATCCCACAGCTGGGAGGTGCAGGGTTGGTTACCAGAAGCTCGCCTGCCGAATTGAACTGGCGAAACTTATCGAACCGGTAACCACTATCCAGGCAAGGCTCCGCGAGACCGAGACCTGTGAGAGCCCGCATCGCGTTGTGAAGCATACAGATTCCAGAACCGGTAATCGGAGCCTCAGGCTTGATATCGATACAGTGAACATCAACACCAATTCTGCGGAGCGCGAAAGCTGCTGTGGCGCCCCCGATTCCGCTGCCCACGATCAGGACGCGTTTAATTGCATTCATTCTTGTCTCCTCTCCGCTTCTGTGGCGGGTGGTAACTGCTATAGCAGGTGTAGTCGCCCGCACATGGCTCAAAGCTCTGCACGAGGCTGGTCACATTCGCGCCTCTTACTGACCGGCTCGGACGCTGAACTAGCCACCCGGAGCGGGTCGAATTACTCTCTATGCTCAAATCTCGCGGTTTGACATGTTCAAAGACCGAAATTAAAAGCGGAACATCGATTGTTTACATGAACGGATCGCGACGCTCGGGCCACCAAGACTCTTCCGGACGCTGCCCGATGCGATTGCGCAGGACACCGACACCGCCCACGTCCAGTTCCACCACATCGCCCGGGTTCAAGCTACGCCCCAGCTCGAGTGCCGAGCCATCACCCATGGTACCGGAACCGATGACATCGCCAGGCTGGATGTGGTCGCCGATAGAGACGTAGGCAATCAATTCCTCCGGGGTCCAGAGCATCTCGGACGAATCACCCTCGCCCCAGGTCTCGCCGTTAACGCGAACGGACATCTTAATGGCGTTCAGATCGGAGAATTCGTCAATTGTGGTGATCCACGGGCCGATGCCGTAGGCGAAGTCCTTACTCTTGGTCGGCCCCATACCTATTGCGAACTCGTTGGCCTGGAGATCGCGAGCGCTGAAGTCGTTGAAGATGGTCACGCCGAACAGGTGGGCAAGAGCGGTGTCGGGAGTGATGTTATTGGCCCGGCTCCCGATGACCCAACCGATCTCGAGTTCGTAATCGATACGCTGGCCGCGAGCCGGCCACGGTACCTCAGCGTCATGACCGATGACGGTCCAGGGCGAGCCCTTGAAATAGCCGGGGATCTCCAGCAGGGCCGGCTGTGGCGTGACATTCATTCGCTCGTGGAATTGGCGGATGTGCTTGGTGAACGTCAAGCCATCACGGACCACTGAAGGATCGCACGCCGCGCCCCACTTCAGACCGTCCATGGCCAGCGACGCATCAGCCCCGTTTTTCTCAGCCGCTTCAGCAGCGGTATCCAGGAACTGCTGACCCAAGGCGATGGCAGCAGACATGCTTTCGGGGAAGACCGTGGACGCATAGCGAAGAGCAGCTTCGCGAGTAGCGCCCTTAGCTTGAAGACGCAGAGCTTCAGCGGCGCGCAGATCAATGACTCTGTTCTGCTCCGGCAGAACCATGCAGATACGCTGTACGGGACCGTCCAGACCTTCAACCACAAACCGACCTAGTTTCATCACTTTCTCCCGAGGGGTTGTCGTGCTCTTTCGAGAGTAAACTATACGTATCGTTTCGAAAGTGCAACCAATTCCAATCACTCCTCGGATTTGACCATATGTATTGACTCAATGAGCCTTGCTTGGAAAGAATGTTTTGGATACGATCCGTTTCGTTTATCTTACAATCATCCCAGCTGAGCACCACAAGCAAGGGCCTGACTGAGTTGTCTTGGGCATCGAGAGGGCCAGACCACTTGAAACCTTCAACCGCCTCACGAGGAAGGCTATCTGGCTGCAGATCCATGGAGCCGTGTAGTCAGAGACGTCCCTGCAAAGCACTCATCGCCGAAACAGGGACGCCCTGCTATTGCTCCCCCCGCAACCGCCGTTCTTTGGAATCCATCATATGACTGCCAATCTTAAGAACCCCGTATTCGTTTCCAGTGACACAGCTCGAGCCGTCTTTCGCTGGAAAGACGCTATTGCCGCCCTCCAGAAGGCATACGGCCACTCCATCCCTCCGAAAGCGACGCCACCTCGCACGGTCGCAGTGCTTGAAAAAACATGGCTACGCAACCTGCCTGCAATTCCTCCTGGCAGCCGATACTACGGCGCCAAACTGATGGGTTCGAACATGGGGGGCGATGCGCCTCCTGGCATCGAATACGTCATTGTCCTGTTTGATCGGACCACCAACCGAATCGCAGCCTTCGTCGACGGCAACCTGGTGACGGGCTACCGCACAGCCTCAACTTCAGCCGCTGCGTTGGATCGACTTGCCCCCAAAGGCCCTGCACGCCTGGCAGTACTGGGTAGCGGCCTGGAAGCAGCGATGCACACCCGCGCGTTTGCAAGTGTTCGCGAGCTCACCGAAGTCAATGTATTCAGCCCGACGCCTGATCGTCGCGCAGCCTTCGCCGCAGCAGTAACCGCAGATATCGGCATTCCGGCCAGAGGTGTCGCATCCGCCAAGCAGGCAGTGGAAGGTGCAGACATCGTGCTGACCGCCGCCCGCTCGCGCGGCGAGGAGCCGATTCTTTTTGCCGAATGGCTGAAGCCCGGCGCAACCGTTGTCTCGATTGGTTCGACCATTCCTGAACAGCGCGAGATAGACGTTTCGGTGGTTGAGCGCAGCGACATCATCATCTGCGACACACTGGAAGAGGTGCTCGAGGAAACTGGGGACATGTTGGCTGCCAAAGCAGCAGGCGTTGAGTTCCAAAACAAGGCATTCAGCCTGGCCGACCTCATGGGCGGCGCCTGCGCCGATGCCCTGGCAAAAGCTCGCGCCCCGATGTTCAAGTCTGTCGGCGGCGGTCTGCAGGACATCGTCGTCGCTGAGCTGATTCTAACCAAGGCACTCGAAGCCGGCCTTGCCACCCCGCTCCCCATCGAATTCGAAACCAAACGCTAAACGAGCTTTTAGTCCAGATAAAGCAATCCACAGAGGAAACTGAACATGGCCAATTACAACAAAAAGGACGCCCGTGAGTGGGCACGTGAACACCTGCTCGGCGTGGCCAACGTCACCATTCCGACGATGACCTCCGACTTCAAGCGCATCAACGAAAAGGCAGTGCGACATGATGTCGAACTGGCGATCCAGCATGGCTTCGTGGGCACGCTGTCCTGCTCTGAGGTTGCGATCACTCAGGACCAGTACGTCGAGTTCTGCCAAATCATGGCTGACCAGGCCGCAGGCCGGATGGTCGTGGTTCACCATGCCGTATTCAACACCCTTGAAGACAACATCGAAGCCGTAAAGCGTGCCGAAGCTGCCGGCGCCGATGTGGTACTGCTGGGCTACCCGCCCTACTTCTACCCGAAGGACTACGAAGAGGTCTTCCAGTACACCAAGGCAATCTGTGACGCGACCAATCTCGGCGTGATCATCTTCCCGCTGCCGGCCTGGGGCTTCAGCCGACTGCACCCTGCAGACATCCCGCTCTCGGTCCTGCGTCGCATGGTCGACGAGATTCCGAACGTTGTAGCGATCAAGGCCGAAGGCGGACTGCCCTACATCATGTCAGCCATTGAGGTTCATCGTGAGTTCCACGAGGAGGTCGTGATCTCTTCCCCTCTGGAATACGAATACGTGCCCCTGGCCCAGGTCATGGACATTCCGTTCTGTGGGACCAACTACTCCGCTTACTACGGCCCGCTGCTGCCCCAGATCCACAAGCTGATCCGCGCAGGCAACTACGATGAAGCCACCCAGCTTTGGTACAAGATGGACCCGGCCCGCAAGGCTTTCGCCAGCCTCCCGATGGCTGCAAACGGTCTGCTGAATCGCATGATGTGGAAGTACCAGGGTTGGCTCCAGGGCTACAACGGCGGCCCGATGCCCCACCCCACTCAACGTGTATTCCAGCGCGATATGGCGGTACTGCGCAAAGGTCTCGAGGCCGCCGGTCTCAATCCCACCCGTGATGCAGACGAAGCCTTCTTCGTCGGCCGTAATCCCGTTTGAGGCCCGCCATGACCTGTGCAAATACTCTGCAACTGAAAGACCCCGACCTGCTGCGTCAAGCCATGCTAATCGATGGCCAGTGGGTTCCAGCCGACAACGGACAGAGCATCGAGGTCCGCAACCCAGCCACCGGCGAGCTGGTGGCTCATGTTCCCAATGGTGGTATGCGTGAAACTCAGCGTGCAGTAGCCGCCGCCGAGCGCGCCATGAAAGGCTGGCGTAAAACGCTGCCGAAGGAGCGCTCCAGGATACTTCGCAAGCTATTCGATCTGATGCTGGAAAACATCGACGACCTTGCGAAAATCATGACTGCCGAACAAGGTAAGCCCCTTGTAGAGTCCCGCGGCGAAATTACCTACGCCGCGGGCTTTATCGAGTGGTTTGCCGAGGAAGCAAAACGCGTTTACGGCGACATCATTCCGCACAACCTGGAAGGTCGCCAGATCCTCGTGCAGAAGGCGCCGATCGGGGTGTTCGCAGCAATCACTCCCTGGAACTTCCCCTCGGCAATGATCACCCGCAAAGCGGGTCCGGGCTGGGCTGTTGGTTGCGCCGGCGTGATCAAACCCGCAAGCCAAACTCCGCTATCTGCACTGGCACTGGCAGTGCTCGCGGAGCGTGCAGGTCTGCCTGCAGGCGTCTGCAACGTCGTGACCGGCTCCGCTCGTGCAATCGGCGGCGAGCTGACGTCCAATCCAACTGTACGCAAGCTCTCCTTCACCGGCTCAACCGAGGTAGGCGCCCAACTGCTGGCTCAATGTGCACCGACCATCAAGAAGACCAGCATGGAGCTCGGCGGCAACGCTCCATTCATTGTCTTCGATGATGCCGATGTGGACGCGGCGGTGAAAGGTGCCATCGCAGCCAAGTACCGCAACACCGGACAGGCCTGCGTTGCTGCCAACCGGCTTCTGGTTCAATCGGGCATCTACGATACGTTCGCGCAGAAGCTCGCAGAGGCCACCGCGGCTTTGAAAGTTGGCAACGGCATGGACGAAGGCGTAGTGCTTGGCCCGCTGATCAATGATGAAGCGGTCAAGAAAGTCGAAGAGCACATCGCCGACGCGGTCGAGAAAGGCGCCCGGATAGCAACTGGCGGTAAACGACACACCCTGGGTGGGAGCTACTTCGAGCCGACCGTTCTCACAGATGTGCCGAACGAAGCGTTGATCTTCAACGACGAAACCTTCGGCCCGGTAGCCCCCTTGTTCCGCTTCGACTCTGAAGAAGAAGCGATAAACATGGCTAATGACACGCCGTACGGCCTGGCCGCGTATGTCTATGCGCGCGATGTGGGCAGGATCTTCCGCATCGTCGACAGCCTCGAATTCGGCATGGTCGGTGTGAACGAAGGGATGATTTCTACTGAGGTTGCTCCCTTCGGCGGCGTTAAAAACTCCGGCCTCGGCCGCGAAGGCTCCAAGTACGGGGTAGAAGACTACCTGGAGATCAAGTACATCGCCCTTGGAGGTCTGAACCAGTAACCGCAGGCATCGCCAATGCTCGGCAGCCAGAGATGGCTGTCGAGTACTCCCCTAAGCATTTCCTCTGCTGCGCAGAGCAGCACTGTCGTTAGCTGCTAGCCCTCTATATAGCTATCTTCCTTTTCCTCAGTGTTTCGCGGTCGACAACGATACTGTTCAGGCTCCACAGATCTACATGCCTAGAGTCATAGAGTCATAGAGTCGAGAGCTCCTTGCCAAATAGGGACACCATTGGGCTTTGACGATTTGCGCCGTCTTACCCCGCTACGCCGTCTACTCCGCTTCCTGTTCGTCAGGCCAGCATTTTGCCTCGGGCTTCTTTCAGATTCGCAGTCACCCACGACACCCTTGCCTCTGGCTAACACTTCCCCTTGCCGGGTGTGTAGAGGACTTTCACCTCCAAGTCGCCCGCTCAGCCACCATAGCCAAACGGGTTGCACTAACGCGCAACGCGCCATGCCTGGCGCACGCAAAAAAAAACGCCCAGCCATGCGACTGGGCGTTGCTGTAATTCATATCAGTACTTCAGAAAACCATTAAGCATGATGGTGTCGCCTTCCGAGGCATTACGGGAGTAAATGTCATTCTGGTAAGCGGCAACAATTCCCCAATCACGAGTGCCGTAGCCAACCTGTGGGCCGATTTTGGTGGTGCGGCTGCGATTACCTACATTATGACCTTGAGACTGATCGTCGTTCAGCTGAGTTGAGACGAATCCGCCCACGCCAACCAACCAGCTCTGGGTCACTCGATAGTTCAGACCATAATCAGCTACTAACTGAACGCCCGACTTATAGTCAGTATCGCTATTTTCCCAACTGTAGTTCAGGCTGATCTTCGAACTCAGTTCGACACGCTCCATCGGGAACCAAGTGAAGGCATAGGCCATGTATAGGGCGCGGCTGTTGTTACCCGCGTTGATGAGCGCGTTCTTGTCATACTTACCCCACGGTTCGATCAGTTCAATATCGACGTTCTGCAGGTAGTTCGCAGACACCCAGCTGACCAAGAAGCCAAACATCGGATCGCCGATACCGCTGACGGAGTCACGCTCGAACGGACCAAGAGCCGGGATGTTAATGTGCCCCTTGACATAAGGAATCGCTGCCTGCAAAGAGACATCGCCGCCCAGCAACTTCGGACCGTCCAGGGTGTGAACAACTCGAATGGCGTGGGCGTGAACTCGACCCTTGGCCTTCGGAAAGACTTTATCGCCATCATTGTTTCGGACCGAATCGATATCGATAAGTTTATTGTACGTGTAGAAATGAGTTTCACCAGGAGCACCCACAGCGCCACTCATCACAGTTACGGTACCTGCTGGATAGCTAGAGCTCCCCCCCTCCAACGCATAAGTATGCGAAGCCAACAGGGAACCGACGAAACAGGTAACCACTCGCAAAGCACCAGCACTTTTCATGGATAGACTCCGCTTTGTTTTTGTTTTAGTTCTAATTGAGCCACCCGGAAAATAGAGTCCCCACCCAGCCATTTATTGGGACACGGCAAAAGGCTTGGAAACTATTCTAGGCGTTTACTACAAAAACATTACCTTCCTCGTCCACTGCTATAGACAGAGCGCTTAGTTTCTCCCCCAAGCAAGGACCGTGAACACAAACACCTGTATCAATCTCAAACAGCGCACCATGCCCGTGACAGACGATATACTTCGACTCTCGATCGAGGTATTGCCCCCTCCTCATGGGCAACGTTGACCCGGGCCAGTGCGGACAAGAGTTCCGATATCCATATATTTCCCCGAGCTTATTGACCAAAAAAATATCGTCTTTGCCATACAGCGAATATCGGAACCCTATGGAAGTTCCTGGCAGAACATCATCGATATGGCAGATTCGCTCCATTACGTTTCGGCCCAATTAACGCCTACTGGGGACGTTCACCACCCGGCGCCCACTGTTCGCGCCAATGGAACAAGAACACCTGGGAATTATCCATGATGCCCGGAGCAATGCGAGGCTCCCAGTTGTCATCATGCTGGTCCATATCTGCGTCGTATTCGATATGGCAACCCATCGGGGTGTTGAAGTACCAGAACCAATTGGAGCCGAAGCGGTGGCGGCCAGGCCCCCAAAAGGTTTCGTAACCTTTCTCGACCAAGGCAGTGCCGGCGCTGAGGACTTCAGTCGGGCCGCCCATGTGGAAGGTGAAATGCTCACAACCTTGCAGGTGCGGTGGGGTTTGGATAAAGAACAGGGTGTGGTGCTCGAAGGTGCCCGCAGGGCGTAGGAACGGCCCCATGCCGACGAACTTGTCGGTGAGCTTGAAACCGAGGCGATTGGTGTAGAACGCCTCTGCCTTTTCGATATCGGGCACGAAGAAGACGACGTGGGAGAGTGACCGCGGGCGCGCGTCGATCAGCGTAGCCACATCGGACGGAACCCCGGTGACGTTTGCAGGACGACGGACATCGCCCGGAGCGTTCACAACCTCGGCAGGCAAGTCGAGGGGCTTGCGTACAGTGACTTGGAAGCCCAGCGCGAAACCGAGGTCATCAACAAGCTCCAAAGACCCATCGGCCAATGTCTTGACCTCACGCTCACCTTCGAACTCCTGCTTAATCTGCTGCAGCACCGAGGCGTCTTTAACGCCGTAGACGGTCTTTCGCAACATGTTTGCAGTCGGAAGATCCCAGGCCGGTAGAGAAGGATCTTTGCAATGCTTCAGCTCAACGCCGGTGCCATCAAGGGCTTCGAAACGTCCATTTCCTACAGCTTTCAGACCGTAATCAGTCAGAAACTGCTCGCAGAGAACAACGTCATCCACACCAAAGACAAGCGTATCCGGACCAATAATGTTCATTCAATCACCTTTTTTATTATTCATCGTGCCGTCGGCTCGACCAGCAGACCTGACGAAGCCAACCAGCGACTCACACATGAAAGGCCTGTGCACTTGCGCCCACCTGCCACCCTATTTTGTCAACGTTTACTGCCTATTGGCACATCCCGTTGTGATCTGATCCTTAGGGTAAAAAATAATCTATACGGAACGTACCGTTTTGTAAAGCATTTACCATACTAATCCATTCGAAGCGAGCATCAGTCAAGCCTTAACCTCTAAACAAACCCAAGGCTAAAAGCACTGCTGTAGCAAAATCGAAGCGCAGAGACTATACTGACCGAACCGTATCGTAAGCATCTCCAACGCGGGCTGCACGAGCGTTTTAGCCAACTTGAAAGGACGGATGCATGCAGGTTAAGAAGACCGCATCGAATGAAAAAACATCGGTCGGCCGCCCCCGCAGCGAGGCAACTCGCCGCCAAATCCTTAGCGCGACCATCGCCCTTCTCCAGGAAAAATCAATTCAGGCCATATCCATCGAGGCGATCGCACGCGAAGCTGGTGTGAGCAAGGCGACGATCTACCGCTGGTGGGACTCCAAGGCGCTCATAGTCATCGATGCTTTCATGGAAAACCACCTGGTCAAAACCACCATCCCTCGTGAGCTTGGACCGCGTGACGCGCTGGCCTACCACTTCAAATCGCTGGTAGAGCAGTATTCAGGCTGGCCGGGCCGCCTGGTTGCCCAGATCATTGCTGAAGGGCAATCGGATCCTTCGATTTTGCGTGCCTTCCGTGAGCGTTTCCACTACGGCCGCCGTGCTGTCGTACGTGAGGTACTCGAAGAGTGGAAAGCCACTGAAGAGATTTCCGCAGACACCAACATCGAGATACTCATGGATGTGATCTACGGTGCGGTCTACATGCGCCTGATGCTAAACCACGCACCGCTGGATGAGGCTTTTGCCGAGTCGCACATTGCCTACGTGTATCACCTGCTCGGCATCAACTGAACATCAAAAAAAGCCTGCCCTAAGGCCGGCAATGAGATAGACAAATCTTGGGCTTAGAATGCGGTGTTGTCTTTACCTTTCAGGGCCAGGATTTCGCGTGCCTCTGTTGGAGTAGCGATCTCGATGCCCAGGCCCTCAAGTATTTCCCGGATTTTGCGCACCTGCGCGGCATTCGACACTGCGAGCTCGCTGCGGCCGATGTACAAGCTGTCCTCCAGGCCGACGCGCACATTGCCCCCCAGGATTGCGCTGATGGTCGACAGCGGGATTTGATCCTTCCCTGCCCCCAGCACTGACCAGTGATACTGATCGCCAAACAGGCGGTCTGCGGTGCGCTTCTGGTGCAGGACATCCTCGATGTGAGAGCCAATGGCGCCGCGCAAACCAAAGATGGTTTGAATGAACAGCGGCGGCTTTACCAAGCCCTGATCAAGGAAGTACTTCAGGGTGTAGAGGTGGCTGACGTCGTAGCACTCGAACTCGAAGCGAGTCCCCGCACCACCGATCGTTTTCAGGATCCACTCGATATCCGCATAAGTGTTTCTGAACACCAAGTCCTTGGTCGCCTCAAGGTGCTCAACCTCCCAGCCATACTTCCACTCTCTGTTCTTTTTCGCCATCTCGGACAGATTGAGGTTGATAGACCCCATGTTCAGAGAACACATCTCGGGCTGCAGATCGATACCGGCGGCGGCGCGCTCATTGATCGGCATACCGGGTCCACCCCCCCCCGTGGAAATGTTCACGATCGCATCGGTTTCACGCTTGATGCGGCCGACAAACTCACGGAACACCTCCGGACTACCCGTAGGACGACCATCCTCAGGGTTTCGTGCATGAAGGTGGACAATGGCGGCACCGGCCTCAACCGCTTCAATAGCCTGCTCGGCAATCTCTTCGGGAGTCACAGGCAGGTAAGGAGACATCGAAGGGGTATGTGCGCCACCGGTGATCGCAGCGGTAATGATGGCTTTCTTCACAGTTCCTCTCCTTCGTTAAGAGCCAGAAGGACGAAGAGCATCCGGCAGTTCTTGCCCGACCTGTTCGACCAGCTATGGTTTGTGGCGCGCTGAATCAGGACGTCGCCAGACTTCATCAGCGACTCGCCTTGGTCGAGCATTGCGTAGATCTCACCCTCGAGTACTACGGCGTAATCCAACGACTCGGTTTTATGGAACCAGAAATGCCGAGGCTGCGCCTTATCACGCACGCCCTCCTTGTCGAGAAACTCGATGAGTTTCTCTTTGTCGTACGACTCATCCGGCGGAAAGTCCACGACGCGCAGCAGCGAACCACCTTCGGAATGGAAGCCGAATTTGTGCCCAGCGGGTGCGGGTTCTGAACCGGCCGCACGGCCTTCCCCTGTAGCCCAGAGCACCTGAGCAACAGGTTTCCCAGGCTCAGCAATGACATTCAGCGCACGACCATCGCTGACGATGATCGATTCACCTTTTTCATCGTGACCGGTAACAATTCGTCGCACTGCTGCGTAACCAAGCTTTGGCAGCTTATTCATCTTTTCCCCACAAGAACGAAACGTTTCGTATTATAATTACCCAAATTTTTTTAAACCCTCGGACTTACATCCATGACAAAGAAAGTTGCCGAGGCATTAGCTATTAATAAATTTCTCTCAAGGTCATAAACCTCACTTCTAGCAAATGCAACTTGGCGACCAACACGATCGACACTACCAATAACTTTTAAACGAGCAGGTCTTGCCGCAGACTGCATGTTCACAGTCATGCTGGTTGTAGCGCAGGTTTTTCCAAATGGCAGCTTACTGAGCACCGCATAGGCCATCGCATAGTCCAGCATGGTCATGAGAGTCCCGCCGGAAACAACCCCGTTGCCCTGAACGGCTTTGGACGAGACCAAGAAACTGAATTCCAATTCACCTGGAGAGCCATTTACCAGTCGAGCACCGAGCTCCTTCAGTCCATCTGTTGTTTCAAGAGCAATATCAAAGGCTTGCTCGGAGATGATTCTTTCAAGCAGTGCGCGGTCGGGATTGTCGTTGAGAGCCTGCATGATCTGCCTCATTTCGTCTCTACGACACACTTCTGGAGCTGATATCCCAAGCCGGAAATCTCAGCTCGCATCACATCTCCATCGGTGAGATAGCGGTTGTAATGGGTACCGTTACCGGCAGGAGAACCAGTACAGATAATATCGCCAGGCAATATCTTGGCGTACCGGGAGATATAGGCGATCTGCTTTTCAATATTGAAGAGCATATCTGCGGTCGTCTCGTCCTGCATGGTGGCTCCGGACACCATGAGTTTCATCTGCAGATCATAGGGGTTGTCAATGAAGCACTTAGGCACAACGTAAGGCCCCAGAGGCAGGAAGCCCGGCTGCCCTTTCGAGCGGAACCAGTCGGTACCGAGCATTTTATAGTCGGTTCGCGGAATCAGGTCACGGGCAGAGATATCATTTACGATCGTATACCCTGCAACATAATCCATCGCGTCCACTTCACTGATGTTGTATCCTTCTTTACCTATTACGACTGCCAACTCCAGCTCCCAATCAGGCCTTTCAGTAGTGAATGGCAGAATGAGATTATCGTAAGGGCCAGAGATAGCGGAAACAGGCTTGGTAAATACATACGGCTCGCCGTTCGCGACCCGATTATCCATCATTTCCTCTGCCCACCGCTTAAGCTCTTCTTTGCTGAAACCCTCAGGACCGACATTGGCATCAACGGTCATGTCGACCACATGTTTTCGATAATTTGCACCAGTGCAAAAAACTTGCCGGGGCAGATCTACCGCTGGATGAAATTCCAGATGATTCTCATCATACCACTCGGTTGTATCTACCTTTTCAGCCAATACTTTCAGCGACTGGAAGGCGCTGGACCAAGACTCGAGAAGCGCCAGTACACTTTTCCCGCCAAGCTGCGGCATGTCGTGCTCTTCTGCCAGCGTGGAGATGGGAGCAACCTTCCGGTCCACAACCAGACCCGCGAATTTCTCGGCATTTTCATGCTGAGCAGAGAATGTACCTAATGCGAACTTTTTCATGCCCACTCCAAACTTATTTTATCAAGCCAGGTATACAACTTGATCGTACGTAACATCTGAGCCGATGAGCCCAAGCCGCCGACGATGTTCAATTAGCAGATTTACGCCATGCTCGTCAGGAATGAGCGATGCTGGAATAGACTGAACCATTGCGCTAACAGCCTTCTCAGGAATGCCTTCGCTCGCCAGACTCTTTCGGAGCTTTTCCTGATTGTCGGGAAACTGAGCGAGCGCCTCTGAAAGACACTTCAGCCACAATTGTATGCCTGGAGTCGAAGACAGCGATGACCTCCTGACAACCAAACCCTGCCCCGGGAACTCGGGGTAAGACTCCTGCACCACAGCGACCTTATGCATCCCCTCTTTGACTGCGAGAGCATCAAATGGCGGGCCAAGGAGAGTGGCATCACCCTCCCCCTTTACCAGCGACACGTACCGCTCTTTGACACCGCCTACCGGAGCGAGTGTGTAGTCATGAAAGTTCAAGCCTGCTTGATGCAACATTGCTCTCAGGGCAATAACAAATCCATTCTCAGGGGCATCAACCAGGATTTTTGCGCCGACAAGATCGCTGACGCTTTTGATGCATGGGGAGGCAACGATAGAGAGTGGCGTCGTGGCCTCTACTTGAGCCACGATGACAAAATCTTTAGGGCCTGGCCGATGATTCCAGTGGAAGACGTTATCCATCGCGGTAACGACGGCATCAACGCTGCCATCCGAGAGCGCAGCGAACTGCTCATCTGAAGAATGGTTCTGACTCGCCTCAAGCGACAAACCAGCGCAATTTTGCCATGCAGCGGCTACCGCGATCGCTGGACGCAGGAACCACATTACTCGGAGCCTGTGATTGGTCATGTCTTATTCTCGTTGTACCTTGGATCAATATAATACTATACGTATCGTATTGTCAAACGAGCGTAAATCTCCCTTTTCCGTTAAGAAAGCCCTTATAAATCAGTCAATAGCAGAAATATTGCATTCCAGCAGATGTCACGGATCCATTGCTTCAGGAACCCGGCCGTCGGTCCTCTTTTGGCAAATGCCTGTCGCAAGCCGGTCGACTCGCTGGCGATCGGGCCAAACAGCATGGATTCAAAGCTCTCGAGGTCTTCAAAGACTAGAAACCGTCTGGGAGGGAATGCCATGAAGGCTACTTAAGCCAGCGCCAAAATTGCGGGCTGGTGTATGGACTGCAGACCAGACATAAAACTTCGACCAGTCAGAGATTTGATGGGAATCAAAGGGGGAGCGTAGTCTTTTCACGGTAACCGAGAACGCCACGACTCATGCCTTGTATTGGCCCGGCGTTTTCGAAAGGTTACGTGCAAAGCCAAAAACAGTGGAACTGATTAATCATACCGCTCTCACAACGTGCTTGAGCCCTTGAAATGACATCAGCCCCCACGGACCGAGCTCTCGCCCTATGCTGCTTTGCTTGTATCCACCCCACGCAGTCTGCGGGAAGATTACCTGAAACGTCGCTTGCATAGTCAGGGTTCACTCTAGTCAGGTGGCGTGCACGGCTCGCCTCAACGCGAGGCTTTTGGCAGCATCTGGTCCAGCCACCAGTTGTGGAACTGGTGTACGGTCTTTTCCATGTGCGAGTAGCGCCCCGGCGTGATGAAGCGCGAATGAACTGCCTCGCCCACACCTGTGCACACGCCGATGTCCTCGCCGAGGATCGGCTCGATGAACGCGCGGAACTTAGCCAGTTCAGCCTCCAGGGTTTCGCTCTTGAGCGTGCCTTTGGGCAGTAGCACATTCCAGATCAACTCATGCTCGACTTCGTTCTTGATGTTGAAGTCCAGCCACAACGGGGTCGACGCATCGATCAAGGCGTGAAGGTACGGGTAGACATTGAACACGGTCACCGTGCTCAACAGTGGCTCGGGCAAACCTTCGACCGGGGTAAAGAAGGTAGGCACTAGCAGGTTCTTCTGCCGTAGGTGAAACAGCCCGTATGGCCCGCTGACATCGGCGTACTCGACCATCGTCGCGGGGAACTCGTGGTCGGCGGTGTCTGGGTGGACCCACGGTTGGTGATAGCCCTCGCTGAAGTTCTCCAGGGAGATTTTCAGTTCCACGGCATCACTCGGCGCCTCAGCTCCACCACTTCCATGTCCTCGAAGCGATACGGCGCGACGTCCGGCTCCAAGCCTTCAACCTGCGCCATCAGCGAGGGCACTTGATCATCGAAGTTGACGAACACGAATGCGCTCACTGCCGCCATCCCATCACACGAGAGTCAGGATGGCAGGATCACTACCTCCTTCCACGCACACTGGGCGGTAGGAAAAGCACGAGTAATCGTGTGCTCCTGCATCCCGAGTGTCACGATCAAGTCCATAACCTCGGTATTTCTGTCTGCAAACCGGCCCGCGAAGCGGGTTTAGTAAAGGCTTGAGCCGTATGCGGTGAAAGTCGCATGTACGGTTCTTAGGGGGCCCCGAACCAGTAATGGTTCGAGGCTACCCGACATGGCTGTATAGACTCAACGTGAACGTCCGAACAGAACCCCCACTGTGGAGCGCCAAACCATAAGCGCTCCTATCCGTTAGCGGTCAAAGCCAGGCTTTGATCTGAGTGCAGACTGCCTGAGTCGAAATGCCATAGCGATCATGTAGCGTTGGGAGGGCGCCTGCATCGAGGAACGCATCGGGCAAGGCGATCTGCCTGAAGGTTGGCGTGACACCATTGCGCAGTAACACGCCGGCCACTGCTTCGCCCAGCCCACCGATAATCGAGCTGTTCTCTGCTGTGACCACCAGGCGGCCCAGTTTGCGGGCTTCGGCCAGAATGGTTTGCTCATCCAGCGGCTTGATCGTCGGCACGTGCAACACGGCGACATCGACGCCATCCGCCTGCAGCTCTTTGGCAGCCTCCAGTGCACGCATGGTCATCAGACCGGTGGAGATAATCAACACATCGTTGCCGGTACGCAGGGTCTTGGCTTTACCGATCTCAAACTGGTAGCCGTACTCGTCCAGCACCAGCGGCACATTACCGCGCAATAAGCGCATGTAGACCGGGCCCTGATGCGCCGCGATGGCGGGCACGGCCTGTTCGATTTCCAAGGCGTCGCACGGGTCGACGATCATCAGGTTGGGCATGGCGCGGAAGATCGCCAGGTCGTCTGTGGCCTGGTGGCTTGGGCCATAGCCGGTAGTAAGACCAGGCAAGCCGCAAACGATCTTGACGTTCAGGTTCTCCTCGGCAATGGCCATGCAAATGAAGTCGTAGGCGCGGCGCGAAGCGAACACGGCGTAGGTGGTGGCGAAGGGCACGAAGCCTTCACGGGCCATCCCCGCTGCCGCACTCATCAGCAGCTGTTCGGCCATGCCCATCTGATAAAAGCGATCGGGGTGGGCCTTGGCGAAGAGATGCAGGTCGGTATACTTGGAGAGGTCGGCGGACAAGCCGACGATATCTTGGCGCTGATCCGCCAGCGCGGCCAGTGCATGTCCGAAAGGTGCCGATCGGGTGGCTTGGCCTTCTGAGGCAATCGACGCGATCATCGCCGAAGTGGTCAGGCGTTTTTTGGCCGGCGTAACCATGGAAGCCGGAGTATTGGCTGCGTTGCTCATTGGTTGTTGCCTTCTTCAAGGTTGCTCAGTGCCAGGTCCCATTCGTGTTCTTCGACGCGGATGAAGTGGGTCTTTTCGCGGGTTTCCAGGAAGGGCATGCCCTTGCCCATTTTGGTGTCGCAGATGATCACCCGAGGTTGCGCGCCAGAGTGGTTGCGTGCGGCATCGAACGCGGTGACGAGTGCCGCCAAGTCATTGCCATCGACGCGTTGGGTGAACCAGCCGAAGGCCAGCCAGCGATCGACGATGGGCTCGAACGAGAGGATTTCACTTGAATGACCATCGGCCTGTTGGTTGTTGACGTCGACGATGGCGATCAGGTTGTCGAGCTTCCAGTGGGAGGCCGACATCACCGCTTCCCAGGTCGAGCCTTCATTCAGTTCGCCGTCCGACAGCAAGTTGTAGACGAAGGCTGGTAAGCCTTTGCGTTTGAGGCCCAAGCAGGCACCGACGGCGATGCCTAGACCCTGGCCGAGCGAACCGCCAGTGATCTCCATGCCCGGGGTGTAGGCGGCCATGCCCGACATCGGCAGACGGCTGTCATCGGCGCCGTAGGTTTCCAGTTCGTCCAGCGGGATAATCTTGGCCTCGATCAGGGCCGCGTACAGGGCGATCGCGTAGTGCCCGATCGACAGGTAGAGGCGATCGCGAGCTTCCCATTCCGGATCTTCGGGCCGGTAGCTCAGGGCGTGGAAGTAGGACACGGCCAGCAGGTCAGCGGCGCCGAGGGCCTGACCAACGTAGCCTTGTCCCTGAACCTGGCCCATGCGCAAGGCGTGGCGGCGAATGTTGTGAGCGCGTTGCGCCAGCGTCGTGGACGACGTGAATGCAGTTTGAGCAGTCATGGTGAGACTCCAATGAATCAACGATTGACCGAGGCGGCGGGGATGCGCAGCACCAATGTGGCACCGAACAGCAGAACGACGGTGATCAGGTACATGCCGATGGCGCTGGAGCCGGTCTGTGTGGTGACCCAGCCGATCAGGTAGGGCGAGCAGAAGCCGGCGAGGTTGGCAAAACTGTTGACTGCCGCAATACCAGCGGCGGCGGACACCCCACCGAGCAGCGTAGTGGGCAGCATCCAGAACATCGACGTCGCGGACAGTATTCCGGCAGCGGCCAGGCACAGACTGAGGATCGAGAGCAGTACATTCCCGCCCATCAGCGCCGCCAGGCTTAACCCGATGGCTCCTGCGAACATCGGCACAATGAGGTGCCAGCGACGCTCACGGTTTTTGTCGCCGCTGCGTCCGGCATACAGCATGGCCACGATTGCACAGAGGTAAGGCAGGCTGGTCAGGAAACCGATGTGCAGCGGATCGGAAACCCCCGCGTTGCGCACCAGAGTCGGCAGCCAGAAAGTAATGGCGTACTGGCCCATGACCACGCAAAAGTAGATCCCGGCGAGCAACCACAGCCGACGGCCACCGATGAACTCACCCACCGAGGCATGGGTGACTTTCTGCTGGCTGTCTTCGGCCAATTCGCGGCTGATCAATGCCTTTTCGTCATCATCCAGCCAACTGGCCTGATGTACGCCATCCTTGAGATAGCTCAGCACCAGCAGCCCGACAAGCACCGTGGGTACCGCCTCCAGCACGAACATCCATTGCCAGCCGGCCCAGCCATGCATACCGGCAAAGTGGTTCATTATCCAGCCGGAGAGCGGGCCGCCGACCATCCCCGACAGAGGAATGGCGATGAACCACAAAACGGTCATGCGCGCACGCCGGTAGGATGGAAACCAGTAGGTCAGGTACAGAAGCAGGCCCGGCGCCAGGCCGGCTTAGGCAACACCGAGCAGGAAGCGCAGGGCATAGAACTGCCAGGCGGTTTCGACAAAGGCAAACAGGGCGGAGATGATGCCCCAGGTAATCATGATGCGGGCTATCCAGACCCGCGCACCGATCTTGTGCAGGATGATGTTGCTGGGTACTTCGCAGAGGAAGTAGCCGACCCAAGCATATCTCCCTCCTCCGCTGCCTTCGAAAAATCTCCCCGTCCTAGCGTGAATCATTAGGCGCCATGAAAACAGCACGTCCATCACAATCCGCTGTAAACCAGCAAAAGCCAAACTATTTATGGGGGACCAGATGGGGGACCAAAAACACATAGGCACAAAAAAGCCCTGAAAAATCAGGGCTTTGATGAAATTAGTGGCGGAAGCGTAGGAATTCGTACCCCGCCCTGCAACTGGTCATTCGTTGAAACGGGTCTGCGGTGGAACCTGATTGACGCCCTAAGAGAGAGTCAATCCGGTAATGATCCCTAGTCTCTCATCATCACCAGCACTTCATTTTCCACCCATTCGGGTCTCGCTCAATGGTCGCAAAAAAGATGGAGGCCGTAGCCGGCACCGATGGCGACTATGCTGGCGACCCGGCCGAGATGATTGCCAGCTTGAGCGTGAAATTTCGACCGCGCCAAGCCCCTACCCGAACATGAAACGCTTACCGCGCTTGGCGCGGCATGCAGCGATAGCGCCTGTAGATCTGCGCCCAGGGGGCAGCGCCGTGTTCGCCCTGCTCAAAGTGCTGCATGCCCCGTGGCCTGGCTTACTCGGGCGGGAAGGCGATGGGTGAATATGGACGTATGGTGTGATACCGCTGAATTACTACAAATTCGCTCTCTCAAATGTTTCTGCGAAACGACACGCGCACCACTTTGTTTCTGCGCGTAACGCCTCTGGGCTTTTTTGGTGCAGATCGTAGGGCGGAGTAAGTTTACATGCCACAAATTCAAACATTGGCATAAATATTGTTATCACCACTTACATCGATTGTTGAACAATCATAAGTGGAGCGTCCCCCTATGTCTCGCGCAGCAGCCCTCACCCTCGCCCTAGTTCTTTCAGCTACCGCACACGCCGCCGACGGCACCTTGCAGCCCGAGCACCTGAGTATCGGCTCGGACTTGACCTACCCACCTTACACATACCTTGCCCAGGGTAAGCCAGCCGGCTTCGACCCGGAGTTCATGACCCTGCTCGGCCAGCAGCTCAAGCTCACGCCGCAATTCCATGACACCCGCTTCGCCAACCTTGTAATGGGTGTGAATGCACGCCGTTTCGATGTGGTCGCCTCGGCCCTGTACGTCACCCCCGAGCGCGCCGCCCAAGTTGACTTCGTGCCCTACCTGAAAAGTGGCGCCTCGCTGATGGTGCGTACCGACGATAACTTCCGCCCGCAAAGCCCCGAAGATCTGTGCGGCAAACGCGTCGGCTCGATCAAGGGCGGCTCGTGGATTCCCAAGCTGATGGCTCTGTCCAAAAGCTACTGCCAAGCCAACGGCCAGGCGCCGATCGACTCCCGCGAGTTCCCGACTTCCCCTGAAGCCGCTCAGGCCCTGCTGGCCAAGGCCGTGGACGTGCAGTTCGAAGATGCTGCCGTGGCCGCCATCACCGCTGACAAACTCAATGGCCGTGTCACCCTCAGCTCACAGACGCTGATCTACCCAGTAGTCATCGGCCTGGCCGTACGCAAGGGCAACGACGCGCTGCTCAAGCAAATCGATCAGGGCCTGGCCGCCATGAAAGCAAGCGGCGACTACCAGACGTTGCTCAACCGGTACAACCTGGGCGAACCCACCCCAACCGACGTTGCCCAGGCCCTGGGCAAAGCGCCTCAAGCGGTTTCGCAATAATCCGGAGTACACAGAATGCAATTTGATTGGCATTACACCGCAAGCCTGCTGGTCAACGGCGACTTCTGGAAGGCGGTCGGCACGGTCGTCGAACTGAGCGTCGAAACCTGGCTGGCAGGCATCGTGCTTGGCTTTATCCTGGCCTTGGCCAGACAGTCGCGCCACCGCATCGTCAACCGCGCCGCAGCGCTGTACATATGGTTCTTCCGCAGCCTTCCGCTGTTGGTGCTGCTGATCTTCGTCTACAACCTGCCCCAAGTTTTCCCAGCGACCAGCGTGCTGCTCTCCAATCCCTATGCGGCAGGCCTTATCGCCCTGGTGCTGAGCGAAGCGGCGTATATCGCGGAAATTCATCGGGGCGGACTGCTGGCCGTGGCCAAAGGTCAACTCGAGGCTGGAAAAGCACTGGGTATCGGCTACACCGGCACCCAGCGATTGATCGTGATCCCTCAGGCGCTGCGGGTAGCACTGCCGACCCTGGCCAATGAATACATCACCATCGTCAAGCTGACGTCACTGGTATCGGTGATCTCGCTGTCGGAGATTCTGCTGGTGGGCCAACAGCTCTATACCCAGAATTTTCTGGTAATGGAAACCATGCTGGCGGTCGCGCTCTACTACGTGCTGATCGTTACGGTGTTCAGCTACCTGCTCAAACGCCTGGAACGCCACTTGGACGTCAGCCAGCGCACCCCGCGCCCCGTCCCGGACAGCCACGCCCTCCTGCCGACCGCCCCTCTGGCCCCGTGCCGGGGCGATTTCGCGCTACGCGTATTGGGAGCACGCAAGCACTATGGCGAGCTCGAGGTGCTCAAGGGTATCGACCTGGACATCCGCTTCGGCGAGGTAGTTTCTATCATCGGCCCGTCAGGCTCCGGCAAGACCACCCTCATCCGCACCCTCAATGGCTTGGAAGGCCTCGACCGCGGCCAGGTCGAACTGTGCGGCACGCCGTTCCTGCGCGGTCGCCTGGAAGACGGCGGCAGCTTGTCCAGCCGCTTGCACCTGGAAGGAATCGTCCAGGTCGGCATGGTGTTCCAGGGGTTCAACCTGTTCCCGCACAAGACGGTACTTGAGAACGTCGTGCTCGCGCCCCGCCATCACGGCCACGCCAATGAGGCCGAACTGCGCACCCTGGGCCTCTCGCTGCTGGCCAAGGTGGGATTGCGGGATCACGCCGGCAAATACCCACACCAGCTTTCCGGCGGCCAGCAACAGCGCGTGGCCATTGCCCGGGCACTGGCCATGCGCCCACGGGTGATGCTGTTCGACGAACCCACCTCGGCCCTCGATCCGGAACTGGTAGGCGACGTACTCAAGGTGATCGAAGAACTGGCTCGCGAAGGCATGACCATGGTTATCGTCACTCACGAAATGAAGTTTGCCTTCCAGGTTTCCGACCGCGTGGTGTTCATGGAGCGCGGGCAAATCGTCCAGGCCGGCGCACCGCGCGACCTGCTCGACAACCGCAGCGAACGCATGGGTCGCTTCTTGAAGGACGTACAGCTGGCATGAACAACAAACTCCCCGCAGAGCAAGTGTTGTCGTTGGCCGACCAAGTGGCCTGCGAACTGCGCGAAGACATTATCGGTGGGCGCTTGCTACCCGGCATGGCCCTGATCGAGGCCGATCTGACTAGACGTTACAACGCTTCGCGTAACACCGTGCGAGAGGCCCTGCACCAACTGGGCAGAGAAGGACTGACCAGCTACGTGCGCAACAAGGGCGTGATGGTACGCCGCATGGGACTGGCTGAAGTACGCGACCTGTTCCTGGTGCGCCGCGCGCTGGAGATCCAGGCCATTCTGGGCAGCAAGCCGCTGCGGGAGTACCAGTCCGACTCAATGCTCGGCGCTATCGAGGCAGCCGAGTTGGCCCGCGACCGCGAAGATTGGCAGGCTTTTGGCACCCACAGCCTGCGCTTTCACCAGCACATCGTCGGGCTGTTACGCAGCCCGTTGCTGGACGCTTTCTTCACCAACATCGCCGCGCAGATGCGCCTGGTATTCGCCGTGGCCCCTGACGAAGAAAATTTCCAGCGCCCATGGCTGGAACGAGACTGCGAGATCCACGACCTGCTTGCTGCTGGCCGCCGCCATGAGGCAGCCGAAGCAATGACCCGTTACCTGGACGATTCCGAGCATGCCCTGCTCGACCTATTCAGCCACCCTGCCCGTGGGTAACCCGCAGACATGGCCACGCCCCCAAAAAAGGAGAAACGCATGAAGCCCACCCCTCTATCCAAAGCCCCGAATGACGCTGCGCAGCGCAAGGCAATCAAGCCGATACTCTGCTACCCGGTCGAGACATTACCCCGTCCGGACATCTGTACATACCGCGCGTTGCGCGACGGACTCAAGCACGTCAGAACCGTAATGGTGCCGGCCCGCGATGCAGCAACTTTCACCGTTCCAGCGGGATGTTTTTTTCGTATTGTCTCGACCGAGGGGCCGCAGGTCGGTGATCTGAACCTCTTTAACCAACATGACCTCACAGAGCGATTCTATACAGGCAAGACCCGAGCATTGAATGGCACACACTTGGGAGTCGGCGATCAATTGTTCTCCAGCTTTCCCTATCTGCGCCCCATGGCGACAATCACCCATGACACGCTCGACTGGTATGGGTTTGATGAATACGGCGGTTCAGTCCACGACGTGATCGGTACACGCTGCGATCCTTACACCCACAATCTGCTCAGTCATGGCGGCCAGTATCACCACTGCTGCCATTCCAACCTGACCCGCGCACTGTCTGCATCAACAGGGCTGGCGCCGCATGACGCCGAGCCACATGTGCATGATGTTCTCAACGTGTTCATGTGCACCGGCTTCACCCGAGACACGGGCCAATACTTCATGAAGGCAAGCCCAGTGCAACCTGGCGATTATCTCGAGTTTTTTGCAGAAATCGACCTGCTCGGCTGCCTCTCGGCCTGCCCAGGCGGTGACTGCTCAGCCGAGCACTCGTCAGACACCGCGAAATGCTATCCACTACTGGTGGAAATCTACGAAGCTAAGCAGCGGCCTGAAGGCTGGATCGCGCCAAGAGTCAGTGGGTACGATCGAACTCATGGGATCGGTCAATAGCTATATCAAGTTATCTTCCACCAGGGGCAGCTACAGGCCGAAAGCAGAAATCCGGAGGGACGTGCCTTATTCCGCGCAACTGTCAACCAGTGAGTTGATCTGCCGCCATCGCCAAAGGTTATTTTTTGATAGTTAGTTACAGCTTGGTGCACAGACTCAACTATCAGGCGTAATCTTTCCCCCCATATCGCAGGCGCGCTGGTACCCCGAGCTTCGCGGTACCAGCGCATTGCGTCAATTGAAACGACAAAACCCGCCTAGGACGGGCTTTGTCTAGAATAATATGGCCGAATTCAAACTTTCTCGATTACAAAGCATGATCCGTCCCTGGTGTCCGCTATCGAGCCACTGCGGACGTTCAACGGGATCGGGATCATGTATTTGTAATACCTGAAATGTTCACCATGACATCGCCTGCGCCTGTCAGATCGAGCGCCGCGCAGGCGGCGCTCGATATCATAGACACCATGAATGGCGAGACGAACACCTGCACACTTCAACACTGACCTCAGGTTAACACCAGACCGTCCGCTTCACACTCGGTGGAAGTCAGTCAACCCAAATTGGTGGACCTGAGCAGCCCTACTCACGGATTCTGATGCGTAACCAGCACAGGAAATTCAATCGACATCTCGGTGGGGCAAAAAGTGGGGCAAAATTACTGAACAGTTAAAATCGATCAGGCATAAAAAAATCCAGTCACCGCTAAGTGACTGGATTCTTTGGAGTTATTTGGTCGGGACGGAGTGATTCGAACACTCGACCCCTTGCACCCCATGCAAGTGCGCTACCGGGCTGCGCTACGCCCCGACTCTATTCTCGATACCGCTGAGAACGTTGAAGAATCTACCCTAACCTTTTGATAAATGAAAGCTTTTTCTCAAAAAATTTTCCATTCGTCGGAGCAAATCACTTCTTCAACACCACCAACACATCCTCCAACTCAACAATCATCTGCCGAATCAGCTGCTTGTACTGGCTTGACTCATCCTTCACCTCATCACTGGAGAGCCGCAACCGCGCCCCGCCAATGGTGAACCCCTGGTCATACAGCAGCGCTCGAATCTGGCGGATCATCAGCACGTCCTGGCGCTGGTAATACCGCCGATTCCCCCGCCGCTTCACGGGGTTCAACTGAGGGAACTCCTGCTCCCAATACCGCAGCACGTGCGGCTTTACCGCGCAAAGCTCGCTGACTTCACCAATGGTGAAGTAGCGCTTGCCCGGTATGGGGGGCAGTTCGTCGTTATGGCTTGGTTCCAGCATAGGCCTCAACCCGGGCCTTCAACTTCTGCCCTGGACGAAAGGTGACGACGCGGCGAGCGGTGATCGGGATCTCTTCCCCTGTCTTGGGGTTGCGGCCCGGCCGCTGGCGTTTGTCGCGAAGGTCGAAGTTGCCGAAACCGGACAGCTTGACCTGCTCGTTCTCTTCAAGTGCGTGCCGAATTTCTTCGAAAAACAGCTCGACCAACTCCTTGGCCTCACGCTTGTTAAGCCCCAGCTCCTCGTACAGCCTTTCGGCCATCTCAGCTTTCGTCAGAGCACCCATGCCGTTATTTCCTTAACGTGGTGTTCAACCTTTGTTCGAGCGAGGTGAGGATATTTTGCAGGGTAACGTTCACCTCATCGTCGTTAAGAGTGCGCGATGGATGCTGCCAGGTCAAGCCGACGGCCAGGCTTTTTCTATCAGGATCAATGCCTTTACCTTGGTAGACATCAAACAGCCTGAGGTCTGTGAGCCATTCGCCTGCATTGTCACGAATTAATTCAAGCACCGCGTTAGAAGCTACATCACGTCCTGCAATCAAGGCCAGGTCACGACGGGTTTCTGGGAACTTGGACAGTTCGCTGAACTTCGGCAGGCGGCCTTCGACCACGTCACCCAATACCAGCTCGAACAGGAACACCGGGCGGTCCAGGCCCAGGGCTTTGGCAAGCTCGGGGTGAATAGCGCCGAGGTGGCCGACGGGCTTGCCGTCGCGCTCGATGAGGGCGGTTTGGCCTGGGTGCAGGGCGGGGTGTTTGCCGGCACTGAAGGTGAAATCGCTCAACGCGCCGGAGTAACCCAGCAGGGCTTCCACGTCGGCTTTGACGTCGAAGAAGTCGATGCCGTCGCGGCCGTTGGCCCAGCCTTCTGGCAGGCGGCTGCCGGTGACGACACCAGCGATCATCGGTTGCTGCTCAAGGTTACCGAGCTGGCCGACGAAGCGCAGGCCGCTTTCGAACAGGCGTACGCGGTCTTGCTGGCGGTTGAGGTTGTGCTGCAGCGCCTTGACCAGGCCCGGCCACAGGGACGCGCGCATGGCGGCCATGTCGCTGGAGATGGGGTTGGCCAGCAGCAGGGGCTCGACGCCAGGGGTGAACAGCTCGAACAACTTCGGGTCGATGAAGCTGTAGGTGATGGCTTCCTGGTAGCCGCGGGCGACCAGCAGGCGGCGCAGGTTCGGCAGGTCACCGCGGGTTTCCGGCTTGCCCTGGGGCGCGAGGCGCGCTTGTGGGTAGCGGACCGGCAGGTTGTTGTAGCCGTACAGGCGGGCCAGTTCTTCGATCAGGTCGACTTCCAGGCTGATGTCGAAGCGGTGGCTCGGGACGTTGACGGTCCACTGCCCTGCCCCGTTCGCCGTAGTGGTCAGCTCCAGGGCGTTGAGCAGTTGCTCGACCTGGGCGGCTTCCAGCTCCATGCCAAGCATCTGGGTGATGCGTTCGGCGCGCAGGGTTACCGGGGCGACGTTGGGCAGGTGCTGTTCGCTGACGGCTTCGACGATCGGGCCGGCTTCGCCGCCGACGATTTCCAGGATCAGCGCGGTGGCGCGTTCCATGGCTTCGCGAGCCAGCTGCGAGTCGACGCCGCGCTCGTAGCGGTGCGAGGCATCGGTGTGCAGGCCGTAGGAACGGGCCTTGCCAGCAACGGAGATCGGCTCGAAGAAGGCGCTTTCGAGGAACAGGTCGCGGGTTTTTTCGGTGTTGACGCCGCTGTGCTCGCCACCCATGACGCCGGCAATGGCCAGGGCGCGGGTGTGGTCGGCGATGACCAGGGTATCGGCACGCAGGGCGACTTCCTGGCCGTCGAGCAGGACGAGTTTTTCGCCCTCTTCGGCCATGCGGACGCGGATGCCGCCGTTGATTTCGGCGAGGTCGAAGGCGTGCATCGGCTGGCCGAGTTCGAGCATCACGTAGTTGGTGATGTCGACGGCGGCGTCGATGCTGCGCACGTCACTGCGGCGCAGGCGTTCGACCATCCACAGCGGGGTCGGCTTGGACAGGTCGACATTGCGGATGACGCGGCCCAGGTAGCGTGGGCAGGCCGCCGGGGCAGTCACTTCGACCGGGCGCACTTCGTCGTGGGCAGCCGGTACAGCCGGGACGACTGGGCGGGTGACCGGGACGTTGTACAGGGCGCTGACATCGCGGGCCAGGCCGGCCAGGGACAGGCAGTCGCCGCGGTTCGGGGTCAGTCCGATTTCGATGCTGGCGTCGTCCAGGCTCAGGTACTGGCGAATGTCTTCGCCAACCGGGGCGTCAGCCGCCAGCTCCAGCAGGCCGTCGTTTTCTTCGCTGATCTGCAGCTCGGCCGCCGAGCACAGCATGCCGAATGACTCGACGCCGCGCAGCTTGGCCTTCTTGATCTTGAAGTCGCCTGGCAGTTCGGCGCCGATCATGGCGAACGGGATCTTGATGCCCGGGCGCGCATTGGGGGCGCCGCAGACGACCTGGAAGGTTTCCTGGCCGTTGCTGACCTGGCAGACGCGCAGCTTGTCGGCGTCCGGGTGTTGCTCGGTGGCGAGGATTTCGCCCACGACGATGCCGCTGAACTGGCCGGCAGCGGGGGTTACGCTGTCGACTTCGAGGCCGGCCATGGACAGGCGGGCGACCAGTTCGTCACGGGAGACTTGCGGGTTTACCCAACCGCGCAGCCACTGTTCACTGAATTTCATGCTGTTCTCCTGAAAGTTGCGTCGGGCATTGACCTAGCGGAATTGCGCGAGGAAGCGCAGGTCGTTGTCGAAGAACAGACGCAAATCGTTGACGCCGTAGCGCAGCATGGCCAGGCGCTCGGCGCCCATGCCGAAAGCGAAGCCCTGGAATTCTTCAGGGTCGATGCCGGACATGCGCAGCACGTTCGGGTGGACCATGCCGCAGCCCATGACTTCAAGCCAGCCGGTCTGTTTGCAGACGCGGCAGCCTTTGCCAGAACACATCACGCACTGGATGTCGACTTCAGCGGACGGCTCGGTGAAGGGGAAGAACGACGGGCGGAAGCGCACAGCCAGTTCTTTTTCGAAGAAGACGCGCAGGAACTCTTCGATGGTGCCCTTGAGGTCGGCGAAGTTGATATCGCGATCGATCAGCAGGCCTTCGACCTGGTGGAACATCGGCGAATGGGTGATATCCGAGTCGCAGCGGTAGACGCGGCCCGGGCAAACAATGCGAATTGGCGGCTGGCTGGACTCCATGGTCCGCACCTGCACCGGCGAGGTGTGGGTACGCAGCAGCATGTTGGCATTGAAATAGAAGGTGTCGTGCATCGCCCGCGCCGGGTGGTGGCCGGGGATGTTGAGCGCTTCGAAGTTGTGGTAGTCGTCTTCGACCTCTGGGCCTTCGGCGATGCCGTAGCCGATGTGGGTGAAGAACTGCTCGATGCGCTCGAGTGTACGGGTAATCGGGTGCAGGCCGCCGGTGGTCTGGCCACGGCCTGGCAGAGTGACGTCAATGCATTCGGCAGCCAGGCGAGCGCTGAGCTCGGCTTCTTCATAGGCGGCCTTGCGTGCGTTGAGCACCTCGGTGACGCGTTCCTTGGCATCGTTGATCAGCGCGCCGACTTTCGGCCGCTCTTCGGCTGGCAGATTGCCCAGGGTCTTCATCACCTGGGTCAGCTCGCCTTTCTTGCCGAGATATTGAACCCGGATCTGTTCCAGGGCATTGATGTCTTCAGCGCGCTCTACGGCCTCAAGGGCTTGGGAGACCAGCGCATCCAGGTTTTCCATGTACAGACTCCAGATACGAAAATAGGGGAAGAGCTTTGAAGGCTCTTCCCCTATCGATGACGTTCAATGCCCGGCGACGCTAGCGCCGCCGGGTGATTGTCGCGGGTACTTAAGCCAGAACGGCTTTAGCTTTCTCGACAATCGCAGCAAACGCCGCTTTTTCGTTCACTGCCAGATCGGCCAGAACCTTACGGTCGATTTCGATCGACGCCTTTTTCAGGCCAGCAATCAGACGGCTGTAAGACAGACCGTTGGTGCGGGCACCGGCGTTGATACGAGCGATCCACAGTGCGCGGAACTGACGCTTCTTCTGGCGACGGTCACGGTAGGCGTATTGACCGGCCTTGATGACAGCCTGCTTGGCTACGCGGAATACGCGCGAGCGTGCACCGTAGTAACCTTTAGCCAGTTTCAGAATTTTTTTGTGACGCTTACGAGCGATAACGCCGCGCTTTACACGAGCCATGAGTAACTTCCTCTATCTTTGACCAGAATTAACGAACGCGCAGCATGCGCGCGACTTTCGCGACGTCAGACGGGTGCAGCAAGCTGCTACCACGCAGTTGACGCTTACGCTTGGTCGACATTTTGGTCAGGATGTGGCTCTTGAAAGCGTGCTTGTGCTTGAAGCCCGAAGCTGTTTTCAGGAAACGCTTCGCAGCACCGCTCTTGGTTTTCATTTTTGGCATGTTGGAACTCCGCATTCGATAAAATTACACGTAATCATCAGGCCTGCCGTGCCCGGGAGATTACTTCTTTTTCTTGGGGGCGATGACCATCATAAGCTGGCGTCCTTCCATCTTAGGATGCTGCTCAACGGTGCCGTATTCAAGCAGGTCATTTTCAACCCGCTTCAACAGCTCCATGCCCAGCTCCTGGTGGGCCATCTCACGACCACGGAATCTCAGAGAGATCTTGGCCTTGTCCCCATCGGTAAGGAAACGTACCAGGTTGCGTAGTTTTACCTGGTAATCCCCATCCTCCGTCCCTGGACGAAACTTGATTTCTTTGATCTGGATCTGCTTCTGGTTTTTCTTGGCTTCGTTAGCCTGCTTCTTCTTTTCGAAGAGGTGCTTGCCGTAGTCCATGACCTTGCAGACCGGCGGTACCGCGTCTGCAGAGATTTCCACCAGATCCAGCTTCGCTTCATCAGCGATACGCAGCGCTTCATCAATCGAGACGATGCCAACCTGCTCGCCGTCTGCGCCAATTAACCGAACCTCGCGGGCCGAGATATTCTCGTTGATCGGGGCCTTCGGTACAGCACGTTTATCGTTTCTCATTTCACGCTTAATAGTCATTACTCCGATTCTTGGCGACCACGCCGGGAAACCGCTTGTGTCAGGAGCTCAGCGAATTGCGCGACGGGCATGGAGCCCAGGTCTGCGCCTTCGCGAGTACGCACAGCGACGGTTTGCGTTTCGACTTCGCGGTCCCCTATAACCAAAAGGTACGGGACCTTGAGCAAAGTATGCTCGCGGATTTTAAAGCCGATCTTCTCATTTCTCAAGTCCGACTTGGCACGGAAACCGCTACCGTTCAGAGATTTCTCAACCTCAAGGGCGAAATCGGCCTGTTTGTCGGTGATATTCATGACCACTGCCTGGGTCGGCGCCAGCCATGCCGGGAACACACCCGCGTAATGCTCGATGAGCATGCCGATGAAGCGCTCGAACGAACCGAGGATGGCGCGGTGCAGCATTACCGGGCGCTTGCGGCTGTTGTCTTCGGCGATGTAGCTGGCGTCCAGACGCTCTGGCAGGTTCGGATCGTACTGCAGGGTACCACACTGCCAGTTACGGCCGAGGCAGTCGCGCAGGGTAAATTCGATCTTCGGACCGTAGAACGCGCCCTCGCCCGGCTGGTATTCCCACTCCAGACCAGACTCATTCAGGGCATCGGCCAGGGCGCCTTCGGCGCGGTCCCACAGCTCTTCAGAGCCCACGCGCTTGGCTGGGCGGGTCGAGAGCTTCATGGCGATGTCGCTGAAACCGAAGTCTTTGTAGACGTCCAGGGTCAGCTTGATGAAGTCGGCGGCTTCTTTCTTCACCTGATCTTCGGTGCAGAAGATGTGCGCGTCGTCCTGGGTGAAGCCACGTACACGCATGATGCCGTGCAGGGCGCCGGACGGCTCGTTACGGTGGCAAGCACCGAACTCGGCCAGGCGCATCGGCAGGTCGCGGTACGACTTCAGGCCCTGGTTGAACACCTGCACGTGGCACGGGCAGTTCATCGGCTTGACCGCGTAGTCACGGTTTTCCGACGACGTGGTGAACATGTTCTCGGCGTAGTTGGACCAGTGGCCGGAACGCTCCCACAGAATACGGTCAACAACCTGCGGGGTCTTGATCTCGAGGTAGTTGTTGTCGCGCTGAACCTTGCGCATGTACTGCTCGAGCACCTGATAGACGGTCCAGCCGTCCGGGTGCCAGAACACCATGCCTGGGGCTTCTTCCTGCAGGTGGAAGAGGTCGAGTTGCTTGCCGATCTTGCGGTGGTCGCGTTTTTCGGCTTCTTCGATGCGCTGGATATAGGCGGCCAGCTGCTTCTTGTCGGCCCAGGCAGTGCCGTAGACGCGTTGCAGTTGCTCGTTCTTGGCATCGCCGCGCCAGTAGGCGCCGGACAGCTTGGTCAGCTTGAATGCCTTGAGAAAGCGCGTGTTCGGCACGTGCGGGCCACGGCACATGTCGACGTATTCTTCGTGGTAGTACAGGCCCATGGCCTGTTCATCCGGCATGTCTTCGACCAGGCGCAGCTTGTAGTCTTCGCCACGGGCCTTGAACACGTCGATGACTTCGGCGCGCGGGGTCATCTTCTTGACGACGTCGTAATCCTTCTCGATCAGCTGCAGCATGCGCTTTTCGATGGCGGCCATGTCTTCTGGGGTGAAGGGGCGCTCATAGGCGATGTCGTAATAGAAGCCTTCGTCGATCACCGGGCCGATCACCATCTTGGCGGTCGGGTACAGCTGTTTCACCGCGTGGCCGATCAAGTGGGCGCACGAGTGACGAATGATCTCCAGTCCCTCTTCATCTTTAGGGGTGATGATCTGCAGGGTGGCGTCGTGGGTGATCAGGTCGCAGGCGTCGACCAGCTTGCCGTCGACCTTGCCGGCCAAGGTGGCCTTGGCCAGGCCGGCACCAATAGAGGCGGCGACGTCGGCTACGGATACGGCGTGATCAAACGAACGTTGACTGCCATCGGGAAGAGTAATAGTGGGCATGGCGCCTCCTCTCCTAGTGGTGACCCCTACCAAAGGTCACGTGGGTTGGGATGAGCCAGTACAAGATCCGCGCTGTCTTTCTCAAGAGAAAGCCTGCCTCACAGTGGCAGAAGCCTTTCGGCTTACCAGGGGCGAACCAGAGTGACTGGAAGGTAAAAAACAGGTGAGCTGCACGTTGTCAGCTACAAGCCGAGCATGCTAGCACGCGGGGTTGGGCACGATGCAGAAATATTTGGAAATTACACAACCGGGGTGAACTTACACGGAAAAATTCCTATCAGACTTTGGGAAGCATCCTACTCTTGATGAGACCTAAACCAAGGAGTGTCTGGTTATGAGATTTCCGTCTCTTCTGGCCCTGAGCGTTGCTGGCGCCCTGCTGCTGCCGGTTGCGGCCAACGCGGGTTCGTTCCCGGCTGGCGCGAAGCAAAACTACATGTCCCAGTGCACCAAGGTCGCCTCTGGCCAGGGCCTGGACGCCAAGGCGGCGCAGCAGCACTGCACCTGTGGCGCAACAGCTATCGAAAAGAACTTCAGCGATGAAGAGATCAAGGACCTGAACAGCAGTGATGGCGTGGACGCCAAACTGATGCAGAAAGCTCAAACGGTTGTTAAGCAAGCATGCACGAAGGGCTGAAACCATAAAGCCGGGGTTCGCCACCCATTGTTTGCGCTGGATCAACATCTGGCGAACGTAAAAGGCGCTAGATGCGCAGAATTAGACTATGATGTTGCCGGTGCTTCGGAGCCTCGGCAACATCGCACCACTGAAAAAATCAAATGTCTGGAGATTCACCCCATGTCCAATCGCCAAAACGGCACCGTCAAATGGTTCAATGATGAAAAAGGCTACGGCTTCATCACCCCACAAAGCGGCGGCGACGACCTCTTCGTACACTTCAAGGCCATCGAATCTGACGGCTTCAAGAGCCTGAAAGAAGGCCAGGCTGTTTCCTTCGTGGCCGAGAAAGGCCAGAAAGGCATGCAGGCTGCACAGGTTCGTCCGGAGTAATTCGGACAGCTGTAAAAAAACCCGCCCTAGTGGCGGGTTTTTTTATAGGGCTTGCAAAGGCTTAGCCGCAGTTGACGCGGGTTACCACACCTTGCTCATCCACATTCAGGTTAAGGCGCTCGGAGCGGTACTCCAGGGTCACCACGTCGTGCGGCTTGAGAATACGCGCCATCTGCGAACCACTGGCCTTGCGGGCCTGCTCCAGCAGGTCTGGGCTGCCCGGCTTGCCAATGGCAAAATCGGCACCGCTGGCTTCGCAGCGACCGTCGTTGCCTGCCGGTGCGGCAGGCGCACTGCCCGCAGAATTGCCACCTGTACTGCAACCAGCCAGCACAGCAGCCACCGCCAGGGTCGCCAGGTAAGCACGGGTACGGAACATGAATCCTCCTAAAATCGATCTGGGCACTGTCTGATCCGACAGCTGCGCGCATTGTTTGTTGCAAAACCGCACAAGTCTGCCTGAACATGCCGGTGGAGGCGAAATGCAATCGTGACTGGATTTTGCACAATACGCTTGGTTTGCCGCGCAAAGCTTTTTATTCTTATGTCGCAGAGTCATTGACGCAAAGGCATGATTTACTGCAAGAAGTGGAGCGCGCCGTGCCTCCCTCGAACATCAGGATCCGGTGTTCGCCCCTTCGTCCCAGGCCCCCAGTGAGAGCCTTTCATGAGCAGCCACAGCATCGACGCCGATATCAAGGTCAAATGGGCGGAGGGCCAGAGTGCCTACAGCCCCAGCACGCCGGAGGAGTTGCTACTGATTGCCATCGACCTGCTGGTGCGCGACCGCGGCAGCGAAGCGGCGCGCAGCTTTATGGACCAAGCGTTCGAGCGCTTCACCAGGCATTCCCCTATTGCAATCGAGCCAGGCGCGCGCTGAGCAGGTCGAAAAAGCCCTGAGCATCCCCCTCCTCTACCCACATGACGTTGGCGGGCTGTTTCAGCACGCCATACCAGTCTGCGATGGTCTGGCCAAAGGTCGGGCCCTCGCGGCTGTCGATGGCGATGTGAATGCGTCGGCCACTGAACAGCTCGGGTTTTAGCAGGTAGGCAATGACACTGGCGTCGTGCACCGGGCCGCCAGGCATGCCGTACAGGTCCATGTCGTGGGTGATGTAGGCATTGAGAATATCCACGACCCGCTTGCTGGCCTGGTTATTGACCGCCGCGAGTTGCTTGAGGCGTGCTTCACTGGTCAGCAGCTTGTGGGTGACGTCCAGCGGCAGGTAAGTCAGTTGTACGCCACTGGCCAGCACCACCTCGGCGGCATGCGGGTCGGCGTACAGGTTGAATTCGGCTGCAGGGGTGATGTTGCCGCCGTTGAAATGGGCGCCGCCCATGACCACGACTTCTTTGATGCCTTGGGCGATCTCCGGGCGCTGGATGAGTGCCAGGGCCAGGTTGGTCTGTGGGCCGAGCATGGCCAGGGTGATGCTGTGGGGTTGTGCGCTGCCGAGGGTGTCGACCAGGTATTGCACAGCATTGCCTTGGGCCAGTGGCTTTTGCGGCGCGTGGACCTGCACACCAGTCAGGCCTTCTTCGCCATGCACTTCGGCGGCGTAGATGGGCGTGCGCACCAGCGGGCGGCCGGCGCCGGCGTATACGGGGATGTCTTCGCGGCCAGCCCATTCGCGGGCCAGGCGGGCGTTGCGCGAGGTTTTATCGAGGCGCACGTTGCCGGCCACGGTGGTGATGGCGCGGATGTTCAGCTCATCGGGCGAGGCCATGGCCAGGAACAGCGCGACCACGTCGTCGGCACCGGGGTCGGTGTCGATGATCAGGTCGCGCGGGGCGGCCTGGAGGGTAGTGGCGGTGGCTGCGGCCATGAGGGTGAGTCCTTGTAGCAGGGGTTTGAGCATGGGGCACTCCTGTTGCCTTGGTTAAAGGTTGCGGAGCCGCTTTGCGGCCCAATCGCCGGCAAGCCAGCTCCTACAGAGATTGTGAATACGGCAAACTGCACAGGACCTGTGGGAGCCGGCTTGCCGGCGATCAAGGGCATCGCCCTCGACTAGAAGGTCACCCCGGATATCAGGGCAATGTTGCTGTACGGCTGGCACTCCCCCGTGCGCACCACGGCACGCGCACTGCGTGACAGCACTTTGAATTCCTCATGGCTCATCCACTCCCGCTTGCCCAGCTTACCGCGCAAGCGCTCAATCTCGACCAGCCCGGGCGGCACCACTTTCTGCATCTCCTCGGCCAGCACATGCCGCTCTACCTGCATCTCGCTCAGCACCACCCGCAGCACGCTGGCAAAGTCCGGTATGCCTGGCGTCAGCGCCAGGTCAATCAGCTCGACGCCAGGCGGCACCGGCAGCCCAGCATCGCCAATCACCAGAATGTCGCCATGCCCCAACCCGGCAATGGTCCGTGACAGGGCGATATTGAGCAGCGCGGTCTTTTTCATGGCTGCAGCTCCGAGAGGTAGGGAATCGACGGTTGCGCCCCCACGCGGGTAACCGACAATGCCGCGGCGCGCTGGCCGAAGGCGATTGCCTCGCCCTCCTCCAGGCCCCGCACCAAAGCTGCGGCAAAACCACCCACGAAGGTGTCGCCAGCGGCCGTGGTGTCCACCGGCTGCACCACCGGCGCGGGGAAGTGCTGATGGCCCTGCGCGGTCACCAACAGGGCGCCTTGGGCGCCGAGGGTGATGATCACTTTGCCAGCACCCAGTTGTAGCAATCGCTCACCGGCGCGCAGGGCGCTGCCCTGGTCGGTGACGGCGATACCGGTCAGTGCTTCGGCCTCGCTTTCGTTTGGGGTCAGGTAATCGATATGGCCAAACCAGGTTGAGGGCAGCGGGCCTGTAGCAGGCGCCGGATTGAGGATCACACGCTTGCCCAGTTCGTGCCCCCTGGCCAAGGCCCAGGCCACGGTTTCGGCCGGCACTTCCAACTGACAGATGATGACGTCGGCCGCCTGCAGCAACGTGTCGAAACGCTGCACCATCTGCGGCGTCAGCAGGCCATTGCCACCCGGAATGATGACGATGCAGTTCTGGCTGGCGGCGTCGACGGTGATCAGCGCCACACCGCTGGAAACCCCTTGGCACACGCTCACCGCCTGGCAATCAACGCCTTCGCGCTCCAGCGCCTTGCGCAGTTGCTGGCCATAGGCGTCATCGCCGATGTTGCCGACCATCGCCACACTGCCTCCCAACCGTGCCACCGCCACTGCCTGGTTGGCGCCCTTGCCGCCGGGCGCCGTGAAAAACGCCTCGCCAGGCAAGGTTTCGCCCGCCCGTGGCAAACGCTGGGCGCGGGCGACCAAGTCCATGTTGAGGCTACCGACCACCACTACCTTGGCATGCATAAGCGCTCCTTAGCGGTAATCATTGAACAGGTCCGGGCGTGGCCCGGTGGACTCGCGCTGCACGATGCGCGGGGCGACGATGCGCTGCTCTGCCGAACCCTGCCGAGGCGTGGCTATGCGCGATAGCAGCAACGCGGCGGCGTTTTCGCCCAGCTCGCGGATCGACTGGCCCACGGTGGTCAGCGGCGGGTAGACGTAACGGCTGAGCTCGATGTCATCGAAGCCAATCACCGACAGTTCACCCGGTACGTTGATGTTGCGCTCGGCGGCGGCGCGCAGCACGCCAAAGCCGATCATGTCGTTACCGGCGAAGATCGCCGTCGGCCGGTTGCCGTCCAGCAACTGTGCGGCCGCGCCGTGGCCGCCTGGGCTGGTGAAATCGCAATGCAGCACGCGGCTGGGCTCCGCCTCTACCCCCGCCTCTTGCAGCGCCCGACGGAAACCGGCCAGGCGCAGTTGGCTGACACCGGTTTCGGCCGGGCCGCCGATGTAGGCGATGTCGCGATGGCCAAGCTCAAGCAGGTGCCGGGTGGCCAGGTAAGCGCCGTGCTCGTGGTCGATGCGCACCAGGTCGGCGTCGACGCCGTCCAGCTCGCGGTCGACGATGACCATGGGTGTGCGCACGCAGGCCAGGCTTTGCAACAGGTCGCTGTCTTCACCTACAGACGCTACAACCAAGCCATCGATGCGTTTTTCCAGCAGCACACGCAGGTAGCTGCGCTGCTTTTGCGGGTTGTCGTCGGAGTTGCACAGGATCACGCAGTAGCCGTTGCGCTCGCAGGCGTCTTCGATCCCTCGCGCCAGTTCAGCGAAATACGGGTTGACGCTGTTGGGCACCAGCAAACCGATAGTGGCGGTGCTGCGCGCCTTGAGCGAGCGCGCCACCGCGCTGGGTACATAGTCGAGCTCGACGATGGCGGCCTCGACCTTGAGCCGCACCTGTTCACTGACAGGGCGGGTCTTGTTCAACACATGGGACACGGTGGTGTAAGAAATACCCGCCAGTGCCGCGACGTCTTTAATGGTTGCCATGTTTTCAGTTCCGCCGGCCTGCACGCCGGCTACGGTAAGTGTCGAGCACCACGGCGATGACGATGACCGCCCCGGTGATGATGCGTTTTGTGGGTTCCGATGCGCCGATCTGCGCCAGCCCTGCGGCCAGCACCGAAATGATCAGCACGCCAAAGAAGGTACTGATGACCGAACCGCGCCCCCCCATCAGGCTGGTACCGCCGATCACTACGGCGGCAATCACCTGCAACTCAAGGCCGGACCCGGCGTTGGGGTCGGCGGCCTCAAGGCGCGAAATCTGGAACAGCGCGGCCAGGCCGGCGAGCAGGCCCATCAGGGCGAACACCAGCACTTTGTAGGGGCGCGGGTCGATGCCTGCCAGGCGCACGGCCTCTTCGTTGGTGCCGATGCCGATCAGGTAGCGGCCGAACACCGTGCGGGTCAGCACCAGTTGGGCCAGTACGATCACCAGCAAGGCGATGAGGAATGCCGGCGAAATACCGAACGCAATCGGGTTGGAGAACCAGGCGTAGGCATCGCCGATATAGGCGGTGCGCGAGTCGGTGAACTGGTAGGCCAGGCCGCGGGCCATCTCCAGCACACCGAGCGAGACAATAAATGACGGGATGCGCCAGGCCACGGTAACGCCGCCGGTGATGCTACCGGCCAGGGCTGCCACGGCCATGCCGAGCAGCGCCGAGGGCAGCATGCCCCAGCCCCAGCCGAGAATAGCCACGCTGACCGTCGAGGCCGCCAGCGCCAGCACCGAGCCGACCGACAAGTCGATGCCGCCGATGATCAGCACGAAGGTCATGCCGACCGCCAGCACCATCAGGTCGGGGATCTGGTTGGCCAGGGTGCTGAAGGTGGCATAGGACCAGAAGTGGCTACTGAGGAACGAGAACAGCACGATCATCGCCAGCAGCGCGCCGGCCAGGCCCAGGTAAGTGCCCAGGCCAAAGTACGTGCCACTGCGGCGCACGGGGGTGGCGTTTTGGCTGTCGAGGGGAGTGGTTTTCATGCATCCATCCTGGGTGCTGCGTCATGCAGCAGTGCGTCACGTGTTTGATAGCCGGCAAAGGCAGCGGCAAGAAGCTGGTCCTGGCTCCAATGGTCGCGCTCGAAGGTGTCGATCAGGCGACCGGCCGAGAGCACGGCAATGCGGTCGCAGATCAGCATCAGTTCGCGCAGGTCGCTGGACACCACCACCAGGGCCTTGCCTTGGCGCGCCAGTTCGGCCAGCAAACCGTAGATGTCGAACTTGGCGCCAACGTCGATGCCTCGGGTTGGCTCATCGAACAACAGCACCTGGCAATCACGCTCCAGCCAACGGCCGATCACCACCTTCTGCTGGTTGCCACCGGACAGTTCGCCCACGGCCTGGTGCGGGCCGGCGCTGCGGATGCGCATGGCCTGGATCTGGCGTTCGGCCAGGGCCATTTCAGCCTCGCTGTCGAGCACACCGGCGCGCGATACCGCGCCAAGGTTGCCCAAGGCGATATTGGCGCTGATCGACTGGGTTAACAGCAGGCCTTCGCCTTTGCGGTCTTCGGTAATAAGGGCGATGCCGGCTTTGACGGCGGCTTTGGGTGAGTCGATGGTCACTGCCTGTGGCGGCTGGCCCAGGGCGATGCTGCCACTGTCGGCCCGGTCGGCACCGTAGATCAGGCGCAGCAGCTCGGTGCGGCCCGCGCCGATCAGGCCAGAGATACCGAAGATCTCCCCTGCCCTGACCTCGAACGACACCTCACGCACCTTGTCCCCCCGGCTAAGCCGGTCGACCTTCAGCAACGGCGCGCCAATCTCACGGCGGCCCAGGTCGATGTGTTCGCCCAGCTCACGGCCAACCATCAAGTTGACCAGCTCGGCGCTGCTGTAGCGCTGGATCGGCTCGTCGCACACCAGCTTGCCGTCACGCAGCACGACGATGCGCTGGGCCACGCGCTGCAGTTCTTCGAGGCGGTGGGAGATATAAACGATGGCCACGCCGCGCTGGCGCAGGCGTTCGATCTGGGTGAACAGCAGCTCCACTTCACGCGCAGTGAGCATGGCGGTGGGTTCGTCGAAGATCAGCACATGGCAATCGCCGATCAGGTTGCGGGCGATTTCGACCATCTGCTGATGGCCGATGCCCAGCTCGCCGACCGGGGTGTCCGGGTCGATGGCGTCCAGCCCGACCTGGGCCATGGCAGCGGTGGCCAGTTGGCGCAGGCGCTTGTGGCTGATCCAGCCGAAGCGGCTGGGCAGGTTGTCGAGGAACAGGTTTTCGGCCACGGTCAGGGTTGGCAGCAGGTTGAGTTCCTGCATGACCATGCGCACACCGAGGCGCTCGGCCTCGCTGCGGCTACCGGGCGCGTAAGCCTGGCCGCGGTAGGTCATGTGCCCGGTGGTGGGCACCTCAAGGCCACTGATGAGCTTGGACAACGTGCTCTTGCCAGCGCCGTTCTCGCCCGTCAGGGCCAGTACCTCACCAGCGCGCAGGCTCAGGCCGACGTCACCGAGCACCGGCTGGGCGTAGGTCTTGCCCAGCCCGCTGGCAGCGAGCACCACTTCATTGGCCGTTGCAGGCATGGCCCTCTCTCCTGGCGGGTATCAGGGCTGGGTGATGAGCGTGACGGGGGTCTGGATGACATTGTCGGCATCCACGCCCGGCTGCTCACCGTTGATCATCTTCAGCGCCGCCTGGATACCGAACACCGCCTGCTGACTGGCGGCTTGGTCGAGGGTGGCGAGTACGCGGCCGTCCTTGAGCATGGGTTTGATGGCATTGATGTTGTCGTAACCGACCACTTGCACCTGGCCGGCCTTGCCTGCGGCGCGCACGGCCGACACGGCGCCCAGGGCCATGCTGTCGTTACCGGCCAGCAGGGCCTTGAGCTCGGGGTATTCGTTGAGCATGGAGGCGGCGACGGCGTTGCCTTTGTCAATTTCCCAGTTGCCGGACTGCACCGAAACGATCTTCATCTGCGCGGCCTCCATGGCGTCCTTGAAGCCGGCGGTGCGCTGCTGGGCGTTGGTGGTGGTCGGCACGCCTTCGATGATGCCGACTTGGTCACCGGCCTTGAGCTTCTGCTTAGCCAGGTAATCGCCCACAAGGCGAGCGCCTTTGCGGTTGTCAGGGCCTACGAAGGGTACGCTGATGCCTTTGCTTTTGAGCAGGTCGGGGTCGAGGCGGTTGTCGATGTTGATCACCACCACGCCTTGGTCCATGGCCTTTTTAACGGCTGAAACCAGGGCTTTGGAGTCCGCTGGCGCAATTACCAGGGCTTTGGCCCCTGCGTTGACCATCTGCTCGACGATGCGGATTTGTTCGCCGGTGTCGGTTTCGTTCTTGATGCCGTTGGCGATCAGGTCGAAATCATTGGCGTGGCTTTTTTGATAATCCTTGGCGCCGTCTTCCATGGTGCGGAAGAATTCATTGGCGAGGGACTTCATCACCAAGGCAACTTTGGGCTTTTCTTCGGCGTGCGCAGCACTGAGCGGCAGAGCCAGGGAAAGTGACGAGACGACAGCGAGGGCCAGCAGACGACCGGGGAACGGCAGTTTCATGGACGATGACTCCGAATCTTGTGTTTTTTATCGGATCGCAAACGTTTGCGTTGACTCACTATGGAAACAGGACCTGGTTTTGTCAAATCCGTTTGGCTGTTAAGGGCGAGTCACGCCTGGCGCAGATTATCCGGAATTTTTCCGAAAAACCGAACAGGTTTTCCTATGCTTGTTCGGAAAACCGAATAAAACACATGCCCTGTAGGAGCGGCCTTGCGTCGCGAAAGGGCTGCGCAGCAGCCCCAAGATTTCAGCAAAACCCATAGATTGCTGGGGCCGCTGCGCAGCCCTTTCGCGACGCAAGGCCGCTCCTACACAAGCCGCATCTTTGCTGGTACGGAATATGCGTTGTTTCTTGTGCGATACAGCAATCGCCTCAATAGGAAGAGAGAGAACAATAACTATGAATGCTGCACTTAAATCCTTCGCCCCCAGCGCACTCGCGTTGCTGCTGATCCTGCCGACCGCCGTTTCGGCCAAAGAAGCCGAAACCCAACAGAAGCTGGCCAATGTGGTCATCCTCGCCACCGGCGGCACCATTGCCGGTGCGGGCGCCAGCGCGGCCAACAGCGCCACCTACCAAGCGGCCAAACTGGGCGTCGACAAGCTCATCGCCGGTGTACCCGAGCTGGCCGACCTGGCCAACGTGCGCGGTGAACAGGTGATGCAGATCGCCTCTGAGAGCATCACCAACGAAGACCTCCTGAAACTGGGCAAGCGCGTCGCCGAATTGGCCGACAGCAACGACGTCGACGGCATCGTCATCACCCACGGCACCGACACCCTGGAAGAGACCGCCTTCTTCCTTAACCTGGTGGAAAAAACCGACAAGCCAATCGTGGTGGTCGGCTCGATGCGCCCTGGCACCGCCATGTCGGCAGACGGCATGCTCAACCTGTACAACGCCGTGGCCGTGGCCAGCGACAAGCAGTCGCGTGGCAAGGGCGTGCTGGTGACCATGAACGATGAGATCCAGTCTGGCCGCGATGTCAGCAAGTCGGTCAACATCAAGACCGAAGCGTTCAAGAGCGCCTGGGGCCCAATGGGCATGGTCGTTGAAGGCAAATCCTACTGGTTCCGCCTGCCGGCCAAGCGCCATACGGTCAATTCGGAATTCGACATCAAGCAGATCAGCAGCCTGCCGGCCGTGGACATCGCCTACGGTTATGGCAACGTGACCGACACCGCCTACAAGGCACTGGCGCAGAACGGCGCCAAGGCGATCATCCATGCCGGTACCGGCAATGGCTCGGTGTCGTCGCGGGTAGTACCGGCGCTGCAAGAGCTGCGCAAGAACGGCGTGCAGATCATCCGTTCGTCCCACGTCAACCAAGGCGGTTTCGTGCTGCGTAACGCCGAGCAGCCGGACGACAAGAACGATTGGGTCGTGGCCCATGACCTGAACCCACAAAAAGCCCGCATCCTGGCCATGGTCGCAATGACCAAGACCCAGGACAGCAAAGAGCTGCAGCGGATTTTCTGGGAATACTGAGTGCTGTAATACCAAGGCCGGTGCACGGGTTGCACCGGCCCTCCCCCGCAGCCCGGCCTACGGCTCGATGCGTTTGAGCTCGTTCAACAACCCCATCAGTTGCGCCAACTTGTCTTCGCCGAACTGCGCCTGGATCTTGCGGTAGTTGGCCTCCATGCCCTCGCGCATCGACTCGAAACAGGCCTCGCCGCGTTCGGTGAGGCTCACGAACACGCGCCGCGCGTCCTGCGCGGCCTTCTGCCGGCGCACCAGGCCATCGCGCTCCAAACGGCTCAACACCCCGGTCATGCTCGGTTTGAGGATGCACGCCAGGTGGGCGAGCTGGTAGCTCTCCAACTCACCTTGCTGGCTAAGAATACGAATGACTCGCCACTGTTGCTCGGTCAGGTCGTGTTCGTTCAGCAACGGTCTGAAAAATGCCATTGCGGCTTCCCGGGCCTGCAGCAGGCTCAATGTCAGCGAGGGTTGCGTCTTGGTCATGTGGGCGCCTGTGTTTGGGGTACGACTGGCAAGATTAGGGGCATAGGCAAAAAGGGACAAGACGCCTGGAAAGTGCAAGCTCTTCCATGGAAAACCCATTCAAGGCCGCCCGCCAAGCTGCGACCATCCGGATCAAACAACAACGACGCGATCCGGGCGGTACGCCATGGCCCTCTCACAACAACTCCGCTTGCCGCTGGCGGTATTCGCCGGGGGTGAGCTTGGCGTAGCGGTTGAAGAACCGGCTGAAATAGGCCGGGTCCTTGAAGCCCAGCTGGTAGCAGATTTCGTTTGCCGTGCTGCCGGAGAACAACAGCAGGCGCTTGGCTTCCTGCATCACGCGTTCAAGCACCAGGCGCTTGGACGGCAAGTCGGCGATGCGCCGGCACACATCGTTCAGCCGCGCCTCGGTCACGCCGATCTGCTGCGCATAGCGCGCCAGGGGCCAGTGCTCAAGGTAATGCGCTTCGATCAGTGCGTTGAAGCGGTGGAAGATTTTCAGGTCTTCGTGCCTGGCCGGCGTGGCCTCGCGCGAGTTGGGGCACAGCCGCAGCAAGCTGATCATGATAAGCCGGGTCAGCGACTGCAGCGCCGCATCGCGCCCCGGATGAGGCGTGGCAACTTCGTCGCTGAGCGCTTCCAGCCAGCGTTCAAGCCTGCGCGCCTCGGCCTTGTACGCAGCCGGCACCTTGGCCAGGGCAACGCAGGCAGGCCGCACCTGCACCCCGGCCGGCAACAGGCTGGCGTCGGCTTCGATCAGCTGCCAGACCAGTTGCTGACGCACCGTCAGCACATGGCCGTCGCTGTCTGGCTCGGTGACGAAGGCATGCGCCACCGTCGGCGGCGTCAGGAAGAACATCGGCCCGGCCTCGATGTACTGCTGGTCATCGAGGTACACCCGCACCGTACCGGACTTCACGTAATGCACCTGGAAAAACCGGTCGTGCCGGTGCACGGGCATGTTGCGCCCGAAAAACCCGGCAAGGTTGCCCAGCCGGTCATAGTGCACCTCGCTGTCGCTGTAGCGCTGGTCGTAGACCTGGCCGATGTTGATGTTCGGAATGGGATGCCGATCACTCATGACTGCTTACCCGCAAAGCGCTTGCCCGTATTGACGATCACCCATGGTGCCCCGGCTGCTTGGCAGATGCCACTGGGTGAAGCCTTGACCTTCGTTAACATATTAACTATAACATTAACACATTAACAATCTCGGCAGGACGACCCTCGCCCTGCACCGCCTGGAGAAAAGCATGAGCCATGCCCTGCATGACGTTGCGACCGGCACCCTGTTCGGCGTTGCGCTGAACTACCAGGGTCTGCTGCAGCAGCACGAAGCGGCGTTTCACGAAGCGCCCTACAAACAACCGCCCGTCAAGCCGGTGCTGTTCGTCAAGACGCCCAACACCCGCAACCACCATGAAGGCAACGTGGTGTTTCCGGCCGGTGTCGAGCGCCTGCAACCGGGCCCTGCCCTGGGCGTGGTGATCGGCAAGGACGCCAGCCGGGTCAGCGCCGAAGACGCGCTGGGCTACGTGGCGGGCTACACCATCGTCAACGAAGTCAGCCTGCCTGAGACCAGCTACTACCGACCTGCGGTCAAGGCCAAGTGCCGCGATGGCTTCTGCCCGGTCGGCCCCGCCCTGGTACCGGCTGCACAGGTGGCCAACCCCGATGCCCTGGGCCTGCGCCTGCGGGTCAACGGTGAAGTGCGCCAGCAGAACACCACCGCCAACTGCGTGCGCACGGTTGCCCAGCTGATCGCCGAGATCAGCGAATTCATGACCCTGCATGCGGGCGACATCCTGATTACTGGCACCCCCGAGGGGCGCGTCGATGTGCAGCCAGGCGACCGCGTCGATGTCGAGATCGATGGCCTGGGCACGCTCACCAACCACATCGTCGCCGAATGAGGATTGCACCTGTGAAACACGCCCGTATCCAGTTCGACGGCCAGGTCCATAACGTCACCGTCGAAGACGACCACCTGCGCCTGGCCGACGGCCGCCTGGTGCATGAAGACCAGGTGACCTGGCTGCCACCTGCCACCGGCAGCATGTTCGCCCTGGGCCTGAACTACGCCGACCACGCCGCGGAACTCGCCTTCACGCCGCCCACCGAGCCGCTGGCGTTCATCAAGTCGCCGGGCACCTACACCGGCCACAAGCAGGTCACCTGGCGCCCGGACAACGTCGCCTACATGCACTACGAGTGCGAGCTGGTGGCGGTGATCGGCAAGCAGGCACGTAACGTCAAGCGCGAAGACGCCCTGCAGTACCTGGCCGGCTACACCGTGTGCAACGACTACGCCATCCGCGACTACCTGGAAAACTACTACCGCCCCAACCTGCGGGTGAAAAACCGCGACGCCACCACCCCGGTCGGCCCGTGGATCGTCGATGCGGCCGACCTGCCGGACCCGTCCAACCTGAAGCTGCGCACCTGGATCAACGGTGAGCTGAAACAGGAAGGCAGCACCTCGGACATGATTTTCGACATCCCTTACCTGATCGAATATTTCTCCAGCTTCATGACCCTGCAACCGGGCGACATGATCGCCACCGGCACCCCAGAAGGCCTGGCCGACGTAGTGCCAGGCGATGAAGTGGTGGTGGAAGTGGAAGGCGTCGGTCGCCTGGTCAACCGCATCGTCAGCGAAGCTGACTTCTTCAAGAACAACAAGGTATGAGCAGCATGATCAAGCACTGGATCAACGGCCGTGAGGTCGAAAGCAAAGACACCTTCGTCAACTACAACCCAGCCACCGGTGACGCGATTTGCGAAGTCGCCAGCGGCGGTGCCGAAGAGGTCGCGCAGGCGGTTGCGGCGGCCAAGGAGGCCTTCCCGAAATGGGCCAACACCCCAGCCAAGGAACGTGCCCGTCTGATGCGCAAGCTGGGCGAACTGATCGACCAGAACGTGCCGAAACTGGCCGAGCTGGAAACCCTCGATACCGGCCTGCCGATCCACCAGACCAAGAACGTGCTGATCCCGCGTGCCTCGCACAACTTCGACTTCTTCGCCGAAGTGTGCACCCGCATGGATGGCCACACCTACCCGGTCGACGACCAGATGCTCAACTACACCCTGTACCAGCCGGTGGGTGTGTGCGGCTTGGTAAGTCCCTGGAACGTGCCGTTCATGACGGCCACCTGGAAGACTGCGCCGTGCCTGGCCCTGGGCAACACCGCCGTCTTGAAAATGAGCGAATTGTCGCCGCTGACTGCCAACGAACTCGGCCGCCTGGCCGTTGAAGCCGGCATCCCCAATGGCGTGCTGAACGTGATCCAAGGCTACGGCGCCACCGCTGGCGATGCGCTGGTGCGCCACCCCGATGTGCGTGCGATTTCCTTTACCGGCGGCACCGCCACCGGCAAGAAGATCATGCAGACCGCCGGCCTTAAAAAATACTCGATGGAGCTGGGTGGCAAGTCGCCGGTGGTGATCTTCGAAGACGCCGACCTGGAACGCGCCCTGGATGCAGCGCTGTTCACCATCTTCTCGCTCAATGGCGAGCGCTGCACGGCCGGCAGCCGCATTTTCATCCAGGAAAGCGTTTACCCGCAGTTCGTCGCCGAGTTCGCCGCCCGCGCCAAGCGCCTGATCGTGGGTGACCCGACCGACCCGAAAACGCAAGTTGGCTCGATGATCACCCAGCAGCACTATGACAAGGTTACCGGGTACATCCGCATCGGCATCGAAGAAGGCGCACGCCTGGTTGCCGGCGGCCTGGAGCGCCCGGCCAACCTACCGGCGCACTTGGCCAAGGGGCAGTTCATCCAGCCCACCGTGTTCGCCGACGTGAACAACAGCATGCGTATCGCCCAGGAAGAAATCTTCGGCCCAGTGGTGTGCCTGATCCCGTTCAAGGACGAGGTCGAAGCACTGCAACTGGCCAACGACACCGAGTACGGCCTGGCCTCGTACATCTGGACCCAGGACATCGGCAAGGCGCACCGCCTGGCGCGTGGCATCGAAGCTGGCATGGTCTTCATCAACAGCCAGAACGTGCGCGACCTGCGCCAGCCGTTCGGCGGCGTGAAAGGCTCCGGCACCGGGCGTGAAGGTGGGCAATACAGCTTCGAAGTGTTCGCCGAGATCAAGAACGTGTGCATTTCCATGGGCAGCCACCACATCCCGCGCTGGGGTGTATAAAACCGTCTCGATCAAGCGGGTAACCCTGTGGGAGCCCACGGTGCATGGCACGGGCTGCGCCCGTGTTCGCGGGCAGGCCCGCTCCCACAGGCTTCCACACCCTAACAACATCCTCTTACCGGAGATTTCCATGGGCAAACTCGCTCTCGCTGCCAAGATTACCCATGTACCGTCCATGTACCTGTCCGAGCTGCCTGGCCCGCGTCAGGGCTTTCGGCAAGCCGCCATCGACGGGCACTACGAGATCAGCCGACGCTGCCGTGAGCTCGGGGTCGACACGATTGTCGTGTTCGACACCCACTGGTTGGTCAATGCCAACTACCACGTGCTCTGCGGCCCGCATTTCAAGGGCGTCTACACCAGCAACGAACTGCCGCACTTCATCAGCAACATGGAATACGAGTTCCCGGGCAACACTGCACTCGGCCAACTGCTGGCAGCCGAATGCAACCGCTTCAACGTCGAGACCATGGCCCACCACGCCACCACCCTGGGCCCTGAGTACGGCACCCTGGTGCCGATGCGCTACATGAACCAAGACCAGCACTTCAAGGTGGTTTCGGTCTCGGCGCTGTGCACCTCCCACTACCTGGCCGACAGCGCCCGCCTCGGCTGGGCCATGCGCAAGGCCGTGGAAGAGCACTACGACGGCACCGTGGCGTTCCTGGCCAGTGGCTCGCTGTCACACCGCTTTGCGCAGAACGGCCAGGCGCCGGATTTCGCCACCAAGGTGTGGAGCCCGTTCCTGGAAACCCTGGACCACCGCGTGGTGAAGATGTGGGAGAACGCTGAATGGGAAGAATTCTGCGGCATGCTCCCCGAATACGCCGCCAAGGGCCACGGTGAAGGGTTCATGCATGACACCGCGATGCTGCTCGGTGCCCTGGGCTGGTCGAAGTACGACGGCAAGGCCGACGTGGTAACGCCCTACTTCGGCTCGTCGGGCACCGGCCAGATCAACGCGATCTTCCCGGTCACCCCGCAGGATGGTGCTGCCATCCCCGCCGCGCAGGCCGCCAACCCGGCCGCGGTGGTGTCCACCAGCCGCCTGTAGTTCCGCTGCCTGGCCGCTCTGCCGGGCGGCCAGGCGTTTCTGCCAAGAGGATGCCCTTCATGCCACACCTGGTTCTGCTCTACACCCCCGACCTGGAAACAGACGCCGACATCCCGGGCCTGTGCCGTGCCCTGGCCAACACCATGCTCGAACAGCGCGATGCCGCCGGCAAGGCCGTATTCCCCACCGGCGGTACCCGCGTGTTGGCCTACCCCGCCGCGCACTGCGCAGTGGCGGATGGCAACGGCGACTATGGCTTTTTGTACGCCAACCTGCGGATGGCCAACGGCCGATCCGCGGAGGTTCACAAAGCGGTCGGCGACAGCCTGTTGCACGTGCTCAAACAACACCTGGACGCGCTGCTCCAGCAGCGCCCCATCGGCATCACCCTGCAGATCGACGAGAGCAACGCGCAGGTCTACGACGCCAAGCACAGCACCCTGCACCCGCTGTTCAACAAACCGGCCTGAGCCAACGGCCGACACCTTTCACCGTCTCATCACACAACAAGTACAACAAATATGAGCACACTCGAGCACGCCTCGCGCAGTACGGCGCAAGCCACACTCATGGACAGTACACACCGGGCCGTCACCTGGCGGCTGATGCCGTTGCTGCTGGTGTGTTACCTGTTCGCCCACCTGGACCGCATCAACATCGGCTTCGCCAAGATGCAGATGAGCCAGGACCTGCACCTGTCCGACACGGTCTACGGGCTGGGCGCCGGGCTGTTTTTCATCGCCTATGCGTTGTTCGGCGTACCCAGCAACCTGATGCTCGACCGCGTCGGCCCGCGCCGCTGGATCGCCAGCCTGATGGTGGTGTGGGGCACACTGTCGACCTGCATGCTGCTGATCGAGAGCAGCAGCGCGTTCTACCTGCTGCGGTTTGCCCTGGGCGCGGCGGAAGCCGGGTTTTTCCCAGGCATTCTGGTGTACCTCAACCGCTGGTACCCCGCGGGCCGCCGTGCCCAGGTCACGGCATTGTTCGCCATTGCCGTGCCGCTGGCAGGCGTGGTCGGCGGGCCGCTGTCGGGCAGCATTCTGGCGTTCATGCATGACGCTGCGGGCCTGCGTGGCTGGCAGTGGATGTTCCTGATCGAAGGCGCCCCGGTGATCCTGCTCGGCCTGGTGGTGCTGGCGGTCCTGCCCGAGCGTTTCGAGCAGGTGGCCTGGCTCGACGCCCAGCAAAAAGCCGCCCTGCGCGCCCAGTTCGGCCAGGAAGACCAGCGCAAGCCGGTCACCTCGTTCGCCGGCATCCTCGCCAGCCCTGCCGTGTGGCTATTGGTGGCGGTGTACTGCGCAGTCATGCTGGCGGTGAACACGCTGGCGTTCTGGATGCCCAGCCTGATCCACACCGCCGGCATCGGCAGCGACGCCAGTGTCGGCCTGCTCAGCGCCGTGCCGTACCTGGCCGGCTGCGTGTTCATGCTGGCCTGCGGACGCTCGTCCGACCGCCACCGCGAGCGCCGTTGGCACCTGTCCATCCCCCTGCTGATGGCCGCGGCCGGTATCGCGATCGCCGCCCTCGCGCCCAACCAGGCACTGCCCGTATTGGCCGGCCTGGTGCTGGCAGGCATGGGGGCAAGCGCCGCCCTGCCGATGTTCTGGCAACTGCCTACGGCGTTTCTCAATGACCGCACCCAGGCTGCCGGCATCGCCCTGATCAGCTCGCTGGGCAGCATCGCCTCGTTCGCCACGCCCTATTTCATCGGCTGGGTCCGCGACACCACGCAAAGCGCCAGCCTCGCGCTGTATGTGCTGGCTGCGTTCATCACCCTCGGTGGCCTGCTGGTGCTGCGTACCCGCGCCGCCATCGTCAACCCTTGAACCTTGAGACTTCAACCATGCTCGATAACGCATTCATCCAACAGGCCGCCGAGCGGCTCGACCAGGCCGAGCGCTCGCGCGAACAGGTGCGCCAGTTCTCACTCGACCAGCCTGCCATCACTATCGAAGATGCCTACGCCATCCAGCGTGCCTGGGTGGCCAAGAAGCTCGCCGCCGGGCGCAAGCTGGTCGGCCACAAGATCGGCCTGACCTCCCGCGCCATGCAGGTTTCGTCGAACATTACCGAGCCTGACTACGGCGCGCTGCTGGACGACATGCTGTTCGATGAAGGCAGCGACATTCCGTTTGAGCGTTTCATCGTGCCGCGCGTCGAGGTCGAGCTGGCTTTCATTCTCGGCAAGCCGCTCAAGGGCCCGAATGTGACGGTGTTCGACGTGTTGGACGCCACCGAGTGGGTCATCCCGGCGCTGGAAATCATCGACGCGCGCATTCAACAGGTCGACCCCCAGACCCAGGCCACGCGCAAAGTGTTCGACACCATCTCCGACAACGCCGCCAACGCCGGCGTGGTCATGGGCGGGCGCGCGGTACGGCCCACCGAGATCGACCTGCGCAAGGTGCCGGCCGTGCTTTACCGCAACGGTGTGATCGAAGAGTCCGGCGTCAGCGCCGCGGTGCTCAACCACCCGGCCAAGGGTGTCGCTTGGCTGGCCAACAAGCTGGCCGCGTACGACGTCACCCTGCAGCCGGGCCAGATCATCCTCGGTGGCTCCTTCACTCGCCCAGTAGCCGCACGGCCTGGCGACACCTTCCACGTCGACTATGACCTGCTCGGCTCGATTGCCTGCCGTTTCGTTTGAGGACTTGCCCATGGACATGCCCGTCAACCGCTTCAAACAACGCCTGCGCAGTGGCGAGCCGCAGATCGGCCTGTGGCTCGGCCTGGCCGATGCATACTGCGCGGAGCTGGCGGCCAATGCCGGCTTCGACTGGTTGCTGATTGACGGCGAGCACGCGCCGAACGACCTGCGCGGCATGCTCGCGCAGTTGCAGGCGGTGGCGCCCTACCCGAGCCAGGCGGTAATTCGCCCGGTCATTGGTGACACAGCGTTGATCAAGCAAGTGCTGGATATCGGCGCGCAGACCCTGCTGGTACCCATGGTGGAAACCGCCGCGCAAGCACGCCAGCTGGTGCAGGCCATGCAGTACCCGCCCATGGGTATACGCGGCGTGGGCAGCGCTCTGGCGCGGGCGTCGCGCTGGAACAGCATCCCGGGTTACCTCGACCAAGCCGACGCGCAGATGTGCTTGCTGGTGCAGATCGAGAACAAACAAGGGCTGGCCAACCTGGATGAGATCGTTGCGGTCGAGGGCGTCGATGGCGTGTTCATCGGCCCGGCCGACCTGAGCGCCGCCATGGGCCACCGCGGCAACCCTGGGCACCCTGAGGTGCAGGCAGCCATCGAGGACGCGATCGTGCGCATCGGCAAGGCAGGCAAAGCGGCGGGTATTCTCAGTGCGGACGAGACGCTGGCGCGGCGCTACATCGCCTTGGGCGCGGCGTTTGTGGCGGTGGGGGTGGATACCACAGTGCTGATGCGTGGGCTGCAGGATCTGGCGGGGAAGTTCAAAGGTACGTCGGCGTCGGTGAGTGACGGGGGCGGGGTTTACTGAACAGCAATGGGGCTGCTTTGCAGCCCTTTCGCGAGCAAGCTCGCTCCTACAAGGACCGCGTGATCCCTGGGGCGATGGGCCGCAAAGCGGCCCACGGTTATCAACAGCTCACATCTGAATGATCGCCTTCAACACCGTCTTGAAGGTATCCAGCTGCTCTTCACTGAACTGCCCAAACACCTTGTCCTGCTGCTCCCTGGCAATGGTCCACAGCGCCTCGGTCTCATCCACACCTTTCACCGAAAGCCGCACCCGCCCCTCATCGTCAGCAATCAGGCCCTTGCGCTTGAGGTTGGCAACCGCTTCCTCGATCTCACGCGCAGGCATCGCCACTTCGCGCTGCAGGTCGTTGAGGCTGAGCCCGGCATCGTTCTCCAGCACCATCAACATGCGCGCCTCACTGGTACGCAACCCGGTGCTCAGTTGACGTGGCTGGTAATCACCCTGGTAGGCACGCAACGCCTGGGTCATCAGGTAGTACAGGTTGTGCTGCAGGCGGCCCTGGAAGTGGCTGCTCGGCGCCTGGCCCTCTGCACGCTGGGTCATGCGCGTGTGGGGCAGCACCATCGAATAGGCGCCTTGGTGGTACAGCAACGGCGAGCGGCCGAAGTCATCGAACGCCACCACCTTGCCCACCAGAATCCAGTGGTCGCCGCCGTCCAATTGCTGAAACTTCTCACACTGGAAGCGCGCCGAGCAGTCAGCCAACAGCGGTGCGCCCCCCGCCCCTTGCTGGTAATCGATGCCTGCGAACCGATCGTCCTTGGGCCGCGCGAAGTTGTTGGACAGCTCGATCTGGTCCGCCGCCAGAATGTTCACGGCGAAGTGCGACGCTTCTTCGAATACTTCATGGCTGGTGGAGCGTTTGTCGATGCTCCACAGGATCAACGCAGGCTCCAGCGAGACCGAGTTGAAGCTGTTGGCGGTGACGCCGACCTTGCGCCCGCTGGTGCCAGCGGCGGTGACTACGGTGACGCCGGTGGCGAAGTTGCCCAGCGCGCGGCGGAAGGCTCGGCTATCGAAAGCCGTGGTGTTTTCAGTGGACATGCAAGACTCCCGAACAGGCCAGCGGCCTGCCCTGTTTGTTGTTGTGGTTGTAAGGGGAATTGACCCGCGCGCGGGTCAGACCATCGCCGGATCAGGCTCCAGGCCCATCAGTTCGCGCCCGAGGATCTGCGCGCAAACGTCATAGTCGGTGTAGGCGTGGGCACCGGTCAGGTGCGCATCACGGAACAGCCGCTGCATCTCGTTGCTTTCAAACCAGGCGCCGCCGCCGGACGCTTCCATCAGCCGGTCTACCGCCTGGATACACATCTTCACGGCATAACCCTGGTTGGTCCGCCAGAACGCCAGCGTGGCGCGTGTGGGGTATTCGTGGCGTTCGCTGTACTCGGCGATTTCATCCCAGCTTTTTTCCAGCAGGGCACGGGCGGCGGCCACTTGATGGGTGGACTCGGCCAGGCGCATCAGCGCAGGGGTTGCAGCCCCCACTGCGGCGCCGGTGTAGGCACGTACGCGGTTGCGGGTTTTCTCGCGGAACACCTCCAGCATGCGCTCGGCGACACCGAGGCTGACGGTGGAAAAACCACTGGCGAAATACGGGCGGTACGGGGCGAAGAAGATCTTGCTGTCTGGGTACAGACCAAAGCCTGCCGACTTGCCTTCCATCATGTCCTTGGCCTTTTGGATGCGGTGCTCCGGCACGAAGGCGTCACGCACGATCAAGGTCTTGCTGCCGCTGCCGCGCATGCCCACGGCATACCAGTCATCACGGATTTCGTAGTCGCTGCGCGGCAGAACGGCAAAGCAGTAGTCCTGCGTACCTTCGGCATTCTTGCGGCGGAACCCCATGATCGCCCACTCGGCATGGTCACAGCCGGAACTCCAGCCCATTTCGCCGCTGAAGGTCACGCCGCCTTCGACTTCCTCGGTACGGCCAAAGGGCGCGATGCTGCTGCTGGCCGTGGCATCCGGGTTGGTTTGCCAGACCTCCTGCTGCAGCGTGGGCGAGAACATCGCCATCTGATGGCTGTGGGTGCACAGCAGGCTCATGGCCCACGCGGTGCTGGCGCAGGCGCCTGCCAGCAAGGCGATGCACTGGGCAAACTGCGGCAGCGAGATCTCCATGCCGCCATAGTGTTTAGGCAAAAAGGCACGGTGCATGCCGATGCTCTTGAGCAGCGCGATATTCTCTGCCGGGACACTTCGATCTTGCTCTGCACGCACCGCATTCGCAGCAATTGTCGGCAGGATCGACTTGAGGTCTTCCAGCAGGGGATTTGGCTTTTTCATGAACGGTCTCTTTATTATTGGAGAGTCAGCTGCGGCTGCGCACGCCCTGTGGCGCAGGCGTTACGGTGCTATGGCACAGCCGGCAAGTCGGTAAAGACGCGTTCAGTATGTGAGGTGCGAGTGCGCCTCGAAATGCACGTTACGGCGGGAAAATTGCACTTTCCATGGTGTTGATCAACCGAGGTGCGGTGGGCTCTGGCGGGTCACGGTTTGATCTTTTTCATTTCGTTGAGCAACTGCATCAGTTGCTGCAGTTTGTCTTCGCCGAACTGGCTGAGGATCCGTTCATAGTTGCGGGCCATTTCCTCGCTCATGGCCATGAACGCCTGCTGCCCCTTGTCGGTCAGGCTGATGAACACCCGGCGCTGATCTTCTGGCGACTTGCGCCGGGCGACTACCCCATCGCGCTCGAGCCGCTTGAGCACACCGCTCATGCTGGGCTTGAGGATGCAGGCAAGCTCGGCAAGCTGATGGCTTTCCAGCTCACCTTGCTGGTGCAGGATACGAATCACCCGCCACTGCTGTTCGGTCAGGTCATGGGCATTCAATGCCGGCCGAAAGAACGCCATCGTGGCTTCGCGAGCCTGCAGCAGGGTAAGGGTCAGAGAGGGTCTTGGTGTGGTCATGCGTGCCCGAGCATCATGGAAAGTGGCGAGCAGGCCAGTATGCCAGCACGGGCTCATTAATACATTAACCAATCAGCCACTGGCAGCCCTGTGCAACCGCTGCCAGTGGCACTGGCAGGCTGGTTACACTCGCTGGCAGGCAAGGACAAGACACCCGCCGGTGGTCAGGCGCTCAATGGCCTCATGTGCCAGAGCGCTTGCCAAACGGCCCTATCACACTTCTATTCAGCAGGCGGCGTCATGATCACCCTCGAGAGCCCGACCTATTACTCCGCGACCAAAAAGTACAACCTGAACTTCCCCACGCTGGAACGTGACATCGACGCCGATGTCGTGGTCATCGGGGGCGGCTTTTCCGGCATCAACACCGCGCTGGAGCTGGCGGAAAAAGGCGTGACCAACATCGTCGTGCTCGAAGCGCGCTACCTGGGTTACGGCGGCACCGGGCGCAACGGCGGGCAGATCATGGCGGGCATCGGCCATGACCTTGAGAAGATCCGGCGCAGTGTCGGCGACAAGGGCCTGCAGGAGATCTTCGCGATCAGCGAACTGGGCGCCGGCATCATCAAGGCACGCATCGCCCGCTACGACATCGACGCCGACTTCTGCCACGGCTATGGCTACATGGGCTTCAACAGCCGGCAGGAAAAGACCCTGCGCGCCTGGGAAAAGCAATTCAAGGCTATCAACGCACGTGACGAGATCCGTTTTCTGGGCGGCTCGGAAGTGCGGCAGATCATCGGCAGCGACGCCTACAGCAGCGCCCTGCTGCACATGGGCGGTGGTCACGTGCATTCGCTCAACCTCCTGCTCGGCGAAGCCCAGGCCCTGGTCGGCCACGGTGCACGCATTTTCGAGCACAGCCCGGCGTTGGAAGTGACCTACGGTGAGCGCATCAAAGTGCGTACCGGGCGCGGCTCGGTGCGCGCCAGCAAGCTGCTGTGGGCCTGCGACAGCTTCCTCAACAAGCTGGAGCCCGAACTGCACAGCCGCACCATCAACACCTACGCCTTCCAGATGATGACCGAGCCGCTGCCGGAGGCGCTGATCGACCGCATCAGCCCGATCCGCGGTGCCTACAGCGATATCCGCCCGGTGATCGACTACTACCGGGTCACCCGCGAGAACCGCCTGCTCTTCGGCGCTGCCACGTCCTGCATCGAACATATCCCGCTGGACCTCAAGGCGTGGAACCGTGCACTGATGCTGAAGATCTTCCCGTACCTCAAGGACGTGCGCATCGACCTGGCCTGGGGCGGCCCGATGGCCACCAGCGCCAACCTGTTCCCGCAGATCGGCACGCTGAGCAACCGCCCCAATGCGTTCTATGTGCAGGGCTATTCAGGCTTTGGCGTCACGCCTAGCCACATCATTTGCAAGATCCTCGCCGAAGGCATGCACGAAGGGTCCGCACGCTATGGCCTGCTCAGCTCGGTCAAGCATGCGCGAATCCTCGGCAAGGACCATTTCCGCCCGCTGCTGCTCACCGCCGGCAAGGCCGCGCACCAGCTGTCGGGCTATTTCAACGGCCGCCGTTGAACCTTTCCCTCTCATCACTGGAGCACTGCCATGACCCTCACCGCCGCCAAACAAGGCGTCCAACTGTCCGAACTCGACCCGTGGGGCAGCGTTGCTGACTTGGGCTCGGAGATTCTCGAAGGCGACGTCAACGCCTTCGGCAAGATGACCCACGGCGCGCCGACTGACCCAGTCAGCAGCGCCTACTTCGGCACCACGCGTGGCAAGTTCCGCATGGTCTACCCGTTCGACGAGCAGGCAGTGATCGTGACCGGCGAAATCCAGCTGACCGATGAATCCACGGGGCAAGTCACCCGCTTCAAGGCCGGTGATGCCTGGTTCGTCAGCAAAGGTACGCCGGTGCTGTGGGAGGTGCTGAGCGAATCGTTCGTGAAGCATTACCTGGCAGTGGCCTGAGGTTTGCCCCCGGATTGACACGACCTGGGTAGGAGCAGCCTTGTGCTGCGAAGAGGCCGGTGAAAACACAGTGAACTTACACTGCTTTCACCGGCCTCTTCGCAGCAAAAGGCTGCTCCTACCTGGGTCGCGGTAAGCGCGTGTCAGGCCATGGCCTGGGCGCGGAAGTCTTTGGGCGATTGCTCGAACTGCTTTTTGAACGAGCGGCTGAAATGCGCCGAGTCGGTAAAGCCCCACTTGTAGGCGATCGAGGTGATCGACTCGCGCTTGAAGAACGGGTTGGCCAGGTCGTCCGCGCTGCGCTTCAGGCGCGCACGCTGGATGTAGCGGCAGACGCTGTCACCCTCCTCCTCGAACAGGCGGTACAAATGCCGAACCGAAATGTTCAGCCGGCCGGCCAGGTTGGCCGGTGTCAGCCCGGGCTGTGACAGGGACTCGTCAATCACCTGCTGCACATAGCTGCGCAGGTTGGCACCACTGAGCGGGCCAAGGGTGTGCGGTGAGTCGCCATTGCGCTCGAAACCGGGCTCCAGCAATGCAATGAATGCCGTCTGCAACGCATCGCCTTGCGCACCATCGCCACTGGCATGGTCGTCTTTGCACAGTTGGTCCATCAAAACATGCAGCATGCGCCCGCAGGCATTGGATGAGGAAATCTTGCCGAACATCCCACCGCTGCCTTGCACATGCTTGCGCACCTGCTCGCGGGAAAGGGCCAGCGAAACATGCTCGATCAACCCACTGGGGGTGATCTCGCAACGCCCGACAGAGTCCATCAGCAGCAACTCGCCCGGCGCCAGGCTGACCTGCATGCCGCCCTGCGCCACCGTCGAGTAGCCCATGCGCTGGCTGACCAGAAAACAATGCTGGTCATCGTCGAGAGTCGGGTTGTCGCCCAGGCGGCGGATGTTGCCGGCATTGGTGCGCAGATTGGCCAGTGGTAACCCCGCGCGGGAGAACGTCGACACTTCGCCGATGAACAACGCCGGGTTGGAGGCCAACTCGGTCTCGAAACGGCCGCAGATCTGCTGCATGGCCGTGGTCCAGCGTTCCAGCCCCTGACGGTTGGGTTGTTGAGTGTGCATGGATGCCCTCGACGCAGAATTTGTTGTTATGGGGCCATTGTTAACATGTTATCAATGGCCGCACAACTGTGATCTCTCGTCTGAAGCTTGAGCAAGGCACGTGCCAAAAAAGGCTTAGAGACGCGGCAGCGATTGCCCGAACAGGCCGAGGCAGGCCATCAGGTGCGCGCGTTGCGGCGGGCTGATCTGAATGTAGCGACGAAACGCTGGCATGCGATTGACCACTTCGCTGCCGCCCATGTGTTCCAAGGTCAGCCACCAGTGGCCATCGCGGCATTCCAGGGTCAGTCGCTTGAAATCCAGCGGCATCAGGGCGGCGGTCAGTTGCGCATTGTTCAGCAGTTGCTCACGTACCTGGGTGAAACGCGCCTTGTCGCCGCTGCGGTACACGCACGCCAGGCCGGTACGACGGATTGCACCCGCATGACGCATTTCAAGCGTTACCCCGCCCCCTTGCAGGGCAGGCAGGCACAGGTGGAATTGGCAGGTGACCACATGCATCAGCACGTGCGCCTCGACACACTCACGTACCTCGGCACGCCAGCCCAGCGCCGGGTTGTCGATCACGCCGCGGGCGGGTTCCAGCAACTGCATGTGCACCTGCCCCAGGTTACGCGACAGCAGCCCCAGCGTGGCCCCGGGCCGGTAGCCGGCCGGGGCACGCGGCGCCAGCAGGCGATCACGCAAACGTCTGATCATGGTGCAGGTGCTCCACTGCATGGCCCGGCTCTGCCGCGAATTCTTTTTCCAGCACATCCTCGACCCGCGCCGGCTTGAACGGGTTGACTTTCTGCACGCACAGCGTCCAGAACAGCGCATAGGTGGCGGTGCCGGCCAGCATGATGGCGAACGGCACATAGATGTCGGCCGGGTTCATGCCTGGTGGGGTGATGAACGCCATGCCAATGACGATACCGCCACTGGAAATGATCTGCGGCAGCGGGAACAGTGGCGAGCGGTAGGCCCGTGGCAGGTCGGGCCGGCGGATGCGCAGGATCACCACCGACAGCGTCACCAGCAGGTATGCCGTGCTCCAGGCACACACTGCCGCCAGCACCAGGTGCAGGATGTTGTCCGGGTTGCCGCCCAGGTACCAGGCGTGCAGGCAAGGGATCAGGGCAACCACGAGAATGCACAGCAAGGGCGTCTTGAACCGCGGGTGCAGGTAGGCGAAGGCCTTGGGCAGCGCGCCGTCCACCGCCATGCCGTACAGGATGCGAGGCACCCCGGCCATCAAGGTGTTGATGGTGGCGGCGCCGGCAAACAAAAAGCCAATACCCAGCCACAGCGGGCCGATATCGCCCATCACCTGTTCAGCGAAACGCGGGATGGCCATGGGCGTGTCGAGCAAGTGCACGCCGCTGGCAGCATCGAGCACGACGTTTTCCACCTGGCGCTTCATGGCTGCGCCATAGATGAACATGCAGCTGGCCACGCCAAACAGGCCCAAGGCCATGGCCCGCGGCAACACCCAGGCCGAACGACGCAGCTCCGGCGCCAGCGGCGTGACGAACTCACAGCCGACGAACATGAACATGGCCATGCCGATCAGCGAGAGGATGGTCATCAGGTCGGTGCCGACCAGCGACGCCCCGAACGGCCCTTCCAGCTCCACCGCCGGTGCGGCGATCAGGCCCAGCACGCCGAACACCATCAGCGTGGTCCACATGCCGAAGGTGAGGATCACTTCGGCCCGGCTGAACGCACTGACCCCAAAGGCATTGAGCACGGCGAACGCCAATACGAAGCAGACACCCAGCAGCCACGAACCGCCCGCCGACTCAGCCAGGGTGTTGAGGTGCTCGAAGTTCACCAGCGCCATGACCCCCGACAGGATGGTTTCGGCAGTACCGGCGAACACGTGCACGATCAGGTAGGCCGACAACGTGCCGGTGATGGCGAAGAAGCGGCCCATGCCGCAGTTGATGTAGTCGTAGACCGACCCTGTGGTTGGCAAGATCGAGGCCGCTTCGGCAAAGGTGGTCGACTGCGCCAGCATCATCAATGCCGCGAAGACCATGGCCAAGGCGAAGGCACTGCCACCAATGCCAAACCCCATGGTCGCGGTGAGGATCACCGGGCTGGCCATGATCAGCCCGACGGTGCTGGCCAGCGCCGTAGGAAAACCGACACTGCCCCGGTTGAGATGCTCGGTGAGCTTATTGTTGAGTGACATCGTTATGCCCCGGCTTGTTTTTGTGGCGTTGAACGCGGCAAGTGAACCTGCACGCACGGCTGTTGTTTGCCTCCCTGCGTCATCACTGTGCGCCGCTGCCGGCGGGGCGTCTTGCCCATGGCTGCCGTGGCCCTTGTTGCTGCCTGCCAGCACCTGCATGCCTGGCAGGCAGCGTCATGCCGCCGTCAGGGAGATGCAAGATCAGCACCGGGCCCGTTCACTATGCTCGACGCTTTGGCGGCCGGTCAGGCCGCGTTCCTCTGCCTCAGGAGCCAGCATGAGCGACATTACCCTTCTTCCCGCGGTCACGGCATTCTTGGCCCGCCAACATGGCGTGTTCATTCACGGCCACTCCATCGCCAGCCATTCCGCCTCGACCCTTGCCGTGGTCAACCCGGCCAATGGCGAAACCCTCACGCGCATCGCCGATGCCAACCAGGCCGACATTGACCATGCCGTGAGCTCGGCGCGCCAAGGCTTCAGCACCTGGTCGCGCACCAGCCCGGCCGCCCGCGCCGGCGTGCTGTTCAAGCTGGCCGACCTGCTGGAAGCCAACCGCGAAGAATTGGCCCAGCTAGAGACCTTGCAGTCGGGCAAGCTGATCGGCATCGCGCGCGCGTTCGAGGTAGAGCAGGCCGCGCATTTCTTGCGCTACTACGCAGGCTGGGCCACCAAGATCACCGGCCAAACCATCACCCCGTCCCTGCCCTCGTTCGCCGGTGAGCGCTACAGCGCCTTCACCCTGCGCGAACCGATCGGGGTGGTGGTGGGCATCGTGCCGTGGAACTTCGCCACCATGATCGCCATCTGGAAGCTGGCCTCGGCGCTGACCACCGGCTGCAGCATCATTCTCAAACCCAGCGAGTTCACGCCCCTGACGCTGCTGCGCATCGCCGAACTGGCCAGCGAGGCCGGCCTGCCACCGGGCGCCCTCAACGTACTGACCGGCGGCGGCCTGGTGGGCAAGGCGCTGGTCGAGCACCCCGGTACCGACAAGGTTTCGTTCACCGGCTCCGTGCCCACCGGCATCGCCGTCGGCCAAGCCGCCATGGGCGCCAAGCTGACCCGTGCGACACTGGAACTGGGCGGCAAGAACTCGGTAGCGTTCCTGCCCGATGTAGCGCTCGACAAAGCCGTCGACGGCATCATTGAAGCTGGCTTTCTGCATTCCGGGCAGATCTGCGCCGCCGGTGAGCGCTTCTTCGTCCACCGCTCGCGCATCGACCCACTGCTTGACGCACTGTGCCAACGCCTGGGCCAGCTGAAGGTCGGCTCGCCGCTGGATGAATCGACCCAGTTCGGCCCGGTAGCCAACAAGCCACACCAGCAGAAGCTGGCCGAATTGTTCGCCACCGCACGCGCCGAAGGCAGCCAGATCATTCATGGTGGGCACATTGGCGATGGCCCAGGCTGCTTTGTCGAGCCGACGGTGATTCTCGCCAAGGGCGCCAGCGACACCCTGCTCAACCAGGAAACCTTCGGCCCGGTGGCGACCTTCTTGCCGTACGACGACGAAGACGAACTGTTGCACCTGATGAACGCAACGCCCTACGGCCTCAGCGCCAGCCTGTGGACCAACGACCTGGGCAAAGCCATGCGGATGGTCCCGCACATCCAGGCCGGTACGCTGTGGGTCAACATGCACACCCTGCTCGACCCCGCCGTGCCTTTCGGCGGTATCAAGGCCTCCGGCATCGGCCGCGAGTTCGGCTCGGCGTTCATCGATGATTTCACCGAGCTCAAGTCGGTGATGATCCGTTACTGAAGCGCCCTGCTGCATGCACCTGGCCAAGGCGGGCAAGCGCCTTGGCAGCCACGAACAAGACCCCACCCAGCCATCCACGCACTAATAGGCCGTCGCAGCCAACCGCGACGGCGCCTCGCCTCCACGAGGCTGCCCCCGAACAACAAAGGCCGCCTTGCGAGGTGCCGAGAACAATCGAGGGAAGTGCAATGTTCAAACCGCAACGGCTGTCCACCCTGGCCCTGGCCACGCTGCTGGCCAGCCAGGCCGCGCCGGCCTACGAACTCTACGCCGACGACGACAGCCACGTGAATGCCGACATGCTCGCGGTGTGGGGCATGTTTAACAGCCGCAAGAATTATGACGGCACGGCCGGTGGCTCGACCTGGCGCGAGGGCTTCATCAAGTATGGCCTGAGCGGTGACCAGGGCCTGGCAGGCAACGGCAGCCTCTATGGCGCCTTGAACTGGGTGAGCTCCGCCACCTGGGGCGATGGCGATGCCGCCGGCAACACCGATGGCTCCGAGCGCACCACCAAGATCGAGGACGCCTACCTGGGCTGGCGTTCAGGCGACCTGCTGCCCTGGCTGGGCAAGGATGGCGTAGACCTTTCTGGGGGGCGGCAGGTGGTCCGCCTGGGCAGCGGCTTCCTGATCAACGACGACGGCCCGAACCTGGGCAACGGCGTGGCCGACGGCCACCTGGACCGCGGCGGCGCCTACTACCTGGCGGCGCGTCACGCCTTCGACCGCACCGCAGTACTGCGCCTGGGCGGGCAGGATGGCCTGCATGGCAGCCTGCTGTGGCTGAAGTCCGATAACCGCGCGCAGGCTGAAACCGAACTGGCCGCCGGCACCCTGGACTACACCCATGCTCTGGGCACCTTGGGGCTGACCTGGGTGCACGGTATCGACGTCAGCGAGCAATGGGCCAGCGCGTTCCAGAAAGCGCGTGAGGGCATGGACGTCTACAGCCTGCGTGGCGAAGGCAACGCCGGTATCGACAATGCCAGTTTCGCCTTCGAATACGCGTGGCAAGACAAGCAAGGCGGCCCGGAAAAAGCCTGGTACCTGCAGGCCGGCTACACCTTCGCCGACCTGCCTTGGGCACCCCAGGTGACCTACCGCTACACCCGCTACTCGGCAGGCTGGGACGCGCTGTTCAGTGGCCTGTCCAGTGGCTATGGCACCTGGTTCCAGGGTGAAGTCGCCGCCAACTATGCCGGGCCCTTCAACAGCAACACCGGCATCCACCATGTCGGCGCGAAGGCGACCCCGCTGGAAAACCTCACGGTCGGTGCGCTGTATTTCGACTTCGACACGGTGCGTACCCGCGACAGCCTCAACCTCGATGCCCGGGAACTCGACCTTTACCTGGAATGGGCGGTCAACGACCACGTGATCATCAGCCCGCTGGTGGGCCTGTATCAGCCCCGCAAGGACGAGCGCAACGGCGGCAATCAGGTGGGCGGCAACGGCACCAACGTCTACAGCCAGCTGACTGTTGCGGTGCCGTTCTAGATCAGTACATGAGCCACTGTAGAAGCAGCCTTGTGCTGCGAAGAGGCCGATGAAATCACAGTGGATCTCCGCTGCCTTTGCCGGCCTCTTCGCAGCGCAAGGCTGCTCCTACACGAAGCGCAGCCGTGGCACGGCAGGTCAAGTCGCCTGGCACGCTGACGCAAGACGGCCTGCCGCTCGTTAGCGAAACTGACACCACGAATGACAGCCCCGCCCACAAGAACAAAACCTGACAACGGCCGCCTTGCGAGACCCGCCATGACCCTCGATACCCGCATTGACTTCATCTACCTGTCCGAACAGGACATGATCCGCGCCGGCGTGACCGACATGCCCGCCTGTGTCGATACCATGGAAGAAATGTTCGACCTGCTCTACCAGGGCGACTACCGCATGGCCGGCCCGAACAACGACTCCCACGGCGCGATGATCACCTTCCCCGAGCAATCGCCGTTCCCGCACATGCCAAAGCCGACCGCAGACCGTCGCATGATGGCCATGCCGGCGTACCTGGGCGGCAACTTCCGCACCGCGGGCGCCAAATGGTACGGCTCCAACATCGCCAACCGCGAAAAGGGCCTGCCACGCTCGATCCTGATGTTCACCCTCAACGACGCCGACACCGGCGCCCCACTGGCACACATGTCGGCCAACCTGCTGTCGGCGTACCGCACCGGCGCCATCCCCGGGGTTGGTGCGCGCCACCTGGCCCGCAAGGACGCCAAGGTCATCGGCCTGGCTGGGCCGGGCGTGATGGGCAAGACCACGGTTGCCGCGTTCATGGCGGTGTGCCCGCTGATCGATACGATCAAGATCAAGGGCCGAGGCCAGAAGAACCTGGATGACTTCGTTGCCTGGGTCCAGGCGACCTTCCCGCAAATCACCCACATCCAGGTCGTGCAGACCCTGGAAGAAGTGGTACGTGACGCCGACCTGGTCAGCTACTGCAGCTCGGGCGAAGTCGGCGACCCCAGCACTTACCCGCTGGTGCGGCGCGAGTGGGTCAAGCCTGGTGCGTTCTTGGCCATGCCTGCCCCGTGCAGCATCGATGACGGCATGGAGCGAGCGGACGTGCGCAAGGTGGTGGACAACACAGGGCTGTACCAAGCCTGGTTCGAAGAACTGCCCAAGCCTGCGCACAACCATGTGCCGCTGGTAGGCGTGCGTTTCATGGACATGATCGCCGAAGGCAAGCTGGACGCCGCGCAGGTCGAGGACATCGGCAAGATCATCAGGGGTGATGCGCCAGGCCGTCTGAACGACGAAGAAATCATCCTCATGTCGGTGGGCGGCATGCCCGTGGAAGACGTTGCCTGGGGCACCGTCGTGTACCGCAACGCGCTCGAGAAAGGCATCGGCGTGAAGCTCAATCTCTGGGAAAAACCTGTCCTTAGCTGACTCCTCAACCACTCAAAAAAGGCTCCCCCATGACGCAGATCACCAAACTGAAAACCGGCTCGAAATTCGAAGACCTGGCCAGCTATTCCCGCCTGGTGGCGGTGGACAACTGGATCCACGTCTCTAACACCGCTGGGCGCAACCCGCAGACCCAGGTCATCCCTGAAGACGTGATCGAACAGACCCACCAGGTATTCGCCAACATCGAAACCGCACTGGCGGCAGTCGATGCCGGGCTGGGGGATGTGATCAGCTCGCGTGTGTTCATCCAGGACCCGGCCGACGTGCCAACGGTCATGGAAGTGATCGGCGAAAAATTCCGAGGCATCGACCCGGCCACCACCGTCACCTGCCCGCCCCTGGGCTCGACCGTCTACAAAGTCGAGCTGGAAGTGACGGCCTACCGGGGGGCTTCGCGCGCGCAGGTCACGCTGATCCGCCTGGGCGAGTGATGCGCCGCCAGCCTTGAACCGCAACATTCCGTTCACACTGCCGCCGAGTGAAGCCATGCCCCCCGTCATCGACCCTGTGCACACCCCTACCACCCACCCTCAGGCCACGAGCGTGGTGATCATCGGGGGAGGCATCATCGGCCTGACCGCGGCCCTTACCCTGGCCGAACGCAACATCCCTGTGGTGCTGCTGGAGAAGGGGCGCCTTGCGGGCGAGCAGTCGTCGCGCAACCTGGGCTGGGTGCGCAAGACCAACCGCCATGCGCACGATATTCCGTTGGCTCTGGCGGCCGACCAACTGTGGGCGAAAATGCCAGAACGGGTCGGCAGCGATGTCGGCTACCGGCAAGCAGGCATCATGTTCATCGGCCGCAACGACACGCAGATGGGCATGCACGAAAGCTGGCTCAAGAGCGTCGAGCACCTTGGCCTGGACTCTCGGCTGCTCAGCAACAAGGAGATTGCCAACAAGGTGCCCGGCGGCCGTGCCGACTGGGCCGGGGGCATCTACACCGCCTCGGACGCGCGCGCCGAGCCGACCCTGGCCGCCAGCGCCATCGCCCGTGCAGCGATCGCCAAAGGCGCGGTGCTCGTGGAAAACTGCGCGGTGCGCACGCTGGTCACCGCCGCTGGCAGGGTCAGCGGCGTTGTCACCGAGCAAGGCGAGATTCGCTGCGACCAGGTATTGCTGGCCGGCGGCTTGTGGTCTCGCAAGTTTCTCGGCAACCTCAATATCAACCTGCCCACCCTGCCGCTGACCTGTTCAGTACTGCGCACCCACCCGCTGGAAGGCCCGACCGACATTGCCGTGGGCGCACCGGACTTTTCCTTCCGCAAACACAAGGATGGCGGCTACATCATTACCCAGCGCGGGGCGCTCGATGCATTCCTGACCCTGGATCACCTGCTGCTGGGCAGGCGTTACCTGCCGCAACTGCGGGCACAGCGTGACTTTTTGCGCATCAGCTTCGGCAAGTACTTCTTCAAGGACCTGGCCCTGGCCCGGCGCTGGAGTGCCTCGCAGGTGACGCCCTTCGAGCGCGTCAGGGTTCAGGACCCGCAGGCCAACACGGCATTGAACGATGAAGCCTTGCGTAACCTGAAGGCAGCCTGGCCAGTGTTCGAGCAGGCCCGGATCGCCTCCGCCTGGGCAGGCACGATTGACGTCACCCCAGACTCAAACCCCGTGATCGGCCCGGTGCCGGCCATTCCCGGCCTGACCTTGGCGACCGGGTTTTCCGGGCATGGCTTCGGCACCTCGCCGGCAGCGGGCCAATTGGCGGCAGACCTGGTTTCGCAGTCACCCACGTTGATCGACCCGAGCCCCTATCGGTTCGAGCGCTTCGCCTAAGCGGCGCCTCATCGGATGTAACTGCCGCCGTTCATATCCAGCGTCGCGCCGTTGAGCGACGCCTGGGACGGGCGCAAAGTGAACGCCACCAGCTCGGCGATTTCAGTCGGGCTGGCCATACGCCCAAGGGGGATGTCTGCCACGGCGGCGGCTTCGCCATGTTGGGCTACAAACTGTTCCGCCATGTCGGTGCGCACCCAACCCGGGGCAATCGCCACCGCCACCACACCCTGCCCCGCCACGCTACGGGCCAGTGATTTGGTCAAGTTGATCAGCGCGGCCTTGCTGCTGCCGTAGGGCAATGCCTCGGCGGCATAACCTCGCTGGGCGGCGCGGCTGGCCATGTTGACGATACGCCCGCCGCCATGGGCGCCAAAATGCGCCACTGCTTCACGGCACAAGTCGGCTGCGGCGAAGAAGTTGACTTGAAACTCGCGACGCCACGCCGCCCGCCATTGCGCTGAGGGCGCATCCAGCGGGACCTCGGTGCGGATGCCTGCGTTGTTGACCAGGCCATGGATGCGCCCACCGGCCAGCTCAAGGGCGGCATGCCACAGGGCCTCGGGGCCGGTGTCCTGGCTCAGGTCACCCTGCACGGTCCAGCCATTGCCCGCGATCCGCTCCAACAGGGCCTCGGCACCTTTGGCATCGCTGCTGTAATGAATCAGCGGCTTGGCACCCTCGGCCGCCAGTTGTTCGACAATCGCGGCGCCAATACCCCCTGACGCTCCCGTGACCAGGACTACCTGCCCATGCAGGGGCCGTGTGCGTTCACTCATGAAGTTCACCTTCTTTCTATGCAGCCCAGAAAAATGCCGCGTGCCTGGCTGCAGGCGCGCGGCATGACGCAGTGTTACGCCCTACTTGGCAGCGTTGGCCGCCAGCGAAGCGTTGTCGACCAACTGCTGGATTTCACCGGTGTCGCGTCGCTGCCTCAGGTAGATGTTCAGCACTTCAAGGTCGGCCGCCGTGATGTCCCGGCGTACACCGAATGAAACGCCCTGCTTGGCCAGTGCAGGCTTGGGCAGTATCTCGCGGGTCCAGTCAGGGTTGGCCAGGGCAAACAGGTGGTTGGTGTCGCTGGCATCGACCAGCACATCAGCACGTTTGGACATGACCGCCAGGCGCGCTTCGTCCATGCCGGGCAAACGCATGATCTTGCCATTGCGCACGACCGCGCTGATGGCCTTGTCCTGGGCTGTGCCAGACATCACCGCGAACGTCACGTCCGGTTTGTCGAGGGTGGCGATGTCGTCCTTCACGTCTGCGAGCTTGGGGTTGTTCTTGTTGACCAGCAGCGACACCTGATAGTCGGTTGCCGGCACGGTGAATGCGACCGCCAAGGCACGTTCCGGGGTCTGGTTCAGGGCCATGGCCAGGTCCCACTTGCTGCTTTGCAAGCCCGCCACCAGGTTGTCCCAACTGGTGTCGACGAACTCCACCTTGACCTTGAGCACCTTCTCGCCGAAGTCCCGGCACAGGTCGACGAAGTAGCCGCTGTAGGCGCTAGTGCTGGCGTCTCGCATCACGTACGGCGCTGCCACGGCGGCGCCACAACGCAACACCCCGGCTTTTTGCACGTCTTGCCACAGCGAAGTCTCAGCGGCCTGGGCCGGCGCTTGAGCCAGCAGTGCGGCACAAAGGCTGGCACTGGCCAACAGCGCGTTGAACGAAGAGCGGACGGAAACAACCATTTTTGACCTCACTGATAATCATTGTTGTTGGCAGGAAGGTAAGGCGTTTATCTGCATGCTTGTGTGTATGCAATGCTGTACTCACAGTAGAAAGGGTTGAGCTGGCCTGTCAATAGCCGTTTGGAATGCTGATGAAAAATTTTCCGCTTACGCATGTGTTGACAGGCTCAGCGAAATCACACTAGCCTGAATACAACGCTGCATACATAGTGGCACTCATTAGAATTATCGCGCTCTTTTTTGCTTGCTCTTCTGCCTACAAAAACAATCACCGGAGAGACTCAAAATGCCACGCCCCCCTTTCCCCGCCGTCCCGTGTCTCGCTGCAATTCTGCGGCTGCTGCCTAAAACACAGCGGGCCTGAAAGCCCGGTAACGCCTGCTGACATGCCGAGGGCCCTGGCCAGGGGCGACCTCGCGGAGACGACTGTCATGAACACGCCTCATTTAGTGGCTGCCCAGCCACTGACTTCGCTCACCCCGAATTCCGTCAACGGCGGTGATTTCATCCAGCTGCGTGACGTTCGCAAGGCCTATGGCGAGCAACTGGTGGTGATGGACCAGATGAACCTGGACATGCGCGCCGATGACCGGCTGGTGATCATCGGCCCATCCGGCAGCGGTAAAAGTTCGTTGCTGCGGGTGTTGATGGGCCTGGAAGGTATCCAGGGCGGCACCATCCGCTTCCAGGGCAAGCCCTACATCGATGGCTGCCGCAAGCAAGGCAAGCCGCTGGATGAAACCCTGCACAAACAGATCGGCATGGTGTTCCAGCACTACACCTTGTTCCCGCACCTCTCGGTGCTGGGCAACCTGATCCTCGCCCCGGTCAAGGTGCATGGCCTGAGCAAGGCCGAGGCCACCGAAAAAGCCCGCGCCTACCTCGCCCGGCTGGGCCTGGAAAGCAAGCTGCACGCCTACCCCAGCCAGCTCTCCGGTGGCCAGAAACAACGTGTGGCCATCGCCCGCGCACTGATGCTCGAACCGCGGCTGATGCTGTTCGACGAAGTCACCTCGGCACTCGACCCGGAAATGGTCATCGAGGTGCAGAACGTGATGCTGCAGCTGGCCGAACAGAAGATGGCGATGGTCATCGTCACCCACGACATGCACTTCGCCCGCCACATCGCCACCCGCGTGGTGTTCTGTGCCAACGGCAAGGTCGTCGAGCAGGGCCACCCAGACCAGCTCTTTACCGCCCCGCGCGAACCCCGTACCCGCGAGTTTCTGGAAAAAGTCCTGCACCTGGACTGAGGGCGCTCCGATGAACTACCAATTTGACTTCCACTTCCTCAATGGCAGCCTGCCGGCCCTGCTCGACGGCCTCAAGGTCACGCTCGAGCTGGCCCTGGTGTCCAACCTGATCGGGCTGGTGTGCGGTTTCGTGCTGTGCCTGATGGCCCTGAGCCGATGGTTCTTCATCCGCTGGCCGGCGCAGCTGTTCATCGAGTTCTTCCGCTGCACCCCGGCGCTGTTGCAGATCGTCTGGTTCTTCTACTGCGTTCCGATGCTGTTCGACGTGTTCATCGACCCGATCGCCATGGGCTTCCTGGCCCTGGGCTTGAACCTTACGGCATTCAATGCCGAGGCCTACCGCGCGGGCGTTCAAGCGGTACCGCGCGAGCACCTCGATGCCTGCGTGGCACTGGGGCTGAAGCCCTGGCAGCGCACGCTGTACGTGGTGTTGCCGCAATCGCTGCGCAGCGCCTTGCCGGTGCTGATCACCAACGGCATCGGCACCCTGCAGCAAAGCGCGCTAGTGGCGATTGTCGCCGTCGCCGACCTGATGTACGTCGGCAAGAGCCTGGCCACCGAGGCTTATCGCCCGTTGGAAACCTACACCCTGATCGCCCTGGTCTACTTCGCCCTGTCCCTTCCGATCGCCCAGCTGGTGCAGTGGTTCGAGCGACGCCAGGACCTGGCTGCCCAGCGCTGAGGAGACAGCCATGCCACTCGATTTCTCGGTTGTTCTGAACTACTGGCCAGTGCTGTTGAAAGGCCTGGCCCTAACCTTGGCATTCACCGGTATCTGCGCCCTGCTGGGCAGCCTGCTGGGCTTTGTGGTCAGCCTGCTGCGCCAGGTCAAGACGCCGCTGCTGCGCCTGCCGCTGACCCTGTACGTGGAGTTTTTCCGCGGCACGCCACTGCTGATCCAGCTGTTCTGGGTGTTCTTCTGCTTCCCGGTGGTCTTCGGCCTGAACATCCCGCCCTATGCCTCGGTGTTGATCGCCCTGACCTTGTTCATGGGGGCAATCACCAGCGAGACCTTCCGCGGCGCGCTGAAGTCCATCGCCAGCGAACAGCACGACGCCTGCACCGCCCTGGGCCTGACGTCAAAGGTGAAGGTGCTCTATGTGATCTTCCCCCAGGCACTGCTGCGCGCCGTGCCCCCGCTGCTGTCGAACGTGGTCAGCCTGTTCAAGGAGAGTGCGTTGATCTCCTCGGTTGGGGTCGCCGACTTGATGTTCGTCGGCCAGAACATTTCCAACAGCACCGCCCGCCCGGTCGAGTTCCTCTCGGCTGTGGCCGTCATCTACTTCCTCGTGGCCTTCCCGCTGACCCGCCTGGTCGGCGTGGTCGAAGGGCGCCTGCTGCGTCGCTACGCCTACTGACCTGACTGATCTGAAACCAACCCCGGAGACGACATCATGAAACTCAACGGTATCCTGCCTGCCTTGGTCACCCCTTTCGACGCCGCGGGCAAAGTCGATCACGACACCCTGGCCTCGATCCTCGAGCATCAACTGGCCGCAGGGGTCAGCGGTTTCGTGCCACTGGGCTCGACCGGCGAATACTATGCACTGGCCAATGACGAACGCCGTCAGATACTGGCCACCGTCAAAGAGGTGGTAGGTGACCGCGGCACCCTGATCGCGGGGGCCAACGGTTCGTGCACCCGTGAAGTGCTGGAGCAGATCAAGCAGACCGTCGACGCTGGCTACACCAACCTGCTGATTGCCCCGCCGTACTATGCGCTGCCGTCCCAGGAAGAGCTGCTGGCCCACTACAACACCATCCTTCAGGCCTTTCCCGAGATCAACGTGGTGCTCTACAACTACCCCATCCGCACCAACGTCGAAGTGGGCCTGGACGTGATCGCGGCGCTGCACCAACACCCGCGTGTGATCGGCATCAAGGAAAGCAGCGGCAACCTGTTGCGTGCCATCGAGATCGGTGAGAAATACAAGGGCATTCAGTTGTCCTGCGGCTCGGACGACCAAGCGCTGGACTTCTACCTGTGGGGCGCCGACAGCTGGATCTGTGGCCCGGCGAACATCTTCCCGGAGAAGGTCGTGGCCTTCCACAAGGCGTTTACGGCTGGCGATATCCGCGGTGCCCAGCAAGTGATGCGCAGTTTGTTCCCAGCCATGGCCAACCTGGAAAGCGGCAAGTTCGTGCAAAAGGTCAAGTACGGGGCGGAGCTGGCAGGCTTCAAGGTTGGCAATGCCCGTGCGCCGCTGCTGCCGCTGACCGATGAAGAAAAGGCCGAGTTCCGCACGGTATACGAAGCTTCGCAGCAATAAGTGCCAGGGGCCGCTTTGCGGCCCATCGCGGGCAAGCCCGCTCTCACAAGGAGCGGCGCAAACCTGTAGGAGCGGGCTTGCCCGCGATCGAGGGCGCAGCCCTCGCAACAACGTAGAGCCTGCACCATGAAAAACCCGCACCCTTCAGCGCAACAGGCCATCGTCATCGGTGGCGGTATCGTCGGCGTCTGCTGCGCGCTGTACCTGCAGCGCGACGGCCACCGGGTCACCCTGGTCGACCCCGCCGCCCCTGGCGACAGCACCGCCAAGTGGAGCTGCGGCCAGATGGCGGTCAGCGAAGTCATCCCGCTGTCCAAGCCTGGCATCTTGATGAAAATTCCTGGCTGGCTGCTCGACCAGAAAGGCCCCCTGGCCCTGCGCCCCAGCGCACTGCCTGGCATCCTGCCGTGGTTTCTGCGGTTCCTGGCCTGCGCGCGCACCTCGAAGATCAACCAGATCGCGCAAGACATGGCCCGGCTCACCCAGCATGTCTACGACGACTATGCGCCGTTGCTGAACGCCTGCCCCGACAAGACCCTGCTAGGCGACCGCCCCATCCTTGAGGTATTCGACTCCCCGGCCGGGCTGGCCCACGAACGCCCTCACCTGGACCTGCGCAAGCAGCTTGGCTTCAAATCAGAAGAGCTGGACGGCGCGGCCATCGCTGACCTGGAGCCGGCCCTGGCGGGCAAGTTCCAGCATGGTTTGCTGTTCCCCGACTGGCGCGCCGTCAATGACACCGAAGGGTTTATCGCGGCCCTGACCACAAGTTTCATTGCCCAAGGGGGCGTGCGCGTGCGCCAAGCCGCGGTGAAGATCGACCACACCCACGACCGCGCCACCGGCGTGACCCTTGCCGACGGCACGCGCTTGCCGGCCGAGCAGGTTGTCGTCGCCGCCGGTACCGGTGCCCGCGCGTTTTTCGACACCCTTGGGGTCAACATCCCGCTGGCTGGGATTGCCGGCTACCAGGCGGTATTGCCCCAGCCTGGGGTTGAGATCCGCCATTCGGTGATCTATGCCGACGGTGGTTTCTGCTTTGCCCCCATGACCCGTGGCCTGCAGATTGGCGGCACCCTCGAGTTCGCAGCGCCAGGCGCCGAACCGAACTTCAAGCGCGCCGAGATCATCATGGAAAAGGCACGCCGGGTACTGCCGCAACTGAACACCCAAGGCATGCAGTTTGGCGTCGGCTACCGGCCCTTCCTGCCGGACACCAAACCCGTCATCGACCGCGCACCACGCCTGCACAACGTGGTCATGGCCTTCGGGCATGGCCAACTCGGCCTCACCCTCGGCGCCACCACCGGCCGCCTGGTTGCCGACCTGGTCGCGCAACGCACGCCCGCACAAGACCTGAACGCCTTCAGCGCCCGACGTTTCGCACTCATTGGAGGAGCAGCATGAATCGCTACGACCAGTTTTACATCAATGGCCAATGGGTCAGCCCCATCCTGGGCGCACGCTTCCCCTCTTTCGATCCCAGTGACGAAAGCCTGATCGCGCAGGTGGCGTCTGGCAGTGCAGAAGACATCGACGTGGCCGTCAAAGCAGCTCGCGTTGCCTTCGACGAAGGCCCATGGCCGCGCCTGAGCGGCGCCGAACGTGGCGCCTACCTGCGCAAGATCGCCGAGGGCATCCGTGCCCGCCAGGAACAATTGGCCACCCTTGAAGTGCGCGATAACGGCAAACCCTTTCCGGAAGCGATGTGGGACATTGGCGACACAGCGGGCTGTTTCGAGTTCTACGCCAACCTTGCTGAAGAACTGGATGAGAAACGCGAAAAAAACGTCGCGCTGTCCGATGACCGTTTCAGCTGCGTGGCGCGCAAGGAACCCATCGGTGTCGCCGGCGCCATCGTGCCCTGGAATTTCCCGATGCTGATGGCCGCGTGGAAGATCGCCCCGGCCCTGGCGGCGGGCTGCTGCATCGTCCTCAAGCCCGCCGAGCAAACCTCGCTGACCGCGCTGGAGCTCGCGCGCATCGCCGATGAAGCCGGCTTGCCTGCCGGTGTGCTGAACATCGTCACCGGCCCCGGCACCACCGTCGGTGCAGCGCTGACCGCGCACCCCGGCGTAGACAAACTGGCCTTCACCGGCAGCGTGCCGGTCGGCAGCCGCATCATGCAAGCGGCCGCACAGGACATCAAGAACGTCACCCTGGAGCTGGGCGGCAAGTCGCCATTCGTGATCTTTGCCGACAGCGATATCGAAGCTGCGGTCGAGTGGATCATGTTCGGGATTTTCTGGAACAAGGGCGAGGTCTGCTCGGCCACCTCACGGGTGCTGGTAGAGCGTTCGGTGTACGAGCCGTTGCTGGCACGCCTTGCCGAAGAAACGCGCAAGATCAAGATCGGCAACGGCATGGAAGAAGGCGTGCTGCTCGGCCCGCTGGTCAACCGTAACCAGTACGATGGCACCCTGCGCGCCATCGCCCGGGGCCTGGAAGAAGGTGCCCGCCTGGTGGTGGGCGGCGAGCGCCCAGCACACCTGGACAAAGGCTTCTACCTGCAACCCACAGTGTTCGCCGACGTGCCGGAACACAGCTGGATCTGGAACGAAGAAATCTTTGGCCCGGTGGTGTGCATCCGCCCCTTCGACAGCGAACAGGAAGCGATCGACGCGGCCAACAACTCACGCTTCGGCCTGGGCGCCGCGGTCATGTCAAAAGACCTGGTGCGCTGCGAGCGCGTGGCCCGCAAGTTGCGCGCAGGTATCGTTTGGATCAACTGCTCCCAGCCGACCTTTACCGAAGCCCCCTGGGGCGGTTACAAGCAAAGCGGGATTGGCCGCGAGCTGGGTGAATGGGGCCTGAACAATTACCTCGAAACCAAGCAGATCACCCGCTACGACAGCGAACAGCCTTGGGGCTGGTACATCAAGTGAGGTAACGCCATGCGTTGGAAACAGACCCTGCAACTGGCCGAAGTGCACTGCGAGGGCGAAATCGGCAAGGTCATCACCGGTGGCGTTTTGGGCATCCCCGGCGCCAGCATGCTGGACAAGATGAACTACATCAACGAGGTCGACGACAGCCTACGGCGCCTGGTGACGCTGGAACCGCGTGGCTGCCTGCAGATGTCGGTGAACCTGCTGCTGCCGCCGACCCACCCTGATGCACACGCCGGGTTCATCGTGCTGCAGGCCGACAAGGCCCACCCGATGTCCGGCAGCAACTGCATCTGCGTGGTCACCGCCCTGCTCGAACTGGGCATGGTGCCGATGCAGACGCCAGAAACCACCGTGGTGCTCGACACCCCGGCCGGCCTGGTCACCGCCCGTGCCCAGTGCGCGGACGGGCGCTGCCTGAGCGTGTCGCTGGACATGGTGCCGGCGTTCGTCGAGCACCTGGACCTGGCCGTCGAGACAGAAGCGTTCGGCACGATCAAGCTCGATGTGGCGTTTGGGGGTGTGTACTACGCGCTGGTAGACGTCGAGCAGACCGGGTTGTCCATCAACCCGGAGAATGCCCGGGCGTTGGCCGACGCCGGTGTGGCGTTGAAAGACGTGATCAATCGACAGCTGAACATCCAGCACCCGTTGCTGCCGTCGGTCAACGAGGTGGCGTATGTGATGTTCCGCAATCGCCTTGATGAGCGCACCTACCAAACCTGCACGACCCTGGCGCCTGGCCGGGTCGACCGCTCGCCGTGCGGCACCGGCAGCTCGGCCAACCTGGCCACCTTGGCGGCACGCGGCCTGGTGCAGACGGGTGACGAGTTGGTGTCGCGCTCGACCATCGGCGGGCAGTTCCAGGTCACCCTGCTCGGGCATACCGAGGTCGCCGGCCGGCCTGCGGTGCTGCCGCGGGTAACCGGGCGCGCCTGGCTTTATGGGCTGCAGCAGTTGGGGGTGGACCCGGATGACCCGCTGGCGGCCGGGTTCATGCTCAGCGATACCTGGGGCGCGGGGACTGCCTGAGCCGCAGCGGCCCCTCGCCGGCACGGCTGCGAAGGGGCCTGCAGCGCACTGCAGATGAAAACAACAAAGACCGGCCTGTATGATACGACCGAGCCCAACCGAGACCTGATGATGGCCAAAGACACCGAAACCGAAGGCGCGCCACGTCGCCACAGCGGTCGCTACATATACGAGGAACTGCGCAAGCAGATCCTCACCCTCAAGCTCAAACCGGGCGTGCAACTGGACGAAGTCTCACTGGCCGCGCAGTTCGGGCTCTCTCGCTCACCGGTGCGTGATGCATTGGCACGGCTCATCACCGAGGGGCTGGTGGTCATCCTGCCGAACCGCACCACCTTGGTCACCCCCTTCGAGATCGAGGAGTTCCCCAATTACATCTCGGCCCTGGACCTGATCCAGCGCGCCGTCACCCGCCTGGCTGCAACCCAGCATCGCGCAGAAGACCTGGACGCCATCCGCAACGCCGACGCGGCGTATCTGGAGGCCGTGACCAGTGGCGACTTCCAGGCCATGTCCGAGCTGAACAAGGCCTTCCACATGGCCATCGCGCAGGCCGGGCGCAACCCCTACTTCATCAACTACTACGAACGCCTATTGAGTGAAGGCCAGCGCCTGCTGCACCTGCACTTCGACCACGTGGTCAGTTCGGCCACCGCCCACCGCCTTGGCCGTGACCACGATGAAATGATCGAGGCCATTGCCGCGCGCGATGCCGATGCCGCAGAAGCTGCGGCGCATGAACATACGATGCTGTTCCAGCGCCGGTTCCTGGATTACCTGCAGCAGAACCTGACAGCGCGCATGTCCATCGCCTGACCCCCTTATCAGCACCCGCTGACACCGCCAGGGCTGAGACCGCTCAGCCCTGTTGACACACTCACACCCTTTATCAGCCTGCATGCAAACCTGCATACATTAAATCAGGAGTCGAAAATGCAAAGATTCGTGAACAACGTGGCGATCGTGACCGGTGGCGCTGGCGGCATCGGCTCTGCCATTGCTGGCCGGCTGGCCAGCGAAGGCGCAACGGTGGTGGTCAGTGACGTCAACCTCGAAGCAGCAAAGGCAGTGGCGCAGGCCATTGAGCAGGCCGGCGGCAAGGCGCACGCCATCGCGGCGGACATCGCGTCGGGCGAGGCCTGCCGGGGCTTGGTGCAAGAGGTCGCAGCAACGTTCGGGCGCATCGATGTGCTGGTGAACAACGCCGGCATCAACCGTCGCGGCAACCTGCTGGCCTTGAGCGAAGAGGATTGGCACAGCAGCTTTGCGATCAACCTGGATGCCATGTTCCACCTGTGCCGGGCCGTGCTGCCTGGCATGATCGAAGCGGGGGGTGGCGCGATCGTCAACACGGCCTCGCAGTGGGGCCTCTACCCGGCACCTGGGCATATTGCCTACAACGTCACCAAGGCGGCGGTGGCGTCGTTTACACAAAACCTGGCGCGCGACTATGCGCCGCATAAAATCCGGGTCAATGCGGTATGCCCCGGCGAGATCCACACGCCCATGCTTGAAGCCGGCGTGCTGCGGTCGGGGCGCACCATCGCCGACCTGGACCGCATGGTCCCGTTCGGGCGCATCGGCAAACCGGAAGAGGTCGCCGCCCTGGTGGCCTTCTTGGCTTCGGACGAGGCGGCGTTCATGTGCGGCTCGCTGGTCGAGATCACGGGCGCGCAAGCGGTGGCCTGACTGCAGCATGCACCCCCAGGTTAGGAGCAGCCTTGTGCTGCGAAGAGGCCGGTAGCAGCAGTAAAGATCACTGTGCTACTACCGGCCTCTTCGCAGCACAAGGCTGCTCCTACCTCTATCAGCGGAACTGATACTCCAACCCGGCGCCCGCATACCACGAACGCCCCGGCGCAGCTTCGTAGTAGCGTGCGTTGCCGTCACCCACGATCACCGACCCCACATACTGCCGATCAAACAGGTTGTCCAGGCGGATCAACTGGTGGAACGTCCACGGCCCCGCGCGCTGTTCGAAGCGCGTCCGCCAGTTGAAGACGGTATAGGCCGGCGCCGGTTTTGCGGTATTGCTGTCCTCCACATACACCTTGCTGCGGTACTGCCCTTCAATCCCCATGCTGACAAACGTCGCTGGCTTCCACACGAGCTCGCCGAACAGGTTGTCAAGCGGCACGCCCGGCAGGCGGTTGCCATCCTCGATGGTCTGCGTGCCTTGGGCGAAGTCTTCGGCGTAGCGGGCATCGGTGCGGGTGTACACCACGGTCGTCTGCCACTGATCGCTGAGGTCGCTGTGCAGGCTCGCCTCAAACCCGCGGCGCAAGGTCTTCCCGGCGTTTCGGTAACTGGTACGGCCGTCGGTGGCGCTGGCCACCACGATTTCGTCATCCGTATGGATTTCGTAAACCGCGGCGTTGAGCCGGGTACGTTCGCCGAGCCGGTATTTGACGCCCACTTCATACTGGGTGCTGGAGGCAGGCTTGAGCCCGAAGTTGAAGCGTTCAACCAGGCCAGGGGCGTAGGCCATTTCGGCCTGGGTCGGGGTCTCGAAACCTTTGCCGACACTCACGTAACCACGCACATCCGGCGTAAACGCATACATCACCGACAGCGATGGCGTGTTCTGCTGGTACGTCTTCTTGCCACTGGAGTCGCCATTGGCCAGGTAGTGGTCATCGACGCGCATTTGCATCGAGCTGTGGCGCAGGCCAAGGTCAGTGGTCCAGTTGCCGAGTTCCCAATGCGCCTGGATGTAAGGGTCCAGGCTAGTTGCGGTGTCTTGCTCGTCACGCCGCAGCTCACCTTTGACGCCCAACGTGTCGCCGCTGAAATTCTGGTAGCCGCGGCGGTCGTCCTTGCTCTGGTCATAGTCGGCGCCAACCGTGACCGTGAGGCTGCCGGGGGCGGCTACAACCGGCTGTATCCAGCGCAAGGTGCCGCCATGAAAGGCACGGTCGAAATCCACGACACCACCGCCACGCTGGCTGTTGGAGGCCACTGTCTTTGGAATGGACAGGTACTGCACGACGCTACGCTGCCCCGCGTAGAGGTTGAACTGCAACGTGGCATCGCCGAAATAGCGCTCGTAGTTCATGCCCAACTGCTGATGGTCGATGCTCTTGCGGGTATTGTAGAGGTCCGCCACCGCTGCGGTGGAGCGAGGGTCATGTTTATAGGCGTCCCAGGTTTGCCCCAGCGGGTCTTGCGTGTTGTTCTGTTCGAGGCTGCTGTAGATCAGCGCCAGGCGCGAGTCAGCGTCGGGCCTTACGTGCACCTTGGCGAAGGTCTGGTCGCGGCGGGCGGCGCTGTGGTCACGGTAACCGTCGGTGTCCATGCGCGATGCATCGAGCACGAAGCCGGCGGTTTCGTTGCCACCCCCGGCCGACAGGTGATTCTTGTTGAAACCGTCGCTGCCAAAGGTGGTTTCGGCCCCTACCCTTGCAGGCCCCTGCCCGTCCCGGCTGAACATCTGGATAACGCCGCCAGCGTTGCTCCCGTACAGGGTCGCTGCGGGGCCGCGCAACACTTCGATGCGATCGGCCACATCCAGGTTGAGCGAGGCGGCCTGCCCCTGGCCGTCTGGCGTGCTGGCAGGGATACCATCGCTCAGCAGTTTGAGACCGCGAATACCAAAGGCCGAACGTGCGCCGTAACCGCGCGATGACACTTGCAGGTCTTGCGCATAGTTCTGCCGGTTTTGCACCACCAGGCCCGGTACCTTGGTCAGCACTTCTGAAAGATTAACGCCCAACTGGCCGTCGGTGCCGTGGGAAAGGTCCACGGTATCGATCGAAAAAGGCAGGTCGAAACTGCCGGTTGGCGCATAGGCGCCAGTGACTACCACCGGGTCGGTGATCACGACATCGACTGCCTCGCTGCTGGCATGGCTCAACGGGCTGATGCTGCCGGTCAGCAACAGGGTCAGGCCTGTGCGCAAGGGGGCAGGTCGATGCAAACGCAATGGGTACATGTGAAGCTTCCTGAAGCTTGGGCCTGACCGATTTCGCGTCATGCCCAAGGCGTCACTGCTGTGTCCAGGCACAGAGCGCGCGAATGAATGCGGAGAGGTGATGGCACAGATGGTACCAATCCTTCACCTCGGCCACACACTCTTTTGCCTCACAGGCAGTTGCGAATTTACTTACGGTGAAATACTGTACGCACATACAGCAAAAACAAGGAAATGCCTGTGGCCAGCACCTCCTCAGCAACACCGAGCAGCTATGAACAACTGGGCGTACGTATCCAGAAGATCATCAACAGCCCCACTGCCCAACGCAGCCGTGCAGCGCTGATCTTCCGCCTGGAGCAAGAGTCCCCGGATGACTGGGAGACCCTGCTCGAAGAGATCGCCGAGAACGACAACGTCACCCTCGCCCATCGCGACGATGGCGGCGTGCAGATTTTTTGGACCGTGCCCAAGGAAGACTGACTGCGCATGAGAGTTTCGCTTTTCGCTGCAGCCTGCCTGCTGTTGTCCACCCCGTTTGCCCACGCCGATGCCCCACGCACGTTCCAGGAGGCCAAGAAGGTCGCCTGGAAGCTGTACGCGCCACAATCGACGGAGTTTTATTGCGGCTGCAAGTACAAAGGCAACAAGGTTGACCTGGCCTCTTGCGGCTATACACCGCGCAAGAATGCCCAACGGGCTTCGCGCATCGAATGGGAGCACATCGTGCCGGCCTGGCAGATCGGCCACCAGCGCCAGTGTTGGCAGGACGGTGGGCGCAAGCAGTGCTCGCAGCACGATGAGGTGTACAAGCGCGCCGAGGCCGACCTGCACAATCTGGTGCCCAGCATCGGTGAGGTCAATGGCGACCGCAGCAACTTCAGTTTCGGTTGGTTGCCTGAGCAGCAGGGCCAGTACGGCAGTTGCCTGACCCAAGTCGACTTCAAGGCCAAGAAGGTCATGCCACGCCCTTCGATCCGCGGCATGATCGCACGCACGTACTTCTACATGAGCAAGCAGTACAACCTGCGCTTGTCGAAGCAGGACCGGCAGCTGTTCGAAGCGTGGAACAAAACGTACCCGCCGCAGGTATGGGAGCTGCAGCGCAACCAGCAGGTGGCCTGCGTGATGGGGCGCGGTAATGCGTTTGTCGGGCCAGTGAACCTCAAGGCCTGCGGCTGAGGCTCAAGCCAGTGTCTGCAGGTAGGCGCTGGCCTCCCGGTAACGGGCCAGCCGCGCCAGGTCGGCGGGGCCAGGAACTGGGATGCGCGAGAGGTCGCTGTTATCGGCCAGGTCGGCCAGTTTGACGGTGCGCGCCAAGGGGTCACCACCAAGGCGCTGGACGAAGTCTTGGTAAGACTCGCCATCACGTCGGCTCAGCGCCAGCAGCGCGGCAAGAATTTTCAGTGCAAAGCCTTCACGCGCCAAGTCGGACAGGGTCATCGGCGTGTCTTCGATTACATCATGAAGCACCGCGACGATCCGCTGCTCGGGCGTGGAAACCCGCATCATCACGCGTAGCGGGTGCAGGATATAGGCCGCCCCACCCTTGTCGTATTGCCCTTCATGCGCCCTGGCAGCCACGGCAATGGCCCGCTCCAGTGTAGACATGAGGCCCTCCCCGTTCAGCTCTCCCAGTGCAAGCATAGCCCGCACGGGCATATACGCCCAGCCTTTGTAGGCGCAGCCTTGTGCTGCGAAGAGGCTGGTGCAGACGCCCTGTATTCAGGTGGTTGCACCGGCCTCTTCACAGCACAAGGCTGCGCCTACACGGTGTGGGTTGTGGGGTTAGCGCTGGGCACCATGCTGGATGACCACCGAATCGGTGCCCAGCTTGGCCATCACCTCGGCCTTGCGCGCCTCGGCTTCTTCCTTGGTCGGGAATGGCCCCATCAACACCACCGGCTTGCCGTTGCGGTATTCGACCGAAGACGGGATACCCTTCTCGATCAGGCGCGCCGTCATGTCGCTCAAGGCGCCCATGTTCGCCCCCTGCACCACTTCGACATCCCAGCCTTCCGGGGCCGGCTCACCGGCCAGCGCCTCGGCGCGGCGCTGCAAGTCGGCACCACCGCACAGCTCGCGGATACGCAGGTTGTTGCCGCTGTCGTCGACGATGATCTCGTATTGGCCATCACGCTTGATCGCCACGTAGCTGCGGTAGGCTTCGTATTGCCCGGCGTCGTCCTTGCCGCGGACCTGGCCGCAGATGGTGCCATGGGTGTCGATCCGCACGTTGCCGAACTTGGCAGTCTTGGGGTTGTGCAGGTGCTCGGCCACCTGTTTGTGCACGCCTTCGACTTCGTTCTCACAGCCCGCCAGGGCGAGCACTGCCATTACCACAGCCAGTTTGCGCACGCGTGTACCTCCAGATTCGAAGAGGCGGATTCTAGCATGCCGCCCCCGGGCAAGGACCGCGACCATACGTTACACCCTGCTACCGCGATGCGCCGACCACCGCCCCTGCGCAGCCACGGCCCGCGCACTGATCGCCATTTCTTATCCCCCTGATAAAAAACTTGAGGCAGCCGAAACCGGGCGTTTCAGACAACAATCCAGGCAGTCGTACGACGACGTATGTCCAATAATAAAAAGGTGACCCCATGCCCCGCTCACACCTACAGGTGGATGTTGCTGTCCGCGCTCTCGCACCAAGCGCTTTCGGCGCTCCCTGGGCAGCTCTGCTCCAGGAGGCGCCATGAAAACACTGATCGATAGTTACTTTCTGGTTCTGAAAACGCTGGTGATCGCCTGCCTTGTGGCCATCACCTGCCTGATTTTCACCAATGTCGTGCTGCGCTATGGCTTCAACTCGGGCCTGTTCTTCAGCGAAGAGATCTCCCGCCTGGCATTCGTCTGGCTGGTGTTTGCCGGCGCCCAACTGATGCTTCACGAAAACGGCCACATCGGTGTCGACATCGTCACCCGCCGGGTTTCGCCCGGTGTGGCCAGGTGCCTGCTGGCACTGACGCAACTACTCATGCTCTACGTGACCTGGCTGTTCCTTGACGGCAGCTGGAAGCAGACCGTGATCAACCTGCATGTCGGCGCCCCCTCCACCGGCATTTCCATGGCCTTGTTCCATGGGGCGGGTCTGGTCTTTTGCATCCTCAGCGGGTTGCTGATCTTCACCCAACTGGTCAGAAACCTGATGGGCACCCTTCCCGCGCACACCCCGGCCGAGCCCTCGGCAGCCGAACACGGAGCAGTCGAATAATGGCCCTGTCAGTCTTCGTCGGCGTGCTGATGGCCGCCATCTTGATCGGCGCCCCCATCGCCTACGCCCTGATCCTCTGCGGCGTGGCCCTGATGTGGCTGCTGGGCCTGTTCGATGGCCAGATCATCGCGCAAAACATCATCAATTCGGCAGGCAGCTTCCCCCTGTTGGCCATTCCGTTGTTCATCATCGCTGGCGAGGTCATGAACAGCGGTGGCCTGTCCAAGCGCATCATCAAGCTGGCCATCACCCTGGTCGGCCACCTGCGCGGCGGGCTCGGCTACGTCACCATCTTCGCCGGCGTGCTGCTGTCCAGCCTGTCCGGTTCGGCACTGGCCGACGCCGCCTCGTTAACCGCCCTGTTGCTACCGATGATGGTCCTCGCCGGCTACAACCGCGACCGCTCCGGCGGCCTGATCGCCTCGGTATCGGTGCTTGGCTCGATCATCCCGCCCAGTATCGGGTTCGTCGTGCTGGGCGTTGCGTCCGGCCTGTCGATCACCAAGCTGTTCCTGGCCGGCATCGCCCCCGGGCTGATGATCGCCGCCGCCCTGGTCGTGGCCTGGTGGCTGATGTCGCGGCGCAACACTGACGTCGAATTGAGCCCGAAGGCCAGCGGCAAAGAGCGCCTCAAGGCTTTGGTCGACAGCTTCTGGGCATTGATGCTGCCGGTGATCATCGTGGTCGGCCTGCGCTTTGGCGTGGTTACCCCCACCGAGGCCGGCGCGGTGGCCAGCGTCTATGCACTGCTGGTGTCGTCGTGCATCTACCGCGAACTGAGCCTCAAGTCGCTCAATGACCTGCTGCTGCGCGCCGGCAAGACCACCGCCGCCGTGATGTTCCTGGTCGCCGCCGCCTCGATACCGGCCTGGATGATCACCATCGCCGATATCCCCGGGCAGATCATCGACCTGATCCAGCCGGTGATGGACAACCCGCGCCTGCTGATCGTGGTGCTGATGCTGTTGATCCTGGTGATCTCGATGGTCATGGACCTGACCCCGACCGTGCTGCTGCTCGCTCCCATCCTGGTACCGGTGGTGACCGCGGCGAACATCGACCCGATCTACTTCGGCGTGCTGTTCATGATCAATTGCTCGATCGGCCTGATCACCCCGCCCGTGGGCACGGTGCTCAACGTGGTCTGTGGCATCGGCAGGATGCGCTACGAAGCGTTGCTCAAGGGTACGTTCCCGTTCCTGATCGCCGAAGTCATCGTGCTGTTCCTGCTGGTCATCTTCCCCGAACTGGTCACCGTCCCTGCCCAGTGGTTTGGCCACTGATCCCCACAACAATAAAAGGTACACAGCATGAAGAAGCTCGCCGTCATCGCCGCCCTGTTGCTTTCCAGCAGCCTGAGCATGGCCGCCGACTACAACGCGCGCGTGATCAAATTCGCCGCCACCAGCCCCAAGGGCACGCCACCGGCCATTGGCATGGAGCTGTTCGCCAAGAAAGTGCAAGAGCGCAGCGATGGCAAGATCAAGGTGCGCACCTTCCCCAATGGCGTGCTGGGTGGCGACGTGCAGGTGCTGTCGTCGCTGCAAGGTGGCGTGGTGGAAATGATGACCTGGAACGCCGGGCTGATGATCAACCACGTCACCGACTTCGGCATCCTCGATTTCCCGTTCCTGTACACCGACACCGCCAAGGTGGATGCCATGCTCGATGGCGAAGTGGGCAAGATGCTCACCGACCAGTTGCCGGAGAAAAACCTGGTAGGCCTGGCGTTCTGGGAGCTCGGCGTGCGCAACCTGACCAACAACGTGCGCCCGGTGCAAAACCTTGAAGACATCGCGGGCCTGAAGATCCGCGCCCAGCAATCGCCGCTGTTCCTCGACGTGTGGGCGGCGTTGGGCGCCAACCCCACGCCGCTGCCCTTCACCGAGGTGCACACGGCGCTGGAAACCGGCACCGTGGATGGCCAGGAAAACCCGGCGGCGCTGATCCTCGCCTCACGCTTCAACGAGGTGCAGAAGTACCTGAGCCTGACCCGGCACAACTACAACCCGCAGATCGTGCTAATCAGCAAAACCTTCTGGGACACCCTCAACCGCGACGAGCAGCAACTGCTTACCGAGGTCGCCCAGGAAGTGCGCCTGGAGCAGCGCCGGATCTCTCGCGAGGCCGACATCAAGGCCATCGCCGACCTGCGCAGCGATGGCATGCAGGTTAACGACCTGCCGGCCGAAGAGCTCGCACGCATCCAGGCCAAGATCCGCCCTGTGGTCGACAAGTACGCCGCCCAGATCAACCCCGAATTGGTCAGCAAGGTCTACCAGGCCATGGGCTACCAGGCGCAGTGACGCTACCCGCGCCGCCCCCGGCGGCGCCCTCTATTGCCAATAAGGAACAGCATGAAAATCTCCGTCGCCCAGATTCACCCGGTGGCCGGCAACCCGGCGCGCACCCTTGAAAAAGTCGCCGAACTGGCACGCCAGACCGCCGCCGAAGGTTCACGCCTGATCGCCTTCGCAGAATGCCTGATCACCGGTGGCGCCTTCGACAGCCGCGAAGACCTCGAACGCGGCGCCATCACCCTCGACGCCCTGGCGCCATTGCTGCAGGTATCGGCACAGAGCGGCATCCTGATCGTGGTCGGGTTCTACGAACGGCATGAGGCCTCGGTCTACAACACCGCCGCGCTGATCGGCCCGCAGGGCATCGTCGGCCTGCACCGTAAGCGCCATCTGCCATTCATGATCGGCGACCGCTTCACCGACCGCCCCAGCGAGTGGACACCGCCGGTATTCGACACCGAGATCGGCCGTATCGGCTTGGCCATCTGCTATGAAATCCGCTTCCCCGAAGTGGTGCGCACGCTGGCGCTCGAAGGCGCCGACATTGTCGTGCTGCCCGCCGCATGGCCCGAGCAGGCGCGCATGCTGCCGGACATTTTCAGCACCGTCCGCGCGGCAGAGAACATGGTCTATTTCGTCGCCCCCAACCGCAACGACATGGATGAAGGCATGCAGTTCATCGGTACCAGCCACATCATCGAACCCTCCGGCAAGACCTTGGTACGCGCAGGGCTCGAAGACGGTGTGTACAGCGTCGAGATCGACCTGGCCAAGGCCCGCAACAAATCGCTGATCCGCGACCCTGGCGTGTTCGAAGTGCACCCGTTCCGCGACCGGCTGCCCGAAACCTACCGCATCTGATACCCGCCAAAGGCAGACCTCAAGCATGAACCCAAACACCCCACACACATCGCTGAAGGCCCGCATGGCACGCGGTACCACCTTTGGCATGAACATCTACAGCACAGCCTGCATGGCCATCGAAGTGGCCGGCAACTGGGGGCTGGACTTTGTCTTCATCGACGCCGAGCACACTGCGCTGGGTGTCGACAGCCAGATGGAAAAACTTTTGCTGGCCGCCAACAGCGCCGCCATCCCCGGCCTGGTGCGGGTGCGTGGCACGCTGGAGTGGGACATTCGCAAGGCGCTGGAAATGGGCGCGGCGGGCGTGATCGTGCCGCAGGTGCACACAGCGGCGCAGATGCGCGAGATCATCCGCTACAGCAAGTTCCCCCCGCTGGGGCGCCGCGGCGGTGACAGCTCGGTGCGCTCGGCAGGCTACGCCGGGCCTGGCTTCGACTGGGCCACGTATACCCAGGCAGAGAACACCCGCAGCGTGATCGTGCCGATGGCCGAGAGCTACGAGTTCTTTGACAACATCGATGAAATACTCGATGTGGAGGGGATCGACGCCGTGCATTTCGGCCCTGCCGACTACTCCCTGTCGCGACAATTGCCGGTCGACTACCGCCTCGGCAACCCGGAAGTGCTGCAACGTTTGCAGTTGCTGATCGAGAAATGCCACGCCCGCTCGATCCAGGTGATGGTGCCGTGCTTCCCCGCAGACCAGGCCACGGCGCAACGCTTGATCGAAATGGGCAGCGATATGCTGTTGATGGGCAGTGACCTGTCCTGGCTGAACCAGGCCGGGCAACAGATAGCGGCCGTGAAGCACGCATTGGCTTAAATGCCGGCCGGCCAGGGTGCATGTGCCCGGCCGGCCCTATTGCTGCCTTATAAAAGCGACTAACTAATCAACCAAGAAATTCTGTTTGACCAAGGTCGCGCGAATAATCGACACCAAGGTGTCGAGTTGCATATCCGGGCGTTCGGTCAAATACGACAGGCAGAACTTGGCAGGCGGAATCGGCGGATCGCACGGCAAGGTCTTCAACATATCCACGGCCAACATGTCGCGAATCAACGGTACCGGCAAAATACCAATGGCATGCCCCGCCGAGACCATCTTGGCAATAAAGGCCAGCGAATTGCTTGAATGAAAGGCATGGCTGACCGAGCCACTTTCTTTCAGCCAGCGGTCCACCACTGAATACAGTGTCGAGGGCGCACTGTGGGTCACGATCGAATATTGCCGGGCATGCTCCGCCAAAAAAGGCCCCTGGGCCACGTCCAGGTGCCGCGCGGCCACCCACTGGAAGGTCATCCAGCCAAGAAACACATCGGTCACATCCTCACGCGTGGCCGGGTTGGTCAACAGCGCGATGTCGAGTTCATGATCGTTCAGCTTGCGGTTGAGCACGGCGCCGACGTCAATGGAAATCTCCAGGGTGATCTCCGGGAAGTGCGCCTTTATATCGCTGATCACCGCGGTCAGCCCGACCATGGCCGAGCACTCGTCCGCGCCCAGTCGCAAGCGCCGGTGCTTTTTTTGCTGCGCGGCAAATTGCTCGAGTTGCGTGCTGTTGTTAAGTACCAGTTCGGCATGGCGCAAGGCGGTATGGCCATCTGCGGTGAGGCTCATGCGCTGCTTGCTGCGGTCGAACAACTTGACGCTGAGCAGCGATTCCATTTCCTTGATCCGCGCCGACACCGCAGGTTGGGTCAGGTGAAGATGGCGGGAGGCCGCGTGAACACCCCCAAGGCGGGCGGTCCAGTAGAACGCCTCGATCTGCATCAGCGTAATACGCATGATAAAAACTGCTCCGGTAACTGCTTACGGATTTTTATTATCGACCGTTCGGCGTGCTTGTTAGGATGACCGAAACCCTTCGAAAAAGCATCCGGCATAACAAGAACTTCCTATGTATATTATCGAAGCACTGCCCGCCCCGATCAGCGCCACCGAACTTAAAGTACTGATCAACGCCGAACCGGCAACGATCGGCCACTTCATTACCCACGGTATTGCCAACCCCCACATCAAGGCCCACTTTCAGAATGTGCGGGCCGTCGGTACTGCGGTAACCGTGAGGATGCCAGGCAACGATGGCGGGATTTTGCACTACGCCATGGGCTGCGTGCGCCCAGGCGACTTCCTGGTGGTGGACCGCTGCGGCGAGCGCATAACCGCCGCACTGGGCGGCGCCATGGCGTACGCCGCCAAGCAGGCTGGCGTGGCCGGGATCATCGTCGATGGCTATGTCACCGACCTGGGCGAAATCCGCGAGCATGGCGTGCCTGTGTGGTCCCGCGGCGCCAGCGCGATCACCACCCGCGTGATCGGCCAGGAGGGCGAGTTCTGCACGGCCATCCAATGTGGCGGGGTGATTGTCCACCCCGGCGATGCGGTGGTGGCCGACGAAAACGGCATGGTGTTTCTGCGCCCGGGCCAGGTCATCGAACTGGCTCAGCGTGCCATCGACTTCCAGCGCAACGAAAAGCACACACTGGCGCGGTTGGCCAAGGGTGAGAAATTCCCTGATATCGTCGGCTCGCGGCCGACCATCGAGGCTGCGTCCCGCCCACGCTGACTTAACATCGCCTGAAGTAGCTCCCGAACAAGAACAAGAGGACTACCGTGAACTTCAGCTCCCTGCTCATCCCCTTGGCGCTCGGCGCGCTGCTCAGTCATTCGTCTGCGTTTGCAGACACGCCTGCGCCGCAACAAGCGCCGCCTGTGATTCGCTTCAATGTGGTCGGCGGTGGCAGCCACAACTACACGTTCCGCGCGGTTGAACAGCCGTTCTGGAACCAGACATTGCCAGCGCAATCGCAAGGCAAGGTCACCGCGCAGTTGCTGGGGTTGTCGGAGAGCGGCCTGAAAGGGCCGGAGATCATTCGTCTGATGCGTTTTGGCGCAGTCGATATCGGCATGGGCGTGTTCGCCTTCGTGGCCGGCGACGATGCCACCTTCGAGGGCGTGGACCTGCCCGGCCTGGCCGATACCATCGACACCGCCCACACCATCGCCGACGCCTACAAGCCGGTACTGGAACAACGCATGGCCGAGCGCCACGGCATCAAGCTGCTGGCCACCGTGCCGTATACCGCGCAGGTGTTCTTCTGCCGCGACGCCGTGCACGCGCTGGCCGATCTGCAGGGACGTAAAATCCGCACACGCGGGCGCAACATGGCCGAACTGGTCAAGGCCATCGGTGCCGCGCCGGTCACCCTGCCCTTTGCCGAAGTGGTGACCGCCATGCAAACCGGCGTCATCGACTGCGCCATCACCGGTATTGGCTCTGGCAATGCCGCCAAGTGGTACGACGTTGCAGGCTACCTCTACAACCTGCCCGTCGATTGGTCGATCGGCTTTTATGGCATCGGCCTGAAGCGCTGGCAGCAACTGCCGCCCGAGGTGCAGCAATTGCTGCAGGCGCAATCGCAGGTGCTGGAAGACGCCTTGTGGCGCGAGACCGCCAATGAAAACCGCTATGCCGAAGCCTGCAATGTCGGCAGCCCTGATTGCCAGATTCACCACCCCGCGCACATGACCGCCTCGGCCCCGACCGCCAGCGAAAAACAGGCGCTGCGCCAGGCTGCGCTGCACATCGCCAATGACTGGGGCAAACGCTGCGGCGGCCCTTGCGTGGCGCGCTGGAATGCCACCGTGGGCGATGCCGTCGGCATGCGCCTCGCCCCATGAGCTACCTTGCCCCCGGAGACTACCGACATGCACACCGCCCGCTCAGGCATGGGTGTCATCAGCACCATTGCCAAAGCCAGCACCTGGGTCGGCGGCTTCGCCCTGCTCGCCTGTGCGTTGCTGATCAGCATCGACTTGATCTTGCGCAAGGCCCTGGGTGTTTCCCTGGGCGGCGCCGATGAAATGGCCGGGTACGTGCTGGCGATCACCAGTGCCTGGGCGTTTCCAGTCACGTTGCTGAAACGCGCGCACATACGCGTGGACATTCTCTACACGCGCCTAGGCCTACGGCCCAGGGTGGCACTCGACCTGTTCGCCCTCATCTGCATGGCGCTGCTGGTCAGCACCTTGGCCTACCACGCAGGGAACGTGCTGTGGGACTCCATCGAATACCGCTCGGTATCGAACACGCCCTTGCAGGTACCACAATGGATACCCCAGTCGCTGTGGTTCGCCGGCTACGTGTTCTTTGCCCTGACCCTGGCGAGCCTGGCGATCACCTGCCTGGGCCACTTGCTGAAGGGCCGCTGGCACGCTATCAGCACACTGATCGGCATCAACTCGGTGGAAGAGGACATCCAGGCAGAACGTTACCCAGACAGCACCACGGGCAAGGAGCGCACGCCATGCTGAGCCTTACCCTGTTCATGCTGCTGGCGCTATTGGCGTTGAGCGTTGCCGCCGCCGTCAGTGTCGGCCTGCTGGGGATGTCGCTGTCGCAGCTGTTCTCGACGCTGCCGTTGAGTAGCGCCATGGGCGAGATCGCCTGGAATACCAGCAGCGAATTCCTGCTGGTGGCGATCCCTTTGTACATCCTGATGGGTGAGCTGCTGGTGTGTTCAGGCGTCGCCGGGCGCATGTACCAGGCCGTCGAGAAGTGGCTGTCGTGGTTGCCGGGTGGCCTGATGAATTCGAACATTGGCGCCAGCGCACTGTTCGCCACCACCAGTGGCTCCAGCGTAGCGACCGCCGCCACCATTTCGACCCTGGCCATCCCCGAGCAGGAACGCAAAGGCTATAACGCGCCGCTGTTTTTCGGTTCGATTGCCGCCGGCGGCACGCTGGGCATCCTGATTCCACCCTCGATCAACATGATCCTGTTTGCCTTGATCGCCAACGTGTCAGTGCCCAAGCTGTACCTGGCCGCGACGCTTCCCAGCATCATCCTGAGCATGCTGTTTATTGCACTGATCGTGGTGGCCTGCCTGATTCGCCCGCAGTTGGGCGGCCGCAAGGAGACTACCCGCTGGGCCGAACGCCTGGCCTGCCTGCCTGACCTGCTGCCGCCGCTGGCCATCTTCGCCCTGGTGATCGGTTCGATCTACAGCGGCTTCGCCACGGCCAGCGAATCCGCCGCGCTGGGGGTGCTGAGTGCCTTTGGCCTGGGCCTGTGGCGACGGGCATTCACCTGGCAAAGCCTGGGCCAGGCGTTCGAGGCTACCCTGCGCACCACCGGTATGATTATTTTCATCACCCTGTCGGCGTTCTTTCTCAACTTTGTGCTGGCGTCCATCGGCCTGACCACCACACTGGTCAATTTTGTCACCGACCTGAACCTGTCGCCGATGGCCACACTGCTGGCGATCATTCTCTTCTACATCGTACTGGGCTGCTTCATGGACACACTGGCCATGCTGATCACCACCGCGCCATTGATCGTGCCGATTGTCGTCGCTTTGGGCTTCGATCCGCTGTGGTTTGGGGTGGTGTTGATCGTGTTGTGCGAGATGGGCCAGATTACGCCGCCGTTCGGCATGAACCTGTTTGTGGTGCAGAGCATTCGTGGGCGGGGCAACTTCATGGACGTGGTGTACGGCGCGCTGCCGTTCTGCCTGGCGTTGCTGGTGCTGATCGGGCTGTTGATCGCTTTCCCGCAACTGGCACTGTGGTTGCCGGCGGCTTTCTAGCAGGCAATAAAAAAGGGCGATCTTTGTAGATCGCCCTTTTTCGATTTGGTAGGCACAATTGGACTCGAACCAACGACCCCCACCATGTCAAGGTGGTGCTCTAACCAACTGAGCTATGTGCCTGTCGTGTGGTGCGCATATTAGACATCGAATGCGTACCTGTAAAGCGTTTTTTTCAGAAATATCAAAAACTTTCAGCTTTGCTGCGCTACCGGGTTTTGTAGGAGCAGCCTTGTGCTGCGAAAGGGCCCGAGTGGTCACCGCAGATCAATGTCAGCGGCATTGGCCTCTTCGCAGCACAAGGCTGCTCCTACAGTAAAACGCGTGCGCATTAAAAAAGGGTGACCCTTGCGGATCACCCCTTTTCGATTTGGTAGGCACAATTGGACTCGAACCAACGACCCCCACCATGTCAAGGTGGTGCTCTAACCAACTGAGCTATGTGCCTGTCGTGTGGTGCGCATTCTACGCAATCCAAAAACCCTGTCAACACTTTTTTTCGCGCTAACTCACTGAATCTTAACCTCTTTATAGAAAGGCTTCGACGACAGCCGGGTAAAGGATTTTTAACGGACGACTAGCGGGTGTTTATTATTATTGATAGCATCGCTACATTCGTTAAAAATATAAAACACGAGGTTCCTCGAGCATGGCCAACACCCCCTACCCCCAGTCCTACTACGCCGCCTCGGCTAACCCGGTGCCGCCACGTCCGGCGCTGCAGGGTGAGGTGGAAACCGATGTGTGCATCATCGGCGCCGGCTACACCGGCCTGTCCAGCGCCCTGTTCCTGCTGGAAAACGGCTTCAAGGTCAGCATCGTCGAAGCGGCCAAGGTCGGCTTCGGCGCATCCGGCCGCAACGGTGGCCAGATCGTCAACAGCTATAGCCGTGACATCGACGTAATCGAACGCACCGTCGGCCCCAAGCAGGCACAATTGCTGGGCCAGATGGCGTTCGAAGGTGGCCGCATCATTCGTGAGCGCGTCGCCAAGTACAACATCCAGTGCGACCTTAAAGACGGTGGCGTATTCGCTGCCCTCACCTCCAAGCAGATGGGCCACCTGGAGTCGCAAAAGCGCCTGTGGGAACGATTCGGCCACACTCAGCTGGAGCTGATGGACCAGAAGCGCATCCGTGAAGTCGTCGCCTGCGACAGCTACATCGGCGGCATGCTGGACATGAGCGGTGGCCACATCCACCCGCTGAACCTGGCCTTGGGCGAAGCTGCTGCGGTCGAATCGCTGGGCGGCATCATTTATGAGCAGACCCCGGCCGTTCGCATCGAGCGTGGCGCCAACCCGGTCGTTCATACCCCACAGGGTAAAGTGCGCGCCAAGTTCATCATCGTCGCCGGTAACGCCTACCTGGGCAACCTGGTGCCAGAGCTGGCCTCCAAGTCCATGCCGTGCGGTACTCAGGTGATCACCACCGAGCCCTTGGACGCGGACCTGGCACGTACCCTGCTGCCGCAGGACTACTGTGTCGAAGACTGCAACTACCTGCTCGACTACTACCGCCTGACCAGCGACAAGCGCCTGATCTTCGGCGGTGGCGTGGTCTACGGCGCACGCGACCCGGCGAACATCGAGGCGATCATCCGTCCGAAGATGCTCAAGGCCTTCCCGCAGCTGCAGAACGTGAAGATCGACTACGCCTGGACCGGCAACTTCCTGCTGACCCTGTCGCGCCTGCCTCAGGTCGGCCGCATTGGCGACAACATCTATTACTCCCAGGGCTGCTCGGGCCACGGTGTGACCTACACGCACCTGGCAGGCAAGGTGCTGGCCGAGGCGCTGCGTGGTCAGGCCGAACGTTTCGACGCGTTCGCCGGCCTGCCGCACTACCCGTTCCCGGGTGGCCAGATGCTGCGTGTACCGTTCAGCGCCATTGGTGCCTGGTACTACAGCCTGCGCGACCGCCTGGGCTTCTGATACCTCTGTAACAACGCACCGGCCGCTTTGCGGGTAAGCCCGCGAAGCGGCCGGTGCGCGGCTTACTTACCGCCCCAGGCTGTTCACCGCCTGTTTGGCGGCGACTTCCTGCCCTGCGCGGGCCAGCTCATCGGCCGCCTGCAACCAACGTTGCCGGTCAACCTGAGCGGGCAGTTGCCGCGGCGGTTGCAGCAGCACCGCCCAACTCCCCTGCTTGGCCCAGGCCGAGGCAAAGTCATCAAAGGCCATCAGTTGCCGACGGTGCATGCCTGAGCGCAACAGTACCCGTTGCTTGTAGCGGTCATATCCAATCAGCACGGCGTAGCGTGGCTCGCTCCACCAGGCCGAACCCTCCTCGTAACGCAGCAACACCGGGTTGCCCGCCGCCACTTGTGTCAGCAAGGCGTCCAGTTGTTTGTCCAGCGCATACACCACCATGCCGTAGTCCCGTGCGACACGGGGGATACTGGTATCCAGCGTTTCGGCGCCTTGAGGCAAGTTCAAAGGTTTATCCAGCAGTCCGGGGGTGATCGGCGCGCCCTGTTGCGAAAGCAGCGCCGCCAAGGCCATGGCGCCGCTGTGGTTGGCATTGCCCCGGTAGAACGGCACGCTGCTGATTTCGACCCGCTGCGGCAGGCCTTTTAGGCTGGCGGGCGGTGCGCTGGCGCAACCGGCCAGGCTGACTGCCACCAGGCCAGCCAGCAGCAACCGGCGTGGGGCTGAAGCCAGCGATTTGAAGGAAACTTGCTCCATGGGCACTCGCTTGTTCCGATGCCAGGCAGGCAGCGCCCGGCTCTGGGCACCGATCATAGGGCCCACAGGTGCGCGGGTATAGTCCGACACCGGCTTGTAGCGAATCGGCCTCAGCAATAGACCTAAGGTCAATGGAACGTCACAAGGGGCAGGCTAGACTAATGAAGTGTCTGTAAGGCGAGTTCTGGCTAACAGCGCTAGCCCGAGAGAAGGAAGCACACATGAGCCTGACCCTGGCAATCCTCATGCTGGTAGGTATGTGGCTAAGCGTCGCAGCCGCCATGCTGTGGGGTGTACTGCGTATCGTACGGCGTCATTCCCATCATCACCTGCCACCGCAGGGTGTGGCCGAACCTCAGGCTGTGCGCGGGGCGCGGCGGCAGGTAGAGGCACATTAAACGCACGTATTTGATGAATACCTGTGGGAGCGGGCTTGACCCGCGAATGGGGCCATGCGGTGGTTGGCACCGACTTCGCCGGTGTTCGCGGGGCAAGCCCGCTCCCACATGGCCCCGCTTTTTCTAGATCAACCCTCAGCCGCTTCGCGCTTCATCCGCGCCCGGCGGGCCATGATGTTGAGGATCTCGATCAAGGTCGAGAACGCCATCGCCGCATACACATACCCTTTCGGCACGTGAGCGCCCATGCCTTCGGCAATCAGGGTCATGCCGATCATGATCAGGAAGCCCAGGGCCAGCATCACCACGGTCGGGTTGTCATTGATGAACTTGGCCAGCGGGTCGGCCGCCACCAACATCACGATCACAGCAGCGATCACGGCAATGATCATGATCGGCAGGTGTTCGGTCATGCCCACGGCGGTGATGATGCTGTCGATCGAGAAGACGATATCCAGCAACAGGATCTGGCCGATGGCTGCGGCGAAGCCCAAGGTGATGGTGGAACCGGCCTTGGATTCTTCCTTGGCGCCGTGCGGGTCGACGTTTTCGTGAATTTCCTTGGTCGCCTTCCACAGCAGGAACAGGCCACCCGCGATCAGGATCATGTCCTTCCACGAGAAGCTATGGCCGAACACATCGACCACAGGCTCGGTCAGCTGGACGATCCAGGCCACGGTGCTGAGCAGCGCCAGACGCATGACCAAGGCCATGCTGATACCAATGCGCCGCGCCTTGGAGCGGTACTCCAGGGGCAGCTTGTTGGTGAGGATGGAGATGAAGATCAGGTTGTCGATGCCGAGCACGATCTCCATGGCCACCAGCGTGGCGAGGGCGACCCAGGCGGTCGGGCTTGCGGCGAGTTCCAGCAAATATTCCATTTAATCAATCCTGCATCGGGTCTTGGGGTCAGATGTCCTGGGTCTTTTCTTGCTTTTCAACGTCTTTTGGCGCCTGGCCTTCGCTGCCGATGGCATCGCTCAGAGCCTGCTGCGCCGCTTCGTTGGTCTTGTCGATGGCCTGCTTGGCCGACTGGGCCGCCTGGTCAAGCATCTGCTGGGCGGATTTCTCGGCCTGATCGCAGCCGGCCAGGGTGAACAGGGCCAGGGCCAACACCAAAGGCGTGCCAATGGATTTAAGCTGCAACATGGGTTCCTCGCTTGTCGTTATTCCGGCGGCGCACGCAGCGCCTGATGGAGTCGCATTCTAAAGAGGCTAATACATCAGGAAAATTCGTATTTTCAGCGGTTATACTTCGGTTTTTACGAATCGATAAAACCCGATGCTCAACTACCGCCAGTTGCACTACTTCTGGGCCGTGGCCAAGACCGGCAGCATTGCGCGGGCCAGTGAGCAATTGAACCTGACCCCCCAGACCATCAGCGGGCAGATCAGCCTGTTCGAGCAGACCTATGGCCTGGAGCTGTTTCAACGGGTCGGGCGGCAACTGGAGTTGACCGAGACCGGCCGCCAGACGCTGGTATATGCCGAGCAGATGTTCCAGATCGGCGGCGAGCTTGAAGCGCTACTGCGTGCCGGCCCACAGGAACAGATCCTGTTCCGTGTGGGCGTGGCCGACGTGGTCCCCAAATCCATCGTCTATCGCCTGCTGGCGCCGACCATGGAGCTGGACGAGGTGCTGCGCATCAACTGCCGCGAAGACAAGCTCGAGCGGCTGCTGGCAGACTTGGCGATCCAGCGCCTGGACCTGGTCATCTCCGACAGCCCGATGCCCAGCCACCTGGACATCAAGGGCTACAGCCAGAAGCTGGGCGAGTGCGGCCTGAGTTTCTTCGCCACACAGGCCTTGGCACAACGCCATGCCGGCCCCTTCCCGGCCTGCCTGCAAGATGCGCCGCTGTTGATTCCAGGCCAGGAAACCGTGGTGCGCAGCCGCTTGCTGCGTTGGCTGGGCGAGCAACAGGTGCAGCCGCGCATCGTTGGCGAGTTCGACGACAGCGCCTTGATGCAGGCATTCGGGCAATCGGGCAGCGGCATTTTCGTCGCGCCCAGCGTCATCGCCGAGGAGGTGTGCCGCCAGTATGGCGTGCAGTTGATCGGGCAGACCGAGGCGGTGCATGAGTCGTTCTATGCCATCTCAGTGGAGCGCAAGGTCAAGCACCCTGGCATCGTGGCCATTACCGAGGGGGCACGGCGGGAGCTGTTCCACTGGTAACTTTTCCCACTTCATTGCCGGCAAGCCCTACAGCGGTCTGTGGTAAAGTCCCGCCCTTTCAAAAACCGAGACTGCGCTGCACATGACCCCTGTCTTCCGCCTCCTCAACCGCACCAGCCTGGTGACGCAGATCGTCATAGGCCTGCTCGCGGGCATCGCCCTGGCACTGCTGGCGCCCGACGTCGCCCGCAACCTGGCCTTCCTCGGCAAGGTGTTCGTCAGCGCCCTCAAGGCCGTTGCGCCGATCCTGGTGTTCATCCTGGTCATGGCCTCGATCGCCAACCACCGCCACGGCCAGGAAACCCACATTCGCCCGATCCTGTGGCTGTACCTGCTGGGTACCTTTGCCGCAGCCGTGGTGGCCGTGGTCGCCAGCATGCTGTTCCCGTCGCACCTGGCACTGAGCGCCGGCGACGCCGCCCTGAGTGCGCCCGGCGGCATCACGGAAGTGCTGCAGAACCTGCTGCTGAGCGCCGTCGACAACCCGGTCAACGCCTTGCTCAACGCTAACTTCATCGGCGTGCTGACCTGGGCGATCGGCCTGGGCGTGGCGCTGCGCCATGCCGGCGAAACCACCCGCACTGTGGTCGAGGACCTGTCCAACGGCGTGACCCTGATCGTGCGCGTGGTCATTCGCTTCGCCCCGCTGGGCATCTTCGGCCTGGTCAGCGCGACCCTGGCCCAGTCGGGCTTGAGCGCCCTGCTCGGCTACTTGCACCTGCTGGCCGTGCTGATTGGCTGCATGCTGTTCGTCGCCCTGGTGATGAACCCGCTGGTCGTGTTCTGGAAGATTCGCCGCAACCCGTACCCACTGACGTTGTTGTGCCTGCGCGAAAGCGGTATCACGGCGTTCTTCACCCGCAGCTCGGCCGCCAACATCCCGGTCAACCTGGCACTGTCGGAGCGCCTTGGCCTGCATGAAGACACCTATTCGGTGTCGATCCCCCTGGGCGCGACCATCAATATGGCCGGCGCCGCGATCACCATCACCGTGCTGACCCTGGCGGCGGTGCACACCCTGGGTATCCCGGTCGACTTGCCGACTGCGGTGTTGCTGAGTGTGGTGGCAGCGGTCTGCGCGTGCGGCGCTTCGGGTGTGGCTGGTGGTTCGCTGCTGTTGATTCCGCTGGCTTGTAGCCTGTTTGGCATCCCCAGCGAGATCGCCATGCAGGTGGTTGCCGTGGGCTTCATCATTGGCGTGCTGCAGGACTCGGCCGAGACTGCGCTGAATTCTTCGACCGACGTGCTGTTCACGGCAGCCGCGTGTCAGGCCGAAGAGCGACGCGGGGCTTAAGCATGTTGGGGCCGCTTTGCGGCCCTTTCGGCCGCGCCTACAAGCCCGTGCGCACAGTGCAACGCGGTGCCAATTGCCTAATGCATCGGCTTTACCTACGCTAGTGGCCTTTTCCTCGCAATGAGACTGGGCCATGTCAGAACACGAACCCGCAGGTGAAGGCCGTTTCAACAGCACCGAGATCCGCATTCTCGGCTCGCTGATCGAAAAACAGGCCACCAGCCCGGAAAGCTACCCACTGACCCTCAATGCCCTGGTCCTGGCCTGTAACCAGAAGACCAGCCGCGAGCCGGTGATGAACCTCACCCAAGGCCAGGTCGGCCAGGCCTTGCGCGCACTCGAAGGCCAAGGCATGACACGCTTGCAGATGGGCAGCCGCGCCGACCGCTGGGAGCAGCGCGTGGACAAAGCCCTGGAGCTGGTGCCGGCGCAGCTGGTGCTGATGGGCCTGATGTTCCTGCGCGGCCCGCAAACCCTCAACGAGCTGCTTAGCCGCAGCAACCGCCTGCACGACTTCGACGACACCGAACAGATCCAGCACCAGCTCGAGCGCCTGATTTCACGGGATTTGGCTTTGCACCTGCCGCGCCAGGCAGGCCAACGCGAAGACCGCTATACCCATGCACTGGGTGACCCGGCAGAAATCGAGGCGATTTTGGCTGCGCGCCAGCAGGAGGGGGGCGCCCGCAGCAGTGGCGGCAGTGTGTCGGAGGAGCGCATAGAGGCCTTGGAAGCCCGGATTGCAGCGCTGGAGGCGCGCCTGGCCGAGCTCGAAGGCTGAGCCCTTCAGTGCTCGGGGTCGGGGAAGTTTCGGCAGCTTTTGCGCTCGGCCAGTTCTTTATCGCTGGGGCGCTGGTCGACGAACACAGTACGGCCGTCGGCGTAGATTTCCAGATAGCCCCAGTGCAAGTCCTGCTCCTTTTGCCCGGGCTTGGGTGGCACTAGCCACCAGGGTTCGCGGCTGATCAGGGTCATGGGTGAGATTCCTGAGGGTGTCTGGGGTAATCATAGACACCCTCAGGCTTGCGCTTGGCTTAAGCCGGCGCCGAGGTGCGGATCAAGTGATCGAAGGCTGCCAGCGAAGCCTTGGCACCCTCGCCTACTGCGATGACGATCTGCTTGTACGGCACTGTGGTCACGTCACCGGCGGCAAACACGCCTGGGATGTTGGTCGCGCCCTTGGCATCGACAATGATCTCGCCACGCGGCGACAGCTCGACCGTACCTTTCAGCCAGTCAGTGTTCGGCAGCAGACCGATCTGTACGAAGATGCCCTCCAGCGCCAGGTCATGCAGCTCATCGGTGGTGCGATCCTTGTAGCGCAAACCGGACACTTTCTCACCATTACCCAGCACTTCGGTGGTCAGCGCACTGGTGATCACCTTGACGTTCGGCAAGCTGTGCAGCTTGCGTTGCAACACGGCGTCAGCACGCAGTTGGCTGTCGAACTCGATCAGCGTCACCTGGGCGACAATGCCGGCCAGGTCGATGGCCGCTTCCACACCAGAGTTGCCGCCGCCGATCACCGCCACGCGCTTGCCCTTGAACAGCGGGCCGTCACAGTGCGGGCAGTAGGCCACGCCGCGACCGCGGTATTCCTGCTCACCCGGTACGTTCATTTCGCGCCAGCGGGCACCGGTGGCCAGGATCACGGTCTTGGCCTTGAGCGAGGCACCACTGGCCAGGCGTACTTCGTGCAGGCCGCCGTCGGTGGCAGGGATCAACGCATCGCCGCGCTGCAGGTTCATGATATCGACGTCGTACTGCTTGACGTGTTCTTCCAGCGCGGTGGCCAGCTTCGGCCCTTCGGTTTCCTGCACTGAAATGAAGTTTTCGATGGCCAGGGTGTCGAGCACCTGCCCACCAAAGCGCTCGGCGGCAACACCGGTGCGGATGCCTTTACGCGCGGCATAGATCGCCGCCGCGGCGCCGGCTGGGCCACCACCAACCACCAATACGTCGAATGCGTCCTTGGCGTTGATCTTCTCGGCCTGGCGGGTGCCTGCGCTGGTGTCGATCTTGCCCAGAATCTCTTCCAGGCCCATGCGGCCCTGGCCAAACACTTCGCCGTTCAGGTAAACGCTCGGCACCGCCATGATCTTGCGCGCTTCGACTTCGTCCTGGAACAGCGCGCCGTCGATGGCCACATGGCGCACGTTGGGGTTGAGCACCGCCATCAGGTTCAGCGCCTGGACCACGTCCGGGCAGTTCTGGCACGACAGCGAGAAGTAGGTTTCGAAGGTGAATTGGCCTTCCAGCCCTTGGATCTGCTCGATCACGTCGGCGCTGGCCTTGGACGGGTGGCCGCCGACTTGCAGCAGCGCCAGCACCAGGGAGGTGAATTCGTGGCCCATGGGGATGCCGGCGAAACGCAGGCTGATGTCAGCCCCCGGGCGGTTGAGCGAGAACGAAGGACGACGGGCGTCGCTTCCGTCCGCGCGCAGGGTAATCAGGTTCGACAGGCCGGCGATTTCCACCAGCAGGTCGTGCAATTCGCGGGACTTCGCGCCGTCGTCGAGGGAGGCAACGATCTCGATCGGCTGGGTGACCCGCTCCAGGTAGGTTTTCAGTTGCGATTTAAGCGTGGCGTCCAACATACGGGCGATTCCTTTTTCAATCTTCAGATACAAAAACGCCCAGGCAGCAGCGCCCGGGCGTTTGGCGGGGCGGTAGGTACTTCAGCTTTGGCGGCTGCTTACCGCCCGCGACTGGCGCACGACCTTAGATCTTGCCAACCAGGTCCAGCGACGGTGCCAGGGTGGCTTCGCCTTCTTTCCACTTGGCCGGGCAGACTTCGCCTGGGTGGGCGGCAACGTACTGGGCAGCCTTGACCTTGCGCAGCAGCTCGCTGGCGTCACGGCCTACACCACCGTCGTTGAGTTCGACGATCTTGATCTGGCCTTCTGGGTTGATCACGAAGGTACCGCGATCGGCCAGGCCGGCTTCTTCGATCAGTACGTCGAAGTTGCGCGAGATGATGTGGGTCGGGTCACCGATCAGCGGGTATTCGATCTTGCCGATGGTGTCCGAAGTGTCGTGCCAGGCTTTGTGGGTGAAGTGGGTGTCGGTGGACACGCCGTAGATCTCGACGCCCAGCTTCTGGAACTCGGCGTAGTTGTCAGCGAGGTCACCCAGTTCGGTTGGGCAGACGAAGGTGAAGTCAGCCGGGTAGAAGAACACGACAGACCACTTGCCTTTCAGGTCGGCTTCGCTGACCTGGACGAACTCGCCTTTGTGGTAGGCAGTGGCGTTGAACGGTTTGACTTGGCTGTTGATGATAGGCATGAGAGACGCTCCTTCATGGGGTTGGAATCAGTTGATGGAGAGAATCCTAACCGTTCATCCCAATGAAGGCTCATTGGCAAAGCTGATGCTGCTGATTGGTTTTGGCTATAACCAGGGTTTATTAATAGAAGAGATTGCGCTGAACAACCAGCTACTGCTTGTGTAGGAAAACCCTGTGGGAGCGGGTTTACCCGCGAACACCGGCAAAGCCGGTGCCATACACCGCGTTGTATTCTTCGCGGGTAAACCAGCTCCCACAGGGTGGTGTCGTCACACGCGATTATCAGCGGGTAACGGTACGCATGGTCACGAACTCTTCGGCCGCCGTCGGGTGCACGCCGATGGTCTCGTCGAACTGCTGCTTGGTCGCCCCGGCCTTCAGCGCAATCCCCAGGCCCTGGACGATCTCACCGGCATCCGGCCCAACCATGTGGCAACCCAGGACCTTGTCGGTCTCGGCATCGACCACCAGCTTCATCAGGGTCTTTTCCTGGATGTCGGTAAGGGTCAGCTTCATGGCCCGGAAACGGCTCTCGAAGATCTGCACCTTATGCCCGGCTTCCAGCGCCTGTTCTTCGGTCAGGCCGACGGTACCGATCGGCGGCTGGCTGAACACTGCGGTGGGGATGTTCTGGTAGTCCACCGGGCGGTACTGCTCGGGCTTGAACAACCGCCGTGCAACGGCCATGCCCTCGGCCAGGGCCACGGGGGTAAGCTGCACCCGGCCGATCACATCGCCGATGGCGAGGATTGATGGCGCGGTGGTCTGATACTGGTCGTCGACGCGAATGTAGCCGCGGGCATCCAGCTCGACGCCGGTGTTTTCCAGGCCCAGGTTGTCCAGCATCGGCCGGCGGCCGGTGGCGTAGAACACGCAGTCGGCAACCAGCTCTCGGCCGTCCTTGAGGGTAGCCTTGAGGCTGCCGTCGTCCAGCTTGTCGATACGCTGGATGTCCGCATTGAACTGCAGATCGAGGCCGCGTTTTTCCAGCTCTTCTTTCAGGTGCGTGCGCACCGAACCGTCGAAGCCACGCAGGAACAGGTCGCCGCGGTACAGCAAGGTGGTGTCGGCACCCAGGCCCTGGAAGATGCCGGCAAACTCGACGGCAATGTAACCACCGCCCACTACCAGCACACGGCGTGGCAATGCCTTGAGGTAGAACGCCTCGTTAGAGGTAATGGCCAGTTCTTTACCAGGGATGTCTGGCACCTGCGGCCAGCCACCGGTGGCGATGAGAATGTGCTCGGCCGTGTAGCGCTGGCCGTCGACGTCCACTTCGTTGGCGCCGGTCAGCCGTGCATGGCCTTGCAATAAGGTCACCCCGCTGTTGACCAGCAGGTTGCGGTAGATGCCGTTGAGGCGCTCGATTTCCCGGTTCTTGTTGGCAATCAGGGTGCCCCAGTCGAAATGCCCTTCTTCCAAGGTCCAGCCGAAGCCTGCGGCTTGCTCCAGCTCGTCAGCGACGTGCGCACCATACACCAGCAGTTTTTTCGGCACACAGCCGACGTTGACGCAGGTACCGCCCAGGTAGCGGCTCTCGGCCACTGCCACTTTCGCGCCAAAGCCCGCGGCAAAGCGCGCAGCGCGCACACCGCCGGACCCGGCACCAATCACGAACAAATCAAAATCGTAGGCCATTTATTCAGTCTCCTAGGCTGGCGCCCAGCATACCGCCGTTGGCCGCCGCAAACAAAAAAGCCACCCCGAAGGGTGGCTCTCAGACCTGCCAGGCTTATCAGTAAGCCTTGCCCGTCTTGTAGTAGTTCTCGAAGCAGAAGTTGGTCGCGTCGATGTAGCCTTCGGCGCCACCGCAGTCGAAACGCTGGCCCTTGAACTTGTAGGCAATCACGCAGCCATCTTTGGCCTGCTGCAGCAGGGCGTCGGTGATCTGGATTTCACCACCTTTGCCCGGCTTGGTGTTGGCGATGATATCGAAGATATCCGGGGTCAGGATGTAGCGACCAATGATCGCCAGGTTCGATGGCGCGTCTTCAGGGGCCGGTTTTTCGACCATGTCAGTGACGCGGAAGATGTCGTCGCGGATCATCTCGCCGGCGATCACACCGTATTTGTTGGTTTCCTGCGGGTCGACTTCCTGGATGGCAACGATCGAGCAGCGGTACTGCTTGAACAGTTTGACCATCTGGGTCAGTACACCGTCACCTTCCGGGTTGACGCACAGGTCGTCGGCCAGGACGACGGCGAACGGTTCGTCGCCGATCAGCGGGCGGCCGGTGAGGATCGCGTGGCCCAGGCCCTTCATTTCGGTCTGACGGGTGTAGGAGAAAGAGCACTCGTTGAGCAGACGACGGATGCCGACCAGGTATTTTTCCTTATCGGTGCCCTTGATCTGGTTTTCCAGCTCGTAGCTGATGTCGAAGTGGTCTTCCAGGGCACGCTTGCCACGGCCAGTCACGATGGAGATCTCGTTCAGCCCGGCATCCAGCGCTTCTTCAACGCCATACTGGATCAGCGGCTTGTTGACCACCGGCAGCATTTCCTTGGGCATGGCTTTGGTAGCGGGCAGGAAGCGGGTGCCGTAACCGGCGGCCGGGAACAAGCATTTTTTGATCATATACGTCCTTAACGAAGGCTAGGCCTGTGGAATTCGGCGCAGTCTAATCAGGCGGCAGTCACCTTACAATGCCCCACCTGAGGCCGACCGATGCCATGATAGAGATAACCCAGTGTAGATAGTTCCTGAGCATCGTAAATATTGCGACCATCGAATACCACTGGCATGCGCATAAGCCCCCGCACCCGCACGAAATCCGGCTGCCTGAACTGCTTCCATTCGGTCACCAGTACCAGGGCGTCCGCACCTTCGACGCAGGCGTAAGGGTCTTCGCTCAGGCGCAGTTGGCCCGTGGCCAAGGCGTGCGGGTAGCGCCCTGCCATGCCGCCCAGCGCCACCGGGTCGCAGGCCTGTACCCGCGCCCCAGCCGCCAGCAAGGCGTCGATCAGCACCAGGCTGGGTGCCTCGCGCAGGTCGTCGGTACCGGGTTTGAACGCCAACCCCCACAGCGCCACGCTACGCCCACGCATGAAGCCGCCAAAATGCTGGTGCAGCGCTTTGAACAGTAAGGTCTTCTGCGCTTCGTTGCGGGCTTGCACCGCCTGCAGGATACCCGCCGGGTAGCCAAGCTGCTCGGCGGTGCGGATCAGCGCCCGGACATCCTTGGGAAAGCACGAGCCGCCATAACCACACCCGGCATAGATGAAATGGCTGCCGATGCGCCGGTCGCTGCCAATGCCTCGTCGCACCTGCTCGATATCCACATCCAACTGCGCACAAAGCCCGGCCAGCTCGTTGATGAAGGAGATCTTGGTGGCCAGAAAGGCATTGGCGGCGTATTTGCTGAATTCGGCGGCGCGCGGCGCCATCAACAGGATGCGTTCACGGTTACGCACAAACGGCGCATACAGCCGCTGCAGGCACTGGCTGGCGGCTGCGCTGTCGGTGCCGATGATGATGCGGTCCGGGCGCATGAAGTCTTCGAGGGCGCTACCCTCCTTGAGAAACTCGGGGTTGCTCGCCACCTCGACAACGAAGCCTGCGCCACGCTCGCGCAGGCCAAGCGCAATGTGCCGGGCTACGCGTTCTGCGGTACCTACGGGAACAGTCGACTTGTTCACCACCAGGCACGGGTGGGTCAGGTGTCGCCCCAGGCTGTCGGCCACGGCCAGCACATGCTGCAGGTCGGCTGAGCCGTCTTCCTGGCTCGGTGTGCCGACCGCGATGAACACCACCTCGGCGCCGGCCAGGGCCTGCTGCCAGTCATCGCTGAAGGCCAGCCGGCCCGCCTGCATGCCGCTGTGCAACAGCGCCTGAAGGCCTGGCTCGTGGATCGGGCAGTGGCCTTGGCGCAGTTGCATCAGGCGTTGCGGGTCGCGTTCCAGGCAGACCACGCGATTGCCCATTTCGGCAAAACAGGCCGCCGTCACCAAACCGACATACCCCGCCCCGATCACACAGAGTTCCATGGCCGCGCTCCTTGAGGATGATGGCGGCCATTGCAACCCGGCAGTGGTTGCAGGGCGGTGACGGGTAGATGACAAAAACGGTTGTTGCCTGTGCTGGCCTATCAGCTACCGGTTCCTTGCCCGATCAGCACCCCCTCGACCTTCTGCCCATACAGGTTCACCCCGTCATTGGCATGAAACTTCAGCCGCGTCTTCTCAATAGAGCCCTCCACCAACCGTGGGTCCTGCGGCCGCTCATGGCGGTTGATCCATGCCGCCACATCCCAGGCCTGTTCATCGCTCAGGCTGCCAGGCCTGCCCAGCGGCATGTTGTATTTGATGAAGGACGCCGCCGTGTTGATACGGTGCATCCCGGCCCCCCAGTTGTAGGAATCCTTGCCCCACAGCGGCGGCATCACATACTCGCCGGCCACCTGCTGCCCTTCCCCATTGTCGCCGTGGCAAATCGCACACTGGTCACGGTAGACCTGCTGGCCACGCTTGAAGTCGTAGCCACCCTGGGGTTGCGGTACGTCGGGGTAGCCGCGCCCGGCGATCTCCACGCCTGTCGGCGCCTTGGTCGACAACCAGTAGGCATACACCGACAACGCCGTCATCTGCGGGCTGTCTGCCGCCGGTGGCTTGCCATTCATGCTGAACTGGAAACACCCCTGAATGCGCTCGGCATAGGTGTTGACCTTGTCGTTCTTCTTGCGATACGCCGGGTACATCGGATACGCACCCCACATCGGCGCGGAGTGGGCCAGGCGCCCCTGATCAAGGTGGCAGTTGCTGCAGTTCATGCCGTTGCCCACGGCTTCCGGCATCAGCCGCCGGGTATCGACAAACAGTGCATGGCCCTGGCGGACCATCTTGCCAAAGGCATTGTCCGGCAACTCGCTCTCGGCTGGCGGCACGAACTGCGGTGCGGCCTGCACGCCCGGCACTTTCAACTGCGACTGGTCTTCCATGGCGATCGGGGCTGCCTGGGCACTGCCCACGGCCAACAGCAGCACGGCTGGAATCATCGGCTTCATGGCGTGACCTCCGGGTGGGCGGGACGGGCGAAGAACGCGGCAATCGCCTTGACCTCGTCATCGGTCATGGCCTTGGCCACGCCGACCATCAGTTGGTTGGGGTCATTGCTGCGGCTGCCATCGCGCCAGGCATTCAGTTGGGCTACCAGGTAAGCTGCAGGCTGGCCTGCCAGCGGAGGGAAATGCTCACCCACGCCGCTGCCGCCTGGGCCGTGGCATTGCACACAACCCGGAATTTGCCGCCCCCAGTCGCCATACAGTGCCAGGCGCGTGGTGGGGTCATCGGCAATCTGCTGGCGGCGCAGATCGGCTACGGGCTCAGCCGGGAGGCTGGCCAGGTAGGCACTGACGGCTTTGATTTCGTCGTCGCTCAGGGCCTTGGCAAGCGGCTCCATAACCGGCTGCTTGCGGGTGCCATTGCGCCAATCCTGCAATTGCTTGCTGAGGTAACCGGCCGGCAGGCCGGCCAAGCGAGGGAACCCGGCTGCGGCAATGCCTTTGCCGTCTGGGCCATGGCAACCAAGACAGGCCATGGCGGCGGGGTTCGCCCCGCCCTGGGTGAAGATCTTCTGGCCATCGGCGGCATGCGCCGTGGGCCAGGCCAGGATCAGCAGGCTGCCGATCACGACTCGACTCAACGGGGTCATCACGAATCTCCATTTCTTTTGTTATAAGCTTAGGCTTAAAAAACATAAGCAAATGGATACTAGACCCGTAGGGCAAGTCGCAACAACGCCAACACCTACCAGGTGACAGCGATTGGCCGTTTAACCGCGCATCAGTTGCGCCAGATCAATGGCCAGAAATGCACTGCGTCGCTGCGGTGCGCACATCACCCAGGCGCAACGGGAAGTTGTTCAACCGTTCATGCAATTTGATGCTGCTGCCGCTGCCACGCGAGTCGATATCGACCAGTGCCGCCGGCCCAGCCCCGGCCGTGAGCTTTTGCGGGACGATCAGGCGCAAGCCATCACCGCGTTGCTCCTCGACCAACGGATCACGGGTATCGGCCAGCTTCTGCTTGACGCAATCGGCGTATTCACGCGGTGTCTTGCCAGACATCACATCCAGCGTTTCATGCGATTGCTCAAGTTCCGAAACGCTGACACAGCCCCCAAGCCCCAGGAACAACGCCGCCACCATCCACTTCATTTGCAGCACCTCTGCCATCAAGAATCCAGTTCGACCATAGCCAGGCCTGTTTGCTCCCTGCTTTGGCAGAATTATCTGCGCCTGGCCATCGAGCGCGGCAGCTTAGCGTGACATCGTGGTATCTTTCGCCTTTGCAGATCCAAACCTTGCGGAGCATCACATGAAATTCGTACACCAGCGCGAGCACCTCAACGAGGACGATATCGTCGTCATCGAGTGCTCTCAGCGCTGCAACATCCGCCTGATGAACGACGCCAACTTCCGCAGCTTCAAAAATGGCGGTCGACACACCTACCATGGTGGTGCCTTCGACAAGTTCCCGGCCAAGATCACCGTTCCAAGTACCGGTTTCTGGAACATCACCCTGGATACCGTGACCACGCGCCCGATCTCGGTAACGCGCAAGCCGACCTTGACCCACAAGATCAAGATCATCCGTCGCTCGTCGTCGAAACTCAGATAAGACCGCCATGACCCAGACCATCAAGTACGTCATCAAATACAAACTCGACGGCGAGCGCCGTTGGGATTTCGCACTCATGACCGATGCCTCCCAGGAGCAGGCGCTGCAAGCGCTGCGCAAGATCCACGGCGAAGACGCCGAAAAGATCAGCGACATCCAGGTCAGCAAGGCCCTGTAAACGCCCCGCAGGTACTGCCGCACCGATCACACCGCCCGCAAGGAGACCCGCATGAGCCCTTGGCCCGACCGCCGTATTCTCGATCTGCTGGGCATTGAAGTGCCTATTCTGCAGGCACCGATGGCAGGTGCGACGGGCTCGGCCATGGCCATTGCCGTGGGCGCTGCGGGCGGCCTTGGCGCACTGCCCTGCGCCATGTTGAGCAGTGACCAGATACGTGACGAGATCGAAGCGTTCCGCGCCGCCTGCCCTGCGCGGCCGCTGAACCTGAACTTCTTCTGCCACCAGCCACCACCGCCCGACGCGAACCGCGACGCGCGCTGGAAGCAGGCACTCAAGCCTTACTACAACGAGGTGAGTGCCGATTTCGACGCCCCTACGCCGGTCTCCAACCGTGCGCCGTTCGATGAGCAAAGCTGCCAGTTGGTCGAGCAGTTGCGCCCTGAAGTGGTGAGCTTTCACTTTGGCCTGCCCGAGCCCCACCTGCTGCAACGGGTCAAGGCCAGTGGTGCCAAGGTGCTGTCCAGTGCTACCACGGTGGAAGAAGCGCTGTGGCTGGAGCGTAACGGCTGCGACGCGATCATCGCCATGGGCTATGAAGCGGGTGGCCATCGCGGCATGTTCCTCAGCGAAGACATCACCAGCCAGATTGGCACCTTCGCCCTGGTGCCGCAGATCGTCGACGCGGTCACGCTGCCTGTGATTGCGGCCGGGGGCATCGCCGACCACCGTGGCCTGGTCGCGGCCCTTGCCTTGGGCGCTTCGGCCGTGCAGATCGGCACGGCCTACCTGTTCTGCCCCGAAGCCAAGGTGTCTGCGGCCCATCGCCGCGCGCTGGACACGGCGCCCGCCAGCGACACGGCGCTGACCAACCTGTTCACCGGCCGCCCGGCGCGGGGCATCAACAACCGCATCATGCGAGAACTAGGGCCGATGAGCGACCTGGCACCGCGCTTCCCGCTGGCGGGTGGCGCATTGATGCCACTGCGTGCAATCACCGACCCGCAAGGCAACAGCGACTTCAGCAACCTGTGGTCGGGCCAGGCGCTGCGCTTGGGCAGGCACATGCCGGCAGCTGAGCTGACACAGGAAATTGCTAGCAAGGCACTGCAAACGCTATCGCGCTGAACAGCACTTGCAGGCCATTACCGCCGTCGTCGTCCAGCCCCCTTCCCGGCCAATGGCCTATCGCTATATAGTTCACGCTATAACGATAACCCTAGGAGCTGTCTTCATGCGTATCCGCCCACTCCCCCTGGCCGCCACTGCCCTGACCAGCCTGATCTGCCTGAACACTGCCTGGGCCGACGAAGTCCAGGTCGCGGTCGCAGCGAACTTCACAGCCCCCATCCAGGCCATTGCCAAAGACTTTGAAAAGGACACCGGCCACACGCTGGTCGCCGCCTATGGTGCTACCGGGCAGTTCTACGCCCAGATCAAGAATGGCGCACCGTTCGAAGTGTTCCTCGCCGCCGACGACAGCACCCCGGCCAAGCTCGAGCAGGAAAAAGAAATCGTTCCAGGTTCGCGTTTCACCTACGCCATCGGCACCCTGGCCCTGTGGTCGGCGAAAGAAGGTTACGTGGATGCCAAGGGGGACGTGCTGAAGCAGAACGCTTACAAGCACCTGTCCATCGCCAACCCTAAAGCCGCCCCCTACGGCCTGGCCGCGACCCAGGTGCTCGACAAGCTGAAACTGACCGAGGCCACCCAGGGCAAGATTGTCGAAGGGCAGAACATCACCCAAGCCTTCCAGTTCGTGTCCACCGGCAATGCCGAACTGGGCTTCGTCGCGCTGTCGCAGATCTACAAGGACGGCAAAGTCACCAGCGGCTCGGCCTGGATCGTGCCATCCAACCTGCACGACCCGATCCGCCAGGACGCTGTGATCCTCAACAAAGGCAAGGACAGTGCCGCAGCCAAGGCGCTGGTCGAATACCTGAAAGGCCCGAAAGCCGCCGCGGTAATCAAATCCTACGGTTATGAGCTCTGATGCCACTGGACGCCAGTGACCTGGGTGCCATCTGGCTGACCATCAAACTGGCCAGCCTGACCACCTTGATCCTGCTGATCGTCGGCACGCCCATCGCCTGGTGGTTGGCGCGCACGCGCTCTTGGCTGCGCGGGCCGGTGGGCGCGGTGGTGGCCCTGCCGCTGGTGCTGCCACCGACGGTCATCGGCTTTTACCTGCTGATCGCCCTCGGGCCCCATGGCTGGCTTGGCCAGGCCACCCAGGCATTGGGCTTGGGCAGCGTGGTATTCAGCTTCAGCGGGTTAGTGATCGGCTCGGTGATTTACTCCATGCCCTTTGTGGTGCAGCCCTTGCAAAACGCCTTTGGCGCTATCGGCCAGCGGCCACTGGAAGTCGCTGCCACCCTGCGCGCCAGCCCATGGGACACCTTCGTCCATGTGGTACTGCCGCTGGCCCGCCCCGGCTTCATCACCGCCAGCATTCTGGGCTTTGCTCATACCGTGGGCGAGTTCGGCGTGGTGCTGATGATCGGTGGCAACATCCCCGACAAAACCCGCGTGGTCTCAGTGCAGATCTTCGATCACGTCGAGGCCATGGAATATGCACAAGCCCACTGGCTGGCCGGTGCCATGCTGGTGTTCTCGTTCTTGGTGCTGCTCCTGCTGTACGCTGGGCGCCGCGGCAAAGCTGGCTGGAGCTGAAATGACTGCATCGATTGTGGCGCGCCTGAAGCTGGCGCGCGACGACTTTACCCTGGATGTCGACCTGCAACTGCCAGGGCGCGGGATCAGCGCCTTGTTCGGCCATTCCGGGTCTGGTAAAACCTCCTGCCTGCGCTGCCTGGCAGGGCTGGAGCGCGCCGCCAGCGCCTACATCGAAGTCAATGGCGAGGTCTGGGAAGACAGCAGCCGCGGCTATTTTCAAGCGCCTCACCTGCGCCCGGTGGGCTATGTATTCCAGGAAGCCAGCCTGTTCCCGCACTTGTCGGTGCGCGGCAACCTGGAGTTTGGCTGGCGCCGGGTTGCGCCCAGCGAGCGCAAGGTCAGCCTCGAACAGGCGTGCCAGTTGCTGGGCATCGGCCACCTGCTCGCACGTCGGCCCGCCACGTTGTCCGGCGGTGAGGCGCAGCGGGTCGGTATCGCCCGCGCGCTGCTGAGCAGCCCACGGCTGTTGTTGATGGACGAGCCGTTGGCTGCCCTCGATGGGCCGCGCAAGCGCGAAATCCTGCCGTACCTGGAGCGCCTGCATGACGAGCTGGATATTCCGCTGGTGTATGTCAGCCATGCCCAGGACGAAGTAGCGCGCCTTGCCGACCACCTGGTGTTGCTGGAGCAAGGCCAGGCCGTGGCCAGCGGCCCGATAGGCGAAACGCTTGCACGCCTGGACCTGTCGCTGGCCCAGGGCGAAGATGCCGGGGTGGTGTTCGAAGGCCTGGTAGTCGGGCATGACCCCCATTACGACCTGCTCGACCTTCGCCTGCCCGGCAACGGCGCGCCGATACTGCGCATCGTCCACCCCGCTCACGTCATGGGCAGCACCCTGCGGGTAAAGGTGCAGGCGCGCGACGTGAGCCTGGCCCTGACGGCGGACAGCGCCTCCAGCATTCTCAACCGGTTGCCGGTACAGGTGCGCGAAACCCGCCCGGCAGACAATCCGGCCCATGTGCTGGTGAGCCTGGATGCCGGGGGCAATGCCTTGCTGGCGCGCATCACCCGCTTCTCGGCAGACCAGCTTGACCTGTACCCAGGCCAGGCCCTGATCGCCCAGATCAAGTCGGTGGCTTTATTGGGCTGAGCAACCCGGACGCGACCGTTGTCCATTGATCAGAGACCTGATCGAGGCCTGCCGCCGATGCTCGACTGCCCCCTGCCCCGCACCCTGCATTACGTTGACGACAGCCAACCTGGCCTGAGCCGACGGCGCTGGCGCGACCGCTTCATCTACCTGGACACCGAGGGGCAGCGGGTTCGCGACGCCGACACCCTCGCACGCATTGCCGCACTGGTGATCCCTCCGGCCTACAGCGATGTGTGGATCTGCGCCGACCCGCAAGGCCATCTGCAAGCCACCGGCCGCGACGCCCGTGGCCGCAAGCAGTACCGCTACCATGAGCAATGGCGCGAACTGCGCGACCAGCACAAATACGGGCGCATGTTGGCATTTGCCCAGGCACTGCCGAAATTGCGCTCGCAACTGGAGACCCACCTGGCCAGACCGGGCCTGGACCGGGAAAAGGTGATGGCACTGGTCGTCAGCCTGCTGGACCACACCCTGATCCGCATCGGCAACCAGCGTTACCTGCGTGACAACCAGTCATACGGGTTGACCACGCTGCGCAACCGTCACGTCAAGGTGCAAGGCGGCACCATCCGCTTCCAGTTCCGCGGCAAGCGCGGTGTCGAGCACGATGTCACCTTGCACGACAGGCGCCTGGCCAACCTGCTCAAGCGCTGCATGGAGCTGCCGGGCCAAGCGCTGTTCCAGTACCTCGACGAAGAGGGGCAACGCCACAGCATCGGTTCCAGCGATATCAACCAGTTCTTGCAGGCGCTTACTGGCGCTGACTTTACCGCCAAAGACTACCGCACCTGGGCTGGGAGCAGCCTTGCGCTGAACCTGCTCAGGCCGCTGGCCTGGGAGCCGGAAACCGAAGCGAAACGCCAGGTCGCTGCCATCGTCAAGCAGGTCGCCACGCGCCTGGGCAATACCCCGGCGGTATGCCGGCGCTGCTACATCCACCCGGCCGTGCTGGAACATTTTGCCCTCGGCCGCCTGGCCAGTTTGCCCCGCAAACGTAATCGCAAAGGCCTGGATCCAGAAGAAGTGGCGCTGTTGTTATTTCTGCAGGCGCTGGAGGAACAGGACGATCATTGACACTGTCTATTTAGGCCATGATGCAGAGAAATTTCCCATCCGGGCTGAACCCCCCTATTCTTGCCACCGAGCACCTTCGCCGGGACACCGCTTGCGGCAGTTACCGGCGCCTGCACCTGAAGATACGCAACAGAATTTGTCTGTCGGGGAATTCCTATCCGCCGAAAGCGTCTTTAATGAGAAGGAAGAGGGACTGGCTCCCACCGCCGCGGCAATTAGCCCGACGGATTTCAACATTACCAAGGAGAACTACATGCTGATACTCACCCGTAAGGTTGGCGAAAGCATCGTCATCAACGATGACATCAAAGTCACCATTCTGGGCGTCAAAGGGATGCAGGTGAGGATTGGCATCGATGCACCGAAAGATGTTCAGGTGCACCGCGAAGAGATCTTCAAGCGTATCCAGGCTGGCAACCCAGCCCCGGAAAAGCACGACGAGCCGCACTGAGCGGCACTGCCTCAAGCCGCACGGATGCGCTTGATCGACCTGCGTCTCAGTTGCCCAGCAGTTCGCGCACCTTGGCGATCATCCTGTCCATATCGAAGGGCTTGTCGAACACCGCGGCGAACAGCTCCGGGCATCCTTGGCTGGCCTGCGCGCCGCTCATGAGGATGACCGGCAAGTCGCTGAGCTGCAGCTCATCGCGCATCCTGCGTGCCAGCTCTTCACCATTGAGCAATGGCATCATGTAGTCGGTGATCACCAATTCGACGCGTTTTTCCTTCAGTGCTTCCAGCGCCTTCAGGCCATTGCTCGCCTTTTCCACCAGATAACCTTCATCCTCCAGGGCAAAGCCGAGGATGTCGGCGATCAGGTATTCGTCATCGACGATCAGAATGGTGTTCATCAGCCGCCCCGTCACCCGCCGCCTTGCTGCACCGGCGTCCCCGAGAGCACGCCGCTGGCGCCCTCGAAGGCCTTGCGCAAAGTAATGCCCTGCGGGCCGAGCAACAGCTCGTGCAGCGCGGGGTCATGGTGGCTGTCACGCACCTTGAGAATCGACAGCATGCGCCGCAGCTGGGAATCCAGTTCGACGAAACGCATCAGCATCAAGTTGTCGACGATGCTCGACAAGTCCGGTGCCGGGGCCATGATTTCCGACCCGAACATGTCACGCATCTCCCAGGTCAGCAGCACACTGACGTCTCGCGCCCGCAACTCGCCGGTCAAGGCGCGGAAAAACGCGTTGAGCCGCGCCGGGTCAACTGCCAAACGGCTGAAGGCGCCCAGGCTGTCGATCACCACACGCTTGCTGCCTTGGGCCTCTACACGCGCCAGTAAGCGCGCACCAACCTGGTCCAGCAAACCCTCCGTGGTGGGCTGCCAGCACAGCTGCAGCGCACCTTCGCGCTCCAGTGCGGCAAAATCGTAGCCCAGCGATGCCGCCTTGAGGCGCAGGCGTTCGGGCGTTTCGTAGAAGCCGAAATGCACACCAGGGGCTTCTTTCGTGCACGCGCTAAGGAACGCCAGGCCCAGGGACGTCTTGCCGATACCGGAGGGCCCCATGATCAGGCTGACCGAGCCTGTGGCCAGCCCGCCGTCGAGCATTTCATCCAGGCTCGGAATACCCGAAGAAACACGGCTCAGGCTGGCGTCGCCCAGGTGGCTGGGGTGGCTGAACAGCGATTCCAGACGTGGAAAAACATGCATGCCCGCTTCATCGATCAAGCATTCATGGCGCCCCGACAGGGCTGCGCTACCACGCGTCTTGCGCAGTTGAATATGGCGCACGGCACGGCTGCCCACCAGTTGCTCGCCCAGTTCGAGCACACCATCGACCATGGTGTGCTCCGGGCTGCCCTCGTCCAGTCGGGCGCTGGTCAACAACAGCAGGGTGCAGCCGGCAAAGGCCGCGTGGCCTTGCAGTTCCGACACGAATTTCTTGGTGTCCAGGGTCGTTTCGGCGCGCACGCGGGCATTGAGCACCCCATCGACGATCAGCAGGCTAGCCTGCTGCCGGTTGATTTCCTGGCGCAGCAGCTTGACCACGGCATCGAGCCCTTCCTGCTCCAGGGTATCGAAGGCACTGACAAACTGGATCTGGTCACCCACCAGCGTCGGATCAAAAAACGCCAGCGTCCCAAGGTACTGGAACAGCCGCTCGTGCGATTCACTGAGTAACGTCGCTACCAATACTCTGCCGCCACCCTGTACATGGCCACAGGCCAACTGATTGGCTAGGATGGTTTTGCCCGCGCCAGGCGGGCCTTGAATGATGTAGGACGCCCCCGTGACCAGTCCGCCCCTGAGTAGCGCATCGAGCCCTTCGATCCCCGTCACCAGCCGCTTTAGTGCTTGTGCCATGGTGTGTACCTGTAGAGTTGGCGATCCGTTTATGGCTCACACGCGGGCAAATAAAGACGCATGCACGTGCCTTGGCCAGGCACGCTGTCGACGCTAATGGCACCATTGCTCTGCTTGGCAAAGCCATAGACCTGGCTGAGGCCAAGGCCGGTGCCCTTGCCGAAGGCCTTGGTGGTGAAAAACGGCTCGAAGATACGTGGCAGTACGTCGGGAGCAATCCCGCTGCCGCTGTCCTGCACCTCGAAGCACACATAACGGCCCCGCAACCCTTCCACATCCCCAACCAGTTCGACAACATCCACCGCCAGGCCAATGCTGCCTTTACCCTCAATGGCGTCACGGGCGTTGAACAGCAAATTGAGCAGCACCATCTGTAACTGCCCGGCATCCACTTCGATGGCGGGCAGACTCGCGGGCAAATGGTGTTGCAGGTCGATTTCACTTGTCAGCGAATGTTCGAGCAAGCCACGCGTGGCAGCGATCAATTCCAGGGGCGCGATGCGCGTGACATCCAGTTTGCGGTGGCGGGCAAAGCTGAGCAGTTGTTGGGTCAGCTCGGTGCCCCGCTCGCCGGCCTCGAGGATGTGATGCAACAGGCGCTGGACGCGCTCCGGGTCGTGGGAGGTCAGGGCCAGCCGGGCGGAACTCAGGATGATCGTGAGCATGTTGTTGAAATCATGCGCCAGCCCACCGGTCAGCTGGCCGAGCGCTTCGAGCTTCTGCGCCTGGAACAGCTGCGCACGCACAGCGTCGAGCTGCAGTGCCGATTCGCGCCGGTCGGTAATGTCTCGGGTGACCTTGGCCAGGCCAATGATCTGCCCGAGGTCATCGCGAATCACATCCAGCGCGGCCAGCGCCCAGAATTGCGAGCCGTCCTTGCGTACGCGCCACCCCTCATCCTGCGCCACGCCTTGCTCGAGCGCCTGGCGCAGCAAGCGCTCGGGGCGCCCTTGCGCGCAATCCTGGGGGGTGAAGAACAACGAGAAATGCTGGCCGATCACTTCATCGGCCCGGTAGCCCTTGATGCGTTCGGCGCCAGCGTTCCACGACACCACATGCCCCGTCGGGTCGAGCATGTAGATGGCGTAGTCAACCACCGATTGAACCAGCTGTTCATAGCGGTGCGCGGGCATGACAGGGTGTTCGAGACAGTCAGCTGAAACCATGCAGACTCCACAGGCACAGCGGGGAGGAATTGGGTTTAATCAGGAGTGTCCTCTGCAGCCGCCCCCGTGGCAACTGATTGTCAGTGTTATCGATCGACGAGTACAGGCACCGAGGCGAATCCTGCTGCCCGCGGTGAGGGCTAACTTCACCTTGATAATAGGTGCTGGAGTTGACTCAACTATAACAATGGGTTATAAAGCGCGCTTGAATGCAAGGCGCTTTCTACTTAGATGCATCTGCTTAGAAGCCCGCTGGTCGTCAAGGCCCATTCAAGTGCGAGTGTGGTGGAATTGGTATACACAGCAGACTTAAAATCTGTCGGCGTGAGCCTTGCGGGTTCGAGTCCCGCCACTCGCACCAAATTCCTTCGAAAAGGCGCCCTGGTGGCGCCTTTTTGCTGCCCAGCGGAAATCTTCGGTGCAACTGCTAGAGTGGAGCTTGTCCCCGTCCACTGGTATGCCGCCATGCGCTACTCCCTGTTCGATGGTCAACGCGACTTCATCATCCTGGTTGCCCGCATTCTGCTGATGATTCTGTTTGTTGTGTCCGGGTGGGCCAAGTTGACCGGCTTTGAAGGCACGGTCAGCTACATGACCTCGCTCGGCGCCCCCGCCCCTACAGTTGCCGCAGCCGTTGCGGTGATCATGGAGTTTTTCGTCGGCATCGTGCTGATTCTGGGGTTCTACACGCGCCCGCTGGCCTTCCTGTTTGCACTGTTCGTGCTGGGCACCGCATTGATCGGCCACCCGTTCTGGAACATGGTCGACCCCGAGCGCAGCGCCAACATGACCCAGTTCCTGAAAAACCTGAGCATCATTGGCGGCTTGCTGTTGCTGGCCGTGAGTGGCCCCGGCCGCTTCTCGCTGGACCGTCGCTGACTCACGCGTCTTCGCAGTCGTCGAACCAGGCTGGGTGATCACGCTCCTCGTCATCGAGGTCATCCAGCGTTTCCTCATCCTCCTCCACAGGGTCTTCTGCGCCTTGGGCGTCTGCCTCGGGGTCGATGCCGTCGTAAAGGAATTCGTGGTCGAGCAGGTGATCATGCTCGGGCTCGTGCAGATCGTCTTCGTCGCGCATGCGGGGCGGGCTCCTGGAATGGCGGGAGGCTTGTATAGGCTGAACAGGGGGCGAGGTCAATGGGTTGCGGCTTAATGCTGAGTTAACGGAGCGGGCGCAGTCTGCAGGCTCTCCCTTCAAACGTTATTTGCCCGCCTTTTCATGGCGGGCTTTTTTTGGGGTGGTGATTTTTGATAGTGGGGCGAAGGGCCTGGCTTGAGATTTTTAGCGCCTTTGAAATCGAGCGCCGCCCGCGCGGCGCATCGCGAGCAACGCTCGCTCCTACGTTTGTTTCGGGCCAGTCATGCCTGTGGGGGCGGCGCGCGACCGCCTTGTTTGTACGACACGATATCAAGCCATGCGCCAAGGCGGTCGCGCGAGCCTGTCACAGGCGTTATTGGCCAAAAACAAACGTAGGAGCGAGCGTTGCTCGCGATGCGCCGCGCGGGCGGCGCTCGATCTTATAAGCGCAGAAGCTCCAACGCCTTACACTTCGCAGCTCACATCCCCCCAGAATTGAACCCTACCCACACCAAAACGACAGCCTAATGACCCCCGCTTCACGTATTACCGACAATAGGGGCGGCACACTGACCTTGCTCCGTACGTTCTTTTAGCCCGCCCCTTGTAGGCGGGCTTTTCTTTGTCTGCCTCGTCCGACGCTGACCTACGAGCGCCCCCTTCAAAACGCACTAAGCTCCACTATCCGATACTCGGGTATTCGGCTTTTCCAAACATTGCCCATCGTCGCTCTGGCGATCCACACCGACGTGCCGATTTTCGGCGCAAAGAGGGTGCTCCAATGGCGACAATCGAGACAAAAGCGTTCGCTCGCGGGTTGCTCAAAGTAGAGAACTGCTGGCAGGCCTACATCCTGTCACGCCAATCCACCCAGGGGCTGGCCGGCCACGAACTCACGGCCGCGCAAGAAGCGTGCGACCGCGACTACATTCGGTTTCAGAACCAAAGCCAGCAGTTTTACGCCGAAGTGCGCAAGCGGGTAGGCGACGCTGAAAAGCTGGAAGCGGACTTGGCACGCTAGCCACCTCAATAACGCTTCTTCAGCCGTCATTGGGGTCGCTGTGCGGCCTTATCTGACGACTTTGGAGCTGGGCCACCTCGCCGATGGCAGCTTGGGGCCGACACGATCGGATGCACCAATGCCAGACGCCACTTCCTGGATGGCTCCGCCCTTAGAAAGGAATGCTTTGATCTGCTCGTCTAGCCGCAGGTGGGCTTTGTGCGTGGGGGACTGATGGGAGGCATTCATGACTGAACCTCGATAGAGGAGTCACTGAAATGCAGCAACTCGTTTGTCACTATACGCTGCATCGGCCACAGAATGGGCGAAATCCCCTCCCCTTGCCACCAGAGCCTACGTTTACAGGGCCTCCACTCGCCGGTCACCGGCCGGCGGCGCCGCTTTCAAGATGTGGGTAAAGCTCCCGGTTAGGCCGAACCGAAGCTCTTTGGGCATCAAGAATGTGAAGTGGATGAGCCATGACCCATCGCCGAGCAACAACGTCTCGCTTCTGTACCGAATGACTTCCGCTTCGCTAATGCCGATCGCCACAGCGACTTCCTGATTGCTTGGCTTGCGATCCATTGAGGTGACTCCCTCCGACATTGCGCCGGGAAGCCATCAATACTCCTCCAGAGTCGGAAGCGCTACTTATAAATTTCCACCCTGGCACACCGCTTCATGCTGCAGTAGCCCTTTCAGTATAAAACGTCATCAAAAGGCAATGAGATATGCAGCAACGCCCTTAGCTAAACGCCAGGGTTTCCACAGGGAAAGGTGGTCGAACACTCGGCTGGAATGGCCCGCGACACCTGCAATAGCGAGGTAGACGAACCATTTTCGCAGCGCTCTGGAGAGTTTCTTTTTTGTGAATCGCAACAGTCGGTACACCTTGAAAAAAACCCTGTCGCTAAAAACGGAAAAGCGCAACACGTGCTGAGCTTAGGCGTCACGCCTCAAGGGGCTTCTGTATTTTCCGCCCCATAAAGAAAAACCCCGCAGACGTTAATCTGCGGGGCTTTCGAATAATGGAGGCCGAGGTCGGAATCGAACCGGCGTAGACGGATTTGCAATCCGGAGCATAACCACTTTGCTACTCGGCCTCAAAGTCGGATCTAGCTGCTTGCGCTTTGCTATCTCCTTGAAACACTGAACCTTTTTCAAAGTTCGCTGCGTTTCGATGGGCGCCATTATGTCTTCAATTATCGAACCTTGCAACCCCCTGAACATAAAAAAATTTCAAGGGGTTCAAGGTGTTAGCGCAAGCGGCCGAGTTTGCTCCAAAGCCCCACCACGGTGTTCTCCACCGTGCCGCTGGCAGCCATGCCGATACGCTCCTGCAGGCTCTTGCGTTCGGCGTAGTGCAGGTGGAACAGGTTGGCGTTGCGGGCGCGGTCGCTGAGGTACTCGTCGCTGGTCTGCAGCTCATCAACCAGCTTGCGGTTGAGAGCAGCCACGCCCAGCCAGACTTCGCCGGTGGCCACTTCGTCGATGTGCAACTGCGGGCGATAGCGCGAGACAAAGTCCTTGAACAACTGATGGGTGATGTCCAGGTCTTCTTGGAACTTCTCCCTGCCCTTCTCGGTGTTTTCGCCGAACACGGTGAGGGTGCGTTTGTATTCACCCGCCGTGAGCACTTCGAAATCGATGTCGTGCTTCTTCAACAGGCGATTGACGTTAGGCAGTTGCGCCACCACACCAATCGAACCCAGCACGGCAAATGGCGCGCTGACGATCTTCTCGCCAATGCAGGCCATCATGTAACCGCCGCTGGCCGCCACCTTGTCGATGCACACGGTCAGTGGGATGCCCGCCTGGCGAATACGCGCCAGCTGCGAAGCCGCCAGGCCGTAGCTGTGTACTAGACCACCACCACTCTCGAGGCGCAGCACCACTTCGTCCTGCGGGGTGGCGAGGGTCAGCAGCGCGGTGATTTCGTTGCGCAGGCTCTCAGTGGCCGAAGCTTTGATATCACCATCGAAATCGAGCACGAAAACTCGGCCCTTTTCTTCGGCCTTGCCTTTTTTCTGCTGTTTTTCCGCCTTGGCCTGCTGCTTGCGCAGGGCCTTGAGCTGGGCCTTGTCGAGCAGGCCCGACTCCAGGCGCTCACGCAGCTCTTTATAGAACTCGTTGAGGCGGGTGACCTGCAATTGCCCGCCCGGTTTGCGCCGCCCTTTACCGCGCAAACCGGCGATGGCCGACAGCACTACCAGGATGGCAATCACCAAGGTGGCGGTTTTGGCGAGAAAGCTTGCGTATTCGGCAAGAAACTCCACGTTGACTCCTTCATAGACCAGCGCCAGTTCGGCGCGTAACTGCTGCAAGCATACCGGTGCGCCTGGGGCGCTGCCAGCCGGTGTAAACGCTGGCAACACAGTTCAAACAACCTTTTCAAACGCTTGTATGTTTTTTCGTTGACAGCCTGTGTGGCACATCCTAACCTCGCAGCAACCTCCAACAGGCCGGACACCTCCGTGGGCAACCTCTACCTGATCCGACATGGCCAAGCCTCCTTCGGTGCCGACGACTACGACGTCCTCTCGACCATCGGTGTGCGTCAGAGCCAAGCCCTGGGTGAACACCTGGCCCTGCTCGGCGTGCAGCTGGATCGTTGCGTGGCCGGCGACCTGCGCCGCCAGCAGGACACCGCACGCCTGGCCCTGGAGGCCTTGCACGCCACAGGCTGCCCGGCTCCGGCTGTTGAGACCGATGCGGCGTTCAATGAGTTCGATGCCGATGGCGTGATCCGCGCCTTGCTGCCCGGCCTGCTGGCGCAAGAACCCGATACCCTGCACATCCTGCGCAATGGCGCGCAGCACCGCAGCGAATTCCAGCGCCTGTTCGCGCTGATGGTGCAGCGCTGGCACGCGGGCGATCATCCTGCCGACGATGGCTTGGAGACCTGGCAGGCCTTCACCGCGCGCGTCCAGCGTGGCCTGCAACGTGTGCTCGAAGGCGCGGGCAGTGGCGACAACATCGCCATCTTCACCTCAGGCGGCACCATTGCGGCCCTGCTCCATCTGGTTACCGGCATTACCCCCAGCCAAGCCTTCGCGCTGAACTGGCAGATCATCAACACGTCGCTCAGCCAACTGAAGTTTCGGGGCCGCGACGTGGCACTGGCCTCCTTCAACAGCCAAGCCCACGTGCAGCTGTTGAGGGCGCCGGAGCTTGTCACCTACCGATGAGCCCGGCTTGTTGTGTCCCTGCGGACGCGAATATAACTTAATAAGGATTACGCCATGAGCGATGTAGCTAAAGCCGTCGAAGCGATGAAAGCAAAGTTCAATCCAGCTGCCGCTGCCGGCCTGGACCTGGTGTTCGGCTTCGACATCACCGACGAAGACAAAAAGTACGCCCTGATCATCAAGGACGGTACTTGTGACATTCAAGAAGGCGAAAACCCAGACGCCAACTGCACCCTGGTGCTGGACAGCGAGACCCTCAAGGGTATCGTCAGTGGCGAGACCGACGGCATGCAGGCCTTCATGGGCGGCAAGCTGCGCGTCGAAGGCGACATGATGCTGTCGATGAAGCTCAGCGAGCTGTTCCCGTCCTGAGTGATGGGCACGCCGATTGATCAAAAAACCGAAGCCTGACCGGCTTCGGTTTTTTTTTGCCCGATCACATCAAGGCGATTGATCCATCAGCAACACCCTCACCTATATGACGGCTGGCACGCTTGTTCCAACGCCGGCAGGCCATTAGATTAGCCAATAGTTGTTGCGAACGAAAATAAGGAAAACGCATGACGCTCACCGATCAGTCCACCCAGGTCCGCCCCGGCGAAGAACTCGACGCGGCCGTCATCGACCCTTATCTCAAGGCCCATATCCCCGGCCTCGAAGGCTTGCCGAGCATCAGCCAGTTCCCCGGCGGCGCCTCCAACCTCACCTACCTGGTCACTTACCCCGGCCGAGAGTTCGTACTGCGCCGCCCGCCGTTCGGGCAGAAGGCCAAGTCGGCCCACGACATGGGCCGTGAATTTCGCATCCTTAATCAGCTCAACAGTGGCTTCCCTTACTGCCCCAAGGCGTACGTGCACTGCACTGACGAGACCCTGATCGGCGGCGAGTTCTATGTGATGGAGCGGGTCAACGGCATCATCCTGCGCTCGGACATCCCGGCTGAACTCAAGCTCGACCCAGCCAGTACCGAAGCTTTGTGCAAAAGCTTCATCGACCGCCTGGTCGAACTGCATCAGGTCGACTATCAAGCCTGCGGCCTCGCCGACCTGGGCAAGCCGGAAGGCTATGTGCAACGCCAGATCGAGGGGTGGACAAGCCGCTATGCAAAAGCCATCACCGACGATGCCCCGCGCTGGGAGCACGTGATTGCCTGGTTGCACGACAAGATGCCCGCCGACCACCCACGCCCCGGCATCGTTCACAACGACTACCGCTTCGATAACGTGATACTCGATGCCGACAACCCAATGCGCATCATCGGCGTGCTGGATTGGGAAATGGCCACCCTCGGCGACCCGCTGATGGACCTGGGCAACAGCCTGGCCTACTGGATCGAGGCAGCAGACCCGGCGCCCGTGCAACTGATGCGCCGCCAACCCAGTAACGCGCCCGGCATGCTCACCCGCCGGCAGTTCGTCGACTACTACGCCGAGCGCGCCGGCATTCGCCTCGACAACTTCGATTACTACTATTGCTATGGCCTGTTCCGCCTCGCCGGCATCGTCCAGCAGATCTACTACCGCTACTACCACGGCCAAACCCAGGACAAACGCTTCGCTCAGTTCATCCACATGAACCGGCTGCTGGAGCAGATGGCCTTGCAGGTGACCCGCACCTCCACGCTCTGACGACAGATAACAAGGAAAACAGCATGTCCAAGACCCACTTGTTCGACCTTGACGGCAAGATCGCCTTCGTTTCCGGCGCCAGCCGCGGCATCGGCGAGGCCATCGCCCATCTGCTGGCGCAGCAGGGCGCCCATGTCATTGTCTCCAGCCGCAAACTGGACGGCTGCCAGCACGTTGCCGACGCGATCATCGCCGCCGGCGGCAAGGCCACTGCGGTGGCCTGCCATATCGGCGAAATGGAGCAGATCCAGCAGGTGTTCGCGGGGATACGCGAACAGTTCGGGCGCCTGGATATCCTGGTCAACAACGCGGCCACCAACCCGCAGTTCGGCAACGTGCTGGACACCGACCTGCTCGCCTTCCAGAAGACCGTGGACGTCAATATCCGCGGCTACTTTTTCATGTCGGTAGAAGCCGGCAAGCTGATGCGCGAACACGGCGGCGGCAGCATCATCAACGTGGCCTCGATCAACGGTGTTTCGCCTGGGCACTTCCAAGGCATCTATTCGGTGACCAAGGCTGCGGTGATCAACATGACCAAGGTCTTCGCCAAGGAATGCGCGCCGTTCGGCATCCGCTGCAATGCCCTGCTGCCGGGCCTGACCGATACCAAGTTCGCCTCGGCGCTGGTGAAGAACGAGGCCATCCTCAACGCCGCCCTGCAGCAAATCCCGCTCAAGCGCGTGGCCGACCCCAAGGAAATGGCCGGCGCGGTGCTGTACCTGGCCAGCGACGCCTCCAGCTACACCACCGGCACCGCACTCAACGTCGACGGTGGTTACCTGTCCTGATCAGGCCTTGATCGCCTGCAAGGTGTAGCTCAAGGGCAGGCGTGACGGCTGGTGGCGCAAACGCCACTCGCCGTCGGCGCCCTTGTCCATCTGCCCAGGCAGCGCTTCCCAAGGGATGCTCGGGTGCTCGACCAGGCCGGTCAGTTGCAGCCCGTGCGCCAGCAAGGCACTGATAACCTCGCCCAGGCCGTGGTTCCACTCATGGGTCTCGGTATGGACGAGGCGCTGGTCGGTTTCGACGTACGTCTGATCGGTGTGCCACACCGTCGGGGTTTCGTGCTCGAAGTACGGATACTCGATCAAAAGGCGGTCCTGGTGGTCTTCGTTGACGGCCATCAGCATCGGGTGGCCATCGCGCAGGAACAGGCGCCCACCCGGTTTCAACAAGGCCGCCACAGCGCGCGCCCACGGCTCGATGCGGGGCAGCCAGCAGAGCGCGCCGATGCCGGTGTAGACCAGATCGAACGTGCCCGCCGGCAGCACCTGGTCGGCGGCGTAGACATCTGACTCCACATACGCGATTGGCGCTGCGCAGCGTTCGGCCAACGCCCGCGCCTGCGCCAGCGAAGCTGCGGAATAATCCAGACCACAGACCTGCGCGCCAAGGCGCGCAAGCGACAGGGTATCGGTGCCGATGTGGCACTGCAGGTGAACGGCGTTGAGCCCGTGGATATCGCCCAGCAGCGGCAAGTCGAAACGAACGGTTTCGGAAAGATGCGCGGGGCGTTCGACCAGCAGTTCGACCTCATAGTCTTTCGAGGCAGCATGCAAAGGGGCGCGCTCGTCCCAGCTGATGCGGTTGAGTTGCAGCGATCGGTCCATGGTTGACGTCCTTGTCTGCTTGTACTGTTTAACTACAGGCACGTCGCCGCAGCAGCACGCCGCTGCAGCGCCACGCCGTCATTTTTTTGCGCGTAGTAATCAACCCGCGCCCCACCCGCCTGCGGATAAACGTCCACGAACGCCTCGGCCTCGCGGGTATACACGGTGAAACCACCCTGTTTGCGCGGCTCCAGGTAGCCGCTGGCATCGTCCCCGAACACCGCCTCTTCCTGCCAACTGAACTGAATGCATTGAGCGACCAATTCTGGCGCCTTGTGCGAATCGAGCTGCGCGGTCGGCTTGCCGCCACGTGCCGTTTCCATGGTCGCGGAAGCGCAACCGACCAGCATCAGTACTGCGGCCATCGGCAGAATCGCTCGCATGTTCAATCCTCAGGGCAAAAAAGAAGGCGACTCTAGCATTGGCGGCACCGCGAGTGAATTGTCGGGCGCATGCTGCTGTCGCAGTAGGAACATGCCGTCACAAGGAAACCGCGATGAAAAAGCATCACCTGATACCCGCCTTGCTGCTCGCCGCCCTGCCCTGCCTGCCGTTGGCCGCTTCTGCCGCCCCGTCCGCCGAAGAAAGCATTACGGGGCCAGAAACCCACAACCGTGAACTCAAGGTGGGTGACAAGGCCCCCGACCAATACAAGCGCGATGATGAGACGATAAAAGACTGGAAGGCCAAAGGCCTGCCCACCCCAGAAAAGGAAAGCCATTGGGTACGCATGGGCGAGCACTACGTGCTGGTGCAAATCACCAATGGGGTAGTGTTGGCGATCCACCCGGCCAGCTGAATCAAATGACCTGCGCCAAGGCCGCCATGTGCACGGTGTTGCGCCCGGCGGCCTTGGCCTGATAAAGCGCTGCATCCGCCTGCGCCAGCAGGCTGGAGGTGCTGTCCCTGGGCCCCGGCACACCGCACCACAGCCCGACGCTGAAACGCAGCTCGATCTCATCACCGGCAAAACGCGCGGGGCTGTTGGCGATCGCTTCGCGCAAACCCTGTAGCGCGGCCATCGCCCCGCTTCTGTCGGTACCTGGCAACAACAGCAGGAATTCTTCACCGCCATAGCGCCCGAGGCTGTCCCCCTGGCGCAAACGCTGCTGCAACTGACGCACGCAATGGCACAACACCTCGTCACCCGCCAAGTGCCCATACAGGTCGTTGATCCGCTTGAAATGATCAATATCGATCATGGCCACGGCCAGGCTGCTCTGCGCCTCGCGGGCGCGGTCCAACTCGACGCCGAAGCGTTCAAGGATCGCCCGGCGGTTGTAGGTGCCGGTCAACACATCGCGCAAGGCCAGGTGCTGCAAGCGCGATTCGCTACGCTCCTTGGCCATCAACACCAGACCGATGGAATACATCATCACCGTGACTGTGCCGATCGCCACCGAAATGCTCTGTTTGAGGTTGCTGGTGTCATAGCGCATTTCCACCGCCGTGCCATTGGCCACCGCCACGGCGCGCATGCCCAACCCGACCAGACTGATCAGCGCACCGATCTGCAGCAGCAGGTGCGCCCTGCCTGGCCGCTCGACGTACCGCCTGGCCCAGTAAAGGATCATCGAGCATTGCAACATCAGCACCAGCGTCGCCAGCAGCATGCGTGGTTCGAGGGTGTCGAGCAGCAGCATCAGCCCCACCAGCATGCACGCCGGAATAATGAAGATCAGCCGCCACGGGATCACTTGCTCACGCACCCGGAACAAGCTGGCCGAATAAAACGCCAGGGCCAGTGACAGCAAGCTGTTGCCCAGGCCATAGCTGAGCCACAGCGGCGCTTGCGCGTAAACGGTGTAGCAGACGTACGCCAAGGCATGCACCAGCAGCCCGCAGCCGGTAAGCAGCAGGTTGTCGCGGCGGTTGCTGCGGCCGACCAGCAGCAGGCAGAAAGCCAGAATGGTCGCTACCAGGGCGACCGCGGCGAACAGCGTGGGGGTGTGGGCGATCATCGTGATTCACCGTGTGGCAGTTTGCCGTCTTGGCTGCGGCTTACCGTGCAGTCTAGGTGCCGACGGCCGGCTCGGCCATGACCGAGCGAGACAGAACAGCAGCCGGCAAGCACGCCACTCATCGCTGGAAGGACAATTTTTTGCCCGCCCAGGAAACCAAATGGATCGATCCCAGTCTCAGGAAGTGTCCCGTAAACCTTTGCGGATCAAGGACCTATATCGTGATGACCCGCCTTGCAAGCTTTTCGCTGATTGCCGCCATCCTGCTGACTGCTGGCTGCCACAGCCATCGCTACCATGACGACGACGATGGCTGGCGTGATCGCGACCGTGGCCATGGCCACCATCATCGGCATGACCGTGACGATGACGACGACCGTCAATACCGCGGTGACCGCTACTACCGCTGAAGCGTCTTTGCAACCCTGACCCGCCGCCCGCTGCGCGGCACCTTAACCTGATGATTCCTTTTGAGGTTCGTACCATGCGTCTGACTCTGCCTTCCCTTGCCCTCGGCCTGCTGCTGTGCCAGGGCGCTTTCGCCGGTGACGGTACCGCCGCCATTGGCGGTGGCCTGGGTGGTGTACTGGGTAACGTTGTCGGCCAACAGATCGGCGGCAGCACAGGCGCTGCCATCGGCGCCGGTGTCGGCGGCGCTGCCGGCAGCGCGGTAGGCGCTCGCAAGGGCAACCGCACCGAGGCTGCCATCGGCGGTGGCCTGGGTTCTGCGGGCGGTTCGCTGCTCGGTGGCAAAGTCGGCGGTTCTGCCGGCTCCACCATCGGTGCCGGCCTGGGTGGCGCGGCCGGTGGTGCCATCGGCAACCACATGGGCGACAACAACGGCAAGAAGCACCACCGTCACCGTCACTGATCCAGGCGATAAACAGGGGCCGCATAGCGGCCCCTTTTGCGTCTTAAACCCTGCAACACATCAACACGCCCTTCATCCCAAGCTGGCACACTGGCTGCTAATGTCTACCGTGCCCCTGTGTGAAGGAACACCCCCTCCCCATGAACCACGAGCTGCTCTGGGTCCTCGGCCTGCTGGCCATCGTCGTCGTCCTCTTCATCATCAACCGCCCGCGCATGGACGTGGTCGCCCTCATGGTGATCCTCGCCCTGCCGTTATCGGGCATCCTCACGGTGGAGCAGGCACTGGCCGGTTTCAGCGACCCCAACGTGGTACTGATCGCTGCCCTGTTCGTGATCGGCGAAGGCCTGGTACGCACCGGCATTGCCTACCGCATCGGCGAATGGATGAGCGAACGCGCGGGCAACAGTGAAGCGCGCTTGTTGGTACTGCTGATGGTGGCGGTGGCGGGCCTGGGGTCGGTGATGAGTTCTACGGGAGTGGTGGCGATCTTCATCCCGGTGGTGCTGAGCATCGCCGCACGCCTCAAGCTCTCGCCCAGCCGCCTGATGATGCCGCTGAGCTTTGCCGGCCTGATCAGCGGCATGCTCAGCCTGGTGGCCACGCCGCCCAACGTGGTGGTGCACAGCGAACTGGTGCGCCATGGCGAACAGGGCTTCAATTTCTTCAGCTTTACCCCGTTCGGCCTGGTGGTGCTGGTGCTGGGCATCGGCTACATGCTGCTCACCCGCCACTGGCTCAACGGCGAAGTGCGCAAGGACGGCCGGGTAGAAACCCGCCGCACGTTGCTTGACCTGGTACTGGACTACAAGCTCAGCGGCCGCGAGCGGCGCCTGCGCATCCGCCCGCATTCACCGCTGATTGGCCACACCCTGGGCGAGCTGGAGCTGCGTACAAAGCATGGCGCCAACGTGATCGGCATCGAGCGCCAGCACAAATTCAGCACACGGGTAATCACCGCCGACTCCAATACCGTGCTGCACCAGGGCGACGTGCTGCTACTCGACCTGTTCGCCAACCGCGACGACCTGCGCAGCCTGTGCCAGACCATGCAACTGGAGCCCCTGCATTTCAAGGCGGCCTACTTCATCGATCAGTCGCAGGAACTGGGCATGGCCGAAGTGTCGCTGCCACCCGGCTCGCAACTGATCGGCAAGAGCATCCTCGAGCTGGCGTTCCGCACTCATTTCGACCTTAACGTGGTCGGCTTGCGCCGCGATCAGGTGGCCATCGAAGAGCAACTGGTGGAAGAAAAGCTGCGCCTGGGCGATACCTTGCTGGTGGTCGGCCCCTGGAAAGCCGTGCGTCAACTGCAGAGCAAACCGCACGACTTTCTGGTGTTGAGCTTGCCCGCCGAGATCGACCAGGTCGCCCCGGCCCGCATGCGTGCGCCGCAGGCCTTGTTGAGCCTGGCGGTGATGGTCGGGCTGATGGTCAGCGGCGCGGTGCCCAATGTGATCGCCGCGCTGATCGGCTGCCTGCTGATGGGCGCAGGCCGGTGCATCGACATGAACAGCGCCTACCGGGCAATCCATTGGCAGAGCCTGGTACTGATCGTCGGCATGCTGCCGTTCGCCCAGGCCCTGCAAAAAACCGGCGGCATCGACTTGGCCGTGACCGGGCTGGTCAGTGTGCTGGGCGGGGCCGGCCCCAGTGCCATTCTTGCCTGCCTGTTTGCCGTGACGGCGGTGATTGGCCTGTTCATTTCCAACACCGCCACTGCCGTGCTGATGGCGCCGGTGGCAATCAGCACGGCCACGCAACTGGGCATGTCGCCCTACCCCTTCGCCATGACCGTGGCCCTCGCCGCATCGGCTGCGTTCATGACGCCCGTCTCGTCACCGGTCAACACCCTGGTGCTGGGCCCGGGGCAATACCGGTTCGGTGATTTCGTCAAAGTCGGCGTGCCATTCACCTTGCTGGTAATGCTGGTGACTGTGGTGATGGTCCCGTGGTTCTTCGGCTTGTAAGGAAATCGACTGGGGATACCGGCAATTTGGCATTATCTTGCAGGATCGCGGCAGATTGACATCAAGTACCCTGTCGAAACACACTGACACGTAATTGCCCCAGGTGCTTCAAGCCGTTGTCCTGGATTTCGTTTCCGCTTGCCGGTCGAGTTCATGGTTTTTCCAGCCCAATCGCGCTTGTTGCCCTATGTCGCGCTGCTTTGCCTCACGTTTGCCCTGACCCTCGGCGGCATCCTGGCACGCCCCATCGAGTCCCTCTCCCTGTTCTGGCCGGTGAATGCGGTATTGGTCGGCGTGCTGTTGCGCTACCCCCGCCAGGCCAACGCCCTCGGCTTCATGCTGGTGTGGCTGGCCATGGTGCTGGCCGACCTGCTGTGCGGCAGCGCCTGGAAGCCGGCGTTGTGGTTCAACCTGTGCAACCTCGGCATGGTGTTCACCGTGTGGCAGTTGTTGTCACGCGTGCCGCGCCTGCACCGACGCATGCGCAGCCCGCATGGCGTACTCAGTGTGTTTGCCGCGTGCGCCGCTGGCGCAATGGTTGCCGCGAGCCTGGCCTCGGTGATGGCCGCACCGTGGTTCGAGCAATCGCTGCAGGCCACCTGGCTGGCCTGGTTCAGTGAACAGTTCTCGACCGGCGTACTGGTGCTGCCGGTGCTGCTGACGGCGCCCTCAGTGCGGGCGATGGTGCGCAGTGGCGCCCAGGCAGTGCGTTTGCCGCCGCTGCTGGTGCTGCTTGGCTCCCTGGCCTTCAGCATCGCCTTCGGTGGGCCAGGGGCGATCGCATTCCCGATCGCCGCCCTGCTGTGGTGTGCCTGGACCTACCCGCCGTTTCTGGTCTCAATGCTGACGCTCACTGCCGGCAGCACCCTCATCGTCGCAGTCGCGCAAAACCTCATGCACTTCAGCGTGCCGCAGAGCGAACCCGGGGTTACCACCCTGATGTCGGCGCGCCTGGGCATCGCCATGCTGGTGCTCGGGCCGCTGGTGGTGGCCTGCGTCAGCCAGGCCAACCGCAGCCTGATGGCACGTCTGGCGCACCAGGCCACCATCGACCACCTGACCGGGGTACTGACCCGCAGCGCGTTCACCCGCCGCGCCAATGCACTGCTCGACAGCCGCCAGCAACATGCCCAAGCGCTGCCGCTGACGTTGATGATGCTGGATATCGATCACTTCAAGGCGATCAACGACGCGCATGGCCACGCAATCGGTGACCAGGTACTGCGCCAGTTCGCCCGCACCCTGCAAGACCAGTTGCACGAAGGCGAACTGTTCGCGCGCATGGGCGGCGAGGAGTTCGTCGTGATCCTCCCAGGCCTTGCGCCAGATCGCGCCAAATTCACTGCCGAACGCCTGCGCCGGGCCGTACAGGACCTGCATGTGGTGCACGCCGACCATCGCCTGCAAATCACCGTGAGCATCGGCCTGGACGGCTGCGCTGCCGACACCCCGGCGCCGAGCCTGGACGAGCTGCTGGCGCGCGCTGACCAGGCGCTGTACCGGGCCAAGGCGCATGGCCGCAATCGCGTCGAACAGGCCGAAGCACAGCGCCAGGTGGTCTGACTCAACCGGCCAGCAAATCCCAGGACAGCTTGGCAATCAATACGCACAGCAAAATCAGGAACAGCCCACGCACGAAACCTGCGCCCTTGCGCACCGCCAGCCAGGTGCCGGTCAACGCACCGAGGATGTTGCAGGCCGCCATGGGCAAGGCGATGGCATACAGCACGTTGCCCGACGGCACGAAGAACACCAGCGCCGCCAGGTTGGTGGCGATGTTCACCACCTTGGCCGAAGCCGAAGCGTGCAGGAAGTCCAGGGCAAAAAAACGAATGAACAGAAAGATCAGGAAGCTGCCGGTCCCTGGCCCGAACAGGCCATCGTAAAAACCAATGGCCCCACCGATCAGCACCGCCAGGCATTGCTCCTTGCGGCCGATCTGCGTGGGCTTGTGCAATGTGCCGAAGTCCTTTTTGCAGAACGTGTAGATCGCCATCAGCACGATCATCACCAGCACGGCCGGGCGCATCACGCTGGGCGGCACCAGCGATACCGTGGCGGCGCCGACAAACGACATGACAAAGGCGCTGAGCGCTGCCGGCACGATCAGCCCCCAGTCCAATGTGACCTTGCGGATAAACGAGCGGGCCGCAAAGGCAGTGCCGCACACTGAGGCCAGTTTGTTGGTGCCGAGCAAGGCCGCCGGTTGCGCGGTGGGCAGCACGTTGAACAGCGCCGGGATCTGAATCAGCCCGCCACCGCCTACGGCGGCATCGATCAAACCAGCGGCAAAGGCGAACACAGAAAGTACAGCGATATCCATCATGACGCGGCTCCAGGCAGTAAGACAGGCTGCAAGGCTAATCAAAGTGCCGCGCTTGTGTTGAAATGCCACATTGCGAAAACTGCAATGAGGAGCAGGCAATGGCCTTGGACATGCTGCGGGAGATTCAGGCGTTCGTCAGTGTCGCCCACAAGCGCAGCTTCGTCGCGGCGGCACGCGCCCTGGGGCGTTCACCCAGCGCGGTAACCCGGGCGGTGCAAACCCTGGAAGACAACGCGGGCAGTAAACTGCTCAACCGCAACGCCAACGCGGTGACCCTGACTGAAGCCGGCGAGCGCCTGCTCCCCCATGCCGAACGCTTGCTGGATGTGCAACGTGATGCAGTCGACGAGTTGGCCGCGCTAAGCGGTAGCGCCCAAGGCTGGATTCGATTCGCCGTGCCGCAATTGCTCGGTGAGCATGTGCTGCCCCGGGTGCTCGCCGACTTCTCCCAGCGCCATCCACAGGTGACACTGGACGTGCAGTACAGCGATGCCGCCCTGGACCCGCTGCTGGACAAGTTCGACTTCGTGGTGCGCGGCGCTTTTCCGCAATCCAGCGAGCTGATCGGCTATCCGCTGTGGGGTTACCAACGCCACCTGTATGCAAGCCCGGCTTACCTGGCCAGGGCCGGCAACCCGCAACACCCAGAAGACCTGGAACACCACGCACTGATTCTGCATACCGCCCCACGCATACTCAAAGCCTGGCATTTCTGCCGAGATGGCCAGATCACCAGCCTGCGCCCCACGCCACGGTTTCGGCTGGGTTCCGGCGATGCGGTGTACCACAGCGCACTGGCCGGGGCCGGTATCGCCCGCCTGGCGGCCTGGGTGGGCGAAGCCCAGGTCAAGACTGGCCGCCTGGTACGGGTATGCCCGCACTACCGCCTGACTTCAAGCACCGGCCAAGACCCACAAATGCACGCGCTGTACCCGGCCGGAGAGTTGCCCGCGCGGGTTCGTGAGCTGCTGCAGGCCCTGCGCCGTGCCGGCCTGTCGGCCTAACGGCGACGGCTCAAAAGGACTGTTCAAATTCTGCTCAATTTAACAGAGCCCGCTTCCGGCTTGGCTTACAGCATTTTATCCACAGACCTACCCACGTTTTTTGTGGACAGATTTCCCAGCGCAAAGAACGACTTATCGCACATGCAGCAACGCTGTATTGGCCAGCCTGACCAACTCAATCCACTCAAGCGTGCTGATCTCACCCGCCTGCTCCAACACGCCCGCGCTGCGCAGTGCCTCGTCATACGCGTCCTCATCGAGCGTGCCTTCAGCGAGAAAATGGCTACGCCACTCCAGCATGGCTGAAGTGCCTTTCTTGCATTCCATGTGTGTTTCGACTCCAAGGCAAAAGACCGGCCCGTCAACCTGGGCCGCATGACGGCGGCGGGAGATTACACGAGCCATTCGCACTTGAGAATTACTTGCAGGTACCACTGATCAGTCATGGTGAATGAACGGGGTAGCCGGGGGCGCAGGCGGGTGGGCCCATCTGGCGAATCAGACGGGCCGCGAAGGGAGGAGTCGGGTGAAAGTCAGCTTGGCGGGATGGTGCCCAAAATACCTATCAGAATGGTCAGGAGCAGAAAACCACCCAGGAACAGCGTCAGCTTGCCCATCGGAACCTCTACAGTGTGATGCGGGGATGGGCCTATTGTCGGTCCATGGCTGATACGGTTACAGATGCAGGTTTGTAGAAAAAAAGCGGATCAGATGCCAGTGATCAGCACCGTGGTGCGCCCCACCTCAACTCAGTTGTTCCAGTTTTGCCAGCGGCAACCAACCGAACTCATCATCGTCATGGCGCCGGCACCACATCCAGCCATTGAGCGAGCGCACTTTCTGCACCAGTTGCCCGGGGTCGGCATCCAGTTCATGGGCCGAGTAGTGATCAAGCGCCCTGCCTTTCTCCACACTGAACCGCTCGATCAATTGCGCCGGCACCCACCCCGGCTCCTGCCCAGGGCATGAACACAGGTACCAGTCCTGCCAGCCCGGCTCGCCTTCATAGCGCGGGCCGATATCCAACAGCGTGCCTTTGGCAAAACGAATCGGCCTTGGGTATTCGCTGCGGTGGCGCTCGATCACGACGTAATGCATAGGGCCTCTCCTTGGCCTGGGGGAAATTATCGATCGTAGCAGAAGCGGTCTGACACGCCGCGACGGCATGGTTGTATCTTTATGTGTACAAACTGAGACCTGATACACAAGAACGTTTCCTACAGCTAAATCAGACATACCCTCGATACAGAGGTCCTCTTTACTGGCTTGCATCAACCCATACCTATGGCCTTGCCAAGGAGATGCCCGATGCTTGCCCATCACTCGACACCTTCAAGCCACCCAACACGCCGCATCCGCCACCTCCTCGCCTGTGCCCTTCTTCCCCTTGGCCTGATGGCTACTGCCGCCTGCTCGGCTGCGTCAGCACCGGCTCAGGCAACAGCCACCTCAGCGGAGCGCTTCGGCCCACTCAAGCACGTTGAAGCTGGCGTTCTCGATGTGGCCTATGTCGAGCAAGGCCCAGCCGACGGCCCTGTGGTCATCTTGCTGCATGGGTGGCCCTACGACATTCACAGTTTCGAGGCGGTGGCACCGAAGCTCGCCGCAAAAGGCTACCGCGTGCTCGTGCCGTACGTACGGGGCTATGGGCAGACCCGCTTCCTTTCAGCGCAGACCCTACGCAATGCCCAGCCCTCGGCCCTGGCCAGCGACGTCATCGCCTTCATGGACGCCCTCCACATCCAGCACGCCGTGCTCGCTGGTTTCGACTGGGGCGCCCGTACTGCCGACATCGTCTCGGCCCTATGGCCCGAGCGGGTCAAAGCACTGGTGTCAGTCAGTGGCTACCTTATTAGCAGCCAGGAAGCCGCCAAGGCGCCGCTCCCCCCCAGTGCCGAACTGCAATGGTGGTACCAGTACTACTTCGCCACCGAGCGTGGCCAAGCCGGTTACGACAAGAACCGCCATGCGTTCGCCAAGCTGATCTGGCAGACCGCCTCACCCAAGTGGGCCTTTGATGACACCACCTTTGAGCGCAGTGCCAAGGCGCTGGACAACCCCGATCAGGTTGCCATCACCGTGCACAACTACCGCTGGCGCTTGGGGTTGGCACAAGGCGAGGCCCGCTACGCCCCACTGGAAGCGAAACTGGCCACCTTCCCCAGCATCAGTGTGCCGACCATTACCTTGGAAGGTGATGCCAACGGAGCACCGCACCCACCGGCAGAAAGCTATGCACAACGCTTCACCGGCAAGTACGCGTACCGCCTGATCAGTGGCGGCATTGGCCACAACCTGCCCCAAGAAGCCCCCGATGCGTTCGCTCAAGCAGTGATCGACGCGGACCACCTGTAGTCACCGACGTGTTTCCCGCGTCAGCAGCCCCTACTTCAGGGGCTGTAATTGCTACATAAGGTTTCACAACGTTCGGTGACCCTGCTTTACACCGCTGCTGGCGACGGCGCGACCTAAATTGCTCGAAACCCTTGAGCCTGGGGCGTTGAGAACCTTATGCAGCACACGATTTGAAACGGTCAGATGCGAAGTTTGTAGGATCTTTACCCGTACATCGTAGGAGAAATCCAAGCAGTGGCATTTCCCTGTATGAAACATCAGTTTCATCGGCAAAATCGAGCTGCTACGGTCCCATTTTCCTACAACGGCACGGATGCCCACCGCATGAGAAAAGCATGGACCCGTTCGACGCCTCGGCCCTGAAACTGCAAAAGAATTTGCTCAACCTGCGACAGTCGCGTGATCGATTTAGAAAGGAGGGCTATGACAAGGAAGCCGATGACCTTGAGAAGTCGATCGCGCGAATAGAGGCGGTGTTGAGCAAGATGTCGGGCACGGTCAAACCACCGACCTTGCAGTAGCCCCTGTTCAGCCAGCGGCCAGCGCATCAGTGATTTCTAGCGTCTGCGCGGGTAAGCTCTTTGCTCATGCCTTCGTACGGGAATAGGGAAATGAGCGTTGACTGGCACGCAGGGCCGATCACCAGAAGCACCCCGCTGGACAAACACTACCGGAGCACGCAAAAAGTTCGACGGTTCCTAACGGATGAGTGCGGAAGCGCATTCAAGTTTGATCGCGCCTTCATGGCCTGGATCAGGAGCGGCGAGCCGTTGACGATGGGCGACGTGGCTGACGGGTGGATACGTACCCATCTTTGAAGCTGGCACGCTGAGGGTGAGGGTTAACTCAAGCAGAGGGACTCGGTAACGTGCAGTAATACACCGAGCCCAGGCGGGGTGGGTTACCGAGATAATATCCATCGATGATGCAGGGCCACTCCCTCGATGGCCTGATGAACAATGGACTGCTCAGGACGCTTTATCGATGACGAGCTGGAACGCTTTCTATGAGCGCACGGACAAACGCGCTCCCTCCCCGCTGCTCAATTACGCGATCGACCACGTCAGAGATCAATACCCCCGTCACGCAGTCGACCTGGGGTGCGGCGCCGGCAATGAGGCTTGGCAGCTCATCCAGGCAGGCTGGCATGTTCTGGCAATCGACAAAGAACCTGAAGCCATCGCCAGGACGATCCGCAAGTGCTCTTTGAGCGACGCCCGCATGCTCGACGCGAAAGTCGCAGACTTTGAGCACCTCACCGAGTTGCCTGCCTCGAACTTGATCCACGCCGGCCTTTCACTGCCTTTTTGCCACCCTGGCCGATTCGATTACCTCTGGAGCCAGGTGCGCAATGCACTACTGCCAGGTGGCGTCTTCGTGGGCCACTTCTTCGGCCTGAGGCACAGCTGGGCGAGCCAAGTGCAGATGTCATTTCAAAGCGTGGAAGACGTTCAGCGGCTATCACAAGGGCTTGAGGTTATTCTGTTGCGTGAAACGGAATCCCCTATGGTCATCGACTCTGAATCCGTGAATTGGCATCGGATCGATGTGATCGTGCGCAAGATGCACTCCGCCAAGGCTGACCAAGCCTAATGACCCGAACCGTATCCCCTTTACGCCTTATGTCGTTCTCTGCTGGAAGCCCTAATGAACAAATTGATCCTGCCTGTCGCCATCTTCTTTAGCGTACTCATCGCTGGGAAGGCCTCCGAGCATTTTGGCCTGGAGGGCAGCTGGAAAATCGGCCTGCTTTGCGTTGTAGCGGCTGCCGTGCAGATCGCCGTGACCCGTTTCCAGCGCCTGCAACAGCAAAAAGTGCAACGCTGACCCTGCGACGGAACCGCCCTAGCCCGCCTTGGCGGGCTTTCTTTTGCCCGTTGAAATCAGAATCGATATCCCCGGTTCGCGAGAGCAAACAAAAGGGAATTGGCCTCACCATCAATCCAACTGTCTGCCTCAGCACCCGCACAGCCAGATGATCGCGGATCCGTTTTGTACGTTCATTTCTCGAATGACGCCCACTGCTTTACGCAAATCAAAACAACGAAAGCGGGTAGTTAATGATTAGGCGGTTTTCATTGAAACTAGTATTAGTCCCCCACGCTCGACGCAGTGTCGAATTTCGCCATTTGACGTTCAGGTCTTTAAGCGCGCCAGACTGGAAAACATAAGCCAGTTCACTCTCCCTGCCCCACTCCTCGACGTCAGTCTCAGTACCCACATGAATACCGCTACCCTTGATGTACCGGTTCATAAGGGTCAGCCCGGGCACGCCCAGTGCCGCGAAATTATAATCATGTCGCAACTGCCAAGAGCGCTCATTAGCATTTTCGTAGCTAGAGTTAAAGCTATCATTGGCCAGTGAGCCACCCGACGTGCCGTTGACTTTCATCCAACCGTCCTGACCAGAGACCTTTTGCAACCCGATATAAAATGTGTTTGCACCATACTTGGCGGAAAACAACCCAGACCCTGTACGGTTATCAAGATCTCCCGCCAGAGATCGCCCCTCATCCTTACCAGTGAACCATTGTAAATTGGCACCCAGCGTCCAGTCGCCAACGGATTGGCTATGGGTGAGTTGCACCATCTGCTGACTATAGATATCTTTCAACTCAGCCCCCCACACGCCGAGCATCGTCCGCTTGTCATTGAACGTATACTCGCCACCCAGGAAGTTGAACCGATCAGAGGTGACGCCCGGTTTCTGCGCGAGGAACATATCCTCTATGCTGGCATCATTTCGCGGGCTGTTAGCACGGAATTGCCCGCCGTAGAGGGTAACATTTTCGATTTCTCGAGAAGTAATCTGTGCACCGCGGAACGTCTGGGGTAACGACCGGCCGTCATCTGAACGCAAGATTGGCAGCGTGGGCATCCATTCGCCGACCTTGAGCTCTGTAGAAGAGAACCGCGCTTTACCTGCAATTGCCAAACGCCCGTAATCATCGGCCGCGCGGCCATCGTCATGAATGGGCAGCAATTGTGTTCCTCGGGTGCCACGCCCACTGTCTAACTTCACGGCGAACAGCCCCAGGGCGTCAACGCCAAAGCCCACCGGCCCCTGGGTAAAGCCCGACTTATAACTCATGATAAAAGCTTGACTCCACTCTTCTGCTTTGCCTTGAGTGGCAGCGTCGCTGACAAAGTTACGATTAATGTAAAAATTACGTAGCGCCAGCGCAGCAGTTGAACCCCCTATGAATCCAGCCTCGGTTGCCTGCACGCAGACTGCCGTACTGAGAAGCGGCAGAACAAAAAACATCTTTGCGTTATTGTAAATATATTCGGATGCGCGGATTTTCATTTCTTATTATTTCCATCACAGACATTCAATATAAACGCAGCTTTTCACGCCGAGTATTCATTCAACGAGGTTTTATACAACGCTTTCTATTATTTGACGCCCCCTTTAAGCAGAGGGTTCTTCCGTTTTAATGAATAGCGCAAGCCTGCATAATCTCAGGCTTATTGCCGCGCCTCCGTGGCGCAGCGCGTGGCTAAGCGCTGGCGCGCTATTGTTGCGACATCCAGCAGACGGCGACGGCCGAGCCCCTCAATTCGTGAGCGCAGGCCAAACTCCCAGTACCCTCTATAAAGTCGAAAAATGAGCACGCCAAAGACAAAGCGCATGGCACTTGGCGAGGCGCGCCCAGAAGAGGAAAACGATCAAGCACTACCTGCAGTGTCGCTGCAGGTCAGCAATCTCAACCCGCGCTGGAAGGTGTCTTGCAGCGGGTGTATTCCAGTTGGTAAAGCGTGGTGGCGAGCTGCTGCTCAGGGTCGTCCAGCAGGCTGCTCAACTCCGCGACCAGTCGCTCTCTGATATGTCCGACATAGTCAGCGGCGCAACCTTCGATCATGATGATCCAGGATGGAATTTCAGTGCCCTCTGATCGGGCCTTCTTCTCCGCAGTCTCAACCTTGCTGACGGCTTCATCAGCGGTGCAGAAGTGGATACCGGTGATCCCTTGTGCGTCGACCAGCGGGGGCAACATTCGATCGCGCAATGCTTGCAGAACGTCCGTGTAGCGCTCGACGGCGACATTGAAGCGCAGGGTCACCAAATAAGCGCCATTACCCACACCGGCCGTGTAATGAACGTCGCAAATTGATCGGGCGACATTACGGTATGACTGCACGACTTTCTGTGTCCATGGCGTCGGCGCATTTAGGCGAGCCAGATAATCTGGCCCCCCCAGCACCTCGACAGAATCAGCCTCGTACAGATTGAAATAGGCAGGCCCAGCATCGAGCGCGATGTATCGTCGCCCCCGCTGAAATCCCGGAATCGCCGCGCGCTCTGGCATGTGTTCACGGTTATGCCATTCGTAGAACTCATCCCGCGCGTCGGGCATAAGATCATGCCAAATTGCAACCACGCCTGTTCCTGCAAAGCTCATGTCTTATTCTCCGGCATTAATCAACGTTTGGATGACGGCCCGCAACCCAGGCAGCTCCCATTTCCGCTACATACGGCACTACCGCCTGAGACTGTTCGCCCAGCCCTGTGCCCCCTACGCGCATGACGTCACCCGCCTTGAGAAACACATTTGGTTTCTGTCCAAGCCCAACACCAGGTGGTGTCCCGGTGATAATCACATCACCCGGCATGAGCGGCATGAAACGGCTCAGGTAAGAAACGATGTGCGCGACACTGAAAATCATGGTCCGAGTGTTACCGTTCTGATAACGCTTGCCGTTCACTTCCAGCCAGAGGTCGAGGTTCTGCGGATCGGCGATTTCATCGCGAGTCACCAACCAAGGGCCAAGTGGCGCGAAGGAAAAGCTGCTCTTACCCTTGGTCCATTGCCCTTCGTACTCAAGCTGATAGGCGCGTTCGGAGACATCGTTAGCCAGGCAGTATCCGGCGATATGATCCAGCGCCTTGCTTTCTTCTACGTGCCAGGCGGGTGAACCAATCACGATGGCCAGTTCAACTTCCCAGTCGAGCTTCTTCGCATCACCCGGCAGAATCACAGGGTCGTTTGCACCGCTGATAGAGCCTGTGTGTTTATTGAATACAACAGGCTGGCTCGGAATAGGCGTGTTGGTCTCGGCGGCATGGTCAGAATAATTGAGGCCGATGCAGATCAGGTTCGGCACACTGCCCACACACGGCCCCAGACGCGATCCAGCAGGCGCGAACGGCAGACGCTCAATGTCGACGCCCCGCAGCTTCTCGATGCTGGACGGCGACAGCGCCGCTGCATCGATGTCATCGACAATGCCAGTGAGATCCCTGACCTGTCCTTGAGCATCCAAAATTCCAGGCAGTTCTTGTCCAGGCAAACCGAAACGAACCAAGCGCATACGTTACTCCTCAAGCGTTGAAAAAAAGACAGACAGTGAACCTGCCTCGCCGAACTGGATGTCCAGCGGCTGGTGAGTGGGAACTTCGAGTACCCCTGCATAGGAGCCGGTGATCACGACCTGACCCGCTTGCAGATCAATACCCCGTGCAGAAAGAAAATTTGCAAGCCAGACGATCGGTGCGACGGGGTCATGATCCGGGTGAGTGCCGGCAACGCTCACAGGCTCGCCACCCGGATAACTAAGCGTTACATCAAGGTGAGTGGGCAAATTGTTCGAGGTTAGTGAAACGGCACGTGCCCCCAGGACTAGCCCCTGGTTGAACAACCCGTCAGCCAGCAACTGCTCAAACGTAACTTTTTGCGGATCGGTGTACCGACTGTCGATCACCTCCAGCGCAAGGTGTACCTGGCTGATAGAGCGCGTTATGTCGTCGGCCGTGTAAGGCGCCGCGCGGGCAGGAAGGCCGACCCCTAACACGCATGCAAGCTCAGGTTCGATTCGCACCTTGGAAGTTGCGAAGCCCAGGGAGTATTGGTCGCAGCTCACGATGCTATCGGTGTAGATAGGCGCGACTATCCACTTGCCGGGCTTGGGCAATGCGCATTTCCATCCGCCCACTTTTTTCCCGGCCAGCACACCGACATGCTGCTGTATCTCGAAGCCTTGCTCTAGGCTCAGTGAAATCTCATTGCATGGCAGGGCATCTAATTTATTACCCGTTTGGCGTGCGTTCACGAGGTGCGCGGCGGCTTGCAGAAGGATGGATTCAGGCGCATCGGCTGATTGACTGAACTTATCCATGCACTTCATCCCTGCACACTGGATTGCCGAGGCCATACCGTACCGAGCTGGTTCGCAGCATCCTCGAGCAGTGCATGCAAATCCTCGTAGCGGTCTGGATGCATGCGCAACACCGGACCGGCGATACTCATGGTCCCGACCACAATTCCAGATGGAATGAGCCTCACCGGAACCGCGATTGCCCACACGCCGGCCTCAGCCTCTTCCACAACGAGTCCGTAGCCCCGTGCTCTGGTCGCCGCCAAGTCGGAAAGTAAGCGTTCGACAGTATTGATAGCCCGAGGACCCTTGCCTGTACCCTGGTCTTTGCCCAGACCGTCGCGGATAGCAATCTCGACAGCTTGCTCGTCAGGCATAGATGCAAGCCAGGCTTTGCCATTAGCGGTGGTGTACAGATTGATAGGCTGATCCATGGCGGGCGAGTACATCAACCCAGGTGCAGCGCCTTGAGCCGAGGCCAGCCAGGACAAACCGCCCTCGCATACGACAGTTAGGCGTACCAGCTCATGGGATAAAGACGCTACATTTTCAATGATCGGCTGAACAAGCTCCGGCAAGCCGATGCCGTTCAGATAACGCTGCCCCAAAAGCGCCAATTTGAGTGTCAGACGGTATTGGGATGTCGCCTCATCCTGCTCGGCCCACCCTTGCTCCACCAATTGTGCAAGCACACGGTGCGCAGGCCCCTTTTCCATCCCCAATTCACCTGCAATATCGGACATTCGCATCCAGCGGGCCTCACGAGCCAGCAGCTCGATAGCCTCAAGGCAACGATCAACAGCACCTTTAACGACTCTCATGGAATTATTCTCAGCTGGTTTTGAGCAGCGCCGACGAAAATGTCACGCCGTTCTATCTGGAACACAGTTACAATAGTAATCATCACGCGATCGTCAAGTCAACGCAAATACGTTCAGTCGCTTGCCCCCTCCCCAACTGCTTATCTACACCCGACTCACTAGAAGTACAGCGATGAGGCTGCATTCACGCTGGCGGGCCTTCCACTCCCTCAAACCATGAATGGCTCGTAAACAGCCGGCCTAAGGGCGGCCGACTCATGAACCTGAACCGTGCCAGCACGCTTGACAAAGGCAATGCTCGGGAACAACATTACAAATGGAACGACGTTACAATAACAAAATTACGGTACCGGAGACACTTCATGAGCCATGGCATCCCGAGCGATCCACACCCCAAGCGTCAGTCAAGGAAGGCCGCAGCTAGCGGCTGGATCGGCTCGGCGTTGGAGTACTACGACTTTTTCATTTATGCGACTGCCGCTGCCCTGCTTTTCCCGCAACTGTTTTTTCCAACGGACGATCCAACCGTAGGAATCATCGTTTCACTCGCTAGCTTCGGCGTTGGGTATATCGCACGACCTATAGGAGCAGTGGTGCTAGGGCACTTGGGTGACCGCCATGGCCGCAAGACAGTATTGGTCTACTGCATGTTCTTGATGGGCTTCTCGACCATGTGCATTGGCTTACTCCCGACCTACCAGCAGATCGGCGTGTGGGCTCCCGCAATACTGATTATCTTGCGTTTGATCCAAGGGTTCGCGGTTGCCGGTGAAGTGTCTTGCGCAAGCTCTATGACCATGGAGCATGCACCTGACGGGCGCCGTGGTTACTTCGCAAGCTTTACCCTTCAAGGCGTGCAAGCCGGGCAACTGCTCGCGGCGGCGGTTTTCCTGCCGCTCGCCCAATTCATGCCTGCGGATGACTTTGCGTCATGGGGTTGGCGAATTCCCTTCTTGCTTAGCGCTGTGGTGCTTGTGGTCGGATGGATCATCCGCCGCGAAGTACATGAGGCCCCAGTCTTTGCTGAGGCGCGAGCACAGGACAAGCCTCGTAAATTGCCAGTAGTCGAGGTACTCACCGAAAGCTGGAAGGATGTGTTGCGTGTCATCTGCATGGCACTCTCTGCAGTACTTGCAATCCTCGCCTCCGTGTTCGGCGCCACCTATGCAGTCCAGCCTGCTTACGGTATTGGTTTTCCCTCCGGCTTGTTCATGTGGATTCCTGTCCTGGGCAATTTGTGCGCTGTGATACTTATCCCATTCGTCGGTAAACTCTCTGACAGAATTGGCCGTCGCCCCCCGGTGATAGTGGGCGTGCTCTGCGGCGGTCTCTTGTCGTTTGGATACCTCTATGCAATCAGTATCCACAATCTCTGGCTGTCTCTGATTCTCTCGCTTCTCATGTGGGGCGTGGCCTACCAAGGTTTCAATGGTGTTTTCCCAAGCATGTTCCCTGAGCTGTTCCGCACACGGGTACGCGTCACTGGTATGGCCATCGGTCAAAACATCGGCGTGGCATGCACTGCGTTTCTACCAGCCCTGTTCGTATCGGTTGCGCCGCCTGGCACCGAAAATATCCCCCTGAAAATTGGAGCGCTGACTTTCGGTATCTGTGCCATCTGCGCCATTGCGGCGTTTACTACCCGCGAAACGTTCCGTATTCGTCTGAGCGAACTGGGTGACCCCAACGCTGTGCCAATGTCGAAGGAGGAGTACGAACTGCTGCGGGAAAAATCCAATCCCAGATCGAGCACTAGCACCCCCAATCAAGCGCTCAAAAATCAACTCCAGTGATGCCCGACTGACAACCAGAACCATCACTCTCAACGTGTTGCGCAGTTGCTCTGCGCAGCACGTTAAGCACCCCGGCGATAAACGTGTGCGCCGCCAGCAAGAAAGTCCAACAGCTGCGAGCTGGCAATTGGCATGCCCCCGTCAACTACAGTAGGTTCACATGCATCCACTCATCACCGGCACAACGCGCATCTATGGATTGATAGGTGATCCGCTCAAGAGCGCCAAATCCCCGATGCTGCTGAATAGGCTATTCGCCGAAGCACAGTCTGACGCCGTCTGCATTCCATTGGAGGTTGGTACGCAGGGCCTGGCCGAGTTCGTAAAAGGCGCGCGCGCAATCCGCAACCTCGCTGGACTGCTGGTTACCATGCCGCACAAGCAAACCATGCTTGAAGTCGTAGACATTCTTCACCCTACCGCGCGCCAGATCGGCGCAATCAATGTGGTTCGCTGCGACAAGGACGGTCGCTGGGAGGGAGCTGTGTTCGATGGGCTCGGCTGCGTACTGGGCATGCAGCGTCAGGGTGTTTCTCTACACGGGAAATCAGTTCTCCTGGTCGGAGCAGGGGGCTCGGGAAGGGCCATCGCTTTCGCCGTTGCCGCTGCTGGCGCCCGCTCACTGACCATTTCAGATTTGGATCCGCTCCGCGCCGCTGACTTGGCGCAAATCGCTGGCAAAGAAGGGGCGTGCAACGTACAAGCAGGGCCTCCAGATCCTACAGGTCATGACATCGTTATCAATGCTACCCCGCTTGGCATGAACCCTGATGATCCGATGCCAATAGAAGCAACGCGGCTGAACCCAACCACGGTGGTGGTCGACATCATCACTCGAGCCGAGCCGACCGCTTTATTAATTGAGGCACAAACACGCGGATGCAAAACCCTTGACGGCCAGCCCATGCACGTAGGCCAGGCCTTGCTGGCTCTTAGTTTCTTGGGTTTTGAAGACATCGAGCGCCGTTACTCGATGGGATTGTAGCCTCCCATACCCCTCCCCTGACTGCCAGCCCTCACCCTCTTCACTACCCGAATCAGAACATTCTACGATGCGCATGCTTTCGGCATGCGCGCACCCCTCACGCCGACTGCTATTGCTCCACAGCGCCGGCACAGCGCTCAGCGCCCGATCAAAAAGTAACTTACTTCCGTTCATAACAGGGTCGTGATAGGCTGTTTTGCAACCTCAAAAATGTCGCTTGCGCGCTATTCTTTCGCGGTTCGATACGTAACCTCCATGGCACCGCAGGTTTGTCAAACATACTTAATTTATAAAGGTGGATGTTTGAAAGTCGTTCTCCTAGAAGTCAGCCACTGGCACACCCCGCTCTATCTCGATGCGCTTGAGCGCTTGCCTGATGTAACGGTCACGGCGGTGTCCGACGCAACGGGGTCGCGGGGTCCCGCTCTCGCCCAGCGTTTCGGAGCGCAACTTTACGATCACTGGGAAACCCTGCTGGAAAACGAGGAAGCTGATTTTGCCTTCGCCTTTGGCCCGCATGATGAGCTGTATGCCATGGGCGAGGCATTGATCGAGCAAAAGATCCCCTTCGCGATGGAAAAGCCTTGCGGGCTAACCCAGCATGAGGTGCTGGACCTTTACCAACGCACCGAAGCCAACGGTCTGTTCGTGGCGGTGCCGTTGATATGGAGGCACAGTGAATTACTGAACCGCCTAAAACAAGAAGCCAGGCAGAGTGAAGCCAAGTGGAGAACCCTGGCGTTTCGATTCAACGCTGGCCCGCCTGGACGCTACCTGGCTAACAGTTGCTCTTGGATGCTTGAGCCAAAACGATCGGGGGGCGGATGCACGATCAATCTCGCCCCTCATTTCGTCGATCTGGTTGAGGAAATCTCCGGAGAGGCGATTCGCAGCGTGTCGGCAGTGATGTATCGCGATTCGTTACTGACAGCAGTAGAGATCGGCTCGTTGATGACCTTGGTGACCGAGAGTGGCTGCATCTGCACTATCGAAACGGGGTACAATTATCCCGCCAATACACCCGAGCAGCGGGAGTATTCATTTTCAATGTCAACTGATCAGTTCTATGCGCGCTCTACCGCTGACGGCTTGCGACTGGTCGACGCGGCCGGGCAGGCAAGTGACCTGCACATGAGCTTGAACTCTGACGTGTATTACGACAACTTCGTAACCGACATCCTCGCGCCTGACCGAGACGTTGCTTATACAGGCGCCGGGTTAGCAACCATGCACCGCGTCATGCGCATCATCGAGGCGGCCTATGAGTCAGATCGCCTGGGTGGCGCCCCCATCACCCTATAATGCCCTGACGCGAAACAAAGGACTAAAAATTGTCACATATAGGCCGCTACTTCAATACTCTGGAACTGCTCCTTTCCCATCCAGGCGGCCTCGCCCTGTCTGAAATCAGTGAACAGACTCAAGTGGCGATGGCCACGGCTCACCGTATATTGAGCGCCCTGCGGGAAAGAGGCTACGTTTACCAGGACGAGCAAGACCATTACTGCCTGACGCTGAAAATCCCCAGCATGGGCGTGAACTACATCACTGAAACTGGGTTTGCCAGGATCATGCAACCTTTGCTCAACGAACTAGCCAGCGAAACCGGCGAGCATGTTCGCCTGGCGGAAGTTGCAGAGGATCATCTGACTTGGGTACTGCAGGCCACGAAAAATAACAGGGGCCTTCAATACCGCCGCGCCCTAGACGAAAAAATCATTCCCCATACCACTGCGGCAGGCAAAGCATGGCTCTCCACTATGCGTGATGAGCGCGCCATGCGCATTCTCGCCGCCTGGGATATCGAGAATAGCCGAGAATATGCAGGGCCCAACGCACGCGTTTCGATTCGCGACATTTTTGATGACATAGCACTGATTCGCAAAGAGGGGCATGCGGTAGTACGAGAAGAAGGCGAAGTGGGCGTGTGCGTCGTGGCAGTGCCTGTATTCGACCCCTCACGATCAAGCAACTCAGCCCCGGTGGCAACTCTTAGCATCGCCGGCCCCATTGCACGCATGCACGAGGAAACCTTGGATGCTCATATTGAACACTTGAAACGTTCGGCCACCAGGGTGGGAGAGTGCTGGTCTCTGTGGACATCTGTCAGCGGGGGAGACTCGTAAGCTGCGCGCTAATGCTCTAACTTGCACCTGGGCCCATTGCGGGCCTCAGGGCTACTGGGGCGACGAGCGATAGAAAGGCAACTACCGAATGTTCCACCCCTTCTCACGCAGATCCTGCACACCTTTGTTCAGTTCATATAAGGCGTTTTCTTCGCGGATGATTTCGAGCACGCAGTTTTCAATACCGCAGGTCGCGTGAACGGCTTCACCCAATCCGATGAAGTCTACCACTCCGGTACCAACTGGATCATGCCCCCACACATCCGTGCCGGTGTCGGACACATGCACAAAGTCGATAGCACTGTGGTAGGCCAGCAAACTCGCTACTGGGTCCTCACCTATGTAAGCAGCGTTGGCGATGTCATAAACGACTCTGACGACATCATCATTGACAGTATCAACAACCTCAGCCAACTCCCGCATCGTAGGGGTGAAGCAATACGGGGTATTTTCTAGCAGCAAGCGCACACCAGCCTGTTTCGCCAGCGGCGTCAGAGCCGCCAGGCTCTCGTACATCCAATCATAAGTCTTTTCGAGCGGTGGAGAAATCATCGGGCGCCGCGTGCCAGGAGATATCACCACCTCCTGGGTATCCCAAGCGACAGCCAGGTCAATCACCGCCTTAATGTGATCAATGCTCTTCTGACGCATGTTGGCGGCGGGACTTGCCAAGTTGACGTCATAGCCGCCGGCATTGAGCGACCTGATCTTGGCATCGTACTGACGTAGACGCACGCTTGCAGCAGAACGCTCTGCAGTCGACATTTCCACCGGCCAGCAATGTGGCGAACTTACGGGCACCTCGAACACACGGTGCCCATGCTCAGAGAGCTGCGCAATTGCATCGATTGCCGTGGATGACCACAGATAAGAAAACGTGCTGATGATCATATCGAAACATCCTTTCAGTTGAGTATTCACCGGAGTGAAACGGGCCATTCATATTATGAATTTTGTAGGCTGACCACTATCGCTTGCAGGAAGACGCGACCATGGATGTAGATAGATGGCGACAGCCAATGCGCTGCTAAGGAAATCCTGATGATGAAAAAAACATAACGTAATCGAATTACATTGTCAATTTTGTTGCAAACTCACACTTGGTTTTGTAGGTTAGGGCTCCCACCTACAACAAAATCTATGTGTGAGGGTTGTTAAATGAGAGCTTTGGTGAGTGGCGGTAGCAGCGGCATCGGTGCTTCGGTATGCCTCAGGATCGCGGAGGCTGCGCTTGCCCGGGGCTCGCAGCCGAAAATTGCCGTTTGTGGGCAAGCCCCAAACTCAACCCAGGATGAAATCGTTCGAAAAATCATAGCCATGGGTGGCGTCGCGATATCATTGTCTGGTGATCTCGGCGATCCTGCAGTGCCTGACCAACTGGTAGCAGCTGCAGTGGCCGAATTCGGCGGGCTTGACACGCTGGTTGCGAATGCCGGCGTCGCCAGCCCCGGCGCGATCTGCAATTTGTCCATTGAGGATTGGGACGACATGTTCGCCGTCAATCTTCGCGGCGCCTGGTTGCTTGCCAAAGCAAGCTACCCGCATCTTCGCGAAAGCCGAGGCTCAGCGTGCTTTACCTCGTCGATGTCTGGCCAGCTTCCGCACGCCGGCTCTGGCGCCTACAGCCCCACCAAGGCAGCATTAACAATGCTGGCGCAAACTCTCGCCCTGGAGTGGGCACCTGAAGGCATTCGGGTCAATATCGTGTCCCCAGGCATGACACATACACCCATGTCTGAAAAAATGTACGCTGATCCGCAGATCAAGAAAGCACGAGAAGCGATCATCCCACTGGCCAGAATCGGCGAACCGCTAGACATCGCAAACGTGATCGAATTTCTCATTAGCCCGCTAGCGGGCTATGTCACGGGACAGGATATCTGTGTCGATGGCGGATTCTCCAAATCGATCCTTAGCCATATTCCAGGTCGACCAAGCTCCAAATGATTATCACGGCTGGGGATTGAGCCTATACAGAAAGACTTAAATCCAAACCCTCTACAAGACACTAAAATGGGGCCGTGCGACCTTGCATTGTGTCGTGCGGCTTCGACCGAAGCTGTATCCTCGCGAGCTTCTATTCGCACTTACCTGCGCCTTGGCCTTTTAAACCCCTCCCCTAAAACTCAAGCCCGCCGACCTACTCGGGCGAGGCGAACTTAGCATCGATGGCGACAATATCTACAAGCAGCTGATCTGCGGCGCAGCAGTGGGCTAGATGGTGGTCGGCAAACAAAGCATCAACCCACCGACGAGGGGCGATGGGGTCAGCACCTCTGAGCTATCGGCCAGGCCGAGGGCGAGCTACGAAACGAGCTCATCGACTCGCTGAAAAGGCCACCTACTACCGGCGCAAGCGCACCAGCAAGCGCAGGAAGAACCCCGGCAAGGAATGAATCAACTATTTCTTCCTGAACAAGTCAGCTAAGCCGAGACCCTTAGGCAGCGATCTGAGCTTGGCTTGACTGAAGTGGGGCGAACTCGAAGCGAAGGCGAGCAGCTAAGGACCTAGTCATGTTGGGCCAAGGTAGGCAGTTGCGCGACGTCTTCGAGAAGGCGCCAATCGACGGGCTCAGAACTACGGACGTATCGGAAGCGCTTCCGAAATAAAGTGCCCATGGGTAGTTTTTCTACGCCCCAAAAACGCAAAAAGCCCTGAATAATCAGGGCTTTGAATATGGCGGAAGCGTAGAGATTCGAACTCAACGAAATCGCTCCGACCGGGCTGGAGTCCTTGATTTACGTGGGGTGCAGCCTGCGATTTTGAGTGTTTTTGTTCCCAGAGTGTTCCCAGAGCTGGTGTGTACGCCACCCGCCAGGACCTCCCCAACAGGGGAAAACGCCGTTTCAGGCTGACCCATCAAAATGAGGTAATTTTGGTAATTGAATTTCTAAAGTCCTCTGGAGGCCACGTAACTCAAGAGCTGGACCGTTTTTGTAAAAGGTAATTTTTGGGTAATTGAAAGGTAATCGAATTACCTCCAAGCAGGGTTGAAAAACAAAAACATAAATCCCTTTAAAATCAGTCTTTTACGAAAAAATTACCTTCACCCTTACCTCAACTTACCTTTAGAGGTAATTGCTGGAACCCTTACAAATCAAGGCGCCCAAGCCTACCCGCCCTCCCCGATTACCAAAATTACCTCTCCCAGAGGGTGCTCTTGAAAACGACACCTCGGCGGCACAGGGATTATCGGAAAATGTGAGCGCACTGCAGGGATTTGCAGGGCTTCCACACCCTTACCAACGCCCCAGGAGCCCACAGCCTGGGCCCGCGGGAACTGTCCGAAGGTGTGCAGAAAAAGCGGGCCATTTAGACCGCTGGCGTGGCGGGGGGACGAGGGCGCGCGCCAGGTGCAGGGCGACTTTAGCCGGCAGGCGTGGCGGGAAAGCCAGTGTGCAAGCCGGGAGATGGTTGAGGACGGGGAATCAGGAGGGTTGGCAATGGGGACTGCCGTTTAGGCCGATTTCCTTCATTCCGTAGAAAATCCCAGACCTAGCGGTTTTTAAGCTAGGAATGTGCCTCGTGACGACGTAAAATCTCCGCAGAGGGGCGTAGGTTCTTCCTCTCCTTCGTGAGGGTGGCTCTAATAATTACAGCTTCGGCTGTGAGCGAAAGCTCCGGATCCTTCGGGATGTTCAACGATACTCAAATTACCCTACGCCCCTCTCTTTTTTCATAAGGAAGTGAAATTGCGCAACAAAGTTTGGTTTACGTACAAAGCACGCATTCAAGCTCATAAACGCTTAGAATGGCTGGACTTCCACTCACAGTTACTTCTAGTTTGGTATGCGTTGCTAGGTGCAGCTTTGGCTGTGGCCACCATTAAGTATCCAGAACTACTTGGCGCCGACACCAGCATTCTCTCAGCAATTTTATCTATCGGCCTCCTCGGTGTATCCCTTGCAGTTGCGAACAGGGACTTCAAAGGCAGGGCGATTCAAATGCGCCGAAACTATCTAGAGCTACAACGCCTATATAACTCTATCCCTGCCAGCTCGTCAGACAAGGATTTCCCGCAAGCCAAATACGACGCTATATTGGCAGAGTGTGAAAACCACACTGAAACTGATGATCGCGTTGCACGAGTATTCTCACAGGGACTCACAAGCAGAATCCCAACCTGGGATGAATATTTGCATGTAGCATTTTGGCTTTTTAAACGATGGTTTTTCTCTACCATCCTGTATCTCGCCCCGGTCGCGGTTGCTATTTACACCTGGAAATTTGCATGAGCGCCTCAAAAACATTTAATAGCAAATTCTCCAAGCGCAACCTATCAAAGACATATCTAGAACGCATCAAAAATTCCGGCGCCATCGGAATTGACAGGGTTCGCCCGATCAATCTTGAAAAATCACTAAAGTCCGAAGTTGAATTTATATCTGACAAAGTCAAGGAAGGATCTTACAAGTTCACCCCTTACAAAGAAAAGCTAATCCTAAAAGGGGCTAATTCCTTTCCGAGACAAATATCAATACCTACAGCTCGAGACCGCATAGTACTTCGTGCGCTTTGCGACTGTCTGACAGAAATATTTCCAGATTCAAAACTCGCCTTACCGCAAACCGTTATCGAATCGCTAAGCGAAGCTCTGTCAAGCAATAAATACTCAGAATATGCCAAAATCGACTTGCAAAGATTTTACCCTTCAATACCACATGAGCTGATTGAAAAGTCCATCAAAAACAAGATACGCAAGCTAGAACTTCGTGAACTCATAAATGGAGCCATCACCACTCCTACGGTTCCTGAGGCAAAAGGCGGACGAAATGCTCCCAAAAACGTTAGAGGAGTGCCGCAAGGACTCGCCATCTCCAACATCTTGGCGGAAACAGCCCTGCAGTCGATTGACCACAGGTACAAAACCGACAATACGATATGGTTTAAACGTTACGTAGATGACATTCTGATTTTGACCGCAAAAGGTCAAGCAACAAAAGTCGCAACCCAACTAATTAGTGACCTTAGACAACTTGGTCTGTCACCACACGCCATCGAACCGGGCTCCAAATCAAAAATCGACAAATTGTCGGTAGCATTTGACTTCCTAGGTTACGATATAGACAAAAATGAAATAAAAATCAAAAGCTCTAGCATTTTGCGCTTCGAATCATCACTGGCGAATATTCTTACAGCCTATAGACACAGGCTTGCCAGCGCAAAATCCAAAAAAGACAAGGAAAGAGCAGTCGCCTATTGCGCTTGGAAATTAAACCTTAGAATTACCGGATGCATATTGGAAGGCAAACGCTTAGGATGGGTGGCTTATTTCTCGCAAATATCAACCACCACTCAGCTACGCAACGTAAACCATACCATAGCAAAGTTAATTAATCGCGCCGGACTTACAAGCGAAATCAAACCAAAATCACTTATCAAGACATTTTACGAACTCAAACACACCGAAAAAAACGGGCACAAATATATTCCCGACTTTGACAATCTGACTATCAAGCAAAAGCGCGAAAGGTTGAAAATGTGGTTCGGGGATCTTGTCAACAAATTCTCAGATACAAAAGTCGAACGACTCTTTATGATAAAAATCAAAAAAGCCGTGCGAGAGCTTGAAGAAGATATCGCTCAAAAATCCTGATACCGTGACTGGAACACAATGTCATAAATATTCCAGCGTTGCAGCAAGGTAGGCGTCCCATCGCAAAAGCCCATGCTTGCGAGTGCAGGAAGTTTCGCGAACTTCTAGCCGTGCGTGTTCGGGCCGCATGTGAATAGTGAGGTTCTACGTTTTTTTGACGATGGGTCCCGAAGATGGGTGTTAAGTCGCATTAATTCTCATTGAACTTATCTCAAGGTGCTGGAACCTCGTAAGGTCGAAAACGCACAACTTCCTCCCCAAGCCAATCGTTGATTTGCAACAGCCGGGCCTGCTCAGGCTCCAGCTCGTTGACTGCCCACACCTCAGCCGCATCGCGGATCGAGCCGAATCCCCCCGCGTTCTGTGGCACCACCCCCATCAATTGAGGCGGGATACGCAACATCGCCAGCTGGTCGTCGCGACTGATGTTCTTGATCGCAGCGAAGTCATCCTTCGCGGCCACCTCACTGATCGGGATCAACTGCAGGCCGTCCTTCTTGCCACCTGGTGCATACATGAACAGGTTGCGGAAGTTGCCCGGCCCCTTGCTGTTCTTCATCGCCGTTCGCAGGTCGTTGACGAAGTCCTCATTCTGGGCCGCATCGGTCATGTACATGATGAAACCGGCATGACTGCCATTCTGGTAGTACTTGCGCCGAAACAGCGTGGCGCTCTCGTTCAACAACGCACTCTGCAGCGCCGGTAGCCACTCGGGCAGCCCGTAGATTTCCTGGCTGATATCGGCCACCCGCAGGTGGCACACACTGCCGGCCTTGAACTGATGCTCGTCCTTCCAACCGCGCACCTGGTAGTAGGTGACCAGGTCATTGCCCCGACGCATGTACTTGGCCAGGCATGGCAGCAGGCCGATCGCCTGCCGCAGCATGTTGTCCCGCTTCTCCAGGTACAGATTGCCTGACCACCCCCAGTCCATGACGATCTGCTCGAACGCCTGCCTGCTCAGCAGTCGGTGCGGAACGAATGTGCGAGCCAGCGCGTTGCGCTTGAAGATCAGACCCGACTGCAGGTAGACGCTCGCCTTCGACGACTTCGCCAGGCCATCCAGCGAAACCGGGGGCTCGTACCAACGTCCGTTGGACCAACACTCCAGGTAGTCGAGAATCTCCCTGCCATCGAGCACCGGTACCGGATCGCCAAAGGTGAACGCCATTGGTTGACCGCCTCCGGTCTTGACCAGGAGCTCACCTTCGGTGGCTGGCGAGGTGGTGGGCTGTTCCTGGGTGCTGTTCATCAGTAGATCTCCATAATGCCGGTGTTGGCCACGGTCTGACCCTCCAGCGGCTCGTTGTGCAGTGCATGAAAGAGTGCCCACGCCAGATCAGCGTGGCCGGTGTTGTCGGTGCGTCCAGCGGTGTAGGTGAACTGCCGCCCGCCTGGGGTAACAGTCTTGCGGATGGCCATCAGCGATTGCGCCACGTCCGTCCAACCGGCATCGAACTCCAGCCGCCCCTTGCTGATCACGTCCCAGGCCTTCATCACCAGACGGGTCTTGACCTCCGGGTTGTAGGAGAAGGTGCGCAACGCCGGGAAGAACGGACGCACCAGCTGCGCCACGGCACTGCCCAGCCCGGTCGTGTCGATCCCGATGTAGGTCACCCAATAGCGCAGCGTGACCTGACGAATCGTCTCGGCCTGGGCGGTGAAGTCCATCCCTCGGAACTGGTGCCGCTCCAGGATCCTGAACTTTCCGCCCGGTACCAGCGGTGGCGCCACTACGATGAGTCCGGCGGTGTCGCCCGTCTCAGCAGGGTCGTACCCCACCCAAACCTGCCGATCGGCAAAGGGTCTGGCCGCGAATGGCTTGTAGTCCTCCCAGACCGACCAGCTGTCCACCATGCAGGGCTGCAGCATGTTCAGCGGGAAGATGCTCGCGCCGTCGTCGACGAACTGGCACATCAACAGGTTCTGGAATGCCGCGGCGTCGTACTCCAGCCGCAATTCGTCGATGTCGAACAGGTCGCAGCCCCGCTCTTCCGCGTCCAGGATGGTGACAATCTGCCGCCAGATCCGGTCGTCGCAGAGCTTACCCTGCTGCAGCACGTCGTGGCTGACATCCAGTTTCAGGTGCTGGGCGCTGGGCTTGCCCTTGTTGAACCGTTCACCGGTCCAGAAGGTGTAGGCCTCATGCGCCATCGAGCTCGGCGTCGAGAAGTAGGTCCGGCGGTACAGTTTCTGCATCGCCATGCCGGACGCGACCTTGTTCAGTTCATTGAACTTGAAGGTCCAGAAGAATTCGTCGAAGTAGAAGTTGCCGTGGTAGCCCTGGGCCGTCCTGGCGTTGGTGCCGAGGAAGTGCAGCTCGGCCCCGTTCGGCAGGATGATCGGATCACCGGTGAGCTCGACGCCTACCGTGTCCCGCGCGAACGCCTGGATGTAGGCCTTGAAGATATGCGCCTGGGCCTTGCTGGCCGACAGGAAAATCTGGTTGCGCCCGGTGGTCAACGCATCGATCAAGGCCTCGCGGGCAAAGTAGAAGGTTGCCCCGATCTGCCGGCTTTTCAGAATGGCGCGAGTGCGCTGATTGCCCGCCCGGTACCAGTCTTTCTGGTAGTCGAAGCACCCTTCTAGAAATGCCTCGACCAGCTTCTCGACCAGTTCCTCTGGGATGTCGTTGCGTTTGGGCTTACGCTTCTCCTCGGCGTTGCGCTTGGCCAGCTCAGGGTTGAGATCCGTCTCGGTGCCGCCCTCCTGGTAGCGCTGGATTCGGGCCTGACGCTCCAGTTGCCGGTGGAGCAGGTCGATTTCCTTGAAATCCGCACCAGACTTGGGGTCCTTGAGGAGCAGCTGTACCAGGCGGGCTTCGGTAGCCGCCTGGATACGCTGCAGCGGTGTGGCCCGGTCCCATTCGTCGCGGGCCTTCCAGCTGTGAAGGGTCTTCTCCTTCTCGCCGATCAGCTCGGCGATCTCGCACACACGGTAGCCCTGCCAATACAGGTGTTTGGCATGGCGGCGGTGATCGGTTGGCAATTCGCAGATAGCGTTCATGCCGCAGATGCTGCCGTTCGCGCGCGCGGGGCCCTAACGGCGGGCCCTGTAGGATTCCCCGCTACAACTCCCCCGCATTGCCGCGCCATCGCGCGATGCCGACCATGCCCTCATCGCCAGGCACAACGCCACCGCAATGAGGACTCCCAGCATGGCCGGCAAGACCGACACTCCAGCCAAGAAGTACCGCTCCAAATGGACCCGAATCGCCGTTGAAGGCGCCACCACCGACGGACGCAACATCGAGCGCAGCTGGATCGAGGACATGGCCAGCACCTACAGCCCCAACACCTACGGCGCCCGGATCAACTGCGAGCACATCAAGGGCTACTGGCCCGGTGGCGAGTTTGGTGCCTATGGCGACGTCCTGGCGCTGAAGGCTGAAGAAGTCGAAATTGCCGGCGTCAAGAAGCTGGCCCTGTTCGGTCAACTCCAACCCAACGATGCCCTGCTCGCCCTGAACAAGGCCGGCCAGAAGATCTACACCTCGATCGAAGTTCGACCGAAGTTCGCCGACAGCGGCAAGGCCTACCTGGTCGGCCTCGCCATCACCGACACCCCGGCCAGCCTCGGTACCGAGGCGCTGTCCTTCAGTGCGCAGCACGGCACCCTGACCAGCCGCAAACAGGACAAGGACAACTTATTCACCGCAGCCGAAGAAACCACACTGGAATTCGAAGAGTTCTCCGACGCCTCCAGTATGTTCACTGCGCTGAAAGAAAAAGTCGGCGAGCTGCTCGGCAAGACCAAGGACAAAGAAGGTAAGGACGCTGCCAGTTTCGCCGAATTGGGCGAGCTGATCGAATGTCTGGCCAACCATGGCAGCCAGCAGGCCGAAGCCTTCACCGCTGAACAGAAAGCCCGCCAGGAACTGCAAACCCGTTTTGAGCAGCTCGAATCCAAGTTCAGCGACCTGGTCAAGCGCCTGGGTGACACCGAAGACCACAGCCAGACGCCACGACCGCCGGCATCGGGCGGCAATGGTGCCCTGCTGTCTTCCTTCTAACCCGCCCGACCGATCACCGGAGAATCACCCATGCGTAACGAAACCCGACTCGTCTACAACGGCCTGCTGGCCCACATCGCCAAGCTGAACAGCGTGCCCAATGCTGCCGAGAGCTTCAGTGTTACCCCGTCCGTCCAGCAAGTACTGGAGACAGCTATTCAGGAGTCCAGCGACTTCCTCAAGCGCATCAACATCATCGGCGTCAACGACCAGGAGGGCGAAGCCATTGCCCTGGGTGTTAATGGCCCGACCGCCAGCCGCACCAACACCGCCGGCGGCAACCGCCGCAATCCGGCAAACGTGGCCAACCTGAAAAAGGACACCTACAGCTGCAAGAAGACCGACTTCGACACAGCCTTCCCCTATCAACTGCTGGATGCCTGGGCCAAGTTCCCCGACTTCCAGGTGCGCCTTGCCAACGCCATCGCTCAGCGCCAGGGTCTCGATCGCCTCATGATCGGCTTCAACGGCATCAGCGCCGCACCGGTCACCGACCGTGCCACCAACCAGTTGCTGCAGGATGTAAACGTCGGTTGGCTGCAGAAGATCCGCATCGCTGCCCCGGAACGCGTACTCGACGAAGGCGCTACCCCGGGCAAGGTCACCGTGGGCGCCACCGGCGACTACAAGACTCTTGACGGTCTGGTCTTCGATGCCGTGCAGATGCTGGATCCGTGGCACCGCAAGCGCCCTGACCTGGTGGTCATCGTCGACCGCGCGTTACTGCATGAAAAGCAACTGGCAGCCGTGGAAAAAGGGGCGGCCTCCAACCAGGAAGAAAACGCTGCAGACGAAGTCGTCACCAAGGGACGCCTGGGTGGCCTGAAAATCGAAGACGCCCCGTTCTTCATCGAGGGCGGCGTTCTGGTCACCACCCTGGCCAACCTCGCCATCTACTGGCAGGAAAGCGCGCGCCGCCGTCACCTGAAAGACGAGCCGGAATACGACCGCATTGCCGACTACCAGTCCTCCAACGACGCCTACGTCATCGAAGACCTCGGCCTGGTCGCCTTGGTCGAAAACATCGAGCGGGTGTAAGCCATGGCCCTGACCCTTGCCCAACGCAACCAGCTGCGCAAGCGCGCAGCCCAGGAGGCGGCAGCCGTCGCCCCTGCCGCCCTGATGGAAGGCGCCACCGGCTATGAAGTGATGCTCGCCGCACTGCAGCAGGATCAGTTCCGCCTGAAGCAGGTGCAATCCCAGGAGGGCAAGGCACAGCTCAAGGTCGAGATGCTGCCGGCATACGTGCCCTACGTGGACGGCGTGCTCTCGGCAGGCCAAGGCGCCCAGGACGACGTGCTCACCACCCTGATGGTCTGGCGCTTCGACGCGGGCGACTTCGGCGGCGGATTGCATATCGCTGAATACGTGCTGCGCCACGGGCTGAAGATGCCGGACCGTTTCAACCGCACTACCGGCTGCCTGGTGGCAGAGGAAGTGGCGACAGCGGCGCTCAAGGCCCAAAAGGCTGGAAGCACCTTCGCCCTGGACATCCTCACCACCACTGCGGTGCTGACTGACGACCAGGACATGCCGGACGAGGTCCGCGCCAAGCTGACTCTGGCCCTTGGCCGCGCCACCCTGGAAGGCATCACCGACGAAAACCCTGGGCAGCCTGGCCAGTTGCAAGCAGGCATCGAACTGCTCAAGCGCGCCATCGAGCTGCACAGCAGCTGCGGCGGCAAGAAAGACCTGGAGCGCGCCGAGCGCCTCCTCAAGAAACACGCTGGTCCGACCAGCTAACCGAGCGTCCCCACGCACCCGGCGGCTCGGGGCGGATCAGCAGGCTTACTCCTTGGCTCAGCTGTGAAGCCCCGACCACCGCCGACCTATTCGAGCGACAAGCATGAGCGGATTTATCGCCGGTGGCATTCCAACCACTGCCTTCCCGATCAGCAACGGCACCTTCTGGCCAGAGATCAACGGTCAGCACTTGCGCGCCGCCATGCGCATCACCGACGCCGTGACCGACGACCGTCTGGAGGTTGCGGCGGTCAACGCCATGATCGAAGCCAACCGGGAGCTTGCCGGCTACCGGGATGCACAGCAGGCCCAGGGCCATGCCGCCCTGGCCGACGTACCGGCGGAGCCGATCAAAGGCGAAAGTCAGTTACTGCACCTCTACCGCCGGGTCATTTATTGCAACGCCCTGGCCGAGCTGGTGGAGCGTTACAGCAGCTTCGATGCCACCAACAGCGGCGAGAAGAAGGTCACCGAGGAAGAAACCAGCGCCGACCAGCTGCGCCGCGATGCCCGCAAGGCGTTGCGGACTCTGCTCGGCATCAGCCACACCACCGTGGAGCTCCTGTAATGGAAAGAGTGAAGGTCATCGACTGGAACGAGATTTCCCGTCTCGGCCTGCTCGAACGGATCAACCGCGAAATCATGCACCCACTGGGCTATGCCGTGTGCCGTCAGGTTGAGACCGGAATCTCTCCCGGCGCCTTGGTCTCCTCCGATGGCACCTGGTGCTATCCAGACAGCGACACCAAGGAGGGTGAGTGATGCCCGCTGTGATCGCCAACCAGGGCGACACTGTGGATGCCATCTGCTGGCGTTTCTACGGTCGCACCGCCGGCGTCACCGAGGCGGTGCTTGAGGCCAACCCCGGCTTGGCCGATCACGGCACCACTATCCCGCACGGCACGCAAATCACCCTGCCCGATGCCGCGCCACAAGTTGAACAACGCCAGGTGGTGAACCTATGGGACTGACCACCACCAACAAAAGGACCCCGTGCCATGGCTGATCCGACTTCCAGCTCCATCACCGGCCTGCTGATGGGCCTTGGCCTGGCCACCGCCGTGCCTCAAATCGATGGCGAGGCGCTGTTCGGCGCCCTCCTCGGCGCCTGGCTGGTGACCAGCATCAAACGCGATCTCAAGGCCTGGCAGCGGCTAGGTTCGCTGCTGCTCTCGGCCGGCGTGGGCTACCTGTTCGCGCCGGTGGCCCTGAAGATCGCGCCGATTATCAACAGCGGCGGCGCCGCGTTCGCCTGCGCCCTGGTCGTGATCCCGATCAGCATCAAGGCCATGCTCTGGGTCGAGCAGGCCGATCTGTTCGACATCCTGCGCCGCATCAGAGGGGGGAGCTGAGATGTCCATTGTCGCCCTGGTCATTCCGCTGATCACCGCCAGCGCCTACTTGTTTGGCGCCCTGCGGTTGGCCTGCTACAGCCGAGGCAATGCCCGCTACCGGCGCGGCATCTCTCTGCTGGCCAGCCTGTTCGGCGCCGCGCTGTGCATGAGCGGCCTTGAGCTGCTGCTGTACCGCCCACCGGTAAGCCTCTGGCAGGCCGTGACCGCCGTACTGCTCTGCACCCTGATTTATCGATCACGCGGCAATGTCGCCGCCCTGCTGAGGCCAAGCGTATGACCCTCACCCTGCGCCACGGCGACCGTGGCCAAACCGTCAGCCAACTGCAAAAGCAGCTCAACCAGGCCGGTGCCAAGCCTGCGCTGGTCGTCGACGCCGACTTCGGCGACGCCACGGAAAAGGCGGTGCGCGCCTTCCAGGCCAAAGTCGGCCTGGTCAACGACGGCATTGCCGGCAGCAAGACCCTGGCGGCCCTGACCGGTGCCGATTGCCGCCTGCTGCTGGGCAACGCCACCCTGGCGGCGGGCGCCGAGCGCCTGGGCGTCGAGCTGGCCTCGATCTATGCCGTCAACGAGCTAGAGAGCCACGGCCAAGGCTTCCTGGCCAACGGCAAGCCGAAAATCCTGTACGAGCGGCATGTCATGTACCAGCGCTTGGCGATGCCACGCAACGAGGGTGACGACGTCGTCGAGCTGCAGCGCCATGCCGATGAACTGGCCACCGCCTACCCGCAACTGGTCAACCCCCGCCCGGGTGGCTACATCGGCGGTACCGGCGAGCACCAGCGCCTGGCCCAGGCCCGTATGCTCGATGCCGACCGAGCCGCCGAGTCTGCGAGCTGGGGGGCTTTCCAGATCATGGGCTACCACTGGCCGCGTCTGGGCTATGCAAGCCTGGCTGACTTCGTCACCCGGATGCACCAGGACGAACGCGAACACTTCGAAGCCTTCGTCCGCTTCATTGAGTCGGATCCGGCGTTGCACAAGGCGCTCAAGGGCAAGAAGTGGGCGCAGTTCGCCAAGCTCTACAACGGCCCGGCCTACGCCAAGAACCTCTACGACGTGAAGCTTGAACGCGCCTACGAACGGCACGCCACCTGCGGCTGCACCCTCGCCGCGTAACCCGCCACCAGCAGTCCAGGAGTCCCCATGATCGACATTGCCCAGATCCGCAAGCACAGCCCCCAAGATGGTGACGTCTTCGTTTTGCCCGAGGGTACCGACCACCAGGACGCCCAGGCCTTCGCCGAGGCCTTGCATGTGGCGTGCCCGGGCGTGAAGTGCCTGGTACTCACTACCGATGTTCAGCGCCTGGATGTCGCCGCGATGAACGCCGCCGGCTGGTACCGGCCGTGATCGATCTGCGGCAGGCCGGATTGACTGTAGCGGTGGTAGCTGCGCTGGCCCTGCTGTTCTGGGGCCAGCATCAGCGCCTTGAAGTGGAAAAGGCCAAGTCCGCCAACGCCGTAGAGCGCCTGCAGACAATCCAGGAGCGCAGCGATCGCCAGACCGCCACCATCGTTCGCCTCGACGCCGAGGCGAAGGCCGAACGCGCCGCCCAGACCGCCCTGCGGACCACCCAGAACCAACTGCGCCAGAACCTGGCCGACAGCCTCAACCAGATTCAGGAGCTCGAACATGAGAACGATGAACTTCGCGATTGGTCCCGCCAGCCTCTGCCTGCTGTTGCTCGCCGGTTGCGCGAGCGCCCCGCCATCACCGGCGCCGCAGATTATCGTGACTGGCTGTCCCGCCGTCGTGCCCTGCAGCCTGCCACCGGCGGCACCGATCGGTAACGGCGAGTTGCTGCGCGATGCCGAAGAGGTGGAAGCCGCCTGGGCTGACTGCGCCGCCCAGGTCGATACGGTGTACCAGGCGCAACAGAAGGCCCCTCGTCCATGAACAAGCCCGATTCCCTGCGCAACCACCTACTTGCCGCCGTGCCAGGATTGCGCAATGACCCCGACCGCCTGCTGGTGTTCATCGACAACGGCACCGTCCGCAGCACAGCAGCGGTGGGTCTTTCATTCGAGTACGCCTACACCCTCAACGTGATGCTGACGGACTTTGCCGGACACCCAGATGCGCTGATGATTCCCCTGCTGGCCTGGTTGATGGTCAACCAGCATGAGCTGATCGCCAATCTGGAAAAGGGCAAGGAAGCCATCAGGTTTGAAGCCGACGTCCTGGACAACAGCAAGGTCGACCTGTCGATCGAGCTGGCCCTCACCGAACGGGTGATCGTCAAGAAACAGGACGACGGCACGTTGCAGGTCAGCCATCCGGACGAACCTCAGCTTGAGCCGTTCCTACCGGCCGGGGACTGGAAGCTGTACGCCGGCGGTGAACTGCTCGCCGAATGGCAGAGCACCGCCCAGGACGGCGGCGATATCGCCGGCTCGCACCCCCGCCGTCATGGCTGATAACCTCAACGCCTTGGAAGACTGGGCCGGCGCCTTGCTGGCCAAGCTGGAGCCGAGCGCCCGCCGCAAGCTCAACCAGGAGATTGCCCGGGATCTGCGCCGCAGCCAGCAGCAGCGCATCGCCGCACAGCGCAACCCTGACGGCACCCCTTACGCCAAGCGCAAGCCGCGTCAGCTGCGTGGTAAGGTCGGCCGGATCAAGCGCCAGATGTTCACCAAGCTGCGCCAGGCCAAACACCTGAAACTGCAGAGCACACCGAACTCGATCGCCATTGGCTTCCTGGCCCGCACGGCCCGCATCGCCCGGGTCCACCAGGAAGGCCTGCGTGATCGCCCAGGCAAGGGCGCAGCTGACATCCAGTACGAGCGCCGCGAGCTCCTGGGCTTCAGCCCGGCAGACATCGAGCTGATCCGCGACCGCCTGCTCGAACACCTCACCCGCTGACCCTGCCGCTGTAACAAGGCCTCCTACAAGCTGCGCGCCGTGCGCTTCACGCGCGCGCATCGCAGCATCACCGGCATGAACATCGCCGAACTCGCTCGTCTCATCGAAAACCTTGTCCGCCTCGGCACCGTCGAAGCGGTCCAGGTGCAGCCGCCCCGCGTCAAAGTGAAAAGCGGCAACATCGTCACCGCCTGGCGGCCGTGGCTGAGCCTGCGTGCCGGCGCTGACCGCGAATGGGACCCGCCCACCATTGGCGAGCAGGTCGTACTGTTGAGCCCGTCAGGGCTACTTGCCCAGGCCGTCGTGCTCACCGGCCTGTTCAGCGACCACAACCCGGCCAACGGTGACCGCGAAGGCCTGCACCGCCGCACCTACCGCGATGGAGCCGTGATCGAGTACGACAGCGTCGCTCACCAACTGCGCGCCATCCTCCCCGAGGGCGGCGTCACCGATATCACCAGCACCGGCGGCATCAACATCACCGGTCCGATCAACCACACCGGTGATTACACCCAACAGGGCAACCAGCAGGTTACTGGCACCGTGACCGTGTCCGATGACGTGGTTGCCGGCGCCGACGGCATCAGTCTGGTCAAGCACCGCACCTCCGGCGTTATGCCTGGACCAGGTGAATCAGGAGCGCCCGTGCCATGACCGGTATGAATGCCCAGACCGGGCGCGTGATCTCCGATCGCCTGCACCTTGCGCAGTCAATCGCCGACATCCTCACCACCCCGATCGGCAGCCGCGTCATGCGCCGAGATTACGGGAGCCAGCTGGTCGACCTCATTGACTGGCCGCTGAATAACGCCACGCGCCTGCAGGCATACGCCGCGACCGCTACGGCCCTGATGCGCTGGGAACCACGCATCCGCCTCAGCCGCGTGCTGTTGAGCCTGGGTGACGTACCTGGGCAAGCGATCCTCGACGTTGAAGGCTCACTCACAGACAGCAACGAGCCGTTGAACCTGCGCATTCCATTGAACCTGGGGGCTGGGGCATGAACACGTTCACCCCGATTGACATCAATTTGCTGCCTGCCCCGCAGGTGGTGGAACAGATCGACTACGAGCAAATCCTCAGCGAGCGCAAAGCGTCCCTGGTCAGCCTCTGGCCGGTCGATGAGCAGGCCGGCATTGCCGCCAGGCTTGCCCTGGAGTCGGAACCCCTGACCAAACTGGTGCAGGAGAATGCTTACCGGGAAATGGTATGGCGCCAACGGGTCAATGAAGCGGCACTTGCCACCTTGCTGGCCAAAGCGGCAGGGAACGATCTTGACCAGGTAGCAGCCAACTACAACGTGTCCCGGCTTGTCGTCACCCCGGCAGCTCCCACTGCTACCCCGCCTGTCGCCGCCATCATGGAATCGGACGACAGCCTGCGAGAGCGCGCCCAGATGGCCTGGGAAGGATTGTCGACCGCAGGCCCGCGCAACAGCTACATCCTCCATGCCCGCAGCGCCGAGGGCAGCATTGCGGATGCCACGGCAGAAAGCCCTTCGCCAGCGGTTGTCGTCGTGACTGTTCAATCGCTCCTGGGCGACGGCAGCGTCGAAGCCGAAGTGCTTGAGATCGTTCAGCGCTATTTGAGTGATGATGACCGGCGCCCTGTCGCCGATCGGCTCACTGTTCAATCCGCCCAGGTGATCACCTACGCGGTCGAGGCAACGATCTACCTCTCTACGACCGGCCCGGAATCCGAGCCAATCCGGGCAGCCGCGGAAGCCAAACTGAACGCTTTTGTCGGTCAGCGGCGGCGCTTGGGCGTCGAGGTTTCAGAGTCGGCCATATTCGCCGCGCTGCATGTGGAAGGCGTCCGCAAGGTCGAGCTCGCCGGTTGGGTCGACCTGAAACCCACCCCCGCCCAAGCGGCCTACTGCGAAAGCGTCAGCGTCAAAGTCGGAGCGTCGGAATGACCGCCCTGCTGCCGCCCAACGCCAGCCAGCTGGAACGCCTGGCCGCTGAGGCGCTTGCACAGATCGACCAGGTGCCAGTCCCGGTCAGGGATCTGCTGAATCCTGATCGCTGCCCGGTAGCGATGCTCCCGTACCTGGCCTGGGCGTTCTCTGTCGATCGCTGGGATGCCAACTGGGGCGAAGCAACGAAGCGGCAGGTGATCAAGTCGTCCTACTACGTCCACTCGCGCAAGGGCACCATCGGCGCGTTGCGGCGGGTGATTGAACCGCTGGGCTATCGGATCAAGGTCAACGAATGGTGGGAGACCCAGCCCGAAGGCACCCCCGGCACGTTCTCGCTTGACATCGAAGTGCTCGATGCCGGCATCAGCGAGGCCACCTTCGAGCTGCTCAATGCCCTGATCGGGGATGCGAAGCCGCTGAGCCGCCATGTTGCCGAGCTGAATCTTATCGGCGTCGTCGCCGGCCCGTTGACGGTCGCCACGACCCTGCAGGATGGCCACGAAACTTCCATCTATCCCTACGCCCCCCGGCAAATCGAAAGCGCGGGCCAGGTCTTCTTCAGCGTTGCCATTTACGACGGCGACTCAACCTCCATTTTCCCGAAAGCCCCGGCGGCTATTGAGTCGCAGATCTCGATCAACGCCGCATCCACGATCGTGAGTATCGACACGGTCGCGGTATACCCCCAAGTTTAGGAGCAGGCATGGCTAGCTATTTCACTCTTTTGACCGCTGTTGGCGCAGCAAAACTGGCCAATGCAATCGCGTTGCAACAAGACTTCACCATCAGCCAGATGGCCATTGGCGACGGTGGAGGCTCGATGCCCGTGCCGAGCACTTCGCGCACTGCCCTGGTCAACGAGGTGCGGCGCGGCCCGGTCAATCGGGTCGAGAAGGACGCCAACAACCCGGCCTGGGTGGTGGTTGAACAAGTTCTCCCACCTGAAATCGGCGGGTGGACCATTCGCGAGGTCGGCCTCTACGACGCTGACGGGGATCTCGTCGCGTACGGCAACTACCCGGAAACGTACAAACCTGTACTCGCCGAGGGCAGCGCCAGAACGCAAACCATCCGCTTCATCGCCGAGGTGGGAAGTGCTGAGGCCGTTACCCTCAAGGTTGACCCCTCGATCGTGCTGGCCACCCGCGAATGGGCTGAACAGCAGGCCGCAGCAAAGGTCCTGGCTCATGACCAGGACCCCACAGCTCACATCGGAAACCACCCGATGGGCATGGGAATGCTCATTGGTCGGATGCGTGCCGGCGAGGCCGTCAAGATTGCCTTCTATGGCGATAGCACGACTGATGGCGTGGGCACATCCGGATGGACCGCAAACCCGCTGACCGGTAACTCGGCGATCGGCACCACTGACCATGGCGCAGCTGGCGGGTACAACGCCTTCCCGCGTCGTCTGCAAGAGCTGCTGCGGTTGTTCTACGCCAACGACCAGGTCCGCTGCTACAACGCTGGCTACAGTGGTAAGCGCATGGACAACGGTTGGGCGATGGAAAACCTTGATGCTGCGGTGTTAAAAAGCCCGGTTTACAAGGACTGCGACGCCGTGGTGGTGGCTTTCGGGCTCAATGATGCCGCACAGGCGGGTAGCCGACTGAATCAGCACGTGGCTGAAAGCAGAAAGGTGATCGAGGCCATTCTCAAGGCCGGAAAGCTACCGATCCTGATGTCGGCAGACGCCCACTGGCGTAGCCATGATGACTTTGACAACACCGGAAATAACTACGAAAACACCGAAATCTCCGAGATGAATGCTGCCAAGCGGGCACTGTGCACGCAGTACGGCATTCCTTACATCGAAATGCACGACCGCCAGCGCGACTGGATGAACCGCAATGGAGGCGCCACCTGGTGGCGCAAGGTCGCTCCTGACGGGCTGCATGCGAACAACGAGGGCCATCAGATCAAGGCCTGCATCCTCGCGGAGCAGCTCATCCCCGAGCTGTACCGCGTGGGCCGTAACTTCCTGGAGCGCATCAACTGGCAGGACTCCCGCACCCGGTACCCTTATGCCCATGAAACGTACTTCGCACCGATCGTGGACTCGGCATCCATCCAGAACAACTTCCAGGTGACACCAGGCCGTTTCGTACCAGGCGCGGTGCTGCTGGATGCGTGGGTATGGTGTGAAGAAGGCGACTTGCCTTTGCTGCACCGGATGATTTCGGACTCCGGACAGGGGCACACTGACCTGACCATCGCCGAGGTCGGAAGGATCAAGATCTACCACCTGGGCGGAGCAGATCCGTCGGTGCCGATCTACGACAAAGAGGTCAACGGCGCGGGGACAGCGGCTTACATCAACCATGTTTTCGACCGCCCTTGCCGGCTGCTGCGTCTGCCCTACGGATTGTGCCGAATCACGTTGACAGCGCCCGGGAAGACCCTCAGCCGGAACCTGTTCGGCGGCCACTTCGAGATCAACCCCAGCTACAAGATGATGGAAAAGAAGCCATTTTTCCTCGGTGATCTGGGTGACGTATCGCTGCTTAAATCGCCGGTTTGGCAGCAGAACCTGATTGAGCGCGCGGGCCCGCACAAGTACACCGTGAACGTGCCTACTGCTGGTCGGTTCGTCTACGCGGCCCGCGAGGAACGGGACGGGTCCAACACCGTAGATTTCGGGGTACCAGGTCAAAAGCGAGAGATCTACCTCCGGGCCAAACTTTCTCCTGGTACTGGTGTCATGCTGTTCGCCGGCCCGTCTTACCGTGAAAACGGGGAGATCACCACCAACGAAGGCGCCTTCTTCGTGTTCAGGCCTGCTACGACCGGTGTCGTTCGCCTCTATGTCTATGGCGATGAGGGCTCGATTCCAGTACTTGGCGAGGGCACAGTATCGACTGGCCTGGTCAACGATCTACTGGAATGTGTGCTCGTCTTCGAGCGAGCCCTCACTGGTGAGCAAATCGTTCGTCTCTACGAGGGCGCGAAGGCGAGCGGCACACCTCTGATCTCATGGACCTCAGGCGCAGGGCTCTGTGGTCCATGGGCCGGCACTATGGGTGGTGCGTACTTCAATATCGTGCAGTCGTATGTGAACACCGACGTGTCGGTGGAGATCCTGGAAATGGTCGCCCGCCACTACGGATGACCTTTTGGCTCCCAGTAGGCCTCGCTTCGGCGGGGCCTTTTTGTTCGGGCTTGTAAGCCTGGCTCCTACAGCTCGCCAAGCTCGCAGCTTCTGTGCGCGCGCATCAATCTCAGGGCTCACTGAATTGCGATCCTGCGCAGGAGCCGCCACATGGCAACCGATTATCACCACGGCGTTCGCGTCCTCGAAATCAACGAGGGCAGCCGCCCTATCCGTACTGTCGCCACGGCTGTGGTTGGCATGGTCTGCACTGCCAGCGACGCAGACGCCACTGTTTTCCCGCTCAACAAGCCGGTCCTGCTGACCGACGTACTGACCGCCTCGGGCAAGGCCGGCGAAGCCGGCACCCTGGCCCGAAGCCTGGATGCGATCGCCGACCAGGCCAGTCCTGTCACCGTCGTGGTACGGGTGCAGGAAGGCACCAGCGAAGCGGAAACCACCACCAACATCGTCGGCGGCGTCACGCCAACCGGTCAGTACACCGGGCTCAAGGCGCTGCTGGCCGCTGAAGCCCAGCTCGGTGTGAAGCCGCGCATCCTCGGCGTACCGGGCCTGGACAACCTGGCCGTGACCACCGAACTGGTGGCCATCGCCCAGAAACTGCGGGGCTTTGCCTACGCCAGCTGTTTCGACTGCGAGACAGTCTCCGAGGCACTGGCCTACCGCGAAGGCTTCGGCGCTCGCGAGCTGATGCTGATTTGGCCAGACTTCATCAACTGGGACACCGCCACCAGCAGCGCCCAGCCGGCCGCCGCCGTAGCCCGGGCCCTGGGCCTGCGCGCCAAGCTCGACGAGCAAGTTGGCTGGCACAAAACCCTGTCCAACGTGCCGGTCAACGGTGTGTCGGGTCTGTCAAAGGACATCTTCTTCGACCTGCAGAACCCGGCCACCGACGCCGGCCTGCTGAACGCCGACGAGGTCACCACCCTGATCCGTCGTGAGGGCTTCCGCTTCTGGGGCTCGCGCACCTGCTCGGCTGACCCGCTGTTTGCCTTCGAGAACTACACCCGCTCGGCGCAGGTCCTGGCCGACACCATGGCCGAAGCGCACTTCTGGGCGGTGGACAAGCCAATGCACCCAAGCCTGGTACGCGACATCGTCGAAGGTATCAACGCCAAGATGCGCGAGCTGGTGCGCAATGGCTACCTGCTGGGCGGCGAGTGCTGGTACGACGAGGCAGCCAACGACAAGGACACCCTCAAGGCCGGCAAGCTGTACCTGGACTACGACTACACCCCGGTTCCGCCGCTGGAGAACCTGCTGCTGCGCCAGCGCATCACCGACCGCCACCTGGTGCAGTTCGCTGCCGCCGTCAACGCCTGATCCCATTTGCCCGCGCGGCCCCGGCCGCGCCGTAGGAGAGCCCGACCATGGCCCTGCCCAAGAAACTCAAACACCTCAACCTGTTCAACGACGGCAACAGCTACCTGGGCGTGGCCAAGTCGGTCACCTTGCCCAAACTCGGCCGCAAGTTCGAGGCCTACCGTGGCGGCGGTATGGAAGGCCCGGTCAAGGTCGACCTGGGCCACAGCGACGACGGTCTGCAGCTGGAATGGACACTCGGCGGTTGGGACCTGATCGCCCTGCGCCAGTTCGGTGCGGTGAAGGCGGACGGTGTGCAACTGCGATTCACTGCCTCGGTGCAGCGTGATGACACCGGCGAAGTCAGCGCCGTGGAGATCGTCACCCGTGGCCGCCACGAAGAATTGGACTTCGGCGATGCCGAACCCGGCGAAGACACCGAGCACAAGATCAACACCGCCCTCACCTACTACAAGCTCACCGTTGACGGCGAGGACATCGTCGAGATCGACCTGCTCAACTTCATCTACGTGGTTGATGGCAAAGATCTGCTTGAAGCCCACCGCAAGGCCCTGGGCATCTAACACCCTCTGCCGCCGGTGTCGCCGGTGGCCACCTAATCACCAAGGAGCAACCCCATGAAAACCACCGAAACCGCAGCACCTGCGAAGAACCTCAACGAAGAAACCATCGCCCTGGACACCCCGATCATCCGTGGCGAGACCCAGATCGACACCCTGACCCTGCGTAAACCCATGAGCGGCGAACTGCGCGGCGTCAGTCTGGTCGATCTGGCCAACATGGACGTACAGGCACTGCGCAAGGTCCTGCCACGCATCAGCAGCCCCTCCCTCACCGACATCGAGATCGGCCGCATGGATCCCGCCGACTTGCTCCAGTGCGGCGTGGCGGTCGGCAGTTTTTTGCTGAAGAAGTCGGACAGGGAAGCTGCCCTCGTTGCGTAGATGAGGCGATGGCCGACCTGGCCATTGTCTTTCACTGGGGGCCGGCGGACATGGATCCGCTGTCCCTTTCTGATCTGATGGAATGGCGCGAGCGGGCCATAACGCGCTGGGAGCAAACCCATGGCAAATGACCTGAAGATGGAAGTGGTACTCCAGGCCATCGACCGCGCCACCCGGCCTATTCGTGCCATCACCCAAGGCAGTGTTGGCCTCGGCCGGGCGCTCAAGCAGTCCCGCGACAAGCTCAAGCAACTGCAGGCCACCCAGGCGGATGTCTCCAGCTTCCGCCAGGCCAAGGCTGCCAGCCTTGAACAAGCGGCCGCCATGAAGGCCAGCCGTGACCGGGTCAGCCAGCTATCTGCTGCGTTGATGGCCCATGAGAAGACAGTCCGACCGCTACAAACCAGCTATGACCAGTTGATGGGCGAAACCACAGCGCTCAAAGATCGGCAAAAGGAACTGTCCCAGCAGGTGCGCCAGACGCGAGAATCAGCCCAAGCGGCCACCCAAGTCTGGAAGAACAATACTGCCCGCATCCGTGAACTGCGCTCACAGATCGCCAGCAGCGCCCAGCCCACGCAGAAACTACGCAACGAATACGACGCCCTGGTCACCAAACAGCAGGCCCAGCTGGAGACAGTGCGCCGGCTGACCGTGGTGCAGAAAGAGCTCCAGCAGCAACACCGCGCCACTGCCGACAGTGCCCGCCAGCAGAGAGAGCGCATGTCGGAACTGGCCGGGCAGCTCCAGGAGGCCCGGGCCCCGATGCAGGGGCTCAATCAGGACTATCGCACCGCCGTGCGTGAGGCCCAGGCACTCAAGACCAAGCACAGCGCACAAGCTCAGACACTCCAGGGGCTACGGGATAAGCTGCGTGCCGCCGGCATCAACACCAAAAGCCTCAGCGATGGTGAGCGCCAGCTACGCCAGTCCATCGCCAGCACCACCCAGGCAATGGGTGAGCAGGAGGCCCGGCTTAAGCGGCTGGCTGCCCAGCAACGGCAGATGGCGGCAGCAAAACAGAGCTTCGAGAAGTCGCAGGCACTGGCCGGCAGTATGGCGGCGGGCGGCGCGGCTGGACTGGCCAGCGGCTATGCCATGTCCAGACCGCTGCAGGGCATGGTGGACGCCTTTGCCCCAGCCGAAGACGCGGCCACCCAACTAAAAGGCTCCATGATGGACGGCACCGGCCAGGTCTCTGAAGACTTCAGGAAAATTGCCGACTTAGCCACCAGCCTGGGCGACCGCTTGCCGGGTACCACCGCCGACTTCCAGAACATGATGACCATGCTGCGCCGCCAGGGTTTGAGCGCACAGAGCATCCTCGGCGGTACCGGGGAGGCGGCTGCGTACCTGGGCGTTCAGCTGAAAATGCCGGTGGAAGAAGCTGCCGAGTTCGCGGCCAAGATGCAGGACGCGACCCGCACCTCGGAAAAAGACATGATGGCGCTGATGGATACCATCCAGCGCGGGTTCTACAACGGTGTTGACCCGACCAACATGCTCCAGGGCTTCAGCAAAACCGCCCCAGTCATGGACATCATCAAGAAGTCGGGCATCGACGCGGCCAAGGAGCTGGGCCCCCTACTGGTGATGATGGACCAGGCCGGCATGGAGGGCGGCGCAGCGGGTAACGCCTACCGCAAGATCTTCCAGGCCGGCCTGAACAAGGACGGCGTCGATGACGTCAACAAGAACGCAGCCCTGAGCCAACGCGGGATCCAGCTCAACTTCACCAACAAGGACGGCAACTTTGCCGGGCTTGAAAACCTCTACAACCAGATCGAGAAACTCAAGGTCCTGAACGATGAGGACCGCACTGCCGTGATCAAGGACTTGTTCGGCGACGACTCCGAGACCATGACGGTGCTCAACACCATGATGAACAAGGGGCTGGCAGGCTACCAAGAGGTGCAGCAGAAGCTGCAGAACCAGGCCGACCTGCGCGCTCGCGTCAACGAGCAGCTCAGCACCCTGACCAACACCATCGAAGCCGCTCAGGGCAGCTGGACGAATGCCATGTCTGAGATCGGCGCCACCATCGCACCTCAGCTCAAGGAGCTCATCAACGGCATCGGCGGTGTCGCAGTCAAGGTCAAAGAGTGGGTAAGCGCCAACCCCGCATTGACCGCAGCCATCTTCAAGACTGCGGCGGGCCTGGCCATATTGCTGGCTGCCGGTGGTGGCATTTCCATCATGCTGGCCAGCATGCTCGGCCCGTTCGCCATGGTGCGCTACGCCATGACCCTGCTCGGTATCAAGAGCCTCGGCGCCGTGACGGCCTTCAAAGCCTTGGGCACCGCCCTGCTCTGGGTGGGCAAGGCGGTGCTGTTCATCGGTCGCGCGCTGCTGATGAACCCGATCGGCCTGGCCGTCGCCGCGATCGCCGGCGCGGCGTACTTGATTTACACGTATTGGGAGCCGATCAAGACGTTCTTCATTGACCTGTGGAGCAAAATCCAAACGGGTTTCACTGCGGGGATCACCAGCATTCGCAACACGATCGCCGGCTTCAGTCCGATCACCCTGTTCAACAGCGCCTTCGCCGCCGTGGTGAACTACTTCACCGTTGAGCTACCGACCCAGTTCACCAGCTTCGGCGGCATGCTCATCGATGGCCTGGTCTCCGGCATCACCAGCAAACTCGGCGCTGTAAAGACGGCCATCACCGGCGCCGGGGAATCCACGATCGGCTGGTTCAAGGAAAAGCTCGGTATCCACTCCCCTTCCCGGGTGTTCGCCGAACTGGGTGGCTTCACCATGGCTGGTCTCGAACAGGGCTTGACGGGCAACCAGGGCGGGCCGCTGGGCGCCGTCACCAGCCTGAGTAAGCAGCTCACTGATGCGGGTGCATTCGCCATCGGCGCCAGCGCCCAGGGCATCGCTATGGACAACCGTCCGCCGCTGTCTGCAAGGCCGGGTGGAGGCCAAGCGGCCGGAGCCAGCGCTCAAGCGGCGCCAGTGGTCTTCAACATCTACCCGGCCGCAGGCATGGATGAGCAGGCCCTATCCCGGTTGGTGGCGGCCGAAGTGGCCAAAATCCAACGTACCAACCAGGCGCGCAGCCGTAGCGCGCTGTCCGATGGGGAGTAACCCGCCATGATGATGGCCCTGGGCATGTTCGTGTTCAGCCTGGAAACCCTTGCGTACCAGGAGTTCCAACGTCAGACCGACTGGCGACACGCCAGCACCTCGCGCATTGGTACGAACCCGGCGCGACAGTTTCTGGGCAAAGGCGATGACAGCATCACCTTGCCCGGCGTGCTGCTGCCCGCCCTGGCCGGCAGCCAACTGAGCCTCGACGCCTTGCGCATGATGGGCGACACCGGCAAGGCCTGGCCGCTGGTAGAGGGCACCGGGAGGATCTACGGCCTGTGGGTGATCGAGTCGCTCAGCGATACCCGCACCGTGTTCTTCCCCGACGGTGCCGCCCGCCGGATCGAGTTCACCCTCAAGCTGACGCGCATCGACGACGGCCGAGTTGATCTGCTGGGATCGCTGGTAGGTAGTGCCGGCAGCCTTCTGCGAGGTGTGCTGTGAGTCTCCTGGAACAAGCCGAGAACCTGCTCCAGGACGCGGCCAGCCAATACCGCAAGGCCGCCGCTTACCCGCAACCGATCTGCCGCGTGGTGGTCAATGGCCAGGACATCACCCACTCAATCGAGAAACGCCTGGTCAGCATCGAGCTCACCGATAACCGCGGCATGGAAGCGGACCAGCTCGACATCAACCTCAGCGACCATGACGGCCTGCTGGCAATTCCGCCACGCGGCGCCACCGTTCGACTGTGGCTGGGCTGGAGCGATACCGGCCTGGTCGACAAGGGCAGCTTCACCGTCGACGAAACCGAGCACAGCGGCGCCCCGGATACCCTCAGCATTCGTGCCCGCAGTGCGGACCTACGCGGCGGCCTCAAGACCAAACGTGAGCGCAGCTGGAGCGGTACCCTCCTGGGCACAGTAATCGGCTCGATCGCCGCTGCCCACGGCCTGCAGGCGGTGATCAGCCCGCTACTCGCGGCGATCCAGCTGGTGCATCTGGACCAGGCCAACGAGAGCGATGCCAACCTGCTGACTCGTCTGGGCCAGGAGCACGACGCCATCTCAGCGGTGAAGGCTGGGCGATTGCTGTTCATGCCGGCGGGCAAGAGCACCACCGCCAGCGGTAAGGCCCTGCCGCATGTGATGCTGACGCGCGCAGACGGCGACCAGCATCGTTTCCTGCAGGCCGACCGTGACAGCTACACCGGGGTCAAGGCGTATTACTACGAGATCAACAGCGCCGAAAAGAAGGAGGCCATCGCCGGCAGCGGCGACAACCTCAAGGAACTGCGGCACAGCTACACCGACCAGGCCAGTGCATTGCAGGCCGCCCGGGCCGAGTGGAAGCGCCTGCAGCGCGGTACCGCCACGCTGAGCTACACCCTGGCCAAAGGCCGACCGGAGCTGACGCCTGATCAGACGTACAGCCTCTATGGGGTCAAGGCTGAAATCGGCGCCATTGTCTGGCTGGGCGGCAATCTGCGTCACAGCTTCACCCCTGACCGTTTCATCACCAGCCTGGACTTGGAATCCAAGTTGCCCGACCAAGAAGAAGTCGAAGACCTGGTCGAGAAGAGCGTCGATTACACCGGCGTTACCGCAACCTATCGTGACGAAAAGGACGGCAGGCAAAAGACGGTCACGGCTGGGGACCAGACCAATCCACTGCGGCTCACCCATCTCTACGCCAGCAAGGGCAGTGCGAAGCGTGCAGTGGATCGGGAGTGGAAACGGTTGCAGGCCAGTAGCACCTGAGCACAAAAAACCCGGCGCTTGGCCGGGCTCTCTGCAATTACCTTACTTCGCCGACTGACGAAGCGCCTCTAAGATCCTCATCACATCCTCTCGCTGCTGATCGTTCAAGCTTCGCAGCAATTCCAGGAAAGACTGCTCAAGCTGGGTAAGGTTTTCCACTGTAGGATCTCCGTTTCCATGTGACGGCGCTCTAATCGATGGCACCCTTCGCCAGGTCGGGAACAACTAAAGCTATACAACCTCCCCCAGTTCAGCCCCTCTTATACAGCTGCCAACATTTCAGCAAGAATTGCCTGCCGCTTAAGTCTATCAGGTGATATCTCACCAAGCCCTTGGCAAATCTCTACAACCCTTGCATACGTCTCTGTTGCCTTCTGGCTGTGCTGCCCCATGACTTTAATAATCGCGTCCGCCTGCTGAAGCGCTTTTTTGGAATTGAGATTAACTTGATCCTTTCCACAAATTATCGCACGCACCACCGGCAACATATGCCATTTCAGACGTTTCAGGTTCTGCGGAATAGTGCTATTGGAAACCAGCAGATTAAAACGATACATGGCAACACAAGACGCATAAAAAACCGCCTCCTTAACATCATCAGCAAAGATCACATCCGTCAACTCATCATACATCTGCTTAGTATAACGAGAAGCCAGCTCAGGTCTATTGCAGAACATCGACGCAACGCACTTTGCAGTATTATGGAGGGTAAAAATTCTTGTAGCAGGAATATCCTGACCTACATACTGCCTATCACGCCGCTCTAGGTGAAGTCTACTTTCAGCCCCTTCATAAGTATTAAAATACTGCTCAACCCTCTTCACAATTGGTTTAAGAGAAAGGAACTGAGTGCCTTCAACCTTGCTCTGGCTATTTGTCGCCTTTACCAATTCTGAAAAAACGTCTTCAAGCTGAGTCTTAACCAGCTTAACGTTCACCATCACGTCATTCAATAGTTCTCTATTCTCAAAAAGAACGTTTGATGTCTGACACCCATTTACAATTTGGTAGTTTGTCAAATGCAGCGTGGTACCTTGCAGCTTTATTTCCGGACTAACAATCGTGATCCCATTATTCAAAACAGGAAACCTACTTGCTGAGTCCGAGGCAAGCGTAGCCGCTATAGACTGGTTAACCGGATTATCCTGACCAAGGAAAGAGCGGACGTTCTCCTCGAAAACCTGTGAACGAAGATTACCATCCTCCGTCGTTAGCAAATTCGACACGAAATCCTGAGCCCTCACAACTGCAAGATATGCCTCATCAATGCCATTGATAATTGGAAGTGCTGCAATACTAAACGCAGGCAGACTTGCATTCACACTAGAATAAGTACTAACCCAAAGCCTAGTAAGCTCGTCACGATCAATAAACTTCACGTCGATCTCATGAAACAACCCCAATCCTTCGAGCTGTACAACAAAATCCCGCAAAGCTGTTTCAAGCGCGTCTGGTTTTAGGTAAACGCCTGTTGTGATATAGCGCGCAATCAAAGATGGCTTACCATATCGAATTTTAGGAACTTCATTTAACGTAAGATCGAATATCTCTCGCGCATTAACAAGAACTGAATCCTCATTTGCATACGGAGTCTGAGAGGCAAATCTTAAAATCCCCTCCTTGAACTTTAAGAAATCACCAAGATCAAACGCCTCCGACCTTTTTGCCTGAACAAAAATTACGTCAACATCGTGATTTCTTTTCGGACCAGCAAATATGGCAGAACTATCGTCGACAGAAACCGCCACAGACTCATCAATTACAACAGCGACGCCATCTATCCCTTCATCCCCTGGCCCTGTCGTAACATCATCAAGGTCAAATGCCGAAGCAAATCTATTTGAAAGAACACAGTAAGTAGAAAATTTTTCAAACTGAACAGATTGCTCTTCAGCATTCAACCCAAAGCTAGCAACAAAACTTTTAAGATGAGACTCTACAATCCTATGCATACAACACCCCAGCCAAAATTGAAATCACGTATAGTTTAAATTGCGCGTAGAGGCCGGAGATTCAGGTACATACCACTCTCCCCCCATCCCTCTAGAGATCCATCTTTTTGGAGAATATAGTATTCACCAAATTTGTTATTAGGAATCTCAAGACGCAAACCACCTTCCGGCATCAACTTTGCCGCATAGCCTTTGGTGCTTCGGCCACCGCTCGCAAACAAGGAATCCATGAAGTAATTGCCATCTTTCTTGTAGAGGACCATCACATGGCCCAGAGCTCCGTCGCGCAGCCAACTGCCAACCTGCTCCGTGTAATCTGAGAGGTCCAGAGCAATTAGCGTTTGGTAGTCAGAGTGGCTCAAGCCGATCAGGTTACTCTTATATTCGGGCTCAAAGCTGACATTCGCCCAGAAGCTGGTGTAAGTTTGACCTTCAACACGGAAACCGATAAATGTCTTCTCTGCCTTGGCATCAGAATCATCACGGATCGCCTTGGACAGTTCAGCCAGTTCGGAATCGGTCAAGCGATGAGTCAACATTACCTCGACCTTGCGTGGTCGGCCTTCTCGGAAGTCATCTTTCACGATCGTGTACTTGATGGCGGGCTTTGCTGGCTGTTCGCTTTGCACTGCCTTTTGTGGCTTCGCCTCGATAATACCCATCGATACGGCAACGCCAGCGACCAACAAGCTTGCCATCCACCCAGCGGCACATCCCAGAACATGGCGGACTAGGAAACCCCGACCACTCTTGCGCATCTGTTTCACAAGCCACCACCAGACGCCGATGAACACCACCAGGGCAACTATCGCTACAACTCCATCCATTCAAATCGTCCTCGACTGATCGCTGGCCACCATGGCCCACGTGTTACTTCCATTGAGCGGGTGGCCCGCTGAGCGAGCACGCCTCGCCCTATCTACTTTGCTGAATACGCCTTAGCAAAGGCCTGCGCCGTTCGTAACAGCACTTCTCGATCAGATTCAGCCACTTGCTGATAGACCTCGAAAAACTCTTTCGCTTCTTGACTCAAGCATGTGCTCGGAAGCGCTTTGCGCTCTCCCGTCACGACGTAAAGCACGTCCACTCCCTTCTCAGCAACGGCCGCAAGGTAGGCAGCGTCGGGGCTCCGTTCACCTTTCTCGTAATTGAACTGGGAGGTCTTGGCTACCCCAGCAAAAGCGGCAAATTCCGCCTGGTTGAAACCCAGTCGGGCGCGCTCCTCTTTCAGCCTTTCGCCAATATTCAACAAAACGACCCCTTAAGACGTTGACGATTCAACATTTGTTGAATAGTCTTCCCCTGTCATCACACGAAATCACACGAAACGGAACTATGCACAACAGCTACCCCAGCGAGCAAGCATGCGAGCAGGCACGCCAACGGTTGGCCAACCAAGGATTATCGGCCAAGAGATGGGCGGAAATGCATGACCTCACACCCTCAACGGTATACGCCGTGCTCAATCGACAGAAAAAGTGCCTGCGCGGCGAATCGCATCGTGCCGCAGTGCTGCTCGGCATTAAAGACGGATCGCCCACAAACTAAGCCCCCCTGGCTCATGGAGGAAACCAGAACATGAAACGCCCCGTTCTAGAAACCCTGCGCCAGGTGGTAAGCGCCGTTGTCTGCGCTTATCCAGGTGGTCGCGAATGCGCGTCTGCTCGCCTCGGCTATGAGCTGAAGCGGTTCGATAACCATGTGTACGAGAACGCTGGCAGTCGTCCATTGAGCTACGACCAGATTCACCTGTTGGAGCGTGATGCTGGCACGACATTTCTACCGGAGTTCATTGCCACCCTGTACGGCGGCCTTTACGTACCACTGGCTGCGCCCGACACCTTGGATAATGTCGAGCTGTATACCCGCTCGGTGAACACTGCCGCCAAGCGTGGCGTAGTCGACCAAATCATCGCCAAGGCCCTTGCCGATAACGTCATTGAAGAAGCTGAGGCCAAAGCCATCCTGCAAGCGCACCGCCAGTACCAGGCCGCTCGCCATGCGGAGGTGATTGCCACGATCCAGTTGCACAGTGAAGGGGGTGCCCAGTGAGCACTTACAAGCTCGTCTGCCCTCACTGCAACCAGCGCATGCGCATCCGTACCAGCGAAGGCACACACATTTTCCTTCGGGTGGCCTACCTGCAATGCACCAACGAGGCCTGCGGCTGGTCGGTACGCGCCCAGTTCGAAATGACCCACGAAATGAGCCCAAGCGGTATGGCCAACCCGGCCGTGCGGTTGCCGGTCGCTCCGGTAGTGATGCGTCGTCAGGCGATGAAGTCCGCCGAAGATCAGCCCGATTTGCTGGACCAACTGGACATGGAGGTAGCCACCGCATGAATACCGCAGCCCTGACCTTGAATCCTGAAACCGACTACCGCGCTGCAATGCAGCAGGCGGCCGTGGCCTTCCTGTTCCGCCGGGAGGGCTTGCATCTCGCCGGCGACCAGCAAGTGCTGGAGAACTGCGCTCAATACCTGTGCCAGTCGCTTGAAGTCCCTGAGCACCTGGTGCAGCGCATCGCCGAGATGGCGGTCGCCGAGTTCGAAAGCAAAACCACTGGCCGCCTGCGCCTGCTGGGGGTGTGCCCCACAAGCGGGATCTTCCGGGCACGGCTGATCCTGCTCGATACCGCCACCCAAGAGCGGTACCAGGTGCCAGCGCGCCACCTGCCTCGACGCATGCGGCAACCTCACCACACCTCGAAGTAACCCGATCAAACCCCTTCCCGATGCCCCGATTCGCGTGGGTAAGGGGAAACTGCATTCAACCGGTGGCCGAAATGAGCAAGATCACCCTCCAACTGAAGCTGAACGAGCAGCAGGCGAAGCACTACCTGCAGTGGCTCAACAGCCAGTACGACACCACCATGGCCGAAGTCTGGTACTCCGATCGCTATCGCCATGTACCCAGTGGCGAGCGCGGCCCTATGGTCCTGCTCGACCTTCCGCACCTTGCTGGTATCTGCCGTACGCGCAGCGAGCTGAAGAAGCAGCTCGACGCCTGCGCGACGGAGCGTGTCCAGTGAACCACAAGCCCATGGAACACCAGCTGCGCAGTGAAGTGCTGCGACGCCTGCAGGATCAGTACGGGCTGAAGCCCCGGGCCGGCACGCAGTACCTGCGCCAGGGCACCTGCCCGAGTTGCGGAAAAAAGGAGCTGTACTCGCGCCAGGACGAGCCCTGGTTTATCAAATGTGGTCGCGAGAGCAAGTGTGGCGAGCAATGGCACGTCAAAGAGCTGTTCGACGACCTGTTCGACGACTACAGCAAGCGCTATCCGACCACACAGGACGCTCCCCGGGCCTCTGCCGATGCCTATCTACAGTTCGCCCGCGGATTCGACCTGGGTCTCGTCAAGGGGTGGTACACCCAAGAAAACTACTGGGACCGTGAGCAGAGCATCGGCAGTGCGACGGTGCGCTTTGCCCTGGAAAAAGGCGGCTACTGGGAGCGCCTGATCGACCAACCACACCGGTTCGGCAAGAAGAAAGCGCGATTCGCCCCAGGTCAATCGCCCAAAGGCTACTGGTGGTGCCCGCCCAGCATGGACCTGCTGGAGGTCCAGGAACTGTGGATCGTCGAGGGCATCTTCGATGCCATCGCCTTGCTGCACAATGGCCTTGATGCCGTGGCCGCGATGAGTTCGGGCGCATTCCCTTTCGAATCGCTCAAGGCACTGGCCAAGTCATGCACCGACGCTGGGAAAAAGCTGCCTACGTTGGTCTGGGGATTGGACAACGAACCCGGCGCCCACTACTTCACCCGCAAGCACACCAACCTTGCTCGCGAGCTCGGCTACAAGTGCGAGGCCGCGCAAATTCCGCAACGTGGCCGCAAGGTCGACTGGAACGACCTGCATCAACGCTGGGCTTTCGTCGACGATACCGCCAAGCGACTGGACCAGGTTGATCGTGACATTCGTGAGGCCCGTCACCACGGCGGCCTGCTGCTGGCCGAATCCGCTGCCGAGAAAGGCGCGCTGATGTATGAATGGCGCGAGCGCCATGAGTTTCACTTCACGTTCGAGAACCGCCTCTACTGGTTCAAGATGGATCTGGACAAGTTCAACAAGTCCATGCAGCACCTGGAGGAATCCGAGCGCCACGAAGACGTGTTGCTCAACGACAAGCAGCGCCGCGACAAGGCCCTGCGCCAGTGCGGCGCAGTGGTGGAGATCGCCAACTGCAACCCGCAGGCCCTGTACTTCCAGCGCAATGAAGTGACGGACGAGTCCTGGTACTACTTCCGCGTCGACTTTCCGCACGACGAGCCGAGTGTCCTGAACACCTTCACCGGTGGTCAGGTGGCCGCTGCCAGCGAGTTCAAGAAGCGCCTTCTCGGCATGGCAGCGGGTGCCGTGTTCACCGGCACCGGCTCGCAGCTCGATCGCATCATGCAGAACCAGCTGTTCGGGCTGAAGACGGTGAAAACCATCGACTACATCGGCTACAGCAAAGAGCACGGATGCTACGTGTTCGGTGACCTGGCCGTGCGCGGCGGGGTGCTGGAACAGGCCAACGCCGAGGACTACTTCGAGTTCAAGGGCCTGCGCCTGAAGTCGCTGCAAAAGTCGATCAAGCTGGAGATCAACCGGGATGCCTCTGCGTATCAGACCGAGTGGTTTAACTGGCTGTGGACCTGTTTCAACACCCAGGGTGTGATCGCGCTGGTCTTCTGGTTCGGCTCGCTATTCGCCGAGCAGATCCGCGCCGAGTTCCAGTCCTTCCCCTTCCTGGAAGTGACCGGTGAGGCCGGTGCCGGTAAGTCCACCCTGCTGATGTTCCTGTGGAAACTGCTCGGCCGCCAGGACGAGGAAGGCGACGACCCGATCAAGATGACCAAGGCAGGCCTGCGCCGCTGGCTGAGCCAAACCGCCGGCATGCCCATCGTCATGCTGGAAGCCGACCGCAGCGATGCCGAGGGTTCAGCGGGCAAGGCGTTTGACTTCGACCAGTTCAAACCGTTGTTCAACGGTCGCGGCCTTGGCCTCACCGGCGTGAAGAACGGCGGCAACGACACCAACGCCCCCCCCTTTCGCGCAACCATGGTGTTCAGCCAGAACGCCAGCGTGGTGGCATCCGAGGCGATCCTCACCCGTATCGTGAAACTGCATTTTGTTCGCCCGGAGGTCACCAGCAACAGTCGCGCCGCAGCCGACAACCTCAACCACCTGCAGGCCAGTGAAGTCAGTCAATTACTGCTGATGGCGGCCAAGGCCGAGCAGCAGGTCATGGAGACGTTTCGCAAGCAGGTCAAGGTGCATGAACAGACCCTGCGGGAGCTGCGCGAAATCCGCATCGAGCGCCTCATCAAAAATCACGCCCAGCTCATGGCCCTGGTCGATGCGCTGCGGGAAATCGTGCCGATGAGCGATCGCCAGCACGCGGCCGTGCAGCGTGAGCTGACCTGCATGGCCATCGCCCGCCAACACGATGTGAACGCGGATCCGAAGGAAGTGGCCGAGTTCTGGGAGGTGTTCGAGTACCTGGAATCGCTCAGTGATGAACCTGTGGTCAACCACAGCAAAAAAGACGACCTGGTCGCCATCAACCTCAACGACTTCTGCGAACGCGCCGCCGAGCACAAGCAAAAGCTGGCCGATGTGGCCACCTTGCGCACCCTGCTACGCAACAGCCGGTCGCGGCCGTTCATTGAAAGCAATCGCGCCGTCGACAGCGCCGTGCGCGCCGCCTTCAACAACCGCAACAACGCTGCGAATCAGCGCAGCACCACAGTGAAGTGCTGGACCTTCAAGGCCAGCTGACCCTACCCGGGCGCGGCAACGCCCGGGTATCGACCCCAAGGAGAAGCACCATGCGCAATGAAGACCATGACGAGCTGTACCACCCCAGTCGGCGCGAAACGCTGACCACTTTGGTGGCCAGCGGATTGACTTTGGCCCTGCTGGCTGCGGTTGGCTATGCCGTACCAGATCTGCTGACCACCCTGCTCCATTGACCTACTGCCCAGGCTCGGCAACGCCTGGGAATCCGAGGAGAAGCTCCATGAACGATCAACTCGCTGAGAATCTGGAATTGCTATTCGCCTTTGAAGACTGGGCTACGCCACGTGGCTACGACATGTCACGCGGCGCCTCTGAATTCCAGAACCTGGAAACCCGCAACGCTTGGCTCGGTTTTGAGGCTGCGCACGGTCCAGACGGCTGCCGCCCTGTCGGGCAACAGCTTTATGCCCTGATCAAGAAAAACAGCGAGTACGCCCACCAGACCGACAAGTTGTTCCCGGTCCTGGTCGGCAAACCACCCTACGACGACTTCTTCGTCCACGGCGGCCCAGGTGGCCTGTACCGCCTGCGAGATGTGGATTTCTACGTGATCGAGGACGGCAAACAGTACCGCCTCAGCTGACACCGGCCAGGCCGGAAAAAGAAGGTGCTGGGGAGCGGCAACTCACCAGCACCTGACCAACCCCAAGGAGAAGCACCATGCAAGTACAAACCCAAGAAGTCAGCGACATGAAGGCTACCACAGGGAGGCGCCCGAGGCTGGCAAGCCATTCACTTGACCTGCCTAACCACTGCGATATCTGCAACAGAGCACGTTCCCACGGTAGCCATCAGCGCTGCAGCAAAATTCGCCAGCAGCGCAAGTCGCTGGAGTGGGAAGCCTACATGGCAAACGTCGAAGCAAAGCGCACCCAGAAGGCACGCCGCCATGCTTGAGATCATCGTGAAGCCGACACTGGGAAGCTATTGCGCCCGCGCAAAGGGATACAAGCCCAGTGCTAGCCGGTCGGAAGGCCCACTGCAGGCAGCGCAGGCTCTGCTGCGAAAACTTGAACTCACGGATGGTCAGCTGAAGGAGCAAGAGAATACCCAACTCCAGCAAGGGCGAAAGCTTTTCCACTTTGTACAGGACAGCGAGGCGCAATATGACTGAACGCTTCATCCTCCAGGACAGCCGTACTAGTGTTGGAAGCCGAGCCATGTTTTGGCGTGCCAGCGGCGGCTACACCTCGAACCTCGACCAGGCCGAGCAATTCACACGTGAACGGGCATTTCAGCAGTACGAAAGCCGAGAAACCGACCTGCCCTGGCCGGTGGATTACGTCAGGGCACGGGTCGAAACAGGTGTTGACTGCCAATGCCTCAGCCGCTCCGAAGCTGAGAGCTACCGCAACACCGACGGCCGTTTCTACGTGGCATATGCACGCGAATGGGATGGGAACGATCTTGTCTGGCTCGGTGGGACAGGCTCGACGGCCAACCTGGAAGACGCAATTCACCCTGGGGGCTCGGATGCTTCTGGCTATTTGTCGCAGGGCTTTGAGCTCTGGCCTTGTGGTTACATCGTCGAACGGTCGCGCCCAGTTGTGCGAACCTCGGTACTCGATCACAAGCAAGCGCTATGCGCAGTAGGTCTTCGGCTCCCCAAGGTAAAACAGCAGTACACCAGGACCTACATCGACCGCTACAACTGCGAAGGATGCGGCCGCTTTATCAGCGAACGTCAGCGCTTCTACGACTGCCCGAACTGCGGCGCGAGGAATGCACCATGACCAAGCGTCCAGAACCAGCCCAGTGATCTTCTAGGCCCGGAAACGGGCCATCCCTGAACACGGCCCATAGACTGGGCCGTATCTTCGTTTTCGAGTGAAAAATAATGGCAGCTGGAGTCGAAGTACGAGGCAACCACGTCCGCGTGTATTTCCGTTACCAGGGCGAGTTATGCCGGGAAACCATCCCTGGCGACGCCTCACCCGCAAACCTGGCCAACGCCGAGCGTCTGGTCGGGATCATCAACTACGAGATTGAGGCCGGCACGTTCAACTATGCCCGTCACTTCCCCGACTCACCGCGAGTCAAGACCAACACCCTCGGCCATTACATCGACCTGTGGCTAGAAATAAAGGGCAACCAGATGGCAGCCAGCGGCTTCGCCATGTACCGCAGCCGCACCGAGAAGCACATTCGCCCGCGCTGGGGCGACCTGCAGGCAGATCGAATCGACCACCTGGACATTCAGCACTGGGTGCAAACCGTGCTGATGCCCAAGCTGCACAACAAGACCGTACGCGAGATCGTCAGCCACCTGCGTCAGATCTTCCAGCTGTACCGCACCCGGAACCGCTTCGCGTTCGACCCGACCGACGGGATCACCATCTCGCTGCCAGACGCTGACGACCCAGACCCGTTCACCCGGGAAGAAATAGCCGCGATCCTTGGGCAGCAGACTGAACGGCAGCAGGAAATCAACTTGACGGAATTCATGATCTGGACTGGCCCGCGCGTCAGCGAAGCGATTGCCCTGGCCTGGGAAGACGTCGACCTGGTGGCCGGTACCGTGGAGATTCGTCGCGCGCGGGTGGCCGGCCAGTACAAGGTGACCAAGACCCGGCGATCTACGCGCAAGGTAAAACTGCTCGCACCTGCCCTGCGCGCCCTCAAAGCACAAGCCACGCTCACCCAGAACTTGCCGACGGAACTGATCGAAGTTGTCGATCGCGACAACCGGACTGTGCGCGAGCAGCGCGTGAGGTTCGTCTTCCACAACACTGCCACGGATGAGCCGTACCGCTCCTCTGATGTGCTGCAGCATGGCTGGTGGATCTCGCACCTGGAGAAGGCCGGCGTCCGCCAGCGTGGGCCGAACACCTGCCGACACACGTTCGCCAGCCAGCTGTTGAGCAGCGGCATTGCCACGCCAGAGTGGATTGCAGATCAGATGGGTCACACGTCGACGGCGATGATCTTCAAGCACTACGCGAAGTGGATCAGCGAGGACGGACCAGATGTGGTGGGATTGTTGAACCAGGCGCTCAGGTTGACCTGAACGCAATAAAAAAGGGGCCGCAAGGGCCCCTTTCTTTTGCCTGTCATTCCCAAAATGTTCCCAAAACGCTCCCATTTGAGGGTTCAGCGGTAGCGAACATCAATAAAATCAAGCACTTGTATGGCGGAAGCGTAGAGATTCGAACTCTAGGATAGTTGCCCATCGACGGTTTTCAAGACCGTTGCCTTAAACCACTCGGCCACGCTTCCAGCTCGTTTTGCGGCCGCCATAATACCGTAATGAAACACGCTGTCAAACTCTCTGTGTCGCGGGTTGCAGGACGTCTGATAGACTCCTAGCATCTGAACGTCTGAAACCACAGGTTTACCAAGGAGCCTCGCCATGCGCGAACAGGATTACGCCGTACACCACGGCCAGCAGGTCGAGCAGCAGGAGATCAGCAAAGTCCTGCGCAACACGTACAGCCTGCTGGCACTCACCCTCGCCTTCAGCGGTGTCATGGCCTTTGTGGCCCAGCAGATGCGCGTCGGCTACCCGAACGTGTTCGTGGTGCTGATCGGCTTCTACGGGTTGTTCTTCCTCACCAACAAACTGCGTGATTCGGCCTGGGGCCTGGTGTCCACCTTTGCCCTCACTGGCTTCATGGGCTTCATCCTCGGCCCTATCCTCAACCGTTACCTGGGCATGGCCGGTGGCGCTGAAGTGGTCAGCTCGGCATTCGCCATGACCGCACTGGTGTTCGGTGGCCTGTCGGCCTATGTGCTGATCACCCGCAAAGACATGAGCTTCCTCAGCGGCTTCATCACGGCAGGCTTCTTCGTGCTGCTGGGTGCGGTGGTTGCCAGCTTCTTCTTCCAGATCAGCGGCCTGCAACTGGCGATCAGCGCTGGCTTCGTGCTGTTCTCGTCGGTCTGCATTCTGTTCCAGACCAGCGCGATCATTCATGGCGGCGAGCGTAACTACATCATGGCGACCATCAGCCTGTATGTATCGATCTACAACCTGTTCGTCAGCCTGCTGCAGCTGTTCGGCATCATGGGCCGCGACGACTGATACCGCGCCTCATGACAAAAAGCCCGCTTCGGCGGGCTTTTTTATGCGCCAAAGATTGACTTAAAAGTCAGCTTATTGAGCGAATAGACACCGATCATGCCGCCATCGTGCTTGCCACTACCCCAATTGCACTTCAGCCCGTAGAATGCGCTCCTTTTTTCTTCCGGGGCGGCTTTCTGCAATGAGCTCACACGAACACAGCCCAGGCGCATCGGCGCCTGCCAATGAACTGGTGCTGGGTCTTGAGGACAAGCCACGGCTGCTGATCGGCCTGTTGGCGGCGCTGCAGCACCTGCTGGCGATCATCGTGCCGATCGTGACACCTGGCCTGCTGATTTGTCAGGCGCTGGGTGTTTCGGCGCGGGACACCAACCTGATCGTATCCATGTCGCTGGTGATCTCCGGCATCGCCACCTTCGTTCAGTGCAAGCGCTTCGGGCCGTTTGGCGCGGGGTTGCTGATCGTTCAAGGCACCAGCTTCAACTTCGTCGGGCCGCTGATCGCTGGCGGTGCGCTGATGGTCAAACAAGGCACGCCGGTAGAAGGCGTGATGGCTGCCATTTTTGGCGTGGTGATCGCAGGCTCCTTCGTGGAGATGGGCGTGTCGCGCATCCTGCCGTTCGTCAAACGCCTGATCACGCCACTGGTGACCGGCATCGTCGTGCTGATGATTGGCCTGACCCTGATCAAGGTCGGCCTGATCAGCATGGGCGGTGGCTTTGGCGCGATGGCCAACGGCACCTTCGCCAATGGCGAAAACCTGCTGCTGTCGGGCGTGGTCCTGGCGATCATCGTTATTCTCAACCGCATCCCGGTGGTATGGATGCGCAGCTGCGCCATCGTCATCGCCTTGGCGGTGGGGTATGCGCTGGCGGGCTACCTGGGCCGCCTGGACTTCACCGGCATGCACGAGGCTGCGCTGTTCCAGGTGCCAACACCGCTGCACTTTGGCCTGAGCTTCTCGTGGGCACTGTTCATTCCGATGCTGGTGATCTACCTGGTGACATCGCTGGAAGCCATTGGTGACGTTACCGCCACCAGCAAGGTCTCGCGCCAACCGGTCGAAGGCCCGGTGTGGATGCAGCGGATCAAAGGCGGCGTGCTGGTCAACGGCGCCAACTCGCTGCTGGCCGGCTTGTTCAACACCTTCCCCAGCTCGATCTTCGCCCAGAACAACGGTGTTATTCAGCTGACCGGCATCGCCAGCCGCCATATCGGCATCTGGATCGCTGTGATGCTGGTGCTGTTGGGCCTGTTCCCGTCGGTTGCCGGAGTAATCCAGGCGGTACCAGAGCCAGTACTGGGTGGCGCGGCCATGGTGATGTTCGGCGCGGTAGCGGCCTCGGGCATCAACATCCTGGCCAGCACGCAGCTTGACCGTCGCGCCCTGCTGATCATTGCTGTGTCGCTGGCCTTGGGCCTGGGCGTGGCCCAAGTGCCTGAGTTCCTGGCCCACATGCCGGCGGCAATCCGCAATGTGCTGGAGTCGGGCGTCGCCACCGGCGGTATCTGCGCCCTGGTGCTGAACTGGTTCCTGCCAGAGAGCAAAGAGCGCGCCTGACCCTTCAGCGCCTCGCTGAAAAGCCCAGCCCCTCTGCACAAGGCCACGAGGTCCTTGTATGAGCGGGGTTGGGCTTTTTTGCTTTATCATGGCGGCATTCCTTTGCATGAGTTGTCCATGAAATTCGCTATCGCGGTTTTTTCCCCGGCCCATGCGCCCTCCTCGCGCCGCGCCCTGCGCTTTGCCGAGGCGGTGCTGGCCGGCGGGCATGAGATTGCCCGGTTGTTCTTCTATCAGGACGGGGTACACAGTGCCTCGGCCAACGTGGTCACGCCCCAGGATGAGCTGGATGTCGCCGCCCAATGGCGCACCTTCATCGACCACCACCAGTTGGACGCGGTGGTGTGCATTGCCGCTGCGTTACGCCGTGGCGTGCTCGACGAGGCCGAAGCCAGCCGCTATCAACGGCCAGCCGCGAACCTGCCCAAGCCCTGGGAGCTGTCCGGGCTCGGCCAACTGCACGAGGCGGCGCAGAGTGCCGATCGGCTGATCTGCTTCGGAGGCGATTGAAATGGCCAAATCCTTGTTGATCATCAGCCGCCAGGCACCCTGGAACGGCCCATCGGCCCGTGAGGCACTGGACATCGCACTGGCCGGTGGCGCGTTCGATCTGCCGCTGGGCATGCTGTTTCTGGACGATGGCGTGTTCCAGCTCGCCCCGGGCCAGCAGCCCGCAGCCCTGCAACAGAAGAACCTGGCGGCCAACCTACAGGCCTTGCCGATGTTCGGCGTCGAAGCACTCTTCGCCTGCAGCCACAGCCTGCGCCAGCGCGGCCTTGCCGCCGACACCCTGGCGCTGCCGGTGCAGGTGTTGGACGACGCGGCACTGACCGCATTGATCGCCCGTTTTGACCAGGTGGTAACGCTGTGATGACAACCCTGCATGTAATTGCCCACTCGCCCTTCGGCGACGACCGCCTGGCCAGTTGCCTGCGCCTGATCGGTGCCGACGATGCACTGCTGCTGTGCGGTGATGCGGTCTATGCACTGCACGCCGGCAGCGAGCCCCAGCGCCTGCTGCAAGCCGCCGCGCTCGAGCAGCGCTTGTTCGCCCTCGACGAAGACCTGCACGCCCGCGCGGTCGCCAATGACCTGGCCAAGCCTGTGGACTACGCTGCATTCGTCGAGCTGTCGCTGCATTACGACAAGGTCAACAGCTGGCTATGAGTACGCTGAACGTTGGCGATCAAACGATTGCCCTGGACAAGGACGGCTTTCTGGTCGACCTGCACGACTGGTCCCCTGCCGTCGCCAATGCCCTCGCCACACGTGAAGGCATCCCGCTGACAGCTGACCACTGGGAAATCCTCGAGCTGCTGCGCCAGTTCTACCAGGAATTCCAGCTTTCGCCGGCCACACGCCCGCTAATCAAGTACACCGCGCTGAAGCTGGGCCCTGAAAAGGGCAACAGCCCGCACCTGAACCGCCTGTTCAACGGCACTCCTGCCAAACTTGCCGCCAAGCTGGCGGGCCTGCCCAAGCCGACCAACTGCATATGATCGAACCACGCCCGCTCACCCTTGAAACACCCGCCGAACACCCGTTCGCCGAATTCGTGCGCATCCTTGGCAAAGGCAAGCGCGGCGCGCGCGGCCTGACCCGCGAAGAAGCCCGCGCGGCCATGACCTTGCTGCTGGAAGGCAACGTCGAGGACACCCAGCTCGGTGCCTTCCTCATGCTGCTGCGGCACAAGGAAGAAAGCGCCGATGAACTGGCCGGTTTCACCGAGGCCCTGCGCGCGCACTTACAAGCGCCGCACATTGCCGTGGACCTGGACTGGCCCACGTACGCGGGCAAGAAGCGCCACCTGCCCTGGTACCTGCTGGCGGCCAAGTGCCTGGCCAACAACGGGGTGCGCATCCTGATGCATGGCGGCGGCGCCCACACCGCCGGGCGCATGTTCACTGAACAACTGCTCGCACAGCTGCAGATCCCGCTGTGCCGCGACTGGGCGGCCGTCAGCTCCGCGCTCAACCAGCAGCGGCTGGCGTTTTTCCCGCTGCAGGACTGGGCACCCCAGTTGCAACGCATGATTGACCTGCGCAACACCTTGGGCCTGCGCTCGCCCATCCACTCCTTGGCTCGGGTACTTAACCCGCTGAGTGCACGCTGCGGCCTGCAGAGCATCTTCCACCCTGGCTACCAGGCGGTTCACCGTGAAGCTAGCCTTCTGCTCGGCGACCATGCCGTGGCGATCAAGGGCGATGGCGGCGAGATCGAGGTCAATCCCGATGTCATCAGCCATCTTTATGGCACTACGGCGGGTGAGGCCTGGGATGAAGAGTGGCCAGCCCTGAGCGAACGCCGCCATGTCAAACCACCGAGCCTGCAACCGCAGCAACTGCTCGCCGTGTGGCAGGGCGAAGCCGAAGACAGCTACGGCGAAATGGCGGTGGTCGCCACCATGGCCCTGGCCTTGCGCGGCCTGGGGCAGAACCGTGACGACGCCTTCGCCACAGCGCGTCGCTACTGGAGCGAACGAAACGCATCGATTTAATCGATTAAAGACCCCGAGTCTTTGCGCTATTTATTCGAACGATATTCCCTAGACTGGGCTCCAACGACAAACAACTTTGTTCTAGGAGCTCAACATGGGCCTTTTGATCGACGGCCGCTGGCACGACCAGTGGTATGAAACCGGCAAAGACGGGGCCTTCAAACGCGAAAACGCTCAGCGCCGCAACGCCTTGCCCGCACCCGAGGCCGGCCGTTATCACCTGTACGTGTCACTGGCTTGCCCATGGGCGCACCGCACCCTGATTTTCCGTGCCCTCAAGGGCCTGTCGCCGCTCATTGATGTGTCGGTGGTGAGCTGGCTGATGCAAGAGAATGGCTGGACCTTCGACCAGCAGCAGGGCTCCACCGGCGACCACCTCGATGCACTCGAATTCCTGCACCAACGCTACACCCAGGATGACCCGCACTACACCGGGCGCGTTACCGTGCCGGTGCTGTGGGACAAAAAAGAGAAGCGTATCGTCAACAACGAATCGGCCGAGATTATCCGCATCTTCAACAGCGCCTTCGACGAGCTGACCGGCAACCGCCTGGACCTCTACCCCGAGCCCTTGCGCCCGGCGATCGAAGCGCTGAACGAAAGGATCTACCCCGCAGTGAACAATGGCGTCTACCGCGCAGGCTTCGCCACCACACAAGAGGCCTACGAGGCCGCGTTTGACGAGGTGTTCAATGAGCTGGATTACCTGGAAGACGTGCTGAGCCGCAATCGCTACCTTGCTGGCGAGTACCTCACCGAGGCGGATGTACGACTGTTCACTACGCTGGTGCGCTTTGATGCGGTGTACCACGGGCACTTCAAGTGCAACCTGCGACGCCTGAGCGACTACCACAACCTGTCAAACTGGCTGCGCGAAGTGTACCAGTGGCCGGGGGTGGCGCAGACGGTGGATATGGAGCATATCCAGAAGCATTACTACATGAGCCATAAGACCATCAACCCGAATGGGATCGTGCCTAAAGGGCCGTTGCAGGACTTTGGTCTGGCGCATGATCGGGAGCGGTTGGTGGGCCAGGGGATCTGGGTTAACCGGTGACACAGCGGGGCCGCAAAGCGGCCCCACCCGTTTCAGCTATGTTGCGACCCTTCAAACCACGCCAGCTTCTCACGCAACTGCACCACTTCCCCAACAATCACCAGGGTCGGCGCATGCACTTCATGCTGGGCGACAAGCGCCGGCAAATCCGCCAGGGTGCCCGTAAACACCCGTTGATTGCGCGTAGTGCCTTGCTGCACCAGCGCCGCTGGCGTACTGGCCGCACGCCCATGACGAATCAGTTCGGCGCAAATGGTCGGCAAGCCTACCAACCCCATGTAAAACACCAGGGTTTGCGCCGGTGCCACCAGGTCGTCCCAAGGCAAATTGCTGGTGCCATCCTTGAGGTGCCCGGTCACGAAGCGCACCGACTGGGCATAGTCGCGGTGGGTCAGCGGGATACCGCCATAGGCTGAGCAACCACTGGCCGCGGTAATGCCGGGCACCACCTGGAAGGGGATGCCCTGCTCGGCCAGCTGTTCGATCTCCTCGCCACCACGGCCAAAGATGAACGGATCGCCACCCTTGAGCCGCAGCACGCGCTTGCCCTGCTTGGCCAAGTCGACCAGCAGGCGGTTGATCTGGTCCTGCGGCACAGCATGGTCAGCGCGGCGCTTGCCGACGTAGATACGCTCGGCATCACGCCGGCACATGTCGATGATGGCCGGGGCCACCAGGCGGTCGTACAGCACCACATCGGCCTGCTGCATCAGGCGCAACGCGCGGAAGGTCAACAAGTCCGGATCGCCCGGCCCTGCCCCCACCAGATACACCTCACCGCCCTGCTGCACCGGCGCGCCGTCGACCATGGCCTGCAACAGGCGTTCGGCCTCGGCACCCTGCCCGGCCAGCTGACGCTCGGCAATCGGGCCCTGGAAGACATTTTCCCAAAAGCCGCGACGCTGGTTGACGTCTGGGTACAGGCGTTTGACCTGGTGCCGGAACCGCGCAGCCAGCCCGGCGAGTTCGCCATAGGCCGAAGGGATCCACGCTTCCAGCTTGGCGCGAATCAAACGCGCCAGCACGGGCGCATCACCCCCACTGGAGACTGCCACCACCAACGGCGAGCGGTCGACGATGGCCGGGAAGATCACCGTGCACAGGGCCGGCGCGTCCACCACATTGACCGGCAGGTTGAGCGCCTGGGCATCGGCCGACACCTGGGCGTTCAGCCCAGCGTCATCAGTGGCCGCGATCACCAGCCGGCAACCGACCAGGTCGGGCGCCTGATAGCCGCGTACCAAGACCTCACCGCCACCTTCCCGGGCCAGTGCGGCCAGTTGGCCGTCAACCTCGGGCGCCACCACGCGCAGCGCGGCGCCGGCATCCGCCAGCAGGCGCGCTTTGCGCAAGGCAATTTCACCGCCGCCGACGACCAGTACCCGGCCGCCCTGCAGCTTGTGGAACAGTGGCAGGTAATCCATTTAGCGGATGACCTCGACACCACCCATGTACGGCTTGAGCACCTCAGGCACACGGATCGAACCGTCGGCCTGTTGGTAGTTCTCCAATACCGCCACCAGGGTGCGGCCTACTGCCAGGCCAGAACCGTTGAGGGTATGCACCAGCTCTGGTTTGCCGGTTTCCGGGTTGCGCCAGCGAGCTTGCATGCGACGCGCCTGGAAATCACCGCAGTTGGAGCAGGAGCTGATCTCGCGGTACTTGTCCTGGCTCGGTACCCACACTTCCAGGTCGTAGGTTTTCACCGCACCGAAGCCCATGTCGCCGGTGCACAGCGCCAGTACCCGGTAGGGCAGTTCCAACAGCTGCAGCACGCGCTCGGCGTTGCCGGTCAGGCCTTCGAGGGCTTCCATCGACTTGGATGGCTCGACTACCTGGACCATTTCGACCTTGTCGAACTGGTGCTGGCGGATCATGCCACGGGTGTCACGGCCCGATGCGCCGGCTTCACTGCGGAAGCAAGGCGTGTGGGCGACCAGCTTGAGCGGCAGTTGCTTGGCATCGAGGATTTCGCCGGCAACCAGGTTGGTCAGCGAAACCTCGGCGGTTGGGATCAGGTAGAAGTCAGCTTCGCCTTCGCGGCTGATCTTGAACAGGTCTTCCTCGAACTTGGGCAACTGGCCGGTGCCCTGCAGGGCCGGCGCCTGTACCAGGTACGGGGTGTAGTGCTCTTCGTAGCCGTGCTCGCCGGTGTGCAGGTTGATCATGAACTGCGCCAGGGCGCGGTGCAGGCGGGCGATCGGGCCACGCAGCACGGCAAAGCGGGCGCCAGACAGCTTGGCTGCCGCCTCGAAGTCCAGGCCACCGCTGATTTCGCCCAGGGCGACGTGGTCTTTGATTTCGAAGTCGAAGGCTTTAGGGGTGCCCCAGCGGCGTACTTCAACGTTGTCGTCTTCGCTGGCACCAACCGGCACGCTGGCGTCCGGCAGGTTAGGAATGGTCAGCAGGATGCCATCCAGCTCAGCCTGGATGCCGTCCAACTCGACTTTGCCTGCGGCCAGCTCATTGGCCATGCGCTCGACGTCGGCCATCAGCGGCGCAATATCTTCGCCCTTGGCCTTGGCCTGGCCGATGGACTTAGAACGGGCGTTACGCTCCGCCTGCAGTTGCTCGGTACGCGTCTGCACGGCCTTGCGGCGCTCTTCCAGTGATTCGATGCGCGCGACATCCAGGCTGAAGCCACGGGAGGCCAGGCGATCCGCCACTTCCTGAAGTTGGCCGCGTAACAGTTTGGAATCGAGCATATCGTTCTCTCGTTATGTGTAGGTGTTGGTTCAGAATCGGGTCAAGGACAGGCCGGCCCAGGTCGCGAGCAGCCCGCCCACCACGCTGATACCGGTATAGCCCAAAGCCAGGGGCATCTGCCCGCTTTCCATGAGGCGTACGGTATCGAGCGAAAAGGAGGAAAACGTGGTTAAGCCGCCCAGGAAGCCGACGATCAGGCCCGCGCGCAGCTCGACCGGCACCATGGGCTTGTGCAAAAACAGGCCATACAGCAGGCCGATCAACAAGCAGCCGATCAGATTGACGGCCAGCGTACCGAGATAGAAGTGCCGTGGCCAGTGGGCGACCACCCAATTGGTGGTCGCAAAGCGCAGCAAAGTACCCGCGATACCGCCTGCACTGACGGCAGCGATCAGTGCAATCATGGTTTTCTCCGTTGCCGGGGGCTGCTGCGATCCAGCTCGGCCAGGTGCCGTAGCTTCTCGCCGATTTTCAGCTCCAGGCCGCGGGGCACGGGTTGGTAATACTGGCGAGGCTCGAGTTGGTCAGGGAAGTAGTCTTCACCTGCCGCGTAGGCATCGGGCTCGTCATGGGCATAGCGGTATTCGTCGCCGTAGCCCAATTGCTTCATCAACTTGGTCGGGGCGTTGCGCAGGTGCAGCGGCACTTCCAGCGAACCATGCTCGGCCGCCTCGCGCAGGGCAGTCTTGAAGCCCATGTACACCGCATTGCTCTTTGGCGCGCAGGCGATGTAGGTGATGGCCTGGGCCACAGCCAACTCACCCTCGGGGCTGCCCAGGCGCTCTTGAACGTCCCACGCCGACAGGCACAGGCTCAGGGCACGAGGGTCGGCATTGCCGATGTCTTCGCTGGCCATGCGCACCACGCGGCGGGCGATGTACAGCGGGTCGCACCCCCCATCGAGCATGCGCGCGAACCAGTACAGCGCGGCATCGGGGTTGGAGCCACGCACCGATTTGTGCAACGCCGAGATCTGGTCATAGAACGCCTCGCCGCCCTTATCGAAGCGCCGACGGCTGTCGCCGAGCAGGCTTTGCAGCAGATCGACGCCAATTTCGCTGCCATCTTCAGCCAGGTCCGAGGCGTTTTCCAGAAAGTTGAGCATGCGCCGGCCATCGCCGTCAGCGGCAGCCATGAGCATCTTGAAGGCCTCGTCGCCCACCTGCAGGTTGTGCTTGCCCAGGCCGCGCTCTTCGCTCAAGGCACGGTCGACGAGCTTGCGCAGCGCCGGCTCGTCCAGGCTCTTGAGCACATACACCCGCGCGCGGGAAAGCAATGCATTGTTGAGCTCGAAGGACGGGTTTTCGGTGGTGGCGCCAATGAAGATCAGCGTGCCGTCTTCCACGTAGGGCAAAAAGGCGTCCTGCTGCGACTTGTTGAAGCGGTGCACTTCGTCGACGAACAGGATGGTCCGGCGGCCATACTGGGCAGCCTGCTGCTTGGCCACCTCGACCGCCTGGCGGATCTCCTTGACCCCTGCCAGTACCGCCGAGACCGTTTCGAAGTGCGCGTCACAGAACTGCGCCAGCAGCCGCGCCAGGGTGGTTTTGCCCACCCCGGGCGGCCCCCAGAAGATCATCGAGTGCAACGCCCCCTGCTCCAGCGCCTCGCGCAGCGGCTTGCCGCGCGCCAGCAGGTGCTCCTGGCCAACGTACTCGTCCAGGTTGGACGGGCGCAGGCGAGCAGCCAGAGGCTGGGCGACGGGTTCGCTTCGAAACAGGTCCATCACGGGCTCCGGTTACTCCTGGATGATATCCGCGCCTTTCGGGACATCGAACTTGAACTTGCTGTCAGGCACCGCCTGGTTGGCCTTCACCCCACTGAACAGGATGTTGGTCCGCTGGCCGACGCTGTCGATCAGCTGCATGTCATTGATCAGGCCCTTGCGGAACGACACGCGCAGGGAGTCGAACAAGGTGTCCTTGGTTTTCGGCTTCAAGGTGAAGTCCATGACTTCGCCCTGCTCCTTGGACGCGATGTCAAAGCTCTGGCTGATCTTCGACACGTCACCGGACAGCAGCAGTGCTGGGGTCTGGTTCAGGCGTACATCAAGCTTCTTGATGGTGGCCTGCTCAAGGTCCGGGTCCCACAGGGTGACCATCTTGCCATCAGACACCACCACCTGCTCCTGCGGGGCATCGGTATGCCAGTAGAACAGGCCAGGGCGCTTGACGGTCATCTGGCCCTTGGTCTCCTGCAGGCTGGTGCCATCGGCACCCAGCGTCAGCTGAGAGAAATTGGCATCGATCGTCTGCGACTTTTCCAGCAACTGGGTCAGGCGCTTCACGTCCAACTCGCCGGCATGGGCCGACACAGAGCCCATGGCCAGGGCAGAAACCAACAGCATGCGAATCGCGCGCATGGAAATCCTCGTAGGACAGTAAATGAGCCAGGCGCCGATCAGGCGCCCGGCAAGGTGTTCATCAATCGCGCGGGCCGCCTGGGGCTATCACTTCCCGCGAGCCGTTGCTGTTCATCGGGGTGACCACGCCGGCCATCTCCATTGCCTCGATCATGCGTGCGGCGCGGTTGTAGCCGATCTTCAGCTTACGCTGCACAGCCGAAATGGAGGCACGCCGGCTCTCGAGCACGAACTGCACGGCTTCATCATACAGTGCATCGCTTTCCGAATCGTCGCCGTCACCGCCAGCGCCGCCGCCTTCGAAGCCGCTGCCGGCCTCTTCGACGCCGTTGAGGATGTCATCGTTGTAGTCCGGCGCGCCACGCAGCTTCCAGGCTTCCACCACGCGGTGCACTTCGTCATCGGAAACGAACGCGCCGTGCACGCGGATCGGCAGGCTGGTGCCGGGCGGCATGTACAACATGTCACCGTGACCGAGCAACTGTTCGGCGCCACCCTGGTCAATGATGGTGCGGGAGTCGATCTTGCTCGACACCTGGAACGCCATACGCGTCGGGATGTTGGCCTTGATCAGGCCGGTGATCACGTCAACCGACGGACGCTGGGTGGCGAGGATCAGGTGAATACCAGCGGCCCGCGCTTTCTGGGCAATACGGGCGATCAGTTCTTCGACCTTCTTGCCGACGATCATCATCATGTCGGCGAATTCGTCGACCACCACCACGATGGTCGGCAGGGTCTTCAGTGCAGGTGGCTCGTCGTCCATGCTTTCGCGACGGTACAGCGGGTCGTGGATGACCTCGCCGGCCTCCTGGGCGTCTTTGATCTTGCGGTTGAAGCCGCCCAGGTTTCGCACGCCCATCGCGGCCATCAGCTTGTAGCGCCGCTCCATCTCGGCGACGCTCCAGCGCAGCGCGTTGGCGGCATCCTTCATGTCGGTGACCACTGGGCACAACAGGTGCGGGATGCCTTCGTAGATCGACAGTTCGAGCATCTTCGGGTCGATCATGATCAGCCGCGCGTCTTCCGGGCCGGACTTGAACAGAATCGACAAGATCATCGCGTTCACACCCACCGACTTACCAGAACCGGTAGTACCGGCCACCAGCAGGTGCGGCATCTTGGCCAGGTCGGTGATCACCGGTTTGCCACCGATGTCATGGCCCAAGGCCAACGCAACCGGGGACTTGGACTCGTCGAACTGCGGCGACGACAGCACTTCAGAGAAGCGCACCATCTGCCGGTTTTCGTTGGGGATCTCGATACCCACAGTGGTCTTGCCCGGGATCACCTCGACCACGCGCACGCTGGTCACTGCCAGCGAGCGTGCCAGGTCCTTGGCCAGGTTGGCGATACGGCTGACCTTGACCCCTGCCGCGGGCTGGATTTCGTAGCGGGTAATGACCGGGCCTGGGTGGATGGAGTCCACCGAGACTTCCACGCCGAATTCCTTGAGCTTGATTTCCAGCAGTTGGCCAACACCGGCCAGGGATTCTGGCGAGTACTCGATCTTTTTCTGCTCGGCCGGATCGAGAATGGAGATCGACGGCAACGTGCCTTCCACGGCGCTGTCGACGAACAGCGGGGTCTGTTTTTCCTTCATCACCCGCTTGCTCGGCTCCGGCGCCTTGGCCGGGGTGGGCGGGATAATCACTGGCGCCGCAGGTTGCTCGCGGGGCACCACTGTCTCGCGCGCCACCACGGGTTCGCGCGGTGGGGCAGGCCGGGCGGGCGCCTCTTCGCGCTCGATGCTACGCTCACGCAGCTGAGGTTTGACCGGCTCGCGCTTCTGCGCAGCCGCTGGCGCGGTGTTGAAACTCGGTTCATCCACCTCACGCAACTGCGCTTCCAGGCGCTTGCGCTCGTTGCGGGCTTCCCACCAGCGGTTGGCGGCTCCCTGCACCAGTTCGAACAGGTCGAGGGTGATCTTGCCGGTAAGGTCCATCACCTTGAACCAGGACAGGTCGGTGAACACCGTCAAGCCGAACAGGAACAGGGCGATGAACATCAACGTGCTGCCCTGCACGTTCAGCAGGCTGCGCGCCAGTTCGCCCAGGCTTTCGCCCAAGGCACCGCCCGCAGAGAACGGAATGCTCGCCGGCGGATGGAAATGGATATGCGCCAGGGCTGCGCCCGACAGCACCAGAAACACCAGCCCGATCAGGCGCCAGGAGAACAGCCAGCCGCTCCACTCCCAGGGTTGGTGGCGCTCGCGGAAGATCTGCCAGGTCTTGATCGCCAGCAACAGCGGGAAGATGTAGGCGAAATAGCCCAGCACCATGAACAGGATGTCGGCGAAGTAGGCCCCTGCTCGCCCGGCGGCGTTTTGCACCTGGTCAATGTTGCTGGTGTGGCTGAAGCCTGGGTCGGAAGTGTCGTAGGTCAGCAGCGCCATCCACAGGTACAGGCACAGGGCGCCGACAGCGATCAACGCACCTTCCTTGAGACGATAGTGCAGCTGCTGCCGCCACATAGGCACTGGCAAGGGAGCTGGAGTTGCGGTGGATTTCTTCAAAACGCGTCTATTCCTGCGCGTGCTGCGCGTCCAATAGTGATCGGCCGGTGTCTGGCCAATGAACCACTACTTTTAACATTACTGCCCGCCAGCCGCCATGGCGGCGCGCCGCACATGGGCTTGAGGGGGCTGCTTTCACTTAGCTGCAATTTGAGCATGCATTTTCTTTTGTGACAAAGGCTTATGCTGTGTTTTTGCACAGGTGTGACAGCAAATGTCCCGGATGGTGCCTGAGGCCTCATGAATGTGTAGGAAAATGCCTAAAGGGCTGCCTGCGGTATGGCGAATGAACCGCAGTGATTGACCCTGCTTTTCAGCCACGCCATGCTGACCACTCCCCTCCCCCACCGCACGATAGACCATGCTTACCTGGCTGACCCGCGACTCGCTGACCTTTCCGCCCCTGGAAAAGGCCCTGCACGAACCCAACGGCTTGCTCGCCGCCGGCGGCGACCTGAGCCCCGAGCGCCTGGTGCAGGCCTATCGCCACGGCTGCTTCCCCTGGTACCAGGACGGCCAACCGATCCTCTGGTGGTCACCCAACCCTCGCACCGTGCTGCTGCCAGACGAACTGCACGTCTCGCGCTCGCTGGCCAAGTTCATGCGCCAGGGCCACTACCAGGTCAGTTTCGACACCGACTTCGCCGGCGTGATCGCCGCCTGCGCGGCGCCACGTGACTACGCCGACGGTACATGGATCACCGACACCCTGCGCGCGGCCTACTGCGAGCTGCACCGGCTGGGTTACGCCCATTCGGTGGAGGTGCGCCAGGACGGTGAGCTGGTCGGCGGCCTGTACGGCCTGGCCATGGGCCGCCTGTTCTTCGGCGAATCGATGTTCAGCCGCGCCGACAATGCCTCCAAGGTTGGCTTCGTGACGCTGGTCGCACACCTGCGCCAGGCCGGTTTTGTGCTGATCGACTGCCAGATGCCGACCAACCACCTGCACAGCCTTGGCGCGCGCGCCATCAGCCGCGCCGACTTTGCCGACTACCTGGCACGCTACCTCGACCAGCCCAACAGCGCCACCTGGGTTCCCTAGGCGAGTTCTCAGAGCTGGCTTACACTTAAGGCAAAGTCTCACCGAAGGGGTTGATCATGACAGAGTTGGCGCGGTTGAAGTTTTATGCCACTCAACCCCACTCCTGCAGCTACCTGCCTGAGGAGCAGGCAACCACGCTGTTCCTCGACCCCAGCCAGCCAATGGACGTGAATGTCTACGCCGACCTGTCAGAAATGGGTTTTCGGCGCAGTGGCGATCACCTGTACCGCCCCCATTGCCAAAACTGCAACGCCTGTGTGCCGGCACGCATTCCGGCCGCGCGCTTCATCCCCAACCGCCAGCAGCGGCGCATTCTCAAGCGCAACGCCGACTTGACCGTGACCGCCGCACGCCCGGCGTTCAAGGAAGAGTATTTCGACCTGTACCGGCGCTACATCGAGACCCGTCATGCCGACGGCGACATGTACCCGCCCAGCCGTGATCAGTTTTCCACCTTCCTGGTACGCGACCTGCCCTTCTGCTGGTTCTACGAGTTCCGCCTGGCAGGGCGCCTGCTGGCGGTGGCGGTATGCGACCTGCTGCCCAACGGCCTGTCGGCGGTCTACACCTTCTACGAGCCCGACGAAGAGCGCCGCAGCCTGGGCCGTTTCGCCATCCTCTGGCAGATCACCGAAGCCCTTCGGCAGAACCTGGAGGCGGTTTACCTCGGGTACTGGATCAAGAACTGCAAGAAGATGAACTACAAGACCCAGTATCGCCCCATCGAGCTGCTGATCAACCAGCGCTGGGTCACCCTCAACTGAAAGCATTGGCTTGAAATACTATTTTCCGGCATAATCCACGCCACTTTTTTGCCCGGTGCGGTTATGCGTCGGGCCAACACTGGACACCGAGGGCTCAACTGCATGTCGAAAGAAGACAGCTTCGAAATGGAAGGTACTGTCGTCGACACCCTGCCCAACACCATGTTCCGCGTGGAGTTGGAAAACGGGCACGTCGTAACCGCGCACATCTCCGGAAAGATGCGCAAGAACTACATCCGTATTCTCACTGGCGACAAGGTCCGCGTCGAACTGACACCTTACGACCTGAGCAAAGGCCGCATCACGTATCGTGCGCGCTAAGCCCAAGCCATGAAAAAGCCCGGCCAAGTGCCGGGCTTTTTTGTGCCTGCAAGAGTGGCTGGGGCTGCTTTGCAGCCCATTCGCAGCGCAAGGCTGCTCCTACAGAGGGGCACATTCCCAGGTAGGAACAGCCTTGCGCTGCGAACGGGCCGCAAAGCGGCCCCACCATCACGCCACCTCAGCCGTGGTCTCGAAGTCGAACACCAACTCACCATCGCGCAAGTCGACGTGCACCACGCCGCCATGCTCGGCCAGCTCACCGAACAGGATCTCTTCAGCCAGCGGCCGTTTGATCTTGTCTTGGATGAGCCGCGCCATCGGCCGTGCACCCATCTGCACGTCGTAGCCCGACGCCGCCAGCCAGCCGCGTGCTTCATCACTGACCTCCAGCAGCACACGTTTATCTTCCAGCTGCGCCTGCAGTTCGATAAGGAACTTGTCGACGATGCTCTTGATGGTTTCGTGGCTCAGGCGGCCAAACTGAATGATGGTGTCCAGGCGGTTGCGGAACTCCGGCGTGAAGCTCTTGCGAATGACTTCCATGGCATCGGACGCATGGTCCTGATGGGTAAACCCGATCGAAGCCCGCGCCGCAGTCTCTGCCCCGGCGTTGGTGGTCATGATCAGGATCACGTTACGGAAGTCCGCCTTACGCCCGTTGTTGTCGGTCAGCGTGCCGTGGTCCATCACCTGCAGCAGCAGGTTGAAGACTTCAGGGTGCGCCTTTTCGATTTCGTCCAGCAGCAACACACAATGCGGCTGCTTGGTGATCGCCTCGGTCAACAGGCCACCTTGGTCGAACCCGACGTAGCCTGGCGGCGCACCGATCAAGCGCGAAACGGTATGCCGCTCCATGTACTCGGACATGTCGAAGCGCACCAGCTCCACACCCAGCGCCTTGGCCAACTGCCGCGCCGCTTCGGTCTTGCCGACACCGGTAGGCCCGGCGAACAGGAACGAACCCACTGGCTTATCAGGCGCCTTGAGCCCCGCACGGGACAGCTTGATCGCCGTCGCCAGCGAGTCGATGGCCGCGTCCTGCCCGAATACGGTCAGCTTCAGGTCACGCTCAAGGTTGCGCAGCAGCTCCTTGTCGGAACTGGTGACATGCTTTGGCGGAATCCGCGCGATCTTGGCGACGATGTCTTCGACTTGTGGCACCTCGATACGCTTGACTCGGTTTGCCTCAGGCTGCAGGCGCTGGTAGGCACCCGCCTCGTCGATGACGTCGATGGCCTTGTCCGGCATGTGCCGGTCATTGATGTAGCGCGAGGCCAGCTCTGCAGCGGCGCGCAGGGCTTCATCGCTGTACTCGATGTTGTGGTGGCTCTCGAACCGGCCCTTGAGCCCGCGCAGGATCCCCACGGTGTCTTCCACCGAAGGCTCGCTGACATCGACCTTCTGGAAACGCCGCGCCAGGGCACGGTCCTTCTCGAAGATGCCGCGGAATTCCTGGAAGGTGGTCGAACCGATGCAGCGAATGTCGCCAGACGACAGCAGCGGCTTGAGCAGGTTGGACGCATCCATGACCCCACCAGAAGCCGCACCGGCGCCGATGATGGTGTGGATCTCGTCAATGAACAGGATCGCCTGTGGGCGTTTGCGCAGTTCGCCAAGCAGCGCCTTGAAGCGCTTCTCGAAGTCGCCGCGGTACTTGGTACCGGCCAGCAGCGCACCCAGGTCAAGTGAATACACCACGCTCTGGGCCAGCAGGTCAGGCACCTGACCGTCGACGATACGCTTGGCCAGGCCTTCGGCGATGGCCGTCTTACCCACCCCGGCCTCACCGACCAGCAGCGGGTTGTTCTTGCGCCGGCGCGCCAGGATCTGCGCAACACGCTCGACTTCCTGCTCACGGCCCACCAACGGGTCGATGCGCCCGGCACGTGCCAGTTCGTTCAGGTTGCTGGCATAGGCATCCAGCGGGTTGCTCGACGATGACGTTTCGCCACCGTCCTCGTCCTGCATCTCCTGGTCGCCTTCGGTGTTAGGGCCATGGCCCGGCACCTTGGAAATACCGTGAGCGATGTAGTTGACCACGTCGATACGGGCCACGCTCTGCTGCTTGAGCAAGAACACGGCCTGGCTTTCCTGTTCGCTGAAGATCGCCACCAGCACATTGGCGCCGGTCACTTCGCGCTTGCCGGAGCTCTGCACATGGAACACGGCACGCTGCAGCACACGCTGAAAGCCCAGGGTCGGCTGGGTTTCGCGGTCTTCGTCGTTGACCGGAATCAGGGGTGTGGTGGAATCGATGAACTCTTGCAGGTCGTGCTTGAGTTTGTCGAGATTGGCGCCACAGGCGCGCAGAACGGTCGCAGCAGCCTCATTGTCAAGGAGTGCCAGCAGCAGATGTTCGACGGTCATGAACTCATGACGTTTCGAACGAGCCTCCTTGAAGGCCAGATTGAGGGTGACTTCGAGCTCGCGGTTTAACATAGCTTCACCTCATACCCAAGTGGTCGGCGATTAACCGTCCTTCTCGATTTCACAGAGTAGCGGATGCTGGCTTTCCCTGGCGTATTGGTTGACCTGCATGGCCTTTGTTTCGGCGATGTCACGGGTAAACAATCCGCACACTGCCCGCCCCTCGGTATGGACGGTCAGCATGATCTTGGTCGCCAGCTCGCGGTTCAGACTGAAGAACGTCTCGAGCACTTCGACGACGAAATCCATTGGTGTGTAGTCATCGTTGAACAAAACCACCTTGTACATCGGTGGCGCCTGCAGGATCGGCTTGGCTTCCTGGACAGCAAGACCTGAGCCGTCGTCCTCATTCGATTGCGGGCGATCCTGATTGAATGTTAGTCGAATCTCACTAGGTGCATGCATGGAAAGAATTTCATCATGATCGACAGGTTAAAGTTGTGGGTTGAGCGCAAAGTCAGCCTCCGGCGCACGCGCCGCATGACCTTGACTATCGGCAAAACGGTGTTACAACCAATAAGAACCCACCGTGGTCGATAAAGATCCGCGCAGTCAACCAGATTTTTCGCATGGTTCGTATGCGGATGAAGTGGATGATACTCCAGTGATGGAGTCCTTTGCAGAGGGACATAGGGATGGCAAGCGGTAAAGTCAAGTGGTTCAACAATGCCAAGGGCTACGGATTCATCAACGAGGAAGGTAAATCCGATGACCTTTTCGCTCATTACTCGGCCATCCAGATGGACGGATACAAGACGCTGAAGGCTGGCCAGTCCGTGGAGTTCGACATCATCCAGGGCCCCAAAGGCCTGCACGCGGTCAACATAAAGGACGCCGCTGCCGCTGCGGCTGCCAAGGCCCAAAGCCAGACCGCAAGCGAAACCGCCAGAGCCTGACCACTGCTCCGTGTGGGTATACGAAAAAACCGGTCGCCTCTTTAGCCTGGCGACCGGTTTTCTCTTGCCTCACATATGCTTGATCATCTCATCGCCAAAGCCCGAGCTGCCCACCAACGTCGCCCCGTCCATCAGGCGTTCGAAGTCATAGGTCACGGTCTTGGCGGCAATCGCGCCATTGGTGCCCTTGATGATCAGGTCGGCCGCCTCGGTCCAGCCCATGTGGCGCAGCATCATCTCTGCAGACAGAATCACTGACCCCGGGTTGACCTTGTCCTGCCCGGCGTACTTGGGCGCGGTGCCGTGGGTGGCCTCGAACATGGCCACGGTATCGGACAAGTTGGCGCCTGGCGCAATGCCGATGCCACCCACCTCTGCCGCCAGGGCATCGGACAGGTAGTCGCCGTTGAGGTTAAGGGTGGCGATCACGTCGTATTCGGCCGGGCGCAGCAGGATCTGCTGGAGCATGGCGTCGGCGATGGCATCCTTGACGATGACCTCACGCCCAGTCTTGGGGTTTTTGAACGTCATCCAGGGGCCGCCGTCGAGCAGCTCGGCAGCAAACTCGTCACGGGCCACCTCGTAGCCCCAATCTTTGAAGGCCCCTTCGGTGAACTTCATGATGTTGCCCTTGTGCACCAGGGTCAGCGACTCGCGGTCGTTGTCCACCACGTATTGCAGAGCCTTGCGCACCAAGCGCTTGGTGCCCTCGCGGGAAACGGGTTTGACGCCGATACCGCAGTCCTGGTCGAAACGGATCTTAGTGACGCCCATTTCCTCCTTGAGGAACTTGATCACCTTGTTCGCCTCGGGCGAGCCGGCTTTCCATTCGATGCCGGCGTAGATGTCTTCGGAGTTCTCGCGGAAGATCACCATGTCGACATCGCCCGGTTTTTTCACCGGGCTCGGCACGCCCTGGAACCACACCACCGGGCGCAGGCACACGTACAGGTCAAGTTGCTGGCGCAACGCCACGTTCAGTGAGCGGATGCCGCCCCCGACCGGCGTGGTCAGCGGGCCCTTGATCGACACCACGTACTCGCGCACCGCGTCGAGGGTTTCCTGCGGCAGCCAGGTGTCCTGGTCATAGACCTGGGTGGCCTTCTCGCCCGCGTACACCTCCATCCAGGCAATCTTGCGCTTGCCGCCGTAGGCCTTCTGCACGGCGGCGTCCACGACCTTGATCATCACCGGCGAGACATCAACGCCAATCCCATCGCCTTCGATATAAGGAATGATGGGGTTATCGGGCACATTGAGCGAATGGTCTGCATTGACGGTGATCTTGGTGCCGTCGGTCGGAACCTTGATTTTCTGGTATCCCATGCTTGCACTACTCCGCTTTCGGGTGTGATTGGACATCCTGCAATCCAATGAGCCTAAACCACATCTGCTGACCTGCAAGGGCTGCGACATCGCGCCACATTGCCCCTACGTCTTTGGTCTTATAAATGGCGCCGATGTCACTTGGCCTTGCTGATTAGCCCAAAGGGTTTGATATACTCCGCCGCGACCGAAGGGTCATTGGGGCGATCCCTAGGAAAATGCGGCTCGCCCTTGGCCAAGAACGGCCACAAAGCCTGGGCTGTTACCGCAGCTCAGCACTTGACGCTCGACTGATGCATCCACCATCACCGCTCGCAGCCTCTCGACTTTCCGCTCATGGCGTCGCCAGGGCGAAGCGCCTACCCTGCGCACCTCGAGACTCGAGTACGCTCAGCACATAGAGAGTTAACCCGCATGCCCACCCGTTCCAAGATCATCTATACCTTCACCGACGAAGCCCCCGCCCTCGCCACCTACTCGCTGCTGCCGATCGTCGAAGCCTTCACCGCTTCCGCTGACATCGCCGTCGAAACTCGCGACATCTCCCTGGCTGGCCGTATCCTCGCGGCTTTCCCGGAGCAACTGGGCGCCGAGAAGCAAGTAGGCGATCACCTGGCGGAACTGGGCCAACTGGCTACCACGCCTGAAGCGAACATCATCAAGCTGCCGAACATCAGCGCCTCGGTACCGCAGCTCAAGGCCGCGATCAAGGAACTGCAAGGCAAGGGCTTCAACATCCCTGACTACGCCGACGAGCCGTCCACCGAGGCCGAAAAAGAATCTCGCGCCCGTTACGACCGCATCAAAGGCAGCGCCGTTAACCCGGTACTGCGCGAAGGCAACTCTGACCGCCGCGCGCCGCTGTCGGTCAAGAACTACGCACGCAAGCACCCGCACAAGATGGGCGCCTGGGCTGCCGACTCGCAGTCGCACGTTGCCCACATGACCCAAGGCGACTTCTACGGCAGCGAAAAGGCCGCCCTGATCGAGGCTGACGACAGCCTGCGCATCGAGCTGGTCGCCAAAGACGGCACCACCACCGTCCTGAAAGCCAAGACCGCGGTCAAGGCTGCCGAAATCGTCGACTGCGCGACCATGAGCCGCAAAGCCCTGAAAGCCTTCATCGCCGAGCAGATCGCCGATGCCAAGGCCTCCGGCGTGCTGCTGTCGGTGCACCTGAAAGCCACCATGATGAAGGTCTCCGACCCGATCATGTTCGGCGTCATCGTCGAAGAGTTTTATAACGACGTGCTGGCCAAGCACGCCGCTGCACTGGCTGAAGTAGGCTTCAACGCCAACAACGGCATCGGCGACCTGTACGCCCGCATCAAAGACCTGCCAGCTGACAAGCAGGCCGAGATCGAAGCCGACATCCAGGCCCTGTACGCCGTTCGCCCGGCCCTGGCCATGGTCAACTCCGACAAAGGCATCACCAACCTGCACGTGCCGAGCGACGTCATCGTCGACGCCTCGATGCCGGCCATGATCCGTGACTCGGGCAAGATGTGGAACACCGCCGGTGAGCTGCAAGACGCCAAGGCGATCATCCCGGACCGCTGCTACGCCGGCATCTACCAGGCCACCATCGAAGACTGCAAAGCCAACGGTGCCTTCGACCCGACCACCATGGGCAGCGTACCGAACGTTGGCCTGATGGCGCAGAAAGCCGAAGAGTACGGCTCCCACGACAAGACCTTCCAGATCCAGGCCGATGGCGTGGTTCGTGTGGTCGATGGCAAAGGCCAGGTCGTGCTGCAGCAAAACGTCGAAGCCGGTGACATCTTCCGCATGTGCCAGACCAAAGACGCGCCGATCCAAGACTGGGTCAAGCTGGCCGTCAACCGTGCCCGCCTGAGCAACACCCCGGCGGTGTTCTGGCTGGACCCGGCTCGTGCCCACGACGGCGTGATGATCGAGAAAGTCCAGAAGTACCTGAAGGATCACGACACCGCTGGCCTGGACATCCGTGTCCTGGCACCGGTCGATGCCATCAAGTTCTCCCTGGCTCGCATCCGCGAAGGCAAGGACACGATCTCGGTGACCGGCAACGTGCTGCGCGACTACCTGACCGACCTGTTCCCGATCATGGAGCTGGGCACCAGCGCCAAGATGCTGTCGATCGTCCCGCTGATGAACGGCGGTGGCCTGTTCGAAACCGGCGCTGGCGGTTCGGCACCGAAGCACGTGCAGCAGCTGGTTGAAGAGAACTTCCTGCGTTGGGACTCGCTGGGTGAATTCCTGGCCCTGGCCGCTTCCCTGGAGCACCTGGGCAACACCTACGACAACCCGCGCGCCAAAGTCCTGGCCAATACTCTGGACCAGGCCACCGGCAAGTTCCTCGACACCAACAAGTCGCCTTCGCGCAAAGTCGGTGGTATCGACAACCGCGGCAGCCACTTCTACCTGACCCTGTACTGGGCCGAGGCCCTGGCTGCTCAGGCTGACGACGCCGCCCTGCAGGCGCGCTTCGCACCGCTGGCAAAAGCCCTGGCCGAGAACGAAGCGACCATCGTCGCCGAGCTCAACGCCGTTCAAGGCAAGCCGGCCGACATCGGTGGCTACTACGCCCCGAATGCCGAGCTGACCGCCAAGGTGATGCGCCCAAGCCAGACCTTCAACAGCGCCATTGCCGCCCTGTAAGGTCCGCTTGAAGTAACCCCACAAACCCCGGCCACGCACCGGGGTTTGTGCTTTCTGGATCTTGGGGCTGCTTTGCAGCCCATCGCCGGCAAGCCAGCTCCCACAGGCAATGTGCATACCCTGAGATTTATGCACCACCTGTGGGAGCTGGCTTGCCGGCGATGGACCGCAACGCGGTCCCGGCAATCGACAAGGACACTTCAATGACCTGGCAACCCCACATCACCGTCGCCACCCTCGTCGAGCACGAAGGTAAATTCCTGTTCGTCGAAGAGTTCAAAGCCGGCCAGCACGTCTTCAACCAACCCGCCGGCCACCTCGAACCCAACGAAACCCTGCCCCAGGCCGCCCTGCGCGAAACCCTCGAAGAAACCGCCTGGGAAGTCGAACTGACCGGCGTGGTCGGCATCTACCTGTACACCGCCCCCAGCAATGGCGTGACTTATCAGCGCATCTGCTTCGCCGCCCGCCCCGTGCGCCATCATGCCGACCTGGCACTGGACAGCGACATCGTCCGCGCCGTCTGGCTGACCCGCGACGAACTGCTGGCCGACCCCACCCGCTGGCGCAGCGAGCTGGTGCCGCGCTGCCTCGACGACTACCTCGCTGGCCCGCTGCACAGCCTCACGCTGCTGCGCGACTGACGTGCAGCCTCGGGTTTGATAGAATCGGCGTTTTTCCCCTCTGATACACATCGGTAGCCATGACCAGCCCAGCACTCAAAGACCCCGCCAAGACCCGCGTCATCGTCGGCATGTCCGGCGGCGTGGACTCCTCCGTCTCCGCCCTTCTGCTCATGGAGCAGGGCTACCAGGTGGAAGGGCTGTTCATGAAGAACTGGGAAGAGGACGACGGCACCGAATACTGCACCGCCCGCGAAGACCTGGCCGACGCTCAGGCCGTGTGCGACCGCATCGGTATCAAGCTGCACACCGCCAACTTCGCCGCCGAGTACTGGGATCACGTGTTCGAGCACTTCCTCGAAGAGTACAAAGCCGGCCGCACGCCCAACCCAGACATCCTCTGCAACCGCGAAATCAAGTTCAAGGCGTTCCTTGACTACGCCCTGTCGCTGGGCGCCGACCTGATCGCCACCGGCCACTACGTGCGCCGACGCGACACCGGCGCGCTCACCGAGCTGCTAAAGGGCCTGGACCCGAACAAGGACCAGAGCTACTTCCTGCATGCGGTTGGCGGCAAAGAGATCGCCCGCACCCTGTTCCCAGTCGGGGAGTTGGAAAAACCAGAGGTACGCGCCATTGCCGAAAAGCACGGCTTGGCCACCGCCAAGAAGAAAGACTCCACCGGTATCTGCTTCATCGGCGAGCGCCGTTTCAGCGACTTCCTCAAGCAGTACCTGCCAGCCCAGCCCGGTGAAATCCAGACCACCGACGGCGAAGTCATCGGCCGCCACCATGGCCTGATGTACCACACCATCGGCCAGCGGCAGGGCCTGGGTATCGGCGGCCTGAAGGACGCCGGCGACGAGCCGTGGTACGTGCTGCACAAGGACCTGGCCCGCAATGTGCTGGTGGTCGGCCAGGGCAATGAACACCCTTGGCTGTTCTCCCGCGCCCTGCTCGCCTCGGAAATCTACTGGGTCAACCCGATCGACCTCAGCAGCCCGCGCAAGCTCACGGCCAAAGTGCGCTACCGCCAGAGCGACCAGCACTGCACCCTGGAACTGACCGAGAGCGGTTACCGCGCCGTGTTCGACGAACCGCAACGCGCGGTCACCCCAGGCCAGTCGGTGGTGTTCTATGACGGTGAGGTGTGCCTGGGTGGCGGCGTGATCGAGACCGCCGAGCCCTGGAGCCCGCGCGCATGAGCAACCTGCAGGAGCAATTGATTGCCCTGGGCGGCGTGTTCCAGGCCGCCGTACTGGTCGACCGCATCGCCCGCACCGGCCAGGCCAGCGAAGCCAACATCGGCTGCATGCTGGGTAGCCTGCTGGTGCGCGACCCCAAGGACACCCTGGAGGTGTTCGGCGGTGACGACCTCAACCTGCGGGATGGCTATCGCGCCCTGGTCGGCGCCTTGGAGCGCGACCCCAGCAGCCTGCAGCGCGAGCCCCTGCGCTATGCCCTGTCCATGTTGGGCCTGGAACGCCAACTGGCCAAGCGCGGCGACCTGCTCGACACCATCGGTAACCGCTTGCCGCAAATCCAGTCACAGGCCGACCATTTCGGCCTGGTTCATGAAAACGTCATCGCCTCCAGTGGCGCCTTGTACCAGGACACCCTGAGTACCTTGCGCCAGCGTATCCAGGTACACGGCGACATGCGCTTCCTGCAGCAGGCCAGCAATGCCTCCAAAATCCGCGCGCTGCTGCTGGCCGGCATCCGCGCCGCGCGCCTGTGGCGCCAGCTGGGCGGCCATCGCTGGCAGCTGGTGTTCAGTCGTCGCAAGCTGCTCAACGAACTGTACGACATGATGCGTACGCCTTCCTGAAGGCAACGCCGACCCTTGTAGGAGCAGCCTTGCGCTGCGAATGGGCTGCACAGCAGCCCCAGCCTCAGGCCTGAGTCAAGATTGCCGGGGCTGCTGCGCAACCCTTTCGCGACACAAGGCCGCTCCCACAAAGGCACTGCGAGATGTTTTTATAGGCCCGACCTTTGGTCAGCCACCCGACCCGGGCGCTTTTTTCATGTATGATATGCGCCCTTCCAAAAGCCTGACTGTCCGAGAACACCCCATGCAGCTTTCCTCGCTCACTGCGGTTTCCCCTGTAGACGGCCGTTATGCCGGCAAAACCCAGGCCTTGCGCCCCATTTTCAGCGAATACGGCCTGATCCGTTTCCGCGCCCTGGTCGAAGTGCGCTGGCTGCAGCGCCTGGCCGCCCACCCGCAGATCGGCGAAGTGCCGGCGTTCTCCGCCGAAGCCAACGCCCTGCTGGACACCCTGGCCACCGACTTCAAGCTCGAGCACGCCGAACGCGTCAAGGAAATCGAGCGCACCACCAACCACGACGTCAAGGCCATCGAGTACCTGCTCAAAGAGCAGGCTGCCCAGCTGCCTGAACTGGCCAAGGTCAGCGAGTTCATCCACTTCGCCTGCACCAGCGAGGACATCAACAACCTGTCCCACGCCCTGATGCTGCGCGCTGGCCGTGACGACGTGTTGCTGCCGCTGATGCGCCAGATCGCCGACGCCATCCGCGCCCAGGCCCACGCCCTGGCCGACGTACCGATGCTGTCGCGTACCCACGGCCAACCGGCTTCGCCGACCACCCTGGGTAAAGAGCTGGCCAACGTCGTGTACCGCCTGGAGCGCCAGATCGCCCAGGTAGCCGCCGTGCCACTGCTGGGCAAGATCAACGGCGCCGTGGGCAACTACAACGCCCACCTGTCGGCTTACTCGCAGATCGACTGGGAAGCCAACGCCCGCGCCTTCATCGAAGACGAACTGGGCCTGCAGTTCAACCCGTACACCACGCAGATCGAGCCGCACGACTACATCGCCGAGCTGTTCGACGCGATTGCCCGCTTCAACACCATCCTGATCGACTTCGACCGCGATGTCTGGGGCTACATCTCCCTGGGCTACTTCAAGCAGAAGACCGTCGCCGGTGAAATCGGCTCGTCGACCATGCCGCACAAGGTCAACCCGATCGACTTCGAAAACTCCGAAGGCAACCTGGGTATCGCCAACGCGCTGTTCCAGCACCTGGCCAGCAAGCTGCCGATCTCGCGCTGGCAGCGCGACCTGACCGACTCCACCGTGCTGCGCAACCTGGGCGTGGGCTTTGCTCACAGCGTCATCGCCTACGAAGCCAGCCTGAAGGGCATCGGCAAGCTGGAAGTCAACACCGCGCGTATCGCCGCCGACCTGGACGCCTGCTGGGAAGTCCTGGCCGAGCCGATCCAGACGGTCATGCGCCGCTTCAACATCGAGAACCCGTACGAGAAGCTCAAAGAGCTGACCCGTGGCAAGGGCATCACCCCTGAGGCGCTGCTGACCTTCATCGACGGCCTGGACATGCCAGCCGACGCCAAGGCCGAGCTCAAGCAGCTGACCCCTGCCACTTACATCGGTAACGCGGCAGCACAGGCCAAACGCATCTAAGCTGACCGTCGCGTTCAACGCCCGGCTTAGCCGGGCGTTTTTATTCCCGTACGAAAATTACGTTTTTTCAATAGGTTGAACATGAATCCTGATATTCCACTGCAGCTGCTGGGCGGCATCTCGGCCCGCGAATTCATGCGCGACTACTGGCAGAAGAAGCCCCTGCTGGTACGCCAGGCCTTCCCCGACTTCATCAGCCCGATCGAGCCCGACGAACTGGCCGGCCTGGCGCTGGAAGAAGAAGTCGAATCGCGCCTGGTGCTCGAACACGGCGAGCGCCCGTGGGAGCTGCGCCGCGGCCCGTTCGAAGAAGAGGTCTTCGCCACCTTGCCCGAGCGTGATTGGACCTTGCTGGTGCAGGCTGTGGACCAGTTCGTCCCGGAAGTGGCCGAACTGCTGGAAGAGTTCCGCTTCCTGCCCAGCTGGCGCATCGACGACGTGATGGTCAGCTTCGCCGCCCCAGGTGGCAGCGTCGGCCCGCACTTCGACAACTACGACGTGTTCCTGCTGCAAGGCCACGGCAAGCGCAACTGGAAGATCGGCCAGATGTGCAACAGCGACAGCCCGCTGATCGAGCACGCCGACCTGCGCATCCTCGCCGAATTCGAACAGAGCGGTGAGTGGACCCTGGAACCTGGCGACATGCTCTACCTGCCGCCGCGCCTGGCCCACTACGGCGTAGCCGAAGACGACTGCCTGACCTACTCGGTCGGCTTCCGCGCGCCAAGCGCTGCCGAAGTGCTGACCCACTTCACCGACTTCCTAGGCCAGTTCCTGCCGGACGAAGAGCGCTACAGCGACGCCGACGCCCAGCCGGTCAGCGACCCGCACCAGATCCAGCACGACGCCCTCGACCGCCTCAAAGGCCTGCTCGACAAGCACATGGGTGACAAAGACCTGCTGCTGACCTGGTTCGGCCAGTTCATGACCGAGCCGCGTTACCCCGAGCAGGTCGTGGGTGAAGAGCTCACCGAGGAGCAGCTGATCGAAGCGCTGGAAGATGGCGCCATCCTGATCCGCAACCCAAGCGCGCGCATGGCCTGGTCCGAGCTCAACGACGACCTGATGCTGTTCGCCAGCGGCCGCAGCTGCCCATTGCCGGCCAAACTGCGTGAGCTGCTGAAGCTGGTCTGTGCTGCCGATGCGTTACACATCGAAAACCTTGCAGAGTGGCTGCAGGATGAAGATGGCCTTATGCTGGTACAGCAGCTGATCAAACAAGGAAGCCTGGGATTCGCCAATGAATAAAATTCGTGTGCGCCTCGCTGATTGGCACAAGGACAACGCCGACATCCGCCGCATCCGTGAGGCGGTGTTCATTGCCGAACAGCACGTACCACCGGAGCTTGAGTGGGATTCGGATGATCCGACTGCGGTGCACTTCCTGGCCTTGGAGGGAGACTACCCGATCGGGACCGCCCGCCTGCTGCCTGACGGCACCATTGGCCGGGTCTCGGTGCTCAAGGACTGGCGCGGCCTGAAGGTTGGCGATGCACTGATGAATGCGGTCATCGTCGAGGCCCAGAACAGCGACCTGAAGCAGCAGATGCTCAGTGCCCAAGTACACGCCACGCCGTTCTACGAGCGCCTGGGCTTTCGCGTAGTCAGCGAGGAATTCCTCGAGGCCGGCATCCCGCATGTAGACATGGTGCGCGACTCTCGCGCCTGATCCATAAGCAGTGGTTTCACTGACCCCTTCGCGGGGCAAGCCCGCTCCCACAAGTCTTGCACTGATCCTGAATGCAGTGGAGGGCTTGTGGGAGCGGGCTTGCCCCGCGAATAGGCCAGCAAAGACAATACATCTCCTCTGACAAAAACCTGTACATCCATCCAGATAAAACTTGCCTCTGCGCCCCTGCTTGCGCATCCTAGTGCCCATCACCCCCGATGAAGCGTGCTCGGCCATGCGCCTGTTTCTCTGCGAAAAACCCTCCCAGGCAAAAGACATCGCCAAAGTGCTCGGCGCCAACCGCAAGGCCGACGGCTGCTGGCAAGGCACCGACGTCTGCGTCACTTGGTGCATCGGCCACCTGCTCGAAACCGCCCCACCCGACAGTTATGACCAACGCTACAAGCGCTGGAACCTCGCCGACCTGCCGATCATTCCCGACAAATGGAAGATGCTGGTCAAGCCCAAGACCGCCAGCCAGTTCAAGGCCGTCAAACGCCTGCTAGGTGAGGCGCGCGAGCTGGTCATCGCCACCGACGCCGACCGCGAAGGCGAAATGATCGCCCGTGAGCTGGTCGAGCACTGCCGTTACCGCGGGCCGATCCAGCGTCTGTGGCTGTCGGCCCTCGATGACGCCTCCATCCGCAAGGCCCTGGCACGCCTGCTGCCGGGCCAGGAAACCTTCAGCCTTTATCACTCGGCACTGGGCCGCTCCCGCGCCGACTGGCTGATCGGCATGAACATGAGCCGGCTGTTCACCTTGCTCGGGCGCCAATCCGGCTACCAGGGCGTACTGCCGGTTGGCCGGGTACAGACCCCGACCCTGCGCCTGGTGGTGGACCGTGATCGCAGCATCGCCGACTTCGTCCCCGTGCCCTTCTGGGCCATCGACGTGCAACTCGAACAGGCTGGCCAGGGCTTCAATGCCCAATGGCGGGCCCCGGAAGATGCCTGTGACGACCAGGGCCGGTGCCTCAACCAGGCGATGGCGCAACAGGCTGCCGCCGACATGGGCAATGCGGGCACTGCCCGCGTGGCCAAGGTGGCGACTGAACGCGTCCGCGAAGCCGCCCCCCTGCCCTTCGACCTGGGCACGCTGCAGGAGCTGTGCTCAAAGAAGTTCGGCTTCGGCGCCCAGGAAACCCTCGACATCGCCCAGGCCCTGTACGAAACCCACAAACTGATCACTTACCCTCGCAGCGACTGTGGTTACCTGCCGCTGAGCCAGCACGCCGAGGCCCCCGCCATCCTTGCCGCCCTGCAACGCGCCGATGCCAGCCTGGTGCCGCTGCAGGCTCACCTGGAGCCCCAGCGACGCTCCCGCGCCTGGAACGACGCCAAGGTCAGCGCCCACCACGGCATTATCCCCACCGCCGCAGCGAGCGACCCCTCGCGCCTGCCCGCCAAGTACAAGGCGGTCTATACCCTCATCCGTGCCCGTTACCTGGCGCAGTTCCTGCCCAACCACGAGTACGACCGCACCCAGGCCGATTTCGACTGTGCTGGCCATGCCTTGCGTGCCGTGGGTAAGCAAATCGTCGAGCCTGGCTGGCGCCGTGCCTTGCCCGAGGCGCTGACCCCGGCCAAAGGCCGCGAGGCGCCGCCGGCCCAGGTTCTGCCAGCCCTGCGCGAAGGCCAGGACTGCAACGTGCAAGGGCTGCAACTCAAGGACATGTGGACCCAGCCACCCAAGCCCTTTACCGAAGGCGACTTGATCAAGGCCATGAAAAACGTCGCCAAACTGGTGGATGACCCGCGGTTGAAGCAGAAGCTCAAGGAAACCACCGGCATCGGCACCGAAGCGACACGGGCCAGCATCATCCAGGGCCTGCTCGACCGTGGTTATCTGGTCAAGAACGGCAAGGCCTTGTCCGCGACGCCCGCAGCCTTCAGCCTCATCGACGCCGTACCCAGGGCCATTGCCGACCCCGGGACCACGGCCATCTGGGAGCAGGCACTGGACATGGTGCAGAGCGGTGAAATGAGCCTGGAAGAATTCGTCGCCCGGCAGTCGGCCTGGATGGGCAAGCTGGTCGAACGCTGCAGCGGCATGCGCATGACCATTACCGCGCCTGCGGCCGGCGCCGCACCACCTTGGAAAAAGAAGCGCCGGGGCGGCGGCAAAAGTAAAGCCACCGGAAGCAAACCAGCAGCAGGCAAGCCAAGGCAACCTCGTAAAAAGGCAGTGACCTGAAGCCTGCGCTGTATCTGTAGGAGCGGGCTTGCCCGTGAAAGGGCCAGCACAGGCACTACCAAAACACAGGTAAACCACAAAACCCGATCAACGAACTGGCGCCGTGAAATTTACCTGCTAAATTTTCATGAAAATAATCACAATAATTTTCATGAGGCACCGGCATGTTCAAGCAATCCGCGCAACACATCGCCAGTTACTACGCCCAGACCTACCCCACCCGCATTCCCCTGCGCCCCACCCTGCAAGGCCGCCACGACACCGACATCCTCATTGTCGGCGCAGGTTTCAGCGGCCTGCACACCGCCCTGAGACTGACCATGGCCGGCAAGCGTGTAACGCTGCTGGAAGCCAGCCGTGTGGCGTGGGCCGCTTCCGGGCGCAACGGCGGCCAGGCGTTGCTGGGCTGGTCGTGCGACATGCCACCGCTGGAGAAGGCCCTCGGCGTAGAACGCACCCGGCGCCTGTGGGACAGCATGTGCTGGGCCGCCGATGAAATGCGTGAACTGCCACAGCGCCATGGTTTCGATATCGACTACCGGCTTGGCAGCTTGTGGACAGCCGTGCTGCCGCGCCGTGTAAAAATGCTTGAAGAAGCCCTGCACGACGCCGAAGCCAAATGGGGCTATGACGCCCTGCGCCTGATAGGGCGCGACGAGCTGCCCCAGTGGATCGACAGCCCACGCTACCAAGCCGCGCTGTATGACGCCAAAGGCGCCCACCTCAACCCCCTCAAGCTCGCCCAAGGCCTTGCCAGCACCGTCGAGGCAGCCGGTGGCCACATTTTTGAGCAAAGCCAGGTGCTCGGCTACCAGCAGACCGGCAACGGTTATGTGACCCGCACTGAGCATGGCGAGGTACACAGCCAAATTCTGGTACTGGCCTGCAACGCCTATATCGACCGCCTCGACCCGGCCCTGTCGCGCCGCTTGCTGCCCGTCGGCTCCTACCAAGTCGCCACCGCGCCCCTGGAAGCCGACTTCGCCAAGTCATTGCTGCCACGCAACAGCTGCGTGATCGACAACCAGTTCGTGCCCGACTATTTCCGCCTTACCCCCGACAATCGCCTGCTGTTCGGCGGCGGCTGCACCTACCTGGGCGGCATCCCCAAGGATGTGGCCAGCGCCACCCGCCCCTACCTTGAACGGGTGTTTCCGCAGTTGGCGGGCGTGGCCATCGACTATGCCTGGGGCGGCCACATCGACTGCAGCATCCAGCGTACCCCCGACATCGGACGGGACGGCGAGCGCTATTGGTTACAAGGCTTCTCGGGCCACGGCGTGCTGCCGACACTGGCCGGGGCGAGGGCGGTTAGCGATGCGATCCTTGGCAACGATGACCTGCTGGCGCTGTACCAGGGTATCGATAACGGCCGCTTCCCAGGCGGCGACTTGATGGCCGCACCGCTGGAAGCCGCAGCCAAGGCTTGGTACAGGTTGCGCGACCATGTCTGATGAAGTTCAAACACTGGCGCTGCTGATTCGCGACCTTCGCAAGCACCGCGGGCTGACGCTCGACGAGCTAGCCAGCAAGGTCAAGCGCTCACTGGGGTTCCTGTCCCAGGTCGAGCGCGGCTTGTCACGGCCGACCGTGGCCGACCTGACCGCAATCAGCGAAGCGCTGCACGTACCGACCACCTACTTCTACCAGGCCGGCCAACCCCGGCCGCTGGACTGGGTTACCCGACCGGGGGAGCGGCGCACCATTTACTACGCCGAAGGCATCAGCGATGTGCTGGTGTCGCCTACCTTGAATGGCGGCTTTTCCATGCTCGAAAGCCACTTGGCGCCCGGCGCCAGCAGTGGCGAGGGGCACCTGAACGACAGTTCCGAGCAAGGCGGTTTCGTCCTCGAAGGTGAGCTGACGCTGTGGCGCGATGGCCACGCCGAGGCCGTCACGCTCCGGCGCAACGACAGCTTTCAGCTGCCGCCACACAGCCAGTTCCGCTACGCCAACCTGACCGACCAGACGACCCGGGTTCTCTGGGTCTTCCGATGAGAGCACAGCATGACCATCACAACAGGTTTTCCCGATCTGCTCAGTGAAGTACGCGCCTTCCGTGCCCGCTACCCTGAAGTACGCCATGTCGACCTGCTGAGCCTGGACATCCCCGGGCATTTCTACGGCAAGCGCTACCCCGTCGACATGCTGGAAAATGTCGCCGCCGGCAGCCCGCTGAAACTACCGCAGAACTGCGTGTTGCTAGGGGTACAGGGCGGGTTGTTCCCGATTGGTGACTACTGTTTCAGCGACGGTGACCCGGATGCCGTGCGGCGCCTGATCCCCGGCACCCTCAAGCCAGTCACCTGGGAGCGCGAGCCGCTGGGGCAGATGTTGATCAGCTCCGACGGCACCGCCGCGCCCATCGAGTTCGAGCCCCGGGAAGTGCTCGCCCGCGTACTGCAACGCCTGGCACGGCGTGGCATTCGCCCGGTGGTGGCGTTCGAGCTGGAGTTTTACCTGTTCGAACGGGCACTCAAGGAAGGGCTGCCGCAGTTCCCCCGCGACCCGTTCAGCGATGACCCGGACGATCAGCCCAACATGCACATCGAGCGCCTTTCGCGCTTCAGCGACGTGCTGCGCGACATGGTCGAAACGGCTAATGCCCAAGGGGTGGATGCCAACGTCATCACGGCCGAGCTGGGGCCGGGCCAGTTCGAGATCAATTTCGGCCACTGCGACGACGGCCTGCGTGCCGCCGACTGGGCTGCCCTGTTCTGCCGCAGCACCCGTGGCGTGGCGCTCAAGCACGGGCTGCGTGCTTCGTTCATGAGCAAACCCTACCTGCACGCACCTGGCAGCGGCATGCATGTACACGTCAGCCTGTACGACAACGACGGCAACAACCTGCTGGCTGCCGATGGGCAACGCCCGCTGCGCCATGCGGTGGCAGGCTGCCTGGCGGTCCTGCCGCACTGCATGCCGATCTTTGCAGCCAACCACAATGCGTTCCGTCGCTACGGTGCCATGGTCAACGCCGCCAGCCGTGCGAGCTGGGGCTATGAAGACCGCGATGCGTGCATACGCATTCCCGAGTCCGATGTACGCAATTTGCGCATTGAGCATCGTCTGGCTGGCGCGGATGCCAACCCGTACCTGGTGCTGGCGGCGATCCTGTGCGGGATGGAGCATGGCCTGGATGCGGCGCAGGAGCCGATCACACCGCTGAACGAAGACCGCGGCAGCGGCATCGACTTCCCCAAAGACATGCTCAGCGCAGTCACCGCGATGCGCAGCCACCCCGCAGTGAATGAGGGGCTGGGGGAAGAATTCGTGATGGTGTATTGCGAGAACAAGCGGCAAGACCACCTGGCATTCATGCAAGAAGTCAGTGCCAGGGAGTACCGCTGGTTCCTGTAATGGCTTGACTGCCAGTGCCGACCCTTTCGCGGGGCAAGCCCGCTCCCACAGGTTTACTGCCAGATTAGAGACGGTGGTGTACCTGTGGGAGATTCTATGGTTTTCAGCAAGCCGGTTTGCTCGCTTTGGTGACATATTCGTCCTGATTTTTCATCAGGGCGAATGCTACGCGAGCAAGCTTTCTTGCCAGGATCACGAGGGCCTGGGTCGT